>VFQQ010000088.1_pt1 | contig 242500 bp, 184 predicted proteins | sample 3512341 | NCBI WGS metagenome assembly VFQQ01 (sample SAMN10412373, study PRJNA504923) | tailings metagenome | isolation source: Relicate 2 Philex TSF1 revegetated site | place: Philippines: Tuba, Benguet | collected 2017-08-29 | reverse complement strand
CCGGCACGACCTCGCCGAGGACCGCCAGCCGGCGGGCCTCCTCTTCGAGCTTCAGAGCGAAGGTCTGTTCGATCTCCCGAAACGCCTCCCTGTAAGGTTTCGAGACTTTGAGGGCGTTGTAGTGCAGTTCCCGCGAGACGCCGGCTTTCTGCGCCGCTCCGTGAACGAAGCCGAGTTCGCGGTAGGCGTCGAGGAACGCCTGCTGCCGTTTCGTGATCCTGGTGGCCATGAGGTTGTCCAAATGAGAACGGAATCGGTTTCCTCTCATTCGGCGCGGCCGTCCCCCGACACAGCGGCGGGGCTGTCCACCGTTTCCTCTTCTCCGTCAGAGACTTCCCGCCTCTCGTGATCGTCAGAATGAGCGTCGCCCCCCGCTTCGCCGGCAGGGACGTGCGGAAACGGGCCAACTCGAGGTTTCACCGCGATTTCGGGCTCGTGCGGGGCCGGTTTTGTGAGTGAATTTCACGGAGAAATCGCCGTATTCCTGAACGGGCGGCAACAAGAGGGGCGCGCCCGGCTCTCTCTGGTCCCTTTCTCCCGTTTCCGTTTTGCGATTTCGCGAAATGACCGGGTATACTTGGAGAGCCCCCTATTTTTTTTCGCGCGGCCTCTGCGCACTTATGTCCATACGGCTCACAAAGGTTTCGGTCATGTCGCAGGCGCTTGAAATGGCTCCCCGGGGGACCGATTTCAGCCAGTACGAGAACGAGTTCTCGTACAAGCCGGTTCTGGGGCTGGCGATCGTCTCGATCGTGATGGCGCTCGTCGCCCTCCTCGGCCTCCTGTTCTGGGCGCTGATTCCGGTCGCATTCCTGGGGATGGTCGTCGCGGGGGTCGCCCTGCTGCAGCTCTACCGCTCCGCGGGGGAATACCGCGGCTTCGGCGGAGCCTGGTTCTCCCTCGTCGTCTGCGTCCTCGCCTTCTTCGGCGGCATCGGCCTCCAGGTCCACGCCTACCAGACCGAAGTCCCCGAAGGCTTCGAACGGATGAACTTTACGGTGGACATCTCGAAGAAGGGGTTCGTCTACACCCGGGACGGGGGAATGGGGGCCCATCCCGACGTCGCCGCCCTCGACGGCAAGAAGATCTTCCTCAAGGGATTCGTCTATCCTCAGTCACAGACCCATGGCCTCAAGGGATTCCTCTTCTGCCGTGACAGCGGCGACTGCTGCTTCGGCGGCAAGCCGAAGCCGGAAGACCGGATCGGCGTGACCATGACCGGCGACAAGACGATCGATTTCTATTCCGGCCGGGTCGCGGTCGCCGGAACCTTCCGACTCAACCGGAACGTGCAGAGCGAGAACGACCCCGTCTACCTGATGGACGGCGAGGTCTACACCCCGGCCCAGTCCGACTTCTAGTTCCCCCCCGCCCGGCTCGCCGGCCCGCGGCTCCAGGAGGGAGTCTCGCCCGCGGCCCTGCCCCCGCCCCCCGCCGGGCATTCGCCCGCCGCACGACCGACCGCAGGAGAGACGATGGACCGCTCGACAGGGATCGCACTGACGCTCGGACTTCTCTGTGCCGGCTGCGGAGCCGGAACCCCGCCGCAATCGGACGCCGCGACGAAGCCGGTCTCGATGGCGAGCGAATACCGCCGCCCCGACGCGCCGGCCGCGCTCGAAGGCCCCGCCGACCGCGCCCCGATCCTCCCCGAGATCGCTTCCGAACAGCCGGCCACTTCCAAAGCGGAGCCGAAGCCGGAGTCAAAGCCTGGGCCAAAACCCGAGACGACCGTCGCCGCAGCGACCAAAGCGGAAGCTCCCCTCATCGCCCCCAAGGCGGGGACGCTCCCGCCGGCCAACATCCCCGACACCCCGCTCGAACCGCGGGAGATGGAACTCCTGATCCCGACCAAGGAGTTCCAGAAGGAAGGGGCGGCGCTGCGGGTCAGCTTTGACGACATCGACCTGCTCAAGGTTCTCAACGCCGAGCCGGTCCCGGTCGACGTGGTCGATCACTTCCCCGGCTGGCTCAAGGAGCTCGACGGCAAGGAGATCCGCCTGCGGGGCTGGATGTTCCCCCCGCCGATCGAGAGCGGCCTGCCGGCGTTCCTGTTCGTGCGGGACAACCAGATCTGCTGCTTCGGCCGGAAGCCCAAGGTGTACGACAAGCTCGGCGTGAAGATGAAAGAGGGCTCGACCGCCAGCTACATCCAGGGGCGGCCGTTCGACGTCATCGGCCGGCTCGTCTTCAAGCCCCGGGTCATCAACGGCGAACTCGACTTCCTGTATCTGATCGAAGACGCGACGATCGTCGACAAAGGCTGACCGCTCCGCCCCTTCGCTGCGGGGCGGGCGGAATTCCCTCGAGCTTCACGAGCGACCGACAGGTCCCGGATCGAGGTCGGTCAGGGACCGGATACCCGGGACGTGAGGCAGAGGTGACGGTTTCGCCAGATCTCCGGACGTTCGCTGACACGGCTCCCGGGGAGCCCTGGGTCGCCATCCAGCGGAACCCGACTTCCGGCTCCGGCAAGCGGGCCGCGCTCCTCCTCGACCTGATCCAGAACCTCCGCCGGCTGGGACTCCGTCCCCGGCTCTACTCCGACCGGACCGAGCTCGATACCGCCGTCCGCGACCCCGCCCGCCGGGACCGGCTCCACGCGATCGTCGCCGCCGGCGGGGACGGAACGCTCCTCGATCTCCTGAACCGCCACCCCGACGTCCCGATCGCCCCGTTCCCGCTCGGGACCGAGAACCTCGTCTCGCGGCATCTCCGGTTTCCGCTCTGCGGCCGGACCATGGCCGAGACGATCGCCGTCGGGAAGACCCGCCTGTTCGACGCCGCACGGATCAACGGCCGGCGGTTCCTGATTATGGCCAGCGTCGGGTTCGACGCCGCGGTTCTCCACCGGACGCACCAGCAGCGCCGCGGCCACATCTCCCGCTGGTCGTACGCCGCCCCGATCATCAGCGAGCTCGCCAGCTTCGATCCCCCCCGGCTGCGGGTCTCGGTCGACGGCCGGCCCGCGGCCGAAGGAGAGATCATCGTCGTCGGCAACCTCCCCAGCTACGCCATGGACCTGCCGCTGGTCCCCTCGGCCGATGGCCACGACGGTCTGCTCGACGTCCGGGTCATCGAGGCTCGCTCGGTCCCCGCCCTCGTCCAGGAGTTCCTGGCCGTTCTCTTCAACCCGGCGGGGACGAACCCCCGGCACACCCATCTGCGGGGCCGGCGGATCACGATCGAGTCCGACCGCCCCGTCCCGATCCAGGCGGACGGCGACCCGATCGGCACGACCCCGGCGGAGATCACGGTCGAGCCCGCCTCGGTCCGCCTGATCGTCTCGTAGCCACCAGGGCATCCCCCCTGGACCGGGTGGCCGTGGTGCGATGGGTTGCGCAAAGGGAGCCGCGCCGGCGGAACGGTTTCGGGGCGGACGATTTCCAGGTGACGGTGTCGCTCTGATCTGGGCGAATCTCCCGCCGATCGCTTCCCTCGATGCGCCGCTCGTCTCTACTCTTGTCGGTTCCCAGACGTTCCCACGAGCAGTGAAGCCGAGCATGCGGGTCGGGTTGTTCATCCCCTGTTACATCGATCAGGTCTATCCCGACGTCGGGATGGCGACGCTCGAGATTCTCGAGCGCTGCGGCTGCACGGTCGAGTTCCCCGAGCAGCAGACCTGCTGCGGCCAGCCGATGGCGAACACCGGCTGCTGGGCCGAGGCCCGCCCGCTGGCGGAGCGATTCGTCGAGATGTTCGCCCCCTATGACGCGATCGTCTGCCCGTCGGGAAGCTGCGTCGCGATGGTGACGCATCACTATCACGATCTCTTCGGCCACGGGAACGAGGCCTACGAAGCGGTCCGGAAGAAGACCTACGAGCTCTGCGAGTTCCTGACCGACGTCCTCAAGGTCGACCGCTGGGAAGGCTCCTTCCCGCACAAGGTCGGCCTCCACAACAGCTGTCACGGTCTGCGGGAACTGCGGCTCGGCCGCGCGTCGGAGCGGATGGAGCCCGACTTCAGCAAAGCGCGGCAGCTGCTCGAGCTTGTCGAAGGGATCGAGCTCGTCCCGCTGCAGCGGCCGGATGAATGCTGCGGCTTCGGCGGCACGTTCGCGGTCTCGGAAGAAGCGGTCTCCTGCATGATGGGGAACGACCGGATCCACGATCACGAGCAGGCGGGGGCTGAGGTCATCACCGCCGGCGACATGTCGTGCCTCATGCATCTCGAAGGGCTCTTGCGGCGCCAGAAGAAGCCGCTGCGGGTGATGCACATCGCCGAGATCCTCGCCGGCCGCGACCCGGTCCGCGCTCGCGCCTGAATCGGCCGCCGCGAAGTCGCGGCCCGGAGCGGCTGCTTCGCTCTTCACGAGAAGAAGAGAGAGAATCCGCTTGCACTATAGACACGTGGTCTATATCATCGGCTCAACGTTCGAGGAACGGGTCGGGATCGATGAAGAATCGGTTACGACCGGGAAACGGGGAATTGCCGTAACAGCAATCCCACGGGGGAGTTCAGCACCGAACTCCTCCGGCAGATCGGCCAGGGACCCCTGGCTGGAGGTTGACGGAAGGGGCGGAATGACCAACATCCGCCCCCGTTGCGAACGAACCAGGCCCCGGGCGGGGCGTCCTGACTGTGGGCGCCCTGGGACGAGGTCAGGCGGGACGCGGAGAGAGGACTCGGAGATCGAGACCACTTTCATGCCTCCCGGCCTCGGAACTTCATCGATCGACAGTGTGATGCTCCTCGCAGGGCTTCGGGTCGATCCGAACGGGTTCCCCAGACGTTCGTGACTCCCGCCTACCCCCCGCCAGTCTGAGTCCATCGGGAAGAGTGACCTCTTCTCCGGACTCTCCCACCCCGATCGCCGTGGCGGCCGAGAGACAATCGCGTCTCGCGCGCCACCCGGCTTCCCCGATTCCCGTCCGCCACGGTTGGCGTCAGGGAATCCCGTTCAGGATTTTCGATGAGTTTTCCCATCCGGGAACTCGGTGTGATCGGTGCGCTCACACTGTTGTCCATGAATGCGGTCGATGGCGTTGCGTACCTCTCGCAGCGTTTCGACCGCTCAGCCAGCCGTTCTCAACCTGTCTGCCGGAGCCCGTATTCGGCAGAGCTTCACCTGCGAACCACCGAAGAGCTTGCGGAGTTCTGGGACGAATCGCTGCGGTGCAGCGCCCTGCTCCACGGAAATCCTCCTCTGAGTGCCGCCCGGCACATCCTGAATCCGAATGATCCTCTCTAAGGTATTCCGGTCGTCGATCGTCGGAGGGGACGTGGCTGATCGCCCGTCCCGCCGCGGCGGCGTCCGGATGTCCGACCGGGGAAGCTTGCCGAATCACTGCCGATCGATGATCCAGCGGGAACATTGATCCGTTGAAGTCCGTCGAAGCGGGGACGTGATCGTCTCCGCGACTCCTGCTTACAGGCCGATACCGGGAACTCCTGCGCTCCCGGTCCGCGCTCACCATCCTGTGCGCTGTTCTTCCGGAAACCGGGAGGCTGGTATGTCGATCCCTTTGCGCGAACTCCTCGTGATCCTCTCGCTCGTCCCGGCGGCGATAGGAGGAGCCACGGCGTTCAACGCCGGCGTCTCCCGGCTCGACGCCTTCCTCTTTGAATGCGACCGCCTCGAAAACGACGCCCCGCAGTCCTGCTCGCAGGAAGAACTCCTCACGGCGTGGGACGTCCAGCTGCAGCTGACCGCCGAGAGCCGCCGCAACGAGCGGCTGGAGCAGGCCTCGCCGGGCGAGATGGCGCTCCTGGCCAGCGAGCCGCTGTAGTCGCCGCGATCCGGCGAACGGGCCGGTCCTCCGGGGCACCGGCCCGTGATTCACCTCTTCTCCGAGCCTCGGCTCACCGGGCTCCGGTCAGCACCTGCAGCATCCCGATCGCGAAGTCCGGCAGGTCGTCCGGCTTGCGGCTCGAGACGAAGTGCCGGTCCACGACGACGCTCCGGTCCTCCCAGACCGCGCCGGCGTTCTCGAGGTCGTCCTTGATTCCGAGCGACCCGGTGACCCGCACGCCACGGTAGATCTTGGCGGAGATCGGGATCCAGCCGCCGTGGCAGATCGCGGCGACCATCTTCTTCTGGCTGTCGAAGGCTCTCGTGATCTCGAGCACTTTGGGGTCGCGGCGCAGCTTGTCGGGCATGAACCCGCCGGGGCAGACGAGTCCCGCGAACTTCGACGGGTCCATGTCGGCGATCGCGGCGGTCGAGACGCAGGGGTACCCGTTCTTCCCCACGTACTTCTTCCCCGACTCGGGGCCGGCGAGGACGACCTCGGCCCCCGCTTCCTCGAGGCGGAGCTTCGGGTACCACAGCTCGAGATCCTCGTAGTCGTCACCGACGAAGCACAGGATCTTCTTTCCTTCGAGGACGCGTCCGGCCATTGTTCGATCTCCTCACTTGGACTTCTGGGTCTGCAGCATAGACCGCCGCGGATGGCGTGACGAACGAGCACGCGGATCAGGAACTGCGCGAAGGCTCAAACCACGCCCCGGCCGCCCAATCCCATCGTGCAATGGCCACCCGGGGCCAGGGGCGGAGCTCCTGGCCGCCGGAGGCGCTTCCCTTGTGGAACCATGGAATACAACGGGCGTTCGATCGCGGACGGACGTAGAGGACTCCTGTCTCCAGTGCGTCTGCACCGCACTCCCTGCGATGAAGAGAGAGGGGGCCTGTAACGCCGGTTCTCCAGAACGGACGCCGGCGGTTCTCCGTGGTTCCACAAAGGAAGCGCCTCCGGCGGGGCCAGCAGCGTGCTGGACCCGGGACAGGGGATGGCGTCCGTGGTGCAAGGAGGATCCGTCTCCCTCGGCGCGTCGACACCCACAGGCGAATCCCGCCTCCCCGGCGGAGCCTCCATCCGCCTCCTTGATTCATGCCGCGCGATCTCTCACGCTACGCGGAAAATCCGACACGAAAGCCCGACATGCCCGCACCGTCCCCTGCTCCATTCCTCGCCAGTTCGATCCCCGGCATCCCGATGCGGAAGGGAAAAGTCCGGGAGGTCTACGACTTCGGCGACCGGCTGCTGCTCGTGGCCTCCGACCGGATCAGCGCCTTCGACTGGATCCTCCCGACCGGGATTCCGGACAAGGGCCGCGTCCTCACCAAGATCAGCGAATTCTGGTTCGGCCGGCTCGGCACCTCGCACCATCTCCTCAGCATGGACCCGCGCGAAGTCCCGCTCCCCGCCGGGGTCGATCCCGCGCCGCTCGAGGGGCGGTCGATGGTCTGCCGCAAGACGGAGGTGGTCCCGGTCGAGTGCGTGGTCCGGGGCTACCTCGCCGGATCCGGCTGGAAGGAATACCGCCAGTCAGGCACCGTCTGCGGAATCCCCCTCCCGGCCGGTCTCCAGGAGAGCAGCCAGCTCCCCGAGCCGATCTTCACCCCGGCGACCAAGGCGGAAGAAGGGCACGACGAAAACATCCCGTTCGAGCGGATGGCCGAAATCGTCGGCACTCCACTGGCAGAAAAACTCCGGCGGCTGAGCCTCGACATCTACGCCCGGGGGGCCGAGCACGCCCGGACACGGGGGATCATCATTGCCGACACGAAGTTCGAGTTCGGGCTGATCGGCGACGAGGTGATCCTGATCGACGAGGTGATGACCCCCGACAGCTCCCGCTTCTGGCCGATGGACCAGTACGCTCCCGGCCGCGGGCAGCCCTCGTTCGACAAGCAGTTCGTCCGGGACTGGCTCGAGCGGACCACCTGGGACAAGAACAGCCCTCCCCCCGAGCTCCCCGCCGACATCGTCGCCGGGACCCGCGCGAAATACGTCGACGCCTACGAGCGGCTGACCGGCACTCCCTTTGCATGGAAGTAGGGTTTTCGCAGGCCGGCGGTTGTCCCGCAGCTGCGGAGTGATCCGCGCGAGGCGTGGCTCCGTTTTCCGAAATGACGGCTCGGGCCAGCAGTCCCGGCCGTCGTTCTCAAGCGGTGCGTAGAATTCGCCGCCTGGTCCCTGGGAGACTGATGCACACCCTGGCTGCTCTCGCCGCGAAGTACTGGTGGCTCCTCGGCCTGACCGTGGTCAGCTTCGTGGGGACGCTGCTCCTCGCGCCGGTGATCGTCTGCAAGCTTCCGGCGGACTACTTCGTCCGGGAAGAGCCCCCGATCCGGCAATGGACCTGGAAGCACATTCTCGTGCAACTCCTCCGCAACGTCATTGGCGCGGCGCTGGTCATTGTCGGCGTGGTGCTGCTGTTCGCGCCGGGCCAGGGAGTCCTGACGATCCTGATCGGGATCGCCTGCCTCAACTTCCGCGGCAAGCGGCACGTGATGCGGTGGTTCCTGTTCCGCCCCGGCGTGCTCAAGGGGCTCGACTGGATCCGCCACCGCGGCGGCGTCCCCCCTTTCCAGCACGACCCCACACCGCTCCGGCTCTCGCACACGCCGTCCCCGTGAGCAGCCGTCTCCTGGTGTGAACGCCACTCACATCGTCCGGCCGCCGTCGAGGACGAGGCATTGTCCGGTCGTCATCGAAGTCCCGGTCGCGAGGTAGAGGATTGCGTCGGCGATGTCGTCCGGCTGGGCCGGGCGGGGGATCGGGTAGCCTTCGACCCGCTTGTGGAGCTGCTCTTCGCTCATGACGTTCCGGAGCCAGCGGGAGTCGATCGGTCCGGGGCAGACGGCGTTGACCCGCACCGGGGCGAGGGACCGGGCCAGGGACTTCGTCATGGTATTGAGGGCCCCCTTGCTGGCGGCGTAGGCGACCGACGACCCTTCGCCGCCAAGGCCGGCGACCGAGGAGACGTTGACGACCGCCGGGGCGTCCGACTGTTTCAGCAGCGGCAGGGCCGCCTTGATGCAGAAGTAGGGGCCCTTGAGGTTCACCCCCAGGATCTCGTCCCAGACCGACTCGGTCAGCGTGTCGAGGTCGCTGTGAGGGATGAAGCGGGTCACCGCGGCGTTGTTGACGAGGACGTCGAGCCGGCCGAACTCGGTGTCGACCTGCCGGAGCATCTCGTCGACAGAGCGCGAACTGCTGACGTCCGCCTGGCAGAGGAGCACCTGTCCGCCGTGCTCCCGCGCGAGGTTCGCCGTCTCGCGGGCTTCCGCCTCGCTATGGGCGTAGTTGACGACCACGTCGAAGCCGAGCCGGGCAAACCGCAGAACGGTGGCGCGGCCGACCCCGGTGGCGGATCCGGTCACGAGAGCGGCGCGGCGGCGGTTGTCTTTCATGGAGCCTCTTTCCATCCCTCTCGAACTTTCGGCAGCCCTCGGTGAACTCTGTGTCCTCTGTGGCTCAAGATTCTTTTGCCACAGAGATCACAGAGGACTCAGAGAGGAGGGACTGCCGTGGTCAGCGGGCCTTAAGGGCCTTCACAACGGCGGCGTCGAGCTCTTCGAGGCCGCGGTTCACGTCGACCTTATAGAGTCCCGTCCGGTAGTGGACCACCTTGCCGTCCCGGCCGATCACGACCCACAGCGGGAGCGGGGCCGAGAACTGCCGCGGGTCGCCGAGCCCCTTGATGAGCTCGCCGGTGTCGGTCGTGATCTCGTAGCCGACGTTCATGAACTCCTTGAGCTTCCGGATCGACCGGACCGCCGCGGCGCTCGTGTCGGGCGAGGTGAGCCGGGAATCGACGGCCACACCCAGGACCCGGACCCCGTCCGCCGCGCGGCGCGAGGCGAGGAAGTCGAGGTACCCGATCTGCCCGTACGGCTCGGCGAGCGGCGAGTCGCGGTACTCCCAGAAGTGGAGGACGACCACGTTCCCCTGGAACGACGAGGCGTCGAAGTCAGTCCCGGCGAGGGTCTTGACCCGGATCGGAGGCGCGGCCTTGCCCACGAATTTCTCCGAGAGGTCCGCGACGGCGGAGGCCCGCTGCTGCTGAGCTTTCACGTCGCGGTGGATGACGGCGATCAGCGTCTCGTAGGGGGTCCCCTTCGCCTCAGCGGCGAGCGATTCGGTCTGGCCGGCGACCGTGTCCAGCTGGGGAGCGGTCAGCTCGAACTCGGAGGCCCGGCCGTCGTAGCCGAGCTCCTTCTGGAGATCCCGCAGCGAGCCGCCGACGCTGGCGATCTTCCCCCGCGCGGCGTCCGGGACGGCCGTGGCGGACTGGAGTTTCGTGGCGAGCTCGAAGCGGTCCCCCTGCCCCATGAAGACCCGCTGCGAGATGGCGACGACGACACCGTCCTGCTGGTCGACGAGGAACGTCCCCCGCTTGCCGAGGCCGTCGGTGGACTCGACCACCCAGCAGTCCCATTCGCCCGAGCGGCGGGTGCCGGTCACCTGGTACTCGACCTGGCCTTCTTCCCACGTGACATCGGCGGCGAGCGGCGGATGCCCCGACAGGAACGGGACGCGGAGCGTCAGCGGGTACGGCAGGCCGTCATGCTTGTGGACGTTGAGGACCGCGGACGCCGCCCCTTTTCCCTGGGTATGGCCGAAGCGGCCGATCCAGGCGAGGGCGTCCCCGGCGTCATCGACGAAGTGGAAGGTCGACTGCGGCGTCGCCGTCGTTCCCGGAGTGACGAAGACGTGGGTCTGATACTCGTGAACCGGGGCGGCGTTCCCCCGGCGGTCGAGCTGCGAGAGCTGCGTCGTGTAGTGCAGGTCGGTGGCGGGAGACTCAGCGAGCGGGGAGGCCGCCAGGAGCCAGGAGAGACATCCGAACAGAACGCTCGACATACGTGTTCCCGCGAGAGGTCAGAGAGGTCGCTCAGGGGACTGTAGCGGATCGGTCCGGAAGACATCAGCCGGTGATGATCCGTTTTCCCGTCGAAGGCTGGACAGAAAGCCCGCCGTGCGCGAGGCGATTCAGCGGGAGTCGCGCGGTCTCCAACCTGGGGTGGGAGAGGGAAAAACTGCCGGAGTGAGTCTGTAAGCCGGGTTCTGTCGCGAACGGCCATTTCTCTGGGGCGGCAGTTGCCTGCCGCCTCGATGCAACCTACCCGGACGTCGTAACGGGACGAACCGCCCCGCGGCCTGGCGGCGAACCGCCGGGCACTGCGCCCTGCTTGGTCTTGCTCCCGGTGGGGTTTACCGTGCCGGTCCTGTCGCCAGGCCCGCGGTGCGCTCTTACCGCACCTTTTCACCCTTGCCTGTGCCTTGCGGCCATCGGCGGTTTGTTTTCTGTGGCACTGTCCCTGTTCTTGCGAACGGTGGGCGTTACCCACCACCGTGTCCTGTGGAGCCCGGACTTTCCTCCAGAGAGGGGCTACCCCCTCTCCAGCGGCCGTTCGACTCACTCCGGCAAGCTGTCGACTGTACTGGATCGGGCCGCGGCGCGGAACGTTCCCGGGTCCAGCACGCTGCTGGCCCCGCCGGAGGCGCTTTCCGTTGTGGAACCGTGGCAGACGACCGGCATCCGCCTTGGGGAACCAGCGTCAAGGGCTCCCCTCCCCTTATGTTCGCGGGGAGTGCAGCGGGAGTGGGTTGGAGAGGGGGGTATTCCGCGTCGGTCCGCGGTCGGGAGCCCATCGTTTTCCATGGTTCCACGAGAGGAGCGCCTCCGGCGGGGCCAGCAGCGTGCTGGACCCGGGTGGCCGTGGGACGTTGGGCTTGAGCGGATGACGCCGTGCCGGCCAGAACGGGACCAGACCATCGAGTCTTTGCGTTGTCACCGGCCATCGGCGGAGACAGCGTCTTAGCGCAACCCATCGCCACCGCCCACCCCGGTCCAGCGGGACGCTGGCTCGACGGGGGGGGAATTGACGTGTCATAGTGGGGGGCGGCGATCCTTCCGGGGGATCGCTGCCGCCACCCGCCACACTCTCCCCCACCCTCCCCCGCATGGCCCATTCGATCCGCTGCCGGAACTGCGGCACGGTCTTCTCTCCCGACTTTGGAGAGGAAGCCGGAGAACTCCGCTGCCCCAACGGCGAATGCCGCTGCCGCATCCGCCGGGCTCGGTCTGTTGCGACGGCGTCCGCTCCCCGGCGGCGAGCCGCGTCACCTCTCTCCCGCTGGCTGCTCCCCGGACTCGCCGCGCTGCTGCTGATCGTCGCCGGTCTCACCCTCTCGCATCACCCCGCCGCCGCTCCGGCCCTCCAGGCGGCCGCCGATGAGCCGGCCAAAGCTCCCGTTCCCTCCGCGAAGCCGGTTCCTCAACAACCCGACTTCGCCACCGAGATCCGCCCCCTCCTGGCAACCTACTGCTACGACTGCCACACGCAGGAGACGCAGGAAGGGGGCCTCGTCATCGACACCCACCGCGACCTCGCCCAGATCCTCGCGCACCGCGAACAGTGGACCAAAGTCTTCGAGCGGGTCCGCGTCGGAGCGATGCCCCCCAGCGACGCCCCCCAGCCGACCGAGGAAGAACGCCGCAAACTGGTCGCGTGGCTCGACCACGCCCTGTTCTATGTCGACTGCGACGGGCCGCCCCGCCCCGGGCGGGTCACCGTCCGCCGCCTCAACCGGACCGAGTATCGCAACACCATCCGCGACCTTCTGGGGGTCGACCTCGACGTCAGCGAACGGCTGCCGCTCGACGACGTCGGCCACGGCTTCGACAACATCGGCGACGTCCTCTCGGTCCCACCCCTACTCATCGAAAAGTACCTCGACGCCGCGGAGCAGGTCGCCGTCCGGGCGATCCTGGTCCGGGACGAACGGGCCTTCGACCGGACGATCGCCGCGAAAGACCTCCGGGCGCGGGGCCGGCAGCGCGAGACCAAAGACTCTGAGACCCGGACCATGATCTCCCGCGGCGAGTTCTCCGCCGAGATCGACTTCCGGATGTCGGGGACCTACCTCGTCGAATGGGACGTGGCGGGCGAGCGGAGCGACAAGGACCTCGTCCGGACGATGCTCCGCGTCGGCGACGGAGCAGAGACCCGTTTCGACGTCGTCGACGACAACCGCTTCCAGACCTTCCGGATCCAGACCCAGATCGGCTCCGGCACGCAGCGGGTCCGCCTCGCCTTCGAGAACGGCGTCCGCGAGCCGAAAGAAGAAGGCGAGGAGAAACTCCGCTCCCTCACCGTCAAGTCCCTGCATGTCCGGGGGCCGCTCGAACATCTCCCCGATCCCTCGGCGGAGCGAAAAGTCGAAGTCGTGGCGGTCACGCCCGAGCGGCCGCTGGACCAGGCCGCCCGCCAGACGCTCGCTCCCCTGCTCCGGCGGGCATTCCGCCGTCCGGTCCAGGATGGGGAAGTCGACCAGTTCGTAAGGTTCGTGCAGCTCGCCGTCGACCGCGGAGACCTCTACGAGCGGGGCCTGCAGGTCGCCCTCCAGGCGATCCTCGTCTCGCCCCAGTTCCTGTTCCGGGTCGAGAACGCCGCGGTCCCCGGCGGAACCCCGGGAGACGGCTCCCGCCTGCTGACCGACCACGAGCTCGCCAGCCGGCTGGCGTACTTCCTCTGGAGCAGCATGCCGGACGAGGAGCTGTTCCGGATTGCCGACTCGGGGACGCTCCAGCGGGACGACGTCCTGGCGGAGCAGGTCCGGCGGATGCTCGAAGACCCGAAGTCCTCCGCCCTGATCGACGATTTTGCGTCGCAGTGGCTCGCCCTGCGGAAACTTTTCACCGAAGAAGTGTCGCCCGATACGAACCTCTTTCCGGAGTTCACGAACAAGCTCCGGAGCGACATGGCGACCGAGACCCGGCTCTTCTTCGGGGCGATCCTCCGGGAGAACCGCCCCCTGACCGACCTGCTCGACGCCCGCTTCACGTTCATCAACGAGCGGCTCGCGAAGCTGTACGGAATCCCCGACGTCGCGGGGAACGAGTTCCGCCGGGTCGAGCTCCCCGGCGAGCGCCGCCGCGGCCTGCTGACCCAGGCGAGCATCCTGACCCTGACCTCTTATCCGAATCGGACCTCCCCGGTGAAGCGGGGGGAATGGATCCTGGCGAACCTCCTCGGCGACAAGCCCCCCGATCCGCCGCCGGTCGTGCCGGGACTCGAAGAGACGCAGAAGGCGAACCCCGATCTGCCGCTCCGCAAGCAGCTCGAGATGCACCGGGCGGACCCCGGCTGCGCGTCCTGCCACAAGGTGATGGACGAGCTCGGCTTCGGCTTCGAGAACTACGACGCGATCGGCCGATGGCGGGACAAGGAAGGGAAGTTCGACGTCGACGCCTCGGGAGCGCTCCCGACCGGCGAGCGGTTCCGCGGCGCGGTGGCCCTCACGGAGATCCTCCGGAAGCGGGACCAGGAGTTCGCCCGCTGCTTCGTCGAGAAGCTCCTGACATTCGCGCTCGGGCGGGGGCTCGAGTACTACGACAAGTGCGCCATCGACCGGATCGTCGACGACGTCCGCCGCGACGAGATGCGGATCTCAACCGCGATCCTCGGCGTCGCCCGCAGCGTCCCGTTCCGAATGCGGGGCGAAGCGGTGCGGCCGGAGTAAACGCCACACCGCCTCGCAGCGTTGAGCCAATGCGGCCTTGGCAAAAAGCCCGCATTTCCACGCGCTACGGCGTTCCGTATCTCACGAGATACCAGTTCTCCTTGAGTCGGCTCACTTCGACCGGAGTCACGGATCCGTAGCCGAAAGCGGTGAGGTGCTCGGCGGGAACGGTCCCGTTCGGGTGAAATTCGACAGAGGAATCTGCTGCCCCGGCCAGATCGAAACGGATGGCTCCGTCGGATCCGCGCGTGATCAGCTGCCCGAACGTCTCGCGGAACGGCGATCGTGGGCGTCGCTCCGTCAGCAGGAGCACGTTGGGGTAGCGATTCACGTCGACGTAGAAGGAGATTCCGGATGGTGTCTTTCCCGGTCGATCGGGCCACGTGCCGCTGAGCGCGAGTCCCATTTCTTCCACCGCCGGAAAGACCGCCGCGATCTGCCGACGGGCGCGCCACGAATCGACGCTGCGGTGTGTCCCGTACAACAGACTCCACGCAGCCAGGATCAGGCAGACCGTCACGAATCGACGGGACGTAGGCCTCTGATACATCAGCGCAATGCACGCCACCGTCGAGAGAAGTCCGATTCCCCCCAGCGCGGCGAATACCGCGGCCCGCCTGCCGGTCGGAGTCCAATCCCAGCTTCGAATCCGGTCGCAGATCCCTTCCGGATCGCTCTCGGCGCCATCTCGGGTTTGAACCCGTTCCAGCCGGAGGCAGGCCTTGGCTTTCCAGACTCCCATGCGGAAACTGGCGTCCGTCGCGGACCAGACAAGAGTCGCGCTGATGCACGCGAATGCGACGCCGACTGCCGTCAGCCACGCGAAGCGGCCCAGGCGCGAAATCGGCCAGGCGGAATCGGTCGCAAGCATGGCGGCCATTGAGCGAATGGGCTCCGGAGGCGATGTCACGGTCGGCCACGTTTGACGGACATGGCCCGCAACTGAGTGAACGGAGAACCCCTGGAGGTGGTTCACTTATCCGAAGAGAAAATGCCGAACTTCCGGAGCTACGCAGGGTATCGATGTTTTGTGAGATGTATCGGACTGACGGAACAGGCTCGCAATGCTGGCAACGCGTGCGTCTCGAAGACTCAACACTCCCCGCGGGTTCGGCTTGTAGCGCGGCGTCTCCACTCCGCTTTCTCAAGACTCGGCCCCCCAAAAGCAAAAACGCGTGCCGGAACAGTCCGGCACGCGTTGCTGTTTGGCTCTGGCGAAGCGGCTTACTTCTTCCGCTTGGCGATCGCCCGCTGCATCGCGGCTCCCATGTCGGCCGGGCCGTTGGCGATTTCGACGCCGACCGCCTTGAGGGCGTCCATCTTCTCGGCGGCGGTTCCCTTGCCACCCGAGATGATCGCGCCGGCGTGACCCATCCGCTTGCCCGGAGGGGCGGTCGCACCGGCGATGAACGCCGCGACCGGCTTCTTGACGTGGCTCTTGATGTACTCGGCCGCGAGGATCTCGGCGTTTCCGCCGATCTCGCCGATCATCAGGATCGCTTCGGTTCCTGGGTCCTTCTCGAACATCTCGAGCAGGTCGATGTACATCGAGCCGATGATCGGGTCACCGCCGATGCCGACCGCCGTCGACTGGCCGAGGCCGAGGTTCCCGAGCTGCCAGGTCGCTTCGTAGGTCAGCGTCCCGCTCTTGCTGATCAGGCCGACCGGGCCCGGCTTCGAGATGTAGCCCGGCATGATCCCGATCTTGGCAACCCCCGGCGTGATCACGCCGGGGCAGTTGGGGCCGATCAGGCGGGTCTTCGGAAAATCCTGCAGGAACCGCTTGGTCTTCGCCATGTCGATCACCGGGACCCCCTCGGTGATCGCGACGATCAGTTCGATCCCGGCGTCCGCCGCTTCCATGATCGCGTCGGCACAGAACGGAGGCGGCACGAAGACCAGCGAGCAGTTCGCTCCGGTCTTGGCCATCGCCTCGCGGACGGAGTCGAACACCGGGAAGCCGTCGACGTCGGTTCCTCCCTTGCCGGGGGTCACCCCGCCGACCATCACGGCTTCGCCGGGACGGTGCTCCTGGGCGTAGGCCCGGCACTGCTGGCTGTGGAACAGCCCCGCCTTGCCGGTGATCCCCTGGGTGATGATCTTCGTGTTGCGGTCGACAAGAATGCTCATGGTTTCCGAAGCTCGACCAAAGAAGACCTAAACACAAAGACACCAAGCAGGCACGAAGGGCACCAAGTTGGAATCCCAGATGTCCAGCGGAAGAAGGGGGCGGGTGTCGAGGGCAAACGCTCGCCAGGCCTTCTTGTCTTCTCCTTTGTGTCCTTGGTGAGAAACTTAGTGTCTTTGTGTTTAACGAATTCTTACTTCTTCTTACTTCTTCAGCGTCCCGACAACCTTCTTGGCGGCGTCGGTCAGGTCGGTCGCGGAGATGATGTTCCGGCCGCTCTCCGCAAGCATCTTGCGGGCCTTCTCGACGTTCGTCCCTTCCAGGCGGACGACGAGCGGCACGTGGAAGCCGACGCTGTCGTAGGCCGCCAGGAGCGCCTCGACGATGATGTCGCACTTCATGATCCCGCCGAAGATGTTGACCAGGACTGCCTGGACGTTCTTGTCGGCCAGAATGATGCGGAAGGCTTCCTTGACCTGCTCGACGTTGGCGCCGCCGCCGACGTCGAGGAAGTTGGCGGGCTCGCCGCCGTGAATCTTGATCAGGTCCATCGTGCTCATCGCGAGCCCGGCCCCGTTCACGAGGCAGCCGATGTTCCCGTCGAGCTTCACGTAGCTGAGGCCGGCGGTCTGGGCCTGGACTTCGGTCGGCTCCTCTTCATTGAGGTCGCGGTAACCGAGCAGGTCCTTGTGACGGAACAGGGCGTTCTCGTCGAAGGTCACCTTGGCGTCGAGGGCCAGCATCTGCCCCTCTTCGGTGACGATCAGCGGATTGATCTCCGCCATGCTGCAGTCCTGATCGACGAAGAACTTCGCCACCTTCGGCAGGAAGCTCTGGGCCGAGTTGACGGCGTTCGCGTCGAGGCCGAGAGCGTAGGCGATCTTGCGGGCCTGGAACGGCATCAGGCCGAGGCACGGATCGTAGTGCTCGCGGATGATCTTTTCCGGAGAGTGCTCGGCGACCTCTTCGATCTCCGTCCCCCCTTCCGAGGAGGCGATGATCACCGGCGTGCCGGTTTCGCGGTCGATCACGATGCCGAGGTACAGTTCCTTGGCGATCTTGAGCCCCTGCTCGACGAACAGGGTGTTGACCTTCTTCCCCTCTTCGCCGGTCTGCTTGGTCACTAGGACCGAGCCGAGCATGCGGGCCGCGTTCTCGCGGGCCTCGTCGGCCGACTTCACCAGGACGACGCCCCGCTGCTTCGGGTGTTCCTTGAACGTCCCCTTGCCGCGGCCCCCGGCGTGGATCTGCGACTTCACGACGCAGACCGGAGTCCCGAGGGTCGTGACGGCGGCGGCCGCCTCCTCAGGAGTGCGGGCGACGATCCCCTTGGGGATCGGGACGCCGGCTTTGGCGAAGAGTTCTTTGCCCTGGTATTCGTGGATTTTCATAGAGGGATCGGCAACTCAAGAGCAGACTCGAGCGGCGAGCACGCCGCGTCGCGGGCGATGATAGCGGGTCGACCGCTGAGGGGTAGTGACCGATCGTTGTTCTAACGGGCTTCTGCGAAGAGCGCAGCATGCGACGAGTCCGACCGCCTTTGCGGTGCATAACGGTCCGGAAAGAGAGGGAACGACGGCACGCGCTCCGCGGAGCGAACGCATGGAAGTTTCTTCATGGATTGCTTGAATTGAGGCGCCGCTCCGTCATAGCATCGGAGTTTGTGGATATTTGGATCACGTCTCACCGCGAGTCCCGCCACAAACGCCTCCCGTCCTCGCCGTTCGCCCGAGGTCCCGCCGATGTCGTTCGCCCGCTACGCCCTCTCGGGGGCGGTTGCTCTGCTGTTCTGTCCGTTCGTCTGGGGCGATGACGCTCCCGTGGCGTCTCCCGCCGACAAAGTCAGCTACTACAAGCAGGTCCGCCCGATCTTCCAGGCGAACTGCCAGGGGTGCCATCAGCCCGCCAAGGCGAACGGCAACTACGTGATGACCGCCTTCGACAAGCTCGTCGGCGGCGGCGAAAGCGGCGACAAGGCCATCGTGCCGGGGAAGCCGGACGAAAGCTCGCTCCTCAAGCAGATCACTCCCGCCGACGGCAAGGCGGAGATGCCCAAGGGGAAGCCCCCCCTCGCGGCGAGCGACATCGAACTGGTCCGGAAATGGATCGCCCAGGGGGCGGTCGACGACACCCCGGCCAACGCCGTGCAGCGGTACGACGTGGCCCATCCGCCGGTCTACAGCCGGCTGCCGGTCATCACCTCGCTCGACTACTCACCGGACGGCCAGCTCATCGCCGTGGCCGGGTTCCATGAAGTGCTGCTGCATCGCGCCGACGGCTCGGGGATCGTCGCCCGGCTCGTCGGGATCGCCGAGCGGATCGAATCGGCCCGGTTTTCGCCGGACGGAAAGCGGATCGCCGTCACGGGCGGGCTGCCCGCCCGGATGGGTGAGCTGCAGATCTGGGATCTGAATCATGATGCCGGAGCGAACGCTTGGAAGCCGGCCCTGACACTGTCGGTCCCGGTGACCTACGACACGATCTACGGGGCGACCTGGTCGCCGGATGGCTCGCTCGTCGCGGTCGGCTGCTCGGACAAGACCGTCCGAGCGTTCAACTCGACCTCGGGCGAGCAGGTGTTCTTCAACATGTCGCACGACGACTGGGCGGTCGACACCGTCTTCTCCGTCGACGGCTCGAACCTCGTCTCGGTCGGGCGGGACATGACCGCCAAGTTGTACGACACCAAGACGCAGCGGTTCATCGACAACATCACCTCGATCACCCCCGGCGCCCTCAAGGGGGGCCTGCAGACCGTGGCCCGGCATCCGCAGCGCGATGAAATCGTCATCGGCGGTTCCGACGGCATCCCCCGCATCTACCGGATGCAGCGGGTGACCGCCCGCGTGATCGGGGACGACGCGAACAACGTCCGGAAATTCCCGGCGATGCGGGGGCGGGTGTTCGGCGTCGACTACGCGCCGGACGGCAAGCGGCTCGTCGCCTGCAGCAGCCTCGACGGCAAGGGACAGGTCTTCGTCTACTCGTGCGACGTCGACACCAAGATGACCGACGAGATCCGGGGGATCGTTTCCAAGGTCTCGACGTCCCAGTCGGCCGAGGAGAAGGCGAAGCTCGAAGCGTATCTCACCTCGGACGTCAAGGTCCTGGCCCAGGCGGAACTGCCGGTCGCTGCCTACTCCGTCGTGTTCTCGAACGATGGAACCAAGGTCGCCGTCGGCGGCGCGGACGGGATCGTCCGGATTCTCGATGCCGCCAACGGCCAGTCGGTCAAGGAGTTCCCGGCGATCGCGATCGACGCGAGCGCCGCGGCTCCGGTCGCCCTCTCCGAAGCCGCAGCCGACAAGGATGGGAGCGGAACCCGCGACACGCTCCCGCAGGGGACGTCCATTACCGCCCTGACGGTCGTTCCGCAGCAGATTACCCTGGACGGACCGTACGCGTACGCTCAGGTCCTCGTCACAGGCGTTCTCAACACCGGCGACAAGGTGGACGTCACCCGCATGGGTGAATGGACGCTGCCGGGGGATGTCGCCTCCGTCTCGCCGCAGGGACGGGTTTTCGCGAAGCAGGACGGGGCGGGCGAACTCAAGTTCGTCGTCAACGGCCAGGAAGCGAAGATCCCGGTGACCGTCAGCGGGGTCGCCCAGAAGGCCAGGGTGAGCTTCATCCGGGATGTGAACCCGGTCCTGTCGCGGCTCGGCTGCAACCAGGGGACCTGCCACGGAGCCAAGGACGGAAAGAACGGCTTCAAGCTCTCGCTCCGCGGGTACGACCCGATCTACGACGTCCGAGCCCTGACCGATGACCAGGCGGCCCGCCGGGTCAACATCGCCTCCCCCGACGACAGCCTGATGCTCCTCAAGGCGACCGGCGCAGTGCCGCACATGGGGGGCCAGCTGACCCGCCAGGGATCGCGGCAGTACCAGATCCTTCGGCAGTGGATCGCCGAGGGGGTTGCGCTCGACCTCGATTCGCCGCGCGTGGCCAAGATCGAAGTCGTGCCGATCGACCCGGTCATTCAGCTGATCGGCGGCCGGCAGCAGATGCGGGTCGTCGCCACCTACACCGACGGCAAGCAGCGGGACGTCACGGCCGAAGCGTACCTCGACAGCGGCAACACTGAAGTGGCGGTCACGAACCTGCACGGCGTCGCCACCACGATCCGCCGCGGCGAGGCTCCTGTGCTCGTCCGCTACGAAGGCTCCTACGCCGCGACGACCATCACGGCGATGGGAGACCGCTCCGGCTTCGCCTGGCAGGAGCCGGAAGCCTGGGGCGAGGTCGACCGCCTCGTGGCCCGCAAGCTCGAGCGAATGAAGATCCTGCCGTCGGGGCTCTGCACCGACGACGAATTCCTCCGCCGCGTCTACCTCGATCTGACCGGCCTGCCGCCGACCGCCGACGAAGTCCGCGCGTTCCTGGCAGACAGCCGCGACACGAAGACCAAGCGGGATGAACTGGTCGACAAGCTCGTCGGGAGCGAGGCCTACATCGATCACTGGTCGAACAAGTGGGCCGACATGCTCCAGGTCAACGGCAAATTCCTCGGCGGCGAAGGGGCCAAGCTGCTCCGGACCTGGATCCGTCAGGAGATCGCCGGCAACACGCCCTACGACCAGTTCTGTTACAAGGTCCTGACGGCGAGCGGCTCCAACAAGGAGAACCCGCCGGCGTCTTACTACAAGACGCTCCGCGAGCCGGACGCGATCATGGAGAACACGACGCAGCTGTTCCTGGCGGTCCGCTTCAACTGCAACAAGTGCCACGACCACCCGTTCGAACGGTGGACCCAGGACCAGTACTACCAGACGACCGCCTTCTTCGTCCGGACGGCCCTCAAACGCGACCCCAAGAACCCGGATGGGAACATCGGCGGGACGGCGGTCGAAGGGGCGAACCCGCTGTATGAAGAGATCTACGACAAGCCGGACGGCGAGACGACGCACCTCCGCACGAACGCGGTGACGCCGCCGCAGTTCCCGTACGAGGCCAAGTTCGACGCTCCAGCCGAGGCAAGCCGCAGGGAAAAACTCGCCCGGTGGATCATCTCGCCGGACAACCAGTATTTCGCGAAGAGCTACGTGAACCGCGTCTGGGGCTACCTGCTCGGCGTCGGGCTGATCGAGCCGCTCGACGACATCCGGGCCGGCAACCCGCCGACGAATCCGGAGCTGCTCGCGTGGCTGACGAAGGACTTCATCGACCACAAGTTCGACGTCCGGCACCTGATGCGGACGATCTGCAAGAGCCGCACGTATCAGATGGCGGTCGGCACGAACGACTGGAACAAGGACGACCAGCAGAACTACGCCCACGCCACCGCGAAGCGGCTCCCGTCGGAAGTGCTGTTCGACTCGATCCACGCCGTGATCGGCGCGAAGTCGAACATCCCCGGCCTCCCGGCCGGGGCTCGTGCGGCGGCGATTCCCGATGCGGGGATCGACCTGCCGGACGCCTTCCTGGCGACGACCGGCCGCCCGGTCCGCGAGAGCGCCTGCGAGTGCGAGCGCTCGGCCGGAATGCAGCTTGGCCCGGTCATGGCCCTCATGAGCGGCCCGACCGTCGGAAATGCTCTTTCGCAGGGAGACAACGCGATTGCCCAGCTCGTCGGCCAGCAGGGGGACAACGGGAAGCTCGTGGATGAGCTGTTCGTCCGGATCCTGAACCGGCCCGGCCGGCCCGAGGAGATTCAGCAGGCGCTGAAGCTCTTCGACGAACTGCCGATGGACAGTGCCAAGGTCAAGGCGGAGTTCGAAGCGTACACGAAGCAGATCGAACCGACCGTCAAGGTGAACGAGCAGAAGCGGGCCGACGCCATGGCGGTCGCGCAGAAGGCCTATGACGACGCCTACCTGCCGGTGAAGGACCGGGAGGAAGCAGCCGACAAGGCTCACGCGGAAGCTCTGGCGGCGGCGCAGAAGGCGTTCGACGAGTACCAGACCGGCTTTGCTGACCGGCTCGCCGCCTGGGAGAAGTCGCTGGGGCAGATCGAGTGGTCGGTCCTCGACCCGACCGACGCCAAGTCGTCGGTCGAGGCGATGTTCGCCGAGCAGGATGACAAGTCGCTGCTCGTGACGGGGCCCAACGGCAAGGGAAGCTACACGGTTCAAGCGGAGATCGACGCCAAGAACGTCACGGGCTTCCGGCTCGAGGCGCTGCAGGACGACCGGCTCCCCGGGAAGGGACCGGGGCGGCCCCCCAACGGCAACTTCGTGCTGACGGAGCTGACGATCGAGGCGTGGCCGAAGGACGCGCCGGACAAGAAGGTGAAGATCGACCTGCAGAACGCCCGGGCGGACTTCAGCCAGGCCGGTTTCGAGGTCGCGAAGGCTATCGACGGCAACACGACCGCCTCGGACAACGGCTGGGCAATCCATCCGGAAACGGGCAAGACCCACACGGCCACGTTCGAGACGAAACAGCTCCTCTCCGGTCAGTACGTGCTGCAGTTCACGATGGACCAGCAGTACGCCGACGGGATGCATTCGCTCGGCCGGTTCCGGCTGTCGACGACCACCGCTCAGCCGCCGCTGATCTTCGGTGTTCCGGACAACATCCAGAAGATCGCCAAGGTCGAAGCGGAGAAGCGGAACCCGAAGCAGAAGAAGGCGCTCGAGGACTTCTTCAAGGCGCAGGACGCCCAGCAGAAGACGCTGCAGACGGCGCTCGACGGGGCGAAGAAGCCTCGCTCGATCGATCCGGCGCTCGTGGCGCTCAAGGCGAAGCTCGACGACGTCAGTCAGCCGCTGCCGGTCGATCCGAAGTTCGCCCGGCTGCAGCGGGCCAGCCAGCTCAGCGAGGAGCAGCTCAAGAACGGCCGGCTGACGGCCGCTCAGGACATCGCCTGGGCCCTGATCAACAGCCCGGCGTTCCTGTTCAATCGGTAGGAAGAGCCGGGTGCAGGGGACCCGGTCCCCGCACCCGGACTGCCGATTCAAGATGGAGAGTGTCAGGGACGGTCCGCCGGCCGGAAAGGCGGTCGTTGCGCAACCCGACGTGCCTGCCGATCCCGGTCCAGCGGGGTCGCTGGCCCCGCCGGAGGCGCTTCCGTTCAGGGAACCATTGCCAACGGCTGGCCCCCAATTCCGGAAACCAGCATCGCGGGCCCCCCTCTCCAGACCCGTGGGAATCGCAGGGGACGCGTTCTGATGAAGAGGGTCCGCCACGCCCGGTCCGCGCTGGGACGCGAAACGTGTTCCATGGTTTTCGAGCGCTCATGGCCTCCGGCGGCCAGCAGCCTGCTGGACCCGCCAGCGGCCCGCTGGACCGGGGTGGAAGGCGCAACCCATCGCACCTGCGGCCACCGGGATCCACGGCGGAGCTCTGGCTAGTCGTCTTCGTCGAGCTGGGCCTTCTTCTCGTGCCACTGCTCCAGCGTCAGGACGACGTCCCGGTGCTTCGAGCCGTTGTACGTCCCGACGATCCCGTCCACCGCCATGTGGTCGATCATCCGGGACGCCCGGCCGTAACCGACTCCCATCGTCCGCTGCAGCAGCGACGAACTCCCCCGTCCCTCGCGGATCACGATCTCGACCGCCTGATCGTACTTCGGATCGCGAACCCGCGGGCCGTCTTCCTCGGCATCCGCCTCGTTCGCCGCGGCGGTCGCCTGCTCGATCTCGGCACAGTACTGCGGCGGCAAGTCGCCGAAGAACTCGATCACCGAGTTGACTTCGTCGTCGCTCACGTACGTCCCCTGCGCCCGGGTCAGGGCGCTCGTCCCCGGAGCCAGGTACAGCATGTCCCCGTGACCGAGGAGCCGCTCCGCGCCGTTCTCGTCGAGGACCACGCGGCTGTCGTTCTTGCTCGCCACCTGGAACGCGATCCGGGCGGGGAGGTTCGACTTGATGAGCCCCGTGATGACGTCGACCGTCGGTTTCTGCGTCGCGAGGACCAGGTGGATCCCGACCGCCCGCGACTTTTGGGCGAGGCGGATGATGTGCCCTTCGACGTCCTTCCCCGAGGTCATGATCATGTCCGCCATTTCGTCGGCGATGATCACGATGAACGGGATCTTGTCAGGGATGTCCGCCGCTTCCGGCTCGCCAGGGTCGATCCCCAGCCGGTCGAGGACCTTCTCGCGGCCCAGCTTGTTGTACTGGTCGATATGGCGGACCCCGACCCGCGCCAGGAGGTCGTACCGCTCCTCCATCTTGTCGACCGCCCACGCCAGGACCGCCTCCGCTTTCTTCATGTCCGTGATCACGGGGTGCATGAGGTGCGGCAGGCGGGTGTAGGGGCTGAGTTCGACCATCTTGGGGTCGATCATCAGCAGGCGGACTTCCTCCGGCGTGCGGGTCAGCAGCATCGAGAGGATCAGGGTGTTGAGGCAGACGCTCTTCCCGGTCCCGGTCCGGCCGGCGATCAGGAGGTGCGGCATCTTCGCCATGTCGACGACCAGCGGACGCCCCGTGACGTCCTGGCCGAGGAACAGCGGGATCCGGATCTTCTCGAGCTCTTCGCCGCCGGACTCCATCAGGTCCCGCATCCGGACCATGATCCGCTTGGCATTCGGGACTTCGACCCCGACGGTGTTCTTTCCCGGGATCGGCGAGACGACGCGGACCGCAGGGACCCGCAGGGCGATGGCGATGTCGTCCTGCAGGGCGACCACCTTGGCGACGCGGAGCCCCGGCTCGAGATCGAGCTCGAACAGCGTCACGACCGGCCCCGTGCTGATCTCGGTGATCTTCACGTTGAGGCCGAACTGCGTGAACGTCTTCTCGAGGATCGCGGCCGACTGCTGGGCCTTCTCGGCCAAGAGCTCGAACGGGAACTCCTGCCCCTTCTCGAGCAGGTCGATCGGCGGAAGTTCGTGCGTGGTGGTCGGAACCTGCACCGAGACCGGGCAGGCGACCGGCGGATTGATCTTGAAGCCCCCCGGCGCCGTGATCGGCGCGGGCTGCGGAGCCGCCACTTCCTGGACCGGCTCGGCCGCCGGGAGCGGAGGGGCGAAGAACGACAGGAGCGATTTCAGGGGACCGGCGGAAGGAGCGGAGGCGGCCTCTTCCTCTTCGGCCTCCGGCTCCGGCGCCACAGTCGCTGCGGCCGGGATCGCCACAGGCTCGGGTTCGTCCGCGACCTCTTCTTCGTCCGCCTCGATGACCGCGGGGGACGGGGCGACGACCCGCTCGGCCTCGGGAGCCTTCACAGGGACCGGGCGGAGCGGTTCGGCGCGGGCCGCCTCGCGGCGGGCGAGCAGCGGGCGGACGGCGAGGACGACCGGAGCGAGCGTCACCGTGTAGGCGACCCGCAGGAACAGGCGGTCGGCCGCCAGCATCAGGCCGGCGGCAAACATCGTCAGGGCGGCGATCAGGGAGCCGGCCGTCGACAGATGTTCGAGCATCCAGCCCCGGCAGTAAGCCCCGACGTATCCGCCGCTCCCGACAACCGGGCCCCCCCCGAGGGTCGGCATCACGATCTGGAGGGCGACCGACGTGGCGGCGGCCATCATGACGATCCCGACGATCCGCAGCAGCAGATCGTCGACGTTCTCGCGGCAGAAGAGCCGCAGGTCGAAGATGAACGACGCCCCGAGGAGGAACCACGCCCCCGCGCCGAACGTCGTCAGGAGGGCGTGGGCGAGGGTCGCCCCCTTGATCCCGCACAGGTTCTCGACGTGCGGATTCTGCGGCCAGACCTGGGTCGACGGGGGATCCGCGGGACTGAAGCTGTAGAGGCTGACCGTCGCAAAGCAGACCGCCGCGAACAGGCCGAGGGCCAGCAGGTCGGTTTTGGCGCGGTGGAGATCGAGCATGACACCCTCTTGCGGCAACGGAGGACGCCGATCGAGGCGCCTGCTGCCATGCCTGAACCGTATCACCGTTCCGAGGGAGGGCGGGCGGAACCGCCGCCTCGCCACAGTTTTCCTCCGTCGACTCTAGCGGCCCTGCGGAACCGACCCGTCAGGGAAGCGAGGAAAACTGATCCGGACGCGCCGGCTGTACGGTCGGTCCGATCGGGGCTCCGGAATTTCATCCGCCCCGCGCCGATTCGCTCAAGAGCGGGGGGGCGGAGTCCCGTCCCGCCCGGTCCCGAGGATCGAGTGGGCCGCCTCCTGAAGGAGCTTCGCCCCGGTGCGGAGCAGGATCCGGCCGGCTCCCGCCGCCTGCTGGCCGAGCTGCTTCCAGTACTGCTCGTCGCGGTACTCCTTGAGGCAGCGGAGGTATTTCGCCCGCTGGGCGGCGTCGAGCAACCCGAGGATCGCCGGGACCAGCCCTTCGTCGACGTTGTAGAGCATTCCGGGGGCGAGACAGACGGGGACGACCCGGTCGATCGGGACCTGCAGGTCTGCAGCGGTCGCCTCGACCCCCTCCCGGATCTGCTTCGCCTTGGGGGTCTCCGCCCTCACGAGGTCGTACGGCGGGTTCCATTCCCGGAATGGCCGGAGCTGGTCGATGTGGGTCAGGGCGACCACGAGCGGGGGAAACTCCCGGTTCGGGTTCTGCTGGAAGAAGTTTCGGACCTGATCGAGCAGTTTTCGGTCGGCATCCCGGGCCGCCGTCAGGGCCGAGCTGACCATCACGATCAGGTCGCACCGCTCGAGTTCCGCTTCGGCCTGCTCGAGCGCCAGTTCGGTCTGGCTGGCATCCTCGTACCCGGCGGTGTCGAGGATCAGCGCCCGCTTGAGGCCATCCCGTTCGAGGAGGTACGGCTCGACTCCCCGGGTCCGCGGGACGACATCGACGGCGGCGCGGGTCTCGCCGAACAGGGCGTTTACGAGGCTCGACTTTCCCGCCTTGACCTGACCGATGATGAGAATCCGGAACGGCTCGTTGGCGAGGGCGGTGGTCCGTTGCTGCTCATTCGCGATCGACTGCTGCGAGTGCTGCGTGACGTAGGGCTGGAACTCGATCCCCCGCAGGACGAGGTTCCCGCTGTAGAGCTCGATGGCGTAGTAGCCGATCTTGCGGACGGCGAACTGGACCGCCCACCGCTTCGTCTCATCGGTCGAGGCGCTCAGCATCTTCTCCTGCGCCATGCCGCTCAGTTCCCGGGCGAGAGCCGTGGCGGGATTCACCACGAGGGCCACGACCCGGTACAGCCGGTACAGCGTCGGCGCGACCCGCACCAGCCGCTGCAATCGCTGCAGATCGTGGATCGTCAGGATGTGCGAGCCGGGAATGTTGGCCGAGAACGTTTCCCGCAGGTCGCGGGCGACGAGCTCCACGATCTGCAGCAGGTGTGGAACCGGCACTTCGAGCAGCGGATTCTTCGAGTGGGCATAGAACGAGCGGGCGACCGTCTCCACGATCTCTTTCGAGAGGGTGATCAGCGCCTGCGGATCGTCGAGCGGAATGTCTTCGTTCTCGAGCCGGCGGGCGATCTGTTCCACCTTCTCCCAGGCGGCCCGGCCGGCCGGAGACCAGTCGCTGGCCGGGTCCGTACCCCGCGGCGCCGGCATCGGGGTCCGCTTCTGCAGGAGGCTGACGAGGGGCCAGCCGATGACGGTCACGAGCGCCGCCCCGACCACCCACCACAGCCACCAGCCGGTGGAGTACATCCACCACGCTCCGGCGACCACGAGGACCAGGTAGGGGAGGATCGAGAACGAGGCGAGCAGCAGCCACTGCGTCTTGAGCTTCATGGGTTCGTGGCCTGCGGCTTGTTGCGGACGGTCTGCAGATAGGTCCGCAGGCGGTCCCGCCCCTCTTGAAAGTGCGATTCGTAGATCCGGCGGAACTCCGCCTTGTCCGGCAGGTGCCCATCCCGCTTACGGCTGAAGTAGACGCACAGGGTCAACCCCAGCGCATACGTGCTGGCGGCGGCATAGAGCGCCGAAACCGCCGAGCCGTACCCGGGAATGATCTTGAGCAGTTCCCGCCCGCCGAGCCGGCCGAGGAAGCCGAGACCGAGGCCGCTCAGGACCTCGCCGATCTGCTGGCGGTCGAAGTCCTGGTGATAGATCGAGGCGATCGTGTGGAACATCTTCGCCTGGATCGCCACGACGAGGGGCATGTCGACGATCGGCATCGGAACCGTCGCGGCCGCTCCCGCGGCGACCGCGTAGGAGAGGACGTGCGGGTGCGCGGTCCGCAGGTGAGCGTCACGGAGCCGTTTGCGGACCTGCTCGAACTGCTCGAGCATCCCCCGCAGGCCGAGCGGCAGGGCCTCCTCGATCGCGTCCCACAGGGCTTCGAGCCCATAGTTCACCGGCTGGTAGCCATCCTCCGGAAGGGTGAAGTCGACCGGGACGAACCGGGCGGGGATCCCCGCCTGTTCGACCATCTGCCGCTGCGTAGTCAGGGAGCGGGCGAGCGCTTCCGGAACGGCAAGCGGAAACGGGACCTGCTCGTAGGGGTAGGGAACGAGGTGTTCGGTCTCCCGGCCTGGGTACCCCTCGTGGAGGGTCGACTGCACGACGATGATCGGCCACTCGGGGCGGGCGCGGTGGATCTGCTGCAGGGCCTCCATCACGGGGGCCTGGGCGTGATCCAGCGCCTTCATGACGACGATCAGGAGGTGCGCCTGATCCTGGAAGTGGGCGATGTCCTCGGACGCGTCATAGTCGACTTCGCCCAGGCCCCGGGTGTCCAGGAACCGGAGGATGCAGTCTTCCTCGGAGGGGAAGGCGTACTGACTGGCGGTCCGGGTGCAGGGGCGGAGCCCGTTGCCGATCTCGGCCCGGGTGTTTTCGGTGAGGGCCCGGATCAGCGACGTCTTTCCCGACTGGGTCTTTCCGAGGAGCCAGAAGACGGGAATCGGGAGGTTTTCGCGGATCTGGTGGAGTGCCTCGTCGAGGCGCTCGTCGCTGACCTTGGGGGCGGCGAACTGCTGCCAGACGCGGCCCCAGAGGGATTTCGGAGTGACCATAAGGTTGCCAGGTGCATCGTCAGTGAGGCGAACCGACCGCCGAATTGTATCGGCCTGGGCGTCGCATGCCCCACCCGCGGCGATTCCGCCGCCGCGGGAGGACTCCGTCCCCGGAGAATCGTTCCCGCAAAGCGAGCGCCAAATCCCCAACGCCGCGGCCCTCGAACGACGCCCCTCCTGCTGACCGGTCTCAGCCTCTCCAACGGGCCTGAGCGCTATCCGGATCACAGCCCCCAGGCAATTCGCTGGAACGATCGCTCGCGCATCGGCCAACTGTCTGACGACGGTGCTTCGGCCTGTTCTCCCGGAAGCGATGCCAGTCGCGCCTCCCAGGTCGAGGGGCGTTCGAAAGGACCGCACAGCGCCGGTTGGGCGGTTCCTCGTCGGAAAGCCTCCGGCGGCAAGGGCTTTCGCCCTTGACCCGGGTGGCCGATGGGCGACGGGTTGCGCAAAGATTGCTGTGCCGGCCGAACGTCTTGCTCGGACAGTGGTCTTTCTTGCGGCCACGTACCGACTTGCGGCGGGGGACGGTCCTACCCCGCCAGCGAGTTCGCTACCATTCCTCTCCCAATCCGACAGGTGAATCGAGCTTCCGATGTTCCAACGCGTTGACGATCCCCAGTTTGTGACCGGCGAACACGAAGTCCTCCGCTTCTGGGACCAGGAGCGGATCTTCGACAAACTCCGCGCCCAGAACGCCGGCAAACCGAAGTGGTCGTTCCTCGACGGGCCGATCACTGCCAACAACCCGATGGGGGTCCACCACGCCTGGGGCCGCACCTACAAGGACGCGTTCCAGCGGTACTTCGCCATGACCGGGCGCGAACTCCGCTACCAGAACGGCTTCGACTGCCAGGGCCTCTGGGTCGAAGTCGAAGTCGAAAAGGAACTCAAACTCGGCACCAAGACCGCCATCGCCAACTACGGCATCGACAAGTTCGTCTGGGAATGCAAACGCCGCGTGCTGCGGTTCGCCGCCCGCCAGACGGAACAGTCCGTCCGCCTCGGCTACTGGATGGACTGGGATAACCCCGACCAGCTCCGCATGCTCGCCGACGCCGTCGGGACCTCGAAAAAAGTCACGATCACGGCCCCCAGCGGCAAGTCCGTCACCGACGAGTCGGAAAAGATCGTCGAGCGCCTCGGCAACCCCGATTGGGGCGGCAGCTACTTCACGTTCTCCACGGAGAACAACGAGACGATCTGGACTTTTCTGAAGAAGTGTTTCCGCAGAGGGAAGATCTACCGCGGGCATGATGTCATGCCCTGGTCGGGACGCGCCGGCAGTGCGTATTCCCAGATGGAAATCGCCGATGGCCGTAAGCTGACGACTCACCGCTCGGTCTTCGTCCGCTTCCCGCTCCTCGATCGCGAGTCGGAATACCTCCTCGTCTGGACGACGACCCCCTGGACCCTCACGTCGAACGTCGCCGCGGCGATCAATCCCGAGCTCGACTACGTGAAGCTCCGCGCCAAGAAAGACGGCTCGGTCTACTACTTCGCCAAGGACAACCTCGAGTTCAAACGGCTCGACAAGGAGTTCAAGGAAGGCTTCGGCCGCCCCGAGTGGAACTGGCCGGACGGCACCCCCAAGCTCAAGACGATCGCCCAGCTCTTCAAGGAACAGGGGGGCTACGAAGCCGAAGGGAGCGTCAAGGGGGCCGAGCTCGTCGGCCTCCGCTACCGCGGTCCGTTCGATGATCTGGCCGCCCAGCAGATGCGCGGCGAAGAACTCGTCGAGCGCGAGATCGGCGAAGCGGGGAGCACTCCTGCGGTCTCCGCGGTCGAATGCCACCGCGTCGTCGACGGCGGACGGGACTTCAAAGGAAACCCGATGGTCACCGCGGGCGAAGGGACGGGGATCGTCCACATCGCCCCCGGCTGCGGGGACGTCGACCATACCCTCGGCAAGCAGCTCGGACTCGTCAGCATCGCGCCACTTGGCGAAGACGGGAACTTCGGCGATGGCTTCGGTCCGTTCACGGGCCGGAACGCCACCGACCCGAAGACGATCGACCTCGTTCTCGAACACCTCAAGACGAACGGCTTCCTGGTCTACGTCGAAACCTATCCGCACATCTACCCGTTCTGCTGGCGAACCGGCGACGAGCTCGTGTTCCGGCTCGTCGACGAGTGGTTCATCGACATGGACTGGCGGGAAGAAATCAAGGACGTGACCCGCGCCATCTCGTGGCTCCCCGACTCGATCCAGGGTCAGGAGCGCGAAGTCGAATGGCTCACGATCATGCGGGACTGGATGATCTCCAAGAAGCGGTTCTGGGGACTCGCGCTCCCGATCTGGGTCGACGAACAGGACTCCGACCAGTTCGAAGTCTTCGGCTCCCTCAAGGAGCTGAAGGACTGGTACGACCAGAACGGCGGTGAAGGCTGGGAGAAGTTCGATGGACACACTCCGCACCGTCCCTGGATCGACGCGGTCAAGCTGAAGAACCCCAAGACCGGCAACCTCATGCACCGCATCGAGGATGTCGGCAACCCGTGGCTCGACGCCGGGATCGTCCCCTTCTCGACCCTGAACTACAACGAGAACTATTCGAGCGACACGCTGCGGTGGAAGGACTGGTTCCCCGCGGACCTCGTCACGGAATGTTTCCCGGGGCAGTTCCGCAACTGGTTCTATTCGCTCCTGTCGCTGGCGACGATGATGCGCTACGACGAGGCGGAGGACCCGCAGGAGAAACGCCCCTTCAAGACGCTCCTCGGTCACCGGCTGGTGATGGACGAGCAGGGGCGGCCGATGCACAAGTCCGACGGCACGGCGATCTGGTTCGAAGAAGCGGCCGAGCAGCTCGGCGTCGACACCCTCCGCTGGCTCTACCTCGCCCAGAACCCGGCCCAGGATCTCCGCTTCGGCACCCGGCACAAGGATGACCTCGTCGCCCTGGAAACGGCCGACGGGACGATCAGCGAAACCAAGGAAGGCTTGCCGACCTGCAAGGTGACCAGCAAGCCGGCGGACGACGTCCGGCGGCAGGTGTTGATCCCGCTCTGGAACAGCTACGCCTTCTTCGTGAACTACGCCCGCCTCGACGGCTTCTCGCCCGACGTCGCGAAGGTGCCGGTCAAGGAGCGTCCGGAGATCGACCGCTGGATCCTCTCGAACCTCCAGGCCCTGATCGTCACGGCTCGCCAGGAGTTCGAGAACTTCAATTCGCCGGGCGTCACAGCCGCGGCCGCGGCGTTCATCGATGACCTGTCGAACTGGTATATCCGCCGGAACCGCCGCCGGTTCTGGAAGTCGCGCCCCGAAGGCACCGCGGCGGGTGCCAGCGACAAGTGGGACGCCGACAAGCTGGCGGCCTACCAGACCCTCTACGAAGTCCTCGTGACCCTCACGAAGGTCCTGGCCCCCTGCATCCCGTTCATGACCGAACGGATGTACCGGAACCTGACGGCCGGTCAGAAGGACGTCCCGCAGTCGGTCCATCTCTGCGAGTATCCGACGCCCGACGAGTCGATCCTGGACGAGTCGCTGAACCACCGGACCGCGACCGCCCAGCGGGTCGTCCGGATGGGGCACCGGCTTCGCGAAGAGGCGAACCAGCGGGTCCGGCAGCCGCTGGCGGAGCTGCAGTACGCCTGCAGCAATCCGCAGGACGCCGCCGACATCGCGGCGCTGGCGGACGTCGTGGCGGACGAACTGAACGTCAAGAAGCTCGCCGTCGCGGCGAACCTCGATGCGCTCGTCCATTACAGCTACAAGCCGAACCTCAAGACGGTCGGCCCCAAGTTCGGCAAGCTCCTGAACGCGATCAAGACCGCCCTCCCGACGATCGACGGCAAGCTCCTCGCGCCGCTCCGCCGCGGGGAAGCGGTCACGGTCCAGATCGGCGGCCAGGACGTCACCCTCGCGCCGGAGGACGTCCTCGTCAGCACCGAGCAGGCGGCGGACTGGGCCGCGGCGGATGACGCCGGAATCCAGATCGCCCTCTCGACCGTCCTGACGCCGGAGCTCGTCCGGGAAGGGATGGCCCGCGACTTCATCCGTCAGGTCCAGCAGCTCCGCAAGGACCACGACCTCGAAGAGAACGACCGGATCCAGGTCGCCTGGTCCCCGGTGGCCGAGCGGGGCGCGGAAGTCGAAGCGGCTCTCTTGGAGTGGCGAGAGACGATCCTCGCCGAGATCCGCTCGACGGCGATCACCCAGGGAGCCGAGGAGAGCGCCAAGCCGGTCCTCGTCGGCGAAGTCGAAGTCCGGGTCGCGATCCGGAAGTAGAAAGAAGAGTTAAACACCAAGGCACCAAGGATGCACCAAGTTCACAAAGAAGAACAGAAGGGTTGAGTTGCGCCAGTCGCTCGACCTGACCTTCGTCTTCTTGGTGCTCTTTGTGAAACCTTGGTGTCTTCGTGTTTAAGCATTCCCGGCCTACTGCGGCCGCCAGGGAAGCAGGTAAGGCCACGGCAGGAGGAATGCGTGGTGTTTGAAGAGCTCGGCCCGGCCGTGCTCGCCGAGGAACTGCGTGAAGTACAGGATGAAGACGTAGACCGTCAGCACGGCGAGCATCAGCGGGATGCGGATCGCCGTCCGCGTGATCCACCACGACCGCTTCCCCTCCGCCTGCCGGCGGACCGCCCGGTGATAGGTCCAGCCGGTCAGGACCCGCGCGGGGTAGTTCGAGACAATGAAGATCAGCGTGATCGGCCACAGGGCGTCCGGGGGGAGCAGGAACGCCTTGAACAGGTAGACCGGCAGGGCGAGTGCATAGACCAGGAGAATCGTCACCAGCCACGCGAACGGGGCATGGCCGAACAGCTTTCGGACCGCCCCGAGCTGAAAGCCCGCCCGCCAGTTGTTGGTCGCCGCGAACCGGGCCTGCAGGAACGGCACCCACGAGAATGCGAGGATCAGGAGCGCCCCGCCGATCAGGGGGAACACGGCGGACGGTCCGTCCGGCCGCTTCGCCGCGGCGAAGATCGCGGACGGAATGACCAGCCACGCAAAGGCGACGAAGAACCCCTTGAGGCCGAGCAGGAAGTGATGCCGGAACTGCAGCCGCGAGACGAAGTCCCGGACATGGTCGCTCGCCCGGTCCCAGTAGTGCCCCTCTCGGAGCTGGGCTCGGAACCACCGGAGATTCTTGATCGGGCGGAAGAACGTCCAGAGTGATCCGCCGCGCGCCAGGGCCAGGCAGAGATGCGTCGAAATCAGGGCCCACAGGATGACTGACGCGAGCTGGAGATTGCGGGCGATCGGCCCGCCGGCGTCGATGATCTGGGCATCCGCCCGGGCGGAGGCCACGAGCCGCAGCGGCAGGATCCAGAGGTAGACCCCGAGTGCGATCGCTCCGAGCCGCGGCGCGACGTCGAGCAGCAGAAACCCGTTCCGGATCTTGCCGGTCCGGGCGACCCGCCCCTCGACCTCGAGCAGGTAACCAAGCGCGGCGATATTGACGATCGGGATCGCCGCCAGGATCGCCAGCAGCAGCACGAGACTTCCGAGCCCGAACACCGCCCGGACCAGCCAGACGCCGCACCGGATCGGATGCTTCCAGGGGAGCGGAAACGGCCCGAGCCGCCAGCCACCCGGGTTGTCCTCCTCAGGGAGGGCCAGGTCCCGCGGGGGGGCCGGCTCGTCGCTGACGGAAGGGCCAGGGGGAACCGCGAGTTCGGCCGCCGATCGAAGCTCATCGCCGAGGGTGGCGGCCGACGGATCGGAAAGGAGGGAGCTCATGGAGGCGGACCGGCGAGCGGGAAACGAAGGTTCGTCTCAGCCTACCTGATTCCGGTCGCGCGGGTTTCATTCCGCGGTTCCGGTTCCGCCGCAAAGCCCTTGGAGAGCCGGTTATGCGAACAGCTCCGACCGGACCGTCCCGCCGGGGGCGACCGGAACCGGCCGGTTCTGGGCGTCGGTGATCCGGGTATCGGGATCGATCCCGAGCGAATGATAAATCGTCGCGGCGAGGTCTTCGGGGCTGACCGGCGGGGACATCGCGTAGGCCCCGCCCGCATCCGACTGCCCGTACACAAAGCCCCGCTTCATCCCTCCGCCGGCGAGGACCGCCGGGAAGAGAGTCGACCAGTGGTCGCGGCCCCAGTTGGCGTTCGCCTTCGGAGTCCGGCCCATTTCCCCCATCGCGACGACGAGGGTCTCATCGAGCAGTCCCCGCTCTTCGAGGTCTAGGACCAGCGACGAAAGGGCAGAATCGAGACTCGGGAGCAGATGTGCCTTCACGTCGTTGCTGTGGCCGTGGGAGTCCCAGCCGAACCCGTCCGGGGCGTCGAAGTGAACGGTGACGAACCGCGAGCCCGCCTCGACCAGCCGCCGCGCCAGGAGCGTCGACTGCCCGAACAGGTGCCGGCCGTACCGGTCGCGGATCGCGTCCGGTTCCCGGCGGATGTCGAGGGCTTCGCGGGTCCGGGCCGATGTCACGAGCGACATCGCCCGGTCCTGGAACCGGTCGTAGGTCTGCAGCGTCCGGCTCGCCTCCATGGAGCGGCGGGCGGCGTCGAACTGGTCGAGCAGCGCGGCCCGGTTCTCGAGGCGGCTCAGCGTCACCTCTTTGGTCTCGGAGAGCCCCTGCACCTGGTAGTCGAGTTCCTCTTCGGTGCAGGCGCGGAAGTAGGGATTGTCCTTGGGCGACCGCTTCTCGATGCGCGTCGTCAGGGGATCATGCCGGCGGCCGAGCCACCCCCCGTATTCACCGGGGCGGACGAGCTGCACCGAGTAGTCCTGCAGGCGGCCCAGGAAGTTCGGGGCGACGACGTACCGCGGCAGCGGGGGCATCGCCGACGGGTCGCGCATCTGGTCGAGGTGATCGACGACCGAGCCGATCGAGGGCCAGTCCTTGGGGGTCGCATTGAACCCCGCCCCGATCGGGATGTGCCACTTCTGGCCGGTCTGGACGTAATGCCCCCCGCCGCTGTGGTCGTTAAAGCCGTGGGACATCGTCCGGACGACGCAGAGTCGATCGGAAACGTCGGCGAGCCGTGGAAGGTGTTCGCAGATCCGGAGGTCCGGCGTCCGGCTCGGGATCGCCTGGAACGGCCCGCGGATCTTGTCCGGGGCGTCCGGCTTCATGTCGAACGTTTCGAGCTGGCTCGGCCCGCCGAACAGGAACAGGAAGATGACCGACTTGGCCCGCGGCGCGATTACCTGCGGCTGTTCTTCGGCCCGGAGGGTCTTGTCGAGCCCGAGGCCGAGCAGTCCGGACCCCGCCGCCTGCAGAACGGTCCGACGGCCGATCGAATCGCGGAGGAGTCGCAGCATGGATCGAAAACTCCCCTCGCGGCTGGAATCGAAAGCTTGGCCGCGGAAAACCGCGCCGGAGCTTTAGACGCATCAGATTCAGCTTATATCGTCCTCCGTCCCCCGAGGAAAAGGAGTTTTGATTGCCGCAGAAGAAATTCGGCCCTGCGGACATTGATAGGGGAGAGCAAGTCGGGAGAGGTACGTACCTGGTGGGGCGGCCTCCGGAAACATGGTGGGGAATTCACGTTCCGATGGGTCTTGATTTGCTGATGGGATGAGTAAACTGGGAAGGACGCGACCCCGCTCCGGTCGCTCTCGAGGTGTTCATGAAGCCGATTCGTCTCCTGGCTGTTTTGACCGCGCTCGTCCTTTCTGCGGCTCCTCCATCGGACGTTTTTCAGAACGAAGCCGTGGCGCAGTCCCGCCGGGCTCCGGGGCGGAAGAAGCCCGCTCCCAAGCCGAAGTCGGCCCTTCCGACCGATGCCGAGCGGTCCGAAGTCGAGATCGCTCCGGTCGATCCGAAGCTCCGTGATCAGGCGATCCGCTCCGCCGCCAAGATCGACGAGATCGTCGAAGCGGCTCTCAAGAAGGGGAGCGTCAACCCGAACGACACCACCACCGACGAGCAGTTCGTCCGCCGGGTCTATCTCGACATCGCCGGCACCATCCCGACCTCGCGGCAGGCAGAGGCGTTCCTCAAGTCGACGAACGCCAACAAGCGGGCCAACCTGATCGACCAGCTGCTGAACCGTCCCGCCTACGCCAGCCAGATGTACAACTGGATGGCGGACATGCTCCGGCTGGTCGACCGGGTCGACGGGTTCACCTACATCCGTCCCTACTCCGACTGGGTCAAGGAGTCGATCCGCGAGAACGCCCCGTGGAACGAGATGGTCCACGACATGCTGACCGCCGAGGGTCAGGTGTGGGACAACCCGGCGGCCGGGTTCTACGTCCGCGACCAGGGGATGCCGCTCGACAACCTGAACAACTCGATCCGGATGTTCCTCGGAACCCGGATCGGCTGCGCCCAGTGCCACGACCATCCGTTCGACCGCTGGACCCAGAAGGAGTTCTACCAGCTTGCGGCCTTCGTCGGCGGGATCGACTACGGGATCCGCGGCCCGAAGATGAACAAGGTCAACGCCAAGGAGGTCGACGCGGCGGCCAGTTCCCCCGAGTCGGTTGAAGCCCGGCTCGGCCGGTTCATCGTGATCGCCAACCGCAAGGGGGTGGTCGAAAACACGAAGAAGCAACTGAAGTTCCCCGCTGACTACCAGTACAGCGACGCCAAGCCGGGCCAGGTCGCCGCGCCGGCCGTGCTGTGGGGCAAGACGACCGCCTCGGTCGCTCCCGAGAATCGCCGGACCGTCTACGCCGACTGGGTCACCTCGAACGACAACCCCCGCTTCGCCGTCACGATGGCGAACCGGCTGTGGCAGAAGGCGATGGGGCTCGGCGTGATCGAGCCGCTCGACGACATGAAGGACGACACCGTCGCGTCGAATCCGGCGCTGATGGACTACCTCGCCAGCGAGCTCAAGCGGCTCAACTACAACCTCAAGGAATTCCAGCGGATCGTCTACTACTCGAAGGCCTACCAGCGGCAGGTGACCTACGACGCCCTCGATGCGACGAAGCCGTACCTGTTCCCCGGCCCGGTCCTGCGGCGGATGACCGCCGAGCAGGTGTGGGACTCCCTCCTGACCCTTTCGCTGACCAACCCGGACAACATCCTCCGTCCGGACGACACCGACTACGTCGACACCTTCGACATCGACGAGAAGACGACGGTGACGGAAGTCCTCGACAAGGCGAAGCAGCTCGACGGGATCAACAAGAAGGATGCGGAAGAGCGGAAGAAGCGGCTCTACAAGGGGGTCGAGCTGGTCCGGGCTTCCGAGCTCCCCCAGCCGCTGCCGGAGGGGCACCTGCTCCGCCAGTTCGGCCAGAGCGACCGGGGGGCGATCAACGAGAGCCACACCGACGGGACCGTTCCGCAGCTCCTGACGATGTTCAACGGCTCGGCGACGCACATGATGCTCGAGAAGGGCTCCGTGATCTTCAACGAAGTGACCGCCGAGAAGGCGAACGACGCCGCGGTCGACCGGATCTTCCTCTGCCTCCTGTCCCGGAAGCCGACCGCCTCGGAACGGAAAGCGGCCCTGGCCGAGGTCAAATCGGACGGGGCGGCGGGGTACGGCAACGTCATCTGGGCGTTGCTCAACACCCGCGAGTTCCTGTTCGTTCCGTAAGTCCACCGATCCGGCCGCCCGCGCCGGCGACTCCACCCGACATTTCCGCGGCCTCCGCCGCCTCGCGATCCGAAAGCCGATTCGACCATGGCAGCCTTGCTCTCCCATCTCGACGATCTCTCCCGCCGCGAGCTGATGCGGACCCTGGCGAAGGGGTGCCTCGGCGTCAGCCTGATGCCGCTGGCGTTCGAGCAGGCCCTGCTGGCCGCCGACACCAAGGGGGCGAAGGCCCCGCAGAAGATTTCGAGCGGCAAGCCCGCCAAGCACGTCATCTACCTGTTCATGCAGGGAGCGATGTCGCAGCTCGACACGTTCGATCCGAAACCGAAGACCGACGTCCAGGGAGAGACGAAGCCGATCACCACGGCGATCTCCGGCGTCCAGTTCAGCGAGTACCTGCCGAACCTCGCCAAACAGGCGAACAAGCTGGCGGTCATCCGCTCGATGACGACCACCACCGCCGACCACACGCAGGCCCGCTACCTCACCAGCACCAGCTTCAAGCCGATCGCCTCGACCAAGCACCCGGGGCTCGGCTCGTGGGTCCACAAGGAACTCGGCGGACTGCACAAGGACCTCCCGGTCGCGGTGCAGATCGGCGGCGGGATCGGCCCCGGCTACCTCGGGGCGAAGTACGCTCCGGTCCCGGTCGGGGACCCGGCCCTGGGGCTGCAGAATACGACCGCTCCGAAGTACATGACGAACGAAACGTTCGACAAGCGGATGCAGCTCTCGAGCGCCTTCGACCAGAACTTCCGCAAGAAGGCCGAGAAGAACCCGAAGGTGACCGGGTACGACGACCTGTATCACGACGCGATCAGCCTGCTCCGCTCGGAGGACCTCAAGGCGTTCGATCTGACGCAAGAGAAAGAAGAGCAGCGGACCGCCTACGGCAACACCCGTTTCGGCAAGGGGTGTCTCCTCGCCCGCCGGCTCGTGCAGCACGGCGTGCGGTACGTCGAAGTTTCCTTCGGCTCGTGGGACCACCACTACGAGCTGTGGGACAAGATGCCGAACATGGCAGGCGAAATGGACCGCGTCGCCGCGGCGCTGCTGGCCGACCTCGAGGCCCAGGGACTGCTCAAGGACACGCTCGTCGTGATCGGGACGGAGTTCGGGCGGAGGCCGGAGATCAACACGAACACCGGCCGCGACCACCATCCGGCGGTCTACTCGATGGCGCTGGCGGGGGGCCCCGTGAAGGGGGGCCAGGTCTACGGCAAGAGCGACGACAAGGCGTTCCGGGTCGATGCGGACGGCGTCTCGCCGGAAGACATGAACGCGACGCTCGCCGCGGCGCTCGGGATGGATCCGGACAAGGAGATCCACTCGCCGGACGGCCGTCCGTTCACGCTCGGCAACCACGGCAATGTGCTGGCGAAGCTGGTCTGATGGGCGGAATGCCGATTCCTGCCTCAAACGCCCGAAGCTCGTGATCCGGTACCTCAGCAACTTCGTTCTCGTTCTCGGCGAGTCGGCTGGACGAGTACAGAGGGGGGCTGGGTGAATCGTTGGATTGCAATCGGCGTGATCTTGGTCGGGGGGTGGGCGCTCTGCTCGTACTTCAGCATCGCCCGTCAGCGGATCCTCGCCCAGCAGTCGGGAATTCAGGTTTGGGGCTATGGTCTCGGGCACGACGACTCTTCGACGTTCTGGGGGCAAATTGTCTCCCATGTCGACGTCCTCCTGCTGGATGAGGGGTGCCTGCGGATTGAGATCAACGGCGACAGGAGCTGGGAAGGGGGGCCGAGTTACTACCCGTTCGTGCATCGCCGCAAGGATGGGACCGTGGCCGCAAGTGGGGAATGTCTCGCCCAACGCCTCTCGATCGATGGCGGCCACTATCCGGTGTCATTCCTCGATTCGCCGCGCGATAGTCGGTCGTTCGGCGTCGATGGAAGCGTGATCGCCGAGGTTCGTGACGGGACGGGACTGCTTGTCCTGGCCGATGCTGACGGAGTGTGGCGGGTCGAAACGCGTTATCGCGGCGGCAAGATCTTCGGCGACATCTGGCGATACGCCGATGGACAAGTCCTGTTGAAGCGGGAGATGGTAAACGACCGGGAAGACGGGATCACCGTCGGCTATTGGCCTAACGGTCAGCCGAAGCGGGTGACGGGATACCGAAACGGCAAACGCGATGGCGTGTGCAGCGAATACGATGAACAGGGCCTTCTGGTGACACGGGCGACGTATCGCGACGGTGTCGGGATACCGACCGCGGTGCCCGATGCGGGCGGTACGGATCCGGCCGACAACTGACTTTCGACCGCAAGCCGAGCCGCCAACTGCTCTCGGCTTGGCAAGGTGAAGCGGTGGGACTAGAAGAGATTCATGGCCTCCACCTCAGCGACACCGATGCCGTCGGAATTCGCGGTCCGACTGATCCCGATCCTGACACTCGCCCAGCGCGAGCTGCAGCGGTTCTTCCGGCAGCGATCCCGGTTGATCGGAGCGCTCGGGCAGCCGCTCGTCTTCTGGCTCTTGTTCGGGGCGGGGTTTCAGGGTTCGTTCCGGATGGCGGGCGGCGGCGCCGAGGCGTCGGCGATGAGCTTTCAGGAGTACTTCCTGCCCGGCGCGGCGATGATGATCGTGCTGTTCTCGTCGATCTTCGCGACGATCTCGGTGATCCAGGACCGGAACGAGGGGTTCCTGCAGGGGGTCCTCGTCAGCCCGATTCCCCGGATGTCGTTCGTCCTCGGCAAGCTGCTGGGGGGGACGGCACTCGCACTGCTCCAGGCGATGCTGTTTCTGCTGGTCGCTCCCGCGCTGCAGTTCGTGGGGCTGGCTCCCGCGATGAGCTGGGGGCTCGGCCTCGGTCAGTGGATCGGGGTGGCGCTGTTCCTCGCGATCACGGCGTTTGGTTTGACGGGGTTCGGGTTCCTGTTTGCGTGGAAGCTGGATTCGATCCAGGGGTTCCACGCGATCATGAGTGTCTTGCTGATGCCGATGTGGCTGGTGTCGGGGGCGTTCTTTCCCGCTCCGGCGTCGGGGTGGCTGCGGTATGTGATCCTGGCGAATCCTCTGTCGTACGGCCTGGCGGGGATGCGGCGGATCATGTCGCCCGGGGCGGCATGGACGGAGCTGCCGTCGTTGGGGATGTGCGTCTTCGTGACGGTGCTCTTCGGAGCGGTGTGCCTGGCAATGGCAACGTGGATGACAAGACGAGCGGACTGAACCCGGGTCCAGGGGCGGAGCTCCTGGCCGCCGGAGGCGCTTTCGTACAGGGAACCGTCCAACCCGCAACGGACGCCCATTCGCCGTCCCAAGCCCGGTGGTGCGGGGGACGGGATTGATCTACGCTGTCGGTTTTCGACCGGCCCGGCGGGCCTTCCCTCTGACGTTGTCGTGAGCGCATGCGAGTCCTTTCCGGAATTCAGCCGACCGGCCGTCCCCACTGGGGGAACTACTTCGGCGCGATCAGCCAGTACATCGCCCTCCAGGACAACGAGCAGGCGTTCTACTTCATTGCCGACCTGCACGCCCTGACGACGATCCGGGACGCGGCCCAGCTCCGGCAGAACTCGATCAACGCCGCGCTCGACCTCCTGGCGCTGGGGCTCGATCCCGCCCGAGCGACGCTCTTCATCCAGTCGGACATCCCCGAGGTGACCGAGCTGACGTGGCTGCTCATGACCGTCACGCAGATGCACCTGCTCGAGAAGTGCCACGCCTACAAGGACAAGAAGGAGAAGGGGCTGCCGGCCGACGCGGGGCTGTTTACATATCCGGTCCTGATGGCGGCGGACATCATCCTCTACGACAGCCAGGTCGTCCCGGTCGGGGTCGACCAGGTGCAGCATGTCGAGGTGACGCGGGACATCGCCCAGCGGTTCAACCAGATCTACAGCTCCGAAGTGTTCGTCATTCCCGAGTACCGGGTCCTCGAAGCGACCGCCAAGGTGGTGGGGCTCGACGGCGAGAAGATGTCGAAGAGCTACGGCAACACGGTCGAAGTGTTCGAGGAGCCGAAGAAGCTCCGCAAGAAGCTGATGTCGATCAAGACCGACTCGAAGGGGGTCGAGGAACCGAAGGATCCGGAGACCTGCTCGATCTTCACCCTGTACAAGCTGTTCGCCAGTCAGGCGGACCAGGAGGCCCTGGCGGCCCGCTACCGCGCCGGCGGAATGGGTTACGGCGAAGCGAAGCAGGCCCTGTACGAGAAGGCGGACGCCTTCTTCGCTCCCGCCCGGGAGCGGCGTGAGAAGCTCGCCGCGGACCTGCCGTACGTGGAAGAGGTGCTGGCGGCCGGCGCCAGGAAAGCCCGCGCCCGGGCTCGGGACGTGCTCGACCGGGCGAAGGCCGCCTGCGGAGCCTCCACCCGCCGATGAGCGACACTCCCCCCGCTTCCGACGTGGAATCGGTGGCCACCGGGACGGCGCGGCGCGGCAATGCGCTCCGCTGGGCGGGATCGGTCCTCGTGGCGGCACTGGGGCTGTCGGTCCTCGCGCCGCAGCTTCCTGCGGGCTGGAAGCGACTGGGACTGATGTACGCCGGGCTCGGGGCCCTGATCGGCGGCCTCGCCGGATGGCTCGCCACCCGGCGGCAGCCCCCCTTTGTCGCCAGTCCGGACGAAGGGACGCTGATCCCCCGCCCGCGGCGGATGCTCTGGCTGGTCCTGCTCCTGACGCTGGCCGGCCTTATCAACACGGCGGTCCTTTCGGCCCGCCAGTACCGGACCACGGTCGCGGCCAACATCCTGAAGGATCCGAACGCGGTGGCGTACCGCGAACTGCTCCGGAAGGGGGCGGCGAACAATGCGGAGGCCGCGGCCCAGCTGGAAACGCTCGACCGCCGGATGGCTCCCGGATTCCGCGAGTACCTCGCCTTCCGGTTCTCGCAGCTGTCGCGGCGGCCGTCCCCCTTTCCGGAACTGCTGTGGGGGGTGGAACTCGCCCTCGGGCTCCTGACCTCGGGGGTCGTCTACCGCACCGTCTGCAAGCGGCTGGCGGACTGATTCCCCGCTTCCCTCGTTCGCCCGGTTTCCCTTCCCGCCTGCTCCGTGGCACGATGTCCGCCGGGGCGTTCCTGCGGAAGCGATGGGGAAGGGACGATGCGGATCGGACACTGCCAGCTCGACTCACAGCTTGGAGACTTCGAGGGAAACCTGGCGAAGGTCGTGGCCGGCCTCGAGCGGGCCCGCAAGGACTCCGTCGAGATCCTCTGCTTTCCGGAGTGCTTTCTGACGGGCTATCCCGACACCGAGGGGCCGGCGCGGGAGTCGGCGTTCGCGGTCGACGCGCCGCAGATGATGCGGCTGCTGGACGCCACGAGCCGGTTCGACACCTGCTTCATCGTCGGGTTCAACGAGCTGCGGGGGGCCGACCTCTACAACACGGCGGCGGTCGTCCACAAAGGGCACCTGCTGGGGACTTACAGCAAGTGCACCGCGTACATGAAGTTCCACCGGCAGGGGTGGACGTTCCCGGTATTCGAGCATGCCGGGCTGACCTTCGGCGTCGTGATCTGCTCCGACGGCGGGTACATCGAGCCGGCCCGGATCCTCGCTCTCAAGGGGGCGAAGGTGGTCTTCTCCCCGCACTTCAATCACATCGCCGCCGAGGGGCTGATCGGCCATTTCATGAAGGTCCGGGCGGACCATGTCGCCCGGGCGGTCGAGAACAGCGTCTACTTCGTCCGGGCGAACAACGTCTCGCTCGGCAAGGAAGAGTGCATCCGGAACACCGCGGGAGTCGGCTATGGCGACAGCTATGTCGTCGACCCGCACGGCGAGATCGTCGTCCGGAGCCGCCGGCATGTCGAAGATTTTCTGTTCTGCGACATCGATTCCACGATCAGCGACGGCTCGTGGGGCGTCGGCCGGTCGCTCTTCAGCTACCGCGAGTTCGCATCCCATCTCCGCGACGCGGCCGAGGCCCGGCTCGCCTCTTCGAATCGTAAGCCAGGCTGAGTCCCGCCGATTGCCACCGGTCCGAGGCGAGGCAGTCAGGCGGTGACGAGTCTCAGGGGGGACGGGGACGAGAGGGTCTTGCTCCAGAGGGGCTCTTCGATCCGCGAGGCGAAGTCGGCGTGGATCCGGCGGAACTCCTCCTCCGACTTCACGAACGCGTCGACGATGTCGGGATCGAAGTGCGTCCCGGAGTCCTTGACGATGATCTCCCGCGCCACCGCGTGCGAGAACTCTTCCTTGTAGACCCGCTTGCTGGTCAGAGCGTCGTAGACGTCCGCCAGGGCGACGATCCGGGCACAGAGCGGAATGTCTTCGCCGGCGAGTTTCGAAGGATACCCGGTCCCGTCGTACCGCTCGTGGTGATGAGCCGCGATATTGCGGGCCATCCGCAGGAAGCGGGCCTCCGGGAACCGTTCGAGAGCGGCATCGAGCGTCTGGGCACCGAGGATCGTGTGGGTCTTCATGATCTCGAACTCGGCGCTGCTGAGTCGTCCCGGTTTCAGCAGGACAGAGTCCGGGATTCCGACCTTGCCGATGTCATGCAGCGGGCTCGTCAGGTAGACGAGGCGGATGAACTCCGCATCGATCTGACCGCCGAGCTTCGGATTCCGAGCGAGCTGCTGCGCGAGGACGCGGGCATAGCGCTGCACCCGCTCGAGGTGGTGCCCCGTTTCGGGATCGCGGGACTCCGCCAGCCGGGCCAGCGAAAAGATCAGCATCTCCCGGGTCTCGAGCGAGAGGACCCGTTCGCCGGCCCGGAGCCGGACCAGGAGTTCCTGCGGGTGGAATGGCTTCGTCATGAAGTCGTCGGCCCCGGCCGACATCCCCTCGACGATCGCCATCGGACCGCAGTGGGTCGTCAGGAGGATCACGTAGACGTAGCCGTTCACGTCGCTCGACCGGATCGCCCGGCACAGGTCGACGCCGTTCATCTCCGGCATGTCCCAGTCGGAGATCACGAGGCGGAAATTCTGCTCGCGGATCGCCTCCAGAGCCTGGGCCCCGTTCTCGACCGCGTGGACTTCATAGCCGGCCCCCAGCAGCATGTGTTCGAGGAGGTCGCGGGAGATCTCATCATCGTCGGCAATCAGGACGTTCACGATTCCCCCCCTTTCGCACCGCAGGCCGCCAGTTCCGAGAGCGGCGTTTCCGGAGAGTTCCAACCCGAGCGGACGTGATCGCCGAGCCAGGCCTCGAACCGCTGCGCCTCCCGGTCGAGCTGATCGAGGTACCAGGCGGGATCGGCGTCCGACTGGTCTTTCGCCCACCGCTCGAGGTCCGCGGCGACCGCGCTGAGGACCCGGGCGGAGACGTTCGCTGCCGAACCCTTGAGGGCATGAGCAAGCGGTGCGCAGGCCGCGTGGCTCCGGTCCCGGGCGGCATCGGCGATCCCCCGCACCACCGCGGGGAGCTTCGCCTGGAACTTCTGGAGGATCCGGACGGCGAACCCTTCGCTCCCGGAGCACCGCTGCAGCAGTTCCGTGAGGACGACCGCCGGTTCTGCGCCGAGGAAGACGGGCGGATCAGGAAGCTGTAGCGGAGGAGCCTGCGCCGGCGGAGTGGCTCGCTCCGCTTTGACTGCGATCAGGGTGGGGGCCGGTTGAGCGGCCGCGGTCTGCGGTCTCTTCACCGGGGGAATGAATGTCGTGAGGGTCTCGAGCAACTGGTCGACGACGATCGGCTTCGAGACGAAGGCGGCCATGCCGGCTGCGAGGCAGCGATCTCGGTCCTGCGTGCTGGCATTCGCCGTCAGGGCAATGATCGGCAGGGAGCGGCCCGTTGGATCCCGCAGCTCACCCGCGGCTGCGAGCCGGCGGATTTCCTGCGTCGCCGCGATGCCGTCCATGACCGGCATCTGGCAGTCCATCAGCACGCCGTCATAGGGGGTCCGCTGGACGGCATCGACCGCGGCCTGACCGTCGGCCACGATGTCGACGTCCCAACCGGCGTTCTGCAGCATCTCCACCGCGACGAGCTGGTTGATCTCGTTGTCTTCCGCGAGGAGCAGCCGGCCGCGGTACGGCGCGGGAACCGGTGGCTGGCTGGCGAGTGGCACGGGAGTCTCTTCGGCGCGGCTCGCGAGGCCGGGGTGGAACGCGTCGATGATCGTGTCGAACAGCCGCGACTGCCGGATCGGCTTCGTGATGCAGGCGGCGAGGCCGCCCCGTTCCCGTTGTTCGCGAGTGAGCGGGTTGTCGGCGGAGGTGAGCATCATCAGGACCGCCCGCCCGAGGTCGGACTCGCTCCGGATCGCGCGGGCCAGCTGTTCGCCGTCGAGGACCGGCATGTGGTGGTCGAGGATCACGAGGCGGTACGGGTCCCCTGCGATCTGGGCCCGCCGCATCTCTTCGATCGCTTTCGTCGGATCGCTGAGGAGGGTCGGCCGGAAGCTCCAGCGGGAGAGCTGGTCGTGCAGAATCGTCAGGTTCGTGACGTTGTCGTCGACCGCCAGGACCCGCAGCCGCGAAAGGGCATTCGGGATCGACTGCAGCCGCCGCTCGGAATCGGCGACCGGCAGCAATGGAAGGCGGAACCAGAAGACGGAGCCCTTGCCGACTTCGCTGGCGACGGCGATCACCCCCCCCATCAGCTCGGCGAGCTGCCGGCAGATGGCGAGGCCGAGCCCCGTTCCGCCGTACTTGCGGGTGGTCGAGGCGTCCGCCTGGACGAACGGCGTGAACAGCTTGTCAACCTGATGCGACGGGATCCCGATGCCGGTGTCCCGGATCGAGAACAGGATCCCGTGCTCGGAATTCCCTTCCGGATCGCGGGAGACCCGGATGCTGACTTCCCCCCGGTCGGTGAACTTGAGGGCGTTGTTGACCAGGTTGATCAGCATCTGCCGGATCCGCTCCGGATCTCCCCGGACGATCCGCGGAACATCCGGCAGCACATGGGCCGACAGCTCCAGCCGCTTGACCTGCGCCTGGTAGCCGAACATCTCGACGACGTCTTCGACGAGCGTCTCGAGGTCGAACTCGACGGACTCGAGCTCGAGCCGCCCCGCTTCGATTTTCGAGAAGTCGAGCAGGTGGTTAATGAGGCTCAGAAGCACTCCGGCGGAGGTGCGGGCGATCTGGACGTGATGCTGCTGCTTGCCGTCGAGCGGCGTCACCTTGAGGAGTTCCAGCATCCCGAGCACGCCGTTGAGCGGGGTGCGGATCTCGTGGCTCATCCGGGCCAGGAATGTCGACTTGGCCTGATTGGAGGCGTCCGCCTGTTCCTTCTGGCGGCGCCACTCGTCGAGCTGCTTCCGCTCGGTGATGTCGACGACCGTCCCCTCGTAGCGTTCGATCGCGCCTTGAGGCGTCCGGACGACGCGGGCGTTTTCGGAGATCCAGATGATCGAGCCATCGCGGCGGTAGACCTGCGATTCGAAATCGGTGACGACGTCGCTGGCGGCGAGGATCCGGGCGAACTCGGCCCGGCGGCTCGGATCGACGTAGAGCTGGCTCTGGATGTTCCCGATCCCGGCAATGACTTCCTCTGCGGAGTCGTAACCGTAGATTCGGGCGAGGGCGGGGTTGGCGGCGAGGTAGCGCCCGTCAGGGGTCGTCTGAAAGATCCCTTCGACGCTGTTTTCAAAGATGCTCCGGTAGCGGTCTTCCGCGACCTGCAGTGCCGAGGAGGCGGCCTGGCGGGCGGCGATCTCGGTCCGGATCAACTCGAGGATCCGGTCGTATTCGGGGGAGGCGATCGTCCCCGCGGTCTCCCGCAGAGGAGCCGGGGCCGCCGCGGCGGCTGACTCGCCGAGCCCGGTCCACCAGTCGGCGGCCACGCCGGACCGCTCTGCCGCGAGACGGCGGCGGCGCTCCCGCAGGAACGTGACCGTTCCATGCAGCGAACCGACGACCGCCGTGCAGGTCAGGACGGACCACCAGTCAATGGAGGGAATGAATGACACCATGAAGGCACCGCTTTCTGACGGCCGGTCCAGAGCGAATGGCCCGACCTTTCATGAGCCCCGGTTCGAGGAAGACCGGATCCCCATGCTCGCCGCCAAGCGCAGCGACGAGATTCACCCAGCCCAACCGTAGTGCGCATTCCCGTGCGGAGTTTGCCGTGATGTTGCAAAAGGAGAACATCCTCTCGCGGGGGTGGAGCTGTAGCGATTGCGCTGAGAGAACGGTCGGTCCGGAGATCCGGCCGCGGCTCCCCGGATCGGCTCAACCGCAACCCTGTTCCGGGTTTACCCGCAGACCATCTCGCCGACTTCGGCGTCGAGCGCCTTCTTCTGCGGGCAGCCGTTTCCGGTCCACCAGCGGGCGGCGGTCTCCCGCGACCACTGGCCGGCGGATCCACAGAGCAGCAAGGCATCGCGCATGGCGGCGGCGGATTGAAACCGGTCCGCGGGCCGCTTTTCGAGAGCCTTCAGGATCACCCCTTCCAGGTCGGCCGGGACCATCGCCCCGTGAGAGTCCATCGGAGGGACCGGCTGCTGGGTGTGAGCCAGGATCACCTTGATCGGCTTGTCCCCCTCGAACGGAACATGCCCCGTCAGCAGGTAATAGGCGGAGACCCCCAGCGAATAGAGGTCGCTGCGGAGATCGGGCGTCTCTCCCGACGCCTGCTCGGGCGACATGAAGAGGGGAGATCCGGTGATCAGTCCCTCCTGCGTCAGACCGAGGTCTTCCTGCCGGGCGTGCTGATCCCGGACGAGCCCGAAGTCGAGCAGTTTGACCACGTCCAGAACGCCGCCGCGCTTTGCCGAAAAGATGTTCGCGGGCTTGATGTCCCGGTGGACCATCCCCTGCTCGTGCGCCTCCTGGAGCGCGTCGAGAACCTGGGCCAGGAGATGGATCACCCGCTCGGGAGGCATCGGCCCGTGCCGCTCGACGATCTGCTGCAGGTTCATTCCCGGCAGATACTCCATGACGTAGTAGAACACCCCTTCGGCGGTCCGCCCGTAGTCGTAGATCTCGATCGTGTTCCAGTGGGTCAGTTTGGCGGTCGACTGGACCTCCCGCTCGAACCGGGCGAGCGCCTGGGGATCCCCCGCCTTGGCCGGGGCGATCAGTTTGATCGCGCAGGGGCGGCGGAGCAGGACGTGCTCGGCGAGGTGCACCTCCCCCATCCCCCCGCGGCCGAGCTGCCGCTTGAGGCGGTACTGGCCGATCTGCTTCGCCTCGTACGCCTCCTTGCGAAGGAGCCCGATCGTCCGGACTCCCCAGATCGCCGCCCCGAAGCTGAACAGGATCGCCAGCGACTGGTTCGTCAGCATCGAGACGAACACCGGCTGCTCTTCGAGGATCTTTCCGACTTCCGGCCGGAGCAGCGACGGGAGCCACGTTCCGAGGACGCCGAGGAGGGCGATCGGTCCCAGAACCTGCGCCGCCCGCTGCCAGCTGTTCGGGATGTAGAGGGCGTAGAGAAACGTCAGGATCAGCCAGGGATGGACGGCGTTCATCAGGAAGCCGAGCGACGCGCTCTCGATCTGCGTCACGGCGCAGTTGAAGAAGAACGACGACGTGATCGACGCGAAGATCAGGAACTCGACGAGCCGCAGATGATTCAGCGTGTGCTGACAGCGGACGCAGAGCCGCCATGCCGTCAGGATGAGCAGCCCCGTTACGCCGAGGTGCGTCCACCACTGGACGCGATGCCACATCGTCGTCAGACCGTCCACTTCGAACAGCCCCATGACGCTGAACGTCACGAATCCGATCGAGAGGACCAGGGTGACGTTCCGCAGCCGGCTGGCGAACAATTCGTTCGTCTCGGCCGTCAGTCCCGAGCTCGTTCCGGCGACGATCTTGACCCCGGCCCGCGGCGGCGGAGTCGGGGACTGCGGAACGGCGACGAGCTGCGTCGCTTCGTACTCGGGGGAAAGCCGCGGCATGAAGGAGGTTCGAAGGGCGGGCGGGGCGGGGGACGAATCCGTCTGGTCCACTCCATCATACCCGCGGGAACGCGAACGGTGTCAGGCTCGCGGCAGCGGCGTCGTTCAAAGTCTGTTGCCGTCAGACGCTCGGCGAGTCCGGCCTGCCGCCCCATCCCCACCTGACAGTTGGCGAAGGGACCAGCCGCCTCCCCCCCGGCGTTTCCGGGCAGGAGACAGCTGTCCATCGGCCTTCATCCGTCGCCAAGGACACGGCGGCTTTTGCGGTCGAATCGCAACGCCAGGAGGGCCGCGGCGACGCCGAGGGCGGCGATGAACGCCACCCAGACCCCGACCGCCTGCTGGCCGCGGTGGATCGCCAGCCAGTAGGCGAGCGGGATCCCGATCGCCCAGTAGGCGACGACCGTGATCGCGGCGGGGACGGCGGTGTCCTTGAGCCCCCGCAGGCAGGCGTTCGATGAGACCTGGACGCCGTCGAAGACCTGGAAGATCGCTGCCAGGAACAGCAGCTGCGCCATGAGGCCCGCCACCTCCGGCTCGCGGGTGTACAGGCTCGCAAGCGGTCCGGGGATCGTCGCCAGGAGCGCTCCGTTGACCACCATGATCGCGGCACACAGGAGAATCCCCGTGAACCCCGCCCGGCGGACTCCCACGGCATCGCGGCGGCCGACCGCCTGACCGACCCGGATCGACGTCGCCGTCGAGAACCCGAGCGGGATCATGAAGGTGACCGAGGCGACGTTCAGCGCCGACTGGTGAGCGGCCACGACATTCTCGCCGAACTGCCCCAGCAGGAGGGGCCCGGCGGCGAACAGCGTGCACTCCATGAAGAGTGCCACCCCGATCGGAATCCCGAGCCGGAACAGCGCCCGGATCTCGCTCCAGTGAGGCCATTCCCACTGCCGCAGCACCCGGTACGGGCTGTAGCCGTCGTACCAGCGAACCCACGCGAGCATCAGCGCGAAGTCGACCCACAGGACGATCGCCGTCGCCACGCCGCACCCGACTCCGCCGAGCTTTGGCAGGCCGAAGTGCCCGTTGATGAACACCCAGTTGCCGAAGATATTCAGCGGGAACGCCAGCAGGGCAATGACCAGCAGCGGCCTCGTTCGCGAGACCCCTTCGCTGAGGCCCCGGAGAGCGACCTGCCCGAACAGAGCCGGCAGCCCCCAGCAGACCGACTTCAGGAAGGCGATCGCGCCGGGGATGAGAGACGGTTCGACGTGGTTCCACCGCAGGATCGGCTCGGCGAACTGGACCCCGCAGAGCGTGAACGCCCCGAGGATCATGGCCAGCCAGAGTCCCTGATGGACCTTGGAGCCGATCTTCGCGTGGTCTCCTGCCCCATACAGCTGCGAGACGGTCGGGTTGACCACCAGCAGCGTCCCGAGGCCGAACAGCGACATCGGATACCAGAGGCTCCCCCCGAGCGCGACATACGCCAGATCGTGCGGGCTGACCTGCCCTGCCATGATGGTGTCGGTCGTCGCCAGGAGAATCTGGACGAGCTGTGCGGCCACCAGCGGGAGGCCGAGGATCATCGTCTCGCGGATCTCGCGGCGGGCGATGGTCCAGAACGGCTCGACGGCCGAGGCCGGAGCGGCGTCCGCGACCGGCCGGTCCGTGCGGAGGTCCGTCGGTGTGGCGGTCTCGGTCATGGCGGAAAAATCCTTACTCGGGGCGGGCACCCGATTTCCGGCAGCGGCCACGACTGGCTACACTCCGCCGGGAAACGGGGGAGACCCCGGCGAAGGGGGCGAGGTTCGCGGACGCGGCGAGAAACAATGGCCCCCGCCACCAGCAAGTCAAGGCGGCGGCCCACCCCTTTCTCCCGTCATTGTGGCCTCAAGGACCCTGGTCCCCCACAGTTCGAAAGCGTCGAACGGTTCCGAATCCGTCCCCCGCGACCTGCCCCCTTCCCTCTTTCCCCCGTCACATGATCGCTCTCAAGAACATCCACAAGCGTTTCGGGGACAACGAGGTCCTGCGGGGGATTTCGCTGGAGGTCAAGAAGGGGGAGGTCTGCGTGATGCTCGGCCCCTCCGGCGGGGGGAAAAGCACGCTCCTCCGGACGATCAACGGCCTCGAAGGGTTCGACGAAGGGGCGATCCAGATCGACAGCATCGCGCTCGGCCCCGACAGCGATGCGAATCGCGAGACGGCGCTCGCCGCCGTCCGGAAGCGGGTCGGGATGGTGTTCCAGCAGTTCCATCTGTTTCCGCACCGGACGGTCCTCGGCAACATCATCGAGGCCCCGGTGCAGGTCCTCGGGCGGAACCGGGATGAAGTGATCCCCGAGGCGAAAGCGCTGCTCGAACGGGTAGGGCTGCTCGAGAAGATCCATGCGATGCCTGCTTCCCTCTCGGGTGGCCAGCAGCAGCGGGTCGCGATCGCCCGGTCGCTGGCGATGAAGCCGGAGGTAATCCTGTTCGACGAGCCGACAAGTGCGCTCGATCCCCGCTCGACCGCCGAGGTCGTGAGCGTGGTGGAAGACCTCGCCCAAAGCGGCCAGACGATGATCATCGTGACGCACGCGATGGGCTTCGCCCGCGCGGTGGCGCACCGGGTCCACGTCCTCGAGGCGGGGAAGGTGGCCGAGTCCGGCCCGCCGCAGCAGATCTTCGATGCCCCGCAGACCGAAACGACCCGGCGGCTGCTGGCGCAGTCCGCTTTGAATTAGACGACTGTCATTGGCATGTGGTCCGACCGAGCATGGGGAGGTCCGTTGCCGGACAGCCCTCCGGCCGATCGCGCGATGGCTTTCGCGACTCTACTCGGCCAACAGAGACTCGATCGTCCCCCGGATCGTGCGGACGCCTGCTTCATCCGGGACGCGCTGCGTCAGGCGGATCTTCCCCTGGCGGTCGATGACGATCGAGTGCGGAACGACCCCCACTCCATAGGCGTCGTAGAACGAAGTCGCCTGCGGAACGAGGAATGTCGGGAAGCGGTGCTGGTGGTGTTCCGCGACCGCTTTGAGCAGTTCCGCCTCCGTGTCGACTGTGAATTTGTGCGGGATGTTCTCAGCCCGCTTCCGGACCGGATCCCAGACGGCGCCGGAGGTCCGCGCCACGCCGACGATCTCGAGGCCCTTGTCATGGAACTCCTCGTGGAGTGCATTGAGCCGCGGGAACGCGGCGACCGACGCGATTCGGGTCGGGCTCCAGAACTCGAGCAGCACGACCTTTCCCTGCAGTGACTCCGCCGGGAGCGGTTCGCCGTGAACCCAACGCGACACGTCGAGCGGGGGAGCGGGCTTGCCGATCAGGTCATGACGGAAGCGGGACTCGCGAATCAGGAAATCATATCCGCTGAGTGATTTCGGGAAGTGGACCAGCGCCGGGTCCTGCGCGAACTTCGAGCCTTCGATCGCCCGGCGGATCAGCGCCAGCAGCTCGCTCGCTCCTTCGGGATCCTTGTCGGCGACTCGGCCGACTTCGAGACCGCGCATCTGCATCAGAAGGGCGAAGTGCTCCGCGGAATCCGGATGCGCTTCGGCGAGAGTCCGAGCCGTCGACAGCAGCTCGGTCTCGACCCGCTCGACGACTTCGGGGTGGCGGGCCGATCGGGCAATCTGGACCCGGGTCTGGCAGAGCGCCACCCAGTCCCGGACCGGGGGCAGGACTCCCGGCTCGGCGACGCACTTCTGCCACGCCACACGACACTCCTCCTCGAGGATCGCGTCTGTGGCGGCGAAATCGCGCCGAGCGAGACGATCGAGCTGAAACTGCCGGACCCATCGCCACGATCGCTTCCGCATGTTCGCCGCGGCCACCGCCTGCTCAGCGTCCGATGGCCAGCCCCCCGCCGGCCGGGGAGCCGCTGTCTGAGCTGCTGCAGACGGGCCGGACTGCGACGGATCCGATCGAGAGGGGGCACCCGCCGGCGTTTCCGCAGCCGACGCCGGCGGTCGATGGATCACCGTCGGCCCGTCGTTGGTCGCGGCGGAAGGCGCTTCGACCGGCTCGCTCAGGGCCCTGAGCGTCTTCTCCAGGAGTGCATCTCCCTTCCCGGCTTCCCCCAGGTAGTCATAGCTCTCCACGATCATCTCGATGATCGCATGCAACTGGGGCGTCGATGCCAACTCGGACGTGAGCATCGCTTCCCCCAGGCGGACCCGGGCACGGGCCAGGTCTTCGTCGAGGAACTCGTCGTTCCGCATCCGCCCGAACAGCTTGAGTTGGAGGTACCGCAGGGTCGGCTCCTGGGGAGTCTTGGCTGCCACCTCCTCGACCATGGCGACCGCCTCCAGGATCGGTTTCTTCCCGATGTCGACATTGATGCGGTAGCGAGCCAGCATTTCCTCCGCGCGAGCGGTCTGCTCGGGCGTGCGGGGGTGATTGGGGAGGCCTTCGTCAAGGACCGCGGGATAACCCGGCCCGCTCCGCTTCGTCGGAGTTTCCTTCGCAGTTCCGGTTCCCGTCCCGCTGTTGCCGCCGGAGGGACTGTCCGGACAGCCGGTGAGCAGCAGGCCCCCAAGCAGGATACCGGGCCAAACCATCATTCGAAGCGGATGCCGCGACCGGGGCACGGACTGCGGCTGGAGAGATCGACGCATCGTGAATTCCATGGCCTCAGGGTAACGCCTGACGGGCCCCGGACCTCAGACGAAGAGGAGGTCGCCGGTTCGACGGAATTGACAGGCGCTCAGGAACGGAAACGGACAACTGCGGCCGACATTGACTCCGAACCACTCCCTTTCCGACAAGAAATCGCTGCGGGGCAGTCCACGCCTGGTCACGACCTCCGTGATCACCCGGACGCTGCCGTTGCCACTATCGACCCGTTTCGTCTGCGCCGATCGAGCTGATGTTCAACATCCCGCGTTTCTGCGGCGATGAGGCGTCTTGTCATTTCGTCGAGTGCCTCCTATGTTCGGGAACCTCCGCCCCGCCGGCTCCCCCTCTGGAAATTCGAACCGCTGTGAACATCGAGCAGTTCCATCTCGTTCTCCGCCGAGGGGGCGAGCGTGCCGTCCGGTTCCAGCTCCCCTCCGGCGAGCTGATCCCCGCACACTTTCACGTCACGGAGGTCGGTCGAGTCGACAAGCACTTCATCGACTGCGGCGGAACGCGGCGGCAGACGACATCGTGCCTGCTCCAGACGTGGGTCGCGAGCGACGTCGACCACCGGCTGACGGCTGCGAAACTCGCAGGGATCCTGGACCTCGCGGAGCCGGTTCTGGGCTCGTCGGATCTCCCCGTCGAGGTCGAGCACGGGGCGGATGTCGCCTCGCAGTACGCGGTTTCCGACTTCGAGCTCTCTGACGAGGCGTTCACGTTTGTGCTCACCGGGAAGAAGACGGACTGCCTCGCGCCCGACAAATGCGGCGTGAGCGGTTGCTGCTAGGAAGGGGCTGACCCAGACGGTCGCTCATGCGGATCGAATGCATGGTCCGGGGCTCGAGTCCGCCGCAGGCTTTCGAACTTCCCACGCGCGTGGCATCCTGCCGGTGCCGCGATCGATGTTGACGCTCGGGCTCTCGGCGAGATCGCCGAGAGCCGGGTCCAGGGCGGAGCCTTGGCCGCTGGAGGCGCTTTCGTTCAGGGAACGATCCAATCCACAACGGACGCGATCCCCCCAGGGGAAACTGACCCCGAACGCCCGGAACAATCATGGGTCAGGACCATCGCCGAACATGGGAGGAAGCCGCCAAGGGGCTCGGGCGGCAGTCGCTCCTGGCCAGACTGAGTGAAGCGTCCGGAGTGGAGGCGATCCGGGAGGGGTGGCATCGGGACGTCCGCGGCTGGCGGGATGGGCCGCCGGGCGGCTCGCGGCTTTTCCGGATGCGGAACGGGTGGAGTTCGTGGAGCAGGCCCTCGATGGGGACGCAGCGCTTCGGCTTGGAGTCCTGCGGGCGATCGAGGTGGGGAGAGACTGGCCGGCGTCCATTTGGTTGAAGATTGACGCCCAGCTGGAGCAGCCGGATCCGGCGGTGCGGGTGGCAGCGGCCCGATGCCTGGCGAAGCAGGTCCCGGAGCGTCTGCCGCAACGGTGCTCGGCAGTGGAGCAGAACGGCGGGAGCGAAATCGCGCGGATGTTCTGCCTCTCGGGAAACGTCGAACTCATCCGGCCGCTGGTGGAGTACAGCGATCGTCGCCTGAGGCCGCTGTTGCCGGCAATCGGATGGCTGACCACGCCGACGTGGCTCGCCGGGGTGCGCGATGAGGAAGCGGCTCTCGCGCGGCGGCTGGCGGAGGCGTTCGGTTACTGCGATGGCGAGCCGACGAGCGCCGTATGGGAGCGGCTCGCCGAGGGGTGGTCGTTCGCTTCGCGGGAGGCTGCGGAGCGGCTGGAGGAGCGAGCCGAGGAGCGGCAGCGGCTGGCGCGAGCTCTGGTTCCGACCGGACTGGCGACTTCGGCAGTGCGGATGACCGGTGATGCGGGGGACCCGGTCTGGCAGGCGATCCTGATTGCCGCGGCGCGGGATGCCGATCGTCTGAATCTGCAGGAGTACGTCGACCGGAGTCCGTTCGATCCCCGGGCCCTGGCCAGTCCGCAGATCGTGGCGGCGATGCACGCCCCGGCCGGCTATCTGCGGCGGACCCTGATCGAAGAGCCGATGAAGGAAGCGGAACGTCTTCGGGTGGGACCAACGGACCTCGCCGAGTTTCTCGTGGATTCCGCGCGGGTCCGGCTCGAGACGATGGAGGAATGCCGGGCGGAACTGGAGATGGCGACGCTCGCCAAGTGGCGGGCGCGGGATCATCTCGGTCCGCGTGGGGCGCGCCTGCGGATCGAACAGTTTCCGATCCTGTCGGACGACGATGCCCCCGAGCTCAAGTCGGTGGTCCTGGGACCGCGAGTTCCGATGCGGCTGTCGCGGCGGGGCTCGCCAGGAATGGAGTCGATCTGCCGGATGGCGATCCAGGCGGGGCTGTCCGATCTGTCACCGGTGCTGGGAGAGCTCGAAGAGTCTTGCACGAGAACCTTCCCGACAATGGGGATCGAGCTGCAGGTTCCGGGGGTCGATCGGGACGTCGCCCTCTGCTGGAAGCAGCTGCTTCGTTCGCTCGGTGTCCCTTCACCAAGACGCCCGGAGTATTTTCAAACGGTCGAAGCGTCGTTTCGGCCGGCGTGGGGGATTCCCGCGCTGGCGCTCGGGCCGCTGTTGCTGCTGAAGCTGGGGCTGATCGCGCGGCCGGCAGAAATGGCGCTGCACGTCTCCGTCGGCGGAGACCTGGGAGACGGGGTGAACGACCTCGCGTTTCTGCTGTACTTCCTCGGGATGGGACAGCAGCGGCGGCCGTGGCCCTCGGGGATGACATGGGTCCTCAGCAAGGGACTCGTGCATTTCGCATCCGACGTCGAAACGCTCGGTCCGCCGGTTCCGGGACGAACGGAGATCCGGGTGCTGCGGTGTTTGGCCGTCGAACGGGACGGTCGTCTGAAGCTCGACGCGGAATATCTCCAGCAGCTCGCGGCGACTTCCCTGCTCGCGACAGCGATGCAGTCGGACCGACTCGAACTGAAGGCAGCCTGCGATCACCTTCGGCAAGGACTTGCCGCGCTCGTCGAACAGCTGCCGGAATCCTTCCGGCGGCTGCGGGAGGCGAACTTCTACGATTCGACCGGCGACGGGAGTGACGCCGAGTGGCTCGAGTCGCTCCCGATCGTTTGCTGTCTCTCTCGCGTCCGCGAGGCTCTTCAGACGCCCGGCCTCCGGGAGCAGGTCGAAGCGGGTTTCCGCACGCTCCGCGACGAGACGGCTCTGAGCATCGCACGACAGCTTGGCACCGACGGCCTGCTTCCCGCCGGAGTCGCCGACCGCGATCTCTGGCCGACTCCATTCGAATTCCCGCTGTTCATGCCTGCCGAGCTTCGCGAACTGCTGGCCTGATCCGGTCGCCACAGCGGCACGGTTCCGGGAAAAAGAAAAACCCCGGTTCGCAGGAACCGGGGTTCAGCATTGGGACATCGTGGTGCCAGGCCCACGCGAACGTGGGCTCGGCCGGAGCATCAGGCCGCGCGGCGTTCCGTCTTCGGGAAGACGAGCTTGCGAGACCGTTCGCCTGCACCGACGGCCGACGCCACGGCGTCGATCACGCGGTTCTGGCGCAGGGCACCGAGTTCGGCGTAGATCGGCAGGGCGAGGATCTCGGCCGAAGCCCGCTCGGACTCGGGGAAATCCCCCGCCTTGTAGCCGAGGCCGGCAAAGCAGGTCTGAATGTGCAGCGGCTTCGGGTAGTACACCGCACAGCCGACCTGCTTCTCCTTGAGATGCTGGATCACCGCGTCGCGGCGGCCACCATGGATCCGGAGGCAGAACTGGTTGAAGACGTGCTCGCACTCGGGACGGGTGACCGGGAGGTCGAGCTCCGTCGTCGCGCCGAGCTGCGTCAGGCCCGTCTCGTAGCGGCGGGCGTTTTCCGTCCGTCCGGCGGCCCACTGATCGAGATACTTGATCTTGACGTCGAGGACCGCAGCCTGGAGGGCGTCGAGGCGGCTGTTCATCCCGACTTCGACGTGCTCGTAGCGGCCGACGTCGCCATGGACGCGAAGCCGCTTGAGGCGGGCCGCGAGGTCGGCATCGTCGGTCGCCATCATCCCGCCGTCCCCGGCGCCGCCGAGGTTTTTCGTGGGGAAGAAGCTGAACGCCGCGACGGTGCCGAGGACCCCGGTCCGCCGCTTGTTGTAGGCGGCGCCGATCGCCTGGCAGGCGTCTTCGATGATTGCGAGCCCGTGCCGGACCGAGGTCCGCCACAGAGGAGCCATGTCGGCGCACTGGCCGAACAGGTGGACCGGCATGATCGCCTTGGTCCGAGGGGTGACCGCCGCTTCGACTGCGGCCGGATCGATGTTGAAGGTGACCGGGTCGATGTCGACGAACACCGGCTTGGCGCCGCACAGCATGATCGAGCTGGCGGTCGCGAAGAACGTGAACGGCGAGGTGATGACTTCATCCCCCGGGCCGATGTCCAGCCCTTTGAGGGCGAGGATCAGCGCGTCGGTCCCGCTGGCACAGCCGATGGCGTGGCGGGCGTCGCAGTGGCGGGAGACGGAGGCTTCGAACTTCGCGACCTCCTCCCCCATGATGAACGACTGCTTCGAGAAGACGCGGTCGACGGCGACGTGGATTTCGTCCTTGAGGGTTTCGTACTGCTCGACGAGATCGATGAGAGGAACGGGAGCGTCAGCGCGCTGAGCTTCCGAGAAAGGCAACACGGCCATCGTCATGGTGCGACTCCATTCGCAACGGTGCGTAGCCGGGACATCGGCCACGAGGCAGCGGAGGACCGAAGTCCAGACCTGCCCACGCTGGAGAAAATAGGGGGTGCGAAATGCGAGGGTCAATATGAAGAACGGATCGAGAAACGAACGCTGCGAATTCTGCCGCTTTCTTCGGCGTGCCGTTCGTTGACGCCTCTGAAGTCAAGGTCTAGCATCGACTTACTCACATCGCCTCCGGTCGTCTCCCGCCCCTGCGGCGGTCTCCTGTATGGCGTCATCCCCATCCCCTTCGGCTCGTCCGCGGAATTCCCGGTCCCAGCCGGACGCGATCCGGCTTCCGGTCTTGCGGGTGACCGCTTACGACCGGGTCAGCTCGCTCCTGATGGCACTGCTCCTGGGAGCGAGCGCCATCGCGGTCGGAGCGGTCGGCTGGTGGCTGACGACCCGGCCCCCGCCGGCCCCCGCGCCGCTCGTTCCGCTCGAAATCGTTGACGTGACTGGAGGTTACGAAGACGGTTCTCCCGACGAGACGCTCCGGGTCGATTCGCCGGAGGAGGAGCGGCCGAACGCGTCGCTGGTCAACAACCCGACCGAAGAGTCGACGCCGCAGGTCGAAGCCGCAATCGCCAATGTCATCTCCGCCTCGGGACGGGCGACCGCCCCGGGAGCCGCCGGGAACGCTTCCGAATACATGGAGACCTCCGACGTCGAGTCGACCGGCGTCCCCGGGAGCGCCAAGGGGACCGGAGGGCGTCCGCTCGGGATGGGAGGGGGAACCACAGGGGGCGTCCCCCGCGAAATGCGGTGGTACGTCAAATTCTCCGACACAGCGTCGGTCGAGGAGTACGCCCGGCAGCTCGACTACTTCGGGATCGAACTGGGGGTGCTGTCGGCGAATGGCGTCTTGACCTACGCCTCGAAGCTCTCCGCCGGCCAGCCGGCGACGCGGCAGGTCCAGTCGGGGAAGGACGAGAAGCGGCTCTTCTTCCGCTGGCAGGGAGGGGAGCGGAAGGGGGCGGACGAGGCGCTCCTGGCCAAGGCGGGAGTGACCGTCGGCAATGGAACGATCTTCCACTTTTATTCACAGCAGACCGAGAACATCCTCGCCACGCTGGAAGCCCAGTACACGCGGCGCGCCTTGAAGGAGGTCCGGCGGACCTACTTCAACGTGATCCGCAAAGAGCAGAACTACGAGTTCGTCATCACGCGGCAGACCTACTTGCGGTAGAGCGGCAGGTTCCCCGCGGAGCGAGATTCTCGCGACCGGGCCGTGAAGGTCCGGGACGGACGGCCGTATTGAGACGCGTGTCGAGATGCATGTTGAGAGACGCATGTGAGAGACAGTCCCTCCGGACGGGTAAATCGCCTGTCCGAGGGGATTGCCGGAGAAGCGGAGAAGCCCCATGTTGGATCGCGTGCTCCATTACGCGGAGCCGGTCATTTTCGGTTCGCAGGCCCTGCTGGGACTCCTGGGGACCTTTCTGACCATTCTCGTAATGCGGAAGATGCGGCAGAAGCGGTTCCGCAGCGCCGCCTCGGCTGACCAGTTCCTCGACGAAGTCCGGGAGATGGTCGTCGAGAAGAACTACGATGGTGTCGTCGAGCTGTGCGACTCGCCCCCGTACTGGTCCAAGGCGGTTCCGCAGCTGATCCTGGTCGCCATGGCGAACCGGGCCCTTTCGATCACCAAGCTCAGCAAGCTGCTGATCCAGCGGTTCGAGCGGGAAGTCCTGGCAGAGCTGCACTACCTGCACCTCGGGATGGCGGTCGTCGCCAAGACCGCTCCACTGGTCGGGCTGCTCGGGACCGTGACCGGGATCATCGGGTCGTTCAGCAAGATCTCCGCGACGCAGAAGGGGGACCCCGGGGCGCTCGCCCGCGACATCGGGCTGGCTCTCATGGCGACGATGTGGGGACTCGTGATCGCGATCCCGATGACGCTGCTCGGGGGGTACGTCATGGTCCGGATCGGCCGGCTCAGCGACGAGGTCCACGGGCAAGTCTCCGAGTTCCTCCAGACGCTCGAACAGTCGGAAGCCTGATCGATCCTGCGGTCCGAGAGAACAGGGAGCGGCCCCCGTGGCACACAAGCCCGAATTCGAAGACGAGCTCGACCTCACGCCGCTGATCGACGTGGCGTTCTTGCTCCAGATCTTCTTCATGGTGACCGCCTCGATCGAGATGGCGGCCTCGATCACCCTGCCCGGCGCCAGACATGGCCAGGCACCGGATCTGACAACCGCCGCCTATGTGACGATCTTCAAGACAGAATCGGGTCCGGAGCTCTACCTCTCGAACGGCAAGCGGGAGAACGGGCCTGTCTCGGTCGAGCAGGTGGTCCCGCACATTCAGGAGGCGGTCAGCGCCGGGAAACACCTGCTGGTGATCAAGGCGGACCGGGAGGTCGCCTCCGGGTTCGTGGAAGAGGTCGCCCGGGCGGCGGCCAAGGTCGAGGGGGTCGAACGGTTTCTCGTGGGAGTGGTCGACGCGGGGTAGTCCGGTCGATGCGGAAGTCAGGTTGTCGTTATGCCCATCCAGTTTCGCTGCGAACACTGCGATCAGCTGCTGAGCATCAGTTCCCGCAAGGCGGGTCTGACGACGGTCTGCCCAAGCTGCCTCGAAGAGGTCCGGATCCCCGGGGAGCCGGTCGCCGATCAGGCGACCGCCGAGATCTCCCGGATCGATCGCGATCCCTCGTCTCCCGCCGACGGGGAGACGTTTTCGGAGCCCTCCGCTGCCGCGGACCCTGCTGTGACGCCCGCTTTGCCGGAGGTGAAGACAGAGTCCCCCGCCAGATCCCCGGTTTCGACAGTCGTCCGCCGCCGTGTCGACGAGGAGGAGGACGAAGAGGACGAGGACTGGAACCCGGCCAAGAAGCAGCACACGGAGAAGGACGCCATCGACATGACCGCCATGGTCGACGTCACGTTCCTGCTCCTGATCTTCTTCATGGTGACCGCCTCGTTTGCCGCCCAGAAGGTGATGGAGACCTCGCGGCCCCAGGACGAACAGGAAGAAGAGGGGAGCGGCGGCGGAGCGGTCCAGGCGGTCGCCTCGGTCGACGACCTCTCCGAGTCCTCCGTCGTGGTCGACATCGACGAGCACGACCGGATCACGATCGAAGGTCAGCCGATCGAGGGGATGTTCGCCCTCCGCGAGGTTCTCTCGCGAAAACTCCTGACGGAGCAGAAGACGGAGCTTCTGATCCAGGCCCACTACAACGCCCTGCACGGGACGGTCGTGTCGGTGACCGACATCGCCATGGACATCGGGATGCAGCGGGTGCGGCGCGTCTCCCGCCGCGACGCCCCGTAACCTCCAGGGCTCGCCCCCGCGAGACGCAAGACTGACAGACGAGACGAACGAACCCATCCAGCCGGCGTCCTCCTGCTTCCCCGAAGCGAACGGTCGCCCCAGCAGCAAAACGGTTGCATGCCTTTCCTGAGCGTTGTCCACCTGACCGGCGATGTCGATCGGTACGAGCTGACGAAGCGGTCGCCGCTGTCGATCGGCAGCCACTCGTCGAACAACATCGCGCTCGACGAGGCGGGGGTGGAGATCATGCACTGCCGCGTCGCCTGGGCCAAAAGCGGCTACGAGGCGGTGGCGGCCGGCATGCAGGGGCTCGACGTCAACGGTTCGGTCGTGCAGCGGGCGATGCTCAAGGATGGGGACATCCTGCGGTTCGGAACAGTCGACGTCCGGTTCGACGAAGGGGACGGAGCCCCCGCTCCGGCGGCCGGCAAATCAGCCCGGGGGAACGACGATCTTCCCCTCCTGTTCGAAGAAGAGGATGAGCCGGTCCGCAAGAAACCGCAGGCCGCGCCGCCGAGTCCGCCCGCTCCGACCAAGGGAGCGGGTCGCTCTGCGGCTCCCGCTCCTGCGGAGCCCCCGCCCCGGAAGCCTTCACCTCCGGCGCGCCCACCGGCCCCGGCCCCGTCCCAGGATGAGGAAGACGAGCCGGAAGACAATTTTGCCCTTCGCGATGATGCCCTGCTGAAGGGGTTCGACGCGCTGGTGGCGGAGAGCCAGTCGTCGATGCCGGTCCGCCAGGACGACGACGAGATCAGCGAGACCGACTCGTACGACCGCCCCGCCCCCCCCGCCGCACCCGCCCGCCGCCGGGACCGGTCCGAACGTCCCCGCAGCCGTCCCGCCGAGGAGCCCCGTTCGAAACCGGCCCGATCGGCGCCGAGGGAGGAGCAGTTCGACGACGTCGAAGTCCTCGAGGATGAACCGTCGCTCCCCCCTCCCGCTCCCGCTCCTCCCCGCGCCGAGCCCGCCCCGGTCCCCCCCAAGGCCACCAAAGCGGAAACCGCGAAGCGGGAGCCGGAGAAGAAGGGGGAGTCGTCCCGCCCGAAGGCCGAGGTCTCCGACCGGCTGCGGAAGGCGCTCCGTTCGCAGGACCGTCACCCGAGCGATCGGGATCCGCTGCAGTCGCCCCTCGTCTATGGCCTTGCCGGTATCACGATCGTGCTGGCACTTGTCGGCGCGGTGTTCTACTTCATGGCAGGGCGGCAGACGACGCAGGCGGCGTACGTCGTCGCGGAGCAGCTCTACCAGGACAAGAAGTTCAACACGGCGATCGTCGCCCTCGAAAAGTTCGCCGCCGACTACCCGGAGGACAAGTCGGCGGAGCAGGCCCGGATCCTCGCCGGTCTCGCCAAAGTGGACCAGGAGATCGAGTCGGCGACGCCGGACTATCCGCAGGGCGTCGAACAGCTTCGCAGCTTCATCTCCACCCGGCGGGAACGCCCTGGCTTCGAGGACCAGCACTCCGCAATCACCGACCGGGCGGGCCGGATCTCGAGCGGTTCCGCGGAACTCGCGGGAAAAATCTTCGACCGGGCGATGCTCGACGTCTCGAAGGAAGCCCGGGGTATGCTCCTCACGTATTCTCCGAAGGAATCTCCTCCCGATGAGCTCCTGAAGCAGATCGACATCCGGACCCGGACGTCGGAGGCCCAGATCCTCCGGCACGAAACCTTTGTCGAGCTGACGAAGGAGATCGATTCGGCCCTCTCGGGGAAGTCGCCGATGAAGGCACTCTCGCTCCGGCGGGACCTCCTCGCCCGCTATCCCGACTTCGCGAACGACCGCAAAGTGACCGGGCTGATGGCATCGACGATGGCTGCGGAGAAGTCAGTCATCCGCGCCGAGGAACTCCAGCAGGCGGCCCAGACCGCCGAGCCGGCCGCGGAGCTTCCGGCCCCCGCCTCCGGGGCGTTTTCCGCCCGGTCCCGTTCGGACCAGGTTTCGATCAATGAATCGGTCTATGTCCTCGCCAAAGACTGCCTGTACGGGATCGACACGGTCACGGGGGCTCCGGTCTGGCGGCGGGTGGTCGGGACCGACCTGCCGTTCTTCCCGATCCTCGAGCGGGGGACGCCGAGCCTGATCCTGTTCGACACCTCCCGGCAGGAACTGGTCCGGGTCCACCAGCACACCGGCAAGCTTCTGTGGCGGCAGCCGTTCGCCGAGCCGATCCGCGGCCGGCCGCTCCTCGATGAGAAGCAGCTCTACGTTCCGACCGAGGGGGGCCACCTCTACAAGATGGAGCTCGACAGCGGCTCCGTCGTCGGCAAGCTGACCTTCTCGCAGGAGGTCACCGGCCCCGCGGCCCTGCGGGATGGCCAGCACCTCGTCGTGGTGGGACACCACGAAGTGGTCTACACGCTCAGCAAGAATCCGCTCGACTGCGTCGCGGTCTCGTACCTGGGACATGGCGCGGGATCGGTCCAGGCGCCGCTCCTGACCATGGGGAACTATGTCCTGGCGATCGAAAACCGGGGGGACAACGCGACCCTGCGGGTTCTGAGCCCCGACACGAACGGACTCGGGATGGTCGACACCGCGAAGACCGCAGCAGAAATCGCTCAGCGGACCGTGGCCGGCCGGGTCCTCGACATCCCGGTGATTCGCGGCCGGGACCTGTTCGTCCCTTCGAGCGGCGAACGGGTCAGCGCCTTCGCGATCTCCGACGACGCCGGCGAGCCTCCCGTGACGACCGGTCCGGTCTTCCAGACGAAATCGCAGCGGAAGAGCGCCGTGTTCCTCTCGACCGGTCCCGAGCGGCAGGTCTGGATGGCGGGGAGCGCGCTGCGGAAGCTGCAGCTCACCCCGAAGGCCCTGACAGCGGACGAGAAGCAGATCGCGAGCGGCCTCGCCTCGCAGCCGAACCAGCAACTCGGCAGCACCCTCTACAACGCCCGCCGCCGGGCCTGGACCGATGCGGTCACGCTGACCCAGACCGACCGGGACGAAATGGTGAGCGACTGGCAGGCGGTGATCGGAGCGAAGCTCCTCGCCTGGACCCTCGCCACCGGGGACGCCCCCGGTGTGATCGCGATCTCCGAGGCGGGGAACACCTTCCGGGCAACGCTGCCGCAGCTTGGCTCGAGCGGATACACGATCCCCGCGATTGCCCGCCTGACGCTCTCGGAGGAGCTGACGCAGCCGCTCTTCGCGACGGCGCTTCCGGACGGCCAGCTCGCGGTCGTCAGCGGCGATCCCGAGCCGAAGCTGTTCATTGTGAATCGCCTGGGGCAGGTCGACCGTCAGGTCCCGATTTCGCAGTCCCCGCAGCTCTCCCCTGTCGTGATGGGGAAGCGGATCGTGCTGCCGGTCGCCGGGAAACTCCAGGTGCTCCGAACCGGGACCGAGGAAGCGATCCAGGACTTCTCGCTGCCGGCGGGGAATGACGCGGCGCCGGTCTGGCGGGACGTGAAGGCGATCAGCGGCACCTCGCTTGCCGCGCTGACCGAGACAGGTCAACTGGCGCTCGTCCGCCACGAGAAGACCCCTCGCGCGCACCTCGCCGAGATCACCCGAACCGACCTCGGCGCACCGCCGACCGGGCGGATGGGGATCGGCGACGACCTTGTCGCGGTCCCCTCGGCCGACCACAAACTGTCGGTCTTTTCGGGAACCCTCGAGCCGGCCGGAATGCGGACCTTCGACGGAGCCCTCACGAACGACGTCTGGATCAGCGGCAAGACGGTCTTCGTCGATGAAGCGGGCCAGACGCTGCACTGCATCCGGCCGGGAGCCGCGCTCGATTCCTTCCTGGAGCTTCCGCTCGAAGGGAGCCCGGTGGCGGGGAGTCCGCTGCTGCGAGGAGACGAGTTGATCGTCGCCCAGCAGAACGGGACGATCCGGTTCGTCGACCTCAAGACCAGGGAGACGGTCAGAACGCTCCACACGCCGTCAGTCCTGGCATCGGGACCGTTCGTCCTCGGGACCGACCTGTACGTCGCGACGTACGACGGCAGCTTTCAGAAGATCGCCGCCGCGGGAGGGACGCCATGAGGCGGCACTCTCCCTCGGGACCAGCCACCTGGATAGTCTGCGGCGTGCTCTCCCTCGGGCTCATCGCCGGAGGCGCCTTCGCGCAGGATGAGCCGAAGCCGGAATCGCCCGCGATCCCCGCCATGAGCGAGGCGCTCCCGAAGCTCGCGGACCTCACGATCCCGACGGCGGAGGAGCTGTTCACGAAGCCCCCGCGCGACTGGGTCGTGCTCACGGATGACTCGGTCCTCGTGGTCGAGCCGGTCGCTCCCCGCCCTGACACGCTCGCCCACCTCGAGCGGCAGTACAACGAGCTGCTCCGGACCAAGCCAGGCAAGAAGAAGGAGGAACTGGAGGATCTCCAGAAGGAGCTCGACGAGCTGAAGTTCCTGCACGTCACGCTCCCCGGGGAGTCGGAGTCTCCCGAGTACCGGATCCCGGCGAAATCCGTGAAGCAGATCCTCTACCACGAGGATCTGATCCTCCGGCGGGTCGACCTGCTGACGGCCGAGAAGAACATCGAAGTTGCGATGGAGCTCCAGATCCTCCTGGAGCGGACCTACGGGAACTGGGCCGGCGTCGCCGAGCGGCACAACACGCTCGTCATGACCGACGCTCAGCTCCGCCTCGAGGCGGGCCAGGCGGAAGCGGCGCTCGTGCTTGTGGAAGAGGTTTTCGCACGCAACCGCAATCAGGCGGGCCTGCCGCAGCTCGCCGACGGGGCGGTCGCCGCGCTCGTGAAACAGGCCTGGGAGAAGAGGAACCCGCGGAGCGTGCAGCACTATCTCGGACGCCTTCGAAGAATGTTCCCCGAGAGCGCCGAGGTGCCGCGGATCATCGCGCTGCTGACGGAGGAAACGAACAAACGGCTCCAGGCGGCCGAGCAGGCGGCCGCGGCGAAAGATTTTCGCAAGGCGGCGATCGAGGCCGAGTCAGCCGCCACCTTCTGGCCCGAAGCGGCGGACCTCAAGGCCAGACATCGGCCGCACCTCGCCCGCTATCCGCGGCTCCATCTTGGCGTGACGCGACTGGCGGGGGAGCCGACTGCGTACCCCTTTCCCCCCAGGGCGGAGCTGCGGGCGAAGAGCCTCGCCGGGGCGACGCTGTTCTCCGCCGACCGGGTCGCCGGCGGGTCGACGTTCTATAAGACGCGGTTCTTCAACGAATGGGAGCCGTTCGATCTCGGGCGGCAGATGCAGTTCACCCTCAAGACGAACCGCCAGCCGTGGGAGATGCAGGGGCGGCTCGCCGCCAACGAATGCGCCGAGATGCTCCTCCGGCGGCTCGATCCCGAGTCGCGCGCCTTCGACGAGCGGCTCGCCACCTGCGTCGATTCGGTCCGGGTCAATTCTCCCTACGTCTTCACCGTGACCTTCCGCCGCGTCCCCGCCCGGATGGAGTCGCTCCTCTCCCTGATCCCGGCCGGCCTCGAACCGGAGACTTCGGAGCCAGCGGGAGCCGAAGGAGCAACGGTTCAGACGAGCGTCTCGACCGACGGGACGGTGGTCGAAGATGGCGCCGGCGGATTCGTCGTCCGGGAGCGGACGCCGCAGCGTCTTGCCTACAGCCGCTCCAGGCCGGAGCGGGACGGGCTCCAGCGGTACCGCACGGCGGAAGTGGTCGAGCACCGCTATGACAGCTATGACCGCGCCTACCAGGCGCTTCTCGCGGGAGAGATCTCCGCCGTGGCCGACCTCCCTGACTGGTTCCTGCGGGAGATGCAGGGGGACGACAAGCTGTCGCGGGAGTTCTTCCTGCAGCCGAAGGCGGTCCCCCTGACGCATCTCCTCCAGTTCAATCCCGAGACCAGGGCGCTCCGGAACCGCGAGCTCCGCCGGGCGCTCGCTTACGCGATCCCGCGCGACCAGATCCTCAAAGAAACGATGCTGCGGGACGCAAAAGCCCGCCACGGCCGCGTCACGAACATCCCCTTCGCCTCGAATATGGACCTCGCCAAAGGGCAGTACCCCCGGATCGAGCACGATCTCCCCGCCGCGGTCGCCATGGCCCTCGCGGCGGCAAACCAGCTCGGGCAGGGGGAAGAGCTGCCGGTCCTCCGCCTCGCAGTTCCCCCCGAGCCGGTCGAACGGGATGTCTGCGACCAGCTCGTCCGGGCCTGGAAGCGGGTCGGCATCGTGGTCGAGATCGTCCCCGACGACGCGGCCCCGGGAGAATGGGACATCGCCTACCGGACGATCCAGGGGACCGAGCCGGTCCTCGACCTGTGGCCCCTCATCACGGCGCAGGACCGGGCCCGGATGGAAGACCTGCAGACGCTTTCGGCATGGCTCCGGCACGACCTCGTCGAGCTCGACCGGATCACCGACTTCGCCCGCGCCCAGGACTTCGCCCGCGAGGTTCTCCGGAAGGTCCTGGCGGACTGCGCCCTGATTCCGCTGTGGGAAGTCGATCAGTTCTTCGTGGCCCGCCGGACGATCCATGACTTCTCGACCGTCCCGGTCCGGCTCTACGACAACGTCGACCGCTGGACGATCGATCCCTGGTATCCGACACAGCTTCCATGACCCGTCCCGCGCGACCTCGCCGCCGCATCGCCATGCCGCTCCTCCTCGGAGCGCTCGCCGCCGCTGCGCTCGGAACCGTGCGATCACTCGCCCAGGAGCCGATGCCCGAGGGAGCGCCCGCCCCATCCGCTTCCGCAGTCGAGCCGGCCACCCTGACGGCTCCGACCGATCCCGCTTCTGCCGCCGCGGCTCCCCCCGCAGCGGCGCCGGTCAAGCCTCCCGTTCCGCGGCCTCTTCGGCCGGGACTCAAGGCGTATGACGTCGGGGTCTACCTCACCTTCTCGGACGATCCGCAGTTCACTCCGCGGCTCCGTCAGGACGTCGCGGGCGGGGTCCGGGAAGAGCTCGAATCCCGGGCGGGCGCCTTCTGGCGGCCGCTCGAGGTGCGCGAGGCGGACCAGCTGCTGCGGATCGCGCCGATCCGGGATGATCGCGCCGTGATCGAACGGCTCACTCCGGAACTCAAGCGGCGCTCGAGCGACAAGGTTTTCCTGACGGCGATTGACGCCACCGGCGGAGAACTGGGGGTCCGGGTCGCCGAGTGGGACCGGAGTTCCGCCTCGCTCGGCGTCTGGGTCCACGAGACGGTGACCGACCGCCGGCTCCTGGCGGCGACCGTCACGCGGCTCGTCGGAAAGACCTTCCGGCCCCTGGCGACGATTGAGTCGGTCGACGGCCAGACCGCGGTCCTCGAGCTCCGCGCCGCGGAGCTCGCCCCTCCCGATCCCCGCTTCCTCCCGATCCAGGAGGGGGACTCGCTCCAGCCGTTCCTCCGGTTTCTGACCCGCACGCGGGAGGTCGACCGGATCCAGACGGTGCCGTGGACCTACCTGCTCGTCGAAGAGGTTGACCGGAGCCGGGCGGTCTGCCGGGTCATCTCCTCCTTCAAGAGTCCGCTCCCCGCAGGCCGCCGCCGGATGGAGCTGATGGCGGTCGGCGCGACGCCGGTCTATGAGCAGACGACGCTAGAGATCGCCCCGCACGGTAACCCGCAGAACCCCGTGGTCGGGGCGAGGGTGGAATTGCTCGACCGGCTCCCGACCAAGGAGGACGCGGTCGAGGACCGGGTCATCACCTCGACCGACCGCTTCGGGCGGGTCTCCGTCCCGGTCGATCCGCTCAGGCCCCTCGTGTGGGTCTACGTCTTCAGCGGCAAGTCGGTCCTCGCCCGGGTGCCGATCGTGCCGGGACTCGTCCCGACGATGCCCCTCGCGGTCCCCGATGACACGCCGCGGCTGATGGTCGAGGGAGAGCTGTCGCTGCTCGAAGGGGAGCTGATCGACGTCGTCGGCCGCCGGGAAGTCCTGATGGCCCGGGCGCGGCAGATCGTGAAAGGGAATCGCTGGGACGAGATCGAGAAGCTGACGACGCAGGTGGAAGACCTGCCGTCACTGGCCGAGTTCGAGCGACGGGCCGAGGCAGTCCGGATCGCCGGCGTCCAGGCCGCGCGGAACCACCAGGACAAGATCGCCGAGGCCCGCATCGGCCGCCTCGTGGCCGGATTTCTGGCGCTCGTCAAGGAGCACCTCGATCCGGAGAAGATCACCGCCTTCAAGGACGAGATGGCGGAGCTCCGCCGGGCTCAGTAGCCCAGGGCGCGGCTCTTCAGCCTTCGGCCCGGGGCCGGCCCCCTTCGGCCGTCTCGACGACGCGGCTCGTCTCCCGGTGCCGGCTCAGGTTGGCGACGATCAGCTCCGCCAGGAGGCCGACCGACATGACCTGCGCCCCCAAGAGGAGCAGCACCCCGGAGTAAAACATCAGGGGGCGGGAGCCGATCGGCGAATCGGGGAGCAGCCCGAAAAGGTGCATCAGCACCCACACGACGGCGAGATACCCGAGCCCCGCGGTCCCCAGGGCGAAACAGGCGAGCCCCACCGCTCCCAGAAGGTGGTGCGGCCGCTCGCCGTAGCTCGTGAGGAACATCACCGTCATCAGGTCGAGGAGTCCCCGCTGGAACCGGCGGAACCCGTACTTGGAGTGGCCGTGCGCCCGGGGGCGGTGATTGACGGCAAGCTCCGTGACGCGGAACCCCTGCGCATGGGCGAGAGCCGGAATGAAGCGGTGCAGCTCGCCGTAGAGGGGAAGCTCCCTGGTGACTTCGGCGCGGAACAGCTTGAGGCCGCAGTTGTGGTCGTGGAGCTTGAGGCCGGTCCCACGGCTGACGAGCCAGTTGAAGACCTTGCTCGGGTAGACCTTGTGCCAGGGGTCGAGCCGCCGCTGCTTCCAGCCGTTGACGACGTCGTAGTCCTCTTCGAGACGCGCGAGGAGCCGCGGGATCTCCGCCGGGTCGTCCTGCAGGTCGGCGTCCATCATCAGGAGGAGTTCGCCCCGGGCGGCTTCGAAGCCCGCCTTGAGCGCGGCCGCCTTCCCGAAGTTGCGGCGGAACCGCAGCCCGCGGACCGGGAGGGTTTCGGAGGAGCCGGCCAGTTCGCGGATGAGATTCCAGGAGCCGTCGCGCGAGCCATCGTCGACGAAGATCAGCTCGGCCGCGATTCCTTCCCGGCCGCAGACTTCGGAGACCTGCCGGAACAGCTCGCGGAGGCTCTCCGCCTCGTTGTAGACCGGGACGACGATCGACAGGGTGGGAGGGAGGGGAAAGGACACGGTTGTCGCGGCGGGAAGGAGGAGGGGAGAGGACAGAGCGAAAGGCGGGCCGATTGTGAGGGACGATGCCCGTCGACAACACGTGCAGGACTGGAGATTGTCACACCGTGGAGCGGGTGTCGAGACTCACGGTTCAAGTCGACAGGGCTCCGGGAAACCCCTGAGCCGCTCCTCGGCTCAACTCTAACATCTTTCCAAGATGGATCTTGTGGAGAATTCTCCGGAGTGGGTCTGGTCGGAGCGGTCCCCCGTCAAGATCGTGCGAAAGATCCGCAGTCGAGCGGGTGAGGTGGCGGCAAGTGATAGAATTGCCGGAGGTTAGGGCGTCTCGTATAGTGAACGTCGGAAGGGAATCTGCAGGCGATTGTCCCCGGTTCGACGAAACTTCTGAGGCTTTTCGGCGAACATCCTTAAACCGTGTGCGGTAATGTGTTGGGGTTGAAAAACCCCCGCCGCTCACAAGCTCTTGTGAATTGGATCTGGAGGAACCGTATGCTGCGGATGCGTCGATCCCTGATCGGGTCTCTCGCGCTGGCGACGGCAGCCCTGTGCTGCCTCCCCTCGGGATATGCCGAGACGGGAGGGACCAAGTTCACGACCGGTTCATCCGACCCGCTGATCCAGGAGATCAACGGTCAGATCCAGACCGGCTGGACCGACAACGAAGTCAAGCCGAGCGATGTCGCGGATGACATGGAATGGCTCCGGCGGGTCTATCTCGACCTGGTCGGCCACATTCCTCCCGCGGCCAAGGTGGAAGCCTTCGCTCGCGACAAGGATGCCGGCAAGCGGTCGAAGGTCATCGATGAGCTGCTGCAGGATCCCAGCTACGTCCGCAACATGACGACGGTCTGGGCGAACGTCCTGATCGGCCGCAACACGCCGGACCGGACCGACCGGGCCGCCCTCGAGAAGTATCTCCGCGAAGGGTTCTCGAAGAACCGTCCGTGGAACGAGATGGTCTACGACCTCGTCTCGGCGGAAGGGCATTACACCGAGAACGGCGCCGTGAACTTCCTCCTGGGGCAGCTCCAGGGGAATGCGAACAGCGAAGACTACGCCGTCGAGGCGACCGCCCGGCTCACCCGGATTTTCCTGGGGATGCAGGTGCAGTGCACCCAGTGCCACAACCACCCGTTCAACGAGTGGAAGCAGAACCAGTTCTGGGAGTTCAACAGCTTCCTGCGGCAGATGGTCCGGATCGACCACGACAAGTACAACCCCAAGACGGGGCAGATGGATGACGACTACTCCGAGCTCGCCTTCCGGAACTTCAACGGTCCCGTCTACTTCGAAAACCGGGCCGGCCTCGTGCAGGTCGCCTATCCGAAGTACATGACCACCGAGGTCGACCAGAAGAGCCCGCAGCGGCGGATCGAACTTGCCGCGCTGATGACCAAGAACGACTCGACCCAGCAGGTCGCGAAGGCGATGGTCAACCGGATGTGGGGGCACTTCTTTGGCTACGGCTTCACGAAGCCGGTCGACGACATGGGTCCGCACAACCCGGCCAGCCACCCGGAACTGCTCGATCGCCTGGCGGCCGAGTTCGTCAAGAGCGGCTACGACATCAAGCAGCTCTGCCGGTGGATCTGCAACACCGAAGCCTACAACCTCACGAGCCAGTTCAATTCGAAGAACAGCGTCGACAACCCGGCCGCCGGGGAAGTCGCCCTGTTCAGCCACATGTACACGAAGCCGCTCCAGGTCGAGCAGCTGTATGACTCGCTGATCATTGCCACGAACGCCAATGGCGCCGGCCAGTCGAGCTACGAAGCGGCCCAGAAGCAGCGGGACCAGTGGCTGATGGAGTTCAAGCGGATCTTCGGCGGTGCCGACGACTCCGAGCCGACGCTCTTCAGCGGCACGATCCCGCAGGCGCTCCTCATGATGAATGGTCCGCTCGTCAAGAGCGCCATCAGCACCGAGGACGGCAGCTTCCTGGGAACGGCCCTTAAGTCGAATCCGAAGAACGAGGCCGACGTCGTCCGGGCAATGTACGTCTCGGCTCTCGGACGCGTCCCGTCCAAGTCGGAGACGACGTCACTCAAGAAAACGATGGTGGCGTACAACAACCGCCTCGAGTGGCTGCAGGACGTCTACTGGGCGCTCCTGAACTCGAACGAGTTCGTCACCAATCACTGAGTTCGTCGATTCTTCCTGTTCCGAAACACCTTTCCGTCACAGACACACACTCATCCGACAAAGGACAACCATGCAGACTTCCAACGGGATGAATCGCCGGCACTTCATGAGCCACATGGCCATGGGGGGAGCCGCCGCGGTCGGAGCCAGCCAGTTCCTCGCGCACCTCGAAGCGAACGCCGCCCAGGTCAGCGGCAAGAAGGCCTGCATCCTCGTGTGGCTCGGCGGCGGTCCGCCGACGATCGACATGTGGGACCTCAAGCCGGGTTCGAAGAACGGTGGTGAGTTCAAGCCGGTCTCGACCAAGGGTGACCTGCAAATCAGCGAGCACATGCCGGAGACGGCGAAGATGATGAGCGACCTGTCGGTCGTTCGCTCGATGAGCACCCGCGAAGCTGACCACGGCCGCGGCACCTACTTCATGCACACCGCCTACGTCCCGAACCCGACGGTCGTTCACCCGACCTTCGGCTCGGTCGTCAGCTACGAAATCGGCCAGAAGCGGAAGGAACTCGAAATCCCCGCGTTCGTCTCGATCGGCGGCGGCGGGATGAGCCCGGGCTTCCTCGGGATGTCCCACGCCCCGTTCGTGGTCGACTCGAACGGCCGCATTCAGAACGCGGACCTCGACGATTCTTCGATGAACCGACTCGGCAAGCGGCTTGGCATCCTGTCGGCCGTTGAAGACACGTTCATCAAGTCGGACCGCGGCGACATCGGCCAGGCCCACAAGGACGTCTACTCGAAGGCCGTCAACCTGATGACCTCCAAGCAGATGGAGGCCTTCAAGGTCGACAAGGAGCCGCAGGCGGTCCGTGACATGTACGGCCCGGCGAACTCGCAGTTCGGCCGCAGCATGCTGATGGCCCGGCGTCTCGTCGAAGTCGGCGTGCCGTTCGTCGAAGTTTCGCTCGGCGGCTGGGACCTCCACCAGGACGTGTTCAACACCCTCAAGAACCAGCGGCTGCCGGTTCTCGACAAGGGGATCGCCGGCCTCACCGCCGACCTCAAGCAGCGTGGCCTGCTCGAGCACACGAACATCGTCGTCATGGGCGAGTTCGGCCGGACGCCGCGGATCAACGCCAACACCGGCCGCGACCATTGGGCGCAGAGCTGGTCGGTCCTCGTTGGCGGCGGTTCGCTGCAGGGTGGCCGGGCGATCGGCGAGACCGACGAAGACGGCATGCGGATCGTCAGCGAGAGCTACCTCCCCGGAGACATCTGGGCGAGCATCGCCTACTCGATGAAGATTCCGCTCGACACCGTGCACACCTCGACCCGCGGCCGGCCGATGAAGCTTGCCAACGGCGGTACGCCGATCAAGGGCCTGATCTCCTAAGCGGATCCCCCTTGCGGCGTCGGTTTGGAACTGGATGCGGCCGGGGGACCAGCAATGGTCCCCCGTTTTTCTTCCAGCCAGACCTTTCCCGGTGCGTGCTGTGGATTTCGAGCCTTTGAGCGAGCGCGAAGACAGCCTTGCGACGTCCGGTCCCGGTGAACACTTCATCCAGTTGTTCACGCGGCATCAGCGTCCTTTGTACCTGTTCATCCTCTCGCAACTCGGAAATACCCAAGAGGCCGAAGAGGTCCTCCAGAATACGAACGTCGTCCTCCTGACCAAGGCGAGCCAGTTTCAGCCCGGGACGAAGTTCTTCGCCTGGGCCTGTCAGGTGGCCCGGTACGAAGTCCTCCAGTTCCGCCAGTCGATGCATCGCGATCGACTGCGGTTTTCGGCCGAGTTCGTCGACACCTTCGCGAACGAAGTGGTCTTCGCCTCGGACGAGTGGGAGCGGCGGAAGCTGGCCCTTGAGGCCTGCCTCGCCAAGCTTCGCCCTGAGGACCGCGACCTGATTCGCCAGCGATATCAGCCGGGGACCCACGGCAAGGATCTTGCAGAGGATCTGAGCCGCCCCGCCAATTCGGTGTACCAGTCCCTGGGACGGATCCGAAGAACCCTGTTGGAGTGCATCCAGCGGCGAATGGCCGCGGAGAACGTGTCGTGACCAGCGAGACCCGCCAGCAACTGCTCCGCCTGCTCGATGCGCTGTTTGACGACCGCGCGACAGGCGAAGAGTGCGCACAGATCGAGCGGATCGTGCTGGCGGATGCAGCCGCCCGGCAGCTCTATCTCGAATACCTGACTCTCCACGGGACGCTCGCCTGGGATGTCGCCATCGGCGCCCCGGCTCCTGGTCCGGTCCCCGCTCCCCGGCCTGTCCGGACGGGTGTTTCCCGCCGCTGGTCGGCTGCCATCGCCGCGACCGCCGCCGCCGTCATCGTGGCGCTCCTCGCCGTCTCGTTCCGGGCTGCGTCTCAGACCGGTCCGGGGCCGATCGCGAAGCAGGACGGTCCGGCAACGAAGACTCCGTCGGTTCCCGACTCGGGGATGACCCCGCCGGTTCCCGTGGAGAACCCCGGTCGTTCCCCGATTCAGCTCAGCAACAGCACCCCCTCCGTCGCACCGACTCTCCCCGGTCCTCAGCCGGTCCGGGGAAATCCGCCCGAAACGCCGACAGTCGTCGCCGCCACCACCGAAACCCGCGCCGTCGTAGCGGGGATCGACCGGTCGCTCGCGACCTCCTGGACCGCGGCCGGCATCAAACCGTCCCCCGCCGCCAGCGACAGCGAATGGGTCCGTCGGTTGTACCTCGACGTGGCGGGGCACATTCCCGATGTCGAAGCCGTCGAACGGTTCCTGCAGGATCAGCGGCCGGATAAGCGCGAGCGGCTCCTCGAAGAACTGCTGACGACCCCCGATTATCCGCGGCACTTCGCGACGATCTGGACGAACCTGCTCATCGGCCGCTCCTCCGCAAAGCCGGTCGACCGGACCGCCCTGGGCCGGTTCCTCCGCCGGCAGTTCCACGAGAACCGCCCCTGGACCGAAACGGTCGGCGAGCTGATTGCCGCCGAGGGGAGCGAGAACGACAACGGCGCCGCGAGCTTCCTGCTCGCCCACCTCAACAACGAAGCGGTCCCCGCCACGGCGATCACGTCGCGGCTGTTCCTCTGCACGCAGGTCCATTGCACCCAGTGCCACAAGCACCCGGTCAACGGGACGTCGCAGGAGGAGTTCTGGGGGCTCAACAGCTTCTTTCAGCAGGCCGAAGTCATCGAACGGGATGCGGTCGACGCGGTCACGAAGCTGAAGCGGCGTGAACGGGCCCTGGTCAACCGTGAAGCAGGCGGTCCGACCTTCTACGAAGATCTCCGCGGCGTCATGCGGGTCGCCTACCCCAAGCTCGAAGGTCAGGAAGTCGACGCCGGTCCGAGCGTCAACCGCCGTCGCGAACTCGCCCGGATCCTCGCCAGCGGCGACCGGCCGCAGCTCGCCCGGGCGATGGTCAACCGGATGTGGGCTCACTTCCTCGGCAGCGGGTTCACGAATCCGGTCGACGACATGGGTCCGCACACTCCCGTCGCACACGCGGAACTGCTCGACGAATTGACCGCCTCGTTCGTCGCCAGCGGCTACGACCTCAAGCAGCTCACCCGCTGGATCTGCCTGTCGGCTCCCTATCAGCTCACCAGCGAGTTCGGCACCGCCAACCGGAGCGACACCGCCGCGGAGGGGGAATCTCCCCTCTTCAGCCGGATGTACGTCAAGCCCCTGTCGGCCGAGCAGATGTTCGACTCGCTCCTGGTGGCGACCGGCGCCGACCGGAGCGTCTCCTGGAACGACGCCGAGAAGCGGCGACAGGAGTGGCTCGACCAGTTCTACGCGGCGGTCGACAACGAAGAGAACGGCGAAGCGAGCACGTTCGACGGCTCGTTCGTCCAGACCCTGATGATGATGAACGGGGACATGATCCGGCAGGCGGTCAGCGGCAAGCCGGGGACCTCCCTCTACGCGGTCCTGAGCAGCCCCGGCAGTGAAAGCGAAAAGGTCCGGCGGCTCTGTCTTACCGCCCTCTCCCGCCAGCCGACTCCCAAGGAGCTCTCGCGGCTCGTCGAGCTGGTCCGGCGGTATCGCAAGGATCCACGGCAGCCGACAGAGCTCGCCCTCAACGAGGGGCTCAGCGACGTCCTGTGGGCGTATCTCAATTCCAGCGAGTTTGCGGTCAACCACTGATGGGGGGCAATTGTGGGCTATTGTCCCTCATCGGTGGTTGCTTTTTCTCCCGTCCGGTAGACGGCAGCGGGCCGCCCGGCAGAAATCCCGGCGGCCCCGACCGTTCTAGCGCTGCTTGCGGGCCAGCTTCCAGGTGACGGCGGACGCGACCGCCGCCGCGATCACGACCGCCGCGATCGGTCCCGCGTGGACCGGCTCGGCCACGTGGGCGATGCTGTCCGGATCGGTCGTCCCATGGCCGGGATGGCTCCAGGCGGGCTGTGCGGTAAAGAAGCCGCCGGCGAGGCCAAGGAGCAGGAGAGTCGGTCGAAAACGCATGAGTGGGGCTCGGTGGGGGCCGCGGCGGGCGGTTTCTACCGTTCGCAACGGCAAGAAGTCACTCCAGTTGTACTCTTTGGGGGGCGGCGGGGAAACCGCGAGATCGTCGCTGGAGCCCCGTTCTCCGCTTGATCTATACTTGGAATCGTCGCCCGTCCCCTTTCCGGCACTCTCGCCAGGCACCATGTCTGACACCCCCAAGACACTTGTTCTCGGCTCCATGTTCGCGGCCGGTTTGGTCGCGCTGCTGGCGATCGCAGACCTGGCGACCGGGATTCCGTTCTCCGGCAAGCACACGATGGTGATGGACGTCCTGTTCATCCTGTCGGCCATCATCGTCATCTACCTCGGCTGGAGCTCCCGCCGCGAAATGCGCTGACCACCAGCGTCCCGCTGGACCGGAGTGGCCGTAGGGGTGATGGGGTGCGCTCAGGGCGGTTGGCCGGCGTGATCGGTTTGATGACGTAGCCCGTGGCGATGCCGGGCACTTCAGCGTGGACTCTTCAGGCAGCCGTGGGCTGGTTTGATCGACCGCCTCGGCCCTTCAGGGCTCTTCCCGCATCTGAAGGAAGAGAGCTTTCTTCTCGCCGGGCAGCGTAAAGTCGAATCCGCAGGTCAGGAAGAACTGGTCGGCGGAGGTGATGACCATCACTTCGAAGATATGCCGTTCGCGGGCGAGGTCGAGGCAGGCCTTCGTCAGCCGCTTGCCGATCCCCATCCCCTGGTGGTTCCCGTCCACGCAGAGGCTCCGCAGCTCCGCCAGCTTCTTGGAATAGATCTCGAGCGTCGCGAACCCGACGACCTTGCCGCCGGCGATCGCCACGAATCCCGTCTGGATCAGCTTCTTCAGCTCGCGCGTCGTCCGCGGAAGCAGCTTCTTGGCTTCGACGAACGGAACGATGAAGCTCTTGATCCCGTCGACATCGTCCGCCCGGGCAGCGCGGACGATGATCTCCTCCGTGGCCGGATCGGCCGAAGACGCAGGGGAGGCTGTGGCAGCAGCGGGAACGTCCGAAGCGGGAGTCGGCATGGCGGCAGCAGAAGAAGCAGGCAGTGGGCGGGGGAGAAAACAGGGCCGATTCGGCGGGCCGGCGGGCAAACACCTGGCCGAAACGGTCACTCGGCCGACGAGTCGTCGGGATCGGTCAGCTCCGAGAGGTCGCTGAGATCCTCTTCGAGCTGCTCGTCCTTGGTCTTCTTCGTCTCACCGCGGCGGAACACGGCCACGACGTCGGAAATCGGCACGACGTAGAGGACATTGTCCGGCTCCAGGTCGACGGGGATCGCGTTCTTCGGATGGAACAGGACCTTGTCGTACTTCTTGACCGGGAAATCGTCGTCGCGATCCACTTCCGCGCTGATCTCCACGACCCGGCCGGTGATGGTCGGGATCTCGGAGCTGTCCGGCAGGACAATCCCCCCCTTGGTCTTCTGCCGGCTCTCATCCTTGCGGATCAGGATGCGGGGGCCCAGCGGCTCAACGGATTCGGTCACGGATCGATCTCAGAATTCGCCCTCCCCACGGGAGTGCTGCGGCGGAATTATATGGGGGAGGGATGCGGCAAGCGACCGAAGATTTTTCGCTCCCCGGCGTAACTTCCGGCGAAAAACCTCGACGTGCGATACGATTGGTCCCTCGTCCGGTGCGGCGGGGGCGTAGTCGTCGCGTCGTCCAGTCGGACCGGGAAAGGAGTTTCGTCGTGCCGGGATTGCCCTCAGCCCTCCGCCTCCCCCTGCTGGCTCTGTGCTGCGGCGGGCTGCTCCTGGCCATCCCGCAGGGCGCCCGGGGGGACGACCTGAAGCTCCGGCAGGATGTCCTGCAGGCGATCGACGCGGCGCAGCGGTACGTCATTTCGCAGCAGCAGGGGGACGGTTCTTACGGAACGATGCAGGGAAAGTACGGGGTCGGCGTCGCCTCCCTGGCGACCCTCGCCCTCCTCAATTCCGGAAAGCCGGTCGACGACCCGGCGGTTGCCAAGGGACTCGACTACCTGCGGCGGGTCGCGGAACCCGGGGAAGTCTATGACCTTGCGATGGCGATCCAGGCCCTCGCCGCCGCCAAGAACACCCGCCGCGACGCGGCGCGGATCGCGCAGTTCGCCAAGGCGCTCGAAGGAGCCCAGAACACCTCCAACCGGCCCGGAGCGTGGGGTTACCACGCCGGCGACGGGTGGTGGGACAACAGCAATACGCAGTTCGCCGTCCTCGGCCTCCGGGAAGCCTCGTTCGCCGGCTATCAGGTGAAGACCCAGGTCTGGGAACGGTCCCGCGAGCACTGGCTGCGGATGCTCGAGGGGAACCCGACCGCCCAGCTGGGGGCCGGGTGGTCCTACAACGGCGGCAACGGCAACGGAACGACCAGCGGCAGCATGACCGTCGCCGGGATCGCCTCCCTCAGCATCGTCGAAGGCTTCCTCCAGTCCGACAGCGACGTCGGCCCCGGCGGCGAGATCCAGTGCTGCGGCGGCAAGCCCGAAGCCCAGGCCGACGTCGCGCTTGACGGCGCCGTCCGGTGGATGTCGCGGAACATCCAGGTCACCGCGAATCCCGGCGGGGCAGGCCACCTGCTGTACTACCTTTACGGCCTCGAGCGGGCCGGCCGGTTCACGGGGACCCGGTTCTTCGGCGACAAGGACTGGTACCGGGAAGGGGCGTCGTTCCTCGTCCGCGGCCAGAGCCCGGTCAACGGCAGCTACCGGAGCCAGAACGAGAGCGAAGAGGTCGTCGCCACGAGCCTCGCGCTCCTGTTTCTCTCGAAGGGGCTCGCCCCGGTCGTCGTCAATAAACTCAAGTACGGCCCGCGGGAGCAGGTGACCGGCGATGTGATGGGGCGGAGCTGGAACAAGCACCGCCGCGACGTCAGCAACCTCGTCGACTACATCACCGAGCTGCCGAAGTGGCCCAAGCTCATGACCTGGCAGTCGGTCGATCTCGAAGTCGCCGCGAACGGCGAAGGGGTCAACGCGCTCCTGCAGGCCCCTGTGCAGCTCCTCTCCGGCGACGACAACCTGGCAGCCATCAAGGGAAAACAGCTCGAGGTCCTGAAGGAGTACATCGCCCAGGGGGGCTTTCTGTTCATCGTCCGCAACTGCGACAGCCCCGATTTCGATCAGGATGTCCGGCGGTTCGTCCGGGACCTGCTCCCGAGCGACGAATACCGCCTCGAAAAGCTGCCGGCGACCCACGACATCTACCGGAGCGAGTTCGCCCTCACCGAAAACCCGCCGGAGCTGTGGGGGGTCGACTTCGGCTGCCGGACGGCGATCGTCTACTCGCCGTTCGATCTCGGCTGCCGGTGGGCCAAGTGGGCCCGCTTCGATCCACCGGGGCGGTCGGTCCAGGTGACGACGCAGATCGTCCGCTCGATGCGGCTCGGCACGAACGTGATCGCCTACGCCACAGGGCGCGAGGTTCACGACAAGCTCCGCCGTCAGGAGGCGCTCGCCAAGGTCAACGAGAACCAGCTCGACCGGGGACACCTCCGGATCGGTCGGCTCCGGCACTCGGGGGGCTGGGACGCCGCCCCGCACGCGCTCCGGCATCTCCAGGCGGCCCTGCAGACGGTCGGCCTCGAAGCCGCTTCGGACGCCTCGACCGTCGCCGCGACCGATCCCATTCTGTTTGACCACCCGGTCCTCTACATGCACGGCCGGAAGAGCTTTGCGATGGCTCCCGAGGAGGTCGAGAAACTCAAGGCGTACCTCGAGAACGGCGGGTTCCTGTTCGCCGACGCCTGCTGTGGGGCGGCCCAGTTCGACGAGAGTTTTCGCCGCCTCGTGGAGCAGATCACCGGCAAGCCGCTGACTCGGATTCCGCCGACGCACGAGATGTTCCACCCCGCGCTGGGGCACGACATCCGCCAGGTCCGCCGCCGGACCCTGGCCGCCAATGCCCAGTCGGGGGCGTTCGAGTCACAGGAGAACGCTGGCGAGCCGTTCCTCGAGGGGGTGGAGATCGACGGGAAGTACGCGATCGTCTACAGCAAGTACGACATCAGTTGCGCCCTGGAGCGGCAGGCGACCCCCAATTGCCAGGGGTACGTGGGTGAAGACGCCGTGAAACTGGCGGTCGACGTCGTCCTGTACGCCCTGTATCGCTGAGGCGGGCCGCGGCGGATCTCCCCGATTCTGGTGGAGCGGACCATTCCGTCTGCGGGGGCTGTTCCCTTTCGGCAACAGCACTGAGAGGCGACAGATCCGGTTAGCCTGCTTGGAAAAGATGGGCTTTATGCGTGTTCTGCGCGCCGTGGTGAGATAAACTCGTCTTGTTTCGCGAACATTGCGTTCAGTATTGGAGAAATGGCCATGCGGTTTTCGATGGCGGCGTGCCTGGCGGTCAGCCTGATGGGGGGCATGGCCGGGGCTCAGGAGCAGAAGGAGCCGAACAAGTTCGAGCAGTTGACGCAGGGGAAGACGAAGGCGGCCGGGCTGTGGAACGTCTACCACAAGGACCAGCAGCTCCTCGTCGAGATCAAGGACGGGATGCTCGGCCGCGAGTACATCGTCCTCCCCTCGATCGCCAAGGGAGTCAGCTCGGGCGAAGTCATCGGCGGCATGTCGTGGGGCTTCGGCGACGACGTCATCTGGACGTTCCGCAAGTCCGAGGAAAAGCTCTTCCTGATCCGCCGCAATGTCCGCTACCGGGCCAAGCCGCAGAGCCCCGAGGCGAGCGCGGTCGAGATGGCCTACAGCGACAGCGTCCTCTACGCGCTGCCGATCCTGACCACGACGCCGGGTGGAGTCCTGGTCGACATGACCCGGGTCTTCATGAACGACGACCTCCAGGTCGGACGGGCGCTGGGGGGCTTCAGCTTCGCCTCCGACCGGTCGACGATCGGCAAGGTCAAGGCGTTCAGCGACAACATCGAACTCCAGGTCGCCGCGGTCTACTCCGGCAGCCGTGAGCTCGACACCGTTCCCGACTCGCGCGGCGTGTCGGTCGGCATCCACTACAGCATCAGCGTCCTGCCGACGCTCGGCTCGAACGGCTACAAGACCCGCGAAGCGGACGACCGGGTCGGGTACTTCATGACCGTCCTCAAGGACTTCTCGACGACGCCGGAAGACCAGCACTTCGTCCGGTACATCAACCGCTGGGACCTCCGCAAGAAGGACTCGTCGGTCAAGTTCTCCCCCCCGATGAAGCCGATCCGGTTCTACATGGAACGGACGGTTCCGGTCGCCCTCCGCCCGACGGTGAAGGCGGGGATCCTCGAGTGGAACAAGGCCTTTGAAAAACTCGGGTTCGCCGGCGCGGTCGAAGTCCTCCAGCAGGAAGACAACGACACCTGGGATCCGGAAGACATCCACTACAACACCTTCCGCTGGATCACCGCTGAAGCGGGAATGGCCATGGGCCCGTCGCGGGTCGACCCCCGGACCGGCCAGATCCTCGACGCCGACATCATCTTCGACGCCGGGTTCCTCCAGTCGTGGAAGCAGCAGTACGAGACTCTGATTCCGCAGGCGGCCCATGGCCTGCCGGCGAACTGGGCTCCGTTCGAGACGCCGTTCGTCTCGCAGGCCGGGCATGAGCACGCTCACCGCGTCGGCGAGCTCTGCTCGCTCTGCCAGGGGATGCAGTGGCAGATGGGCTTCGCAGCGGCGGCGCTCGCGGCCAAGCCGGAATTCGCGGCCGAAGGGGCGCTGCCGGAAGAGTTCGTTCACCAGGGGCTCAAGGAAGTCGTGATGCACGAAGTCGGGCATACGCTCGGCCTGCGGCACAACTTCAAGGCGAGTGCCTGGAAGACGATCGACGAGATGGCCGATCCCGAGAAGGGACAGGCGGAAGGGACCGTCGCCAGCGTCATGGACTACGCTCCGCCGAACATCGCTCCCAAGGGGGCGAAGCAGGGGCTGTACTACACGCAGACGATCGGACCCTACGACTACTGGGCGATCGAATACGGCTACTCGCCGCTGTCGGGTGACGAGAAGGCCGAGCTGACGAAGATCGCCGCGAAGTCGGGCCAGCCCGGCCTCGATTACGGGACCGACGAAGACACCCGCTCGGTCGACAGCGACCCGCTGTCGAACCGGTTCGACCTCGGCAAGGATCCGCTCGAGTTCGTGAAGCGGCAGATGCAGCACTCGGTCGACCTCCTGCCGGAAGTCGTGAACCGGTCGGTCAAGGACGGTCAGGGTTACCAGCGGGCCCGGCAGGCGTTCGGACTCCTGTTCGGTGAGTACTGGCGGTCGGCGCAGTATGCGGCCCGGTTCCCCGGCGGGGTCACGGTCAACCGTGACCACAAGGGGACGCCGAATGCCCGCGTGCCGTTCCAGCCGATCGATCCCGCCAAGCAGCGGGACGCGATGAAGCTGATTGTCGATTCGGCGTTCGCTTCGCCGAAGATCGATGGCCCGACGCTGAACTACCTGGCCGCAACCCGGTGGAACCACTGGGGGCTGACCGAGCTGAACCGGCTCGATTACCCGATCCACGCCACCGTGGAGAAGATGCAGTCGCGGATCCTGAAGCAGCTCCTGTCGGAGCAGGTCCTGAGCCGGATTGCCGACAGCGAGTTCAAGGTCGCCGAAGGGCAGGACGCGTACACGCTGTCCGAGCACCTGAAGCTCCTGACCGAGGGGGTGTTCGCGGAGTTCCGTCCGGAGAAGCTCGAAGGAGAGTTCACGGCCCGCAAGCCGATGGTCTCGAGCTTCCGCCGGAACCTGCAGCGGGTGACGCTCGAAGAGCTGTTCACGATGCTGAACCAGGACACGGGGGTTCCCGAAGACGCCCGGACGCTGACCCGGATGCACCTGCAGACGATCGACGGGCAGATCAAGACGCTGCTCGAAGCGCAGGGGCTGAAGCTGGACGACTACACCAAGGCGCACCTGCTCGACAGCCAGGCCCGGATCCGTGCGGCGCTCAACGCCACGGTGACGGTCTCGTCGGGTGGTGGAGGGGGAGGAGTCCTGTCGATCCGGTTCGGGCAGGAGAACAAGTGAACCGGCTCGCGAGAGCCTGGTGAATCCGAAGAGGGGGCGAGCCATCGCCCCCTCTTTTCTTTTCCGGACCGACTGGAAGCTCCCGGCGTAACCGGTTCGTTTCGACGGCCCCCGAATGCCGGTTGCGCAGGAAACGCTCTGCCGGCCGAGCGTCCTTTGCGCAACCCATCGTGCCGACGGTCACCCCGGTCCAGCGGGACGCTGGTGGGTGTATGTTCGGTCAGAATCTGCCACACTCCCGCTTTGGACTTGGCTCTGTCGACTTTCCTTCCCCACTGGATCCATGGCCGCACGACTGATTGACGGAAAAGCCCTTGCCGCCCGCATGCGGGGCGAAATCGCCACCCGCGCGGCCCGGTTTCGCGAACGGACCGGAATCCAGCCCCACCTCGCCGCCGTCCTCGTCGGCGACGACCCCGCCAGCGCCGTTTACGTCCGCAACAAACAGGCCGACTGCGAAAAGGCGGGCTTCCGCAGCACTCTCCACCGCATCTCCGCGTCGATCACCACGGCGGAGCTCCTGGGGCTCGTCCAGCAGCTCAACGCCGATCCCTCCATCCACGGGATCCTGGTCCAGCTCCCGCTCCCCAGGCAGGTGGACGAACAGAAGATCCTCGATGCGGTGCTGCCGCTGAAGGACGTCGACTGCTTCCACCCGGAAAACGTCGGCCTCATGGTCCAGGGACGTCCCCGCTTCCTCCCCTGCACCCCCGCCGGCTGCCAGGAACTCCTGAAGGACGCCGGTGTCCCGACCGCCGGAGCCCACGCGGTCGTCCTGGGACGGAGTGAAATCGTCGGCAAGCCGATGGCGCTGCTCCTCGTTCAGAAGGGGGCGGTCGCCGACGCCACCGTCACGATCTGCCACAGCCGGACGAAGAACCTCGCCGAAATCACCCGCCAGGCGGACATCCTCGTCGCCGCGATCGGCAAGGCGAACTTCGTCACCGCGGAGATGGTCAAGCCGGGCGCGGTCGTCATCGATGTCGGGATCAACCGCCTCGGCGACAAACTCGTCGGCGACGTCGACTTCGCCGCCGTCGCGCCGATCGCCTCGGCGATCACGCCGGTCCCCGGCGGAGTCGGCCCGATGACCCGGGCGCTCCTCCTCGAAAATACGCTCCGCGCCGCCGAGATTCAGGCGACAGGGACGGCCTGATCTCCGTCGTCGTCCGCCTCGACCGCAAGCCAACGATCCACCGCCGGGCCGCCCATGAGGGGCGCCCCTCCTCCCCTGGGCATGCCGTGGCTTCTCCGACCTCCTCGCCGTCGCGCCCCGTTCCCCAGGCCGCCGAGGAGCCCTCCATGGTCGACTGGCTGATTCTCGGCGGCCTCGTCGCCTCCCGCTGGCTGATGCCGGTCGAATCCGCCGCGGCGGGAGAGACGCTGCCGCTCGTTCAGATCACGCTCCTCTACGCGGTCTTCGCTCTGTGGCGACGGATCCGCGAGGGACGCCTCTGGCGGCCGCTGGGCCGCGGAGACTGGCTCGTCTTCTGCCTCGTTGCCGCCCACGTCGGCTCGGGGCTGGCGGTCCTCATCGGCGGCGGCCAGAAGCGGGCCGCGCTGAATCTCCTCTGGGAATGGGTCGGCACGGGTGTCCTGTGGACGCTCGTCGGCCAGGAGATCTTCCGGCTGCGGCTCCTCGACCGGATCTTCGGGGCTCTTGCGATCACGACGGTGCTGCTGGCGGGCTTCGGCATCTGGCAGAACATCGTCGTCTACCCGCAGCTCCGGGGCCTGCTCGATGACTACGAGCGGCTGGAGGCGAACGTCGAGTCCCTCTCCGGCCCGGACATGACGAAGTTCCGGGAGCTCCGCGCCTCGCTGCCGGTCTCCTACATCCAGGGGGATGCGGCGGCCCGGCTGAGTTTCTCGCAGCGGGTCCGCGGAAGCCAGGAGCCGCTCGGCATGTTCGCCCTGGCGAACTCGTTCGGCGGGCTGTTGCTCGTGGGGGGCTGGATGGTCTGGGGCCGGCTCACGACGACGTTTCGGGAGCGGAAGGGACGGCTCGGCCCCGCTCTGTGGGGGACCGGCCTCCTCCTCATTCTGGCCTGCCTGATGCTGACGAAAGCCCGCACCGCCTGGGTCGGCGGACTTGCTGGGATCGTGGTCTGGATCGCCCTCACGCTCGAGGGGCGCAGCCTGCGAAGGCTCCTGATGCCGGCGGCGCTCGCGATCGGCGGCCTGCTCGTTCTGGTGGGGATCGGCCTCGCCACCGGCCGGCTCGACGCCCAGACAATCAGTGAAGCCCCCAAGTCGGTCCGCTACCGACTCGAATACTGGCAGTCGACGCTCGCCCTGCTGCGGGACCGCCCCCTGATGGGGAGCGGCCTCGCCAACTTCCGGCCCCGGTACCTGCAGTACAAGCTCCCTCAGTCGAGCGAAGAGATTCTGGATCCGCACAACTTCGTCCTCGACGTCTGGGCCAACGCCGGGATGTTCGGGCTCATCGCACTCCTTTCCCTGCTGGTCCTGACTCTGCAGTCGATGCGAACCCGGCCCGAGACAGCCGCCGCCACCGAGGAACCAGCCCCACCGTCCGGCGACCCCTCGCCGTGGTGGATGTCGCTGGGGATCGGCCAGGTCGGAATGCTCTTCGCGGCGGCCGCCCTCTACCTGTCGGGGGCCGATCCGGTCTCCGGGCTCGGCTGGCTCCTTCCCGCCTGGTGGGTTGCGGGAATCCTGTTCGAAAAGACCTCTGCGGTGCGGATTCCGTTTGCCGCCTACGCGGCCGCCTGGGCCTCCTACACGATCCACCTGCTCGGCGCGGGGGGGATCGAGACACCGGGGCTGTCGCAGCTCTGGCTGCTGCTCGCCGCCCGGATGGTCTGGAACATGGTGGAGGCGCCTGCACCGACGCCGCACGTCCTGGCTCCTTCGCGCGGCTGGGCCCTGACCGCGGGGGCCGGGGGGCTGGCGGTGGCTTGCCTCCTGACGGCTCTCGTGCCGGTCGTCACCGCGCAGGCGGCCCTCCGGCTCGGCGAGGAACAGCTTCACGGCGGCCAGAACCTCGCCACCGCGGCGAAGAACTTCGACGAGGCGACCAGGGCCGATCCGCTCGATCCCGATCCGTGGGTGCAGAAGAGCTTCCTGTCGGAGATTCGCTGGCAGCGGGCGATCGACATGCACCACTTCGACGAGGCGATCGAGCAGATCGCGGAAGCCCGCCGCCGGAATCCCCTCGATCCGTACCTCGTCCGGATGACCGGACTGCTGTGGCTCGTCCGCTACGAACGGACCCACGCGATTGAAGACGCCAAGGAGGCGGTGGTCCATCTGCGGGAGGCGGTGGAGCGGTATCCGTATCAGGCGGCGATCCTCGCCGATCTGGCCCGCGCCCTCGCCCCCGTGGTGCCCGACGAAGCCCGGAATGTGGCCCGGCGGGCGATCGCGCAGGACGACCTGAACCGGGCCTACGGACACTACGACAAGATGCTTCCCGACTCGATCCGGGAGCAGCTCCAGGGGATCGCCGGAACCGTCTCCGGCCCGCAGGCTCCAGACCCGCCGAAATCGTCCTAAATCCTTGCGTTTGAGGGCTTAAATCGGTCCGATCGGGGCTGCGTCGGGGGGCCGATTTCTGATACAATTCGGGGCCTCCGGAAGCCCCGCTTCCGGCCCCCCGATGACAGGATTTCTCGGCACGGAGCAGCAGTGAGCGACACCCCCGCGGGCCCTCAGGATCAGTCCGAAAACACCCCGGCTGGAGACAACCAGGCCAAGAAGAAATCGGCGGACTACACCGCCGGCACGATTCGCCACCTGGAGGGGATCGAGGGGATCCGGCATCGCCCCGCCATGTACATCGGCGGGACCGATCTTGTCGGTCTGCACCACCTCCTCTTCGAAGTCACGGACAACGTCCTCGACGAGTTCGTGAACGGCTTCGCCAAGACCCTCTCGGTCACGATCAACGCCGACGGCTCGGCCACGATCGTCGACGACGGCCGCGGCATTCCGGTCGGGACGATGGAGGGGAAGAACCGCTCGGCCCTCGAGGTCGTCTTCACCGAGATCCACGCCGGAGGGAAGTTTGACCGCGAGGCGTACGCCACCGGCACCGGCGGTCTGCACGGGGTCGGGATCACGGCGGTCAACGCCTGCAGCGAGTGGGTCGAAGCCGAAGTCCGCCGCGAAGGGCACGTCTGGACGATGGAGTTCTCGCGCGGCAAGGTGACCGCCCCGCTGTCGAAACTCGGCGCCACCGAGCAGACCGGGACGAAGGTCACCTTCAAGCCCGACCCGCAGATCTTCCCGGTCACGACGTTCGTCTATGACACGATCCACAAGAAGCTCCAGGACTGCGCGTTCCTGAACCCCGGGATCCGGGTGCTGATCAAGGACGAGCGCTCCGGCCAGTCCGACACCTTCCACTACGAGGACGGCCTGCGGGAGTTCGTCCGCTGGCTGAACCGGACTGAGACGCCGCTGATCCCCGAGGTGATCCGCATTACCGGCAAGAGCGAATCGACCGAGGTCGACGTCGCCCTGCAGTGGAACGACGGCTACTCGGAAACCGTCCGCTCTTACGCCAACGGGATCTACAACCCCGAAGGGGGGACGCACGCGAGCGGTTTCCGGACCGCCCTGACCCGGACGCTCAACAACTACGGCAAGAAGGAAGGGGTCTACAAGGACACCACTCCGGCGGGGGAAGACTACCGCGAAGGTCTGGCGGCGGTGATCACCGTCCGCATTCCCAATCCGCAGTTCGAGTCGCAGACCAAGATCAAGCTGACGAACGCCGAAGTCGAAGGGGCCGTGAACTCCGTCATCGGCGACGGCCTCACGAAGTTCTTCGAAGAGAACCCGGCGATGGCCAAGCTCGTCGCCCAGAAAGGTCTTCGCGCGGCGGAAGCCCGCGAGGCGGCCAAGCGGGCCCGCGATCTCGCCCGCGACAAGAACAAGGTCTCGGGGGGCGGCCTCCCCGAGAAGCTGCGGGACTGCCGCAACCACGCACTCGACGTCTCCGAGCTGTACTTGGTGGAAGGGGACTCGGCCGGTGGATCGGCCGACACCGGCCGGGACTCGGCGACCCAGGCGATCCTCCCGCTCCGCGGCAAGATCCTGAACGTCGAGAAGGCGCAGCTCGTCAAGGTCCTCGGCAACGCCGAAGTCGCGGCGATCTTCAAGGCGATCGGCATTCCGCCGACGGCGGAAGAGACCGACATCAACAAGCGGCGGTACGGCAAGATCATCCTGATGACCGACGCCGACGTCGACGGCTCGCACATCCGGACGCTGCTCTTGACCTTCATCTTCCGCCACATGCGGGAGCTCGTGAAGCAGGGGTGTGTCTACGTCGCCCAGCCGCCGCTGTACCGCGTCATCCCGCGGAACCGCCGGAACCAGAAGCCGCGGTACGTCCAGACGCATCAGGAGATGATGACCGAGCTCCTGAACCTCGGTCTCGAAGGCTCGCGGCTCCTGGTGAAGCCCCGCGTCAACCTCCTCTCGCAGCGGGTCCCGTCCGCCAGGGACATGACCGTCACCCGCGAGATCCAGGGGGATGACCTGCGGAAACTCGCCGAACTGATGAGCACGCTGGAGGAGCCGCTCGAAGCGCTCGAGCGGCGGGGGATGAACCTCCGCTCGCTCGCCCAGGGGTTCGCCACATCGGAGGGGCTGCTCCCCCGGTTCCGGATTTTTCTTGGCACGGAGCAGCACTGGTTCTCGACGAAGGGGGAACTCGACGCCTTCCTGGCGGAGCAGCAGAAGAAGACCGGGACGGAGCTCAAGGTCGCGGACACGCACGTTGCCCACCACGCTCCGCACGCGGACGGGGAAGCGGCCGCAGCGGCTGCCGCCGCGGAAGCGAACGCGATTTCGGTGACCGACCTGCACGAGATGCGGACGATCAACGACGGGATCAAGCGGCTGCAGGCGGAGTTCGGCCTGTCGCTGAACGACCTGTTGCCCGCCGCGCCGATCAATGGCGAGCCGGTGTATCCCTATGACATCGAGCAGGAGGGGACGCCGCGGCGGCTGATCAGTCTGCGGCATCTGATTTCTTTGCTCCGCGACATGAGCAGCAAGGTTCTGACCTACACCCGCTTCAAGGGGTTGGGGGAAATGAACCCGGAGGAGCTGTTCGAGACGGCGATGGACCCCGAGACCCGGCTTCTCAAGCGGGTCACGCTCGAAGACGCCGCCGCCGCCGAGGAGATCTTCCGCGTGCTGATGGGGGAGAGCGTCGAGCCGCGGCGCGAGTTCATCGAGAAGCACGCGCTCGACGTCAAGGACCTCGACATCTAGCGGGGAGGGGCGTTACGGACGTTCGGTCGGCGGTCCGTCCGGGCCCAACCTGTCGCTCAGGCCGCCATCCCGGTTCCAGCGGGATGGCGGCGCAGTGTCATTCGGCTGTCGAGGCGTGGGGCCTCACCGACTCTGCCCGCGACTCAAGGGACCTTTCCTGCTCGCAGCGCATCGAGCGGGTAGAACGTGTCCCGCCAGCGGATGCCCCCGGCCCGCAGCGTGACCACCATCGACCGGATCATCGTCAGGATGAACAGGGCCGCCCCGAACGGATGCAGCACGCCGACGAGGGGGGGATAACGGTTCCGCGTCGCCGTCGCCGTGAACATCACGAGATTGACCACGGCCAGGATCCCGAACGGCACCCGCGCCGGCCCGCCGAGCGCCAGAACCGGCGGCGCGATCAGCACCAGCACCAGCATCAGGCAGCCGTAAAGCGTCCCCCCCACGGAGAAGTGCATCGCCGCAAAGCTGTTCTTCTCGAGCCCCCGCACGATCCCCCACACCCCCCCGTGCTGCCACTTCACCTTGAGGTGGTTCGTGGCGACGAAGACGTCCTGCCGTCCCCCCGCCTGCTTCAGCAGTTTCCCCAGGCAGACGTCGTCCGCCACTTCCATGCGGAGCGGCTCGTGCCGCCCCATCGCGTCGTAGGCCGAACGCCGGACCAGATTGAACGCCCCCACCCCCAGGTACGCCCGCCTCGCCCACGAGAATCTCGCAAACGCCGCCTGCGACGCGATCAGCAGCATCACCATGAAGAAGTTGACGAGGACCTTCTCCCAGAAGGTCTCCGCCAGCGGGTCCGGCAGCAGCACCAGGTGATCGAGCTTCCGCTCCGCCACGAGCCGCATCGCCCGGCGGAGAATCTGCGGATCAAACAGGATGTCCCCGTCGGTCAGCAGCAGGAATTCGCCGGAGGCGGCCTGCGTTCCGAGGTGATTCGCGTGGTTCTTACCGAGCCAGCCCTCCGGCAGCTCCCGGACGTGGACCACCTTGAGGCGCTCGTTCTCCGCAGCGAGGCGGTCCATGATCTCGCCGGTCCCGTCGGTGGAGCGATCGTCGATCGCCACCACCTCGAACCGCGGGTAGTCGAGCGTCAGCATTGTCCGGAGCGCGGTCTCGATCGCCCGCGCCTCATCCCTGGCCGGGACGATCAGCGACACCAGCGGCAGCTCGTCCCCTTCAGCGGGAGGGACGGTGTCGAGCACCTGCGGCCGGAGCAGCCCGAACCAGATCGGCGCGGTGCGAACACTCCACAGCACCACCAGCACCCAGCCGCACCACACCCATGCGGACATTCCATCGCTCCGGATTCAGGCCGCTGGCTTCAGGCGACAGGCCGCCGAGTTCCTAACTCTTCCTGCAGCCTGTAGCCTGCAGTCGGAAGCCTCATCCCTCAGAGCTGGTTGCTCAGCTGTTCCCGCTGCTGAGCCGTCAGCTCAGGACGCGCTGCGGGACGCGGATAGCGGCCCGGATGGGCTGCGGTCGAAGCGGAGGCCGGGGCGACGACATTCGCCGGAGCGTTCTGCACGGCGGCGTTCGCGACGGCCCGCGGTGCGAGGCCGGTCGGCTTCCCCTGCTCGCGGCGGACTTCGACGAGCCACTGCTTGGCGTCCTCGAGGTCGGGCCGCTTCCGGAGCGCAAGCTGCAGGTGTTCCTCCGCCCCGGCCAGGTCGCCGTTCTCGCGGAGGATGAGGCCGATGTTGTAGTGGCCGGCGGCGTCGCCGACCGTCGCGGCGAAGTGCGGCAGCGAGGCCTCGATCCGGCCCGCCCGGACCATCGTCAGCGCGAGCTGGTAGCGGTAGTCGTCGTTGTCCGGATCGTTCTGGACCGCTTTGTTGTACGCCTCGATCGCCTTGTCCCAGTCCTTCTGGGCGGCATGGAACTGGCCGTAGGTCGCGGCGACGTCGGGCGAGTTCTTGGCGAGCCGTTCCGCCCGGTGCAGCCCCTCTTCGGCGGAGGGATAGCGGCCGGCGAGGATGTCCATCCGGGCGAGGCCCAGGAGCGCGGAGACGTTCTTCGGCTTCGCCTTGACGATGTCGCGGTACTGCTCTTCAGCCCGCTTGTTGTCCCCCGCGTCTTCCATCCACTCCGCGAACTTCAGCCGGAGGGCGTATTCATCTTTGGGCTTCGCCGGGACCTCCTCGATCTCTTCGTAGGAGGCCTGGCTCACCTTCGGCTGCAGCAGGGACTTGAGGCCCCCCCCCTCTTCGTTGGAAGCGGTCGCTCCGCGGCCCGTGACGCACCCGGTGGCGAGGCAGCAGAGGAGTCCGAGATTCGTCCAGCGCGTCAGTGAGGAGATGGGCATGTCGACCTTCCGTGGTCAGATCCAGGCTGGAGCGAATCGATCGGGACTTCAGTGCGGGCAGAGAACCGACCGGGTTCAGGCGCAGCGCCGGTCGCCTCGTTCCGCGGGAGCGGGGACCTTCCAACCAAGCTGTCGTGCGGCCCGGCGCAGCAGATCCGCGGTCAGGAGATCTCCCTCCACTTCACGAGATCGGCTGATGGCGCGAACGGTATGCAGCAAATCCCGCGGATCGCGACAACTGGGCAGACCTTGCGGCCCGTACAGCCCATGCCACAGGTAGTCGAAATGCTGTTCGCGGTACGGCAGATTCTGCCGGTCGCATTCCCGCAGGAAGACCGCCCGCGCGACCTCGCGCGACGGCGGAGGGAACTCGATCTGGGAGCCCCAGGAGAGGACCGCCAGCGGCTCCCGCCCTTCGCCCCGGGTGGTCGCCACGACGAGGGAAGCCAGCGGAATCCGCGCCGTTCCCCCCGCTTCAATGGGGAGCGCATCCCCCTCGAGAGCCCGGACCTGCTGCCAGCGGTGGGCGAGATCCCGCGCGTCTGCCGCCGACACCGGGTCGACGAGGAGCACCCCCCCGTTGGCCCGCAGGCTGAGCGGAAGCGTTTCCGGATGGTCTTCCCCGTCCCGCGTGCCGCTCCAGCACAGGAGGGACGCCGGGCAGGTCACGATCGGCCGCCGGACCGAGATCCAGCGGGGATCGTGCGGACGGAACGACTCGGCGGGCGTATGCAGACCGGGATCGAAGACGGGCCAGATTTCGCGATCGACGAGCAGGCTGCGGGGCTGAAAGACGAGCCCCCCTTCTTCGCGGACGAGGCTGGCGATCCTGCGGGCGACTTCGGATTTCCCGTTGCCCCGCGGACCGTAGAGCAGCATCGACCGGCCCAGCGACAGGGCCGTGGCAACCGACTCGACGAGGTCGTCTCCGACGATCAGGTCCTCGAGCCTCTCCCGGACGAGCCGCTGCGGGGCGGTCCCGTTGGCGGGGACCTGTCGCCGGCACTGCCGGACGTACTCTTCGAGGGAAACGGGAGCCGGGCCGAGGTAGCGGTTCTCGGCAAACGCATCGCGGGCCTGCTGGCGGCCCAGATCGGTCAGCAGCAGGCGGCCCGCCTCCCCCTCGCCCAGACTCCCGATGGCGGAGAGCGGCCGCGCCACGTCCGATACGAGAGCCGGGCTGATCTTGAGCGTGTCCGACAGAGCGAAGCGGTCGGCCGTCCCCTGCACGTAGAGAGTCTTCAGCAGCAGCGTTTCGAGGACCGGGCGCGGAACGCCGGTCTCGTCGAGCGTCCGCGGAACGGGGGGCGGAACGACAGGCGGATAGAGCGGCTCGGAAGGCCCGCCGCCGGGTGTGGACGCTCTCCCGGGCGACGCGTGTCCCTGCGGACGAGCGTCCGCGGGATTCGGCGGGATAGGGGGAGTCTCCAGCATGCCTGACTCTTCCGGGGCGAACCCGGGCCACCAGCTTGGGAAGGGATCTCAACACCAAAGGACGGCATCTGGCGATGTCCGTCCTCGGCGACAATCAGGCGATCGATGCGGCAATGGACCGCCGGCTACATGCCGGAGCCCCCGCCTCCACCGCCTCCTCCTCCACCACCCCCCCCGCCTCCGCTCCCACCACCGAACTCCGACTGGTAGCTGATGACCGGCGGCAGCGCATTCGTCAGACGCGATTCGTGGATCGCCTGGACTTCCGCCGCAGGCCGCCCGACCGAGTGCGTCACGCGGGAAGCGATCGGCAGGCTGCTGTCGCCGGACAACCCCGAGACCGCTTTCTGGACGCTGAGGAGCCGGACGTTGTTCGTTTCCGGGCTGGCCGTCGACGCGATGTGCGTCTGGCGATACTCGGCGGGAACGTGCGAGACGATCCAGTCGAGGTGCGCGAGCCCCGCCTGGTTCAGCTCCTGCGTCCCCTCATCGAAGTGGTAGTCGTAGAGCGTGGTCGCTTCGATCCAGCCGTTCGTGACCTGCGTTTCCATGACGGCCAGGACGTCGCGGCGGTCATCGCAGATGTAGGGGTAAGGCCACGCGTGAGCCGCGTGGTACTTGTGAATGAAATGCTGGTGCGGTCCGGTCGGCCGGGGCCGCGTCGGCCAGACCTTCCCGAAGAGATACCGCTGCCGGGCGCCGACCGGATCTTCCGAGTGCGCGGCGAACCACTCCTCGGAACCACGGCGCGGCTCGCCGTTCGACGAAAAAGGCCATCCCGCGTCGACGACGGAACTCGCGACGAACCCACCCAATACCGCCAACCACATTCGCCGCATGAGTTCCCCCCTCAAACAGCGCGACTCAATAAGCAGGGACCGAACATCAGTTCGATCCGTTCGAACTTAACATCGGCCGGGCCGAGGTCCGGTCATGACGGGAACTCCGTTTGTTTCACGGAGTCCTGACCTGCCGCCCGGGAGGAGTGGGAAATCTGGGGGCCCTGTGAGGACCTCGTTCGTGGCGGCAGAGATGGCCCGCTCGCGACAGGATCAGCGGAGCCGACGGACCGTCAGCGGAAGCGGAGAGAGGGAATGGCCCGGGAAACGAAGCCGCAGCCCTATGCGACGTCGACCGCATTGCTGAGCTCGCGGTCCTGAATCTCCTCGAGGACGGCGTGCGTGACGAGCTGCTTCGTGTAGTAGGTCGGGACGATTCCCGTCACGATGACGAGGTGCTCTTCGAGCTCGATCCGGAGGTCCCGGACGCGGCCACCCGTACGGGTGTGGACGATCCGCTCCAGCCGGGCGGAAAGTTCTTCATGCGGACTGAGGCTGGAATCAGAAGAGAACGGAACAGGCATCACTGCCTCCATGACAAACCGGGGTGGATCGTTCCCAACTACCCTCGGAGCCAGAATCCGCCACGCTTCGAGCGGTGTGGCGAATTCACTCTCCCAGCACGGTACGCGGCCCCTTTCAGCCTGTCAAACTTTGGTTCTGCCCGCCCGGCGGTTTCGCGAAACTCTCGTGGTCAGGCCTTCACGCCTCGTTCGTGTACGAACTTCACGAGATCTTTCACAGCCTGGTGCGGCACGTCCGGGAGAACTCCGTGTCCTAAGTTGAAGACATGCCCCCGGCGGCCTCCGGCATCGAGGAGCCGCAACGCCTGCGTCTCGATCGCTTTCCGGTCGCTGTACAGCACGATCGGGTCGAGGTTCCCCTGCACGCCGCGGCCGGGGCCGACCAGTTGCTTCACCTCAGCCAGATTGACGCGCCAGTCAATCCCGAGCACCTGTCCTCCGGCCTCGTTCTGGAGCCCGGTCAGGGCTGGGTTTCCGGTGAGGAAGTTGATGACAGGGGCGTGCGGCGCGACTTCGGCGATGAGCCGTTTAGTGTGGGGGAGGACAAACTCCCGGTAGTCACCCGGAGAGAGGCAGCCGGCCCAACTGTCGAAGATCTGAACAGCCTGACAGCCGTTCGCGATCTGGGCCTTGAGATACCGGGCGACGCTGTCGACGAAGTGCGACAGCAGCGTGTCCCAGGCGGCCCGGTCGGTCCACATCAGGGTCTTGGTCCGGATGTAGTTCTTGGAGCCGGCCCCTTCGATCGCGTACGAGGCGAGCGTGAACGGTGCCCCGGCGAAGCCGAGCAGCGGGATGTCCGGTGCGAGTTCCTTCCGGATCAGCCGGACCGCTTCATAGACATATTCGAACACCGAAACATCTTCGACCGGGCGGACGCGTGAGACGTCGCTGGCCGACATCAGCGGATTGTGGATGACCGGCCCTTCCCCCTTCTGGTACTCGAGATCGAACCCCATCGGCTCGAGGATCGGGAGCAGGTCGGCGAACAGGATCGCGGCGTCGACCCCCAGGACCTGCTGCGCGGTGACGGTCACCTCGGCCGCGAGGGCGGGGGTCTTGCACAGCTCCATGAACGTGACCTTCTCCCGGACCGCCATGTACTCGGGGAGGTACCGGCCAGCCTGCCGCATGATCCAGACCGGCACGGTGTCGGTCGGCTCGCCTCGGACGGCGCGAAGGAAGCGGGAGTTGTCGAGCTGCGGATTGGTCACGGATGGAGCCGGTGGGAGGCAGAGCGAAGGCAGGGAGGTCTGGAAGCAGGGTAGCGTGCCGCAGGAAGCGTCCATAGCGCCAGACTCGGGAATGTGCGGGCGCCGCGGTCGCGGCGCGGCCAGCGCCGACAGAGGTCCCTGTAGGATGCCCGCCGAGCGCGAGAGGGCAACCGGCGGGCGATCCGCTCCCGCTTGTTTAGGGAGAACCCTTGCACTACACCGGACAGCGGTGGATCGCCCGGTTTGCCTCGGGCCGATTGCGCGGCCGTGGGGCGACTTCTCAACGGACCGGAGCGACCTCGGGAGTTGTCGGATGTCGGAGTGGAAGCGGATCGCGGCGGTCGACGAGCTCCCCTCGGAAGGGGGGACGGAGTTTACGGTCGGCGACCGGATCGTCGCGGTCTTCCGGACCAGCGAAGGGATCTACGCCGTCGACGGCATCTGCCTGCACGCCGGGGGGCCGATCGCTCAGGGACGGGTCGAAGGCTGCGTCGTCACCTGCCCGTGGCACGGCTGGCAGTACGACGTCCGCTCAGGCCAGCATTGCCTGACGCCTCGGCTTAAACTCGATTCGTTCCCGGTGCGGGTCGTCGACGGGCAGGTGGAAGTTCAGTTGGGCTGATCGGCACGACTCGGCTGTCGCTCGAGCGGAACCGGTCCCCAGATCGTCTTGAGCAGCTCGTAGAGCTGCGGCTCGTCCCGCTTCAGCTCGGCGCGGTGGAACGGGTAGAAGTCGTTGAGGCCGAAGTAGGCTTCGGTCATCTCGGCGAAGAACTCCTTCTGGTTGGTCAGCCCGTAGTGCTTCGTCTCGCGGCCGTCGATGTGCAGGACTTTCTCGTAGCGTCCGCTGTCGCGGAACCGCTCCCACGCCGCCTTGATTTCGGGATGGTCGAAGTCGAGGACCTGATCGTGGTAGGCGTGGGCCAGCTCATGCAGTACGGCCCAGGGCTGCTGGTGGTGGTGCCGGGCGCTGGCGAACTGAGCGGCGTCGGGGATGTGGACGCAGCGGGCGAGGTCCGCCGTATAGCCATGCTCTTTGAGCCATCCGGCGCTCGGGTGGTACTGCATCGAGCCGAGCGAGCCATGCGTCCGGTCGAGCCAGATCGAAATTTTTCGGAGATGCGTGACCTTGTCTTCCGGGAGAATCAGGACGATCTCCGCGAGCCGGTCCTGCAGCAGTGCAAGCGCCCGCTCGCCGAGTGCGGCCTCTTCTCCTGCGAGCAGACGGTCGTCGACCTGCACGGTCCACCCCTCCAGCGTGCGGACCGTGTGGCTCGTGGGGAGCGGCTGACTTTCCCTCTCGGCGGCGGCCGTCGTGGCGACGATCTGCGGGACGAGGGCGATGAGGAGTGCCGCTCGAACAAATCGACTCATGTCGTGATGATCCTTCGGGAGGTCTTCGTCGTTGACGGGGACGGGCCGGTTCGCTGGGAACGGCGCCTCCCCCGGGCCCAGGGCCGGCTGCTGGCGATTCTGACCGTCTCCGCGCGGCGATGCCATTGAGGCCGGACGAAGAGACCGGGGCCACTGTCACATCGATTCCACAATGAAGAAGGTCGTGCTGCTGATCTCCGGCGTCTTTGGGCTGAGCGGCGGGCTGATTTCCCTGGCCCGCGGCAATGGCTTCGGAGTGTTGATCGCCGCAATCGGGATCCTCGAGTTCTTCTCGGTCGCCACATCTTCGATCGCGAACAACACCATGCGGGGGACACCCGACGAAGCGTTACGACTCTTGGCCAGGCTTGGCAAGATGTCCGTCGAGGAGTTACGAACTCGCAAGGAGATGGAGGCCCGCTTCGGATCCTGCGGCTGCGCCGTTTGCTGCCTGATGGCTGGTATCATCCTCTTCGTCTTCAGCATCGTCGTGGATCGGCTCTAGAGCATTCTGCTCTACCGTGTGCAGGCGGATGGAGGCCGAACGTAGGGAAACTCTTAGGTTCCGCCTGCGAGATCGCTGTACACCAATTCCAAAACTGCTCTAGCCCCCTTCCCTCTCTCACGGTCGCCCCATGCTCGCCGTCGCTTTCGACTGGAACGCCACATTCGTCCCCACGATCCACCTCGGGGAGATCGTGCTCCGCGGGACCCTGATCTACCTGTTCATCTTCATCATCTTCCGGGTCCTCCGCCGCGAGGCGGGGGCCCTCAGCGTCGGCGACCTGCTGGTCGTCACGCTCATCGCCGACGCCGCCCAGAACGCGATGGCGAGCGACTACAAGTCGGTCCCCGAAGGGGTCGTGCTGATCTCCACGATCGTCGCGTGGGACTTCTTCTTCGATTGGCTCGCCTCCCGCTTCCCGCGGGCCCAGGCGATCATTCAGCCGCCGACCCTCCCACTGATCCAGGACGGCGTCATCCTGTGGCGGAATCTCCGGAAGGAGATGGTCTCGGAGGCGGAGCTCCGAATGCACCTTCGCGAGCACGGATGCGAGAACGTCAGCGAGATCCAGCTGTGCTGTCTGGAAGCGGATGGGCATATCAGCGTGATCGAGAAGAAGACGCGCTCCTGAGATCCTCCCCGTCCCGCCCTCGTCCGGCCTAGAATGGTGATGGAATACCCGCTGGCCTTGCTGCTGGTCTATGGCGGCCCCCTCGCCCTGCTCCTCGGCTCCGCGCGGCTGGTCCAGTTGCGGTCTCGTGCCTACCCGAGAAAGCGGTGGCTGGCGGTCATCTTCCCCGTGCTGCTGCTTCTCTTCGTGAAGAGCCACTGGAGCGTGGCGAAGCCGGCACTCCTGACCTGCTGCGGAGGCCTGCTGACAGCTCTGGCAGGAGTGGGACTGGTGATCCAGATGATGCGGAATACGTAGGAGCGAGCCCTGTCAGCGGTCCCGCCGGAAGACGAACTCATTGCAGCCGAGCCGGCGGGTCCGCTTGGAACGCTCCAGCCGAAAACCCCGCTCCCCGGCGAACCGGACGACGTCGTCGAAGCGGGCGACCTCGAACGGCAGCCCGCCGAGCCAGTCGATCCAGTCGTGGGTGATCGACATCCCCCGCTCTTCGAAGTAGGCAGCGAACTTGTTGCGGCGATGGAGCAGCGACTTCAGCACCGTCCGGGCGGCGAAGTACGGAACGAAGGTCGCCACCACGAGACCGCGCAGAAACGCATTGCGGCAGTACGCCTCCTTGACCCGCAGCCAGAACCGCGAGAGCCACCCCTGGTCGTTGTAGAGGGCAAGGAACAGCTGCCCGCCGGGAAGCACCCGCTCGCAAGCGAGCTCGATCCCCGGCCACATCGAGCCGGTGTGATGCAGTACCCCCCAGGAATAGACGACGTCGAACGTCCCGAGTCCCCGCACGAAGTCGGCATCGAGCGCGGAGCCGCGAAGAATCGTCCAGCGGGGATCGCCAGGGAAGCAGCGGCGGCGCAACTCCTCAGCGCAGGCAACGCTCTGGGGATCGAAGTCGAACGAGACGACCTCCGCTCCCAGCCGGCGGGCCGCCAGCGAGAAGAGTCCGCTGCCGTTGCCGATGTCGAGGAACCGCTTGCCCTGGAGGTCAGGCGTCCCGAGAAAGCTGCGGAGCGACTCGTCCGCCCGTTCGATACGGGCGGGGTTCAGCGTCTCGAGGAACGAAGCCCAGTTGCGGCCGAACTCGAACCGCCGTCCCTGTTCGACCTCCGCCTCGAAGCTCGTCCCGCGCTCAGTCATGAGAATCCGCCCGACACTCCGATCCCGCCGCCATACCGCTCCGGCAGCGCCGGGAGCAGCAGGGGCGAACGATCCAGGGAGGGCTCAGCGGGTCGTCCGTCCCGGGAGCTGCGTCGTGACCGGCTGGGGAGCGGGCCGGCTGCCGGGTCCTGCGACTCCCCGCTCCTTGTCCATCTGGTCAACGATTTCCTGGTTCTTCGCCAGGACCGTCTCGAGGGCGGCGTACTTGTCCGACAGATCGCGGCGGAGCTTGTCGACGACGACCTGCAACGCGTCGCGGCTCCCTTCTTCCTTCTCGAGCGTCTTCACCAGGCCGTCCTTGACGTCATCGCTCGCACCCTGGATCGCGTTCGGGTTGCCGTTGAGTTCGGCGAGCCGGCGGTCGAGGAGCTTCTGCGATTCGACCAGTTCGACATCCTTGAGGGCGACGAGCCCCTTTTCGTTTTCGAGCTGCTGATCGAGGACGATCTGCCGGGTCCGGAGGTTGTAGGTCTCGCCGCGGTGGGCCGAGGGGACCATGTCCCGCACGCGGATGGTGCCCGCCTGCCAGCCGTCGGTCTCACCGGGGATGGGGGGATGGGTCAGCTTGGCGCCGGTCCGGTCAGCGCGGGGGTCGATGATGTCGAAGTCGCCGAGGTACTTGGAGCCGCCGTTGGCGTCGACGCTGAAGGCGTAGATCGTCGGAGCGGGCTTGCCGGCGCCGCCGAGGCCGCTCGTGGTCCCGACGCCGAGGTCGATCATCGGTTCTGCCCCCTGCTGGACGGTCGAGTTCGCGCCGACCCACTGCTGGCCCCAGGCGTTCTGGACCAGTCCGATTTCCTTGTCGAGGCGATCGACGGATCCGGTCAGATCCCGCAGCTTCGCCGCGTTCTCGTCCCGGGTTTTGACGAGGGCTTCGTACTTCGTGAGGTACTGCGACCGGGTGTCGAACAGCCGGGCGGAGAAGTAGAGAGCCACGGCCGCCGCGACCGGGATCAGGAAGAAGGCGGAAAGCTTGCCGAGGAGGTGCATTCGGACCGCTCTCTGGGCTGGACGGAAAAACGGATGACGGCTGGATATCGGGCGATCGGCCGCCGCTGACTCTATCTCCTCTCGGTCATCGGCCGGTGCGCCGATCCGCGTGAGAGTCAATCAAATCCATCCGATTCGGCAACCTGTGCGGATTGTATCACTTCCGCCGGTCCCGTAGCCAGCAGCATGTTGGAGCTGCGCCCCTCACCCCGGTCCAGCGGGACGCTGGCCCCGCCGGAGGCGCTCCCCTCGTGGAACCGCGGAAAGCCACGGGTGTCCGCCTTGGGGATCGGCGCTGCGGGCTCCCCTTCCCTCTACCGCGGGGAATGCAGTGTGGGCGTTCTGGGGAGAGGAATCCTCAGCGTCAGTCCGCGATCGGGCGCACGTTGTTTTCGACGGTTCCACATCGAAAACGCCTCCGGCGGCCAGGAGCTCCGCCCCTGGACCCGGGTGGCCGTGGGGCGCTGGGATTGAGCAGGCGATGTCGTGCCGGCCGGGACGTGGGGAGAATCAGGCTCACTTCCCCAACAGAAACTCCCGCAGGAACAACGTCATCGCCGCCACCTGATAGTCCCGGTTCTCCTTCCGCGCAAACCCGTGACCCTCATTGTCCGCATACAACGTCCACACCGGCTGCCCGTTCGCCCGAACCTTCGGAGCAATCTGCTCCGCCTCCGAGAACGGAACCCGCGGATCGTTCTTCCCATGCACGACCATCAGCGCCGTCTTGATCTTGTGAGCGTTGTTGAGCGGATCGATCCGCTCAAACACCGCCGCCATCTTCGGATCCCGCTCATCCCCATACTCCGCCCGCCGAAGATCCCGCCGGTAGGCACTCGTCGTCTCCAGGAACGTCCGGAAACTCGCAATCCCCACCACGTCGATCCCCCCCTTCAGCCGGTCGCTGAAGTGCACGAGCGACGCCAGCACCATGTACCCCCCATACGACCCGCCATAGACAATGACCCGCTTCGAGTCGAACTGCGGCTGCGACGCAATCCAGTCCAAGAGCGCCCCGATATCTCGAACGCTGTCCTCCCGCTTCTCGGCGTTGTCCAGCGCGACGTACGTCTTCCCATACCCGGCCGATCCCCGCACGTTCGGGTAGATCACCGCGATCCCGAGCTCATTGAGATAGAACTGGTCCAGCCCCGAGAAGCTCGCGCGGGACTGCCCCTCCGGTCCCCCATGGATCGAGACCAGCACCGGAACCGGATGCTCCTTCGACGCATTCTTCGGTGTGAACACAAATGCCGGGATCTCCCTCTTGTCGAACGACGGGAACTTCACACGGGTCGGCTCGACGAACGTCTCCGGATTCAGCCCCCCGACTTCACTGTAGGTCCACCGCGTCAGCTTCCCGGTGGCAAGCTCGAGCGAATAAGCGTCCGCCGGAGCCTTGGCCCGGGCCAGCGTCAGCCCGAGGTGCTTCCCATCCGGCGAGAATTCGAGCGAGCCGACGAGCCCCAGAGGGACTTCGACCTTCTCCAGGCGGTCTACCTTCAGCAGGAACAGCGAGCTGGCGCCGTCTTCATTGGTCGTCACCGCGACCTGACCCGACTTCGGATCGACCGCGACCGACTCGATGTCCCACGGGATCTCCTTCGACAGGTCCCGGAACTCCTTGGTCTTGAGGTCGTACCGGAACAGCCGCTGGAACTCGCCGACGGCGTCGGAGGCCATCAGCAGCGATTCTCCACCGGGAGCGAACTGCAGCTCGCTGACCGCGACCTTCTCCCCCGCCTTGTCGGCCGGAGGCGTCGGGAGGTCGGTCCGCTTGCCGGTCTTGAGGTCCAGCAGGGCGGGATAGGTCTCATTGATCGACACATACCGGACGAGGAGGGCCGTGCTCCCATCGGGGCTGATGTCGGTGGGGTTCCACTGCTGGTTGTCGACCGTCATCACCATTTCGGGGGACGAGGCCCCGGTGAGGGGGAGCCGGTAGAGGTCCATGTCCCGGCCGTTCCGCTGGTTGCTCGTGAACAGCGCGAACGAGCCGTCGTCCGCCATCGGGCCGCGGATGTTCCGCGATTTGCCGTCGGTGAGGCGGTCGTGGCGACCGGTATCGAGGTCGTGGCGGAGGATCTGGAAGTTCTCGTTGCCGCCGGATCCGACATCAAGGACGAGCTCGGTGGTGTCGCCGCGGCGGAAGCGGCCGTCGACCGGTTCGCCGTAGAACGTGACCTGTTCACGGCGGCCTCCCGGTTCGTAGACCCGGTGGAGCTGGGTGGTGTTGGCGAAGCGGGTGGCGATCAGCATCCCCTTGCCGTCGGGGGCCCAGCCGCGGAAGGCGGCGGAGCGGACCGCCTGGTACTGCTCGAGCCGTTCGCGGAGTTCCGGCGGGATGACGGGGACGTTCTCGACGGTGACGGCCGGCGGCCTTGCGGGGTCTTCGGCGGCGGCGGAGCGGACGACGGGGAGTGCGGACATCAGGCAGAGGGCCAGAGGAACGAGGCGCATGAATCGGTCTCGGTGCGGGTGTGTCGCGGCGCGGACGATTGCAATGAGGGGAGGTTAGCGGATCGATGTCGTGAAAGGGGACTGTTCGGGGCCAGGGCGAAACGGGCTGGGTGAATTCGACTGTTGGTAGTCGCCGCGCGGCGGACGGATCGTCCCCGGATAACCCGCCCCTAGCCCGGTCCAGCGGGACGCTGGCCTCGCAGGAGGCGCTTCCCTCGTGGAACCGTGGAAAACCACTGGCGTCCACTTTGGGAAATCCGCGTCGAGGAGTCCCCGTCTCTCTACCGTGGGGAATGCGGTGGGTTCAGGAGAGAGGAGTCCTCAACGTCAGTCCGCGATCGGACGCTCGTTGTGTGCCGTGGTTCCACGTCGAAAACGCCTCCGGCGGCCAGGAGCTCCGCCCCTGGACCCGGGCGGCCGTGGAACGAGGGGATGGAGCAAACGACGTTGTGCCGGCCAGGACGGGATTCGAACCATCGAGTCTGTGCTGGCCCACCGTTCGTGGCGGAGAGAGCGTCTTTGCGCGACCCAACGCCACCGTTCACCCCGCTCCAGCGGGACGCTGGTCAGGATCCGCTCATCGCTGCGATCGCCTCGATGACGCGATCGATCTCATCCTCGGTCGTGCAGAACCCGGGACTGATTCGGATCGTCCCTCCGCACCGGACCGTTCCGAGCCGTTCGTGAATCCGCGGAGCACAGTGCAGACCCGCCCGCACTTCGATCCCGAAGTCCGCGTCGAGAATCGCCGCCACATCCCGCGAATCGATCCCCTCGACCGTCAGGCTCACCACTCCAACCCGTTCGCGAGCCGCCGGCCCCGGAACACGGACATGCGGCAGCCCCGCCAGTCCCCCGAGCAGGCGCTCCGTTAACTCGAATTCATGCCGACGCAGCGGCTCGATCCCCTGCGACTCGATCCACTCGAACGCCGCCCACAGCCCGACCAGCCCCGGCGAATTGTGGTTCCCCGCCTCGAACTTCTCCGGCCCATGCCGCGGCTGCTCCGCTGACTCGCTCTCGGTTCCGGTCCCCCCCTGCCGGAAACTCTCGAGCTGCTCCGCCGACTCCCGGTTCATCACCAGGAGCCCCGTCCCGAGCGGTCCCAGCAGTCCCTTGTGCCCCGAACAGGCGAGGAAATCGATCCGCGCGGCAGAAACGTCGATCGGCAGATGCCCCGCCGACTGGGACGCGTCGACCAGGATCTTCGCTCCGACCTGATGTGCCGCGGCGGCGAAGTCCGCGACCGGCTGAATCGTTCCGGTCACATTCGATGCGTGCGACACCGCCACGAGCCGTGTCTCGGCCCGGAGTGCCCCGCGAACGTCGTCGGGAGAGACCCTCCCCTCCGCGTCGCACGAGACATGCGTGACGCCCACCCCGCGCCGCGACCACCAGTCGAGCGGACGGAGCACCGAGTTGTGCTCGATGTCCGTGGTGACGACATGGTCCCCCGGCCGCAGGAAGCCGTGGAGGACCGTATTGAGACTGTCCGTTCCGCTGAACGTGAAGACGACTTCGCCGTCTGGTCCAGCGTTAAACCAACGCGCGGCCCGTTGCCGCAGCTGCCCGACCCGTCTCGCCAGATCTTCCCCGGCACGGGTTGTCGCCCGTCCCAGCGAGACTCCCTCCGCGGTGAGGTAGCGGTGGACCGCGTCCGCGACTCCGGGCGCCTTGGGAAAACTCGTCGCGGCGTTGTCGAGATAGAGCCTCGGCGGAAGATCGGACGCGTTCAACGGATCGTTTCCAAGAAGCCGTGCGTGGCGTTGACGACATCCCGCGTCTTCTGCCAGTGAATGACATGTCCGATCCCGGGGAACCGGATCAGCGTCCCGTCGGCGAGCCGCCCGATGACGTCGTCGGCATCCTCGTCCGGCAGCATCCCCCCCGCCTTCACGTCCCCCTGCAGGAGGAGCGCGGGGCAGTGCGTCCCGGCCAGGATCGCGTTCCGGTCGTACCCTTCGAGCCAGTTCCGCTGCACGACCGCCTGGAGCGCCCGGGGATCGAGCTGCTTGAGGCTCGACGCCGTGAACCGGAGCGAGACGCCGTCGCGGATGTCCCCCAGCCGGAAGGTGTTTGTACTGCCGGTCGCTCCCATCCGGATCTCGGCGATCTGCCTGGTGACGGCGGCAACCGATTCCGTCGAACCGGCAAACGGCATAAGGTCCCGGAAGTAATTGAGGAGCGGTGTCTTGGAGATCCGCTCTCCCATCACGTCGAACGGCGGGTCCTCGAGGACAATCCCGCGGATGTTGTCGAGCCGGGCGGCGGCCCCAGCGGCGACCATCGAGCCGAGAGAGTGGCCGTAGAGGTAGACATCGCCGACGAAGTATTGCCGAAGGAACTCTTCGGCGTACTCGACATAGTCAATCACGAGGTGCGGGCACTCGGCCCCGGCCCGGTCCGATTTGCCATGGCCGGGAAAGTCGACGGCAAAGACCTGCCAGCGGGGGAGGAACGACGCCAGGAGCGGCAGGAACGTCTGCCACCGCCGGGTGACGCCGTGAAAGAACACCAGCGGCGGGCCGTTCCGCGGACCGACCGCCAGGTTGAGCTTCAGGGAGCGGAGGGCAAACTCGCGTTCTTCCAGTCCGGTCGACATACGAGATCCAGGTTCCGGGTGCGGACCGAGAGTATATCGGCGCCATCTCGTCACGGCATCCGCCCTCGATCGGCGGATGTGAAGTAGCAAGCCCCGCGTCGACTACCAGAGGGTCAATACCGACTCCGCCGTACCGGAATCCCGCGCGTACTCAACTCCCGAACCCCGCGCATTGGCGTCGCAGCCCCCAAATGCGCAACCCAACGCACCACGCCGCCCGGGTCCAGGGCTCAGCCCTGGTCTTCGATGGAGACGGTTTTGTCGAGCGAGATGTGGAAGGAGGCGATCCGGTCGCGGACCTTGCCGCGCGTGATCCCGAGGGTCTCCGCCGTCTTGCTCTGGTTGCCCCCCATCTCCTGCAGGACGCGGGTGAACAGATACCGCTCCATCATCTCCAGCGTTTCGGCGTAGAGGTTCTTCGACTGGGCGGCGAGACGCGAATCGATGAACGACCGCAGGTCCGCCCGGTGCGAGGCTCCGGCGGGGTCACCTGCGGCGACGTCCATCCGGCCGGCCGCATTCGCTGCGGTGGCAGCCGATGCGGCGCCGAGCTCCGTGACGCCCGAGTCGGACGACCGCCGCTCGGCCCCGAGGATCGTGGGGGGGAGGAAGTCCGGCACGATGACCGGCGTGGTTGCCTTGATGACGAACTGCCGGACGGCGCTCTGGAGCTCGCGGATGTTTCCGGGCCAGGGGTACTGGAGAAGGAGTTCGAGGGCTTCCGGAGAGATCCCCTCGAGTTCGGGCTTGTTCAGCTCCTTACGGCTCTTCGACAGGAAGTACTGGAGCAGGAGCGGAATGTCGCCGGCTCGCGCCCGGAGCGGAGGGAGCGTGATGGTGACGACGTTGAGGCGGTAGAACAGGTCGCTCCGGAAGTCCCCCGATTCGACCATCTGCTCGAGGGGCTGGTTCGTGGCGGCGATCAGGCGGACATCGGTTTCGATCGTCTCGTTCCCGCCGACGCGCTCGAACCGCTGTTCCTGCAGCAGGCGGAGGACTTTTCCCTGGGTGAGCGGCGACATATCCCCGACTTCGTCGAGGAACAGGGTTCCGCCGCTGCACTGTTCGAATTTTCCGATCCGGCGGCGGTCGGCGCTCGTGAACGCCCCCTTTTCGTGACCGAACAGTTCCGACTCGAGGAGCGTGTCGGGAAGGGCGGCGCAGTTGACCGCCATGAACGGCCGGGAAGCCCGGTCGCTGAACTGGTACAGGGCGCGGGCGACGAGTTCCTTGCCGGTCCCGCTCTCCCCCCGGATCAGAACGGTGATGTTCTGCTTGGAGACCTGCCCGATCGCCTTGAACACCTCGAGCATCTGCGGGCTGCGGCCGACGAACAGGTCGCTCGAGGGATCGGATTCGTCGTCGTCCCGGACCGGCACGGCGACGGGGACGTTCATCAGCCGCCGCGTGTCGAGCGCCTTGGAGACGAGCTCGTTGAGTTTGGGGAGATCGAGCGGCTTGGCGACGTAGTCGAACGCCCCGCGCTGCATCGCCTCGATCGCCGATTCGCTTCCGGCGTCGGCGGTGATGAAGATGACCGGCAGGCGGTGGTCGTGCTCTCGGATCCGCTGGAAGACCTCCATCCCGGAGATCCGCGGCAGCATGATGTCGAGCAGGACGACGTCGACCCCTTTGGAGAGGGCGGCCAGTCCTTCGTCCGCCGACAGGGCCGTGATGACCTCGACGTCGAGATGCTTCAGCGACCGCTGAATCATGTGGAGGACGGCGGCGTCATCATCAATAACGAGAACAGTGGGCATATGAAGAGGGGGGGTATCGGCTCGTTGCGGCGAATCAGGGAGATCCGAGGCAGGACATGTCTCGGACTGATCGAGGCCGTGAGAGGCGTCTCCAAGAGGAACCTCGTGCGGCGCCTCGCTTTGCCGCTTAAGGTCGGACGCCAGTCACGAAGAGTCTCTGGTGGCGTGTCTCGACGACCACCACCAGACGAAACCCCGTCTCTGACCGATCGCCAGGATCGCACACGACAGTATGCGAACCAGCGAGCGGGAATCCGATCGTTCGCGTGGCGAACGATCCCCCAAAGACTCACGCGGTATTCGGTCACGAACACCGGTTTGACCCGACGGCGTGCGGCAGTCACGTCCGTCGCTTTCGCCTCACTGGCCGGAAAACGTCCAATCGACCCGGCCTGCGAGGGCGGGGGCATTGTACGGTCTGACGAGGCCGCTGTCCCGCGTCATCCTGCATCAGTTGACGTAAGAACAGGAAACCCGGGCCGATTGGACCAGATCGGGCTGCCGGGAGGGGGGCCGCCGTCCTACCGCTGATTGCTCGAAGCCCGATAGCGGTAGCGGGGCGCGACCGGGCGATAGCTGAACCGGGGGAGGATCGACCGTTCCCCCTGGGGGACGAGCAACGGGCCGTCCGGAGTGGGAGCGGGTACCGGATTGGGGGCTTGAGCCGGTCCCGGAACCGGCGACGCGGGGGCGGCAGCGGGGGCCGGGCGATAGGGGACCGTCGTCTGTGTTGGCCCGAACGTGGCGGGAGGAGCGGTGCCGCCCGGAATCGTGCTGCCGGGAATCGTGCTGGCGGGCGTCGGAGTCGGGATGCCACCTGGAGGGACGTTTCCAGGGCCGACCGGACTCGCGAGCGGGTTACCAGCGGGGAGCGGACCTCCCCCGGTCGCTGCGAGGCGGATCACGAGCCAGCCCTCCCGGGCATTGACCGCCGCGATCGAGATCGGCATCAACCGGCCTTCGCTGAGGGGGAGCGTGTAGGTCCGGGGGATCTCGATCGGCTTCAGCTGCTGCGCAACCCCTTGGCGGATCAGTTCGTTCGCGGTGGCGTCTGCTCCCGGGACTGTCGAATCCACCTGGACGGCGTCCGCCGCAATCCGGACCGAACTTGCCCCCAGGGTGATCTGGAGCGGAACGGTGATGACCCGTTCGGAGATCCGCGGGCCGGCGACCGGCTGGATCGCCGTCGTCAGAAGGGCTTCGATACGCCCATCCCGGAACCGGACCACGAGCGGATTCCGCTCCGCGAGGACGAGCGAAAAGAGAGGCATCGGAGCGACCGCGTCGTCGTCCACCGGCCGCCCCAGCAGTCGGGCGAGCTGCGCGTCGACTTTGGCCAGCTCCGTATCCGGGATCTGCAGGCCGCCGAGGCGGGAGCGGGTCACGAACCCCGCCAGGAGCGACTCATGGATCGCGATCGAGAGCCCCTGTTCCGTGACGAAGGGGGCGGGCGCAGCCTGCTCTTCCGGTGTGAGGCGGACGCTCAGCGACATCGCCTGTTCCGAACTGCGGGCGAACAGCGACTCGGGGAGCAGGTTCACCGACTGGAGCTGGGACCGGAGACTCGCCAGCCCCTGGTTGAGCTTCACCAGTTCGGCATCGACCGAGCCATTGAACTGCGGGACGACCTGCTCGGTGATCTTGTACGCGGCGATCCGCTCCGCCTCCGGACGTTTCTGCTCGGCCTGCGACAGCGCTACGGCGTTTGCCAGCGGCCCCAGCAGCGGAATCCCGGTCAGCGTCGTCCGGGCACCGACGCTCTGCAGCGACGTATTGAGGTACGCCGCCGGTGTCCGGGTGGCGACGGTCTCGCCGTTGAACTCGAGCGCCTTCGTGACGAGGAACCGGGAGTCCCCCGCCGAGTCGATCGACGCCTGCGGCGTCATCGCCCGGGTCTGGTTGCGGGTGTTCCCGGTGAGTTCAAGTTGCGCGAGCCCCATCCGTTCGCTGGGAACGAAGTTGATGCGGGTCTGGACGTCGGTCGTCTGACGCCCCTGGATCCGCGCGCCCAGGATGCAGTCCTGCACCGGCCCCTGATCGGTCCGCTGTGTCGCGACGAACGGGTTCGCGAAGTCCTCGCAGATCACGACGTGCAGGCCAAAGCCCGTCGGAGCGCCGCCGAAGCTGCCGGGGAACGGACCGCCGGGAATCGTCCCCCCTGCGGGGGGAACGGTGTCCGGGACCGGGCCGATCGGCAACGGTCCCGGGATCGTCGTTGCCGGACCGAGCACCGGCGCGTCGCCGGGGATCGTGCTTCCCGGCAGCGGGCCGGACGGGATCGTCGAACCACGCGCCGGCACCGGCTCGACATCGAGCGGCGTTACCTTCTGGACTTTCGTCTTGGGGATGGTCGACGGGGGCGTCTTCGGGATCGTCGAGTTCCCCTCGTAAGGGGGGACGAGGATCGGCGGCAGGTCCGGCTCTTTGCCGAACAGCGAACCCGCAATCGCGCTCCCCGCCAGGAACATCCAGGTGAGGCGGCGACGGCGGCTGGAGCGACGAAAGCCCCCTGGTACGGACAGGAGCTGCGGATCAACGTTCGACATCGAGTCACCTCCGAAGACGGCCGGTCGTCGGTGAACAGGCAATTGTTATTCCCGCTCCCGAACCGTGAGGCCGGAACCCCGCCGCGAAGCCCGTTTCGAGACGAATCCGCGGCCGAACAGCCCTCCCGCCCGCAGGACCCCGAGACCTTCGCCCCCCAGCGTAAACTGCCGGTCCGCTCGGAGAATCCCTGCCTCCCGACCTCTGCTGTCGGCTGCTTCGGCAACCACCCCGATCTGCGCCGCCTCACCACTCTTCGCAATCGGAACTCCCCGCACGATCTCCCTGTGATCGCTCGGTTCGCGGGGCGAAGACACCCCGAACTTCCCCGCCTCCGTAAGAACGGAAATCTGGCGTTGCAAACTCCGAATACGGCGGGGCGATTGGATTCCCCCCCTCTCCCATTCGATAATCTTCTCAGGGGAGCGTGTGCGACACTCGTCAGCCGATCCAGATCGGCCATCGACACGCCCCCGCAGGATGCGAGGCTTGGATGAGCGGGGCAAACACGGGGGTTTCGACCGAAGTCGCGGAGCTGGAGGCCCAGGTGGCGCAGCTCCGGCAGCAGCTCCTGCAGGCCCAGAAGATGGTCTCGATCGGAGCCCTCAGCTCCTCGATGACGCATGAGTTCAACAACATCCTCATGACAGTCATCAATTACGCCAAGATGGGCCTCCGCCACAAGCTCCCCGCCGAACGGGAGAAGGCCTTCGAGAAGATCCTCGCCGCCGGCCAGCGCGCCTCCCGGATGACGACCGGCATGCTCGCCTTCGCCCGTGCCAAGGGGGACCACCGCGAGCCCCTCAACGTCGCCCGCCTCGTTGAAGACGTCCTCGTCCTCGTCGAGAAGGACCTGCAGATGCACCGGGTCCGCCTCGAGACGCATCTCGCTCCCGAGGTCTACGCCGAGATCAACGCCGGCCAGGTCCAGCAGGTGATCCTGAACCTGATCGTCAACGCCCGCCAGGCGATGTCGGGCGGCGGCAACCTGACCGTCAGCGTCCGCCGCAGCCCCGAAGAGAACTTCGCCGAGATCACCGTCCGGGACACCGGCAGCGGGATCCCCGCCGACAAGCTCCCCCACATTTTCGACCCGTTCTTCACCACCAAGAAGCCGGACGAACGGGGCCAGGGGGGAACCGGCCTCGGCCTTTCCCTCTGCAAGCAGGTGATCGACTCTCACCGGGGCCGCGTGCGGGTCGAGAGCGTCCCCGGCCAGGGGACGGCGTTTACGATCAAGCTGCCGCTGGCGGTCGCTCCGATCGTCCACCAGAACGCGGCGGTGAAAGCGAGCTAGAGCATTCTGCGAGGCCAAGGCGGATCACTCAATGGTGCGAGCCCCGTCCTAGCCGGCACGACGTCGCTTGCCCAAAGCCATCGTCCCACGGCCACCCCGGTCCAGCAGGCTGCTGGCCCCGCCGGAGGCGCTCTCTCGCGGAACCATGGAACACGACGGGCGTTCGATCGCGGACCGGCGTCGAGGACCTTTCTCTCCAGCACGTCAACACTGCACTCCCCGCGATAAGGAGAATGGGGGCCTTCGACGCTGGTTCCCCAAAGCGGACACCGGCCGTTTTCCGTGGTTCCACAACGGAAGCGCCTCCCGCGGGGCCAGCGTCCCGCTGGACCGGGGCAAAGGGCGGCTCTCGTGGTGCAGCGATGAACTTTCGACGCGGCGGTCACTGATAGAAGGACGGGCCTCGGGGGGCCTCTCTCCGCATTCGCCCACTCCTTGAGCGGGCCGAGCAGTCCCACACTCAGACCGCCGCCTTGTTGATCGCGAGCTCCTTGAGCCCCTTGAGATCCAGTTTGCCCGTCCCGAGCATCGGAATCTTCTCGACTTCATAAAAACTGTCCGTGCTGGGGAGCCACAGGTTCGGCAGCCCCAGCCCCGACAGCCCCTTGAGGATGTCCGGGACCGGCCGCTTCAGCGGCTTGTGCAGCACCACCAGCCGCTCACCCCGGCTCTCGTCCGGGACCGACGTCACGGCCAGCCGGATCTCCGCGTCCTCGTCGGTCGGGTCTTCCGTCAGACGCGTCAGATGCTCCTCGATCAGGATGTGCGGCACCATCTCGCCGCCGATCTTCGAGAACCGGCTCTGACGACCAGTAATCTCAATAAAGCCCTCTTCGTCGAGCTTCGCGAAGTCGCCCGTGTTGTACCACCCGTCCCGGATCACGGCCGCCGTCTTCTCGGGATGGTTCAGGTACCCCACCATGACGTTGGGCCCCTTGATCAGCAGCAGACCTTCCTTGTTGATTCCGAGGTCCTGCCACGTCTCCGCATCGACCACCTTCGCCGCGATCCCCGGCATCGGCCGGCCGACTGTCCCGAGCTTCGTCCCCTTCTGATGGACGTCCGAGCTGCGGTGATCGGGAATGTTCACGGCGGCCACCGGCGACAGCTCCGTCGTCCCGTATCCCTCCGACGGCAGGATGCCGAACTTCTCCTTGAACTGCTCCGCCAGATCAAGTGGCAGCTTCTCAGCGCCGACCACGACAATATCGAGCGTCTTGAACTGCTCCTTCTCGACCCGCTTGATGTAGCTCTTCAGGAACGTCGGCGTCGCCATCAGGATCGTCGCCTGATACTTCTCTGCGAGCTTGCCGATCGTCTTCGCATCGAGCGGATTGAAGTGGTAGATCCCCCGCGGCTCGAAGCACATCGGGAGCCACATCGACGCCGTGTACCCGAACGAATGGAAGAACGGCAGGATCCCCAGCATCCCGTCCTTCGGATCGAGATGAAGCAGCTGATCGACCGCCTCGATGTTCGATGCGACGTTGTGATGCGAGAGCATCACTCCCTTCGGCTCGCCGGTCGATCCCGAGGTGAAGATGATCGACAAGAGGTCATCCGGCTTCACCTTGTGCAGGCCGAGCACCCGCTTCAGGAGCCCCAGCGGCAGCGCAAGGGCCTGGAACCCGACCACCGCTTTGTCGAGCTTGGTCACCTTGTCCTTGAGCTCATCGATGTAGACGAACTCCGCCCCCTCGAGTTTGTAGGGACGCTTCGCCAGGAACATCCGGCTCGTCAGGACGTGCTTGATCCCGGCCGCCTTGACGCAGTAGTTCAGCGTTTCGTCAGTCAGCGTGTAGTTGAGGTTGCAGGCGACCCGCCGCGAGAGGCTCACCGCCATGTTGGCGATGCAGCCGCCGACCGACGGGGGGAGAAAGATCCCGATGTTCTTCTCGTCCGGCGCGAAGCTCTCGCGCTCGAGGACCCGCCGGGCGATCATCGTCCGCAGCAGGAGGTCCTTCCCCGAGAGCTCCTGGCCGACCGAATCGGCGACCTTGATCCGCGGCCCCGCCGCACGGCACTGCTCGAGAAAGCGGACCGGGGGAATGGGCATCAACGGTTTATCGGACTGCACGGCTTCGACTCCCAGCTGCTCCACAGCGAGCCGGACCTGGCTGACGTCGTCCGGCTGGGGCATGGGTTTACCAAAATGAACTCCGACCCGGTAAGGCCAGTGTTTGGGCCACTTCCAGAAGAACCGGCCCCCCTTGAAACTGAACACGCTCCCCCACAGTCCGTGGAGGTAGGCGGGAACCACCGGGGCGTTCGTCCCCTCGACGATTTTCATTAGCCCCCTTTGGAATGGCTGCAACTGGCCGGTTCGGGTCAGGGCCCCTTCGGCGAAGATGCAGACCAGCTCCCCCTGCTGGATCGACTCCCGTGCTGCCTTGAGCGCTGTGACGATCGCCCGGGGGCCTTCCGAGGCCTTGATCGGGATCACTCGCATGATCTTCGCCAGCCAGCCCAGGAGCGGCTTGCGGGCATAGTCGGCATAGACCAGGAACCGCACATACCGCGAGGAACTGGTGAGCATCAGGATCCCGTCGACCCACGAGACGTGGTTGGCGACGATCAGGGCCCCCCCCCGCTCCGGGATATTCTCCCGGCCGACGACCCGCAGCCGGTAGACCGTGTGGCTGGCGAGCCAGAACAGGAAGCGGGCGGTCAGGTCCGGCATCAGCCGGAGCGTGTAGACGAGGACCGGAATCGTCCCGAGCCCCGCCACGACGAAGATCGCCCCGGCCGACAGCTTCAGCTTCGCCTTGAGGAGGTAGAACACCCCGGTCGAGATCAGGATGCAGACGAACACTACGAAGTTCGTGGCGGCGATGATCATCCCCCGCAGCCGCGGATCGGTCCGGTGCTGGAGATACGCTTCGAGCGGAACATCGAACAGGCCGGCACTGCAGCCAAGGAGGCCCAGCGAGGCAGAGCAGAGGTAGAACCAGACCTGCTGCGTCGCCGGCAGGTCTCCCGTGACGAGCCGTCCCGTCAGGTAGACGAGGAACGAGCTGATCACGACCCCGAGCGCCCCGATCGGAACGATCCCCAGCTCGACCTTCCCTTCGGACCAGAGCCCCGCCAGGAGGCTGCCGATCCCGAGGCCGGCGACCAGCACCGCCATCAGCATCCCGACGCTCTGCTGCGGCAGGTGCAGCCACTCCTTGCCGAGCGGGTCGGCGTTGAGCTGGGCGAGCGAAGCGAGGAACCAGAAGAAGCCGATCCCGACTGCGGTCCGGAACAGTTTCGTCTCTTTCCAGAGCGTGTAGAGGGCAGGCGGGGTATACCGGAACGGGTTGACCTCGAGGGGCCGCCCCGGGGCGGCGGGCAGCAGCCGGTCGATCATCAGGCTCGTCAGGGTCCCCACCACCCCCATCCCGATCAGGACGGCGGCGACCGGCCACAATTCAACAAAGCTGAGTCCGTCCGGGACCTTCGGGGCGATCGCGCCGAAGAGGCCATACCCGCCGATCATCCCGAGGGCCGAGCCGCAGACGGTCACGAGCCCCATCCAGCCGTTTCCGGCCGAGAGTTGCTGCGGAGGGAGGAGTTCGGGGATCGCACCATATTTGGCGGGCGCGAAGAGCGCACTCTGGGCCCCCGTAAAGAAGACCAGGACGTACAGGAACGTCAGGTTGCCCAGCGACAGCGCGATCACCGCCAGGATCATGATCACGATCTCGGCCACCTTGCAGGCGACGATCACCCCCCGCTTGTTGAACCGGTCGGCGATCGACCCCGACAGCGGGGCGAGCAGCAGGTAGGGGAGCGTGAAACAAGCCCCGCCGAGGGCGAGAGCCATGTCGCTCTGCATCTTCCCGGTCCCCATCGCAAAGCAGACGGAGAGCCATTTGAAGATGTTGTCGTTGATGCACCCCAGGAGCTGCGTGATCACGAGCCCCAGGAAACTTCGGTTCCTGAGCGGCGATCCAGTGCAGGAGGTGTCGGTCTGCGAAGACATGCCGCGGTTCTATATCGCGTCGAGGAACGGGAAGAGGTCTTGCGACCCTGAGAAGGAAGGCGGACAGGGCGCGGGGCCCTCACGCGCGATCCGGAGGCATTGTCAAAAATCGTCCGGAAAGTCTATCCCCCTGCGGTCGAACGGGAAACGCGTTCCGTCTCCCGCCTCGGACGGGGGCCGGAGGTGCGGCAGGACGGGTGATGCCGACCGGACCGGCCTCCGCGGCCCGTTCCCAACCGGGGTGGCCGCGCGGTACGTTCGGAACAATCTGTGAAGGCGCTATGAACGGATTCCCGGAAACCATGCGAATTCTCCTCCTGTGTGTCGCGGCGACCCTCCTGTCGGCGGGATCGACCGCTTCGGGTGCCGAGCCGGTTCGGCTCGACCTCCTCCGTCCCGGCGCAGGCCGCGGCTGGCGGGCGCTCCACGACCTGGCTCCGGTGTCGACGACCCGCGAGGGGCTCCGGTTCCGCTCGACGGGGGACGACCCCTACTGCGAGAGCCCGGTCATCGCTCCGCCCGCCGGGACGCCGCTCGTCCTCACCCTCCGGGCGCGATCTGCGACCGGCGGCCCGCTGCAGGTCTTCTACTACGCCGACAAGGAGGGCCCGACGGAGCTCCATTCCGTCCGGCTGCTCCTCCCGGCGGGAGATTTCCGCGAGATCTCTTCGGTGCTCCCGCCGCTGCCGCCGAAGACGCGGCTCCGCATCGATCCGCCGCTGGGGGAGACCGACCTGGCCTCGATCGAGCTCGCGCCGCGGCTGGAGATCGCACCCCCGGCCTGGCCCGAAGTGAAGCTTGCCCCCCTTCCCGCCAATAGCCCGACCCTCCGCAGCGGCGCTGCGACGATCACGTACGCCCGGAACCGCTGGAGCGATTTCCGGATTGCTCTCGATGGGACCGAAGTCGCCGCGGGATACCCGCATCCCCGGATTGCCTACCAGCAGGGGGCAGACGCCCGCTGGATCGATCTCTCGAGCGGCGAGACGAAGAGTTCTGTCAACGACGGCCGGCTCGAGTCGGTCTGCACGCTCAACGATCCGGACGGCGGGATCTGGACGTTCCGGCAGCGATTCTCGGCCGGGCCGCGGCCGGGATCGATCGCCGTCGAGGCCTCGGCGACCTGCGACAAATCGCGGGACCTCTTTCATCTCCCGTTACTCCTCGTCTGCCCGGGACTCGGGACGCACGGCGAGGAGAAGACCCAGGGGCTGTTCGCCGGAGTCGAGTACCTCGACCGGGAGCCGAGCAGTTCCACCGCCGACATCTCCGGCCCGCTCCATGAACGGCGCGTTCCGATCCGGACCAAGGTGACCTTTCCGCTCATGGCGGTGCAGCACGACGGCCGCTGGACTGGTCTCGTGTGGGAGCCGTCTTCGCTTGTTGCCCCGCTGTTCGACTCGCCGGACCGGACGTTCTCGTCCGAAAGCCACCTGCTCGGCCTCGTCGCTCCCGGAACGGACCTCAACTGCCGCAGCGACGGCGCGGTCTATCCGTTCCTTCCGACGCGGCTGGAAGCCAACGCGCCGATCGAAGCAAAGGGGATGATCCTCTGCGGGACGGGGGCGAATGTCCTCCCCGCAGTCCAGGAGTACGTCGCCCTTCGCGGCCTGTCGGAGCTGCCGGGATCGGCCGACGTCGAGGAGTACGTCCGGCTGGCGGCCCGCGGCTGGCTCGATTCACCGATCCGGGACGGGGACAAGTTCCGCCACGCCCTCCCCCCCGACAAGTTCTCGGCGAACCCCGCCAGCGACGCAGCGTGGATGATGGACCAGCTGGCAACGCTGACGAAGGACGCGGACCTCGCGACGCGGCTGCGGTCGACGTCCGAATCCGCCTGGAACGCGCTGCGGGGCCGGGACCTCAACGGCCACAAGGTCGGTCACGTCGGCCTGCCGATCGCTCCGCTGCTGAGGAACGAAGTCGAACCGGCGGTCGAGCGCGCCCGCCAGCAGGCCCGCGGACTCCTCGGGCGGTTCGATGCCGAGGGACGGATTCTCTATCAGCCGCATGGCAACGTCGACTACAGCCGGACGCACTGGTCCAAGGAGGCAAACGGCCTCGAAGCCCAGGTCGTCGCGCAGCTTCTCGAAGAGGCTGCCTTCGCCGGCGACCGGGAGCTGATCGACCAGGGGATCCGCCGCCTGCGAGGCCTCGACCGGTTCGCCAACACCGTCCCCCGCGGCGCCCAGACCTGGGAGGTGCCGCTCCATACTCCGGACATCCTTGCCTCATCTCATCTTGTTCGGGCGTACGTCCTCGGCTACGAACTGACCGGGGACAAGGCCCTTCTGGAATCGGCCCGCTCGTGGGCCTGGACCGGTGTCCCGTTCGTGTACCTCGTCAACCCGGCCGACCAGCCGATCGGCCCCTACGCCACGATCGCGGTCCTCGGGGCGACCAGTTGGGAAGCCCCCCTCTGGATCGGGCTCCCGGTCCAGTGGTGCGGCCTCTGCTACGCGGACGCCCTCCTGCGGCTCGCTCCGCACGATCCCGACGGCCCCTGGACCAAGCTCGCCCACGGCATCGCCCGGAGCGGGATCCAGCAGGTCTATCCCGCAGGACACCCGAGCGCGGGACTGCTGCCGGACTCCTTCACCCTCGAAATCCAGCACCGGAACATCTTCGACATCAACCCCGGAACGCTCCATCCCACCGCGGTCGCGGCACTCACGGGCCGTCGTCCCTATGGTTTCGCCACGACGGAGCAGGGAAGAATCCTCGTCCACGCCGCAGGGGAGGTTCGCAACCTGAAGAGGTCCGAGGGGACGCTGAACTTCCATGCGGAACCTTGGATGCGCGGCCGAACTTCAGTCCTGATCCATGGCGCCGGACCGGTCACGGAGGTTCGAGCCGGCGGCACTCCGCTGACGAAAGAGTCGTGGCATGCTCTACCGGAGACCGGATCGCTGATACTGACGATCGACGGCTCAACCCAGGTTGAGGTTCGATAGACCGATTTGAGCTTGCACGATCTGTGCGCCGATCCTCCCTGAGCCAAAGCGGAACACAGGTAAAGAGGATAGGCATCGTGCCACGACGCCGACGCGTTTCGTCCGATTCCGCCATGGCGTCTGAGCCGCAGCCCTTTGCAAGTCGAGTTCTTTGCCCGTCCCCGCCCCCGTCGCAAGCCGACTTGCCGCGAGTCCTCCTTTCCCCCCATGATGGGAACGGAGGTACCGCATGGCACAGATCATCGTGCAGGAAGAGTACGGTCAGTGGAGAGCCTGGTTCCCCGAGAGCCCCCAGGCGTCCTCCGGCGGCACCAGCCTCAAAGGGGCCATGGGCCAACTCCTTCGCGACAACGGCCTCGACGCCGCCAACCTCCACCTCCAGTACCACGGCGCCTCCGCGCGTCGGCACGTCTTCCGCTTCGAGAACGTAATCTGCCAAGACTGCCGCGGGACCGGGAAGTATGTTGGCTTCCAGGCTGTTGAGGACTGCAAGGCTTGCAGTGGGCGGGGGTATCGGAGCTGATAGCAGCGTCCGGTGACGGTTGGACGGTTCCACAAGGAAGCGCCTCCGGCGAGGGCAGGGGCTGGCTCCTGCACCCCAACAGGAGCTAGAGCAGCGCCCGGATCACTTTGCCGTGATCCGTGGCCGGCGCGACCGCTCCGAACTCGGTCCGGAACTCGTGCGCGGGATCGATCCCGATCGCGGTCATCAGCGTCGCCAGCAGGTCCGGCACCTTCGCCTCCCCCTCCGCGATCTTGAGCCCCGACGCGTCGGTCGCCCCCACCACCAGCCCTCCCCGCAGCCCACCCCCGCCGACCACGACCGGTGTCACCGCCGGGAAATGGTCCCGTCCCGTATTCCCGTTGATCTGCGGCGTCCGCCCGAACTCTCCCATCCACACCAGCACGGTCTCATCCCACAGCCCGCTGCTCCGCAGGTCATCGATCAGCGCCCCCCAAGGCCGGTCGATCTCACCGCACAGCCGCGACACCTGACTGAAGTTGTTGTCGTGCGTGTCCCACCCCCCGTGCGCGATCTCCACGAACTGCACCCCCGACTCCAGCAGCCGCCTGGCGAGCAGACACCGCTGACCGAACTCGCTCTCCCCATACCGCAGCTTGTCCGCTTCCGCCGCGTTCTCGACATCGAGGGCCTTCACGAACGGCGTCGTCAGCATCCGCTCCACCTTCCGCAGCGAAGCCTTACGGCGATCGAGCGCCGCGTCGGCATGGGCCGCGTCGAACCTGCTGTTGAACTGCTCCAGCGTCCGCAGCGATCCCCGCTGCCGCCGCAGCCCGGTGATGAGCCGCACCGCTTCTGCCGGATTCTCGACGGCAAAGGGAGCGTGGTCCGGCCCCATGTAGGCGGGACCGAGCCCCCGGGCCCCGATCGAGACGAACATCGGAAAATCGGCCGGTGGATTCTCGTGCGAAACCACTGCTCCCAGCGTCGGCCGCGGAAACGCCTGCACGAACGGGTACCCCGTATGCAGGAAATGCTCTCCCCGGTCGTGATCCCCTTCGGGCGAGTTGAGGCCGCGGAGGAGACTCAGGTGCTCCATCCGCTTGGCGATCTCCGGCAGGTCCGCGGCAATCGAGATCCCCGGTACCGCGGTCTGGATCGCTTTCGTCGGCCCGCCGGTCGCCGTCCCCGGCTTGGGGTCGAAGGTCTCCATCTGACTCGGCCCCCCTCCCATCCAGAGGACCACGCACCGCTTCGTCCGCCGCGGCCCGTCCGCGGCAAACAGCCGGTCGCAGCGGTGCTTCAGAGCCAGCGAAAACAGTCCGCCGAGAGATCCGGTCACGAACCGGCGACGCGTCAGATGACTGGACATCGGAACCTCCGAAGTGGCGAACGGACGATTGAACCGGACCGAGGCCGAAGAGCCCCTCAGTGATTGAACGCAAACTCGCTCGAGTGAAGCAGGATGTACCCCACTTCACGCGGACTCCGCCCCTTGAGGGCCTCCCGCTCGGCCGACGTCGGTGTCCGGCCCAGGAACCGGATAAACAGCTCATCCATTTCCCCCGTGGCCTGCGGGGCATCATCGACCAGCCGGGACATCAGTCCCTGGACTGTCTCCCGGTACTCCCAGGACGCACTGAAGTCCCCGTTGAGAGCATCGCCGAGGAACGTCCGGACGAACTCCGTCCGCTCCTCCGGCTTGGAAGCCCGCCCCGTCGCGACGCACATCGACTCGTACCACTGCTCGGGCGTCAGGGGCTTGATCGGCCGGACGGCGAACAGCTTGACGCGAGTGTCATCCTCCTTGGCGGAGGTCGACGCCAGCTGGTACGCCCGGGACGCACAGACCAGCCGGATCATGTGCCGCGTATCGAACTGCGTCCGGATCGCCTCATCGGCCAGCCACTCGAGCAGTTCGGGGGCGGCGGCCGGGTTGTCCCGGCTGACATCGTCTACCGGATGGACGATCCCCCGGCCGACCAGGTGATACCAGATCCGGTTCGCGAAGTTCCGAGCAAACGGGCGGCTCCTGGTCAGGAACAGGCCGAACTCCGCCCGCCACCGCGAGGTGCGGGGCTCGGCCCCCGACAGGAACCGGGGCCGCTCGGCGGCATCGACCTCGCGGACCACATCGACGAGCTCGGTATTCCCATTCGAGACCTCGCGCCGTTCGACGGCGTCGAAGAACTTGTTCATCCGCTGGAAATCGGCCTGTGTCCAGCGGTCGAAGGGATGGTCGTGGCAGCGGGCGCAGTCGAGGCGGATCCCCAGGAACGCCCGTGAGACTTTGACGACTGGTTCTTCGGGGTATCGCAGCAGGAAGTTCACGGGGCCGGTGAAGGCGGACTCCCCCGACGCGGACACGAGGTCGAGCGCGATCTGGTCGTACGGGCGGCGGGTGCGCAGTTGCCCATGCAGCCAGTCGGCCAGAGTCTGGCGGTCGGTCGATTCGTCTGCGTAGCCGTAGAGCTGCGTCGTCCAGAGTTCGGACCAGAACCGGTTGAAGTCTTCTGTCTCGAGCAGCCGGTCGACGAGTCCCTTCCGGTCCGAGGATTGGAGGAACGTGTCCCGTTCGGCCGTCGTCGGAATCCGCCCCAGCAGATCGAGCGACACGCGCCGCAGGAACTGTTCATCGGAGCAGGGTGCTGCAGGCTCGATCGCCTGTCGCTGCCACGCCGCTTCGAGGTGCGTGTCGATCGACGGAGTGGTCTGGCCGAAGGCGATCGGCCCTGCAGTCAGTGCGAACAGGAGAATCGCAAGACGAAACATCGGCACACCCTCAACACAATGGACGCCACTCACCGGGGTCAAGGGGGTAACCCCTTGCCGCCGGAGGCCTCTTCCTGCGGAACCGTGGAAAACAACGGACGCTGCTTTCGGAAGGACGGGCCTCCGGCGGGCAGGGGGTGTGACCCCCTGCACCCCCACCAGGGCGAGCCCTGGACCCGGCTCAGAAGTCGGCTTTCTTCAGCTCCTTCTCGATCTCGGCCGCTTCCTGGAGCAGCTCGTCGATCGCCCCATCGGCCCCTTCATTCAGGGCCAGGCCATCCGACGACTCCGTAAAGTGCTCGCCAAACCAGAGCTGCAGACCATCCACCTCGGGCCGCTCCGCAGTCACCTCCGCCAGGCGGGCCAGTTCCAGCTTCCCGACCAGCGACGTCATCGCCCGCTGCAGCGCCGGGTTCTCGATCTGGGCTGCGAACTCGTCGACCACCCGACCGCGACGGCGGACATCCCGGGCCTGCCGGAAGAACTCTTCGGCGCGCCCCTTGAGATCGTCCGGGGCCTCGGTCGTGATCTCGTACTTCCCCTGCGGGTTCCGGGTCACGAACTGCGCCATCCACTCCCGCGCCGCCGCGTCGGCGGTCACCGGCAGGTAGTCCATCTTGCGGGCGATCAGCATGAACGCGAACTCGGTCCCGAGCAGCTTGGCGAGCTTCGCCTGCAGCGGGTCGGCCCGGTCGATCTTCGCCGCCAGCTGATGCAGCGGCGTCTCGAGGGCCTCCCGGTACTTCACGATCGCATCGAACCGTTGCGCCGACTCCTCGAGGGCCTTGAACGCGTCGGTCTCGACATCGAACTTCAACCCCTGCGCCGTATCACTCGTGGCATCTTCAAGGAGGTTGAAGATCTCCTCCACGCTCTCGTCCTTGAGGGGCGCCTCGTCCGAGACATGTCCCGCGATCCAGTATTTCGCATACAGCGGGTCGGCCAGGAGCGTGCTGAACCGGCGATGCATATCGTCCGTCTTCAGGAGGTCTCGCGACCAGGCGGCGAGCTCCTCCTGATAACGCGTCAGCACCGGCTGCAGGGCGTCGATCGCCTTGAGGCGGCGTTCCACGAGCGGCTGCCGCGCCGGACGGATCACGTAGGCCCCGGTCCGGGTCCGAACCAGCGTCTGGTCGAACCCTTCCAGAATGCTGTCGACCGCGGGATGCAGCCGGAAGCGGAGCTCGTCGTGCTGAATGAACGACGGGACCGCCTCATGTGTGAGGTACCGTTTCAAGACGGGGGTGACCGCATGCTTCTCGTCGAGTTCGCCGGCGATCTCCGTCAGGACATGTCCGATCGGCGCGACGTCCGCCTGGGCCGCCTCGGTCTCGCGGATGTAGCGGTCGATCACCTCGGCCTGCTCTGGGCTCACGCTCCATTTCCCGTCCTGCTTCCGGAAATGCTTCGCGACGAATTTTTCCCATTGTGTCGCGGAGTCCCCTTCCGGCGCAGCGTTCTGTGCCTGGAGAGCCGCCCGGTCCGCCATCAGGACCTGCCCGGCAGGCGTCCGGAGGAGTGCCACGAATTTCCGAAGGGGTTCGTTGTCCTTGATCACGATCCGTGCTGCGAACTCCTCGAGCCGATCGTGCGGCGCCACGCTTGGGGCGGCAGCCGCACTCTCCGCCGCGGAGTTTTTCTGGTCTTCCTCTTCTTCAGCAGCCGGCGCCTGAGCTGCCGCGAGAGCAGCCGGGGCGACGAACTTGAGATCCACGAGCCCCGCGACACCGACGGCCAGCAGAGTTCCAGTCCACAGCCCGCGCTGCATCCAGGAGTCACCCGGTCCGCGTTCCGCGACAAGCCGGCGGATCCGCAGGAACAGCGGCCCTCCGGTGGCGGCGGTCGCCATCAGCGGAGACCGGGCTCCGACCCGCGCGACCGCCAGCAGGGCTTGAGCCAGCCGCGGCGCCCGCGCCGGGGATTCATCCGACATCAGCGCATCGCACGACCATTCCGCCGCTTCGTCGAATCGCGACGCGGCATACCAAGCCAGCGGATTGAACCAGTGGAGCGCCACGACCGCGCGGGCCGCGAGCGACGCCCACAGGTCTCCTCGTCGAAGATGGCAGAGTTCATGGTGCAGCACCGCCTTCCGCTCCTCGGCCGAGAGCCGGTTCCAGAGCCGGACCGGGACGACGATCCGGTACCCGCCGGGAGCCCAGGTCAGGAACGGCCCGACCTGCGGATGGACCATCAGGCGGACATCACGGCTCAGCCCCAGTTCCAGGCAGAGCTCCTGGAGTTCCTTCGTCCAAGCCGCCCGGGCGGGAACCCCCTTCGCGAGCGCCAGCCGGACGCACCCGAAGTGGAACGTCAGCGTCGCCAGGACGAGCGCGGCCCCGCAGGCCCAACCCCCGACGAGCATCCGCCGCCAGTCGATCGGACTCACCGTCGGACGCGATGGAGCGGTGGATGTCGTAACAGTCGCCTCGGACCCGCGATCCCGAGTCTCTACGCGAAAAGGGGTAGAACGCGCTTGGTCCAGCCGATTACCAGCAGAACTCGCCGCCGCGGCCGACGCCGGGACAGGCGGCAGCGAAGCCGCATCAGGTGCTGGAACTGAATGTGAGGCGGAGAGGCTTTCCGACACATCCACCGAGCGAGTCACCGACCCCTCAGATGCGCCCATCGACGCTGAGTTCGACGTCGCAGAAACAGAGGTCTCGGCCTCGACGACCGGGCTCGAAGCCACGACCGGTTCGGGCCGCGAAGCCCCCCACCACGCCGGCGCCTGCAGCGCCAGCGAGAAGGGAGCGACGAATACTCCCTGCAGCAGCACAAGCCCCCATGCCACGCGGTACCACCGCGAGTCGGCGACGGGCCGCCACCGCTGAAGGAGCCACGCGAGGCAGCCGGAGACAAACAGCAATCCGCTGGCGCGGAGGATCAGGATCGTCCAATCGGCGGTCATGGCTCAGTCCTCCCGCTGCTGGGCGTTGTGACGGCGCTCCGCATCGCGGATGAGCTTCTTCAGCTCCGCCAGTTCGTTGGACGTCAGGCTCGCCCCCTGGACCAGGTGGGCCACGAGCGGCACCACGGAGCCCTGCGCGACCCGCTCGACGAAGTCGGTCAGCTGGGTCTCGCGGACCGAATCGGGTTCGATCACGGCGGAGTAGCGGGTCGGCACCCGCCCCGCCTTCTGCTTCTCGACCCACCCCTTGTCGACCAGGCGGTTCAGCCGGGTCTGGACGGTCGTGTAGCCCACCTCCCGTCCGACCCGCTCATGGACCTCCGCCAGCGAGAGGGCCCCATGGTCCCACAGCAGCTTGAGGAGCTCGAGCTCCCCCTCGGTCGGGTTCGCGTTCGACGTTCTCATTCGCCCCTCCGCAAAGCGGCCACGAAGTACGAAGCTCGGCGAGTCACTGTGGTTACTACTCTTGTCGTAAACTATACGACGCGCGTCGTAACGGCAAGGAAAATCCTTCGAGATTCCAGAGGGCCTCGGCGCCCCGGTCGCGAAGGCTCTCCGCAGATCGCAGTGTTCGGGTGAAGTCGACGCCCGACAGTCGGCACGAACCGCCGGTGGGGATGCCATCTGAAGCGACCTGCGTTCGGCCCCGGCAACACGAGAGCTAGGCTGGCGAGCCCCATCCCCAAGGACGAACCGACATGCGCCGGCCCCTCTGTGCCGCCTTTGCCGCTCTCGCGCTGGGGACCGGCTGCGCATCGTCCCCGCTTCTCTCCCGGGACATCCCGCCGACCGAGGCGACCCAGCGGCTGATGCTCTCCCAGATGGGAGAGGAGTACCCGCTCGGGACCCGCGTCCTCGTTCACACGATGCACGACGGGCATCGGACCCAGGTCTCGGGGGCGGTTCAGCAGTGGAACAGCGATGAGCGGGAACTCGTCCTTCGGGACTGCGTCCTGCACGAGAGCGTCGGCGCGTCCCCGCTTCCGGATTGGCTCCAGCTCACCTCCGGAGTCGAATCCGAGACCGTCGTCGAAGAAATGCGGATTCCCGTCGCGCAGATCCGGTCGATCGGCCGCGTCGCGGGCGACTCTCTGCGTCGTCAGACCTTCCTCGGGCCGGGTGAAAAGCCCCGCGCTCCAGAATCCGAGACAGCCGCCGTCGCCGCGCCGCTGAACCGGGTGGACCGCGAACGGGAACGCCGGATCCGGGCGGCCGAAGGCCCCACGCTGCACGATCCCTGGGGCGCTCCGTAGCAGCCGGCTACGCATCCTGGCCCGCCATCGACTTCGTCGCAGCCCGCTCAGCGGAACCAGTCGTTCCGGTGATCGCCGGCGGCCGCATGAACCCTTTGATCGACAATCCGGTTTCGCCCCTCGCTCTTCGCGGTATAGAGCGCCGCGTCCGCCGCCGTCAGCAGCGACCGGGTTGTCCTCCCGTCCTGCGGCGCGGTCGCGATCCCTCCGCTGAGGGTCATGAAGAACTCCGTGTCGCCGTATCGCACGGGAGTCCGTTCGACCGCTTCCCGGATCGCCTCGGCAATCCGCCGCGCTCCGACGCAATCGGTCCCCGGCAACAGCACTGCCAGTTCTTCGCCGCCGTACCGCGCCGCCAGGGGCTGATCCCCTTCCCGGGTCCGGGCGAGGACGCGCTGCACCACATGCGAGACCGTCCGCAGGGCGGTGTCCCCCGCCTGATGCCCGCGGGTGTCGTTGACCTGCTTGAACCGGTCGAGGTCGAGCAGCAGCAGCGAACAGGGCTGCTCGCTCCGGGCCGCCCGGTCCAGCAGCCGCTCGAACTCCTGGTCGAACGTCCGGCGATTCGCCAGGAGCGTCAGCCCGTCGATCCGGGCCTGCTCCTCGATGGTGATCCGGTCGACCGTCCGGGCCAGCAGCTCCAGCAGGAACTCGCCGGCCCAGCCGATCAGCTGCCGGTCCGCCGCCGTGATCGTCCCGCCGCCCCGCCGTGTCAGGACGAGGAGCCCGACGTCATCGGTGTCGCGGAGCAGCGGCACCGCCGCGACGGTCCCAAAGGGAGTCACCCCCGCGGTCCGCGGGAACTCCGCCGCCGAGAGGGTGAGGACGCCGCGATGCCCCGTCAGCCAGGGGAACAGGTTGTCTTCCGCCTCGGCCCATTCCTGGGCCAACTCCCGCGTGAGCGGAATCCCGGCCCGGATCATCGGGGGGGCAGTGCCGCCGGCGGGGACGGTGAGGTACAGCGAGATCCGTTCGAAGTCCGCGAGGGCCGCGGTCCGTCCCAGGAACTCCTGGAGCATCCGGGCGGGGGTGGGGAACTTGAGGTCGGCGATCTTCCGCAGCTCGAGCATTTCCCGCGTCAGGTCGAGTTCCGACTCGCGCGACACGACCTGCTCCGACCGGGCGAGCTCGTCGCCGAGCAGCCCGAGAATCCGCTGCCACATCGCCTGGTCTTCGGCGGCCGAGCCGCTCGTCGCCGGAAGCATCCGCGACGTGACGAGCGCCCCCCAGGGACGCTGCGGCGAGCCGATCCGGAGGACCGACAGCTCGGGCCACATCGCCCGCTCCTCGACCTTAAGACCCCGGAGCGGGGAGGTCCCCCCGCTCGATGGCCCCCGGAGCATCCCGGCGGCCGACAGGTCCGACTGAATCCGGGGTTCCAGAATGATCCGCTTGGAGGACTCAGCAGTGAGGCCCAGCGAGTGTCGCAGTTCGAAGCCGCGGCCGTCGAAGCGGAACACCGCTGCCATCTCGGCCTCGGCACCCACGGTCCCGCGGACCTCTTCCAGCAGCTTCCGCAGCCGGTCTTCGATCCGGTGCGGCCCCAGGAGGCCGTAGATCAGCCGCAGCTCGGTCGTCAGGGTCTCGACCCGCTGTCCCGACTGCCACTGCTCGGCGGAAGCATCCTGCGCCGCGCGGCTGGGACCGCGGCGGGCGAGGTAGTAGAGGCCCGCAGCGCCGAGGAACGGAAGGAACGTTCCGGTGGCTCCGATGAGCAACGTCTGTTCGATCTGGAATGGGAACATGGCAGGGCGGTCGATCGGCCGCGGGAGGCTCCCGCGATCTGTCGGGAGCGCACTGGACTGGTGGGAGGGCGCGGCAAAGAAGGATGGTCGTGGAGAACCCGACCGCGCGACAGCGTTCCCGGGGCCCCGAGCCCGGATGACCACGTTGCCGTTTGGCAACAATCCAGACCATCCCGCACAACCGGATCGAGGGCCCGCTATGGCTCGCCGCGATCCGCAGCACCCGCCCCCTTGAGGAGCGCATCCGCCAGCCGGGCCAGCGTCTGCTGCCGGGCGGCGAGGTCCTTGAGCTCCGCCTCCTCGGCCGCCGTCAGCGGGGTACTGCGGCTCCCGAGCAGCTTCGTCGTCCGGTCGAGGAGGTGTTCCTGCATCGCCTTCAGCATCCGGAGCTCCGCCACCGCAGCGGTTGATCCGCTGGACGGTTTCCCCCCCTGCGGCATCGGTTCCTTCTGCTGCGAAGGATCTTCGGACTCCTGCGGCATGTCGTCGGCGGGGGCGAGCGACGCAGCGAGCAGCCTCAGCTGTTCGATCACCTCCCGCTGCCGTCCCTGCGTCGCCTCGCCGGTCGTCCGCTCGGCGAGACCTGCGGCGGCGGCGCGGGCGGCGTCGAGTGCCAGGGTCGTCCCGAGTTCGAGGACCGGCCGGTCCTTCACCGTCCCGGCGAGCGTCTCGATCTCCTTGGCCAGCGCCTCTTCCCCTTCCCGGGTCTGCTGCAGCGTCCGAAGCTGCGACCGCGAGAATTTCCCCTGCTCGACACGGAGCGCTTCGAGCCGCTGCGTCTCCCCCCCCAGCGCCTCCTGCCGTTCGGCCAGCGCGCTGGCCTGCTCTCCTGCCGCCTGCAGCTCCCGGAGCGCATCGTCAACCCGGGCCTGTTGCTCCATCGCTCCCAGCTCCCGCTCCGCCTGCTCGAGGTCCTGGAGCGCTTCCTTCTGCTGCCGCATCGCCTCGGGGACGTTCTCCTCCTCGAGGGCTTCTTCGGCTCCCGCCATCCGTTCCGCCCCGCGGCGGGCGGAGGCGGCGGGCTGGGACAGGTCCCGCTTGCGGAGTTTCTGGGCGAACGACGTCGCCCGCCTCTGCAGCTCCTCCTGCCGTTTCTCGAGCGACTCCAGTTCGTCCTTCTTCTGTGCGGCGTCCCCCGGCTGCGACGAGAGGGATTCGAGGTCCCGTTGCAGCTCGCTCTGCTGCTCCCGCAACCCCGCCGCTTCCTCCCGGGCCTGCTCGAGCCGTTTGACGAGCGTCTCCTGTTCGTTGGCCTCGCCGCCGCTGAGTGAGGTATCGAGCTTCGTCAGCGTTTCGAGCACCTCTTGCTGCAGCTCCGCCGCCTGCTGCATCCGGTTCTCCTGCATCAACCCCGCCGCCCGGCGGAGTTTCCCGGAGGCCCCCGCCTGCCCGAGAGCATCCGCCGCCTGTTTCTGCTCGTCCGCGGAACCGTCGGGGGACATGGGGGACGATGGCTCGGCCGCCGAGCGTTCGATCGACTCGAGGTCTCCCGCGATCCGCGCCTGCCGCTCGGCGAGCCGGGCGACGTCCGCCTGCTCCTGCGGTGTCAGGCTCGAGAGCATCCGCGAGAGGGTCTTGCCGCCGAGTTTCTGTGTCTCCTCCGCCAGCGTCTTCTGCGATGACGCCAGCTCGCTCACCCTGCGGCGAAGGTCTTCCTGCGTCCGCCACTCCTGCAACTCGCCGAGCAGGCCCGACAGCGAGTCGACGACCTCCAGCTGCGAGGCGACGGTCTTCTTGAGCTGCTCGCCGGTCCTGGCCGACTGCGACGACGCGCTCTCCGCGCCGCGGCGGAGCTCATCAAGTCCCCCGTCGACCCTAGGGAGCAGCTCCTTCTCGAGCTGACCGAGGTCCTGCTGCAGCCGGTCAAACCGGCCGGCGGTGCCGGCATCGTCGAGCCGGTTCCATTCCGTCTCGCGGCGCAGTTCCGTCACCCGGCCGAGTGCTCCCCGTCGCGGGTCGAGGAGTTCTTCCCGCACCTCCTGCTGGGCCAGTTCCAGCCGCGACAGGAGGGCCCGGTCCTCCTCGCGAAGCGTCTTCGTCTTGTCCCACTGGATCTGCAGTTCCTGGATCTGCTGCTGCACCTGCGACTGGACGGTCCGGGCCCGGTCCAGCGACTCCGCCACCCCCGCCTGCCGCCCCGCCAGTTCCTGCCGCTTCTCCTCGACCGAGATGATCTCGATCAGCCGCGGTCCGCTGCGGGCGACATGCGGCGGTTTCCCCTCGAGCTGGAACCGGTCAACCGCCTGCCCGCGGAAGGCCAGCTGCGTCCCGGGGGTGGGGTTGAACTCCCGGATCTTCACAAGCGTCTGCGGCCGGCTCTCGCGGACTCCGTTCGAAAACTCTTCGAGCGGCCGGACCTCATCCGGAACGGCGCTCCCCGGAATCGAAGTGACCAGCTCAACCCGCTGCAGGCCGAGGTCGTCGCTCGCCTCGAGGGCGAACGGGATCTCCGCGTCGGGCTGCACCCGCAGGTCGACCTCCGGCTGGACGATCCGGATCGCCGGTTCCCGGTCGACGATTCCCCGGATCTCATAACGGGGGGGATTGGCGTGCTTCAGTCCGTGCTCGTCGGTCAGCTCGAACCAGTACGATGTCCGGTCGCCGGTGGCGATCGCGAACGACGTCACGATCGTCCTCCGGTCCTCGCCGACCGGCAGCTCCTCGCGGGTCTGGGCGCGATTGAAGACGACGCGGCTGAGGGGAGTGTTGGCGACCGCCTTGAGCGATACCTCGGTCCCGACGAGCCCCTGGATATGCCCCACGCCGCCGGTCACGGTCTCCGGCGGCTTCCCGGAGTAGGCGGGGGGCGTGAGCGTCATCTCGAACGACTCGATGGCGGGGGGCGGGGCGACATCGAGCCGGAGCGGTGCGAGGCGGTCGTCATCTCCGCCGCGGGCCGACAGCTCGAGTGGACCACGCGTCGGCGTGAGACTCATCACGGCCACCTGCCGGCTCGTCCCCCCGGCATCGCGGAGTGTCGCCAGCCGCAACTCCTCGCGGTCGACGGTCCCTTCCGGGTGACGGACTTCGAGGAGGACTCGGGCCGGAAGGTTCTCGTGGATGTCGGCGACGTAGAGGGTCAGTGGCTCCCCTTCGGCGACGCGCCAGCCCCCGGTCTCGATCGGCCGGAGGTCGGCGTCGAGGAACTTGAGCGTGTTCCGCCGGGGCCACTCGAGCGCCGCCCACGGCAGGCCGAGCCGCTGCAAGGCGATCGAGGCGGTCTGAGGAGCGATCAGGGTGAGGCCGAGAAACAGAGCTCCCACGAGCCCGGCCAGCGCGACCGACCGGATGAGGGCCGTCGTTTCGATCCAGGCCCCGTCGCTGTGGAGCGGGAGCCGGTCCAGCGTCCGGGAAACGAGATCCTGTTCGAGGGCTGACAGCGTCCCATTGCCGGTCGTGTCGCGGGCGAACTCGACGGCACTCGCCAGATCTCCGGCGAGGGCCGGGTCGTGCCGCTCGACCAGGAGGGCGAGGTCGACATCCCGCAGCGGGGAGTTCCAGGGGCAGAGAATCAGTTGCTGAACCGCCAGAACGACGAGCGACACAAAGCTGAGTACAGCGATGCTGCGGACCAGCGGAGAATCAAGGTGGAGCGTCCAGTCGAGGGCGACCCAGCCGAGCAGCAGCCCGACCACGAGGGCGACGGCGAGCGCGACACCGCGGATCAGCGCCGCGCGGCGGACACTGGCGCGAATGACCGACATTCGCTCGAGCAGCGGCGGGACGGTCGACTGAGACGGAGAGGGAGCCACCTCTGGATTGTCGGCCCGCGTTCAGACGTTTTCAATGCGAACTGTCGGCCGGTGAGATCGCGAGCCGTGGGGGCCGTGGCTATTCGAAGCGGTGCGTCCACCCGGTCGCCTCGAGCGGCTGCCGGGTTCCGGCGACCTCCAGAAAGCATCCCTCCCCCGGCTCGACCTGCCCGATCCAGTGCAGCGACAACTCCGCCGCCCGTTCTTCGATGTCGCGGCTCGCCTCCGGCCCGACCGCGATCAGGAGCTCGAAGTCCTCCCCGTCCGACAGGGCATGGTGCAGACGCTCCGGGGCAGGGAGGTCCGGGGAGACGTCGGCGTGGATCGGAACGGCCTCGGCCCGCACGATCCCGGCGACGCCGCTCTCGCGGGCGAGGTGCGGGAGGTCCGAGGCGAGTCCGTCGCTGAGGTCCATCATCGCGTGGAGCTCGAACTCCCTGTGGAGCCGCAGCGCCAGCTCGACCCGCGGCAGGAACGAGAACTGCCGCTCCGCCCGGCTCCCACCGAGCGGCCCGGTGCAGTAGAGCCGGTCCCCCGGCCTCGCCCCGCTCCGGAGCACCGCCCCGCGACCGCTCGTTTCTCCCAAGAGCGTCACGTTGACGACGAGCGGGCCGTCCCAGGAATTCGTGTCTCCCCCCGCGAGCGTGACCCCGAACTCCCGCGCGAGGGGCTCGAGTCCCCCGTACAGCCCCTCGGCGAGCCGCCGGCCATGCCGCTTGGGGAGAGCGAGGCTGATGAACGCCGCCGTCGGCCGTCCCGCCATCGCGGCAATGTCGCTCAGGTTGACCGCCAGTGCCTTCCGCCCGATCTGCTCCGGTGTCGCGGTCTCGAGGGTGAAGTGCCACCCCTCGATCAGCATGTCTGTCGTGACCAGCAGGTTTTCGCGGCCGGCCGACTGAGACTCGCCGACCGTCCTGGCCCCGGGGCCGGCAAGAACGGCCGCGTCGTCCCCGATTCCGGCGATCACAGGATGGCCAACCTGGGCACGCTGGCGAATCCAGTCGATCAGCTCGAATTCGTCGCGGCAGGGCATTTTCGAAGGGCTCTCCAGCGGACCGGGGCTCCGGATCCCGCGTCTGGCGATCAGCTTAGCGATCCCGGCGACGGGACGTGACCGCTCCGGACGACCCGGATCGCGAGAAACCGCCTCCGGGGATTGCCACCCTTCGCGGGCGGGGAGGTGGGGAGTTCCGAGCAGACGCCGCCGTCGGCCCCGCAACTCCACATTGCCCGTATCCGCTTGTCCCGGTTAGGATTCCGCCGCATTCCGTCCGCCGAAGAAGGGAGTCCAAGGCGGTCGATGGTCGTGTCCACCCTCAAAAGCGTCTGGAGCTTTGTCTCAGCGGTCATCCTGCTGGCGCTGTTGGTCTGCGCCGCGGAGGTGGGGGTTCGCTGCTATCGCGTCTATCGGGCCTGCCCGTCGCATCCGAAGCCGGCGGTCGAAGAGACCCTCGCTGAGCTGATCTGCCGCCCGAGCCGCACCACATTCCTTGAGCCGATCCCCGGCCGCAAGCTGATGCGGGTCCATCCCGACACGGGACGAGACATCGAAGTCCGGCTCAACGACTTCGGGATGCGGGCCCCGGTCCCGGTGATCCCCAAGTCCCCCGAGCTGTTCCGCGTCCTCGTCCTTGGCGACGAGACGATGCTCGGCGCGGATGTCCTCGCCGAAGAGACCATGCCCGCGCAGCTCCAGGAGCTGCTCCAGTCTCGGGCACACCGCACCATCGAGGTCCTCAATGCGGGGATCCCCGAAGGCTGCCCGCTCCAGGCGGCGCTCGCGCTGCGGCACTCGTTCCTCGCGCTCCAGCCCGATCTCGTCGTCCATCACTTCGACATGAGCGACGTGGCGGACGACTACTCGATGCGGACCTTCGTCATGATGGGGAAGGAGCGGTCACCGCGGTGCGCGATCCACCCGAGCCTGAACGAAGCCCGCAACGACGTCACGAAAAGCCTGCGGCAGGAATTCGCCCTCGCGCAACTCGCCGAGTCGTCACTCGCCGAGATCTGGGCCCGCCGCAGCTCCCCCCGGACCCGCTCCGACCTCGGGGATCCGCTCAACCGCTATCGCTGGCTGGACGACACTCCCCCCGACTGGTCGATCCCGATCAGCCAGGCGATCGAAGCCCTTGGCGACGTCCGGCGGACGCTCCCCCCGGAAACTCCCTACGTCGTCATCACCTGCCCGAAGCCGTGGCAGGTCTCGGAGTCGGCCTGTCCTTCGGTTCGGGTCCGGACCGCGGAAGGGGTGAAACCCCGCGCGGTTTACACGAGCCCCCGTCCGTTCGAGACCCTCTCGGCCTTCTGCCGCGAAGCCCGGCTTCCGCTCGTCCGCTGCGACGATCTGTTCCTCCGTCAGGCGGAGCCCGAAACGCTGTTCCTCGAAAACTCGGCGGGACTCTCGGAAGCGGGGCACGCGCTCTACGCCCAGCAGGTGGCGGCGTTCCTCCTGCGGAATGTCCAGGGCCCTTGGGGCGCCGCCCCCGGCGGACCGACCCGCCGCGACGTGATCGGCGCCCAGTTCTCCGAGCCCGCCGGCCCCTGATTCCTGCTCACGCCGCGGGTCCTTCTCGGCTCGCGATATGCGGTCCGGCCGATTCCGCCGGTCCCGCTCCTCAAACGTCGAATCGCTCTTGCGGCGCGGGAGGTGGACTGCATCCCGCCCCCCGGTACGACCGATTCTGTCGATACATCCGGCGCTCGCCGGTTCGACGGAGATTTCGGGCGATGGCGATGGACCAGGCTGTGAGCGGAGCTCTCGACAATCCGTTTGCCGGCGAGACCGCGGCGAACTGGCTCTACCCGAGCCGTGCGCATGACGAGGCTCTGGCCCGGCTCCAGTTCGTCACCGAAAGCGGCCAGCCGTGCGGGTTCCTGTGCGGCCCTGAGGGGAGCGGCAAGACCCGGGTCTTCCAGCGGGCCGCGGCCCAGCTCCGCCGCGCGGGGCATCAGGTGGCGAGCCTCGATCTCGCCGGCCTCAACGCCGTGCGGCTCCTCGTCCGGCTTGACGGCGCTCTGGGACTCAATGGGGGTGTTCCGGCGGACTCGCTGACGACGTGGGACTCGGTCCTGACGGCGATCGAGGGAATCGCGCACTCGGGGCTGTCGCTCGTTCTCTTGCTCGATCATGCGGACCAGGCGCATCAGGATGTCTGGACGCTTCTCGATCAACTCCTCGCGCAGGGGGCCGAGGGGGGAAGCGGCGGGGCGGGCGGGGGCACAACGCTGCTCATCGCCGCGCGGGGGCTGTCGGCCGGGGCGATGGGGGGCTTCGCCCGGCGGCATGCGGCGCTGCGGATCGAGCTGGAACGGCTCTCCGCCGATGAGACGGCCGACTACATCCGGGCCGCGTTTGAACGGATCGGCGTCGAAGGGACGCCGTTCGATCCGGGGGCGATGAGGCGGGTCTATGAACTGACCCAGGGCGAGCCGCGACTCGTCAACCGGCTCTGCCGGGTGGCGGTGCTCGCGGCCGCCGCGGACGGTATGGCGGAGATCCCGGCTGAGCTTGTGGACGCCGCTGCCGAGGAAGTTCTGCTGGCGTAGCAGGGGGACTGTGCGACGTCGGAACATCTCTTCAGATGCGTTCCCCCGTCGGTGATTGCCGCGCCGAGGACGGATCCTCCCTGGCCAAAGGGGACCAGCCCCCTGTCCCGGGTGCAGGGGCGGAGCCAGCGTCCCGCTGGACCGGGATTGCCTTGGCACGATGGGTTTGAGCGAACAGCGTTGTACCGGCCAGCGCGATGGCCATGCCCTTGAAGCGCTCCACCGCAGTCAGTTGCCAACCGCATTCCGGCAAGTTCAACTGCGTGTGTCTTCTCTCAAGACCCGCACTGCAGGGAGCGCGGCATGCGTGATGTTCTGACGCTTGTGTTGGCCGGCGGCAAAGGGACCCGCCTCGAGCCGCTGACGATCGAACGCTCCAAACCCGCCGTCCCGTTCGGCGGCGTCTACCGGATCATCGACTTCACGCTCTCGAACGCGGTCAACAGCGGGCTGCGGCGGATCCTGGTCCTGACGCAGTACAAGGCGGCCAGTCTCGACCGGCACCTGCAGCGGACCTGGAAGTTCCTGGTTCGGGAGTTCGGCGAGTTCATCGACGTCCTCCCTCCCGAGCAGCGGCTCGGCGAGCAGTGGTACCAGGGGACGGCGGACGCGGTCTATCAGAACATCTACAACTTGGAGCGGTTCCCCGCCGAGTACGTGCTGATTCTCTCCGGCGACCACATCTACAAGATGGATTACGGGGAGATGATCGAGGACCACATCGCCGCAGAGGCGGATGTGACGATCGGCTGCCTGCCGGTCCCGCTCGCCGCGGGGCGTGAGTTCGGGATCATGGGAGTCGACGATCAGCACTGGGTCCGCGCCTTCGCCGAGAAGCCCGCGAACCCCTTTCCGATGCCCGGAGACCCGCACCGCTGCCTCGCCTCGATGGGGATCTACGTCTTCAAGGCCCGCTATCTGTACGAGACCCTCTGCAACGACGGTGCGCGGCGGACGAGCTCGCACGACTTCGGCAAGGACATCATCCCGCGGATCATCCAGACCGACCGGGTCCGTTCGTTCCCGTTCCATGACAAGAACACGGGGCGCACGGAGTACTGGCGGGACGTCGGGACGCTCGACGCCTACTTCGCCGCGAACATGGACCTCGTGGCGGTCCATCCCGAGCTGAACCTCTACGATCAGACCTGGCCGATCCGGGCCTATACTCCCTCGCTCCCGCCGCCGAAGTTCGTGTTTGCGGACGAGGCGAGCCATCCCCCCCGCTGCGGTCATGCGCTCGACAGCACGGTCGCGCCAGGGTGCATCATCTCGGGGGGGCGCGTCGCGCAGTCGGTGCTTGGCCCGAACGTGCGGGTGAACAGTTACGCGGATGTGCGCGAGTCGATCCTGTTCGAAGGGGTGTCGATCGGACGTTCCTGCCGGGTCCGGCGGGCGATCATCGACAAGGGGGTCCACATCCCTGAGGGGACGGACATCGGCTACGACCGGGACGCCGACCTGCGGCGCGGCTACACGGTGACGGAAACCGGCATCACCGTCGTCTCGCAGCAGTTCGCCGCTTTCGGCTCCACCTCCGCCTTCGGCGACCCGGAAACGTGAAGCAAACCTGTGGGGGGGCAGGGGCTCGCCCCTCCCCTCCCCGGAGGCGCTCCCTCGTGGAACCGTCCAAGCGTCAACGGACGGCCCCCCTCCAGAAACACGGAAAGGCCCGAACCCCGTCCCAAATCGGAGTTCGGACCTTCCGCGCAGAATGACTTCTGTTGTGACTTTGCTGTCGCCTCTTCGGGATTACTTCTTCTCGCTTGCCTCCACCTGCTTCTGAAGCTGTTCGACAGTCGTCTGCAGCTTGTGGACTTCCTTGGTCAGGTCGTCGATGGTCCGGGTCAGCCGGCCGACGTCGTCCGCCGTGGCGAAGCCGGGGCCGGTGAAGATCCCCGGCCCCGTCTGCGAGATCTCGATGCCGCGGTGGCGGTCGTTCTTCCCGTGGGCCTGGTGGAGCTTGAGGATCGCCTCGTGAAGTTCCTTGTTCTCTTTGGCGACGTTTTCGAGGATCGCCTGCGGGACCTTTCCTTCGGGGAGCAGCTTTTCGCGAAGCTGAGGAGTGAGCTTGGCCGACTGCTTTTCCCCCTTTCGGAGGAAGCGGATTTCGATCGGGGATTCCCCAGCCTCGTCAATCGCTGCGATGAGAGTGGCGGGATCGGCGATCGGTTTGTCGCCGATGTGGGTGATGATGTCCTGCGGTTCGAGCCCGGCGGCGGCGGCCGGTCCGCCGGGGAGGAGCTGCTGAACGAGAACGCCCCCTTCGGTCTCGGGCGGCAGGTCCGACCGGGTCTCCGGGGTCAGGTTCCGGATCATGATCCCGAGGCAGAACTTCGACGCCGGGAGATCAGGAAGCGGCTCGACATGGAGCTGCCGCAGGTTCTCGACGAGCTGCCGGGCGACCTGGGGATCGGAGACGTCGACGACGATCTGTCCATGGCCGGGGAGATTGAGAATCACGGAGTTGCCGCGGCGGCTTCGTTCGCCGGCCTGTTCGGATTTCCCGGACTCCTCACCCGTTGAGAGGTCATCGGCGACATCGCCGTCGTCGGAATCGACGGCGGTCGGGCTGGAGGGTCTGGAGTCGGCTGTATCCGGCATCGGGCCGGAGACGCCGCAGGCGACGATGGCGGAGACGAGGGCCGCCCGCGCGGCAGAACGGGAGAAGTGCATGGCAGACTCCTGATGGCAAAACGGTTCCACCAGACCGGAGAGCCAGCTCCTCTGGCGCGGTCTCTGCGAGGGGACAAGGGGAGCGCAGGAACACCGCGCTCGAAAGCGATGAGGGAGTGAAAATGGGCCCTGCGGGTTACTGCACGGCGCTCTGAACGCGAACCGTCTTCACGGGAACGATGTAGTACCGCCCATCGGCGGTCGGAATCGTGTAGTACAACTGGCCGTCATCAATGACGTAGCCGGACTCCAGCAGCTCACGCCGCGCCTGGTCCGAAAGGATCTCCGGCTGTCCGACGCGATTGCTCACCGTCAGGGCCGAGTTCACGCTGATCGGCCGCTGCGGCGAGTCCGACTTCGAATCCGCGATCGCCGGGGGAGCCCCCCGCTGCGGGGCGAACTGATTATGGACCATGAGGCCGGCGACGATCCCGGCCGCCATCGAGGCGGTCACCTTACCCCACATGGCGAGCGGAGCCCGCTTGCGGGGGCGGGGCTGCTCCGCGGGCTTCGGCGTGGCGACCGGCCCCTTCTCGATCACCTGCGACCAGACCTGGTTTTCGACGAAGGCCAGCGACAGCTTCCGCCAGCCGTCGGGAAGTCCCTCGAGCTTGCGCAGGAGCGCCTGCTGATCCGCCTCGGCCATCTGGCCGTCGATGCATCGCTGAATGTCGAGTTCCAAATCGAGATGGCTCATGGCGAGTCCTCCCGCACTCCGCTGCTCAGGAGCTCCTTCCGCAGGCGGTTCCGCGCCTGGAGGAGCCGGTATTCAATCGTCCGGACCGACACTCCGAGTCGATCCGCCAGTTGTTCGTAGGTCCAGTTCTCGGTGTGCTTGAGCCACAGGATCTGCCGGTCCACTTCCGGAAGGGTTTCCAGAGCTTTCCGGACTGCCTCCTGCCGCTCGGAGCCGAGCAGCCAGTTCAGCGGGTCTCCTTCGGCCGGCCCGCGCTGGCGGACCTCGTCGGCGAACTGGTTGACGTGCTTCCGCCGCCGGCCCATCGTCCGGCGGTACATCATGCATTGCCGGACCGCGACGCGGTACAGCCAGGGGGCGATCCCCTCCCGCTCCTGCGGCCGGTTCGGCGCCTTGATGGCGGCGACGGCGACTTCCTGAAGGACATCGTCCGTCCCGCGGTCTTCACCAAGGCGGGACCGGATGACCGTCCGCAGCCACCGCGCATGTTCGGTGAACGCAGCGCCCCAGTCGATGGGGGCCACGGATCCGTCGCTCGGTGGAAGCAACGCCACAATCATCATCCATTCTGTTGCCGCCGGCGGCGCGATCCGCAGGAGTTTCCCCGAATTCGCACGCTGGGCCGGAGGACGAACAGCCCCGAGCATAAAAAACCTCCCTCGCCTGTTTCCAGACGACGGAGGTGTGAGCCGGTCGAATTGGGGCGCGGGACTGCTGCTACTTCTTGAGCTTCAGGCCGATTTCCGCCAGCCGCTTGCCGAGCGCGCGGCAGATCGCCGCCTCGTTCTCGTCGATCTCCCGCTTGTTGTCCCCGCCGGCGACGTGGCCGGGGCCATACGGCGAACCGCCGCCGGTCGTCGTGAACAGCTCCTGGTTCGAATACGGAACGCCGACGAGCACCATCCCGAGGTGCAAGAGCGGAGCCATGAGGGTCAGGATCGTCGTCTCCTGGCCCCCGTGGAGGCTCCCGGTCGAGACGAACACGCCCGCCGGTTTCCCTTCGAACTCCCCATTGAGCCACAGGGCGGAGAGCTGGTCGATCCGGTTCTTGAGCTGGGCCGAGACGTTCCCGAAGCGGGTCGGGGTCCCGAAGGCGATCGCACCCGCGTCCTTGAAGTCTTCGACGCTGACGAGCGGGACATGCTTCTGCATGTCCCGTCCGGCCTTCAGATCGGGGCGGGCTTCGATCGTCGCATCCGGAACGAGTTCCGGCACCCGGCGGACGACCGGTTCCGCCCCCGCGACCAGCCTCACCCCCTCGGCGATCAGTTCCGCCATCTTGTAGACGTTCCCGTACGCGCTGTAGTAGCAGATGAGAACTTTCACGGCAGCCTCCAGTTGATTCTCAAAGGGGTTCACGGATTCCGCCGCGCTCCGGCAGAGTGTCGGCTCGCAGAACCCGTGGATGCGAAGAACCAAGGAGGAAATGCATCTGGCATGCCAACGCCGGGGCCCGCGGCGAAGTGCCTCAAGTCGTGGCCAGTCTGGAACTTGGACGGCCAGTTCCCCCGATTGCGTGACGCCCCAGAAGACATCGGGCCGCCGCGGGCGGTCGATGATCGTTCAGCGGCCACCGGCCGAGGTCAGGGAGTTTTCAGCGCGGGAATTCGATGACCAGCTGATTGAGCGAGAGCCGCAGCCCCTGGTTTTCCAGCTTGGTCACGGGGACGGAGACCCGGTACTCGACGAACCGGCCCTGCCGGGTCCGCTCGACCAGCCCAACCCGGAACAGGACTCCCAGGTGATGCGAGAGCCCCCCGATGTCCGTGTTGTAGAGGACCGCCAGCTCCGTCACCGTCCGGGGGGCGGTAATGAGCTCCCGGACGAGTTGGATCCGCAACGGGTCGGCCAGCGCTTTGAGCTGTTCGACCGACTGCTTCCAGAGATTCAGACCATCTTGCGACACGGCTGCCCACCCATTTCGCCGAGTACCGTGCGGATCTGCACGGCATCAAAATGAGACGTTTTCACGACAAGGAGAATTTTTCGCACCCATCCATGAAGCTCGGCGGAAAGTTCGCCGGGACTTCATCCTTGTGGAGACTTTCCAGCCCTCTCCCGATCAGAGGCCCGGTTCCAGCCCAAATGTGCGGTTCGCTGAGTCCCATCTGCAATGGTTGATGTGTCCTGTCGCTGCGGAATAGGACATTCCTTGTTGAACCCATATAGTTTCTGACGGTTCGACACTGGACATCGTTGCGCCCTGCAAGGAGTGGCTGGCTTTGGAAACGCGTGAACTTCCCCGGAACCCGACTCGGCCCGTGAAAATCGGCTCGGTGACGATCGGCGGGGGCCATCCGATCGCCGTCCAGAGCATGACGGCGACCCACACGCAGAATGTGGCGGCGACGGTCGGGCAGATCCGGGATCTCGTGGCGGCCGGGGCGGACGTGATCCGCGTGGCGGTCGACAGCCGGAAGGACGCCGACGCCCTCAAGGAGATCTCGCAGGAGGTCGAGGCGAACCTGGCAGTTGACCTCCAGGAGAACTACCGGATGGCGGAGCTGGTCGCTCCGTACGTCGCCAAGATCCGCTACAACCCCGGGCACCTCTATCACCACGAGCGCGAGAAGCCGTGGCAGGACAAGGTGAAGTACCTCGTCGACATCGCCGGAGCGAACGACTGCGCCATGCGGGTCGGGGTCAACTGCGGCTCGGTCGACCCGGACCAGAAAGAGAAGTTCGGCGCCGACGATTCGATCAGCCCGATGCTCGAGAGCGCCTTCGAGCACTGCAGCCTCCTCGATTCGCTCGGCTACACCCGCTACGCGGTCTCGCTCAAGGACTCCGACCCCCGGAAGGTGATCGAGGTGAACCGGCGGTTCGCTGAGACCCGGCCGGACGTCCCCCTGCACCTCGGCGTGACCGAGGCGGGGATGCCCCCCGACGGGATCATCAAGACCCGGATCGCCTTCGAGCAGCTCATCAGCCGCGGCATCGGCGACACGATCCGGGTCTCGCTGACGGTCCCTAACTCCCGTAAGAGCGAAGAGATCGACGCCGGCCGGAAGATCCTCGACGACATCAAGGCGGGGCGGGTCCGGAGCGTCGTCGACTACGGTCTCGACGTCCTCAATATCATCAGCTGCCCGAGCTGCTCGCGGGTCGAGAACGAGGCGTTCATCGACCTCGCCGCCCAGGTCAAGGAGATGGCGGCGTACGCCAAGGACCACGCGATCACGATCGCGGTCATGGGGTGCCGCGTGAACGGCCCTGGCGAGACCGACGACGCGGACCTCGGCCTCTGGTGCGGCCCGAACTTCGTGAACCTGAAGAAAGGGCCGCAGGAGATCGGCGCGTACAGCTACGAAGAGATTCTGCCGAAGCTCAAAGCCGAGCTCGACCGCCTGCTCGCCGACCGCGGAGCGACCGTCGGGAAGGTGTAGGAGCGAGTCTGTTCTCTGAGCCCTCTGTGAACTCGGTGGCGGAAAGGATCTGCCACAGAGGACACCGAGATCACCGAGGAGCCGTTGGCGCGTCCCGCTATTCGCGGTTCCGCGCCATCTTCTTCTGGCGTTTCCGTTCTTTGCGCGACAGGCCGCGGCTGTCGTCTTCGTCGCCCCCTTCGTCCTCGTCATCCGAGTAGGAGACGTGCTGTGGCTTGATCGCCGTGGAGACCGGGGCCGAGCGTTCGTAGTTCCCTTTCGGACGGGGGATCTCCGCCTTGGGGGCAGGAGCGGGACGCTCCACCTCGGTCCGCTGTGCCGCCTGCCGCGCGGCCGCCGCCTTCGCTGCTGCGGCGGCTTCTTCGGCCTGACGGGTGGCGGCCTGCGTCGCCTCCTTCGCCCGCTGCGCTTCCCGGGCCGCTTCCTCTTTCAGACGGACTGCCTCGCGGGCGGCCTCTTCCTTTGCCTGCTGCGCGGCGTCCCGTTCCGCCTTCTCGCGGGCCTTGGTCGCGGCCCGTTCCCGGTCTGCCGTTTCCCGCTCAGCCTTCGCCTTTTCGAGACCGCGCTGCCGGTCTTCTTCCGCCTTCACCCGGGCCGCTTCGCGTTCGGCCTTCTCGGCGGCCCGCTGGGCCGTCCGTTCTTCGTCGGCAACGCGGCGGGCTTCCGCCTTGGCGGCGGCCTGAACTTCACGCTCTGCAGCAGCCGCTTCGCGGGCGGCCGACCGCTCCGCCTTCCGCGCCGCGCGGCTCTCGCTCCAGCTCCCCCATCGGGCCTTGGCGAAACCGAACGTCCCGGCGAGCGTCCGCCGCCAGAGGGGGGACATCGCGATGGCCTGCGTCCCTTCCGCTTCGACCTTGGCGGTCGAGCGGGTCTTCCGCTGGGGTTTCTCCGGCTCCGAGACGTTCGCCACGACACGGCGCCGCCACAGCCGGGAGAGCGGGGTCAGTCCGACGGCGGCCCACGGAATCCACACCGCCCCCTTCACGCCGATGACGACGGCATTCCAGAGCATGTGGCCGAGCCGCGAGGGGCGACCCCGGACCCGCATCTTGGGCGCGACCTCGTTCGTGATGTGAATCACGAACCGGGTGTGCATCAGCGTGCTGCAGGCGAGGAGCAGTTGCCAGAGAGTGGTCGAACCGGCCGAGATCAGGTCGGTCCAGATCGACTGCGGCAGGAGTGGGCCGGTGAGAGTCGCGACCGCCGACACCGCCGCCGCGCCGGCGGAGCAGCGGAGCAGGAAGCTGCTCGGACGGCAGAGGTGCATCTCGCGGCGGAGCAGCCGCATCAGGCCGATCGTCACCGGGGCGGCGACCAGCATCCAGCAGACGGTGACGCCGTTCCAGACCTTGAGCCGGTAATACGATTCGACCCACCCGGCGGCGACGACATGGAGTGTGGTCGCCTCCGCGGCGCAGAACGCGAGCCAGACGAGGCCGGTCCAGTACCAGAGCCGAAACCGACCGAAGAAGTCCTTCCGGCTCAGTGAGCGATGCCACAGGATCAGGAATGAGAGCTGCGCCGCGGCGAGGAGACAGGTCGCCCCGAACCAGCGGCTTGTGTGTCCCGCTTCGAGTCCGAGGAGCCCCTGCCACGCGGCATTCGTGGCGTCAGCGTAGAAGCCGACCGCCAGGACCGCGAGCCAGAGGGCTCCCGCCATCCCGGTCATCGCCCAGATCTTCCAGGCGTCGCGGGGAATGATGCTCCGGATCCCTGTCTTGACGGTCAGGACGGGGGGCGGGAGCGGGTCACCGTCCGGCTGCGGGACGTGCGGCGGGTCGATGCGGAACCGCTTCGGTGCGCGGCGCTCGTCCCCCTGGACGAGGCGTCTCCGCCACCTCACATGGAGATCTCGAGAGCCGGTAAACCCGTTCGGCATGCGACGTCCGTGATTCGCCCAAATACCCGAATGGGCGGGAGCGAGAGGGGGGCCAGTCCTCCTGGTCGACGGTCACGTCGAGTACCCGGAGGCTGGGCTCGGACCACTCCATCGTCCACCGCGCGGCGCTCGCCCCGCCGGGGGCAGGGACGAATCGCACCGGTTCGCGAAACTCCGGACGGGATGCCGGCCGGGTTTCCCTTGCGGCTCGGGCGAAGGCGGGAAGCGGGTCAAGCTGTAGCGATCGTGCCGGAGGTACCGGCGAGGCCCGCCGCCGCCGCTCCGTTCCGGCCGAAGCAGTTGCGACTCTTCGGGAGGCGTTTTCGAATCAGGACTTACGGCAAGGCGGGAATTCGCTGGGCGCGGCGGCGGGGTTCGGTCGATGCGGTGGAAGTGCCGATTCGCCGCTTGAGCGGCGTCCTGCGCCGAGGGTAGGCTGACGTTCGCCCCGCAGTTCGCGCGTCGAGGATGCCGCGTCGCGGGAGGAACGTGCGACCGGGTCCGGAGAAGAGCAGAAATGGGAAAGTCACAGACCGCCGCTTCGTCTCTCGTCCTGGCAGTGCCGGCCGCCTTCCTCCTGTTCTTCACGCTCAAAGCGGGGCTGGAGCACACCGAGAGCATGCCGACCCTGCTGATGGCGGTGGTCTGGGCAACCGCCGGTCTCTCCGGTCTGATGGCATTGTTCCCGCTATGGTCCTTCCTCCTCGTGAAATCGGGACCGGTTCCCGCCGCCGCGGTGGCGGGGGGAGGAGCCGTCGCCGCCGCTGAGAGCGGGCTGGTCGACGCGTCCGAGCCGGACGTCCACGGTGAAGTCGAGGACGGCGACCTGGCCGAAACGACCGACCTCGGCGAGATCCCGGACGCCGACAGCGAACTCGCCAGCGAAGAGTCGCTCGACGAAGTCGAAGGGCTCGGCGACCTCGACGACGACATCCAGATCGACGACGACGCGTTCGACATGGACGACGTCGAAGAGGAAGAAGAACAGCCCAAGAAGAAAAAGAAGAAGTGAGCCGCCGCGGAGCACCCGTCATCGCCCCGATACGCGAGTCATCCGCTTCTCGGACGGCTTAGGTAAGCCGAGCGGACGGGAGCGAGTCTGAGCGAGGCCTCGATCCCGGCGGGTTGCCGTAGCGGTTCACCAACCCACTGGACGACTCAACCGCCGGCGTTCTTCTCGGCGGCAAACTGTTCCATCGCTGCCAGCGTTTCCGCGCTGACATGGTGTTCGATCCCTTCGGCGTCGATCGCCGCGGTCTCCGGGCTCACTCCGAGGGCGCAGAGGAACTTGTAGACGATCTCATGCCGGGCGCGGGCGGCGCGGGCGAGTTTGCGGCCGGCGGGGGTGAGGCCGATCGGGCCGTAGGGCTCGGTGGTGGCGTAGCCGTCCCGCTGGAGGCGGCCGACGGTCCGGTTCACGGTGACGTGGCTCACGCCGAACCGCTTGGCGAGGTCGGTGACACGGCACTTCCCGGCGGCCTGCGCGATCTCGTCGATCGCTTCGACGTAGTCTTCGGCCAGTTCGGTGGCATGATCGCGGCGGGTGCGAACGTGCTGATCGGCCGGGGCGCGAGGCGTGCTGGTCATGAAATCTCGGGCGAGTCGTGATCCCGTCATCTTCCCGAGTCGTCGCCATCTGTCAAACCCCGCCGCGGTGGCCGGAGGTCTGAGCGCCTTCAGAATGAGGAACGATGCCAATTCCGGAGACTGCACCGGCAAGGCCCTTTGCCTGAAGCCCCGTCGCCAGCAGGCGGCCCGGAGCGTTCGGGAATCCGGGGGCGTCGCTACAATCCCGGTCCCATGAAACACGTCATCCTGTTCGATATTGATGGAACGCTCCTGCTCTCCGGCGGCGCGGGGCAGGTCGCGATGGAGCGGGCGCTCGAAGAGACGTTCGGCGTCAAGGAGCTGAATTGCGACATTCCCGCGGCGGGGCGGACCGACCGGTCGATCACGACCGACCTGTTCCGCCATGTCGGCCTCGAACCGAGCGAGGCCCGCTGGGAAGCCTTTGTCGCCAGCTATTTTCGAATGCTCCCGCGGACCCTCGTGGAACTCGGCGGGCACGTCCTACCGGGGATCCGCGAACTGCTCAAGCTGCTCGCCGCCCGCCAGGATGTGACGCTCGGGCTGCTGACAGGGAATTTCGAAGAGGGAGCCTGGATCAAGCTCCGGCACTTCGAGCTCGACCACTACTTCCGGTTCGGCGGCTTCGGCGACGACCACTTCGACCGGGACGACGTCGCCCGCCTCGCCTACGACGCCACACACCGCCACCTGGGCCGCCGCGTCGAGCCGCAGGATGTGTGGGTCATTGGGGACACGCCGTCCGATGTCCGGTGCGGTAAAGCGATTGGTGGTCGAACTGTGGCTGTCGCGACGGGCATGTACGCTGCAGAAGAACTCCAGGCTCACGATCCCGATCTGCTGTTGCCAGACTTCTCCGACCCGGAACGGTTTCTGAATTCCCTGGGCACGGTCGAGACTGATCGGCGTTAGGAATTTTTGCATTCGCGCGGAAGGTTCGTCTCTCTCCGCGGGAACCCACGATACGAAATAAGCCCGCCCTCGCGTTGCGCATAGGCGGGCTCTCGAATCGACAGGTAACACCGTTCGCTTACGAAGCCTTCTGGTGCGCCTTCTCCTGAGCATCGATCTCCTTATCGCGGGCCTCAATCTGCTGCTGAACATCCGGGCCGGTTCCCGGCTCCGGATAGGACTTAGGGCCGCCACCGCATCCTGCAAACAGAAGCGGGCTGGACAGCGACAACGCGAGAAGAAAACGGAACATCAGGATTCGATTCTCCATGATTAACTCAGCGTCCCGAACTGAATGGGACTGAAAACGAGCACTACCACATGTTCATGACACGGGGGCGAGCAACTCCTTCGCCCCACGTGCTAGAAGTCGCCGAGAGGCTGACCGTCTTTTGACCGGCACAGGCGGCTGAACGTCGCCCCGTCGATTTCGAAGCTGATCTGTCGCACGGAACCGTCCGCGAGAACCCCGTTCAGCCCCGTATGCGGAGAACCGAAGTTCGGCGGCCAGATTGAGCCGCCCGACGAGTCCGGGCCCTTGAAGTCGGGCAGCGGCGGATAGTAGGTGGGAGTTCCCGTCGCGGGGACGTTCCCCCCCCATCGGATCACGTCTTCGTCCCAACCGGCGTTATTCCACCGCTCGTTGTCCCCGCCGTCCTGGGCCGTCCCGTACATGAGCGGGTTCAGAACTTTCTCTGCCACCATGAGGACGTTCGAGCTGCCGTCCTTGATCCGCTCGACCCGCAGGACATCGACGCCGGTCTTGATCAGCACGCCAGGAGTTCCGTCGTTCTTCGACTTATCGCCGGCGTTTCCAGCATAGTCGCACTTGTACGTATTGCTGATCAGCTGCGGGCTTCGGCGGGACGGGCAGTAGAACATCGGAATCGCTTTTCCGGCGACGGTGCTCTCCTTCGTGTTGTAGGCCCCGTCGACAACAGGCGGGGGATCGTCGGTCGTCTGTGCCAGGTTGAAGACCGCGGTCTGGTCGATGAATGGCAGAATCCAGTATGACCAGCTCCACGCTTCGCGGGTTCGCCCACGCGTCGGACCGTTCGTGTCGACGACCCGAGGATCGCCGTTCGTTCCAGCATTCGGAAGCCGGTTGTACTGCTCCTCGAAGTTGTGGAAAGCGATTCCCATTTGCTTGAGCTGGTTCGCGCACTGCGTGCGACGAGCCGCTTCGCGAGCCTGCTGGACCGCCGGAAGGAGGATGGCGACCAGGACGGCGATGATCGCGATGACGACGAGCAGCTCGATCAGGGTGAAGCCCTTTCGGCCGGCTCGAAGCACTGACTGTGTTGAACGCTGCATGTGGGTCACTCCGCGTAACTGGGATGTTCGCCGGCGAGGAATCGGTGCCGACGCGAGGGGATGATTCGATCAGATCTCACGGCCCCGAACGGGGCCGAGGCTATTCAACGTTTGGCGGCGGGCTTCCGCTGTACCTGCATCTGCTGGGCGCGTTCCGCATCCTGAACATCCGCCTCTTCCTTCGCGGCAGCCGCCTTCTGCTCAGCCGTCAGCGGAGCATAGGCGTCGGCAGTGGACCCGCCGCACCCGGACGAAATCGTCAGGGCCAGGGCGAGCAGAAGGAAAGACGCGGACATCTTCATTGGAAACAGTTTCTCCAGAGGGGTGGGACGTCGATCTCACTTGGACTGAGATCACGGAAGGCTCACGCGGCTTGACCGGTGTTTGGAAAGTCGATTGGCGGATCGACTCAGCTGGTGACGCTGGGCGGATCCGCCAACGCATGGAAAGAAAAAGAGGTAGCGTCTGGACTGGAGCGAGGACGTCTTAGAACGCGTCGATCCGCTGGCCATCGTTCCGAATGCTGAGACGACGGAACGTTTCACCATCAATCTGATAGGGAATCACTCGAACGGAGCCATCTCCCATGCAGTAGTTCGCTCCGGCTGCGTGCGCGGATCCGAAGTTGTTGTACCACAGGGTATTGCCGGCGGAATCGACCGTGGGAGCTTCACTGTCGGGGATCGGAGAAACGGCGAACACCGCTCCGCTTTCATTGCGGCCGGCACCGTGGCGGATGACGTCCTCGTCCCACCCGGCGTTGTTCCAATTCTCGTTGTCGCCGCCGTTGTTCGCGATGTAGTTGAAGTGCATCGCCTTCTCGCCGACCATGATCGTGTTCGACGAACCATCGGTGATCTTCTCGACCACGAGCTTCGTCTGCCGGTCGGTCTGGATCACGACCCCCGTCTTGTCGCCGGAGCTTTCGATTTCGCGAATGTCCCGCTTGATGCCGTTGTCGCCATCGTTCTTCGGGGTCCGAACGTTCGATCCGATGAAATACCGCTCGCCAGCGTTGCCAGCGTAGTCATAGCGGTAGATCTTGTTGGCGCCATAGCCGATCGGAGCCCGACGGCTCGGGCAGTTGTAGGACGGGATCATCTTCTGTGCGACGAGAAGGGTCGTCGCCGCGTAGTTGTTGTCGTCGGCGATGTTGTAGATCGTGTTCTGCTCCATGTAGGGCAGAATGTGAAACAGCCAGCTCCAGCCCCGGACTTCGGTCGAGTTGCAGCAGACGGCTGGCAATGTGTCGAGCGAAATCGACTTCGCGCCGTCCCGGGCCCCCTGCGGGAGGGATCCCTGGACTTCCTGGAAGTTGTGGAATGCAAGACCGATCTGTTTGAGATTGTTGGCGCACTGGCTGCGGCGGGCCGCTTCACGGGCCTGCTGAACAGCGGGGAGCAACAGCGCCACCAGCACGGCGATGATGGCGACCACGACAAGCAACTCGATCAGCGTGAATCCGCGAGGCTGACGGCTTTGCAGATGTGTGGAAACAACACGGCTTTGCATCGAAACAACAAACCTCCGTCCTGGTGACTTTGAAACGGCGGGCGTGACTGCACGCCGCGGGAACCGTTCTCTCCTTGCCATCGCGCCGGAGCAGCGTCGTTGCATCCCGCGAGCTGGGACGCAGATGGCTTTCGTTGCGCAGAGAATGTTCGCGTCGCGAATGAAGATGACGCGCGAGTCGTGTTAAGATTTGGGACATCCCGGAACGGGCGACATGCAGCCGAACCCGAGTCGGCGCAAGTGATTTCTGAGGAGAGGATTCAGGCCCGAAGGGCAATTCTGCAGTTCCGCCCCCATCGAGCGAAAAGCGGGGTTTGTGTTAAGACGCGGAGAGCCCCGGCCGAGCCCTCATTCACGCGTTCCCCATGCGAAACCACTCAGCCAGGCGGGGCGTTGCAGCCGGGTTGCATCATCTTCACTGGATGCGTCTTAACCTGTGGACCGCGGCTGTTAAGGGACCATTCTGAAGATCAGGGGCTCCTGTTTACGCACTGCGGACTTCGTGCTTCGTTCCGTCGTACGAGATCACTTTTTTCTCGTCCCCGACGACCGTTTCGATGTGGACCGGCCGCGACCAGAGCCGCTGAAGATTGGTCAGCGTGTCCTGCGCGTAATCCTGCTTCAGTTCGATGCCGGCGTAGTCGTGCTTGAGGTACAGCTCGCCCCGGTTCCGGTAGTTGCCGTCCTTGACGTAGATGAACGGCCGGCCGAAGTTCGTCAGGCTGTTGAGGAGCTGCGCCTTGATCTGCTTGAACTCGCGGCTGGCGATCTCGTAGTTGCCGCTGTCTTCGTTGTAGGCGAACGAGAAGAGCTTGTGCTTCTGGCAGAAGTCTTCCGTCAGGAACGTATCGATGAAGGTCACGTCGTTGTGGATCCGGCGGACCTCAAAGATCTTGTCCCGCCCCTGGCCGACCTTCTTGTCCCACCGGCGGCGCTCGTCGTAGTCGTCGCACTGTTCCCAGTCGCTGCCGAACTGTCCCTTGTTCCAGCGTTCTTCGACGTCGCGGAACAGCTCGATCCCGATCTTGTACGGGTTCAGCCGCTGCGGGCTCATCGCCATTGTGCCGGAGTGGTGGTCGGCGTAGTCGATGATCTCGGCATCGGTCAGGCCGTGGCGGGTCATGATCGTCGAGTGCCAGAAACTGGCCCAGCCTTCGTTCATGATCTTCGTCTGGCCCTGCGGGGCAAAGTAATACGCCTCGTCCCGGATGATCGCCAGGATGTCGTGCTGCCATTCGCGGAGCGGCGCGTACTGCAGCAGGAACAGCATCACGTCCCGCTGCGGCTCTTCGGGGAACGACCGCGACGCGGCGCGGGCCTCTTCCTGCCGCCGCCGTTCCCGATGCTCCGCCTCGAGCACCTCGGGGGGATTGATGTAGGCGTCCATGTAATCCTTCGCCCGGAATTTTCCGCGCGGCTCCGGAAGACCATGTTCTTCCTGCTCGTCCTCGTGTTCTTTCTGCTCTTTGTCGGCCTGGACCTGCTTGGCGTCGGGCTGGCGGCGGATGTGGGGGGAGTAGGGGTCGATCAGGTCTTCGATCGAGAGGCAGGCGTCGACGAACTGCTCCACCTGATCGTAGCCGTAGCGGTCGATGTAGCGGTTGATCCGCGAGGCATGGTTCGCCATCTGGTCGAGCATCTTCCGGTGCGTGTGCGAGAACCAGGCGTTGTTCTTGAAGAAGTCGCAGTGCCCGTAGACGTGCGCGATGACCAGCTTCTGGTCAGTGAGCGAGTTGCAGGAGAGGAGGTAGGCGTAGCAGGGGTCGGTGTTGATCACCATCTCGTAGATCTTCTGCAGACCGTACGAGTACCCCTTCATCAGCTCATCGTATTCGGCACCGAACCGCCAGTGCGGGTAGCGGACCGGAAAGCCGCCGTAGGCCGCCATCATCGAGATCTCTTCGTAGTCGACGAACTCGAAGATCGTCTCGAAGAAGTCGAGTCGGTAGCTCTTGGCGATCGCCGCCATCTCGTCCTGGATGACGCGGATTTCCGAGGGGAGCGTGCGGGGGGCGGAGATGGACATCGGCAGTCGCTCCTGGTTCGACCGTGGGAAGGAAGGCCTTGCGCCGCCTCGCCGATCCGTCCGCGCTGACGCACCGCTGGAGGCCCGCCGGGCCAGTCCCATTGCTGAGCGAATTCTACGCGCGGGGAGTCGGGAGGGGACAGATCAGGTCGCCGGTTCGTCCCGATCCGGGCTTGTTGAACCGGTGTCGAGAACTCTGCACTGGCCGGACAGTCGGCCTGACCGGACCAGCAAAATCCTCATCGGCAAAACTTAGTCATTGACCTAAGTGTTGGTTCGCGGCACGATTATCACGGGCCACATCACTCATCCCGGCCCAGAGGACCGTTCTCGTGCCCACCGTCGCAGACCCGATCGACGGCGTGTTCCGCGCCCTCTCCGACCCGACGCGGCGACGCGTCCTGGAACGGCTCGGCCAGAGCCCCGCTTCCGTGAGCGAACTGGCGGAGCCATTTCCGATGGCGCTCCCTTCGTTCGTCCAGCACCTCCGGGTGCTCGAAGGGTGTGGTCTCGTCCGGTCGACCAAGACGGGACGGGTCCGGACGTATCAGCTCTCGCCGCAGCCGCTCAAGCAGGCGGAAGACTGGCTTGCCCAGCAGCGAACGCTGTGGGAGCGCCGGCTCGATCAGCTCGACGACTACCTCATCCGACTCAAGGAGCAACGCCAATGATCGCCGCCGACCCCTGGAAATTTGACCCCCAGCGCGACCTCGTCTTCGAACGGATCGCCGACGTCCCTCCGGAACTTGTCTGGGAGGCCTGGACGACTCCCGAGCACCTCAAAGCCTGGTTCTGTCCGAAGCCCTGGGGCGTCTCGGAGTGCGAGATCGATCTCCGCCCGGGGGGAATGTTTCGCACGGTGATGCTCTCTCCCGAGGGCGAAAAGTTTCCGAACCTGGGGTGCTATCTCGACGTCGTCCCCAACCGGCGGCTCATCTGGACCGATGCCCTGCATCCGGGGTTCCGGCCGTCGAACACGCCGTCGGCCGGATGCCCGGTCCCGGGGTTCTTCACGGTCATCATCACCCTGGAGCCAGCCGGCAGTGGAACGCGGTACCACGCTCTCGTGCTGCACCGAGACGAAGCCGGGCGGAAGCAGCACGAGGAGATGGGGTTTCACGAGGGCTGGTCCGTCGCGTTCGACCAGCTGGTGGCCCACTGCAAGGCGATGCGGGAATAGATCCGCTGTCAGGCCGCACGCAGACGCCGGGAGGCTCGCCGGGCATACCAGCTGGCGAGCCACTCCCACGCCGCCAGTACCAGGTACGACGCGCCGACCGTCGGGAACAGGAGCCCGACCACGACACACGCCACCACGAGCCCGCGTGAGACTGGCGCGGTCGAGTCGGAGGTCTCCGTGGAGGAACCAGCGTCTCCCTTGGCCCGCGCGGCGTTCCGCTGACGTTTCCACCACCAGATCAGCACGCCGGAGACGGCGAGCGCCACCATGGCGAGGCAGCCAGCGGCGGCGAGGATCTTCGTCGGGAGGCCGTAGATCGAGCCGAAGTGGATCACGAGACTCAGGATCCGGAAGCGAAACATCGGGTGCAGGTCGTCCCAGCCCGACCGCTGCAGAAGCGCTCCCGAGTACTGATCGAAGGCCCAGATCCGGAAGTCGCCGAGGCGAGTCCATTGCGGCCGTTCCTGACGGAGATCGTTGAACACGACGCTCCCGTCCGGCTGCCCCGGCAGCAGGACATGGAATCGGCTCTCCGGCCCCGCTTCCTTCCGGACCTGCTCAAGCATTCCGTCCAGCGAGGCCTTCGCTGCTCCCTCGACGACGGTCGATTTCGGCGGCTGGAACAACGGACTGCGGGCTCCGCCGGTCGCGGCCATCACCTTGCTGTACATCGCTCCCGTATAGGTCGAGAAGACCATCCCGGTCAGAGCCAGCAGCAGGATCACGACCGCGAACCAGCCGCCGAGCGCATTGTGCAGCCGCCAGTTGACCTTGTAAGCCCCGCCGCTGGCCGGAACCGTGAGCGAGTTCCGGAGCTGCCGCGCCGTCTTGGGCCACCACAGGAAGAGCCCCGTCAGGCAGAGCACGATTCCCCAGCCAGTCATGAGCTCGATGATCGAGCTGCCGACCTCCCCGGTGAGGAGCCGCCGGTGCAGCTGCTCGACGATCCGGACGAATGCCGTCTCCCGCGCCCTTTCGCCGACCAGCTCGCCGGAATAGGGATTGATCCAGACATCGTGGAGCCCCTCGATCCCCGGCGTCAGCAAGAGGAACTGATACGGCTTGTCGGGACGGTCGTTCTGCCGGTACTGAAGAATCTTCGAGTTGGGATACCGCTCGCGGACCGTCCGGTAGCAGGACTCGTCTGAGGAAGATGTCGTGGGTGGGGATGCCGGAGCCTCGATCTTCCAGAGGTCCGGACGGAGGGCGTGGTCGATCTCCGGCGAGAAGACGAGAATCCCCCCCGTCACCGCGATGAGAATGAGCAGCGGGGCCCCGAACAGTCCGGCATAGAGGTGCCATTTCCAGAACAGACGACGGTACGGGAAAGCCGGACGTGGCTGTGCGATGGCTTCGCACGCAGCCGGATTCGGAGTCGGTGGCGCCAGCGCCGGTTCCAGAATGGGGGATTCGGTCGGCACCATGACAAAGCTCTCTGACGAACAACTGGAAAGCGGTCGGTATCAGGGGATCGGACGGGCGGTCGGGACGCTCCGGCTCCAGGGTCAGTTCAACGGACCAGAGCGCGGAACCAGGGCCCGTCGGGCTTCCTCGACGTTCTTCTCCGGCAGGTCCAGTTCGAACGTCTCGAGGGCTGCCGGTTCCGTGCCGATCTTCACGCGGAACTTCGACGAGGCGGGATCGGCATACCTGCCGTCCATGAAGTCCCGCATGCTGGTCCCTCCCTGGGGCCAGAAGAACGTCACGATGTACTCGCCGGCGATCGCGCCGTCGTTCGTGCCGTTCGTGGACATCGTGAACCGACCGTCGGAGCCGGTCATCGCGACCGGGCGGGCGGCATTCCCTTTCACCGACGGGTCGACGTTGTGGAAGCTCACACCGACCCCTTTCTCCCGTTGCTCGTTGATGAGCACCTGGCCGGTCACCTCGTACTTGGCCAGGCCGTCTCCCTTCGGCTTTCCGCAGCCGCTGCAGAGGACTAGCGCACAGAATCCCCAGACGAGTCTCGAAGGCATCGCGGTTCCGACAACGGGAAAGGGAGGAAGGAAGAGAGGCCCGCTGTCCCCCACGGATGCGAAACGGGGATTGCGGGCCGGCGCGGCGGCGGCCGGCTTCTAGAACTCGCCGACCGGCTTCGCGTCGTTGCGGGTCACGAGCCGGATCATCGTCGTGAGGTCGAGGCTCTCGCTGATGAACCGCGCCGAGCCGTCTCCCAGCAGGATGTTCGCCCCCCCGGTGTGGAAGCTATAGGGGTTCGAGCCGTTGCTCGTGCAGTTCACGACGCAGTTTCCCGCGCTCTGGGTCAGCCCGTCGTAGCTGTAGTTCCGGAGTGAGAGGCGGCTGAACCCGGCCCAGATCCGCCAGTGAAGCTGGTTGTTGACTTCGCTGACGTTCCGCTTGGCGTCGTAGATGTTGCCGCCGCCGGCGATCTCGCAGACCTGCATCGTGTTGCTGAGTCCGTCGGTCACTTCGGAGATCAGCGTCGCGAAGTTGTTGTACGGCATCAGCCCGACTGTCGCGACGCCGCTGACGCTCGTGTTCGACGAGCAGGCGTACTCGTTGACGCCGACCAGGATCTTCTCGCCGTTCGTCGCCCCGTCCCAATCGAACGACGTTGTGTCGACGGTCATCGTGACCGTCGCCGGCGCCGGAGAAGAGGGGCACTTGAAGAGCGGCATCGACTTCCCGAGCGTCGGCCGGTTCGCCGGATCGATGTGGCTGATCGTGTCGTCGTAGCGGCCGATCGCGTTCCCCTGGTCGACGTAGGGAAGCAGGCTCCGAGCCCAGCAGGCGGCGATGGCGTACTTGGGGCCGAGTTTGTGCCATGACTGGCTGATGGGGAAACGACTGTGGGTTTCGTAGTAGTTGTGGAACGCGATCCCCATCTGCTTGATGTTGTTCGTGCACTGGGAATTGCGGGCCGCCTCGCGGGCCTGCTGGACCGCGGGAAGCAGGATCGCGACGAGCACGCCGATGATGGCGATGACGACCAGAAGTTCGATCAGGGTGAAACCACGCCGGGTTTGCACGACGGACGCTCCTTGGGCGAATGCGGAAAGCGGTTCTCGACCACCTTCCCGGAAGACACAGGGGAGATTCCACGGAGGTGCGAAGTCCGTATCCCGAGGAAGCGAGGTGGCCGCGGCACTCATTCCGAGAGCAGTCACAAACCTGCGATGACGCGAGTCATCGCACCAGTGCGCTCTGTCTGATCTGACGCCGAACCTGCCTGCCGCTCTTGGGGCGACCCCACATCCGAGATGTCGATCTCCGCCTGACGGACAGAGGAGATCGGACGCAACTGATTGGCCTGACTGGAATACCGGTGGCGTCTGGCTAGCAGGTCTTCCACAGAGGTCCAGGAATTTGATCCTGAGACTCATTCTCACCTAAATTAGCCGTGAGGCTGCGGCAGCTCAAGCAACTGGAGGCAGGGGCGGATCGATATTACGAAAACTTCATGAAGCCCGCCGACGATGTTTGAGGAAGGGGCCGGGCGAGTGAGACAATCCGCCCAGTCTGTTCACTCGTGGAATTGAGGAGATTGACCGATGAGAGCGCTGTCCATTGCCGGGTTGCTGACCGCCTTGTTTGCCGTTTCGGCCATCGCCCAGGACCAACCGAAGATGCCCGCCCCGCAGAAGGAGCATGAGTGGCTGCAGCAGTTGGTCGGGGACTGGGAATCCGAGATGGAGGTGAGTGCCGGCCCTGGCGTAGAGAAGTCGACCTGCAAGGGGACCTCGCACACGAAGTCGCTCGGCGGGTTCTGGGTCGTGACGGACGTGAAGTCGGAGATGCTCGGAACACCATTCACGGCGGTGCAGACGATCGGCTACGACGCCAAGACCAAGAAGTACGTCGGGACGTGGGTCGATTCGATGATGAACCACATGTGGAAGTACGAGGGAAGCGTCGATCCGACCGGCAAGATCCTGACCCTCGAAGCGGAGGGGCCGGACATGGTCCACGAAGGTAAGACCACCCTGTACCGGGACATCTACGAGTTCAAGTCGAAGGACCATGTCGTCATGACCTCCACCGTGAAGGGGGAGGACGGCAAGTGGGTCACGTTCATGACCGGAAACTCCCGGCGGAAGAAGTAACGGCGAACCTGCCGCGACGGCCCGAGTCCTGAGACCATCCGAGGACCGCTTTCCGATCCGGGTAGCGGTCCTCGTCATTTTTCCCGTGCCCGGGAGAACCGTCGATGGCGATGCCGCCGATCCAGACCGCCCCGCTGTTTCCCGAGATCAGCCGGCACCTTGTTGCGCTCCTGCGGTCCCTGGCACCGGACGAGTGGCGTCTCCCGACTGTCAGCTCGCGCCGGCAGGTGAAGGACATCGCCACGCACCTTCTCGACGGAAGCCTCAGGCGGCTTTCGATGCAGCGGGACGGCTACGACGCGAACGCTCCGGAGACGCGGCCGCAGCCCGGCGAAACCCTCGTTGCGTTCCTGACCCGCCTCAACGACGACTGGGAGGTCGGAACACGAAGGCTGAGTCCGCGGGTCCTGACGGACCTGATCGAATGGGCCGATCGGCAGCTTGCGGATCTGTTCGGGGCTCTCGATCCGGAGGGCCCCGCGATCTTCCCGGTCGCGTGGGCGGGTGAAGAGCAGTCGCGGAACTGGATGGACGTTGCCCGCGACTACACCGAGAAATGGCATCACACGCAGCAGATCTTCGATGCCACCGGCCGCACGAGCTCGATCACCTCAAGACACCTGCTCCATCCGTGCCTCGACATCTTCTGTCGCGCGCTCCCCTACACCTATCGCGACATCTCCGCTCCCGAGGGGACAGTGGTAACGCTGGCCGTGACCGGTGAAGCGGGCGGGGAATGGCACATCCGGCGGGCCGCGGCCGGCTGGGAACAGCTCGCGACGTCCGCGACCCCCGCGGCGCGGGTCACGATGGATCAGGAGACCGCCTGGAAACTCGTCACGAAACGCCGTCCGCGCGAGGCGGCGTTGCAACAGTTCCCCGGAATCGAAATCGCCGGAGACGAATCGCTCGGGGGACATCTCCTCGATATGGTGTCGGTCATGGCGTAACCGGCGCAGCCTTCGGGCGCGTGAGCCGGATCGATGCGCCGCTCTCGAGAGAGGTGCCTCCGTGCTCCGAGCATCCGGCCCGATGTCGCTCCCCCTCGCGGCGATCGTCAGCCTCGTGGTTCTTGTTTCCGGTCCGGCGACTCTCGCGGCCGCAGACAAGCCGGCGCCGATCCACGTTGATGTCGCGTATGGCCCGCATCCGCATCAGATCCTGGATGTCTATGTCCCGCCGGCCGGGGACGGCCCCTTTCCGGTCCTAGTCTGGTTTGGCGGACTTTGGGCTCCGAAGAAGGGCCCTCCGGACGTGAACCGGTTCTTCCGGGAAGGCTGCGCCGTGATTGCCGTCCAGACCCGTGTCATGCAGGACGCCATCGAGGCCAAGATCGATCCACCGATCTCGGTCTGTCTGCTCGACGCCCGCCGCGCCGTGCAGTTCGCGCGGCGGCATGCCGCCGAGTGGAAGCTCGACCCCGGCCGAATCGCCGTGGGGGGCGGTTCGCAGGGAGCGCTGCCTGCCCTGTTCGTCGGCTGTTCCGTCGACGCCGCCCAGCCGGATGCAGCCGATCCTGTCGAACGGTTCTCGACGCGGGTTGTCGGAGTCGCGGCGTTCCGGAGCCAGCCGACGGTCGATCCCAAGCGGATGCAGGAATGGGTCCCCGGTGTCGAGTGGGGGGCATCTGCGTTCGGCTGCTCCTTCCCCGAGTCCCTCACCCGACGGGAGAAGCTCCTGCCGGCGATCACGACCTGGTCGCCCGACTACCTGCTCCAGGAGCACTCGGCGCCGATCTACTTCGAAAACAACTGGGGGCTGACGCAGCCCGAAGGAGTCGGCCGGATGGACTACCTCGTCCACGCTCCGCAGTGGGGGCTGGGCTTCCAGAAGCTCGCCGAGGCCAAGGGAGTCGCCTGCTGGGTGAAGTACCCCGGCCATCCGACCGAACCGTACGCCGACACGTGGGACTTCCTCGTCCGGCGGCTCAAGGCTCCAGCGGAATAGCGCCGCGTTGGTGGTTCCGTGTCAGACCTTGTGGTACTCACGGTACCACTCGACGAACCGGGCCACGCCGGTCTCGATCGGCGTGTCGGGACGGAAGCCGACGTCCCGGATCAGGGCGTCGACGTCGGCGCAGTTCTCGGGAATGTCGCCCGGCTGCATCGGCAACATCTCGAGCACCGCTTTCCTGCCGAGGCACTGCTCGAGCGTCGCAATCAGATGCATCAGCTCGACCGGACGGTTGTTCCCGATGTTGTAGAGACTGTACGGGGCATTGCTTGTCGCCGGATCGGGATCGTCGCCAGTCCAGGCGGGATTCGGCGCCGGAATCCGGTCCGCCACCCGCACGACCGCCTCGACGATGTCGTCGATGTAGGTGAAGTCCCGTCGCATATTGCCGGCGTTGAAGACCTTGATCGGAGAGCCTTCGAGGATCGCCTTGGTGAAGATCCACATCGCCATGTCGGGCCGGCCCCACGGGCCGTAGACCGTGAAGAACCGCAGGCCGGTCGTCGGGATCCGGTAGAGATGGCTGTAGGAGTGGGCCATCAGCTCGTTCGCCTTCTTCGTCGCGGCGTAGAGGCTGAGCGGATGGTCGACGTTGTCCTCGACCGAGAACGGCAGGTTTGTGTTGGCTCCGTAGACCGAACTCGATGACGCGTAGACGAGGTGCGGCACCTGCTGGTGCCGGCACCCTTCGAGGATGTTCAGGAACCCCTCGATGTTGCAGCCGATGTAGACGTGCGGGTTCGTCAGCGAGTACCGCACCCCTGCCTGGGCGGCGAGGTGGATCACGCGGTCGAACCGGTGCTCTTCAAACAGCCGCGCCATGCCGGCCCGGTCGGTCAGGTCGAGCTCCGCGAACTGAAAGGCGGGCGCGTTCCCGAGCAGGGCGACCCGGTCCCGTTTGAGCGGGACGGAGTAGTAGTCGTTGACGTTGTCGAGACCGACGACGCTGGCGCCGCTTTCAAGCAGCTTCCCGGCGACATGAAATCCGACGAACCCCGCCGCTCCGGTGACAAGAATCTTCCGCACGCCAGTCTCCGCAGGGTCACACAGACCGGACGCCCGGCGGTGATCCACGTCAGTCGCCGGCACGGGCGCCACCGGGCGAAGCGAGTCGCGTCGGTTTTCGGCCGGAACGAAGGCGGTCTCACCCCTGACAGGAGCAACTCGACCGATTTCGCGGTGCAAAGTATCCTGACTGGGACGGGAATCAGCAAAGGAGTCGCCCCGCATTCGTCGTCGGGGCGGGTTTCGGAGAACGGAATGCCGCGCGAGAAAGTGTTTCAGGGGGGGGATGATCCGGACGAGACGCCGGATGAGCCGATCCTCCGGGGGGGAGCGTCGTTCTCCGGCGGTTTCGATCCGAACGACGATCGCTTCGATGAAGCGCTCCGGCCGCAGCGGCTCGACCAGGTGGTCGGCCAGCGGAAGGTCGTCGAGCGGATCCGGATCATGCTCGAGGCGACCCGCAAGCGGGGGGACACGCTCGGGCACCTGCTCCTCGACGGCCCTCCCGGCATCGGCAAGACGACGCTGGCGACCGTGATCCCCCGCGAATTGGGGGTCGAGTGCCAGATCGCCGCCGGCCCGGCGCTGGCGGCTCCCAAGGACCTGCTCCCCTACCTGACGAATGCGTCAGAACGGTCGGTCCTGTTCATCGACGAGATCCACCGGCTGCCGGCTGCGGTCGAGGAATTTCTGTACCCGGCGATGGAAGACTTCCGGGTCGATATCGCGCTGGGAGAAGGCCTCAACGCCCGTACGATCAACATGCAGCTGAAGCCGTTCACGGTGATCGGCGCGACGACCCGGGCCGGGATGCTGACCGCTCCGATGCGGGACCGGTTCGTCTACCGGGAGCACCTCGACTTCTACGAGAACCCCGATCTCGTCGAGATCGTCCAGAAGAACGCCAAGAAACTGCGGAGCTCCATCACCGAAGAGGCGGCCTTCGAGGTCGCCCGCCGGAGCCAGGGGACGCCGCGGAAGGCGAACAACATCCTGCTCCGGACCCGCGACTTCGCCACGCTGAACAATCCGGACGGCCTGATCACGACCGAGATCGCCCGTCACGCTCTCGAGATGCTCGAGATCGACGCCCTCGGGCTCGAACGACAGGATCGCCGGTATCTCGAGACGATGATCAAGATCTTCCACGGCGGCCCCGCAGGGCTCAACGCCATTGCGCACAGCATCAGTATCCCTCCCGACACGCTCGAGGATGACGTCGAACCGTTCCTGCTGCGGGCGGGACTGATTCTCCGGACGCCGCGGGGACGGATCGTCACCTCGGACGGGTATACTCACCTGGGGCTCAAGCCTCGCTGAGTGCGAGTCGCGGTCAGTCCGCTTTCCTTGTTCCCTTCCCACGGACGGCCTTCGGCACCCCTTCATGCCGCAGATCCTGGAATTCGAGTGTCCGCTCTGCCACGCCCGGCTCCGTTCCAAGGACCGGACGCTGGTCGGCCGGGAGATCCCCTGCCCGGAGTGCCGTGCGCCGATCCGGATCGTCGATCGAAATGACGGGCGGATCGAAGCGGAAGCGATTGCGGCGCCGGTTCCGGCCCCTGCCCGGGGTGGGGGACGGTGGGCGGTCCGCGTCGCGGTCACCTCGACGATCCTCCTTTGCTGCGGGCTGCTGTTCTTCGTTCTGCGGGAGAAAAAGCCGGGATCGGCTGGTCCGATCCCTCCGGTTCCCACACCGCCCGTGGTCGACAACGGGGCGCTCCCGACGCCGGCGCCGACGAACGGGGACGAGGGGGGGGAGCCCCCAGCCGATCCGGTCGCGGTCCAGCGCCTGCGGCAACTCGGGGGGTGGCTGGAGGAAGACCGCGTCCAATCCGGAGCCTGGCCCCTCCCGTTCGAGGAAGGGGAAGCCCTCGCGCCGGAAGAGCGGTTCAGCTGGCTCGCGCGGCTGGCGCAGCGGCATGTCTCCGACGGGACACCACCTCCGAATCTTTCGCTCGCCTGGAACGCCCCGGAGAACGACCGCTTCGTCCGCCGCCGGATCGCTCCCTTTCAGAATCCTGACCTCGCCGCCGCGGGCCCCGACCGGTATCCGGCGGGACATTTCGTAGGGATTGCCGGCGTAGGGCCCGATGCCCCACGGCTCGCGAAGTCGCATCCCCGAGCCGGCATCTGGGGCTACGAGCGGCGGACCACCGTCGACGACGTCAGGGACGGCCTCTCGAACACGTTCCTGGTGCTGGGGCGTGAGCAGCAGCTCCATTCGTGGGGGGACGGTGTCCATTCAATGCGGGGGGTCACGGCGGAGCCGTACTTCGGCGGTCCGGACGGGTTCGGGACCGGCCAGCCCGACGGCATGCATGCGTTGCTGGCGGACGGGAGCGTCAAATTCCTGGCAAAGGAGACCGCGCCGGTCGTCATCCGGCGGTACGCCGCGATGGCCGACGGGTTTTCGCTCGATCCGTCGGTGAGCGGCGATCCTCTCGACCTCAAGCCAGCGGCGGTCCCTGTGACCACCGCGCCCGTCGGTGTCGCCTCGCAGGAGAAGCCTGCCTCACCGGAGGATGAGAAGCCGATCCTTCCGCAGTTCGCGGTCGACCTTCCGCGAGTCGATCTCGACAAAGCTCTGTCGCAACCTCTCAAAGGGTACCGGATCGAGAAGCCGGTCCCGATCGAGGAGGTCCTGTTCGAACTCCGCGAGCTGATGGCGGTCCCCCTCGACTGGTCCGCCTTCCCCCCGACTGCAGGCGGGACGCCGGACAGCCCCCTCGCCAAGACGATGACCGTCACCCTGGAGGGGACGACCGTCGGGGGGGTGTTGGAGGTGGTCGCCGAGCAGCTCCGGGCGGAGATCGTGCGGGAACGACTCGGAATCCGTCTCGTTCCCCGCCCCCAGTCCGGGGGAGAGCCGGCCCCCGCCGCGGCCCCGAACCCTGCGTCGGCGGCGGGGACACCCCCAGGCCCCGCGAATCCCTGAAGGGGGAGTGAATCCCCGATCAATTGTTGAATCTCCCGGGCCGCCGTTCTGGTACAGTCGACGTCGCATTCCGTCCCGGAGTTCCGCATGCTTCGCCGCTCGCTTCTGGTCGTCGTCACCCTCTTCGCTCTCGGCTCGCGGGGCTGGGCCCAGGACAACTCGGGGGACTCGGCCCCCCAGACCGCGCACAACCCCATCGCGGTGGTGACGTTCGCCAGCGTCGAGCGGTTCCTGACCGACATCGACTGGACGTTCGAGACCGCCGGTCGGCCGGAACTGACCGACTTCGTGGCGGGGCAGCTCGGCAAGGTGGGTGACCTCAAGGGGATGGACCTGCAGAAGCCGTTCGGCGTGATGTTGTTCCTCCGGCCGGGGCTTCCCCCCAAGCCGGTCCCGGTCGGGTTTGTCCCGGTCAAGGACATCGACGACCTGATGAAGACGGTCGGGCTCGGCCCCGCCAAGCTCGTCCCGATGGAAGGGAAGTCGAACCGCTATGAACTGAAAGGCCGCCGCCGCGACGGGGTCGTGATGCTTCAGGACGGCTTCGCGCTGATCACGAATGATGAGACCTTCTTCGACGAAGAGCTCCTGCCGAACCCCGGGCCGATCGTCGAGCCGCTGGCGGTTCGCTACGACGCCTCGGTCAATCTCCGGATCCGCGAGATCCCCTCGACCATTCGGGACGTGATGGTCGGCGCCCTCAAGACGGCGTTCGCCTCCGAGATGCAGCGCCGCGACGATGAGCCGGAGTCGGTCTACAAGATGCGGAAGGCGAACGGCGCCAGCACCCTCGAAGCCCTGACGGCGATCATCGACCAGGGGGACCAGTTCACCCTCGGCTGGGACGCCTCGAAGGAGAAGAAGACCGCCGTCCTCGAATGGCAGATCGACGCCGTCCCGAACAGCGGCTTCGCCAAGTACATCAAGGATGTCGGCGGCAAGCCGACGACCTTCCACGCGATGCTGAACGACGCGCGGCCCCTGACGATCGCCGCCTCGTGGACGATGGACAAGCGCGAGCGCAAGGCCGCCACCGAAGGGACGCAGGGGCTGATGATGGAGTTCAACAAGTTCCTCAACGACGGCGAGTACGTCGAGACGCTCCACCCCGGCCTGCAGAAGATCCAGGACGTTGCGACCGCATCGATCGAGGATGGTCACATCGATTTCTGCGTCCAGATGGTCCCGCTCGAGACCGGGAAGTTCGCCCTGATCGGCGGCGCCCGCGTCGCCGGCGGCGATACGCTGGGAGCCGGGATCCGGCAGGTCCTCGAAGAGGTGAAGGATCGCCCGGAGCTCCGGGCGATGGACATCGACGTCGACTCCCACCTGAACGTCAGCTTCCACCGGCTGATGGGCCCCAAGCCGGGCGAAGGGGAGATCCGGATGTACGGCGGCGAGCCGAGCGCCTGGCTGGGGGCCGGCGGCCGGAACTTCTGGTTCTGCGTCGGAACCCCGGATGCCCTGACTAGCCTCAAGGAGACGATGGACCTCGTGACCTCGTCCGGTCCGCCGACCCCCACGACCTCTTCGGCCCCGTTCCAGATCGTGTTCCGGATGGCCCCCTGGCTGCAGATTCCGCCGGATGACGACCAGGAGGGATCGGAGCTGGGGCTGGCGAAGGAGTCCTTCAAACCGGAAGATGATGCCGCCCGGATCATCGTTCGCCCTACCGAGTCCGGATTGCGAACCCGGATTCAGTTGGACGAAGGCTTCGTCCGATGGTTGGGAATGACCCTTGCGAAGCAGATTGACTCAAGTCCTTAACGTCGCCTGAATTTCCGACTGGACCGAGAAGCGAGTTGGCCATGAAACGGATCCCCGTTCTCAGTGCTGTCTGCCTGACGATTGCCCTGGCCGCGCCCGGTATGTGCTCGGCCCAGCAGAGCTCGTTATTTGGCGGCGGCAGCAGCGGCGGCCGGACTTCGACCGGTCAGTCCGGAAGCAGCGGAATGGGCTCCATGGGGAGTGCGGCGAGCGCTCTCGGTTCGTCGATGGGGGGCTCGCGAGGGGGGACCGGATCGGGGACAGGGAGCCGCACCGGAAGTACCGCAGGGGGAGTTCAGCAGCCGCAGTTCAACTCCTTCGGCTCGGTCGGCAATTCGATCGGACAGGGAAGCTTTGTCGGCCGTAGCGACAATTCCGGCCGATTCGTCGGCCAGACCCAGGCGGGCCAGCAGAACGCGCAAGGCGGGATGGGGCTCGGCCGGATGGGAGGGGGCGGCCGGAACGGGAACAACAGCGGGAATAACAACAACGGCAACAACAACTTCGGCGGGGGCGGGAACCAGCAGGCGCAGCAGCGCCGGGTCCGTCCGCAGCTGAAGGTGGCCTTCCCGACGCCGGCCATCCAGACGGCCACTGTGACCACGACGCTGCAGCAGCGTCTGTCGACTCACGAGACGATGACCGCCGGCTCGCTGAAGAACGTCAACCTGACGATGGAAGAGGGAGGGGTGGTCACCCTTCGGGGCGAAGTCGCCAGCCAGGACGCCAAATCGCTTGCGGCGGCCATGGTCCGCCTCGAGCCGGGGGTCCGCAAGGTGGTCAACGAATTGACCATCACGCAGTAGCTCACCGCGAACGGGTTCTCTGCGGCCTGACCGTTCGTTCGGGAAATGCGAGCGTGGTTCTGCCTGGGATCGAAAATTCGCCGTCCGGCACTGGACATCTGGATCGTGCGGGGGGCCGGCGGTACGATAAATCCCATGAAACGATTTCAGCCCCAGCGAGCGGCTCGGTCCTCCGGCCGCCGCGGCGCGGGGACGCTGGAGTTCGTGCTGGCCTTGGGAGTCGTCCTTCCGCTGGTGGCCATCGCGTACCCGGCGACGCGGCGGATGCTGCAGCTCGTCTATGAAATGACCTGTACCCTGCTCTCGTGGCCGTTCCTGTGAAACAGGTCCGCGCGAACCGGGGCCGCGCTCGCGGCAAGGAGTGAGATGTGGCTTTTCGCAACTGGATCCGCCGCCTGACCCGGATCGTCCGCCGCGACGAAGAGGGGGCGCAGAGCCTCGAGACGATTCTGATCATCGGGGCGATCGCCATTCCCGTCCTGATCGTGATCCTCAAGTGGGGCTGGCCCCGGATCAAGACCTACTTCGAAGACGGCATGAACGACCTCGAAGTCCAGACGGACAACGTGCAGAACAACGGCACCTCGACCCGGTAGACGGACGGGAACGGGGGGCGGGCGATGTTGTCGTGGCCAACGTCCGGGTGGCTCGCGCTCGTGGTCGTCTCTGCCTCGATCGCGGCCTGGACCGACTGGCGGAGCGGCCGGATCTACAACTGGCTGACGCTCCCCGGCATGCTCGCCGGCTTTCTCGCGCAGTGCGTCCTCTTCGGCTGGAGCGGCGCGGCGGATTCCTTCGGGGGCTGGCTCGCCGCGGGGGGGCTGATGGTGGTCGCCCTCGCGCTCTTCCCGCACGTCGGCGGCGGTGATGTCAAACTGATGGCGATGCTGGGGGCGATGCTCGGCGTTGAGGCGGGGCTCGAGACGCTGCTCTGGACCTGCGCCGTGGCGATGATCGCGGCCCTGGGGATCCTCACCTGGAAGGCGGGGATCTGGAACGCCTGCCGGGCGATCTGGCTGTCGCTGTTGCCCGGCGCGAGAGATTCGGGCGAAGTTACCGTGGAGTCAGGGGCGAGTGGCGAGGTGCCCGCTGCTCCGGCGCCCGTTCCTGCTTCCGACCCTGTCCGGGATCTGTTGAACGACCGGATGCGAATGGCCCCGGCGGCCTTGGTGGCGGTCCTGATCGTTCTGACGCAGCGGTTGTGGGGCGCAGGCTAACTGAGTGGTCAACCGAACGAATGCGAGTTCGGCGGACAGGCTCACCATCGACGGCCTGGCTGCCGATTCCAGGACCTGACAAACCCGCGCCGATGCCGGCCAATCGCTTTTTTGCGCGACCCATCGTCCCTACGGCGCGCCCGGTCCAGCGGGACGCTGGCGGGTGAAGGCGGCGTCGACCTCGTTGAGGTAGGCGAGGAGGCGGTCCCGTTCGCTCTTGAGGTGCCGGACCCGGATCAGCGACCGGACCCGGGTCAGAAGCTCCAGGCGGTGAACCGGCTTCGTGAGGAAGTCGTCGGCGCCCGCTGCGACCGCCTTTTCGATGTCCCCCGTTTCGCGGAGGGCCGTGACCATCAGAACGGGGATATCGCGGGTCGAGTCGTCCTGCCGGAGCTGCTGGCAGACTTCGTAGCCGCTCAGCTTCGGCATCATGATGTCGAGCAGGATCAGGTCCGGCTGGCTGGAGTGGGCCATGTCGAGCGTCTGCCGGCCATCGACCGCCATCAGGATCTCGTGCCCCTCCGGAGCCAGGTAGGCTTCGAGAAGCTCGCGATTCTGCTGGTTGTCGTCCGCGATCAGGACGCGGCCAGGCTTGTGGGGTTCGCTCATGAATTCCGCACCGGATGAATACCCTCCGCTGTTCGGAAGGCTGCTCAAGTTTATGGCGTTTCTCCGGCCAGCGTAAGCGAATCGGTCATCCGGGGGCCCCATTCCGTCAAAGGACTGCCGCATGGCGTGGCAGCCGTTGATCCGTACCGGTAGACTCGGGCGTCCGCCCTGAACAGAACCCGTTCGGAACGGATTGGAGAAGCGTATGCGGATCTCTGGAATTCTGGCGCTGGCACTCGGTCTTGCGCTCCCCGGAACGCTCGTTGGCGACCAGTGGCCCCGTTTTCGCGGGCCGAACGGGACGGGCGTGAGCACCCTGAAGGGGACACCAGAGACCTGGACGGAGAGCGATTACGAGTGGAAGCTCACCCTTCCGGGGACCGGCCATTCCTCCCCGGTCATCTGGGATCGCAAGCTGTTCCTGACGACCGGAACCGAAGACGGGGACCGGACCGTGCGGGGCTACGACGCGGTGACAGGCAAGGAACTGTGGCACGACACGATCAAGCTCGGCACGAACCCGCTCCACAAGAAGAACAGCTATGCCTCCGGGACGCCGGCGCTCGATGAATCCCGCGTCTACGTGAGCCACGCCGACACGGGCAAGAACATCATCGTTGCCTATTCGCACGAAGGTGAGCAGATCTGGAGTTACGACCTCGGCTCATTTGCCGGGCAGCATGGTCAGGGGATCTCGCCGATCGTTCATGGTGACCTGCTGATCGTCCCCAACGACCAGGACGGCCCGAGTTCGATCGTGGCTCTGAATCGGAATACCGGCAAGCCGGCATGGAGCGTCGATCGCCCCGCGCGGGAAGTCTCGTACGCGACGCCGTTCGTCTATGACGCCGGCGGAGGGCCGCAGCTCATCTGTCTGAGCGGCATCGCCGGGCTCTCGGCGCTCGATCCGACCAGCGGCAAGACTCTCTGGTCCGGGGCACCGCTCGAGAAGCGGACGGTCGGCTCGCCCGTCTCTGCGGGGGGGAAGATCTTTGCAATCTGCGGCCAGGGGGGCCGGGGAACGCTGATGATGGGGATCGATCCCGCCGCGCCGAGCGCCGAGCCGCTCCTCGTCTCGAAGGGAATCCCTTATGTCCCGACGCCGATCGGCAAAGGGGACCTGCTGTTCCTGTGGACGGACGACGGATTCGCCGCGTGCCTCGACGTGAAGACCAACAAAGAACTGTGGCGGTCGCGCGTCGGCGGGAACTACACCTCGTCGCCGATCCTGGTCGGGGACAAGATCTACGCGGTCGGCGAAGACGGACAGATCGCCGTCGTCGCAGCGGATACGAAGTTCAAGCTCTACGGAAAAAGCCCGCTCGGGGACAATTCGTTCGCCACACCCGCGGTCGCCAACGGCCGGATCTACTTCCGCGGGTTCCACACGCTCGCTTCGCTCAAGGCGAAGTAGGCTGGCGACCGCGTCGCTTACCCGGTGACGGTCTCGACGTCCTGCAGTGACTTGAGACGGCGGAGCTGCGGCGACGCGAGCGCGATCACGCCCGTGACGAGGAGCGCCCCGAGCCCTCCGCCGACCACCGAGGCGACCGGGCCGAACCATTCGGCGGTGAGCCCCGATTCGAAGCCGCCGAGTTCGTTGCTGGCCCCGATGAAGACCTGGTTCACCGCGGCGACGCGGCCTCGCATGTCGTCCGGGGTCAGGCTCTGCACGAGCGTGTGGCGGATGACGACGCTGATGTTGTCGCACGCGCCGATCAGGAGGAGCATCAGCGTGCTGAAGACGAACGAGCGGGAGAGCCCGAAGCCGACCGTCGCCAGTCCGAAGCCGACGACCGCCCACAGCATCGCCCGGCCCGCGCGGCGGTAGATCGGCCGGTGGGCCTGCAGCACCGCCATCGCCCCGGCTCCGACCGCCGGCGCGGCTTTCAGGACGCCGAAGCCGACCGGGGAGGTGTGAAGCTGGTCGCTGGCGAAGACCGGCAGGAGGTAGGTCGCGCCACCGAGCAGCACCGCCAAGAGATCCAAAGACATCGACGCCCACAGCAGCTCTTGGCGGAACACGAACCGCAGACCAGCCAGGAGCGTTGCGAGGCTGACCGGTTCCCTGGACGAGGAAGCGGGGGGCTGGTCGGGGAGAAACAGCGTCAGCAGGAGGCAGGCGAGAAGCGACGCCGCGGCGGCGAGGTAGGCGGTCCGGACGCCGAGCCAGCCGATGATCAGCCCTGCGATGGCGGGGCCGACCCACGAGCAGGTCTCGAACAGGCTGCTGTTCCAGGTGATGAGGTTCGTGTACGCCTCGCGCGGCACCAGATTGATGAGAAGCGCCGAGCGGGTTGGCCGCGCGAAGGTGAGCGTGACGGCATTGATCCCGACGAGGGCGTACATCACCCCCGGCGACTGCCACTGGGGCCCCAGCGAGAGCGTCATCGCGAGGAGACACGGCGCGAGGATCAGGAAGATCTGCGTCAGCAGCAGAATCTTCTTCCGCGGGAAGGTGTCCGCCACGTGCCCCGCCGGGAGAGCAAGGGCGAAGATCGGGATGGCGTTGATCAGCCCCAGGAGGCCGAGACCGACCTTGGAGTGGGTCCGGTCATAGAGATCCCACTGGACCGCGGTCGCGAAGATCTGGCTGCCGATGACCGCCAGCGCGTAGCTGGCGGCGTAAATGCGATAGGCCCCGTAGCGGAATGCGAGGTAAGGATCCCGAGGGGGCGTCGAGGACATTCGCAACAGGTTTCGTGAAACGCCCGCTCCCACCGGACGGCAGGGGGGCGGCCGGGGCGGAAGGCCGCAGCCCCCTCCGGCCCGCCTCCGCGGGCCGGTCCTCCAGGGGCGTCACTCCGGCAGATCGGTGAACCGGGATTCGGAGTGCGTGATGACCGCCCCCTTCTCCTCGTAGGTCACCGAGGAAGTGCTGCGGTAGCACTTCAGGACATCGAGGACGCTGTCGACCTGTCCGTGGATCACGTCGAGACCGAACCCGGCGGCCCCCTCGTCACCCGACTGGGCGGCGACGATCTCGAAAGCGTAACCGATCCACGGGACGATGGCGTCGATGAGGCCGGCGAAGTGGAAGTGCTGGGCGTTCAGGATTTTCTCGGGAGCCTTCGCCAGCGGTCCGTCGAACTGGAACGGATGCTCTTCGAGGACCCGCGTCGCCTGCGGGACCGAGATCCCGAAGATCGCGTAGGCGTCGCTGACGGCGAGGCACCCGGCGATCTGCGGATCGACTCCCAGTTCCGCCGGGATATCGAGCGTGAACAGCTCACCCGCGCCGGTCGCCTTGCTGGTCAGCCCCCGCTCGTTGATGGGGGGGAACTCGACCTCCGCCTCATCGGCGGCGTACTTCTTCTGAACCGTCTTGATGATGTCTTCAGCGAGGATCCACAGCCCGTGCATCCCTTCCTTGAACTGGTCCGCGCTGGAGAGCCCCAGGACGAGAGCCGGCTCCAGGATCGGCAGGGGCTGCGAGGATTCCGGCATGTCGCGGAACCACTGCGTCGACTTCGTCTGGGCGTCGAGGACGATTGCCTGCTGTCCATCGGCGAGGGCGGGGATCAGGCTGTCGCGGAGGATTCCGTCGAGCCGCTTTGTGAACGGCAGCAGGAGGTCGCGGACCTCTTCGTACTGCGGCTTGTGCTCTTCATCGATGTTGGCGATGACCGCGGTGTTGCCGTACTCGTAGAGCTTGGCGATCAGCGGCCGGAGTTCGTCGTATTCGGCCACGGACATCGCCGCCCGGGTCACCGCGAACAGGATCGGCTCCTGGCTCCCCAGGTGCTTCAGGATTGGAAGCACCGTTCCCCGCGTCCCGTCGAATTCGCCCACCAGGTACTGGAACGTCTCGGTCCCGCGTCCCGTCAGGAAGCTGCACCCGACGAGCGAGTGCGGTGCGACCGACGTGTCGGCGCCCATCTTCTCTTCAAGCGTCTTGAGGTCCTTCTCGAATGCCTTCTTGGTTTCGTCCGGCGTGTCGGAGCTGTCCATCGCGGTCCGCAGAAAGGCGGTCACCATCCGGGCCTGGCTGGCGGCCGACTGCTGCTGGATCGCGGCGATCTCCTTGCTGGCGTACCAGAGGCCCGTCACCCGCTCCGCCTGATGCCGCAGGGCCCGCTCAAAGTCCGGCACGCTTCCCAGCGACTTCCCTTCGCCGAGCGTCTGGAGATGGCCGATTCCTTCGGCGACCGAGAACAGCAGGTACCCGTCCTGCAGGCCGAGCGCCACCGTGATCTTCTTCCCCTTCATGTGGTCGAGCAGCGTCTGGCACTGAGCTTCGAGACCTTCCGGAAATTCCTGCTCGACTTCGCTCCAGTCGATCGAGCCGAGATCGACGGTCAGCGTCAGGAAGTCCCCCTTGCCGATCTTCGTCCGGGCGACCGTGAGCTTCACGTTCTCTTCGAGCGCGGCCGCCAGCGGAGCGAGTTGCGGTTCGAGCCGGCTGATCTGCCGGAGCGCCCGTTCGCCGTCGGTGACCTTGGCACCGAGCACGAACGGAGAAAACTTCAGTTTGTCGCGGTTGTCGATCAGCTTCTGCAGGACGCTTCGAATCGTCTCCTGCTGCAGCTCCTCTCCTGCCTCCGGGTTCCCCAGCCTCGCCTGCACCTGGCTGAGACGCGCCTGATTCGAAAGGTCCTGGGTCAGGAGCGCCAGCTCGACGAGACCGACGTCGCCATAGGCGAAGATCTCGTGAGAAGCGGCGTCGCTCAGCAGGGCGACGAGCTCCTTGTTCTCTTTCTTCTTCAGGAACTTGCGGACCTCGGCGAAGTCCGGCGAGCTGTACTGCTGGTTGAATGCAGCCACGCCGAGCTGGACGAACGGCAAGGTCTGGAGCCGCTCAAAAGCCCGGCTGTTGACGAACAGGTTGTACTGCTCGCCGAGCCGGAGCGAGGAGGTGTAGAACGCAGCACTGGCCGGGACGAACCGGAGCGACGTCGTCTGCTTGAGATCCTCTCCTCGCGAGAGAGGGGCCATCAGGCCGCCCCACAGGGCAACCACGACGAGGGACCATCGGACCGTGACGACGCGCATGGATCGCCCTTTCGGCGTGAGGCTGCTGCCAGCAGCGGTTCCGAATTGTCTGGCCCGGTGCCCTGGCAGCGCACCGCCTCCGCGGGCAATCCCGTTTCTTCCGGGCGAGCTCCGCCGCCCCGCCTGCCCGGCTACGCCTCTGATCCCATCATCGTCCGGAACTCACCGAACAGATAGTTGCTGTCGTGCGGTCCGGCCGAGGCTTCGGGATGGTACTGAACGCTGAACGCCCCCCGCTTCTTCGTGCGGATCCCTTCGACGGTGTTGTCGTTGAGATTGACGTGCGTCACTTCGACGTCCTCCGGAAGCTTGTCCGGAGCGAGGGCGAAGCCATGGTTCTGCGAGGTGATCTCGACCCGGCCGGTGTCTTTGTTCATGACCGGCTGGTTGCCGCCGCGGTGGCCGAACTTCAGCTTGTAGATCTCGCCCCCGAGGGCGAGCCCCAGCAGCTGGTGGCCGAGGCAGATTCCGAAGATCGGCTTCTTGCCGAGGAGCCCGCGGATCGTGTCGACCGCGTAGTCGAGCGGGCGGGGATCCCCCGGACCGTTCGACAGGAAGACGCCGTCCGGATTCTGGGCGAGGACTTCATCCGCCGTGGCGGTTCCGGGCATGACCGTGACCTGGCAGCCCATCTCGGTGAGGTGCCGGGGAATGTTCCACTTCATCCCGTAGTCAAGGGCGACGACGTGGGGCCTGCGGCCGTTCCCGGCGGGCTTGGCTTCCGGCGAACGCTCGAGCGCGTGAAGCCCCTTGTCCCAGTTCGAGGCGGTCTTTGGCGCGACTTCGCGGACGAGGTCGTGGCCGACGATGTTCCAGCTCTTCGCCTTCTGGATCAGGGAGGCGTCGTCGAGGTCGATCGAGGAGAGAACTCCCGTCATCGCCCCCTGGACCCGCAGCTTCCGGACGAGGGCCCGGGTGTCGATTCCCTGGATCCCCGGAACGTTGTTTTTCTTGAGGTAGGCGTCGAGGGACATTTCCGAGCGGTAGTTGCTCGGCTCGAGGCATGCCTCGCGGACGATAAAGCCGCGGATCGCCAGCCGGCCGCTTTCGACGTCTTCCGAGTTGATTCCGTAGTTTCCGATCAGCGGATACGTCATGCAGACGATCTGCCCGTTGTACGACGGGTCGGTCAGGATCTCCTGGTATCCCGACATGCTGGTATTGAACACAACTTCGCCGCAGACTTCGGCTTCCGCGCCAAAGGCCTGCCCCGTGAACACCGTTCCATCGGCCAGCGCCAGCTTCGCCGGTTTCGACATCGTTCGCACTTTCTCCCGCTGCTTCCCGTCCGGCGATCCGGACGAGTCCCCCGTGATGCGGCCGCACCGCTAGCGCGGAGGCCAAAATTCGACGGTTTCTATCATACGCACCGCCGCGTCGAAAGTGTCTGGCCTCCCGCAAATCGGATCGTTCCTTCGTCACAGGAGCTCCCTCTGCCCCGGTCCAGCAGGCTGCTGGCCCCGCCGGAGGCGCTTTCGTCGTGGAACCGTGGAAAACTCCTGGCGTCCGCTTTTGGGAACCGGCGCTGCGGACTCCCTCTTTGATGATCGCAGGGAGCGCAAGTGCAGGTGTCTTGGAGAGAAGTGTCCTCAACGCCCACCCGCGATCGAACGTCCGTTGTGTGCCGAGGTTCCACAATGAAAGCGCCTCCGGCGGCCAGGAGCTCCGCCCCTGGACCCGGGGGGCCGTGGCACGTTTGGTTTGAGCAGGCGACGTCGTGCCGGCTGGGATGGGGGTCAAGCCATGACGATCCCGGCGGCCCACGCTATCCTGCGCGGATTCGCCCAACCGCCGTCCAGAGCCCCTCACGCCCCGGATGGCCCAGAATTCAGGACATGTCATGTTCGGCACGAAGAACTACCGGTCGTCCGTCGACGAAGCGATCAAAGACGTCGATTTCGACAAGAACAAGTATCAGGTCGAATTCCAGACGACCGCCGGGAAAGTCGTGCTCGACCTGTGGCCCGACGTCGCCCCCGGCCACTGCAAAAACCTGATCGGACTCGTCCGGAGCGGATTCTACGACGGGATCATCTTCCACCGCGTCATCGACGGGTTCGTGATTCAGGCAGGTTGCCCCAAGGGGACCGGCACCGGCGGCCCCGGCTACACGATCAAGCAGGAGTTCAACAAGAAGCTCCACGAGGCGGGAGTCCTGTCGATGGCCCGCACCAGCGACCCGAACTCCGCCGGCTCGCAGTTCTTCCTCTGCCTCGGCCGGGTCCCGCACCTCGACAACCAGTACACCGGGTTCGGCCAGACCGCCGACGACGCCAGCCTCCAGGCCGTGCTGAAGATCGGCAAGACCAAGACGAACGCTGAAGACCGCCCGCTGCAGGACCAGAAGATCGAAAAGGCCTCCGTCATCGTGACCCCCAAGTAGCAGCGTCCCGCTGCACCGGGGTGGCCGATTTACGATGGGTTGCGCTAACGACGCTCTGCCGGCGTGGCGTCCTTTGCGCAACCCATCGTGAGTCGGCTGTTGGGGTGCAGGGGCTCGCCCCTGCCCTCACCGGAGGCGCTCTATCGTGGAACCGTTCAAAGCCGCCATGAGCTCACCGTCGCGGATACGCGTCATCGATACCCACACCGGCGGCGAGCCGACGCGGATCGTCCTCGAAGGGGGCCCGGATCTCGGCCCTGGATCTCTGGCCGAGCGGCGGACGATCTTCCGGGACCGGTTCGATCCGGTCCGTTCGGCGATCGTCAACGAGCCCCGCGGATCGGACGTGATGGTGGGGGCCTTGCTCTGCCCGCCGGTCGATCCCGCCTGCGCGGCCGGGGTGATCTTCTTCAATAACGTCGGCGTCCTGAACATGTGTGGACACGGGACGATCGGCGTCGCCGTCGCTCTCGCGCATCTCGGCCGGATCGGGATCGGCCTCCACAAGTTGGAGACTCCGGTCGGCGTCGTCGGCTTCGAATACCTTGGCGAGGGGCGGGTCACGATCGCCAACGTCCCGTCGCGGCGGTTCCGGGCGGGGGTCACCGTCGAGACGGCGGAGTTCGGCCCGTTCACCGGGGACATCGCCTGGGGGGGGAACTGGTTCTTCCTCGTCCGGGATTTCCCCGAGACGATCCATCTGTCGCGAGTCGAGCGGCTCACTGCGATCACCTGGGCGATCCGCCAGGCCCTCACGGCGGACGGGATCACCGGCGAGGACGGCGGCGAGATCGACCACGTCGAGCTGTTCGGCCCCCCCGCGAAACCGGAAAACGACAGCCAGAATTTTGTGCTCTGCCCCGGCAAGGCCTATGATCGATCCCCCTGCGGCACCGGCACGAGCGCCAAACTGGCGTGCCTGGCCGCGGATGGGGTTCTGGCTCCTGGCGAGGTGTGGCGGCAGGAAAGCATCCTCGGGAGCGTGTTCGAAGGATCGTACTGGTACGAGAACGCCGAGATCATTCCGCAGATCACCGGCTCGGCCTATGTGAACGCCGAGGCGACGCTGATCCTCGATCCTCGCGATCCATTTGAGATGGGAATCAGGGTATGAGTGCTGGCGGTCATGGGGAGAGTTCGAACGGCCACGCCTCGAACGGGCACGGCCACGGCCATGGAGATCACGGACATGGGGCGGTTGTCCGCGAGCGCGACTCCGGCAACCGGGTCGTGATCGTCGGAGGGGGCGTCGTCGGCTCCGCCTGCGCCTACTACCTGCGGAAGGCCGGCAAGGAGGTCACGATCGTCGAGCGGGCCGCCTTCGGCCGCGGGGCGTCGCACGCCAACTGCGGCTACATCAGCCCCAGCCACGTCCTGCCGCTGAATAAGCCCGGCGCGATCCAGAAGACCCTCAAGTCGATGTTCGACAAGACGTCGGCCTTCTACCTCAAGCCGCGGATCGACTTCTCGCTCTTCGGCTGGATGATGCGGTTCGCCCAGAAGTGCAACAAGAAGGACATGCTCGAAGCGGGGCACGCCCTCCACCCGATCCTCCAGTCCTCGGCCGCCCTCTACAAGGATCTCCTGGCCGGCGACCTCTCGGAGACCGAGCACGAGACGAAGGGGATGCTCTTCGTCTTCAAGACCGAGAAGATGCTCTCCGAGTACGACGCGGTCGACGCCCTCTTGCGCGAGCACTTCGGCGTCGGAGCCCGCAAAATTGGCGGCGCCGAGCTCTCCCGCATGGAGCCCGCCCTCCAGCCGGGGCTCGCTGGAGCGTACTTCTACGACATCGACTCGCACCTCCGTCCCGACCGCCTGATGGGGGCCTGGCGGCGGACCCTCGAGGCCCACGGCGTCGTGATCCGCGAGAACACCCCGGTCCGGCAGATCCGCAAGGAGCATGGCAAGGCCCGGGCGATCGTCACGGATCAAGGCGAGATCGAGGGGGACACGTTCGTCTTCGCCACGGGGGCCTGGAGCCCCAAGCTCAGCGACGAGCTCGGCTGCTACATCCCGGTCCAGCCGGGCAAGGGGTACTCGATCACGATGGCCCGGCCGGAGCCCTGTCCGATCCATCCGATGATCCTCGAGGAGTACCACGTTGCCGTGACTCCGTTCGCCTCGGGCTACCGGCTCGGGTCGACAATGGAGTTCGCTGGCTACAACGACACGATGAACAAGACCCGGCTCGACATGCTCCGCCGGGGGGCGAAGGAGTATCTCGTGACGCCGACCGCGGAGCCGGTCCAGGAGGAGTGGTTCGGCTGGCGTCCGATGTGCGCCGACAGTGTCCCGATCATCGGCCGGACGCCGGGCCTCCGGAACACCTACCTCGCAACCGGCCACAGCATGCTCGGCGTGACCCTCGCCCCGGCCACAGGGAAGCTCGTCAGCGAGCTGGTCCTCGGCGAAGAGCCGCACATCGCGGCCGAGCCCTACAGCGTCACCCGCTTCGTCTGATGACGGGACGCTTTACCGGATTTCCAAAGAGCAAGGCCTGCCGGGATCACCGGCAGGCCTTCGTTCTTTGTCCTGATCGGAACGGCCCTCGCCTACTTCCGGCCACCGTCCCGCAGCCGCGGGTCGGTCGCTTCCTGGAGCCCCTCGCCAATCAGGTTGTAGGCGAGCACCGTGAAAAAGACTGCCATCCCCGGGAAGACGATCAGCCACCAGAGGTCATAGTTCGAGCGGCCATCCTTGAGCATATCCCCCCAGCTCGTCGTCGGAGGCGGCGGACCGAAGCCCAGGAACGTCAGGGCGTTCTCGATGAAGATCGCTCCCGCGATCCCGAACGTGATCGGGACGAGGACCGGGGCCATCGCATTGGGCAGGATGTGGCGGAAGATGATCCGCCCGTGCCCGACGCCGAGGACCCGCGCCGCGGCGACGAAGTCCGACTCCTTGAGCCGCAGGAACTCCGCCCGCGTCAGCCGGGCGATGCCGGTCCAGCTCGTGAGGCCGATGATCGCCATCATGTGCCAGATCGTCGGTTCACGGATCAGTCCCATCAGAGCGATGATGAGAATGAGGGTCGGGATGCACATCACGACTTCGGTGAAGCGGCTGATCGCGGTGTCGGCCCAGCCCCCGGCGTAGCCGCCGACCGCTCCCAGGGAGATCCCGATCGCCGCGGCGATCCCCATCGAGATGAACCCGACGACGAGCGCCGTCCGGGTCCCGTGAACCAGCTTGGCGAAGACGTCGACCCCGGTCTGGTCCGTCCCGAGCCAGTTCTGGCTGCTGGGGTGTCCCTTGTCCTGGTTGGGGTTGGCGGGCCGTCCGGGCCACAGGTCCTTCTGGACCGAGTAGTAGGGGTCGTTGAACGACAGCGGCCAGATCGCCCAGCTCTCGGGGTCCTTCGACTTCAGGGCCTCTTGGAACTTTCCGCGGAACCGGTCTTTGGTGAAGATCGGGTTCTGCCAGCTGCCGTTGAAGTAGTAGAGGCAGGGGAAATAAAGCTGGCCTTTGTATTTGCAGACGATCGGCCTCGTCCCGGCGATCGCCGGCGAGAGGATCGCGACAAGGCACAGGATCCCGACGCCGATCAGGGCCGTCATCGCGAGCTTGCGGCGGCGGAACCGCTTCCAGGTTTCGGCCCAGAAGCCGGGGGAGTGCGGCACCACGAGGGGAGCCGCCGGGGAGGCGGGGGGCACGGTCGAAACTGTCGGGGCGGGCTGGCTCATGGTTAGCGATCTCCCAGCCGGACGCGGGGATCGACCAGGGCGTACAGGATGTCCGCCAGCAATTGACCGACGACCGTCATGACCGAAAACATCAGGAGCAGGCCCATCAGCGTTGGATAATCGCGGGCCGTGATCGACTCGAAGAACATCCGGCCGATGCCGGGCCAGCTGAAGATCTGCTCGATGATGACCGCTCCGCTGACGAGCGAGGGGAGCATCAGTCCGAGTGACGTAATGAGCGGGATCAAGGTGTTGCGGAAGGCGTGCTTCACGAGGATCGTCGCCCCGCTGAGTCCCTTGGCCTTCGCGGTCCGGATGTAGTCCTGGCGGATCACTTCCTGGAGGTTCGCGTTGATGAACCGGACGTCGTAGGCGAGGGCCGCGTAGGTGTAGCAGATGAGCGGCAGCGTCAGGTGCCAGAACAGGTCCTTCACCTTGCCGAGCGTCGAGAGGGAGTCGTAGTTGTCGCTGACCATCCCGAACAGCGGGAACCACCCGAGCTTGAGGGCGACCCACATCTGCAGCAGGAGGGCCGCCACGAAATTCGGGAACGAATAGAGCATGTAGAGCGCGGTACTGAGCCCCCGCTCGGTCTTCGTCCCAGACCGGGCAGCGACGAACAGCCCCATCGGAACCGCCGCCGCGTACGCCACGAGCAGCGACGTGATCGAGAGGAACAGCGTTGGCCCCAGTCGTTCGGTAATCAGCCGGGCCACCGGCTTCTTATGGGTGAACGAGTTCCCCATGTCCCCCTGGAGGAGCTGCTTCAGCCAGATCGCGTACGCTTCGTAGAACGGCTTGTCGAGGCCGTAGATCTTCTTGAGCTGTTCCATCTGCTCGACGCTGATCGTCTTGGTCGGATCGAGCTCCGCCATGTTGAGCGTCAGCGGCGTCCCCGGCATGAACCGCAGGAGCGCGTACTGCAGGAAGGTGATGCAGAGCAGGGTAAACACCCCGATCAGCAGCCGGCGGATGAGGAACTCGAACATGAACGGAAGCCGAATGCTGAGGCGAAGTGCGAAACAAAGAGCACGCCGGAAGCCGGGAAGGACCCGCCGAACGGGTCCCTCGCGGCTCAGCCGATCGTCACTTCACCGCCCAGATCGAGTCGATGCCGGGGGAATAGCTGTACGGGCCGCGGGGGCTGAACATGTAGCCCCGCAGCCGCTTGTTGAAGCCGAAGAAACCGCTGCGGTAGTACAGCCACGTGTAGGGCTGGTCTTCCCACAAGAGGTCGTCGATCTTGCGGTAGATCGCCATCCGCTTGTCGGGATCGAACTCCTTCTTCCCCTCCTCGAACAGCTTGTCGACCTCGGGGTTCGAGTACTGCGTGTAGTTCCGCTCTTCCCCGGTCTTCCAGAGGTTCTCGGTGGTGCTGGGGTCGGTCCCCGTGCCCCAGCCGGCGAACTGGGCCTGGAACTCGTGGTTCTGGGCCTTCTCCTGCATCACCGTGAACTCAGTCGGACGGACGTTGCACTTCACCCCGATGTTCTCGAGGTTCTTCTTGAGGACCGTGCAGGTCTTGATCCGCAGGTCGTCGTTGACGCACATGATCTCGAACTCGAATTTGACCTTCTTGCCGTCGATCACCTTCTCGCGGATGCCGTCGTTGTCGTTGTCGACCCAGCCCGCTTCTTCCAGCAGGTCCTCCGCCTTGTCGAGGTCCTGCTTGTAGGGAGCCCGCGGGGGCATCGGCGCCATGCGGGACGCGGGGTGGAACTCGCCGACCGACTGCTCGTAGAGCCCGTAGCAGAGGTCGTCGAGCAGCTCGCGATAGTCCATCGCGTAGGACATTGCCTTACGGACCCGGACATCGGAGAAGTACGGGGTCTTGGTGTTCCAGCCGAAGTAGTAGTAGGTCCACTCCGTGCCGCGGACCTTGGTGCACTTGTCGTAGAATGAATTGTCGGTCGTCTGGGTGACCCACTGGTTGGGCTGCATCTCCAGGTCTTCGATGTCCCCGTTCTTCATCGCGAGCAGCGCCGTGTTGCGGTCTTCGATCACGCGGAAGCGGACGGTCTTGAACCGCGGCTTGTCGCGGACCTGCTTCCCTCCCTGCATGAAGTACTCTTCGCGGCGTTCGAGGACGATCTCCTGTCCCTTGGTGCGCGAGAGGAAGCGGTACGCTCCTCCCACGACCGGGTTGTCTTCCAGCTGGACGTGCGTCGTCGAGGTGACGAGCGTCGGGTCGTCGCCGAGCGTCCCTTCGAAGACGTGCTTGGGGACGACCGGGAAGTTCAGGTTCCAGACGTTGGTGACGAGCGGTTCCTTGTGGGCGATCAGGAAGGTGTGATCGTCGTAAGCGTAAACTCCCTTGATCTTGTCCATCCCCGTCCGGACCGCCGGGACCGGGACTTCGGGGGTCATGATGACCTCGTACGAGAAGACGACGTCATGCGCCGTGATCGGCTTGCCGTCGCTCCAGGTCAGGTCGCTCCGCATCACGACCTTATCGAACAGCTGGTCCTTGCTGGTCTGCCACGACACGACGGTGTCGGACGAGGCGAAGGGCCGCAGCGTCCAGTCGAAGGAGAAGAACCCGATCCCCGTGAGTCCCATCACGTAGGTCTCGTAGACCGAGCTCTGCAACAGCGGGTTGGTCGACTTGATGTCGGCCGGGATGTGCCGGTTGAACGGCGTGGTGTCGTTGATGTCCCCCTCCGCCGCCGGCGGACGTCCGAGACCGTCGAGGATATTCTCGTTGCTGGGGGTGTCAGTGTTCTTCGTCGCCAGGGCGTCGGCGGTGGAGGTCGTCTGCGGCTTCTTTGCCAGGTAGTCCGCGAGGAGCTTCCGCGCGTCCTCGACCGGGTTGTCGATCCACTCGGCGGTCGTGTTCAGCTCTTCGAGAGCGGGGGGCGTGTAGTCCTGGCGGAACCGCTGAACCTTTCCTCCGGACTTCGCGGGAGCCTTGGCCGCGGAGGCGACTTCCGTCTTCTCCGCCGCAGGTTCGGCCTTCGCCGGGGCCGCTGCCCCTTCGCTTTTCTCAGGCGGCTTCGCCGTCATGTCCGCCGTCGCGGTGGAGCCCCCGTCAGGCTTGGCTTCGGAGGCGGATTTGCCGCCGGCCGGCGGAACAGGTTGGGATTCGCAGCCCGGACTGAAAGTGAGAATTCCCGAGAAGAGTCCCAGGGCCAGAAGCCGCATCCCGATCATTCGCATCGATGTCGAATCCTTAACACGAATCCGCGAATTCATCCTGCCCCAACGCAGCGAGCGAACTCCTTGAGGCACCATGGATTCTGGCACACCCCCGCCATGCAGGCAAGCCGCCCTGTGAAGGGGCGCGAAGCATTCCGGTGGCGCCGCCAAAGCAGTTTCGAGGCGGCTGAAGAAACTCTGAACGGAGAGACGGGCCGCAGTCGCGGCCGCACAAACGAAGCCGGGCTGCCCGACGCCCCCGGGCGGCGTCCTCAATCGGCCCCGCACTGCCCGGAATGGCGAACCGAAACTACTTCTTGGGCTCTTCCGCCGGCTCGGCCGCTTCCGCGGCCTTGCCGTCGGCCTTCTCGAGGCTGTTGAAGTACTTCTTGATCGTCTCGTGATAACCGGGGGGGACCTGTTCCTCTTCAATCGCTTCGTCCGCCCCCTGCTTGATCGCCTCGATTGACTGGCGGTACTCCTTCTTGGCGTCTCCCGTCTCGGTCAGCCCCTTGGTCTTGAGCGACAGCAGGACCTTCCCCTTCTGGACCTGGGTCTTGGCCTGCTCGTTCTTGAAGTTGCTCGTCACCGAGTCGTCTTCCGGAGGACGTCCGCCCCGGCCCATCCCCTCGCCGCCAGTGCCGTCACCATCGCCATCCCCTTCCCCCTCGCCTTCTCCTTCACCCATCCCCTCGGCCCGCATCTTGGCCATCATCTCTTCGTAGAGGGCCTCATAGTCTTCCATCGAAGCCGCGGCGTCCGCCATCTCGCCGTCGAGCTGGTCCTTGCCGTTGAGCTGCTTCGCCTTCGAAAGCGTCTTCAGGGCCTCTTCCAGGCTCTTCATGTCCCGGACGCTCTGGGCCATCTGCTGGAGCTCCATCTTGGAGAGGTCCATCGACTCCATCGCCTGCTGCAGCGCCTCGGTGGAGAGCTTTCCGTCCTTGGCAGCGTCGAGCTGATCCATCGCCCGCTGAAGGGCGGCCTGCATCGACTTGGCCCCCTGATCCTTGGCGAGGTCGGCGAGGTCATCCATCTTCTTCTGGATCTGCCGCTGCAGCTCCGCCTTCTTGACCGGATCGTCGGTCTTGGCGAGCCGCTGCAGTTCCTCCTTGATCTCGTCCATCTTTTTGGCCATCGCTTCCGGATTCCCCTCCTGAAGCTCCTTCTGCATCTTGCGAAACTCGGAGAGATCCCCCGAGCCGAACTGCTGCTCGCTCAGCTCCTTGTTGAGGAGCGACTTGAGGTCATTCGCCAGGCCGCGGAACTTCTCGCCGAGCATCTTCTGGTCGCCGGCGAGCCGTTCGGCGTTCTCCTTCCGCTTCCCCTTCTCCATCTTCCGGAGGTCCTGCTTCACGACGTTGAGCGCCTGCTCGACCTGCTCGGAGTTCTTCTCGTCGACATCTTTCTTGTCGAGCTCCGCTTTGCGGACGTCGGTCGCCTTCTTCGCTTCCGCGAGAGCCACCGACTTCTTCTCGACCTCATCCGCCTCCGCCTTCACGCCGAGGATGTCGAACTGCGGAACGTACGACGTCAGCAGGAACAGCGCGACGCCGATGGCGACGACCGCCGAAACGAGGTTCTGACGGCGGCGGTTGCCGAGAGGATCGAGCGGAACGACCTGCTCCGGCTGGACCGACTTGGCCCGCGTCTCCGCGTCCTTCCCGACGAGGGGCTTGTACTCCCCCGCCGCCTGATCGAGCATCGTCAGCGTCAGGAACAGGTCGCGGGTCTTATAGCGGGTGTCGACTGCCCGGGCCGCGTCATCCCGCTGCGGAAACCGCACGGTGACGAGTGACAGGAGCGCCGCCAGGGCCGGGATTACCCCGAGGCTGGCCGGGGTGAGAAAATGGCTCACCCCCGGAATGAAGACCGACTTGCTCACCCCGAGAACCACCGCGTAGACCGCGGCGACGAGGAACAGCATCCAGACAAAGCGGCGGGTGACCCGGGCGGCATACAACCGCCACGCCACGTGCTTCAGAACCTTGCCGGATGCGGGGAAGTCGCCCATGGAAGCCTCTCGGTGGCCGTTACGCTGACGACGGTACTACGTCGTTCGACCCTCAATCGGCAGGGAAAGTTCCCCATCCCGGCCGACTTCATTGCAGTCTGGCATCCTACCCGCAACCTGGGCTCTCTACCAACAGGCGATCGCAAGTGGCATTTGGGAAACCACTTGCGCCCGGTTCTGTCGTCAGTTCCGCCCCGCGCCGTCTCAGGCGGCGTCCTTCTTTTCATCGGCAGGCTGCTTGGCGATCTCGTCCCGAAGGTATTGCACCGCCTTGTCCAGCTGCTTGTCGTCGAACTTGATCTGCTCAAATCCTTCGGCCCGCGCATCCCGCTTCTGGCGGGCGAGCTGGTACTGGATCATCTCTTCGTTGGTGAACTTCACCTGGTAGCCGTCGTTCGGCTTCACCCCCCACTCGTCGCTTTCATCGTCGCCGGGGGAACGGTGAATGTTCTTGCCGCTCGGGCGGTGGTACGTGGCGATCGTCAGCTTCAGCTTGCTCTTCCCGTCCTCGACGTCCATCACGTTCTGGACGCTCCCTTTCCCCCACGACCGCTCCCCGACGACGACCGCCCGGTTGTGGTCCTGGAGGCAGGCGCTGACGATCTCGCTCGCCGAGGCGCTGAACCGGTTGACGAGAATCACCATCGGGAATCCGCTGTAGGTCCCGAACTTCTTGGCGGTCCAGACCCGTTCAGGGCTGTTCCGCCCTTCAGTGCTGACAATCTTCCCTTCGTCGATGAACAGGTCGGCAATCTGGATCGCCGACTGCAGGAACCCCCCCGGGTTGAACCGGAGGTCGAGAATCAGCCCCTTCATTCCGGCCGACTTCAGGTTCTTGAGGGCGTCCCGCATCTCGGTCGCGCTCCGGCTCGTGAAGTGCGTCAGCCGCAGGTAGGCGATCTTCTTGTCGGCATCGACCATGTAGTCCCAGGTCCCGTCGGCGTTATGCGTCTCGCCGAGGACCGTGTCGAGCTGGATGATCTCCCGCTTGACCGAGACCTTCTTCACTTCGTCGCTGCTGCCCCGCTTGTAGCCGAAGCTGACGGTGACCCCCGGCTCACCCTTCAGCAGCTTGATGGCAGTCTGCATCTCCTTGCCGGCCGGGAAATCCGCAACCGGCTTCCCTTCGATCTCCACCAGCCGGTCACCCGACTGGACACCCGCCTTGTAAGCCGGGCTGCCGGCGAGCGGCGAGGTCACGACGATGTTTTTGGCCGCCTCGTCGTAGCGGACCTGGATCCCGACGCCGCCGAACTCCTGCTCGACCGCTTCGTTGAACTCAGTCAGTTCTTCGGGATTGATGTAGTTCGAGTACGGATCCTTCAGCTCGGTCAGCATGCCCCGAACGGCCGCCTCGACGAGCTTGCGGCGGTCGACGCCGGTCACATAGTTCCGGTCGATCTCCTCGAACGAGTCGGCGAAGATCCGCATCAGCTCGTAGTACTCATCGTCCTTGGTCAGAGCGGGCTTGGCGTCCCCCTCTTCCTTGGCGGCGGCAACTTCCTTGTTCTCACCATCCTTCTTCTCCGTCGCCGCGTCCTGGGCACAGAGGAGGCTCAGGGAGCCGGCAACGAGAAGCGAGGAGAGGGATGCGACCCACCAACGACGATGCAGACCGCGCATGCGCTGACTCCAGTTTCCAGATCGGCCGGAGAGGCCGTGATGTCCATTCGCACTGAATCCAGAAGATTCAGCCAACCCCACAATTCTAGCCACCTTTTCTCAGCCCCCGCCAGACCACCAGCCAGCGTCCCGCTGGACCGGGGCGGCGTGGCACGACGGGCGGCGCTCAGGGGGTTGCGACGCCCAGACGCGGTGTTCGGGAGGATGAGGAGGCGAACGTAGTCCTGTGAGAGCGTGGGGGCTTGCCCCGGTGGGAGGCCCCCTTTGCCGGAAACGCTTCCTCGAGGAGACCTCCAACCGTTCCAGTGTGTCCCGATCAGGCCACCGCCTGAGGCGTCCCGGAGGTCGCCGGAGCCGCCGACTTCGGCCGCACCGACAGCCAGATCCAGAGTCCCAGTCCCGCGGCGAACATCCCGATCGAGTAGACCTGGGAAATCGTCAGGGGGGTGCCGAAGACGCCGGGAGAGTCGCCGCGGAGGAATTCCATCAGGAACCGCGACGTGGAGTACATGAGACAGGCGAGGGCGAAGACTTCGCCGTCGCGGCGCTTGTGCCAGTAGAACCAGGCGAGGATGGCGGCTTCGACGAACCCGTCGAGCGAACTGTAGAGCTGGGTCGGGTGGATCGGCATCGTCCGGAGGGCGTCCGGAGCGAGGAGTCCCCGTTCGACGAAGGCCTGGAAGGGGAGTGAGCCGGCCGGGAAGGTGATGGCCCAGGGGAGGCTGCAGGCCTCGCCGTAGCAGCAGCCGTTGAGGAGACAGCCGATGCGCCCGAAGCCGACCCCGACAAACACCGAGGGGATGATCAGGTCCGAGACTTTGAGGAGCGAGTGGCCGCGCGCCCTGCAGAAGGCGAGCATCCCGAGGAATCCCCCCACCATGGCGCCGATCAGGACGAGGCCCCCTGCGGTCAGGTTGATGGCGGCGAACAGGGCCTGAGGGAGGCTCATGCCCCGGGCAAAGACGTGGTCGCGGAACTGGACGAGGTAGGCGATGCGGCCGCCGAGGACTCCGCCGACGACGAGCCACAGGGCGAGGTCAATCACGATCTCGGGATCGAAGCCTGCCTTGATGGCGCGGCGCTTGGTGAGCCAGAGTGCAGAGAGGACTCCCGCGAGGACAGTGGCGCCGTAGCCGAAGAGGGGGACCGACGGAGGGAGCGTCCCGGGACGGAAGATCGCGAGGCCCGTCAGGGCGGCGATGACGACGCCGGCGCCGATCAGGATCGGACGGTCGTCTTCGAGGATCTTTTTGAAGACGACGTAGGACCAGCCGACGTACAAGAGGCCCAGGACGAGGAGCACGAGAGCGACGCCTGGACCGCCGACCTGGGTGGCGGCATCGACCTTCCAGAGGGCCCACGGCTCATCGAGAAAGAAACGAAGCAGGACGGGGCGCATCTCGCAATCCTTCGCCAGCGAACGGAGCTGAGGGTTCCTGCGATCTCGCGTCTCTTGGACGCGAATCGGAACGGACCCATTCAGAGTAGTTCTGGCGGCAAAGCCCGTCGACCCCAGTCTTTAGGCGCGTCGGTCCAGGCATCGTTCCGTCCGCTCTGACGGGGGCTGGACGAGGCTGGTCAGCCGCGACAGAAACTAGCCGGCCGAGGAGGACTGAACGCGGGTCTGCATCTCCCGGAGCCGCTCGCGGGCGCGGCTGAGCGTCGGGCCGATCGAGTTCTCGGGGATCGAGAGCTGCTCGCTGATCTGCCGGTAGCCGAGCCCTTCGATGTGGTACTTCCGGACGATCGCCGACTCGCTGGGAGGGAGATGCGCGAGGAGCAGTTTCACCTCGTCCGCGTCTTCCATCCGCTGGATTTCTCCGGCTCCCCCGGCGGCGTCGACCGCGTTCCCGTGAACCGCGACGTGGCCGAGGGCCTCAGCCTTTTTTCGTTTGACCAGTTCCCGGACGACCACCCGGCGGGAGACGACCGTCAGGTACGTGGCGAGCGACGACTGGCCCCGGAAATGCCGCAGGACCGCGAAATCGTTCTGAAGCAGGAGCAGCAGGATCTCGGAACAGAGGTCGTCGAGATCGTCTTTCGTCAGGTGGACACTGCGTGAGTTGGCAGTGTGCTGCACGACGTGAATGAAGAGGCCGATGAAGCGGTCGACGAAGTCCTCCCACGCGTGGGGGGCTCGCAGAAGACACTGCTTGAGCAGCCGGCGGTCAATCTCGGTGAGTGCCACGACACGTCCCTTCGGTGACTCGTGAGCCAGGGATGTGCGCATGCACAGGCCCCTCGCTCTACTCGGCATCAGCATTGGCCGTGCCGGATATGACAAATCGTGTCGTCCGTGATTTGCGCTGATCTGCCCGAGTGTACGCACCTGCAGGGGGGGGGACAAGAGGGGGATTTCCCCGACGGAGAAATCCCGTTTCATTAAGTTCCGATTACGCAGGACGTTACGTGGCGGCAAGGCCGGAAGGCTCTGCCGCGGGGGGCTCGGCATTGCCCCATCCCATGACCCTCCGGAACCACTTTGTGAAATCGTCCCAGAGGGAGTAGGCGACAGGGGTCACCAGCAGAGTCAGCAAAAGCGATAGAGCCTGCCCCCCGATGATGACCTTGGCCATGCTCGCCCGGGCACCAGCCCCTGGTCCCCGACCGAGCGCGATCGGAACCATTGCAGCAATCAGCATCAGGGTGGTCATCAGAATGGGACGGAGGCGGGTCTTGTTCGCCTCCAGGATTGCAGCGTCCCGCTCCATCCCCTTTTCACGGAGGACGTTCGTGTAGTCGATCTGGAGGATCCCGTTCTTCTTCACGATCCCGAACAGCATGAACAGCCCGAAGATCGCGTAGATGTCGAGGTTGGTTCGGAGGAAGAACAGCGATAGGAACGCAAACGGAAGCGTCAGCGGCAGGGCGAGCAGGATCGTGATCGGGTGCACCAGGCTCTCGAACTGGGCCGCCAGCACCATGTACATGAACAGGAAGCTGAGGAGGAACGCGATCAGGAAGTTCGCGTTCGATTCCCGGAGTAGCTTCGCGCGGCCGATGAACTCATGTCGGTAGCCGGTCGGGAGGTTGATCGACCGGACGAACTTGTCGAGCTCGTCGATCCCCTCTCCGAGGGCGACCCCTTTGAGGTTGCCGACGACGACGATCTGCCGCATCCGGCCGTAGCGGTCGATCGTCGTCGGTCCGAGGGCCGGCTCAAGGCTGGCGACGTTCGAAAGCCGGACCAGCCCGACCTTGGGGGACGGGATCGTGATCGTGTCGACGCTCGACGGATCGTTCCGGAAATCCTTCTGAGCCCGGAGCCAGACGTCGTACTGCTCGTCCTCTTCCTTGTACTTGCTGACCGGTTCCCCCCCGACCAGGATCCCGAGCGTCGAGGCGATCGTCTGGACCGGGATGTTGAGGTCGGACGCCCGCTCGCGGTCGATCTGGACGCGGAGCTCGGGTTTGCGGAGCGAGAGGCTCGTGTCGATGTCGACGAACCGGCCGGTGCTCCGCATGTAGGCGGTCACCTGGTCGGCGTACTCCTGGAGCTTGTTGAGGTCGGGACCGACGAGATTGAGGTCGATGTCGACCTGCCGGAACCCGGTCGCCTGGATGGCGGAGACTTCCTGGACCACGGTCCGGAGGTCGGGATAGTCCCGGAGCATCTGCCGGGCGTCGTTCATGACGTCGAACTGCGTGTAGTCCCGGTCCTTGAGGTCGACCATCCGGCAGTAGACGCTCGCCTGGGTGACGTCCCCCTGCCCCTTGGCGACGCGGCCGGTCGTATCCCCGATGATCGTGAAGACGTGGGTCACGCCCCGCTGCTCTTTGAGTCGTCCTTCGATCTCCTTCAGGATCCGGTCCCCCCGCTCGAGGGTGTACCCCTCGGGGAGCGTGATGGCGACTTCGAACTCGCTCTGGTCGTCCTTGGGGACGAAGTCCTTCCCGATCATCCCGAAGATCACGGGGGTCGAGCAGACGGTGACGATGGTCACGACCACGATCAGCCAGCGGTGCCGCAGCGAGAACTTCAGGACGCCGAGATAGCTGTTGTCGATCAGGCGGGTGAAGAACCCGTCCTTGCTGGTCTTGTGCCCCTTCTCCAGGACGAGGAACCGGCTGCAGAGCATCGGCGTCATCGTGAACGAGATGAACATGCTCGCCAGAATCGCGAACCCGACGGTGAAGCCGAACGAGTTGAAGAACCGCCCGATCCGCCCCTGCATGAAGGCGACCGGAATGAAAATCACGAGCAGCGAGATGGTCGTGGCGACAACCGCCCCGGCGATCTCGGCGGTGGCGGTCCGCGAGGCCTCCATCGCCGTCTTTCCGTCCTCTTCCATGTGCCGGAAGATGTTCTCGTGCACGACGACCGCGTCGTCGATCACGATCCCGATCGCCAGGATCAGTCCGAGCATCGTGATGTTATTGAGGGTGAAGCCCATGTAGTACATGCAGGCGAAGGTCGGGACCATCGAGGTCGGGATCGCCAGCGTGGCGATGATCGTGGTCCGCCAGTCGCGGATGAACAGCAGGATCGTGAGGCTGACCAGCACCGCCGCGAGCAGCAGGTGGAACTGGACTTCGCTGATCGAGGCCTCGATGAACTTCGACTGGTCCCGGATCACGAACGTCTCGATGTCCGCCGGGAGGGACTCGCGGATCTGCTGAAGCCGGGCCTTCACGGCGTGGACCACTTCGACGGTGTTCTTCCCCGACTGCTTCTGGACGATCAGGCTCACGGCGTTGTCGCCGTCGAGCCGGCTCAGGCCGCGGGGTTCCTCGAACGTGTCGTCGACCCGGCCGATGTCCTTGATCCGGACCGGAAACCCGGCCCGGTCGGCGACGATCAGTTCCTCGAATTCGGTCGACTTCTGCAGCCGCCCCATCGTCCGGAGGACGAGTTCTTTGGAGCCCTGGTCGACCCGGCCCCCGGGAAGCTCGATGTTCTGGCGGATGAGCGCCTGGCGGACGTCGTCCGCCGAGAGCCGGAAGCCGACGAGCTTGTCGGTGTCGATCTCGATGTTGATCGCCCGCTTCTGGCCACCGACAAGCGTGACGGCGCCGACCCCCTGAACCGTCTCAAGATGCTCCTTGATCTGCTTGCGGGCGATCTCGGTCACTTCGCGGAAATTGCGGCGCCCCGAGATGGCGATCGTCATGACGGGGGAGGCGTCGAGGTCGAACTTGTCGATCAGGGGCGGGTCGGTCCCGACCGGGAGCTGGCTCAAGATCCCGGAGACCTTGTCGCGGACTTCCTGGGCGGCGATGTCGCCGTCTTTGAACAGGTCGAACTGGATGATGACCTGCGAGAACCCTTCCTTTGTCGCCGAGCGGAGCTCGTCGATCCCCGAGATCGTGTTGACGGTCTCCTCGATCAGCTTGGTGACCGAGGTCTCCATCTCCTCGACCCCCGCCCCCTTGAGCGTGGTCGTCACGACGGTCGTCGGCAGGTCGACGTTCGGGAAGAGGTCGACCCCCAGCCGCGGATAGGCGGCGAGCCCCATCACGACCGGCGCGCTGACCAGCATGATCGTGAAGATCGGCCGGCGAATGCAGAGTTCCCAGATACGCATGGCGGGGGAGCCTGAGCGGAAGGCCGGGGCGGAGAGCCGTCGGCCGGATGTGTTCGGGATGGACGCCGGGTTGCGGGACGACGCGCGGTCCCGGACTACCTCGGACTACGGGGCCGTACGGCCGTCACTTCTGGGCGGTCGTGGCGGCCGGGGACGCCTCACGGATCCGGATCGGGACGCCGTTCGAGAGTTTCGACTGGCCGCTCGTGACGACGGTGTCGGTCCCCTTCAGGTCGCCGATGACCTCGACCCAGCCTGGCCCGCGCCCGCCGAGTTTCACGAGCACTTCGCTGACCGTGTTGTCCTCGACCCGGAACACCTTCGTCACTCCGGCGAACTGGACGACGGCGTCGAGCGGGACCGCCAGGGCCTGAGCGTTTTCGTCGAGGACCGCTTCCGCCTTCGCGAAGCCCCCGGCCATCAGCCGGTGCTCGCTGTTGGGGACGAGCGCCTCGACCATGAAGGTCCGGCTCTCCGGCGTGATGCAGGGTTCGATCCGTGAGACCGTGGCCGGGAAGACCGAGTCGGGCCACGCCTCGACCTTGATCTCGACCTTCTGGCCGATGTGGACCAGCGGCAGGTAGCGTTCGGGGATCGCCGTCTTGAACTTCAGGATGTCGTCGATGACCAGCTCGAACACCGGCGTCGACGGGAAAGCCCGGACCATCTCGCTCACGGAGACCATCCGCTTGGCGACGACGTAGCTGACCGGGGTCTTGCCGAACTCGGGGCCGGGATCGAAGTTGGGAGCCCGCAGGCTCGTCTCCGCGAGCTTCTGCTTCGCGACGTCGAGGGCCGCCTGGCGGAGCCGGACCGACGCCCAGGTCGTCCGGGCATCGAGGCGGGCTTGCTTGTAGGAGGCCTGGGCGACCTCCTGGTCGGAGAGAGACTGTTCGTAGATCTCCTGCGAGACGGCGTTCGTCTGGAACAGGTTCCGCTGCCGGTCGGCGCGGCGTTTGGCGTTCTCTGCCATCAGCCGGGCCCGGACCACTCCCGGGAGCTGTTCGATCTCGAACGGCTCGGCCGGCATCTTCTCGACGCCGAGCTTGGCGAGCTCGGTCTCGAGCGCCCGCTCGGCCTCTTCGGCGGCGAGCCGGTAGTCGACCGAGTCGAGTTCGAGCATCGTCGTCCCGGGCTTCACCCGGCCGCCGACGTCGAACAGGATTTTTTCCACGCGCCCTTCGACCTTGGGAGTCATCGTGAATTCTTCGAACCCATTGAGCGTCCCCACGACGGAGGCCCGCTTCTGGACCTTGCGGGTCTCGACCGGCGCGACCGTCACGACGATCGGATCGGGGGCCGTGGGGGCTTTGACCGTCTCGGTCTCGGCCGCCTTGTGGCAGCCCGCCGAAACCAGCGGCAGTCCGGCCGCGGCAAACAAAAGAAGCGTGGAGAATCGGTTCATGAGTCTGCCCCTCGGGGGAGGAGCCCGTGAAAGACGACGTCCAGGATGTCCTCGCACTGCCGAGCGACCGGCGTGGTGCGACCCTGGAAGTAGTTGGTGAACATGGTGCCGTAGACGAGATGCGAGACGACGTCGGTGATCCGCTCGACCGGGACGTCCCGCATCACTCCCTCATGGATCAGGCTCCGCAGCAGCTCGCGCCACTGGCCGATGCCCGCTTCCTTGTGAACGAAGTAGGTCGGTTGCGGGCGATCGCGGAAGTTCGCCCGCTCCTGGATGAAGAGCTCGACGATCTCCGGGTGCGCATCGAAAAACTCGAGGTACGTCCGGATCGCGATCTCAATCGAAGCGAGCGGGGAGGTCGCGGAGAGGACCGCCTGGTCGACCGAGTCCCGCAGCAGCGTCATCCCGTGGTCGACGGCCGCGAAGAACAGCGCTTCCTTGCTGGGGAAGTAGCGATAGATCGTCCCCTTGCCGACGCCGACCGTGTCGGCCAGGACCTGGATGTCGGCGGCCAGAAACCCCTGCTCGGCGAAGAACCGGATGGCCGCCTCGAGGATTTCAAAAGAGCGACGAGCTCCCAGCGCCTCATCGCGTGGGCGTCCTGGACCGCGGTGCGTGGAAGAGTCTTGTGACACGAACGAAGGGAGACCCGTACTTGCCCGGATAGGACGAGCCGCGGACGGACTCGTCAGTCCGTTAATTCTCGGATTTCCGAGGCGGGTGGCAATAGGAGGTTTGGAAATTCCCGCAACTGACAGCACTCAAGTGAGTTACGGGAATGATTACGCAGCCCGTCTCATCTCCTTAGGTGAGAATGAGTAGCGAGCGAATCCGGCCGAGGTGGGGGGCGGTCCCCATCCTGACGCAAAGAATCCGGATTTTCGGTGTAGTCACCCAAGAGGCCGGCGGTGGCTGGGCCAGCTCGCTGGTCATGCTGTGGCGCTGAGCAATCATAACCCGTTTGTTAACTGAGTGTTACAAAATTCTCCGACGCGACGGGCGAGCCGAAATCGACGCCGCTCTCGCGGCACATCGATTGCAAATGGATCGGAGATCTCCATAATTAGGGTTCTCGGCACTGAAGTTGTTCTACGTAGCGGACTGTCGAATGCTTAAGACGAATGAGCTGGATCAGTTCAAGTCTCTTCTCCTGTCTCTTCAGGCACGGCTCCGCGGCGACGTCCAGGATCTGACGCGGGAAGCGCTCGACAACGGCCAGGATTCGAAGACGCCGACGCACATGGCCGAACTCGGCACCGAGACGTATGAGCAGGAGTTCTCGCTCCGGATGATGGAGTCGGACCAGGGGCTTCTCGACGAAGTCCAGGCCGCCCTGCAGCGGATCGACAAGGGGACCTTCGGCCTCTGCCAGCGGTGCGTCGAAGACGGTAAGACCCCGGCGAAGTCGGCGATCCCGAAGCTCCGCCTCAAGGTCATCCCTTACGCCCGCAACTGCGTCGAGTGCGAACGCCGCAAGGAAAACGGCCACTCGCGCCGCTAATGAGCATTCCGCTCGACCGGGGCAGGCGGAGGCGGGCCAAACGTAGAGAAATCGTCGGGTGACGCCCGCGAGATCGCTGTCTGCGGATTCCCTGTTGGCTCCGGTGCTCAGAGCGCGCCTGATTTCCTGCTACGACTCTTCCCCGACCGGGTTCGTCGGGAACATCGTCTTCAGAGCAGCGGCCGCATCGGCCGGCGACGCGGCTCCGCAGATCGTGGCGCTCACCGCAATGCGGCGGGCTCCCGCGGCAGTCAGCTTCGGCAGCGTCTCGGGATTGATTCCGCCGATGGCGAACCAGGGGATGCGGATTTCGGCCGCGGCTTCGCGTACGTACTCGAGTCCCGCGAAGTCCTGAAAGCTCTTGGTCGTCGAAGGAAAGCATGGTCCGACGCCGAGGTAGTCCGCTCCCTCCAGCACCGCCTGCCGGGCCTGCTCGATGTTGTGGGTCGAGACCCCGATCAGCATCTTCCCCCCTACGATCCGCCGCGCCTCGTCGACCGAGAGATCGTCCTGCCCCAGGTGCAGGCCGTCAGCGTGGACCAGCGCAGCGAGGTCCGGGCGGTCGTTCACGATGAACAGGACACCCGCCTCGGCGGTCCAGTCCCGGACATAGCGGGCCAGCGAGAGAAGCCGGCGATCGGAGATCCCCTTCTCCCGGAGCTGGACGACGTCGACTCCCCCGGCGATGGCCCCCTGGATAACGTCGCCAAGTCCCCCCTGGCAGAGGTGTTCGCTCGCCAGGAGATACAGCTGACAGGCTTCGATCCGGCCGTGCCGCTCTTCCCCCGCAAGGATCGCCCGCTCGAGCGTGTAAACCTGATAGCGAAGCTGTCCGATCCGGCCGGCGGACTGGGAGTCGATCAGCTTGCCGAACTCTTCGAGCGTCCGGAGCGACTCTTCGACCCGGCGGCAGTTCGCCCGGAGGACATCGATGACCGACTCCCGCCGCCCCTCCGCCGCCGTGTGAATCGTCGTCCCGACATCGTTCTCGGTGTCCCGGACCGCGAGGGCCGCGTCGACTCCGAGCCGCCGTCCCAGCACGGCCAGCTCGTGGCGGATCTCCTTCAGAAGCCGGGTCAGGGCGGGGTCATCCCGCGTGAAGCGGACGTAGTCTTCGAGGACCCGCAGCCCCTCGCGGCAGCGGTTGAACGAGGCATCGAGCAACCGCTGGCGGACGACGCTCTCCGTGATGGCAGGCTCATAGTTCCGGAGCCGGATCTCCGTCGGAAGCTTTTCGGCAGTCCTGTCTTCCTGCGGCGAGAACGGCTTGTCGAGTTCCGCAACCCGCACTCCGTGTTCGGCGAGCCGCTGCGCGAGTGCTGCTTCGGCGAGGATCACCGCCCGGAGCAGGTGTTCCGTCAGGATCTCGCTCCCAGTCTGCTCCTGCACCGCCTGCCGGTGCGCTTCGTCGGCGATGCTGCGGAACAGGAACGTCCGGGGGAGCGTCGCGGCTCCGGTCGACTCCGACGGCGTCCCTGAAACCTGTTCCCCGAGGGCAGCGGTCAGAATCGCCTCGGTCGCGCCGGCACGGGCCAGCAGGTCCGCCGCCCGGCTCTCATCGTTCCAGAGCGCCCACAGGAGGTGCTCCCCGGTCAGGGACTGCGGATCGGACGCCATGCCGAGCGCCGCCTCGATAACGCGGAGAGTGCCGGCGGAGAAACGGGAACCGATATCCATGGGAGCGTGGGGAGATCCTGGAGGGGCGATCCCCTCATCGTAGGGGTTTTCGAGGGAAGCACGCGACCGACCGAAGCCAAGGGAGCTTTCACCGGGCCGCTACTGCTTCGGCAGCTCGACGATCCCCTTCCATCCGGCCGGTGGGGTCCGGCCATGCTGGGCGATCCGGAGCGTCAGAAAGTCCTGGGCCTGGTCGGACGAAGGCATCTCGTGCAGGCAGCGGTACGCCTGATCCCAGCGGCCGGCGATGAAATGTTCCACACCCTGCTCGTACCGGCTCAGATGTTCGTTCGTGAGGTCGGGGTAGTCTTCGAGCGGCGTCAGGAGTTCCGTGACCGTGAGCGGGTTTTCCATGCCGTAGGGGAGCACGCGGGCCAGCCGCCGGGTCCGGCCTTCATCGGCAGGGAACCGCTTGCGGACGATGTCGGCGGTCGCCTCGTCGAGCAGGATCGGGACCCGCAACTGCTTGGTCATGCTCTCGAGCCGGCTGGCGAGGTTCACCACCGGCCCGAAGACCGTAACCGTGACGCGATCGCTCGTCCCGATCTTCCCGGCGACCGCACGGCCATGGGCGATGCCGATCCCCATCTCGAAATCCGCCAGGGGATGTCCCGGCGTCTTCCGCGTCTCGGCGAACGCCCGGCGGATGCCAAGTGCCGCCCGGCAGGCGTTGAGGGGGGCCTCGTCGCTGGCAAAGGGCCAGCCCCAGAAGCCGAGCGCCGCGTCCCCCAGGAAATCCCCGGTGACGCCGCCGTGGTCGAGGATCTTCTGGGTCATTACCTCGAGGGCCCGGCTCACGCGATTGAGGAGACCATGCAGGTCTCCCGACGCCCCTTCGGCCCGGTGGCTGAATCCGCGGAGGTCGCAGAACAGGACGGTGACGTCGCATTCGCGGGGGTTCAGCAGGTCGGTGTCGAAGTTCGAGCCATCCCCCGCCCGCTCGATCGCCGCCAGGATCGGCGGCGAAAGAAACTGCCGGAGGACCGAGAGGGTCCCTTCGAGCTTGTTCTGGCGTTCGATCGAGCTGAGGACGTCCGCCAGCAACTCCGTGAACTTCACGTCGGACTGGAGGTGCGGGGCGCGGGCCCGAGACGACTCCTGCCCTGGAAGCGGAGCGAGCCGGCCGCCGACGTAGAGCGCCCATTGCTGGCCCCGGTGCTGGCCGACCGGCGTGCAGTAGGCCCAGTCGAACTCGCCCGAGAGTGTGTAGTCGGACGCCTCCGCTTCGGTGCTGTCCCACAGGTGAAGGATCGTCTGCCCCTGCTGGATCGCTTCGAGGATCAGCCGGCGGCTCGGGCGGAACGCCCCGGCGGTCTCGCGGCGGCGCTCCCAGCTCCGGAGCTGGATGTGCCCGTCGGAACCGAGGGCGACGATCGCCGCTGCCTCGGCGTTCCGGACGCCGGTCAGCAGCAGATTCACGAGTCGCGAGTCCCGCTCCGCTTCGGTCCGGGCCCCCCAGATGACGTCCGGGAGGCGGGAGAGGACTTCGATCCGCCGGTCGGGGTCTTCGTAGCGGACCTGTTCCAGCTGCTTGCGGGTGAAGACGACTTCCTCGACCGGTGAGTCGACCCCCGAGCTCGATTCCGATTCCCCCTTCGAGATGACGAAACGGGTCTCGCCGACGACGAACGAGTCCCCTCCCGACAGACGGCGTTTGGTGACCTCTTCCCCGCCGACAAAGACCGGATTACGGGCCTGGGGGGTGCGTTCGAGGACGACCCCTCCGTCGGTCACCTTCAGTTGCAGGTGGACTCGGGAGAGGGACTCTTCCCAGGGGATGGGGAGCAGGGCCTCCGGCGAGCGGCCGACGGTGTAGGTCTCGCCGGACGAGAGGGGATGCCGGACGCGGAGTTTGGGGTCGGGACCGACGGCAATCAGTTGCAGCACGAAACGCTCTCGACCTCGCGGATGAGACCGCATCGGTGCCATGGGCCTGCGGCCACTCCGACGGGCTTTCGGGATTCTACGGGAAACCGGGCTCCGATGCAGGGGGAGAGACCGGCACGTTGCGGGCCGCGTCTCGCATCCCCTGCGATGGTCGGGACGGGACCGCGGAACAAGTGCAATCCCGGCCAATCGTTACAGGATCGCCAGTAGCCGGTCGGGGGGGACTCCGATAGACTGAAGGGGATTGCGGAAGAGTGCTTTCCAGCCGCTCGCGCCGGGGTTGTCTGGTCCCCTCCACTGAGTCTGTCGCCCGATGAACAAGTGGTTCTCCAAAGCGACGAATGTCTTTAAAGGGAGCGGCGACGAAACTCCGCAACCCTTCGAACTGCACTGCGAGTGCGGCGTCCGGCACGCCGGCCTGCGGAAGAAAGCCCCGCAACGGATCATCTGCCGCGAATGCGGCTCATCGCTGTTCATCCTCCCCCGCGACGTCTACCCCGCTCCCAAGGTGGTCGCCGAATCGCCGGCGAAGGAGAAGGCGGCTCCCGCGGTCGCTCCTCCGGCCGCCGAGCGGGAGCCAGCGGAACCGGAACTCGCTCCCGTCGGGTCGATTCTCGACGAAGTGGTCGTCCTGGATGACGAAGGGACCCGCGCCCCGCGTAAGCCGAAGCCGGGGAAAAAGAAGGAGCCCGCGCCGGCCCCCGCGAAAGAACCTCGCAAACCTCCCGAGCAGTTCCTGCGGCCGTACCACTTCATCCTGGCGGCGGTCGTGGGGGTCGTGCTCCTGACGGTCTTCCTCGCGATCCGCTCCCGCGCCCGCGAGCGGGCCATCCTGATCTACAAGGAGGAGGCGGAGAAAGGGCTCGCGGCGGTCGCCGCCCATTCCTGGATCGAGGCCCGCAGCCATCTCGACCTCGCCGGCGATGCGGCTGACCTGCTGGGCCGGACCGATCCCGAGAGCGTCCGTGTCCGCCAGTACCGGGCGGAGACGACGGCGCTGAATCTCCTCGCTCCCGCGTCGCTCGTCGACATCCTCGATGAAGCGGAGCGGACTCTCCCTGACAACTACGGAGCGTGGCCCGCGGAGTTCCATTCGAAGTACGGCGGCCGCTGGCTCGTCCTCGAAGTCCCGGTGAAGCAGGTCGCGGGGGGGAAGAGCGACAAACCGAAAATCGTCGTCGACTGGTCGATTCCGATCGGCGAGGAGAAGCGGCCGGTCGAGATCGCCCCGATTCCGGCACTCGACAAACTGAAACTCTCCGAGACGCCGCAGAACGTGATTCTAGGGGTGCAGCTCGAATCGGTCGCCTGGGAGAAGGCGAACCGCAAGGACACCGTCGGCAAGTGGGTCGTGACGTTCGTCCCCGATAAGTCCGTGCTCTGGACCGACCTCGCGACCTACGAGGGGGCGGGGATGTCCTTCTCCGAGGAGTACCGCCCGAGCGCCGCGACCGAGAAGGCGCTCCGTGAGCAACGGGAGGCGCTCGGCCTCGAGGCCGCCCCTGCCGCCAAGGTGGACGGAGAGGCCGCTCCGAAGGACGAAGACGGATCGGCTCCGGCCGGCGATGCGAAGGAGGCGACCTGATGACGAAGTCCGTGCGATGGATCGTCCTGCTGCTCGCGCTCCTCGTCGCCCATACCGGGCGGGCTGCCGAGCTGATGTCGGTCGAGGATCTCGTGAAGAGCCGCGACAAGTGGCCGCTTCTCGTCGGGACCGATTTTCGGGTCGAGATCCGGGTGAAGCTCTTCGGACCGCACCTCCTGACCGTCCTCGGGACGGAGCTGCCGTTCAAGTCGGAAGCGGCCCTCACCCGCGACCCGCGCGGCAACCGCTATGAGGCGATCGGCACGATCCTGAAAGAGGCGACGGGGGACCGGTATTACTACCTCGTCCGGGAGCTCAAGCCGCTGGCGAGCGACATGGAGGTGCTCAAGGACAAGCGGAGCAAGATCGTCACGAACCGTCCCGAGCAGTGGTACGAAGTCGCCGCCTGGGCCGAGGAGCGGGGGCGGAAGTACGACGACTCGGAGCTGCTGCGGGAGGCGAAGGACCTCTATCAGAACGGGCTCGAAACCGAGTACGGGAAAATGAACCCCCGAGAGCCGAAGGGGATCCGGGATCTCGTCGCCAAGCTCGACCGCTGGCAGCTCGATCCCGACCTCCGCGCCCGGATGGTGTTCGAGGCGTACCAGATCGAATACGACCAGGGGACGCGGAACCCCAACGCGAACTTCTCCGACCTGCTGAGCCGGATCGGCCGCGATCTCGAAGGGGCGGCGTCGGTGGCACTGACCGAGGACGACGCGCCGTTCCGCGAGAAGTACGCCTCGAATCCGATCGAGACGTATCGGAACGCCGACCCGAAGGTGCGGCCGAAGTACCACCGGATGCTGTACGTCGACACGTTCCGGACCCGGATCCTGCGCGAGGCAGACCCGGAGGGGAAGAACGGCCGCGAGATGGCGGACCGCCTGGGGCAGATCCCGGAGCTCGTGTCGCTCGCCAGCGAATACCGCGAGAAGGAGATCGGCTATCGCGTCGCGCGCGTGGCGACCCTGACGCGCCAGGAGATGCTCGACTTCGCGAAGTTCCTCGACGACCAGAAAGACCCGCGGGGGGCCGAGCTGCGGCGGAAGTGGATCACCGCCCGGGAGACCTCTCGCCGCAAGCAGGGGGTCAACGGGCTGGTCGAGCTGGGGGACGACACGCTCGCCCTGCTGGGGGACAAGGGGGCCGCAGTCCGATACTTCCTCGAAGCGGAGCGGCTCAGCCCAAATCTGGGGATCGTGACCGACCGGCTCAAGAAGCTCGACTACGTGTCGTATGAGGGACGCTGGATCCCCAAGGATCTGGTTCCCCCCCCGACCGCGGACCCGTTCTATGACGCGGTCCAGAACGGTCAGGTGAAAGTCGGGATGTCCCCCAAGCACGTCCGGGCGGCGCTCGGCAGCGTTCCGGACGAAGTGATCCGGACCGTCTCGGGCGCCGGAGTGAAGGAGTGGTGGACCTACCGTGCCGACGGGCTGTCGGTCGAGCTCGCGTCGGCGCGCGGCGACCGGACGCCCCCCAAGGTGACGCGGGTTTTCCGGACCAACGCACCCGCCGCGCCGGCCGAAAAAGCCCCGGCGGTTCCCGCGCCGGGACAGTAGTTCGTCTCCGACCCGGGGCTGGAGCAATGTTGGAATTGGTGTACAGCGGTCTCGCAGGCGGAACCTAAGAGTTTCCCTACGTTCGGCCTCCATCCGCCTGCACACGGTAGAGCAGAATGCTCTATCCCCCCAGCTCCTGCGAGCGGTGCGTCGCAGCGACGACGGCGTTCATGAGTGCCGCGCGGAGTCCCCCCCGCTCGAGCTCATGCAGTCCGGCGATCGTGGTGCCGCCGGGGCTCGTGACCGCGTCCTTCAGGGCTCCTGGATGCTCACCTGTTTCAAGGACCATCTTGGCCGCCCCCAGCAGAGTCTGCGCGGCGAGCTGGATTGCGATCGGTCGAGGCAGCCCGGCCCGGACCCCGCCGTCGCTCAGGGCCTCGATGATCTGGAAGACGTAGGCGGGGCCGCTCCCTGAGAGGCCGGTCACAGCGTCAAGGAGATACTCTCCGACCTCGGTCGCGATCCCCACGGTCGAGAGGAGCCGCTGGACCAGCGCCGCGTCCTCGCGGGTCGCCGCCCCGCCGAGCGAGTACGCGGACGCCCCGGCTTTCACGAGGCAGGGGGTGTTGGGCATCACCCGGACGATCCGCCGCTCCTGCCCGAGGGCCGCGACCATCTGGCCGATCTTGACGCCGGCGGCGATCGAGACGACGAGGTGCTTTTCGCTGAGCGAATGCGAGAGGGCCGCAAGGATCTCCCCCATCTGCTGCGGCTTGACGGCGAGGATCAGGATCTCGCTCGACTGGACGACCGAGCTGTTCTCGGCGGCAGTCCGGGCGGCGGTCACCTCTCCGAAGTGCTTGCGGGCCGCGGGGACCACGTCGCTCGCCACGACATCCTCAGGAGCGACGACTCCCGCCTTGATGAAGCCCGATGCGAGGGCGGTCGCCATCTTGCCCGCGCCGATGAACCCGATCTTCATGGAACAGCCTGTTTCTCCGGAAGGCAGCGTTTGAGCGTCATGAGGGCGAAGGCGGTCCCGTACGGCTGGTGGTAGTCGTACAGCGGATAGTCCCACCAGGAGCCGTCCTTCTCCTGCTTCGGCAGGAGCGTGCGGGCCATGTGGGCCTGGTATCCGGGACGCTTTTCCGGCGGGAGCATCTCGATCGCGAGCGCCCCGTAGTAGTGCCCAAAGTAGTAGAAATACCCCGCCACCTGAAACCACGACTCGTGCGGAATCGGGCGTTTGCGGCCGATGTCGAGCCACCCGTTCCGCGCGAACAGCCGGTCGAGCCAGTCGACGAGGACCTCGTCGGTGACGGCCGTGTCCCCCCACAGGCGGAGCGCGACGTTGCACGCCTGTGAGCGGCCGAGGCTTCCGCCGGGGCGGTTGATCCCGCGGCGGGGCTGCCACTTGAGATATTCACCGTACAGGTAGCTCATGTCGGGGAGCCGCTGCCGGTGCGTGGCGGCGATGGCCCGGTCGGCGATCTTCTGTGGCGGCTCGAACCCCTGCTTGCGGGCCTCGTCGAAAGCGACGAGGACGGCGGCGTTGACGAAGCTGATCGAATCGGACGACGGGTGCTTCGCCTTGTAGCGGAAGTCGTAGTAGCCCCAGCCCCCGTCGACCGACTCGTAGCGGCTCAGCTTGTCGAACTGCTCTTCGACCAGTTTTCGAATGGTCTCGTGCCGGGCGGCATCCCCGCCAGGGCGGCGGTCGAGCCGGACGAGGGCCTGGATCGAGTAGCCGTGGCACCAGACATTGTAGATCGCATCGCCGTTCGCCCGGCGGACCTCGCCGAGGTGCTCATAGAGCCAGGCCTCTGCCCGATCGATCGACTGCGTCACCTCGGGGCGGGGATCCTCGACTTCGATCAGGGCGCTGATACAGAGAGCGGTCGTCGCCCCCCGAAACGCTTCGTGCGCCCCTGGGATCGGCGCGTAGATGTTGAGGTCTTTGGTCTTGGTCGCGGAGCCCCAGGACCCGTTCGCATTCTGCGACGAGAGCAGGAAGTCGACGCCGCGGCGGATCGCCCCCTGGAGTTCCTCGACAGGAACCGGTTTGGCGGGAGCGGGGCGTGGGACGGGCTCGACCTCCGGGACGCTCGATTCACTCGACTCCGCAGGGGCGGCGCGGGAGACGCGTTCTTCGGCCGGGGCCATCGAGGCCGGCCAGAGCAGGAGTACCAATGCGACTAACCTTCCGGATCCCCGCACGGCGCACCTCAACATGGATTCCCGCCGGCCGCTGCCGATCAACCCGCCAGGCAGCGCCGCACACCCGCCTTCGCGTTGGCCGAGGCCTCCGCTCTCCCGCTACCAGCCGAGCGACATATTGGTCTCGATCGCCCGCTGGGCCGCGTGGAGATCGGTGCCGGTTGAGCTCATGTAGAGCCGGATCGCGTGGAGCTTGTCCCCCGAGGCCTGCGCGAGGCAGTCGCGGGCGACGTCGCAGGGGCTCGTCGACCCGGCGATGCCGAGCATCCCCTTGGAGATCACCCACAGGTCGCGGGGCCGCTTGGTGATCCGGACGACTTCCTCTTCGGGGTAGTGTTCCCCGGCGATCTTCTTGGCGGAATCGACCGAGTCGGCCCACCCGATCATGATGTGGGCCTGGGTTTCGATCTCAAACAGCGGCATGGGCGTCTTCCTCCTGGCGGCCGGCGTGGGACGTTTCCGGCGAGTATACCGGTGGAGGAAAATCGGCGTCTATGACCCTTGATCGCAAAGCGGGGCGGGGGCTGTGCGATCCCGCCCGTTCGGGCCTCCCGTCTCGCGGCATCCATCCAATCCTGCTCAGTAGGTTGGCAGGGGATTGAGGCTGGCGGGAAACGATGGTGTTGGGTTGGGGGCCACCGGCTTGTCCGATTCGGGAATCCTTTTCTGGAGGTCGCTCGCGATCTTCTCTCCGTCGGTGCCAGGGAACTCGGTCGAAATCAACTTCAGGAGATCGCGGACCTCCTGAATCTTCTTCCACGACTGCCGCTGTTTCTCCTGATCCTGCTGGGCGTGATACTCCTTGAGGAGGTCCGCCGGACCAAGTCCCTCGATTCGACGCTCCTGCAGCGCCCGGACCTTCTTTCGAAGCTCGTCGATCTCCTTGGCGTCGGTCGGAACAGGCACGTCCACGACCCGTGAGACGACAACGTACTCCGTGACGGTTTTCCCCTGCGCGGCATCCGGGACGCTTCGAGGCTCCATTTCATGGACGACACGGCGGACCGTCGAATTCGTTGGCGCAAAGGCAGGCACGCTGCCCGACAACTCATCCGGACCCGCCGGGAACGCTCCGTCGGCCGGGAAGGCTCCGGAGGTCGGCGGCGCCGCTCTTCGATCCTCCGCAATCAACGGAAGACTCAGCAGGATTCCCAGCCCGGCTGCGATCCAAACTCGTTTCATGTTCATCCTCCGTGTTGTGCTGTGTCTCGACAAAGAAATGTCGTCTGGCGGATCTCGGCAGACGCTCAGAGCCCCTTGATGGGGGTCAGTCCGCTGGCCGGTGTCGGCTGAGTGGGAGGGCTTGTCGGCTCGTCCTTCTCGGGGATCGTCTTCAGGGCGTTCTTCGCACAGGCATCCGCCATGGTCTCCGGAAACTCGGCCGAGATCGCGTCCAAGAGCTGGCGAACTTCCTGGAGCCGCTTCCAGGATCTCCGCTCCAGCACGTCCTTCTCCCGCGCTTCGATCTCCTCCACCAGCGTGGCCGGACTGAGCAACTCGATCCGCTGTTCTTCCAGCTCGCGAAGCCGCTGTCTCAGGGCTTCGATCTTCTGCGGATGCGCCGGAATCTCTGCATCCACAGCGACCGCCACGCTCCGATTCTCGGTGACGGGATCGCCAGTCCGGGAATCGGTCGTCTGATACGGCTCCTTCACGGTCCTGATCCGATGGACCTTCAGAGCCGAGGCCATCGGTGATGACTTGGGCGTTCCCTCTGTGAGGGCCGCGTCGCCGCGCCCACCCGTGTTGTCCGCAGCAATCAGAGGCAGACTCAGAACGACACCCAGTACAGCAGCAACTCCAAGCACTCTCTTCATGGCTCCCCCTCCGCGGCGTGATGACCCTCACGACGCTGGAAGATGTACCACTTGCCGCACCCGGCCACCAGAGGAGTCGTCACCCGCCATTCCCCGGCGTTCGGAGCCTAGCTGGACCGCCGCGGCGGCAGGGCCTGGAGCTGCTTCGTGATCCGCCGCGTGATCCAGCGGGGGCTGATCGAGCCGAGGTAGGCGCCGATCCAGTTCATGACACCCGGAACGACTTCGGCCCGTCCCTGCCGCATTGCCGAATACCCGGCGGCCGCGACGGTCCGGACGTCCATCAGATTCATCCGGAAGACGAGCGTGTCCTTCATGCCGGAGTCCTCGCCGAAGCCGGTCTTCGTCGGACCGGGGCAGAGGCAGGTCGCCGTGACACCGGTTCCCGAGAGCTCTTCGACCAGCCCATGTGTGAACGAGAGAACGTACGCTTTCGCGGCGTAGTAGCCGCTCGCGTTGGGGCCCGGCTGAAAACTCGCCGTCGAGCCGATGTTGAGAATGCGGCCGCGGCGGCGGGCGATCATCCCCGGGAGATAGAGCCGCGTCAGCTGCGTGAGGGCGACGACATCGACCTCGAGCATCGCGACGTGCCGCTCGACTGGAATCTCTTCGAAGTACCCGAAGGCGGCGAAGCCGGCATTGTTGACAAGGACATCGATCGTCAGCCCGAGCCGCTCGGTCTCGTCCCAGACCTTCTGCGACGAACCGGGCTGGCTCAGGTCGGAGGGGATCACGTGGATCGTGACGCCGTAGATCTGCCGCAGCCGCGCGGCGAGCTGTTCGAGCTTGTCGACGCTGCGGGCGACGAGCACGAGGTTCGAGCGGTCCCGCGCGAAGAGCTCGGCCAGTTCCCAGCCGATCCCCGACGAAGCTCCCGTGATCAGCGCGGTCTCGACGGCCATTTCCTCTTCTCTCCCGGGGCGACTCGAACCTGTCGGCAACTCCTGTCAGCGGGGGCAGCGTAGGGCCTGCTTCGCACGAGAACAATTCCCGTGCCGAGAGACCGCCAGGCGAGACTGTTTGAAATCGCCACACTGTTCGTCAGCGCGTGTGACCGGACGGCCCAGCGCGAACTCCGCAAGAGGAGTTCGCGGATTTCATCGGGGGCCGTGCAGATTCAGCCAGAGGGGTGAACGAACTCGCTTTTTTGTCCGCGCGGCCCTGATTCCGCGAGACCTTTCGGATTCGTCAGCCGATGTAGTGACTGTCCGCGAGGGAAACCTCGCGGCACGACTCCCCAGCGTGTGACGCGATCATCCTGGATGATGTCGTAAACCGGGTCACGGATGTGCCCCACCGTTGTTCCCGCCCGTTGTACGCCGGCGGACCAAAACCTAGTGTGGACGTCGATCACCAAAGGGTGCATGCTCGCATGACCCGATCGTACGCTCCTTCTCACAGCGATCCTCGACCGGTCGCTTACAACAGGGAACAACGCAAAGAATCGGAAGCCGCGGAGAGGAAACTCTCCGCGGCTTCTTTCATTTGGTGCGGGCCCTTGCTGTCGGCGGTTTGCCAGATCACGAGGCCAGGCTTCAGCCCGCGAGTTCGGCGAGCGTCTCCAGCACGGCGTCGACGTGCCCCTTGACCCGGACGTTCTCCCACAGGGCGGCGATCTTCCCCTCGGGATCGATCAGGAACGTCGTCCGCCTGATCCCGAGAAACGTCCGGCCGTAGAGCTGCTTCTCCCCCCACACGCCGTACTTGTCGCACACGGCATGGTCTTCGTCCGACAGGAGCGGGAACGGCAGCTCGAACTTCTGGCCGAACTTCGCGTGCTTCTTCGGCGGATCGGCGCTCACGCCGAGCACGACTGCCCCGGCGGCGGAGATCCGCTTCCAGTTGTCGCGGAAGTCGCACGCCTCGGTCGTACACCCCGGCGTGTCGTCCTTGGGGTAGAAGTACAGGACGACGAACTTCCCCTTGTAGTCCGACAGACGGTACGTCGCTTCCGGGATCCCAGGGAGCGAGAACGCGGGGGCACGCTTTCCAGTTTCGAGCATCGCAGTCACAGGGGGAGAGGAACGAGTCGCAGGATCACTCCGACTCGGGAAACACGATTCGCGGGAGCAGCAGCGTTCCGGCCGCGGCAACGAGCGCGACCAGTCGTCCCGCCGGATCGAGCGCCACCACCTCCCCTTCGGAGAGGAGATCATACGGCGCGGCGGAGATGTTCCGACCGAACCGGATGTCGGCGCACGCCTGGGAGTCGAGCTGGATCTGCGGAAAGGCTTCGAGCGCCCGGGTAGGCGAGACCAGGCCGCTGCCGGGCGCCATCTTCTCCAGCTCTTCGAGCTCGATCGCGTCAGCGATGTCGAACGGCCCGATCCGGGTCCGCTGCAGCGCGGTCATGACCGCCTGATTCCCTAGGGCGACGGCAATGTCCCGCCCCAGCGAGCGGACATAGGTCCCCGAGCCGCACTCGATGTCGAGCGTGAACTCCGGGAACGAGAAGTCGCGGCAGCTGAGGCTGTGAATCTCAACTTCGCGCGGTGGGACTTCGACCTCCCGTCCCTTCCGGGCGAGGTCGTAGGCTCGTTTCCCCCCCACCCGAATGGCCGAGAACGCCGACGGGACCTGGGTGATCCGGCCGGTGAAGCGGGGGAGCACCGCTTCGAGGTCGCCGCGCGTCACTTCGACGAGCGGAACCTCCTCGAGCTCCCCTTCAAGGTCCTCCGTCGTGCTCCGCTGTCCGAGCCGGAACGTCCCGATGTACCGCTTGGGCTGATCCTGGATGTAGGGGACGAGCCGCGTCGCCGGCCCGACGCAGACGACCAGAACGCCCGTGGCGAGCGGATCGAGCGTGCCGGCATGCCCGGCCTTATGCGGTCGGACATGCTTCGCCACCTGGTTCACCGCCGTGCGGGAGGTGACGCCGTAGGGCTTGTTGATATTGAGGAGACCGAACACGAGGGAGTCAGGAGTGGGTTGGAAGGTCGTGGAGCCGGAAACGAAGGAATCCGCCGCCGGAATGGCGATCGCACCCCGCTGCCGGCTTCCCACTTTTTTTCGAGGCCGCGTACACTACTGAATCCCCATTCCTCGAACGAGTTTCTCCATGCAAGATCCGCGGATCGACAAGCTCGCCCGGCTCCTCATCGACCACAGCACCCAGCTCAAGGCGGGGGAGACGGTCCTGATCGAGGCGTTCGACCTCCCCGAGCCAAATCTCGTCTGCCGGCTCGTCGAACTCGCCGCGGAACGGGGGGCGAACCCCCTCGTGAGCCTGAAGAACAATACGGTCCTCCGGTCGCTCTATCGGAGCGGGACCGAGACCGGGATGAAGCTGATCGGGGACCTCGAAAAGGAGCGGATGCTCCGCTGTCAGGCCTACATCGGAATCCGGGGCTCGGCCAACACCAACGAACTCTCCGATGTCTCGGGCGAGCAGCTCGACCTGTCGCAGCGGCTCTGGTGGCAGCCGGTCCACATCCAGACCCGCGTCCCCAAGACCAAGTGGGTCGTCCTCCGCTACCCGACACCCTCGATGGCGCAGCTCGCCAAGATGAGCACCGCCGCCTTCGAGGAGTTCTACTTCGACGTCTGCACCGCGGACTACGCCGAGATGGCCCGCCGCCAGGAGCCGCTCCGTGAACTGATGCTCGCCACCGACAAGGTCCGGATCGTCGGTCCGGGGACCGACTTGTCGTTCTCGATCAAGGACATCCCGGTCATCCCCTGCAACGGCCGCCGCAACATTCCGGACGGCGAAGTCTTCACCGCTCCGGTCAAGACGAGCCTCAACGGGACGATCACCTACAACACCGGTTCCCAGTACCAGGGGACGGTCTTCGAGGGGATCCGGTTCGACTTCAAGGAAGGGAAGATCGTCCACGCGGAGTGCCGGAGCGACAGCGCCCGGCTCAACCAGATCCTCGATTCGGACGAAGGAGCCCGGTACATCGGCGAGTGGTCGCTCGGCTGCAACAACCGGGTCCGCAAACCGATGCTCGACACGCTGTTCGACGAGAAGATCGGCGGCTCAATGCACCTGACCCCGGGGAACGCCTACGAGACCGCGGACAACGGCAACCGGAGCCGGGTCCACTGGGACCTCGTTCTGATCCAGACCGCCGAGTACGGCGGCGGCGAAGTCTGGTTCGACGGCAAGCTGGTCCGCAAGGATGGCCACTTCCTCCCCGAAGCCTTGAAGCCGCTGAACGAAGGGCTCTAGAGGAAACGTCCTGAACACGAAGACACAAAAGAGGCACGACGAAGTAGCCTCTCACGTCTCTTCGTGCTCCCTTGTGTCTTCGTGGTTGCCCCTCCTTGTCTGTTTCCGAGTCCTCATCCGACAATCCGATGATGCAATCCGTGCAGTTCCTGCACGGAGTCGGGCCGGCGCGGGCCCAGCTGCTCGAGAAGCTGGAGATCCGGACGGTCGAGGACCTGCTGTGGCACTTGCCGCGGGACATCCTGGACCTGACCGAGGTCCGGCAGCCGCGCGATCTCGTCGAGCAGGTGGTCCAGTCGGTTCGAGGGGTCATCGTCGATCTCGACGCCCGGCACACCTCGACCGGCAAGGTGATGACCGCTTGCCTCATCGATAGCAATGGAGAGTACGTTCGCGGCACCTGGTTCAACCAGCCCTGGATGCTGAACCGCCTCCGGCAGGCGAACAACGTCCTGTTCTCGGGGAAGCCCAAGAAGCATCAGGGACGCTGGGAGTTCTCGCATCCGCGGATCCAGTTCCTGACGGATGATGACGACATCACGACCGGAGGGATCGTCCCCCGCTACGGGCTGACCGAGGGGCTCCGGATGCACGACATGCACCGCCTGATGCGGTCCGCGGTCGAGCAGTTCGCCGAGTCGATCCCCGAACATCTGCCGGAGTCGTTCCTCGAGAGCGAGTCGCTGCCGACTCTGCCGGCGGCGGTCCGCTCGATCCACCTCCCCGCCACCGCCAAGGAGTACGAGGCGGGACGCCGGCGGGTCCTGTTCGATGACCTGTTCGAGTTTCAGGTGGGGCTCGCGCTCCGCCGCCGGGCGTGGCACCGGGAGCAGTCCGCCCCCTCGATTCCGGTGACGGCGAAGATCGACGCTCGGATCCGGCGGCTCTTTCCGTTCCGGTTCACCGGCGGGCAGGACCAGGCGATTCGCGACGTTGCCGCCGATCTCGCGAAAGACAAGGCGATGCACCGCCTGGTCCAAGCGGACGTCGGGGCCGGGAAGACGGTGATCGCGGTGTACGCCATGCTCGCGGCTGTCGCCGCAGGACGGCAGTGCGTTCTCATGGCTCCCACCGAACTGCTCGCCTCGCAGCACTGGGAGACGGTCGACCGGATCCTCGGCCAGAGCCGGGTCACGCGGGCGGTGCTGACCGGCCGCCTCGGCGCCGCGGAACGCCGCGAAGTCCTCGAGGGGATCCGTTCCGGCAGCCTGCAGCTGGTGGTCGGGACACAGGCGGTGATTCAGGAGGGGGTGACGTTTGCGAACCTCGGGCTGGCGGTGATCGATGAACAGCACAAGTTCGGCGTTGCCCAGCGGTCGTGGTTCAGCAACGCCGCGGAGGGGCTCGCGCCGCACGTCCTCGTCATGACCGCCACGCCGATCCCCCGCAGCCTCTGCCTCACCCAGTTCGGCGACCTCGACCTGACCGTCGTCAACGAGCTCCCTCCTGGACGCCAGCGGGTCGTGACGAGCCGGATCATGAGTGCGAAGGCGCGGGAGAAGGCGTGGGCTTTCGTCCGGCAGCAGGTCGAGGCGGGCCGGCAGCTCTATGTCGTCTGCCCGAAGGTCGGGAGTGAGAACGGGAGCGGTGTGGGTGACGACGACGGAAGTGCCGAACAGACCTTCGTCGATCTCCAGAAGGGGGAACTGGAGGGGCTCCGCCTCGGCCTTGTTCACGGCCGGATGGATCGCGACCGCCGCCACGAGACGATGGAAGACTTTCGGCACGGGAACCTCGACGTTCTCGTTTCGACGACGGTCATCGAGGTCGGGGTCGACGTTCCGAACGCGACCCTGATGGTGATCCTCCAGGCCGAGCGGTTCGGCCTTTCGCAGCTTCACCAGCTCCGCGGTCGAGTGGCGCGAGGCAAGTACCAGGGGTACTGCTTCCTCGTCTCCGAAGCGGACGCGGCGGACGCCTCGACCCGGCTGACGGTCCTCGAACAGACCTCCGACGGATTCAAGATCGCCGAAGCGGACTTCGAGCTGCGGGGCCCCGGCGACGTGTTGGGGACACGCCAGCACGGGGAGCTCCCGCTCCGGGTCGCGGACCTCGTCCGGGACCGGGAGATTCTCGAAGAGTCTCGGAAAACCGCGTTCGAGCTGGTCCAGTCGGGCCGGATCGATTCTCCGGAGTTCGCCCCGCTCAAGCTGCGGGTGCTCGACCGCTTCGGGAAGCTGATGGATCTGCCGCGGAGCGGATAGAGAGACCGCGACAGGACGCCAGCGTCTCAGGGCTATGTCTCGTCGGTCCGGCCGGCCGCGTGCGGGTGAGCGTGCTCGTAGGTCTCGCGCATCCGGCGGGTGCTGACGTGCGTGTAGATCTGCGTTGTCGTCAGGCTCTTGTGGCCGAGAAGCTCCTGCACACTCCGGAGATCCGCCCCCCCGTCCAAGAGGTGCGTCGCAAACGTGTGCCGCAGGGTGTGAGGCGTGGTAATCGAATCGAGTCCCGTCTGCTGCAGGTAGAGCTCCAGCATCCGCCCCACGCTGCGGGTCGTCAGCCGCGTCCCGAACTTGTTGAGGAACAGCGCGTCCCCATCCTTCGGCTTGGGATTCGGGGCGGGGGTCCGGACCTCCAGCCAGTCGGTCAGCGCCTTGGCGGCGTGCCGGCCGATCGGCGCGATCCGTTCCTTCTTCCCCTTACCGAACACGCGGAGGATGTTCGCCCCGCGGTCCCAGCTCTGGACATTGAGGCCGACGAGTTCGGCGACACGGAGCCCGGCGCTGTAGAGCGTCTCGAGCATCGCCCGGTCCCGCAGGCCGGCATCGGTGTTGGCCGGCGGGGCTTCGAGCAGCGTCACGATCTGCTCGGTCGTCAGAAAGTGCGGCAGCTTCCGTCCAACACGCGGCGTCCGGAGCGCCTTGGCCGGGTTGCTCGGGGTGATCCCCTCGCGGGTCGTGTAGCGGAAGAAGCTCCGGAGGCAGGCGAGGCGGCGGGCGATCGTCGTCCGGGCGTACTGGCACTCGTGCAGGTACTGGACGTAGCCGCGGAGGATCGGGATCGAGATCTCGTCCGCACCCGGGATCGTGCCGACCCGATCCTGCAGGTAATCGAGGAAGCTCTGAAAGTCCTCGTTGTACGACTTGCTCGTCAGCTCGGAGGCGTTGCGTTCGACCCGGAGATACCGGAGAAAATCGCGGATCGCACTCTGCACGGCCGTCTCCCTGGCGGACTCCCTGCGGCGGACGCCGAGTGGAACGGCGTCCTTCGCGGTCGGAGCCGGAGGCTCCTCACGCGGTCCGGCGGATCGGGGGAGTCGTGCTCTCCTGAGACTCCTTCAGCCGGCGAACCTTCTGGCTGAGCACGGCGGCATCATACCACGTGAAGCTGACTTCGGGATCGGCGGCATAGCGGCCGAGGGTCTGGAGCAGTTGCGGCGTGCTGCGGTCGTCGTACAGGAAGATGAACCGCTCGCCGTCTTTGACCAGCGCCAGAACGTTCACGCTGCGCTCCATGGTCCCTCCCGCGTGGCCAAGGGTTTCCGCGACGCGCGGCCGTCCTGGCCGCTGCGGCGGGGCATAGCTGTGATATCGGACATAGGCGGCGGAAAGATTCCCTCGCTCGCCTCCGAGAAGAAGTTGCCGGTTCCCGCGGGAGATCCCACCGGATTTCTCGTCAAACTCTTCGCAGCTTGCCGTGCCAATCCAGCCGCTCGCCCCCACCCCGGGACATCGGCCTGCACAGTTTGCCGGTATGGCTGCGATCAGGGAATCGCCCTGGCTCGGCTTCGAAGCCGATCAGACGCCGATGCCGAGCTTCTTCTGGACTGCGATGCCGAGCGTCTCCCGCACGAGCTCGACCGGGATCCGGTCGTACACTTCGGCGAAGAACCCTTCGACGATCATGTGCATCGCCTCGTACCGCGAGAGCCCGCGGCACATGCAGTAGAGGAGCTGCTCTTCGTCCACCTGGCCGGCGGTCGCCCCGTGGGTGCAGCGGACGTCGTCCGCCTCGATCTCGAGCCCGGGGATCGCGTCGACACGGGCCTCGCGGGTCAGCATCAGGGCGTCGTTCCGCTGATAGCCGTCGGTCTTCTGGGCGTCCTTCTCGACCTTGATCATGCCGCGCCAGATGACGCGGGACTGGTCCCGGACCACTTCCTTGTAGAGCAGGTCCGAGTGGGTGTCGGGCGAGTTGTGCGACTGCTGCGTGTAGTACGAAAGGAACTGCCGGTCGGTCGCGAAGGTGACGCCGTTGACTTGGGCGTTCGCCCCCCGGCCGTCGAGATGGACATCCTGATGGATGTGCTGCATCCGGGCTCCGAGGGCCCCCACGGTCCACTGCAGCATGCCGTCCCGCTCGACCCGGCCTGCCTGATGGGCGAAGTGCCGGACCTTGCCGTTCCAGTTCTGAAGCTGGACGTAGCGGAGCTGGGCTCCCTGGGCGACGAGGAGTTCCACCGCTCCGATGTGAAGTCCGGTGATGTCAGGCGACGCAGAGGCGGTCTCTTCGAGGAGCGTCGCGGACGCCCCCTCTTCGAGGATCACGAGGGTGTGGCTGAGGTCCGCCGCCCCTTCGGTCTGGAGTCCGATCAGGCTGTAGAGCGGAACCTTCACCTCCACGTTCCGGGGGACATACAGGACGGTCCCGCCGGTCCAGAAGGCGGCGTGCCACGCGGCGAAGCGGTCCCGGTCCGGATCGACCGCTTTGGTCAGCAGGTGCGGCTCGAGGATCGCCCGGTGCTTCGGGAGCAGCGTATTGAGGCTGCCGAACAGGACTCCTTTGGCAGCCAGCTCCGGGCTCAGCGATTCGCGGATCGTGTGGCCGTCGACATGGACGACGCTCCCGCCGAACTCCGCCCGGTCCGCCATCAGGGTGCTGAACGTCCCCGCAGCCGAGGGAGCGGTGGGGAGGTGGAACTGCTGCGGCTTGAAGGTCCGGAGGTCGACCCGGCGGTATTCCTCGGGTTCGAGGTCTTCCGCCAGCTTGCTTTCGTAAATGTCATAGGCCTTCCGACGCCGGTCAACCAGCCAGTCCGGCTCCTGCCGCGCCGCGAGGAACGCCTCGAACATCTCGGCGGTGAATCCGTTGGCGGGGGCGGGGATCGTCGTAGCAGCCATCTTGCTCAGTTCTGGTCGTAACTGTCTCAGCCGTGAGACTTTAGCGGACACGTCCGGGGGCACCTTGGGGAGCCCTCCCGGCGTCCCGCGGCGAAGACTCCGTTCGCCGGCGGGGTGGGTTATCGTATCAGCCGCTGATCGCAGGGCCAATGAGCCAATGGATTTGAAAGGGAAGGTTCTTCGGCCCGGGAACGGGGAAATCCCGCGCCGGCCTTCTTCACCCTCACCGGTTTGTCTGCTAACCTCCCCGACTTCGTATCACGGTGAGCAGGCGGTCGTCCTGCCAGGAGTGTTGTCGCATGTCCAAGAACCAGAAGAAGTTGAAGAAGGCCAACCACGGTCAGCGGCCTGCCAGCGCCAAGGCTCGCCGCGCGAAGCGCAAAGCCATCAAGACCTGATAGTTACGGTCGACGATCGGGGGGCTTTTGCTGGAGGGCCGTGGAGTGGCTCGCCCCAGGCAGCCCGGACTGTGAAAGCGATCTCCCGATCCGTACCACTGCGCTTTTTCGTGTTGGTGTGCCCGTCTGGCTAGGACGACGCCTGCTTCGACGCTCCGCGTCGCGGGTTGGCACACGGCTCGACGAGAATGCCTCGGCGTTCTCCCCATCCCTCCAAGGTCTCCGAAATGCCGTTGACCGCAGTTGATCTCCTGCAGGCGGAAGCCCAGGACAAGGAATACCACTGGACGCTGAACTTCGGTCCTCAGCATCCGGCGACGCACACGACGCTGCGGCTCGTGCTGACGCTCGATGGCGAACGGGTGGTCAATGCCGTCCCGCACATCGGTTACCTCCATAGCGGGTTCGAAAAGCTCGGCGAACATCTGGACTTCAACCAGTATGTGACGATCGTCGACCGGATGAACTACATCTCGCCGATGGCCAACGAAATCAGTTGGCACAACGCGGTCGAGAAGCTGCTGGGGCTTGAGCTGACGCCGCGGTGCCGCTATCTGCGGACGATCCTGGCCGAGATCATGCGGATCCAGGACCACCTCCTGAACGTCGGGACCAGCGGTCTCGACCTCGGGGCGTTCACCGCGTTCCTGTATGCCTTCGAGAAGCGCGAGGAGATCTACAACCTCGTCGAATATGCCTCGGGGCAGCGGTTCCACACCAGCTACACCCGCGTCGGGGGCGTCCTGTTCGACGTCAACCTCGACTGGGTCAACCGCGTCCGGAAGTTCATCAAGGAGTTCCCGAAGACGCATGCGGAGATCCACCGCCTGCTGACCCGCAACCGGATCTTCATCGACCGGACCAAGGGGGTCGGGACTCTCTCGAAGGAAGACGCGATCAGCTTCAGCTGCACGGGCCCGGTCGCCCGCGCCAGCGGCGTGGTTCGCGACCTCCGCAAGGACGAGCCCTACCTCGCCTACAAGGACCTTGATTTCAAGGTGGTCTGCGCCGACGGCGGAGACTGCTACGCCCGGTATCTCGTCCGCATGGAGGAGATGCTCGAGAGCGTCAAGATCATCGAGCAGGCTCTCGAGAACCTGCCGGCCGGTCCGGTCAACATCGATGTCGGCACCAAGGCGGTCCTTCCGGCGAAGCCGGCGGTCTACCGCTCGATCGAAGGGCTGATCCAGCACTTCGAAGTCATCATGCCGAACCGCGGCTACGACGTCCCCCGGGACGAGATCTACGCCGCGACCGAGACTGCCAACGGCGAGCTCGGCTATTACATCGTCGGCCAGGACAGCACGTGCGCTTATCGTGCCCGGACCCGGCCCCCCTCGTACATCCACTTCGGCGTCTTTCCGCACATGATCAAGGATCACATGCTGAGCGACGTCGTGGCGGTTCTGGGGAGCCTGAACATCATCGCCGCGGAGCTGGATCGCTAGTCGCCGCGAGGGGAATGCCGCGGCGGAAACGTCCGGCCTCTCCCCGCTGCGGGTTTCCGGTCCAGCCGACACCCATCGGTCGCACAACGCTCGACGTTCAACCTTCAACGCACCATGCCCGCACTGACTGAAGAACTCCGCGAACAGATCCGCTCGTACTTTCCGAAGTACCCCAACAAGCGGGCGATCACGCTGCCGGCCCTGCACCTCGTGCACGACGCCCAGCGGTGCGTGTCGACCGAGGCGATCCGCGAGATCGCCGAACTGCTCGAACTGCATCCGTCGGAAGTCCACGACACGATGACGTTCTATCAGTTCTTCAAGGACGAGAAGCACCCGCTCGGCCGGCACCGGGTCTGGTTCTGCCGCAGCATCGCTTGTGCGCTCCGGGGGGGCGAAGAGCTCCTCGGCCAGATCTGCGAGAAGTACCACGTCCATCCGGGCGAGACGACGAAGGACGGGAAGTTCACGCTCGAGTTCGCCGAGTGCCTGGGAGCCTGCGAAGGGGCCCCCTGTGCGCTGGTCGACGAAGACTGCCACATGACGCTCGACGCCAGCTCGGCGTCGAAGATCATCGATGAACTGAAATGACCGGACCGGGGCCCCTTGTCGTCGTGGTTGCCGGTCCGAACGGGGCGGGCAAGTCGACGTTGGCCCCCGTGGTGGTCCGCGACGGATTCGGCATCCGGGAGTTCGTGAACGCAGACGAGATTGCGAAAGGACTTTCCGGTTTTGATCCGGCCGGCGTCGCGCTGCAGGCGGGACGGCTGATGCTCCAGCGGCTGAAGGAACTCGCGGGAAACCGGGAGTCGTTTGCATTTGAGACGACATTGGCGACCCGCTCCTACGCTCCCTGGCTCTCGAAGTTGCGAGAGAGCGGATACCGAATGGAACTCTGTTTCGTGTCGCTCCCCTCGACCGAGATGGCCCGCAGCCGGGTTGCCGATCGGGTCCGTCTGGGAGGGCACGATATTCCCGGCGAAACAATCGACAGGCGGTTCCACGCGGGGCTGACAAACTTCTTTCGGCTCTACCGTCCCCTCGCCGATCGTTGGACGATGTTCGATAATTCCCGTGGCAGCGAGCTGTGCCTCATCGCCGCTGGTTCAGGGACCGCAGTTTCGACGATCTCCGAGCGTACGACGTGGGATTCGCTGCGAACGGACTACGACAAGCTGGAGGAGTCGTGAACACCACCTTTGACCCGCGTGACCTTCCGTCGATGTTTCCGAATGCGCTCCAGCCTGCCATCCGGCTGCACCGGGCCTGGAACCTCCCCATGGCGGTCTGGGAGAACGGCGCCGTGGTCTGGAAATCCCCTGACGAAATCGACAGGGAATTGGCCGGCGATCGACGCGATCCCGCTCTGGAATCCGCCTTGCAGAAAACTCCACAAAACGTGTCCGGCAACTGATTTCCCCACCTTGAGTCCCTGCCCCGAATTCATCATCTTGTAGCAGCCTCGCTCCTCCCCCCATCGGGTGGACCGAACCTGCCGATTGAGACCCTCCCGTGCCCACCTTCGAACCCGTCCTTCTCGCCCGGATCAACAAGCCCGACAGCCACAAGCTGGCGACGTACCAGCGTGACGGCGGCTACGAGGCGCTCAAGAAGGCGCTCGAGATGGCGCCGGCGGACGTGACGAACCTCGTCAAGGACTCGGGGCTCCGGGGCCGCGGCGGCGCCGGTTTCCCGACCGGCCTCAAGTGGACCTTCCTCCCGAAGGACCACCCGGGCCCGATCTACCTCTGCATCAACGCCGACGAGTCGGAGCCGGGAACGTTCAACAACCGGATCCTGATGGAACAGGATCCCCACCAGCTCATCGAAGGGATCGCGATCGCCTGCCACGCGATCAAGTCGAACAGCGCCTACCTCTACTTGCGGTACGAGTACGGCCTCAGCTACCGCGTCCTCGATGCGGCGATCAAGGAATGCTACGCCGCCGGGATCCTAGGGAAAAACATCTTCGGCAAGGGGTTCAACCTCGACATCGTCCTGCACCGCGGGGCGGCCGCCTACATCTGCGGTGAAGAGACCGGCCTGATCGAGAGCCTCGAAGGGAAGCGGGCCTGGCCCCGCATCAAGCCGCCGTTCCCGGCCATCGAAGGGCTGTTCCGCAAGCCGACGATCGTCAATAACGTCGAGACTCTCTGCTGCGTGACGCACATCCTGAACCGCGGCAAGGAGTGGTTCCGCTCGATCGGCGTGCAGCCCGACCCGAACAATCCGCGGGATGCCGGAAGCCTCGGCCCCAAGCTCTACACCGTCGCCGGCCACGTCAACAACCCGGGCTGCTTCGAAGTGCCGCTGGGGATCACGGCCCGCGACCTGATCGACAACCACGCCGGCGGGGTCTGGAAAGGCCGCAAGGCGAAGGCGGTCGTCCCGGGCGGGATCAGCATGGGCTTCCTCTCGGACAAGGAACTCGACACGCCGCTCGACTTCAACGGTCCCGGCAAGGTCGGCTGCCTCGGGCTGGGGACGGCGGCGGTCGTGGTCGTGGACGACCAGACCAATATGGTCGACGTCCTCTACAACTGCTGCCGGTTCTTCTCCCACGAGAGCTGCGGCCAGTGCACGCCCTGTCGTGAAGGGACGAACTGGATGACCCGGATCCTCGACCGGATCCGTTCCGGCCAGGGAGAGATGCGGGACCTCGACCTGTTGTCGGAAGTCGCCGGTTCGATGGGGATCATCCCCGGCACCACGATCTGCGGCCTCTCCGACGGCGCCGCATGGCCGGTCAAGAACGCGATCCAGAAGTTCCGCGGCGACTTCGAAGAGTACATCCGGAGCGGCCGCAAGAGCGTGACGCCGTACCCGGTCGGAGCTCACTAGGCGCGGAGTGCTGTGCTGGAACGGGAGCGCAACGGGTCGAGGGTGAAAACCCTCGACAGTCTCAGCGCCCCGCGTCATGATGCCGGAAGTCGTTGTTCCCATCCTGACATCAGCAGCGCCCATGTCTGACAACGCCCATCCCGTCGAGACCCCCGCCACTCCGGAACTCTTCGCCGCCGCGGAGATCCGGCAATTCGAGGAGGCGGATACGGAGGCGGGGACCCACATCGCCAAGATGCTGGCGACCCTGTTCCTCTACACGGTCCTGGTGATGGGGCTCTCGACCGCCATCACGATCTACTGGACCCGGAACTGAGTCCGGATCCCCACACGATTTTCTCCGCACCCCGGTCCCTGTGGCCGGGTTGCTCTGTTTACCGGAGTCGGGCAAATGGCTGAGACGCAGGAGGCGTACGGGGAGCTCAAGCGGGAGCTTCGCGAACTGGCGGTGCTGAAGTCGTGTGCGAGCGTCCTCGGCTGGGACGAGCAGACGTATCTCCCGCACAACGGGGCGGAGCACCGTGCCAACCAGCTCGCCCTGCTGTCGGGACTCGCCCACGACCGCGGAACATCGCCCCGGCTCGGCGAGCTTCTCGATCGGGCGGCCTCGCTGGCCACTGGCGATGAGTCCTCTCCCGAAGCGTCCAACGTCCGGGAAGCCCGCCGCCGGTACGACCGGGCAGCCAAGCTCCCTCGGCGGCTCGTGGAGGAACTCTCCCACTGCTCGACCCTCTCGCAGCAGGCGTGGGTCGGGGCCAAGCGGGCCCGCGACTTCGCGGCGTTCCGGCCCTGGCTCGAAAAGATGGTCGCCCTGAAGCGGGAAGAGGCCCAGGCGGTCGGCGGCGCGGTTCCTTATGACGCCCTGCTCGACGAGTACGAGCCGGGGGCCTCGTCGGCCGAGATCGGCGCCGCCTTCGCGCAGCTCCGCTCGGAGCTCGTGCCGCTGGTCCAGGCGATCCGTGACAGCGCGGTGAAGGTCGACACCTCCGTTCTGACCCGCAAGTACCCGATTCCGGCCCAGCGGGAGTTTTCGCTGCTGGCGGCGCGGGCGATCGGCTTCGACCTCAACGCCGGGCGGCTCGATGAAGCGGCCCACCCCTTCTGCAGCGGAATCGGCCCGGGAGACTGCCGCCTCACCACCCGGTACAACGAGCAGCATTTCCCCGGCGCGTTCTTCGGGACGCTCCACGAAGCGGGGCACGGCATCTACGAGCAGGGGCTCAAAGCGGAGGACTTCGGACTGGCGACGGGGGAAGCCTGTTCGCTCGGGATCCACGAGTCGCAGTCCCGGATGTGGGAGAACCTCGTCGGCCGGGGCCGGCCGTTCTGGATGCATTTCTTCCCGCTTGCGCAGAAAGTCTTCCCGGACGCGCTCGGTTCGGAGACGCTCGAGTCGTTCTACCGCGCGGCCAACGACGTCCGGCCCTCGTGGATCCGGGTCGAAGCGGATGAAGTCACGTATAACCTGCACATCATGCTCCGCTTTGAGCTGGAGCGGCCGCTGATCTCGGGAGACCTGAAGCCGGCCGACGTCCCGGGGGCGTGGAACGAACTGTTCCAGAAGTCATTCGGCATGACGCCCCCCGACGACAGCCTCGGCTGCCTGCAGGACGTCCACTGGAGCGCGGGGCTGATCGGCTACTTCCCGACGTACGCGCTCGGGAACATGTACGCGGCGCAGTTCTTCGAGCAGGCCAAGAAAGACATCCCCGATCTCGAGGGGCAGTTCGCCAAGGGTGAGTTCCAGGCCCTCAAGGGATGGCTCAACCGGAACATCCACGAGCGGGGCCTGCAGTACCGGGCCAACCGCCTGGTCGAGATCGTGACCGGCAAGCCCCTCTCGGCCGAGCCGCTGCTGCGGCACCTCAAGTCCCGCTTCGGCGCGATTTACGGAGTCTGAGCCAGTCGACAAGAAGAGGTTAAACACCAAGACACCATGAGTTCACAAAGGACACAAAGAAGAAGAGGAATGCCTGGCCGCAGCTCTTCGATCTCTTGGTGTTCTTTGTGAAACCTTGGTGCCTTGGTGTTTAGCTCTTCTGTCCGGCTTCTTGGTCTAAAAACAAAACGACCCCCGATTCATCATCGGGGGTCGGGCTCGTTGGCGAAGCGAGCGGTCTGGTCCGCGGGGGTTACACCCCGGGGATGTCGACCGGCTCGTCCGCCAGGATCTTTCGCATCTTCTGCAGAGCGCGGGTCTCGATCTGCCGGATGCGTTCTTTGGTCACACCGAACCGCTCGCCGACCTCTTCGAGCGTCAGCGGATCGCTCCCGGCGTCGAGGCCGTAGCGGTTCACGATGATCGCCCGTTCCCGTTCGTCGAGCTGGTCCAGGATCCCCATGAGGATCTCGTGCTGACCCTGGTTGACCCGCTCGTCGAGGTACTGGCTGCCGCGGTTGTCCTTCGAGAACTCGAAGACTTCTTCGTTCCCCGTCCGGAACCGGTCCAGCTGCGTGTAGTGGGCCGGGATGGAGCGGGCGTAGTTCTTCATGATCGCCCAGGTGGCGTACGTCGAGAACTTGTTCCCCTTGGTGTAGTCGAACTTCTCGATGGCCCGGATCAGGGACATGTTCCCGTCCGACACCATCTCGAAGAAGCTCGTCGTCGGCGTCATGTGACGCTTGGCGATCGACACCACCAGCCGCAGGTTGCTGCGGATCAGGAAGTTCTTGACTTCGCCCGCCTGCTCGATGAGGGTCTCGAGCCGGTCGAGGTCCGAGGTCTTCGGCCGCGAACGGTCGATCTTGTCCCGCATCTGAACCGCCTGGAACTTCAGGAAGTTCATCTTGCGGAACCAGTACCCTTCCTCTTCACGGGTCAGCAGGGGCACCGTGTAGAGGCTGGCGAGGTACGGCGGCAGTCCCGGAGGGGCCTTGATCTTGGGGCCCTTCTTGTCGACGGCGGGGGGCGGTCCGAGGATCACCCGTTCCGCGTCGGCGGTGTGGAACTCGGGGCTGTCCATGAAGTCGATCGGCTGCTCGAACAAGAGATCCGCGCGGACTTCCGAGACGATCCGGTAGACCGAGGCCTTGGTCCGGCAGTACTCCCCGGCCAGCACGTCGACCGCCGTTCCCCGTTTGAAGCGGCTGTAGATCTCCCGCTTGCGGTCTTCGCCCAGAGGCTCGGACGCATCGGGAAACACGGCATTCTCAGGGTGATCGGAGTCGTACTGCTTGAGGGTGTAGCGGATCGTTTCCGGCGACCGGTCGAACGACTTCGCGAGCCGCTTGCTGATCTCGGTGACGCAGGCGCCTCCGCGGGCGAGCTTGCGGGCGTGGAGGATGATGTCCTCCCGCTCATGTTCGCTCAGCTGCGTGAACCGGCTGCCGCGGTCGATTTCATCGTGGTGCTCGTGCACGAACTTCTCGAGCGACGAGCTGAGGAACCCGACGCGGGTCCGGTTGCCGAAGCGGAACCGGCGGCTCACGAGCCCCCGTTTCCGCCAGCGGTCGACGGTCTTGGTCGAGACGTTGAACTTGCGGCTCACTTCTTCGACGGTCAGCACCGGCTGGCCGGCGTCGGCCACGGCGATGTTCGCGCTCGTCGAGAGGTCCTCGACGAAGAGCTGCAGGTCATGGATCAGGTCGCCGCCGTCGATCTCGAGTTGCGGGTACGAGGTCGGACGGAACGAAGTGATCCGCTCGCAGACTTCCTGGTAGCTGTAAGGATGGGATGCATCGAGCTCGCCCAGGAGCTGCTCGGCGCGATCCATTTGTTCGATCCGCACATCGATCGGAGCGTACCGGACCTGCTGGTCGGTCAGCTGACGGATGGCGGGATGACGGTATTCGGACATGGTTTGCTCCTCCACCTGTCCGTGCGTCGCGACTTCCTCTTAAAGGCAACGCACGGTCGTCTGTGGCGTCCGTTCTGCCATGCTGGCAGAGATGCCACGCTTTGGATGGCTCACTCTCTGATTACGTTTCCACTGGACTCACAGATCACAGAAAAAGTTCGCATGCGAAGTGAATTTCGTGGAAAGTTGTTTTTCGAGAATGCACAGGCTGTGCCGCGGCAAGGTTTCGGAAGATTGCGACTCACACATCCCATTGTTTTCATTGGTCTTACGGCGTAATTTTGCTTGCTAAGGACATTTGGGTGCCGTGTCAGATCGATACGAAGTCAGCCACGCTGGCAACAGATCTACCTCCCGGGATGCTTGACCGAATTCTGGTCATAAACTCTTTCTCCGATGGACAAACGGCCACATCGCGAGGTTCGGGCTGGCCATTTTGAAGCCCGATTGCATCTCTGCTCGCTGCGGGTTCGGCAGCGGGTCCGAGGCCCGTTTTCCGCCGTGGTCCGAGCCCGCCTCCCCTTCATCGGGACGCCGGTCTCCCCGAAAAGGTTTCGCCGTTCCGGAGAGAAGTCACAGCCGGAACAGTTTTCCCAACAGGCGCTGCCTGAAATCGATACGTCCCGCTGCGGCGGTTTCGAACAGCTCCAGTGAAGTTTTTCTTTTTCCGCCGCGGCTGCGTGGTATCAGTTCGTTGCGTGCTTCCTGCGGAGAGATCGTGGACGGAGTCTCCCCTTTTGCCCCGTTGCCATGCACCGTGACGCTAAACTCGGTCTTGCGCTGGGAATCCTGGTCATAGGATTCGCGGGAGCATTCTGTTTTCCCCGGCACGCCGGCCTGCCGGCCCGCGCCGCTGTGGCAGATCCGCACACGGACAGTCTCTCCCAGCACCTCGCGCTGCGGGACGTCCGGGTCTACACCTCCGCCCGGCATCCGGACGAAGTCGCTCCCGTCCCACCCGTCGTCCCCGCTCCGGTCGACGCGACTCCCGCCCCCGGTTCCTCGGAGGACGCCGACTCCACGCCCGTGGTCTCCGGGGCTTTCTCCTTCTATGGGAAGCGGACTCCCGCCGGCGACGTGACCACGAGTCCCGCTCACGAGAGTGTCGACGCGGTTGAGGAAGAAGTTCCGGTCGAAGTCACCTACACGGTCCGGCCGGGGGACACCCTCAGCAGCATCGCCCAGAAGCATCTCGGCAGCAGCGGCCGCTACAGCGAAGTCTTCGAGACCAACCGCGAGCTCCTCGGCAGCCCCGACGCCCTCCAGATCGGCATGGTGCTCCGGATCCCCCCCCGCGAACGGGCCGCCGCGACCCAGGTCGCCGAAGGACGTCCAGACCACGATTCGCAGCGCCGCACGGACAACGCCCCACCGGCCGGTCCGCCGCAGCGGTTCCGCTCTCCCCGCGCCACTCCTCCGGCCCAGACGCCGCCGACTCCCCCCGCCCGGGAGCCGCAGCCGACTCTCGCCGAACCGATGCTCCCGACGACCGCCATTCCGGCCCCCCGCCCCGTCACGCCGCCGCCGACGACGACGGGTGCCGGCGTGACCGGCCCGCGCTTCGGGGCCGCTTCGGTCGGAGCGAGTCTTCGCGGCGCCCGCGCCGCGGAGCCGGTCGACCCCGTGAACTGAGTCAGCGTGGCGTCCCCGTTGACACTGGGAATTGTCTTCACTGTCAGGTTTCCCGGACTCGGCCCGAGCTCGTCGAGGAAGCTGATCACCGCCCCGCGTGGCCGCTGCCAGCGGACGACGGCCTGCGAGTGCGGTTGCCAGGGCGCGGAGACCTCCGCCAACCGCTCGTTCTCCGGAAGTCCCGGAATCATTGAGCCTTCGGAAACGCCAGCTCAGTCGCGGCCGGAAACCAGACGCTGCAGCACTCCACCGGAAATTCGCTCCACTGTCAGGTTTTGAGTTCCCCCCGGCGATGGTCTGAACCTGAAGGGACGGGCCCATCCCGAGCGTCGCTCCGGGGCCGATGTCAGGAGCGGGGAACACCCGCTGTCGTTCCGCCAGGTCTCGAACCATCGAACTCGTCCGAATGAGGTCAGGATCTCTGACCGTTCAATCGGAACCGAACTCTCCCGGCAGCGGAGTTCGATTCGCGATCTCAGGGGCCGGTTCGTTTTCCTCTGACGTCCATCCCGGAACCGTCTCAGCCGCGCTGGCCACGCGTTCGGGCAGGCGATTTCCCGAAATCGCCCTCAGATTCTCTCGCTCTATCTGCTGGTCGAGAAAACTGTTGCGCTCTCTTTATACGGCCCTTATGCGGGCTGGCAGGCTTCTTACCCCCATTTTGCGCGGTCGGTCCTAGCATCCCCCCGAAGTTCTTCTGGCAACGCTTCCTTCGGAGAGTTTTCGCAATGGACCTCGTCTTCCTCGCCGCGATCGGCGGCGCCGCCCTGCTCACCTGGGGGCTCATCGCACTCTGCCAGCGGCTCCAGTCGCCGCCCGGGCGGTGAGCCCCCAGGTTTCTCTTCCCCCTGTTTCGACCACGAGTTTTCGATGGACACCCTGCACCTGATCGCCGCGGCCCTCGCGCTCGGCCTCCTCAGTTACCTGCTCTACGCCATGCTCCTGCCGGAGAATTTTTCCTGAGCGGACGCACGCTTCCTCTCTCCGGATCGGAAGCCCGCCTCTCGCGGATCCCCCACCATGACGACCAATTCCTGGATTGAAATCGGCCTGTTCCTTGCCGTCCTGATCGGGCTCACGAAGCCCCTCGGCTGGTTCATGGCCCGCGTTTACACGAACCGCCCCTGCGGCCTCGACAAGGTCCTGGGGCCGATCGAACGGCTGATCTATCGCGTCTCCGGCGTGAAGCCCGAGAGCGAAATGACCTGGAAGGAGTACGCCGTCGGCGTCCTCGCCTTCAGCGTCGTCAGCACGCTCGCCGTCTACGGCCTCCAGCGGCTGCAGGGGGTGCTCCCCTTGAACCCGCAGGGACTCCCGGCCGTTGCGCCGGACCTGTCGATGAACACCGCCGTCAGCTTCGCCACGAACACGAACTGGCAGGCCTACAGCGGCGAGTCGATGCTGAGCAACCTGAGCCAGATGCTGGGCCTGGGGGTGCAGAACTTCGTCTCGGCCGCGGCCGGGATGGCGGTTCTCGTCGCGTTCCTCCGGGGGATCACCCGCCGGCAGGTCGAGACGATCGGCAACTTCTGGGTCGATCTCACCCGCAGCACGCTCTACATCCTCCTGCCGCTCTCGCTGGTCCTGGCGGTCGTCCTCGTGTCGCAGGGAGTCGTCCAGTCGTTCGCTCCCGCGGTCGAAGTCGCGCTGGTTCAGCCGGTCAAGGACGCGGAAGGGAAGGACGTCACCACTCAGACGATCCCGCTCGGCCCCGCCGCATCGCAGATTGCGATCAAGCAGCTCGGGACGAACGGCGGGGGCTTCTTCGGCGTCAACTCGGCGCATCCGCTCGAGAACCCGACCCCGCTCAGTAACTTCCTCGAAGTCCTGGCGATCCTGATCATCCCGGCGGCCCTCTGCTACACGTTCGGCGAACTCGTCGGCGACACCCGCCAGGGGTGGGCGGTCTTCGCCGCCATGATGGCCCTTTTCATCCCGTTCCTCGTCCTCTGCTGCTGGGCGGAGTCCGCCGGCAACCCGCGGCTCGCCCCGCTGGGGATCGACCAGCAGGCGAGCGTGCTCCAGAGCGGCGGCAATATGGAGGGGAAGGAGGCCCGCTTCGGCGTCGGCCCGTCGGCCCTCTGGGCGACGGCGACGACCGCCGCCTCGAACGGGAGCGTCAACTCGATGCACGACTCCTACACGCCCCTCGGCGGCCTCGTCCCGATGCTCCTGATGCAGCTCGGCGAAGTGGTCTACGGCGGTGCGGGGAGCGGCCTCTACGGGATGCTGGTCTACGCCCTCGTGGCGGTGTTCATCGCCGGCCTCATGGTCGGGCGGACCCCCGAGTACCTCGGCAAGAAGATCGAAGCCTACGAGATGAAGATGGCGGGGCTCGTCATTCTCATTCCCCCGATGATCGTCCTCGGGGGAACGGCCCTTGCGGTCTGCACTCAGGCGGGAACGGCGACCGTCAGCAACACCGGCCCGCACGCCTTCAGCCAGATCCTCTACGCAGTCACCTCGGCGGGGAACAACAACGGCTCCGCCTTTGCGGGGCTCGGAGCGAACAACCTGTTCTACAACTCGCTCCTCGCGCTCGCGATGTGGGCCTCCCGGTTCTGGCTGATCGTCCCGGTCCTCGCCATCGCCGGCTCGCTCGCGAGGAAGAAATTCACCCCGGTCACGGCCGGCACGCTGCCGACGCACACGCCGCTGTTCGTGGTCCTCCTGTCGGGAACGGTGCTCCTCGTCGGGGCCCTGACCTTTATCCCGGCCCTGGCCCTCGGACCGATCGTCGAGCACCTGCAACTGATCGCCCCATGATCTGCCGCCTCTTGATCTGAACCATTCACCAAGCGTCGCCCACTGAGGCGACTGGCTCCCGAACTCCCCTGGCCCGGCCGCTCGACACGAGACGCCGCGCCTCCCCCTGAGACTCATCATGTCCACCCGCAAAGCCCGTCCTCTGTTTGATCTGCCGATCGTCCGGCGGGCGATCTGGGATTCGCTTCGAAAGCTCAATCCCCGCCATCAGCTCCGGAACCCGGTGATGTTCACCGTGTTCCTCGGCAGCATCTTTACCTCGTTCCTGTTCGTCCGCGCCCTGGCGACGCCGGGGGCGGAATCGCCTTGGTTCATCTTCGGCGTCTCGGTCTGGCTCTGGTTCACCGTCCTGTTCGCGAACTTCGCCGAGGCGATGGCGGAAGGCCGTGGCAAGGCCCAGGCCGACAACCTCCGCGCGGCCCGCCGCGACGTCGTCGCCAAACGGCTCAAGGAGCCCCGCAAAGACGCTCCGCAGGAATCCGTCGCCGCCCCGCAGCTTCGGAAGGGGGACGTCGTCCTCGTCGAAGCGGGGGACTACATCCCCGCCGACGGCGAAGTCCTCGAAGGGATCGCCTCGGTCAACGAGGCGGCCATCACCGGTGAAAGCGCCCCGGTCATCCGCGAAAGCGGCGGCGACCGGAGCAGCGTCACCGGCGGAACCCAGGTCCTCTCCGACTGGCTCCTGGTCCGGATCTCCGCCAACCCCGGTGAAACGTTCCTCGACCGGATGATTTCCCTCGTCGAAGGGGCGAAGCGTCAGAAGACCCCCAACGAAATCGCCCTCGACATCCTGCTCGCGGCGATGACGATCGTGTTCCTCCTCGCCTGTGCCACGCTGGTCCCGTTCTCGGTCTACAGCGTAGCCCTCGCCGGCCAGGGCTCGCCGATCACCCTGACCGTCGTCGTCGCCCTGCTCGTCTGCCTGATTCCGACTACGATCGGCGGCCTCCTCTCGGCGATCGGGATCGCCGGGATGGACCGGATGATCCAGGCGAACGTCATCGCCACGTCGGGGCGGGCGGTCGAGGCGGCGGGGGACGTCGACGTCCTGCTCCTCGACAAGACCGGGACCATTACGCTCGGCAACCGCCAGGCGGTCGACCTGATCGCCACCGACGGCCTGCCGGTCGAAGCGGTCGCCGACGCCGCCCAGCTCTCCTCGCTCGCCGACGAAACCCCCGAAGGCCGCAGCATCGTCGTCCTCGCCAAGGAGAAGTACGGCCTCCGGGGCCGGGACCTCAACAGCCACAATGCCACCTTCATCCCGTTCATGGCCCAGACCCGCATGAGCGGCGTCGACATCGACGGCCGCCAGATCCGCAAGGGGGCCGCGGAAGCGGTCGAGACCTACGTCACCGAGCGGGGGGGGACCTACCCGAAGGTCCTTCGCGATCACGTCGAACGGATCTCTAAGTCCGGGGGGACTCCGCTCGTCGTCGCCGAAGGGAACCGGCCGCTCGGCGTGATCCACCTCAAGGACATCGTCAAAGGGGGGATGCGGGAGCGGTTCGGCCAGCTCCGGAACATGGGGATCAAGACGGTCATGATCACGGGGGACAACCCCCTGACCGCCGCCGCGATCGCCGCCGAAGCGGGAGTCGACGATTTTCTGGCCCAGGCAACTCCCGAAGCCAAGCTGAAACTGATCCGCGAATACCAGACCGGCGGGCGGCTCGTCGCCATGACCGGCGACGGAACGAACGACTCCCCGGCCCTCGCTCAGGCGGACGTCGCGGTCGCCATGAACAGCGGCACGCAGGCGGCCAAGGAGGCGGGGAACATGGTGGACCTCGACTCGAACCCGACGAAGCTCATCGAAATCGTCGAGATCGGGAAGCAGCTCCTCATGACCCGCGGGGCGCTGACGACCTTCAGCATCGCGAACGATGTCGCCAAGTACTTTGCCATCATCCCCGCCGCGTTCGTCACGACGTATCCGGTGCTCAATCGGCTCAACGTGATGCGGCTGGCGACCCCCTCGAGCGCGATCCTCTCGGCCGTGATCTTCAACGCCCTGATCATCGTGCTCCTGATTCCGCTCGCCCTCCGGGGGGTGAAGTACCGCAGCGTCGGAGCGGCGACGCTCCTGCGGGACAACCTCGTGATCTACGGCCTGGGAGGCCTGATCGTCCCCTTCATCGGGATCAAGCTGATCGATCTGCTCCTCGTCGCGCTCGGCCTCGCCGGGACGTAGGGTGGGTTTCCCACACCACCGGTCCCCCGCGATCGACGCGACGTTTTCCAGCAACACGACATTCCCGGTGGGCTCCGCCCACCCTACCCAGAAACGCATCATGCTCAGTCTCTTTCGTACCGCCGCCGTCATGCTCCTCTTGCTTTCGATCGTCACCGGCATCGCCTACCCGCTGGCGGTGACCGGAATCGGAGCGGTTCTCTTCCCGCGGCAGGCGACCGGGAGTCTCGTCGACAAAGAGGGCAAGCCGACCGGCTCCGACCTGATCGGCCAGCCGTTCGACGCCCCGCAATACTTCTGGGGCCGCCCCTCGGCCACCGCGCCGGTCGGCTATGCAGCGATGAGCGGCAGCGGCTCGAACCAGGCGACGACGAACCCCGCCCTCGTCGAAGCGGTCCAGGTGCGGGTCGCCCGGCTCAAGGAAGCCGATCCCGAGAACACCGCGCCGATCCCGGTCCACCTGGTGACGACGTCCGGGAGCGGGCTCGACCCGCACGTGAGCCCCGCGGCGGCGCTCTATCAGGTCGACCGGGTCGCCCGCGCCCGCGGGGTCCCGGCGGAGAAGATCCGGGCGCTGGTCCAGGCGCACGTCGAAGCTCCGACGTTCCACATCCTCGGCCAGTCGCGGGTGAACGTCCTTCGCCTGAATCTGGCCCTCGACGCCGAGTTCCCCGCGCCGAAGTCGTAACAGGCTCTCTCGGGACGGCACGCCCTGACGGCTCTGCGCAGGAACGCGGCCAGTCGGAGAGGGGAGCGTCAACGCGCGGCCAGTCCTCCGCGCAGCCCTCTTCCGTTCGGCCGCGGCCTGTGATGACGCAGGGCGTGCCATCCGGACCGCTTCGAGTGAATGCCATGCATCTCCCCCTCACCAGCCTGCTCCACTTTCCCCTCTCCGTGTGGCATCCCGTCCGTCCGGCACCGCGCCGGACTGCCGCCGCCATCCCGGAGGAGGAGTTGATGTTTCATCCCCCTGAATCGGAATCGTCCCCATCCCCACCTCCCCCCGATCCCTACGCCGAGTGGCGAAATCCTCCTCGTCTCGTCCGGGCCGTGGTGACCGGCTTCCTCTGTGCGATGCCGGGAGCGCTCCTCGCCTCCCACGTCGGGCTTGTCTTCGGAAGCCTCGGAACCTTCACCCTGGCGGGAGCATTGATTGGATTCCTCTTCGGCACGACATTGGAACTCGCCCCGGACGCCCCTCCGGCCGGTCCTCACTCTTTCCCCGAAGAAACGGGTTCCCCCGACCATGAGCGGTGACCGCCCCGATCCGGACTCGCTGCTCGCCAAGGTCCAGGCCGAAGAAGCGAAGCAGGCCCGCGGCCGCCTGAAAATCTTCTTCGGCATGGCCCCCGGCGTAGGCAAGACCTACGCCATGCTCGAGGCCGCTCGGAAAATCGCCAAGGAGGGGATCGACGTCATCGTCGGCTATGTCGAGCCCCACGCCCGTCCGGAGACCCAGGCCCTCGTGATGGGGCTGGATCTCCTACCGAGACGAGAGATCCGCCGCGGCGGGGCAACTCTCTACGAGTTCGACCTGGAGGAAGCCCTCGCCCGCAAGCCGCAGCTGATCCTGGTGGACGAGCTGGCCCACACGAACGCGGAAGGCTCGACGCACGCCAAGCGATGGCAGGACATCGACGACCTCCTCGCCGCGGGGATCGACGTCTACACGACCCTCAACGTCCAGCACCTCGAGAGCCTCAACGACATCGTCGCGCAGGTCACCTCGATCCCGGTCCGGGAGACGGTCCCCGACCACGTCTTCGAGAACGCCGACGAAGTCGAGCTGGTCGACCTTGCCCCCGACGACCTGATCGAGCGGCTCCACGAAGGAAGGGTCTATCTCCCGGCCCAGGCGGTCCGGGCCATCGAAAACTTCTTCCGCAAAGGGAACCTGATCGCCCTGCGGGAGCTGTCACTCCGCAAGACCGCCGAGCGGGTCAACGCCCAGGCGCTCGACTGGCGGCAGGAGCACGCGATTGACCGGATCTGGCCGACGTCGGAGCGGCTCCTGGTCTGCGTCGGCTCGAGCCCGATGTCCGCCAAACTCGTCCGGGGCGCCCGGCGGATGGCCGCCAGTCTCCGCGCCCCCTGGACCGCCCTCCACGTCGACCTCGATGGACGCTCCCCCCCCGGCCCGGCGGACCGCCAGCGACTCGAGCAGAACCTGCGATTGGCCGAAGAGCTGGGAGCCAAGGTCGACACGGTCGCCGACCCCGAGTTCTCGGCCGGCGTCCTCCGTTACGCCCGCGAGCACAACGTCACGAAGATCGTCGTCGGGAAGCCGCAGCAGAGCCGCTGGCGGGACCTCCTCCGGGGGGCATTCGTCGACGACCTGATCCGACATTCCGGGGACATCGACGTCTACGTCATCAGCGGCGATGACACGGAACGCCCGACTCCCCAACCGGCCACTCCCTCGACCATCCCCAAAGACCGACGCCCCTACGTCTGGGCGACGCTCGCCGTCGCGCTCTGCACGCTCCTCTGCTGGAGTCTCTCGCCGGTTCTCGAACCAACGAACCTCGCGATGCTCTACCTCGCGAGCGTGCTCGGGATCGCGGTCACCTGCGGCCGCGGCCCGTCGATCCTGGCGACGGTGCTCGGAGTCTTCGTGTTCGACATCGGCTTCGTCCCCCCCGCGGGGACGCTGGCCGTCACCGACACGCAGTACCTGCTGACGTTCCTCGTGATGCTCACGACCGGCCTCGTCGTCAGCGAGCTCGCCGCCCGGGTCCGGGCCCAGACCGAATCGGCCCGCCGCCGCGAGCGAACGACCGCCGCCCTCTACGTCCTCAGCCGCGAACTGACGAATCTGCCCACGACGGAAACGGTCGCCCAGAAGGCCCGGCAGATCATCGGCGAAGCGATCGACGCCGACGTCTGGATCGTTCTCCCTGCTGGAGACGGTCGCTACGTCGCCGCCGATCCCCGTCCCGAAGGCTCGCCTCCAGCGCGGGACGAGGGAGTGGTCCGGTGGGTCTACGAGCACCAGCGTCCCGCCGGACGGGGGACGGACACACTCCCCGGCGGGGAATCGACCTTCTTCCCGCTGCTGGGGACCGACGGGATCGTCGGAGTCCTCGGAGTCCGCCCGCATCATCCGAGCGATTCCCCGCCGAGCGAGCAGAGGCGGTTGCTCCAGGCGTTCGTCGGCCAGGTGGCGGGGGCGATCGAGCGGTGCGGCCTCGCCGTCCAGGCGGAAAAAATCCGGCTCGAAATGGAGACCGAGCGGCTCCGGAACGCGCTGCTGAGCGCCGTCTCGCACGACCTGCGGACGCCGCTCGCCACGATCACGGGGGCGGCCGGGATCCTCGTCGAAGCGAACGGCGTCCCGGAGCGGACGCGGCAGGATCTCGCCTCGTCGATCCTCGATGAAGCGGACCGGCTCAACCGGCTGGTCGCGAACCTCCTCGACCTGACGCGGCTGGAAGCGGGCGCGATCGCGCTCCAGCGGGAGCTGCAGCCGCTCGAAGAGGTGATCGAGACAAGCCTCGCGCGGCTGGAGCGGCAGCTCCGCGACCACCCGGTCGTGACGCGCCTGGCGAAGGATCTCCCGCCGGTCGCGATCGACGGAATCCTGGTCCAGCAGGTGCTCGTCAACCTGCTCGACAACGCCTCGAAGTTCGCCCCCGCCGGAACGCCGCTCGATCTGAGCGCCTTCGCCGAGCGGGGGGATCTCGTCGTCGAGGTCTCGGACCGCGGTCCCGGCATTCCGCCGGGGGAAGAGGAACGGATCTTCGCGAAGTTCTACCGGGCTGGAGGAGTCCACCAGTCCCAGCGGGGAAGCGGGATCGGTCTCGCGATCTGCCGGGGGATCGTGGAACTCCACGGCGGCCGGATCTCCGCCCGCAACCGCCCCGGCGGAGGGGCGATCTTCCGGCTCACGATGCCGCTCCCTCCGGAAGTGGGAACTGGACCAGAGAGTCGCCAGAACGTCCCGTCACGCTGACGGAGCCTCGGCACTCCCCTGGTCTCCCGCCTGGCCCACTACCGCGGAAGGAACGGGAAGAGCTCGAACTTGTTCTCCTCGGTCAGGGGCGAGCCGTACTCACACGGCTCGAACGCCTCGACGTAGCGGATCTTCGTGGCCCGCTCGGCACCGTACGTCTTCTCGATGAGGCCCCGGTGTTCCTCGGCCAGCGGGGCGATCCGCTGGCGGAACGCGCGGGCCAGAAATCCCTTCCGCTCACCCGGATCGCTCGGCAGCGGCTCCGGCCAGAAGTGGTTGTAGGCGAGCCACTCGTAGAACTGCGACACATGGCAGTCGAGGGCGTCGACCACCTGGTCCAGCACCGGCTCGATGTCCACCACCACCAGCGGTGCCAGCGGATAGGGCCGCCGGAAGTGGTCCGGCAGGTAGGCAATGACCGGATTCCGCCGCAGCGCGGGGACCTCCGGAACGATCGGCGGCACCGTGACCATGTAAGCCGCGTCGCAGACCAGCTGCGACGTCGCCCGGTGGTCCGGGTGATAGTCGTTCGGCCGGTGCGTCAGGATCAGGTCCGGATCGAACTTCCGGATCAGCCCGATCATCTCGAACCGGGCCTCGATCGTCGGCTGCAGGTAACCGTCCCGGAACCGCAGCACGTCGTACTGCACTCCCATGACCTTCCCGGCCGCCGCCGCCTCGCCCCGCCGCCGGGTCGCCAGCTCCTCGCCGCTCTGGGTCTGATGCCCCGACTCGCCGTTGGTGACGCTCACCCAGCGGACCTCGTGGCCGAGCTGCCGGTACAGGGCGGTGACGCCGCCCGCCTTGAGATCGCAGTCGTCCGGATGGGCGCCGATGACGAGGATCTTGAGGCGTTGCTGAGACATGGGAGGATTCTGACTCGATCAGGGCTTGAGGAGGACGCAAGCGCGACTGGCGAGAGAATCCGCAATGAGGGGGGCGGGATCAAGCCCGTGGCGCGGGAATCCCGTGCCTTCCTGTCGATCTGATCGCCCAGCGACGGTTGGGCGGTTCCCCGTACGGAAGCGCCTCCGGCGGGGGCAGGGGCGTGCCCCTGCACCCCTGACCTGCCCCCAACAAGGGAACTGAAGATTCACTCCCTGCCGGACACCGCGCCTTGGCGTCGCAGCCGCCCTTGCGCAACCCATCGTGCGACGCCGCCCCGGTCCAGCGGGACGCTGGTCAGGTGTCGTCCCCTTCGAGATCCGCTTCCGAGCCACCCGGGCGGAACATCTTGTACCGCTTCAGCCGCCGGTCGAGCGTCGTCCGCTCGATCCCCAGAATCCGGCTCGCCTGCGACTTGTTCCAGTCGCAGTGCTTCAGCACCGCCTCCATGTACAGCCGCTCGATGTCATCCATCGTCAGCCCCTGCTGCACGAAACTCCCCCACAGGTTCACGTGCGGGTCGTACGCGGTCTCGCGGGTCTGACCATCGGGCACATCGGTCAGCGCGTCGCCGGCAGCGGGACCAGGGATCGCGGCACTGACAGCCGTCGGAACGGAGGGGGGAGCGATTTCGAGTCGGGTCAGCACGATGTCATCCGGGGTCAGGATTTCACGGTCGCTCAGGATCACCGCCCGCTCGACGACGTTCCGCAGTTCGCGGACGTTGCCGGGCCAGGGGTGCTGCGTCAGCTTCTCGATCGCCAGCCGGCCGAACCCCTTCACCTTGCTGCGGGACTTGGCGGTGAACCGGTCCACGAAGTGCCGGGCGATCAACGCGATGTCCTCCGGATGCTCCCGCAGCGGCGGGACATGGATCTCGATCACCTGCAGCCGGAAGAACAGATCGTTGCGGAACCGCCCCTGCCGGACTGCTTCTTCCAGGTTCCGGTTCGTGGCGGTGACGACCCGCACGTCGACCTGAATCTGCTTGTCTCCGCCGACCCGCTCGAAGCTCTGCCCTTCGAGGACCCGCAGGAACTTTGACTGGACCTCGGGGCTCATTTCCCCGATCTCGTCGAGGAAGATCGTCCCCCCGTCCGCCTGCTCGAATTTCCCCGCCTTCTGGGCCGAGGCGCCAGTGAACGAACCTTTCTCGTGTCCGAACAGCTCGCTCTCGAGCAGCGTCTCGGTCAGAGCGGCGCAGTTCACACAGACGAACGGGCCTTCCTTCCGACGGCTGTTGAAGTGGAGCGCCCGGGCCACCAGCTCCTTGCCGACGCCGCTCTCGCCGCGGATCAGGACCGTGGCGTCGGTCGGCGCGACCCGGCCGATGGCGTTCTTGACCTTGGAGAGACTCGGGCTCGAGCCGACGAGCTCGGTCTCGATCTCCAGGATCTCGCGATACGACTTGCCGCGGGACTGCTCGAGCGACAGGTCCTTCTCGAGCCGCTCCTTCTCGCGGAAGCTCTCGACGAGCCCCCCCATCTGATCCGCCACCGCGAGCGAGAACTCGAGGTGGTCGGCGGTCAGCGGGGTATTCGTATCGACCGAATAGAGGTGAATCGCCCCCAGGATCCGTCCCTGGCTCCGGACCGGGACGCAGATGGCGCTCTCCGCCTTGAGCTGGTCAATGCTGTCGCGGCTGCTCAGGAACTCGTGGTCGCGGATGTCATGCGCGAGGATGGCATCCTGCTCGTTGAGAACGAGCCCCGAGAGATAGTGCGAAAAGTGCCGGGGCGCGCCGCCGGTGCGGGCGTGCGAAGCGACCACCTGGAGGTTTCGCGGGAGAGGTTCGGCGCCCGCCTCCAGCAGCAGCACGGCGCCGACCGAGGCGGGGGTCGCCGTCAGGAGCCGATCGAGGACCACCGCGCCGAGGCTGGCGATGTCCCCGACATCGTGCATCGCCTTGCCGATCTGGAACAGTTCGGCGGCGTCGAGGCGGGCTTGGCCGTGGCGTTCGACTCCGGACGGGAGGTCGAACTGGGTCCCGGTCCGGCGCTCGATGATCGCGTACGGCTCATCTTCCGTGACGGAGTCGTCGGCCGAGGGGTCGGCGTCGGTGAACAGCAGCGTCGCATCGCCGACTTCGACCTGATGGCCGAACCGCAGCAGCGTGTCCCCCGTGGAGGGAGCCCCGTCGATCGCGATGCCGTTCCGGCTCTCGAGGTCCCGGACGTACCAGTGCCCCTCCAGCGAGAAGAATTCACAGTGGATCCGGGAGCACTTTTTGTCGGAGATGACGATCCGGTTTGAGGGAGCCCGGCCGACGGTGAGCCGTCCGCCCGGGGTGAGCGGGACGACTTCGACGCGAGCCGCCCCTTTCTGAACGACGAGGTAAGCGCCCCCGGCCCCATCCAGCGGCCGATCCGGACGCGTCTGAGAATCCATTACTCCGACTCCACCATTCCGCCGTTCATGATACGAAACCGGACTCGCCGCGGCAGCAAGTCGGTCCGTCCCGGGACTCGAACGAGGATTGTCGAAGGGTCTCGCAAATGCGCCCGCGAACAGATCGACTCATTCGGCCGCATAAAACACAAGCGCCTCTGGAAATGGCTCCCAGAGGCGCTTGCCACTGCGTTGGTCGAGTGAGTGCGGGCCAATCCTCGCTCGTGCAGTATGCGGTATTTTTGCATGTCGTGTGCCACACCGGAGCGGGAACTGGATATTGGCCACAACTGCTAACGTGATCGGGACTTTCGTGCGTGCCGTCAAAATTCCGGCGGAAATCGGAACGACCGAATACCGGGCTTGGGCAATTTGCATTTCGCTGCATTGCTTCAGATGGCGACGCCGAAAATTGACGCACCACGCCGCACCTGGACGCCGCAGCTGCGTTGCCCCCGCTTCACTCCAGCACAATTTTGCATCGCATCAGTTCCGCGCGGCGAAGGCAAGGTGTGAGCCCGCACCTCGTAAAAGACTAGGGAAAACCCTCCTGACGGACTCTTCAGCAGGAGGAATTGACTTCGGCACGAGACCTGCAATCCTTCCTCGCGTTGTCCCGGTTGATACCGTGTTCGAACCGGGGGTTTCATTCGCATCTTGCCGGCTGACTTCATTCCACCCCAAGACACGGACTGCCCCGCATCAGTGATGCGGGGTTTTTTATTGGCCATCCGCGACCTGGCCGATCGACGGTCGTTGCCGCCGTCTGCTCACTTCCGGAGCTCGATGCCGAGCCGGTCGAACAGGAACGCGTAGACGTCGACCGCCTGCTCGATCGCCTCGGAGAGAGCCGTGTCTCCTCCGTGTCCCGAGTTGGCACTCGTCCGGAGCAGGACCGGTTCCGTCGTCCCGCTCGCCTGCAGCCGGGCGGTCATCTTGCGGGACTGCATCGGCTCGACCCGCGGATCGTTGGCTCCGGTCAGGAACAGGATTGCCGGGTACGACTGGCCATCACGGACGTGATGGAACGGTGAGTAAGCGTAGAGCGCGCGAAACTGCTCCGGATTCGCGACCGTGCCGAACTCGGTGATGTTGAAGATCCCGTTCGGTGAGAGCTCGACCCGCAGCATGTCGTAGATCCCGACATGCGAGACGACCGCCCGCACCAGTTCCGGATGCTGGGTGAACGTTGCCCCCATCAGGAGGCCGCCGTTGCTCCCACCGGTGATCGCGAGCTTGGCGGGGGACGTATAACCCCGCTCGACCACATGCCGCAGGACCGCCGCGAAGTCGTCGAACACGTTCTGCTTGTGAGTCAGGTTCCCCTCGAGGTGCCACGTCTCGCCGAATTCCCCGCCCCCTCGGATGTTTGTGTCGACGAAGATCACCCCGTGGTCAAAGAGCACGCGGTGTGCAGGAGAGAATCGGGGCGTGACGCTGCTGCCGTAGCCCCCGTACCCGGTGACGAGCGTCGGGTTTGTCCCGTCGCGGCAGGTCCCCTTCCGCATCAGGAGCGTGAGAGGAACCTTCGTTCCGTCCCGCGAGACCGCAAACTCCCGGACGACGTCGATGTCGGCGAAGTCGACAGTCGCCTGCGTGGCGAGCCAGGTCTTCTCGGTCGTCCCCGTCGCAGCGCGGAACTGGTAAACCGCCGACGGCTCGAGGAACGACGTATTGCTGAACAGGATGTCGTTCCCGGCGTCGGCCGCCGAGTCGCGACTCGCCAGGCGGGCCAGTCCGCCGACCGACGAAACCGGCAGCTGCTTCGGCGCGGCGAGCGGTTTTCCGGAATGGTCGAAGACCCGCAGCTCGGTCGGTCCGCCGGTCTGGTACAGGACGTACAGCCGGGTCGCGGTCGCCAGGAGACTCGTCGGCCGGTGGTAGAAGGTGTTGACGATCGTCTCGGCCCCTTCGGGGATGATCACGGTCCCCTCGGCCGGGGCGAGTCGATCGGCGGTGACCTTGAGGATCTTGCCCCGCGGCGCCTCGGCGCGCGAGATCAGGAAGATCTCGTCGCCCGGTCCGAACGTCGCCTGAACGATCCGGTCGGCGAATCCGCTGATCGGCGTCCACCCGCCGTCAGGCGCCCGGAAGAAGTGCGCGAACTCTCCCCCGTCCCCGTTCTGGACGGTTGCCAGCAGCCGTCCGGTCGAAGGCTGCATCTCGAACTCGATCTCGGCGACATTCGGGAAGTCCTTCCCAAGCTCGTAGCGGTCGCTCTCGAGCGGCGTTCCGAACCGATGGAAATACCCCTCCTGCCGCAGCTTGAGCGAGTCGGCCGGCTCACCGGCGACCGGCCGGTGCCGGGTGTAGAAAACGCCGCTCCCGTCGGGCTGCCAGGCGAGATCACCCCCCGCGGTCCCGGTGCTGACCCGCGGCAGAACCTCGTGGACTTCGCGCCCGGTCGCCGCGTCATAGAAGTGGATGTCTCCGATCTCCGTTCCGCCATGCGAGAGGGAGACCGCCACGAGCTTTCCGTCGGGCGAGGGCTCATACCAGTCGATCGCCGTCGTCCCGGCGGCATCGATCACGGTCGGATCGACGAGGATCCGCTCGCTCGCCGGCTTGTCGAGGTCATCGATCGCCACGAGGAACGGCTGCTGCTTGGGGGGCTGCCGCTTGATCGCGAACAGCGTCCCGCCGCGATGCTGCAGCGCGGAGTAGCCGATCGTCTTCGCCTCGAGGATCTCCGTCAGCCGCTTGCGGAGTCCCGCAGCCTGGGGCCGGCCGTCGAGGAACGCCCGGGCTGCGGCATTCTGCGCGTCGCTCCAGGCTTTGACCTCCGGAGCGGCGTCATTTTCCAGCCAGCGGTAGTCATCGACCACCTCGGTGCCGTGGTAGGTGTCGGTCACCGGCCGTTTGGGGGTGGCGGGGGGAGCGCTCAGGGCCATCGACGTCACCAGCAGCGGGATCACAAAGGTGAGGGACAGGTTGCGCATCGCGGGGCCTCGGGAGGGGGACACGGAAGCCGTGTCCCGGGATCAGTCTTCCGCCAGTTCGTCCAGGATGTCGTCCTGATCGGGGTCGGGGAGGTCGATGCCGAACAGCCGGAGCGCCTCCCCCGCCAGCTTTCGGACTCCGCCGTCGTCGTCATGCTCGACCGCGTGCAGCAGCCACGCCTCGCCATGATGCGGCCGGAGTTTTCCGATCGATTCCGCCGCCGCGGCCCGGACCCGGTTCTTGTCATCCCGGTCGAGCCGCTCGTGCAGCAGGTCCCCCGCCTCGGAGCAGCCGAGGTCGCCGAGGGCTTTGGCGGCCCACATCCGGGCCAGCCATTCCCGATCGGTCCGGAGGATCGACATCAGCGGAGCAAGGCCGCGGCGATCCCGCGTCAGGCCGATCAGCCGCGCGGCGGGGGACCGGGTGAGGGGGACCGGATCGGCAAGCAGCGTCAGCAGTGCATCGATGCCGTGCGTCCGGACGAGCGGCATCTGGTCGATGAGCGCCCGCTCCGCAACGTTGCGGACGGTGTTGACGGGATCTCGAAGCGCCGCGATGAGCGGCCCGATCGCGGCCGGGGCCGCGCAGTGAGTGAGGCCGATCCCCCCGAGCATCCGCAGATGCGGATCGTCTTCGGTCAGGAGCACCAGGAGCCGCTCGCTTCCGCCATGATCCGGCAGTTTCCCCAGGCTCTCCGCGGCGGCCGTTCGGATCGGATCGCCCCGGTCCGCGGCTCGCACGATCGCGTCCAGGCGGGATCGGACCGGGTCCGTGTTCCGGCCAGCCGCTTCGCGGATCGCCGCTGCGAAAACGTCCGCTTCAGGGGAGGCGAGGCGGGAGAGGAGTTCGTCGTCCATGCACGCTCCGGAGGGACGGTCGGCCGCCGGCCGCTCGCGTTCGCGAGTCGATCCGATACGATGGCGGGTCTGGGGAGCGGCTCAGGTTCGGACGTTTTCCCGCCAATTTCAATGCTCGGCGAAGCGGCGGTGCAAAGCATCCGATCCGCCGCCGGATTCCCGCCCTCACCTCCGTTTGCGTCACAATGTCCCCCGGTTCGCCCCTCCTCCCCGTCTTCCCCCTCCCGGCGAGCCCGTCGGCGGCGGGGGTGAGCGGCGACGAGCGCGAGGAACGGGGAGCCGGCTGGTCCCGGTCCCTCGCCCGGGCGATCCGCAATCCGGACGAACTGATCACCCGCCTCGCGCTCCCCGAGGCATACCGCGAGCCAGCCCGGCGGGCGGCCACCCTGTTCCCGGTGATGGTCCCTGAAAGCTACCTCGCCCGGATGCGGCCGGGAGATCCGCAGGACCCACTGCTCCGGCAAGTGCTCCCGCTGGGAGAGGAAGAGGCGGTCGTTCCGGGCTTCCAGATCGACGCGGTCGGCGACCTGAACGCCCGCGCCGCGCCGGGAATGCTTCACAAGTACCACGGCCGGGCACTCCTCGTCGCCACGGGGGCCTGTGCGATCCACTGCCGCTACTGCTTCCGGCGGCACTACCCCTACGGCGAGGAACCGCGGCGGCTCGACGAATGGGAACCCGCCTTCGCCGCCCTGGCCGCCGATCCGACCATCGAGGAAGTGATCCTCAGCGGCGGCGATCCGCTGATGCTGACCGACGCCCGTCTCGCGCAGCTCGTCGGCCGGCTTGCGGAGATCCCGCACCTCCGGCGGCTGCGGCTGCACAGCCGGCTGCCGATCGTCCTCCCCGACCGGGTGACCGACCGCCTCGTCGCGCTGCTCCGGGGCACGAGCCTCCAGCCGATCGTCGTCGTGCACGCGAACCATCCGGCCGAGCTGACGGCCGATTGTCCCCCGGCCCTCGAAACACTGGTCCGCGCCGGGATTCCGACGCTGAACCAGGCGGTGCTGCTTCGCGGGGTCAACGACGACGTCGACGTGCTCGAAGAGCTCTTCCGGCGGCTCATCAACCTCGGGGTGATGCCCTACTACCTCCATCAGCTCGACCGGGTCTCGGGGACCGCACACTTCGAGTCCTCGCGCGACGAGGGGCACCGATTGATCGCCACCCTCCGGGGGCGGCTGCCGGGCTACGCCATCCCGCAGTACGTCGAAGAGATCCCGGGAGCCGCTTCGAAGCTTCCGGTCCGCTGACTCACTCGCCGGGTCACGCCGTTCAGTATCTCCGCTCGCGCTCTGCTGTCCGGCGCTGACTGACACCCGCGCAGGCCCCTTGCGTGTTTGTCACCAAACGCGGCCTCTCCCATGACCCCGCCACCCCGAATCATTCCCGCATGACACCGACTTCCCACGAATAGCCTCGTTCGTCTTACCGTCCGGATGAGCGCGGTGACCCCCGCGGACGGCCGGGAGAATTCGTCATGTTTCGTCGCATTACGTCCTGGGCCCTGATCGTCGCCCTGGGGCTCAGCACCGCCGGCATCGCGGCGGCCGCCGGGCGGCATGTGCATCACTACCCCGCTTATTTCGGGGCCGCCAAGGGGATCTACTCCGTCCCCCACGGACCACACCATCCGATGCCCCGCTAGCCCGCGCGATCAGCACCCTGGACGATCCGTTCACCCCTCCGGAGACTGACCGGTCAGTCATGGCTTCCGGTCAGGAAGTTCGCCGGAATTGTGTTGACGGGCTGTCCGAGGGCTGGTTGCAATGGTCGGTTGGAAGGATTAACAAACCAGAGCCCGGTAGCGGTCGAGCGGGGGAGAGCTGGCCCGCCTTCTCCTGTTCCTGCTGCCGGGCACTTTTCTTGAGCCCTGCCGATCCCGGTCCATCGGGGTCGCTGGCCCCGCCGGAGGCGCTTCCGTTCAGGTCACCGTGGCCAACGGC
>VFQQ010000087.1_pt1 | contig 244539 bp, 204 predicted proteins | sample 3512341 | NCBI WGS metagenome assembly VFQQ01 (sample SAMN10412373, study PRJNA504923) | tailings metagenome | isolation source: Relicate 2 Philex TSF1 revegetated site | place: Philippines: Tuba, Benguet | collected 2017-08-29 | reverse complement strand
GGTCCGGTAGGCCACGAGGAATTCCGTCTGCTGATCTGTCAGGGGCTTCTTCATCGCTTTCTCAATCGTCCAAGGTCCGGGTTCCCTTTGCGCTCTTCATCGGCGCGCCCTTCCCCCACCACTTCCGCGTGGCCCTCTCGTCCACACGCTCAATTCATATCCGCTCTGGAATCGGGGCAAGACGATTTCGGGTTCCCTTGGCTGGTGCTCTGACCCGCAGTGGCAGCCTATCCGGCTGTTGACTGACAACGATTGCGCGCTGCAGACTGTCGCCGTCACCCCGCACAATCGGGCCTTTCTCGAGAAGCCGATCATGACGATCTCCCGAGCGGGCAGCGTCCCTTCAGCGGTCAAGACCTGGATCCATCCGAAGCTGGGGCGGTTCCGGTGCCAGGGCGATGCCTGGGGCGCCCTCTGCCGATTCACGTCGTTCATGCCGTTCGGTTACCGGGAGTCCGGTCGCCCCGTTCGCCGGGCCTGGATTCCGCTCGAATTCGAAACGGACTTCGAGGAGTCACCTCCTTCGCCGACCGCAGTCGCCATCGCAACAAGACTGTTCGAGAACCAGTCTTCGCTCGCCGACAAACTGCTCAAAGCGATGTGGCTCGACCTGCAGGGCCGTGGCCCGCACTCCGGCATGTGGTGGCACGGAGATCTCTGCGCCGTTCGGGAGCGTCTGCCCGCGCGATTCGAGAAGCGGCACCCCTCCTTCCCGGTCAGTCCAGCCGATTTGCAGACGGCACTCGGCGTCAGGTTCATCGAGATTCTGAAGCTGAGGTTCGATGACGCCCGGCCGGTCGCGAAGATCGTTCTGTTTGCGGCATACGAAAGGGAACACGGAGTGGCAGTGCTGACCGACGGGAAAACCATCCTTGGCATCGGCTATCAGTCGGACACGGGCTTCTTTCGGAAACCTCGCAAGAAAAAGCCGGGTGGGACCCCGGGTTGATCGACGCGGACGGGTGGCCTGCTCATGGCTCTGCATGAGCATGGAGAGTGGGCTCCCCTCTCGCTGAGTGGCCCGAGTTGGCGTACTCGCCTATCCGGCAGGATGGCCGGGCCTGGACCAACGGGAAGCCCCGGACAAACGTGGCCGAGCTGGGTAGCCGACCCTGGCCGGGTCGCCCCAGCTTGCGACTTTAGGGCCACAGGCCGAAGAGGTTGATCGGCCGACCGCTTGTGGAGCCTCCAGCTTCGGTCGGCGCCCGACCCGCTCAGAGGTTCTGAGCCTTTCTGGAAGCCAGAGCGAGTTTCCTGACGAGCGCGTCAGGGATCGGCTGGCTCGGCGAGAAGGTGACGCCCGTCTTGGTGGACTTGAGCCCCGCCCCGGCGATGTCGTCGACATGCGTCTGGATGGCGGACGGAGCGAGATACAGGCCGCACTGCTTGCTGAACGCCGCATAGCCCGCGACGACGGACTTCCCGATCCGGAATCCCGGCATCTTGTAGGCGATGATCTCTTCGGCGTCCGGCAGCGCTCTGGCGAGCTGAGCCCGCAATCGAACCAGCAGAGGACGGAGCTCTTCAGGAGCCTCGGCAATGTAGGCATCGTGATCGACAAACGTGGTCACAACACTCCTCCATCGGCAGGATCTTCAAGACCGCTCCTGACCGTCTCAGAGTAAATCCATCGGATGACTGGATCAAACGGATCGTCAGGTGGCTGGGGGTCGTAGCAACGCGGAGCCCCCAGCCAAACGTCGCCGGGCATCGTTCCTCGCCACCGGACCGAACTCGCCGGCGTCGCCGGTCATCGGGCTCGCGGCGAAGCGGGGCATCATCCGGATCTCCCGCTCCCGTGCGAGGAACTGAGCCCTTCGCGCGCTGCCAACCGAGTCACTGGCGCTGATCGAGGGAGATCCCGTCGACGTAGCCGAAGCCCTCCATCGGGCTGAACACCGGCCTCCCCGTCCCCCAGTTCTCCGGGTCGAACGAAAGGACGCGGCGTCCCGGACCGCCATCGAAGATGCAGCCGCAGCAGAGCGCGAGCCCTATCAGGCCAAACAGCAGAGAGAATCGCTGGATCATGATTCGCAAAGGAGCGGAATGGCCCGCCTCTTAGCGGATCGGTCCCGGCGGTCCAACATCTCTTCCACGGCCGGAGCCCGCGGCGGCAGGAGCGGCCGATCCGAGCGGTCTCTCGAGTCCGCCTTGGGACAGGATGCTGACGCCATCGGAGCGAGCCCTGTCACCTCACGAGGGACTGACGCCCCGGCCGACGCCGGCCACGGCCCCCATCCGCACTGCCTGCAGTGTCACCCCAGCCCCGCCGGGATCGTGTACTCGTACCGGGCCACGAAGTACTGGCCGACCTGCCGGTCGCTGTGGTGCCGGAATCCGAACCGCTCGTAGACATCGCGGAGGCGGGTCCGTTCCGCATCGCAGTCGAGCCGCAGGAACGGACGGCCATTCGCCGCGGCCCGGTCCGCCCCCCAGGCCAGGAGGTCCGTCGAGAGCCCGCAACCGGCGAAGCGGCGGCCGACCGCCAGTCGATGGACGTAGGCGGCGTCGCTCCCGGCCTCCGGCCAGAACAGGGGATCGGAGAGCTGGAACTTGAGAGTCCCGGCCGGTTCCCCTCTGAGCGTCGCGAGGAAGAAGAGCCCCGCTTCGATCTCGGCGCGGATCGCGTCGGGGTGGACCTCGTTCTCGCGCCACATCGGCGTCCCGCGCGCGACCAGCCAGTCGGACACCTCCCGCAGGATGCCGGAAACGGCGTCGATGTCGGCGAGGGAGGCTTGTCGAACGATCAGGTCGGTCAAGATCACGCTCCTCCCGCGCCCCGCGTTGTCGGTGCTGCGACCGCAGTGTGGCGCGCCCTCCCACTGGCGAGCGACCCCATCGGAAGGCGAGCCGCGTCCCCCGGATTCCGATGGGGCGAACTCTCAAAGCGCTCCCGGTCGTCCGTCGTTCCCGCCCGGCAAAGGGAAACCTCACGCCCCAGGAAAGCCTGATCCAGCAGCACCCGGAGCGGAAAGAAGAGGTCCGCCCGCCGAACTCGGGCGGTGTCCTGCCGGGAACTCCGCCTTTGCCCGACAGGCGGACGCGGGCGTTCCCGAACAGGGGTCACCACAACGGAGCATTCTGGAGACCGGCATCCCCACAGCTCACGCGTCCGAACGAAAGCACCATGCCCGCGAAATGGCTCTCGGTCGTGCAGCAGACATTTCGGCCAGAAGGCACTCCCGTCTTCAGTTCCGGATTCGAAATTGACCGCCCGGTCAGTCGCACCCGCCCCCGGGCGGTCCGGGATCATCGTCACCTGGTCGCGCACCGTTCAGACGTGAGCCGAAGAGGCCTCCCGGAACCGCGCCGCAGACGATTCTCGACTCATCAGCCCCGAGCGGCGAGGACCGCCGATCCCGCCCCCGCCCCCGCGAGAGGATCGATGCGAGTCAGTCCATGCCCGCTGGCATATCCGTTGCTGCCGGCGGATTTGTCGACCCGGCCCGAGATCTGGACTCCGTTTCCATGGAACGAATTCCCTTCGCCCGTCCCGCCACGGAGATCGAGTTCGCCGCGATCATGCAGATCGCCGCCTGCTTCAACGACGCGGAGTGGCGCGGCTTTCCGAGGGGGGCGCTGCAGTTCAACTCCGGGGACTGGGACCCGGCCACTGGGATGATGACGGGGGATCTCGACCAGGGCCGCTCGCGGTATCTCATCGATCAGGACTCGGGAGAGCCGACGGAACACGCCCTCTATCGCGAAGCGAACTTTTCGCTGCTGGGGGACGTGACGCTCGGCGCGCCGCGGGAGATCGCCGACCCTCCTCCGGGCAGCATTTGAAGACGTCAGGGGGGCCCGCGGGATTTCCGCTTAAGTCCCGGACAGCCGCTCGCGGCTTCGGCGGGCGGTAACGACCCGGCGTCCTTCGTCGGTCATCTGCAGGTGGCCGCCGATCGATCGGATCAACCGGTAGCCGATCAGGATCTGCACGATCAGCCGGTTGTAGAGATTCTCGGGCGACCGGGGTTCCTGCCCGGTCGCAACCCGGTCCAGAAACGCGAGTTCATCCGCCAGGAGTCGCATGGTTCGCTCCGCGGCAAGGGAAAGTTCGCTGTCGTGACATGCGATTCGCATTCCCGACCATCGAGGCAGCGATCCGGTTTTTCCCCGCCCCCGCCTCCGCCCGGGAGGGACCCTCAGGCGGACACTTCCTTCACAAGGAGGCCCCATGCGCACCTTCACGACAATCGCCCTGCTGGTTCTGGTCGGTGGAGTCGGAGCCCTGTTCTACATCCGCGCGGCGCTGCGGCGGCTGTCGGAGAAGGAAACCGCCGACCGGATCGCGTCGGAAGTCCGGCGAATGGAAGCGGAGCTCGAGAGCTGTCCTGCTCCCGGGGCCGGCCAGCCGGCCTCTCGAGCGAGTTAACCGACCCGTCCGGAGATCCCGACATTGACGTGTCGTGGACGTGGTCCCACGTTTTGTTCCGTCTCGCTGGCTGGATGGCACGCCTTGCCCGCTTGGGTTACCTCTGTGTTCGAGATGAGCGAGATTGATCCGGACTGGCGGATGGAACGTGAGCAAGGGAGCAAAGCGTTCCCTCAGCGGTTCGCCAATCCTCGCCATCTCGGCGCGCAAGGGCTGATATGAACCAAAGAACCGCTCCGGCACGCTTGGGAACGTGGATCGTTCTCACTCTGGCTGTCGTCGGGCAGGGGTGTGATGAACCTCCTCCCAAGCCGACCCCCTCGCGGCCGAAGGTGGAGGTGGTCGTGAGCGGCGGCGGATCGTTTTTCGAGCCGCTCCGAGGCGACCCCGCGGCGGAGATGGCCGAGCTCAAGAGCGGCGACAACGAAGAGGTCGATCTCAAGGTTGCCGCGCCGACCCCCGAGGAACTGCGTTGGCTTCCCCGGCTTCCCCACGTCAAGACGATCACGATCCGCACTCTGCAGGTGACACAGGATCACCTCGACGTCCTGGCGGACAAATGTCCGAGCCTGGAGCATCTTCATCTCTTCGAGGCTTCCGTGGAGCCGGGGCTGTTTGCCTCCCTTCCCAAGCTGAAGTCGCTCCGGCGGCTCTCCATTTCCATCGATCATCTGAACGATGCTGCGCTCGCGCCGCTGCGGGGACTCCCCCTGACCGAACTGAGCATCCAGACAACGCAGGTGACCGATGCCGGTCTGGCGGAACTCTCCTCGCTGAGCAAACTGACGATCCTGAACGCAGACGGCCTCCCCCTCACGGATCGAGGACTGGAGACGATCGCCGCCTGGCCTCAGCTCGAGGTCCTTTCCATCTGGGACGCCCAGATGACCGACTCCGGACTCGCGATCCTCGGCCGGATGAAGTCGCTGCGTTCGTTGGGAATCGGCCGCACTCCGGTGACCGATGCCGGTCTGCCCAATCTCGAGCGACTGCCGCTCAAGGGGCTGAACCTCTCCGGCACGGCGACGACCCTTCCGGCTATCCAGAAGCTCAAGGAGGTCCTTCCCGGACTGACCGTCACCAAGTACGGCCAGGCTCAGTAAGAACGACAATCGGGATGCCCGGTTCGAGTCGATGCCGGGTTTATCGGAATCCCCCCACGCTCCGGCCGCCCGGGACGTACTTCTGGCAGGGACTCCGGAGGGTGGACCAATGTCGCTCCTTGCCAAGGCGCTGTGGTGGATCGGGCCGGTGCTGGTTCTCGAGGGGCTCGCTCTCTCGGCCGGAATCATCCGGCTGCAGGCCCCCCGGCGGATCGACAACGTCCCGTTCGCGAATCCCGTCGGGATCGTCTCCCTCGACGACCGGTCGATCACCCTGGCCGACGGGCGGATCCTCACCCCTGACGCGGGCGTCGATTCCTGGCTCCGCGAGGAGATCGAGCGCTCGAAAGGGATGCTCGGCCTCGAGGTCGACCCGGACCACCCGGAGCGGGTCAGGATCTCCGTCCGCCGGCCCCGGTTCATCTGCGGCACCTGCGAGGGGCTGATCGTGATCCCGCTCTCGACCTACAACTGGCCCCGTTACACGGCGGCCTATGTCGGTGATGGAACGACCGGCAGTCCGGACTCCTGACAGGCCGACAAGCCGGGGCGGGACTTGGCGGTCGGGGATCTGGTGTGCCGGCGCAGCCCCTATTCCTCTCGCTCGATCGCCGGATCGATGGCGAGGGCGGTCTGACGATCGGCGCGGGCCCGTTCCGGCTCACCGAGCGCCTCGTTGACGTAGCTCCGGTTCAGATGCGCCCAGGCGCTGTCCGGGACCCGCTCGATGAAGCGGGAATAATAGTCATACGCATCGTCGTAGCGCTTGGCCGCATGGGCCCGGTACGCCTGATGACCGAGCCAGCTGGCGGACCAGGGGGCCCAGAACAGCGGAACGATCGCCAGGCTGACCAGTCCCGCGATGCCGAGCTTGCCGAGGCGGGCCGACCCCGGCACGACGAAGGCCGCCGCCACCGCGATCCCGAACAGCATCCCCGAGAAGTGTGCGGCATTCCCGACGTTCCACAGGCCCAGCTGCGTCGCCACCATGCAGCCGACGAGCCACAGCAGGAAGTACTGGACCGTCCGCCCGCTCAGCGCCTGCTCGAACGCGGGGGAGGTGTGCCGCCCCCACCACAGGAATCCGAACAGGGCATACCCGACACCGGACGCGCCGATCCCCGTCGTGTCCGAGACCGCCAGCTGGTACGACGAACTCACCGCCGCGGCAGCGAGGTAGAACGCGAGATACCGCAGCGAGCCGATCGCCCGCTCGAGAGGGGCTCCGAAGACCCACAGCCAGTAGACGTTGAACGCCAGGTGCCACAGCTCGATGTGGGCAAACGCGGAGCAGACCAGCCCCCAGTAGCCCCCCTCCCAGATCTGGTCTGCCGAAAGCACGCAGAACTTCGAGAGCGCCTCCCACGACATCGGCTGCCGCTGGCTGTTGAGCCCCAGAAACACGCCGATGCAGGCCACGATCGCCAGGACCGTGACCCAGGGGCGTCCCGTCGCCGGCCGTTGCAGGGCTGGGGGCTGAGCCGGGGTCGGGGCCAGGGGAACGGGAACATCCGGAGACGAAACGGGCAGGGATTCCGGAACCCCTTCGCCAGTCGGCGGCGGCGCCGCCGACTCCACCGGAACAGGATCGATGCTCATGAGTGGCCCCCCATCAGAAGACTGCCGTTACGCCGGCGTCGCCGGAGGGACTTCGACCCCCAGCGACTGCAGGTGTTCGACGAACTGCGCCTCGTCGAAGATCGTGACCCCCAGCTCCTTCGCCTTGTCGAGCTTGCTCCCCGCTTCTTCCCCCGCCACGACGAAGCTCGTCTTCTTCGAGACGCTCCCCGCCGCCTTGCCCCCGAGGGTGACGATCAGCTCCTTGATGTCCTCGCGTTTGAAGCGGGTCAGCGTTCCGGTGACGACGACCGTCTGGCCGCCGAGGGGCTGGTTCTCCGGCGGAACCTTCTCCTTCCGCTCGACCGGCTGGCCGAAGTTGAGGCCGACGCCCCGGAGGTCCTCGAGGATCCGCTGGCCGAACTCCGAGTGAAAATAGTCGAAGACCGACTGGGCGATGATCGGGCCGATCTCGTTCACCTCGGCGAGCTGCTCAGCCGACTGCGCCGCGATCAGGTCGAGCGAGCCGAACTCGTCCGCCAGCGCCCGGGCGGTGGTGACCCCGATGTGGCGGACGTTGAGCGCCGTCAGCAGCCGGTAGACGGGCCGGGTCTTCGAAGCCTCGATCCCCGCCAGCAGGTTGTCGGCCGACTTCTCTCCCATCCGCTCGAGGCCCAGGACCTCGTCCCGCTTCTGGGGGAGGCGGTAGATGTCTCCAAAATTCGTGACGAGGCCGCTGTCGACCAATTGCTCCACCAGCTTGATCCCGAGCCCTTCGATGTCCATCGCCTGCCGAGAGGCGAAGAACCGGACCCCCTCCTTGAGTTGCGCGGGGCAGCCCGGGTTCTGGCAGCGGATGTAGACTCCCCCCTCATCCTGTGCGACCGGTGCGCCGCATTCGGGGCAGGCGGTCGGGAACGTGAACGGTTTCTCCTGGCCGTCCCGCCGGTGCTCCTCGACCCGGACGACGTGCGGAATGATCTTTCCTGCCTTCTCGACGACGACCCAGTCCCCCACCTGGATTCCGAGTCGCTCGACTTCGTCCCGGTTGTGGAGGCTCGCGCGGGAGACGGTCGTCCCGGCGATCAGGACCGGGGCGAGATTCGCCACCGGCGTGAGGGTTCCCGTCTTGCCGACGTGGACCGTGATCGATTCGACCTGCGTCACCCCTTCGTACTTCTCCCACTTGTAGGCGCAGACCCACCGGGGCGATTTCGAGGTGTTCCCGAGCTTCTCCCGGAGCTCGAACGTGTTGACCTTGAGGACCAGTCCATCCACCTCGAAGTCGAGCCCGGGGAGCTGCTCCATCAGTTCGTGGCACAGTTCGCGGGTCGCCGCCATGCCGGTCCGGGACGAGACGAACGGTGTCGTCGGAACACCGAAGCTGTGGAGCGTCTTGAGGTACTCGGTGTGGGTCGACACCTCGAGCCCCTCGGAGTATCCCCGCCCATGCGCGAGGAACCGGACCTTCCGGCCGCGGCAGAGCTTGGGGTCAAGGAGTTTGAGCGCCCCCGCGGTCGTGTTGCGGGAGTTGGCGAACATCTCTTCCCCCCGCTTCTGCTGTTCGGCCCGGAGGTGGGCGAAGTCGGAGTTCGAGATGTAGGCCTCCCCCCGGATCTCGAGGATCGGCGGGGGAGACTTGGTGTGGAGCTTGAGGGGAACGCCGCCGATCGTCCGGGCGTTGTTCGAGATGTCGTCTCCCTGGCGGCCGTCGCCGCGGGTGACCGCCTGCGTCAGGAGGCCGTTCTCGTAGATCAGCGACAGGGCCACCCCGTCGATCTTGTACTCGACGCTGTATTCGATCTCGTCCTTGGTCCCGAGCCCCTTTCTGACCCGCTCGTCGAAGGCGTCGAGCTCCCCCTCGTCGTACATGTTGTCGATCGACAGCATCGGCTGCCGGTGGGTGACGGTGTGGAAACCGTCGATCGGCGCTCCGCCGACTTTGTGCGTCGGGCTGTCGGGAGAGTCGTACTCCGGGTGCTTCGCCTCGAGGGCCTCGAGCTGCTTCAGGAGCTTGTCGAATTCGAGGTCGCTGATCTCCGGTTTCGCCTCGACGTAGTACAGCCGATTGTGCCGGTCGAGTTCCTCGCGGAGTCTCTCGATCTGCTGCTTGGGCGAAGTGCTCATGAGGCGGAACTGCTTGCGGTGCAAAGAACTCGATCGATGCGGCGACCCGCCGTCGGCAGATCCGCTACGGTCGGACTTTTCTGCCCGCCCGGAAATGCCGATCTATAGTGGACGGCCCCGGCCGGGGGAACAAGTGCGGATGGAAAGGGAGGCACGGATGCGGATCATTGCGGTCATGAATCAAAAGGGAGGGGTCGGCAAGACGACCTCCAGCGTCAACATCGCCGCCGGGCTCGCCCGGACCGGGCGCCGCGTCTGCCTGATCGACCTCGATCCGCAGGCCCACTCCTCGCTTCACCTCGGCATCGAGGCGCACGGCAAGGACTCCGTCTACCAGGTCTTCTCCGGCGCCCGAAGCTTCAACGACGTCCGGACGATGGTCTCCACGAACCTGTGGGTCGCCCCGGCGGACCTCGACCTCGCCGCGACCGAGCTGGAACTCGTCGACGCGCCGGGCCGGGAGTTCGTGCTGCGCAAGGCGCTCGAGACCGCCGGCGCCGCGGACCAGTTCGACTACGTCGTCATGGACTGCCCCCCGTCGCTCGGCGTCCTGACGATCAACGCCCTCTCGGCGGCGACGGAAGTCTTCATTCCGCTCCAGCCCCACTTCTTCGCCCTGCAGGGGCTCTCGAAGCTGTTCGAGACGACCGCCCTCGTGACCCGGCGGCTCAACAGGAACCTCAAGGTGAGCGGGATCATCCTCTGCCTGTTCGAGACCGGGACGCGGCTCGCGACCGACGTGACCGACGACCTGCTCCGGTTCCTGCATCAGGCGGACCCGCAGGCCCCCTGGGCCGGCGCGCGGGTCTTCGGCAGCCGGATCCGCCGCAACATCAAGCTGGCGGAGGCCCCCAGCTTCGCGCAATCGATCTTCGACTACGCCCCCGGTTCGGCCGGCGCCCAGGACTACGGCAACCTCGTGACGGAAGTCCTCGCAGCGGAACAGTCTGTGTCGATCCTCGCCGCCGCCTAAGGTTCGCGATCGGCAAATATTGCATTTCGATTCCGGAGATCCGGGATCGGGGTGGGGCTCCACCGGCAGAAAACCTACGGTGCTCCTCCGAGCGGGACGGTCTTCGTCCAGCCCGGAGGAGACTTCGTTTCGGATGCCGGCACGGAAGCCAACACGGAAGCATCAGTCCCTGCTCACCGCAGGGCTGGCGGCCGTTGCGCTCCTCCTGAGCGGGTGCGGCACGACCGCGATGCGGACCGCGACCGACCAGATGCTCGCCTCCGACGCCGTCGACCAGGCGGTCTCCCGGATCGACTTCTCTCCCCTGGCCGATCAGCGGGTCTACTTCGACGCGACCTATCTCCAGCCGGTCGCGAACGTCGCGGGGATCGGGTTCGTCAACGCCAGCTACATCACGAGCGCCATCCGGCAGCACATGCTCGCCAGCGGAGTCCTGCTGGCGGACAAGGCGGACAACGCCGACATCGTCGTCGAGGCCCGGATCGGGATCCTCGGGGCGGACCGGCACGACGTCACCTGCGGGATGCCCTCCTCCGGGGCGAGCGGCATCGCCAGCTCCGCCGCCTCGGCCGCGACGCAGCTCCCGATCGTGATCCCCGAAATCTCGCTCGCCCGGAAGGTTGACCAGACCGCCGCCGCCAAGATCGCCTGCTACGCCTACGCCCGGGACACCCGCGAGCGGGTCTGGCAGTCGGGGACGTCGCTCGCCCGCTCCAACTCCAAGGATACGTGGGTGTTCGGCGCCGGCCCGTTCCAGAAGAGCACGCTCCAGGACGGGGTCCGCTTCGCCGGCGAGCCGGTCTCCCCGTTCAAGAAGAGCGAGACCCGCCAGGCGGACGGGGAATTCGATCACGCCCTCGTCTTCAAGAAGTCGCACAAGGTTCCGCCGAAGGAACAGACGATCCAGCAGGCCTCCGGCGAAGGTCCCAAGCCGGCTCCCGTGACGGAACCGCCGGTCCTGCAGCCGACTCCGCCACCCCCCGCTGCCCCTGCTCCCCCGCCCTCGCCGCCGGTCTCTTCCCCGCCGGTGGAATGGAAAGCGGTCAAGTAGACGGGGGCGAGAGGGCCGCCGGGGCATCCGAGCGGGCCGATGCGTGGAATTCTCCGCTGCTTGACAGTCCGTCGGGCCGGTTGTACAAACAAGATTCAACTCCTTGCAGGGAAGGAATTTACCGCCGACCGGCCTCGCTGAGCCGCGGGGCCAATTTGGGCGCAATTCCTTTGTAGACATGGGGTTGGAGGTCACTGCCACCCACCCGGATCGCGTCAGGGAATTGGTCATCGGGGAGCCTTGCTGTCAGCAAGGCGGAGCGGGACGGAACCAGCCCTGGGTGTTGTCACACGAGTCGGCTAGAACGATCCGGATTTCCTCCCATGGCGAAGAAGACGCCGGCGGCCAAGAAGGCCCCTCCCGCTCCTCCCCGCACGAAGACCGTCGCCAAGCCGTCGAGCCCCAGCGCCGCTCCGGTGAAGGTGATCCGGAAGAAGAACGCCGCTTCGACCGAAAACGAAATCAAGTCTGTCGATAAAGACATCGTCCGGCTGCTCAACCGCCGGATGGAGCTGACCTTGGGGCAACTGGAAGACCTCAAGGAGCGGCACGAAGTCTGGTTCGATCCCAACATGGACCAGGAGCTCTGGGACCGGATCGACCAGCTCAACCAGAACGGCTCGCTGGCGGTCTCCGTCCTCCGCTCCTGCTTCCGCGAAGTCATCTGCGCCGCCCGCAACAAGGTCAAGGTGGTCCGGGTGGCGTATCTCGGCCCCCCGTTCAGCTTTACGCACCTCGCCGCCATCGAGCGGTTCGGCAAGAGTGCCGACCTCGTCCCGGTCAACACGATCGCCTCGGTCTTCGAGGAAGTGAACCGCGGCCACGCCGACTACGGCGTTGTCCCGATCGAGAACAGCACCGACGGGCGGATCGTCGACACGCTCGACATGTTCACCCGGCTGCCGCTGCAGATCTGCGGCGAAGTCCAGCTCGCCGTCCACCACAACCTGCTGTCGCGGTCCCCGCGCAGCGAAATCGTCGAGATCTACAGCAAGCCGCAGGCCCTCTCGCAGTGCCGCGACTGGCTCGCCCGCAACATGCCGCGGGCCCGGCTGATCGAGGTCACCAGCACCTCGACCGCCGCCCAGCTGGCCCGCGACAAGCCGGGCGCCGGAGCGGTCGCCAGCAAGCAGGCGGCGGTGCAGTACGACCTGCAGATCGTCGCCGAGAAGATCGAGGACAACAGCCACAACGTGACCCGCTTCGCCATCATCGGCGACGAGGACACCAAGCCGACCGGCAAGGACCGGACGGCGCTGCTGCTCCAGATTCCGCACGCCCCGGGCTCGCTCAGCGACGCCCTTCTGGCGTTCAAGAACGCGAAGATCAACCTGACCTGGATCGAGTCGTTCCCGCTGCGGGGACAGGAGAGCGGTTACCTGTTCTTCCTCGATTTCGAAGGTCACGCCAACGAGCAGCGGATCGCCAAGACCCTCGAACAGCTCGAGAAGAAGGCGGTCCGGATCAACATCCTGGGGTCGTACCCCCGCAGCAAGCTGGTCGAATAGAGTCGAGTAGGGTGGGCTTGGCCCACCTGTTCACCGGTCGAGTCCGGTTTCGCAAAGACACGAAGAACACGCAGATGCCCACAGCGGACTAGGACGGGCCGCCTGAGCCAGCCGAACCCGGTTCCAGACCCGGTTCGGCCGGCACGCCGCCCCTCCTGGCTCCTCCCGCTGGTGCCCCTGAGTGTTCTTCGTGTCTTTGTGGTTTTCCACTAACCTGTCCGGTTCGTCCGCAGTCCCGCCCCCCGTCCTGAATCGTCGAAAGTGAAGTCGAGGTCGATCGTGATCATTGTTCTGAAGCCGGACTGCTCCGAAACGCAGCTCGAACACATCTGCGAGCGGATCCGCGACATGGGGTTCCGCCATGAGATCAGCCGGGGGGTCAAGCGGACCCTCGTCGGCGTGCTGGGTGACGAAGACCTGCTCCGCAACGCTCCCCTCCGGGCGATCCCGGGGGTGGAAGACGTGATGTCGGTGCTCAAGCCGTTCAAGCTCGCCAGCAAGGAGTTCAAGGCGGAGCCGTCGGTCTACGAGCTCGGCCACGGCGTGAAGGTCGGCGGCGGGAACCTGATGCTGATCGCCGGCCCGTGCGCCATCGAGGGGGAAACGATCCTCCGCGAGATCGCCACGAGCGTGAAGGCGGCGGGGGCCAACGTCCTCCGCGGCGGCGCGTTCAAGCCCCGCACCAGCCCCTACAGCTTTCAGGGGATGGGGGAAGACGGCCTCAAGATGCTCCGGGCCATCGGCGACGAGCTCAAGATGCCGGTCGTGACCGAAGTCATGGACCCGCGGCAGGTGGACCTCGTCAACAAGTACGCCGACATGTTCCAAATCGGCGCCCGGAACATGCAGAACTTCAACCTGCTGACCGAGGTCGGCCAGACGAAGCGCCCGGTGCTGCTGAAGCGCGGCATGAGCGCCACCGTCGAAGACCTGCTGATGTCGGCCGAGTACGTCCTCTCGAACGGCAACATGCAGGTGATCCTCTGCGAGCGGGGGATCCGGAGCTTCGACAAGTCGACCCGCAACCTGCTCGACCTGGCGGCAGTCCCGAACTGCCGCGGCCTGTCGCATCTGCCGATCATCGTCGACCCGAGCCACGCCACCGGCCGGCCCGACCTGATCCCGGCGATGGCCTACGCCTCGATCGCCTCCGGCGCCGACGGGGTCCACATCGAAGTCCACAGCTGCCCCGAGAAGGCGATGAGCGACGGCCCGCAGGCGCTGCTGCCGAAGCAGTATGCCGACGTCGTCGCGCAGATCCGGAAGCTGGCCGCCGTCATGAACATGACGATCCCGCAGGCCTCCTAGGACCTCGGTCTCCCCCGCGGATCAAGGGAACGGCGGCCTCGTCGCCGCCGGTTCTCTTGCCCCGCTCGGCCCGTTCCCTTTCAATTTTCGGATCGATCGGCGGCCCCGCCTGACGGGAGACCCCGGCCGGTTCTTTCCTCGACCTGACCCCGAACACATTCGCGACACATGCGCCGATATCTCGTTGCCGGCAACTGGAAGATGAACCTCAAGCAGGACTCGGCCCTCGCGCTCGCCAAGGCGCTCGCGGCCGCCTGCCCCGGCGGGGACACCCGGATCGACGTCCTCGTCGCTCCGCCGTTCCCGTACCTGATCCCGGTCAAGCAGGCGATCGCCGGCTCGTCGGTCGTCCTCGGGGCCCAGAACGCCTACTTCGAGAACCCGGGGGCCTTCACAGGCGAAACCTCGGTCGAGATGCTCGCCGACTGCGGCGTCAAGAGCGTGATCCTCGGCCACAGCGAGCGGCGGCACGTCCTCGGCGAGACCGACGCGGTCATCAACAAGAAGGTTAAGGCCGTTCTGGACAAGGGTTTGGAAGTGATCCTCTGCGTCGGCGAGCTCCTCGCCGACCGGGACTCGGGCAACACCGAGGCGGTCCTCGACGAGCAGATGAAGGGGGGCCTGGCGGCGATTTCCGAGGACCAGATGGCCCGGATCATCATCGCCTACGAACCGGTCTGGGCGATCGGGACCGGCCGGACCGCCAGCCCCGCCCAAGCGGAATCGGCGCATGCCCATCTTCGCAACTGGCTCAAGTCGCACTACAATGCCGCGGTGGCGGACGCAACCCGCATCCTCTACGGAGGAAGCGTCAAGGGGGACAACGCCCCCGAACTCCTGGGGCAGCCCAACGTCGACGGGGCCCTGGTCGGTGGAGCCAGTCTCAAGGCTGAGCAGTTCCTCCCGATCATCCAGGCCGCCCAGGCCCTCGCCAAGTAGTTTTCGTTCAGGTCGGTTTTCGAGCCGGTGACGCTTTGCGTTCCCGGCTCTGGTCCGTGATCGCGTCAAAGGAAGACTCGTGGATTTTCTCGTCGGACTCGGCACGTTCCTGCTGATTTTCCTGTCGTTCTTCATGATCGTCCTCATCCTCCTGCAGCGGGGACGTGGGGGCGGTCTCGCCGGCGCGTTCGGCGGGATGGGGAGCCAGAGCGCATTCGGCACCAAGGCGGGTGACACGTTCACCCGGATCACGGTCGTCGTCGCGATCATCTGGGTGATCCTCGCCGGCGGCCTCGGAATGGCGATGCGGAAGGTCCAGGGTGGCCGGAGCCAGGGATCGGGTCTTCCGAACGCCAACATCAGCATCGAAGCGGGCGAAAACGGGGCGCAGAAGCCCGGCACCGAGGGGACGACTCTTCCGACGGGTGGCAGCAAGCCTGAGATCACGCTCCCGCCGCCGAAGGACATGAACACCAGCGGCCCGACGCTGCCGGGCAGCGCACCGTTCGTCCCGGCCGACAAGAAGGACGACGCGACCGCTCCGAAGAAGGACGACGCTGCGAAGCCGGACGCCGCCAAGACCGACGCTCCGAAGACGGAAACGCCGGCCGAGCCGAAGGCCGACGCTCCCAAGACGGAGCCCGCCAAGACGGAAGAGCCGAAGGCCCCCGCCGAGCCGGCCAAGACCGAAGAGCCCAAGGCAGAGGCCAAGCCCGAAGCCGAAAAGAAGCCGGAGTAAGCTCCCGCTCCTCACGAGACCCCGCACAGCCGCTCGCAAGAGCGGCTGTTTGCATTTGCGGGCCATGACCCATGGAGTCGTCGTCTCCTTGGTGCTCTTTGTGCCCCCTTGGTGTCTTGGTGTTTAACTCTTCTCCTTTTCTCGCCTGATTGACTCCCAGCGGCGTACCAACGCAAACTGCCCCTGTCTCGTCTCGCTTTGGCCCGCTCCGGAGTCCCTCTCATGACTGCCGCAGTCCGCTGCCTCGTGGCGCTCCTGGCCCTCCAGCTCGCACCCTTCGTCTCCGCCGAAGACGGCGACGGCACCCCCGACGGCAAGAAGAGCTACGGCGGCTCCGGACACCTCATCCAGCTCAAGCTTCCGGGCGACAACCGGACCCTCGCGGGCCTCGAGATCCACGGCTCCCGTTACGGAACCCCCGCCCCGCCCGCGGAGAAGTTCCTGATTTACGTGATGAACGCCGACCGCTCCAAGGTCACCGCCGTCGAGATGGCCCCCTACTCCCTCTTCGAACGGGGCGAAGAACGCTGGGTCGCCATCCCGTTCGAGAAGCCAGTGGAGATCCCCGCCGATGGCTGGATCGCCATCGACTTCCGCGCCGGACGGACCAAGGGAGTCTACGTCAGCTACGACGCCCACCCCGGGGCGAAACACTCGATGTCCGGGCTGCCTGGGCTTGATGCCAAAGAGGTCGAGTTCGAGGGGGACTGGATGATCCGTCCGCTCGCCCAGAAGTGAGCACCCTTAGAAGCTGTTTCCAAACCGCACGAGGACGAGTGTGCGGCCCGGAAGAGAAATCCATCCCGTGCATCTGTGTTCATCTGTGGCTGAAAATTCATTAGCCGCAGATGGACACAGACAAACACAGATTCAAAACAATCTCGGGCCGCTTGGATTCTGAAACAGCTTCTTGGCCGTTTGGACGGTTCCTGTACGGAAACGCCTCCGGCGGCCTGACCTGCCACCGGACTCCGCCCCTGGACCCGGGGCAGGTCACTTCTTCTTCGCCGACTGAAGCGCAAACGAGAACTCGTTCGGCCCCTTCTCGGAGACGTCCGCCGTCAGTTCGGTCTTCGCGTTGTACCGCGGCGGAATCACCTCCTCGTACACATCCGCCGGGTTCTCCGCACTCACCGGGTCCCCCTGAATCCCCCCGTACTTGCTCTGCTTGCCGCTGACGACCTGCATCGCACTGATCGACACCTTCTTCTTCCCCAGCGTCACCCGCACCGAATCCTCCCCGCCCCGGATCTCCCCCCCGAACGACTGCCCCACCCCCGCCGCATCACTCAGCACGATCTGCCCCTGCGGTACCGGCTTCCCGTCCAACGTCACCTCCCCCCGGACCGCCACCTTCAGCGGACCACTCTCCCGCCCACACCCCGCGGCCAACAGCGCCACCGCGCACACACCGACAAGCCACCCCGCGCCCCGCATCCCGAACATGCCCACCCTCCGTCTCCAACGATCCCGGTTCACGCCTGCGAGCTGCCATCCTCCCGCTGACTAGAAGTCCCCCACCCGCTCTGAGTTCGACCGCGTCGCCAGCCCCTTCCAGAGCGCGAGGTCGATGTTCTCCGTCACGAACTTGATCGCCCCGTCCGCCACCAGCACGTTCACCCCGCCGACATGCATGCTCCGGGCAAACACCCCCGCGTCAGTCCCCGTCCCGCCGACCGTCACGCACGGAGCCGCCCGATAGGTCGTCGACAGACAGGTGTGGATCCGCTCCGCCACCGTGGTGTTCGGCGTCTGCGACGCATTGAACAGCGGCCCCCCCCAATAACCGTTCCAGTACTGCCCCGCCCCGCCGTACTCGAGCCCCGGACCGCGCGACAGCCCTTCGCTCCCCATGAGGGTGTTGCTGGTTCCATCGGCCACATCCCGCATCCGGGTCGACGACTGGAAGAAGAACATCCCGTCCTGCGGTCCCACGTGGCCGGCGGAGCCGTAGGTCCCCAGCGTCGTCGATCCGCTGCACATCACGTAGCTCCCCTTGAACCCGTCCGCATGGCTCGGCCCGATCAGCGAGCCGGAGTTGACGTCGGTCGGGCACATGAACGTCGGGATCTTCATCCGCCGGAGCGCCTCGGGAGCCCGGTAGATCTCGTTGTCGCCGCCGACCGGCGTTCCCGAGGCCATCAGGGGGGCAAGCTGCGCGTAGACGCTCGTCTGGTCGATGTAGGGGAGCGTCTGCTGGAACCAGCCGCTCCCCCGGGCTCCGCGGCCCCCGGTCGAGGAGTAGTCGAGCCCGGCGAAGATCCCGCAGGGAAAGACGAAGAAGGTCTCGTGGTAGCTGTGTATCGCCACCCCGATCTGTTTGAGGTTGTTCTTGCACTGGGTCTGGCGGGCCGCCTCGCGGGCGGACTGCACCGCCGGCAGGAGGATCGCCACCAGGACGGCGATGATCGCGATCACCACCAGGAGCTCGATCAGCGTGAACCCGCGCACCGCAGAACGTGACGTCGCCATGAGGGCCTCACTCAAGGGAAGAAAGAATTCGTCCGCCGCTGGCGCGCTGCGGCCCACACCTGCCACCCGCCTCGCGCGGCTTCAACTCGTCCGCGGCACCGCTCCGGCGTCGCTCGGCGTCTTCGGCTCGCGCGAGCCGCGAATGTGCTTCAGCATCCGGTCCCGCGCGAGCGCCCCGTCGCGGGCCAGGAGCGCTTCCAGGATCGACTCGTGTTCGTCGGCGATCCGCAGTTCGCGCCAGATCGCCTCCCCATCGATATTGGCCCGGACCTGCGCCAGGAGCCGCAGGGTCCCGGTCAGGTGCATCACCAGCGGGTTCGCCGCCGCGGCGAGGATCACCCCGTGGAACACCTGTTCTTCGCGGATCAGGCGGGGCATGATCCGCCGCCGCTCGGCGTCGCTCTCGAGCTGCGTCGCCTTCTCGGCGAGCTGGCGGAACCGCCGGCAGCAGCTCTCGAGCTGGGCGGCCTGTTTGGGGGTGAGACGGGTCGCCGCCCGGGCGGCGGCGTAGGGCTCGATCAGCTCGCGGACGTCGCACATGTTGGCGTATTCGTCCGAGGAGAGTTCCCGGACGTAGGTGCCGCTCTGCGGGCGGCGTTCGACGAGTCCTTCGCTTTCGAGCTGGCCGAGGGCCTGCTGGACGAGGGCGGGGCTGACCCCGATCTCTTCGGCGAGGCGGCGGCGGGAGAGCTTCGTTCCGGCGACGATCTCAGCCCGGGTGAGCTTGTCGCGGATGTACTCGTAGGCGGATTCGAGTTGCGTGACGACGGTCATGGAACGGCCCGTTCCAGCGGAGGTCGAGATCGGGGCAATCACGGAGGAAGCAACTCGTGGACCAACGCCCCGGCTTTCCGCTGCGGCTCGCGTCTGGGCAGGGCCGTGCGGGAGGAAGGCGGTGTTTCCGGGCTGCGAATTCCCGTGCGGCTGACTCCTCTTGCGGCAGCACTGCCCAAGGTCTCGTCAGCCGCCCGGCAAAACTGGATATCCAGTTTCAGGCATTCTGCGCGGCAAGCGGGCACCGGATCAAGAAGAAACCGCTCGCCTTCGTCGAAATCCCTGTCGGGGGGCAGGGGCCCGCCGGCGGCATTTTCGTTCAGGGAACTGTCCAATCCACGGCGGACGACCCGCTCTTCCAACGGCAGAAAGTCTGTAACGTCCGCAATCGAGCCCGTACCAGGGTGACATGCCGGCCCGGCCTGCGATCCGGAAGGGACCCCCTCCCTCCGGCGCGGAGGCTCCGTGGCTCGTCGTCCGATTCGCAAGTCCTCTCGGTTTGAGCGTTCCATGAAAGCCATCGCCTGTCTGTCGTTCGCGATTACGGCGTATCTCCTGTTCCTGTTGGAATACCTCTACTTCGCCGGCTTCGTCGGGAACGTGGCGGTCCCCGTCTCGATCGACGGGCCGCGGCCCGCGGCGGGAACGTCCGTGGTCGACCTGCTGGTGAACCTCGGGCTGCTGCTCCTGTTCGGCCTGCAGCATTCGGTGATGGCCCGGCCCTGGTTCAAGCGGGTCTGGACGCGGTACGTCCCGGAGACGGTCGAACGGAGTGTCTACGTGCTGGCCTCGGTCGTCGTGCTGGGGCTGCTGCTGGCCCTCTGGCGTCCGATGCCGATGGTCGTGTGGAACATCTCGCATCCAGTCGCGAGGGGCCTGATGTGGGGACTGTTCGCGATCGGCTGGCTCGGGGTTCCGGCGGTGACGCTCCTGATCAACCACTTCGACCTGTTCGGCCTCCGGCAGACCTGGCGGGCGTGGCGGCGGCAGCCGCAGGACCAGATCCCGTTCCAGGTCCGGTCCCTGTACCGGTTCGTGCGGCATCCGCTGTATCTGGCGTGGGGGCTCGCGTTCTGGGCGACCCCGACGATGACGGTCGGCCACCTGCTGTTTGCGGCCTCGATGACGGTCTACATGCTGATCGCGGCGCAGATCGAAGAACGGGACCTGGTGACCCATTTCGGCGCGGCGTACCGGGACTACCAGGCCCGCGTCCCGATGTTCGTCCCCCGCCCGCCGCGGCTTTCGTCTCCGTCGCTGTGAGATCGGGCGCCGCTCAGGTCTCTCGCCGGAGCAGCGTCAGGTCGACCCCGAACAGCGCCTCGTGTGATCCCGCTGTCAGCTGCGGACCGATCTCACCGGAGAGCCACATTCCGATCCCGGAGACTGTCTCACCCCGCTCGATCGCGGCGGCGACATTGCTCTGCGACAGCAGGAACGCCACGAGCGACTCGCATCCCATCGAGATGGCGATCTCGAACCGCTCGCGACCTTGTTCGTGGAAGCCAGCCCGCGCGAGGGTTTCCGTCTCGAGGGGAGTGCTCCGGCGGGGCGGGCTCGGGTAGCGGGCAAGGTAAACCTCGCGTGACCACGTCTCGAATTCCGGCACGCGGGTGACGCGGCCGGTGAACCAGTTGTTGTAGATCGCGAGCCAGCCGCCGGGGACAAGGACCCGGGCCGCCTCGGCCAGAAACCGCTCCCGGTCGAACCAGTGGAAGGCGAGTCCGACGGTCACCAGATCGAAGGTCTTCGGCGTGACCGGAAGAGATTCGGCCCGGGCCGCGAGATAGCGGACCCGCTCGTGCGGCACGGCGCAGCGAAGCATCTCCCCTGAGAGATCGACGCCGATCACTTGATCGGCAACCTCGGCGATGGCCCGGGTGGACTGTCCTGTCCCGCAGCCGACATCGAGCGCGGTTCCAAATCGCGCGACTCCGGTCCCCCGCGTGATCCGCTCGACGATCCGGGGATGGAGGTAGGGTCGGCCGGCAGCGTAGCGCTCGGCCGCAGAGCCTGTCAGAAAGTGCGGAGTCCGGGGAGCGCCCCTGGAACCCGCCCCGGAATCCGAAGTCGTCACGAGTCCTGCCCGTTCTCAAAGTGAAAATGCTTCAGGGAGGCGCTCGTGAACCGGCCGACGAACTTCGGGTCGCGGTGCGAGGGAGATTTGACCTCGAAGAAGCCGTTCTCGATCGCCCAGTCATAGACACTGACGTTGACCGGATACTGGGTGAGCACACCCGAAAGCGCATGCCGCCCGATCCACTCTCGGGCCGGTCCTTCTTCGTCGAAGGCTGCGGAGGGAAGCGAGGCGCCCTCGGAGACGAAGATCCAGATCCCTCGCATTGCCTCTCCTGAACTCTCGCGAAACGCCGACCTGTTCCAGGCCCTTCCGGCAGCGATAGACGCATTGAAGCGGAACAGGTTCGGTCGAGCGGATCAACTGAGCGACGGGAGAGAGGGATTCGCACCCGAGAAGGGTTCTGTGTCGGCCGTCCGCCAGGCGGCCGCCTCCTCCCCGTCGAGCCTGAGCGTCAGGCACTTCGCACTCCCGCCGGCCTTCAGAAACTCGTCGAGCGGAGTTTCGAGGGGGGAGAAGCCGCGGGCCGCAAGGTCGGCGTGCAACTGCGGGCAGCCGGTGTTCGTCACGACCGACCGGCCGACCACGACCGCGTTGCAGGCGAAGCGAGTCGCCTCGTCTTCGACGACTTCGATCAGGTTCGGCACGCGGCCCCGGATCGCCTTCAGGGCGTACTCATCGAAGGCGGGGGGAAAGTAGATGGCCGTCTCGGGGTCGACCGGGCAGAAGCAGGTGTCGAGGTGATAGAACCGGGTGTTGATCAGCTCGACCGGAATCACCGGGCAGCCGAGCCGCTCGGCGATCATCTGGTGCCCCCGGGCGTCGCTCCGGATCCGGTAGCCGGCGAACAGCGTCTCGCCGCAGAACAGGGCGTCCCCGGCCCCCTCGAACGCGAACTCGGTCGGCAACGATTCGACCTCGTAGCCGCGGGCCGCGAGCCACTCGGCCACGTACGGCGTCTCGCCGCGGCGCTGCTCGGGCCGGAACCGGGCCAGGATCGCGCGGCGCCGGTACATCAGCGCCGCGTTGGCGGTGAAGACCATATCCGGCAGCCCCGCCACCGGCGAGAGCAGTTGGACCGCCGCCCCGCACTGCTCGAGGAGCCCCTTGAGGGCCATCCACTGCGCAATCGCCTCGGCCCGGTCGCTCTGCCGCGAGCGGCTCATCCAGGGATTGATCTCGTACTCGATCCCGTAGAAGTCGGGAGAGCACATCAGGATCTGCGGCGGGTGGTGGGACATGCGGGCCTCCTGCGGGAGGGAAGTCTCAAGTCGCAGGTATCAGAAAGACTCTTTGATACTTGATACCTGCTGCTTGAGACTTCGACTCTTACCCATTCTCGTGGGCGAACTCCGCCTCCAGCTGGTCGACCTCCGCCAGCAGCACTCTCAGGAAAGGCTCGACGTCGGTCACGAGGCCGATCGTCTGGAACGAGCCCCGGTCGTTCAGCTTGATGACGGTCGACGGGTTGATGTCGACACAGACGACTTTCACCGACGCGGGGAGCAGGTTGCCGACCGCGATCGAGTGGAGAGTGGTGGCGATCATCAGGCAGAAGTCGACATTCCGGACATGCCGCCGCATCACCTGCTGCGAGACGAGCATGTCGGTGATCACGTCCGGCAAGGGGCCGTCGTCCCGGATGCTGCCGCACAGGACCGTATCGACTCCGTGCTGCACGCATTCATACATGATCCCGGAGCGGATGATCCCCAGGTCCACCGCCCGGGCGATGCTCCCCGCGCGGCGGACGGTGTTGATCGCCCGCAGGTGGTGCTCGTGCCCCGCCTCGACGGACGTCCCCCGGCCGAGATGGACCCCGAGGCTCGTTCCGTAGATCGACTGTTCGATGTCGTGCGTCGCGAGGGCGTTGCCGGCGAACAGCGCCTGGACGTACCCCCGGCGGATCAGCTCGCACAGGTGCGGACCGCTCCCGGTGTGGACGATCGCCGGACCGCCGACCACCAGGACCCGTCCACCGCGGGCTCGGATCCGGTGCAGGTCGCTGGCGATCTGCCGGACCGTCACCCCTTTGGGTTTCTCCGTGGAGACCGCCGACGACATGAACCCGAACGCCTCCCCCTCGCCGGCATCGGGGCGCTCGAGCGGAATCACCTTCACGCCGGCGTGGCCGACGACATACCGCTCGCCGACCTTCACTTCCGACATCGGAACGCAGCGGGCGGTCTTGTGGTCGAGGTCGACCGCCAGGCCGCAGTCCATCTCCTGGTCTGCCACGTCGACCCACTGGCCGCCGATCCGGACCTGCGTCTCTTGGTTCGTCGTGCTGTAGAAGTTTTCGGGGAACGCACCGGCAATGTCGGCGACCTCGGTCTCGCAGTCGCGAACCTGGAGCGGCACCGCGCCATGGTCGGCGATCTGCGCGAGGATGTCCCGCAGAATCTCGGGGGTCGGGGCTTCGACCTCGATCAGGGCAGAGCTCGGGTCGCGGCGGGTCTGCCCGACCTGGATCTTCTCGAGGCGGTACGAGCCGCCGCGCTCGGTGATGACGTCAAGCACCTTCGGCAGCAGGAGGCTGTCGATGATGTGCCCCTTCAGCTCGACCCGTTCGGTCTCCCCGCGGGGCCCGTGGTGGGCGGCGCCGTGCGTGGCCTGGTGTCGGTCGTTCATCACGTTCCCCCTTTCCCCGGTGCGCGCCACGCGGGTGGAATCGGGCGGGAGCGGAGGCCTCCCGGCTGGCGAAAACCGTCTTCCCGTCACGCCGGCCGAGAGAGCAGGCCGGCTACCAGAATTGTTCGGCCGGGAGCGCGGTAAGGCAATCCGGGATCGCTCCGTTCGCTGATCCGGGAAAGGGGGAGAAAGCCGCCCCGGACAGAACAAATTCCCGCCGACGTTGCACGGGCGCGGCGCCGCGTGCAGGATACTGGACGATCCGTTCCTATCGGAGACGCTCGCTCTCCGGATGGTGCCTGTGCCGACGCCCCTTCGTCCACTCCTCCTCGCGTCCTGGTGAACGTCATGAACCTTCTGCGCGGTCCGCTGACAGCCTCGCTCTGCTCGTTGCTGCTCCTCGGGAGCGTCGGACTCGCTGCCGACGAGGGAGAGACCAAACCGAAGCCGGCGGCCGCCCCGAAGGAACCCCCCAAGGAGGGGAACGGAACGAAGCCTGCGGCCAGGCTTCCCAAGGCCGAGACCGAGGGGGAGCCTCCGGCTGATCCGCGGCGGGAACTGGATAAGACAGTGCGGACCGCTCCGCTTCCCGAAGCGATCGAGGCGCTCGAAGCGGCACTCAAGGAACACTCCGACGACCCGCGGTGGCAGCAGGCCCGGCTGCAGATCGTCGGCCGCCTCAGCGCCGAGAAGCGGTACGCGGAGGCCCTGCAGCAGTGCGAGCAGCTCTACGCGTTCCAGCTCGCGCACCTCGACGGGCCGCAGGTCCCGATCAATCTCTACCTCACGGTCCAGAACCTCATCGTCCTCCACGACCGGCTCGAACAGAAAGTGAAGGGGACGGAAGCCCTCGACGGGGCGCTCGCGGCGCTCCGCAAAGAGGCCGCGACCCGGTCCGACACGGGTCTGTCGGGGGCGATCTCGTACTTGCTCCGCGCGAAAACCCGCCGGATGGCGGAGGACAAGGACTACGAGGGGGCGGATGCGCTGCTGCGAGCCGAGGTCGACGCCGCGCAGAAGGCCCGCACTGAGGATCCCGCCGCGATCGCGCCGCTCCAGACCTGGGCGCGGCTCATGGAGAACCGGATCGACATCGCCGAAGTCGCGGACCGCGGCGACGCCTGCGAGCAGCTCTCCCGCGACCTCGACACCACGGTGCTCGCCGCGCTCGAGCAGCATCCCGCCTCCGCGCCGCACCTGACGGAATTCGTGCGGGTCCGGATCACCGCCATCAGCGGCCTGATGCGCGAGAAGCCGGAAGACGCGCAGGCCCTCGTGGCCGCCACCCGCGCGCAGATCGAGAAGGCCCAGGTCGAAGACAAGGCCGTGATCGAGCGGGGCCTGAAAAGCCTCAAGTCGCTCGAGCCCCGCATCGAGGCGGCGCTCCTCCTTGAAAAACTCGTCGGCCAGCCCGCCCCCGAGTGGGACATCGAAACGTGGGCTCACGGAACGCCGCTGCCGCAGGAGTCGCTGCGGGGCAAAGTCGTGCTGCTCGACTTCTGGGCGGTCTGGTGCGGTCCCTGCATCGCGACCTTTCCGCACCTCAAGAGCCTCTATGGCGAGTACCACGACCAGGGTCTCGAGATCGTCGGCGTGACGCGGCAGTACGGCTACGACTGGAACGAGGAGGAGAAGCGGGCGATCGCCGACAAGGAGGATGCCACGCTCGAGACCGAAGTCGCGATGCTGGACAAGTTCCTCGCCCACCACGAGCTGGCGCATCCGACGATCGTGACCCCCAAGGAGAGCGCGATGTACAAGGCCTACGGAGTCTCGGGGATCCCGCACGTCGTCGTGATCGACCGCAAAGGGGTGATCCGCCTGATCCGCGTCGGCTCGGGCGACGCCAACAACAAGGCGATCCACGCGATGGTGGAGACGCTGCTGAAAGAGTAGCCGCGCGAGTGGCCCTGCGCAGCGCCGATCGTCGGGGAGCTCCCTTCATCGGGGGGGGGCCAGACCGCCCGACGACCGTGTCATCGGGGCCGGCCCGGCGGACGGAATCCGGGGGTGGGACTTCCCGTGACGATCAGAGTCGGCAGAACTCCCGGTGATCCCGGACGAACGGGATGAAACTGAACGGTGACCCGCTCTCCTTCTCTCGTCCACGTCTGCAACAGCGCTCCCCCTCTTCCCGCCGCTCCCTCTGGAATTCCCGGCTCAGCAGCGACAAAGCCGACACTCAACAGCCCATCACCGACGCCGGTGCGGAGATCTTCCCGGATCTGGCACCTCCAGCTGCCGGCGGACCACGTGAAGCCGAGAGAGGAGGGACGTCGTCCGGGGCTGGATTCGAAACTGCGGTGCCACTCCTGCAGGGGGGCGGCACTGAGCGCATCGAGGATCGCCGCGTCGAACTCCGCCGGCCGCAAGGCGGGCAGAGCCTCGAATGCGGCCGAGAGGGTCGGCGGCGGCGCCAGCGCGGCCGATGATTCGGCCGACCAGAGAATTCCCACTCCGGTCCCGGTTGCGCCGACGGCCCGGTCAGAGAGTGCTGCGAAGACGAACTCCGTCGTTGCCCCCGTCTTTCTCTCGTAGATCTGGACCACCTTGGACCGTCCTGCCAGCAAGGCAAGCTCGAGCGGCAACGATTCCCTCGACGCGGGAGTCGGTTGCTTCCGGAATCCGAGCTTCGTCATCTGCTCCTGGATCTGATCTCCCAGCGTGGCGAGCTCCGTGTCGATTTGCGTTTCTGCTCCCCAGGTCACGGTCAGCCCGGCTTCGTCCCGGACGAGCCGGACCTGAAGGCGGCCCAGCCCGAGGTCCGGCCTCAAGAGCAGCTGCCGCATCCCCTTCGGGGCGACCGCCTCAGGGAAAAGGCCTGCGGATTCCTTATAGCTGTCGAAGGCTTCGTCGGTCCCGATCCCCGCCTCCTCGGCCAGGCTGGAGAGCGCCGCGGCCACCGAAAGCGGCTTGGCAGACGGATCCGTGCTCGGTTCCCGGCCGGGCCGGAGCGTCCGGGGACGGGCTGGCGGAACCCCGGCGGGTGCTCCCCGGGGAATCTCCGCGGTCGCCGCCGGGGTCGAGTCGACATACCGTCTGATCACCAGTCTGGTGCGAGTTCGCTGGAGGAATTCCGAAAAGTCGTAGTACACCATGGCATTCTCCCCGGCGGCGCGTTTCCAGACCGAGCCCTCCGGCAGCCCCGGTTGATCGACCGGCGCATACTGCGCCGCCGTCAACGCCTCCTTGAGCAGAGGCCGGAGGTCCACATCGGTCTCGAAGTTCCATCCACCGAGGAGCGAGAGAGCCCGGAAAGACTGAGTGCGGTCGGCGGCGGCCTCCTGAAGGCTGGTCTCCAGTTCGCAGACGGGCGTGCTCGCGAGGGCATCCGCGATGCGGGAATCGACTTCTGCCCCCTTCAGCATCGGGAACGTGGCGGTCACGTCCTTGTACGTCAGGGGCCCCTGAGGGGCCGGGTCGAGAAGAGCCCACTGGGCGGCGACCGTGACCTTGGAGCCCGGAAGCGCGTCCCGGTCTTTGACGGCGATCAACACCACCTCGCGGCAGGCGGAGGATTCCTTCCGGAACACCAGCAGCGCCTTGCATCGTCGCTCCAACCCGCTGTACTGCTGTCGCAGGAACGCTTCGATCGGGGTCCTCTCTTGGAGATACCGATCGGTGCCTACATACCCATCTGCCTCGAGGTGTTCGCGGACCAGCTGCGTCACCTCGGCGACCTCCTTGTCGATCTCCGTCTCGGTTCTCCAAAGGATCGCGACCGAGGTCTTTTCCTGGCGGAATCCCCCGCGGAGCTTCCGGAACGGGAACTCACGCCGCCCCACGAGTGAGCGGAATCCCTTCGGCGCGACCGTGTCGGGGAGAAACCCGCGTTCCTTCTTCAGCCGCTGGAACGTCTCGTCGGTCCCGATCTCCCCCGCGGCGATCATCGCCTGCAGGCGTTCGCTGGCGGGAGGAGACTCCCCCTCCGCCTGCCCGGTCCGGGGCGCCGTCGTCAGGAACATCAGGAAGAGCGTGAAGGCCCAGAGACGTCGCATACCGGTCGCTCCAGAGAAGGTCCATGACTCGGCTCCAGGGTCGACGCCACGTCGGCCTTGGAGCAACAGGAATTCCCGTGTCTCCGCTTCACCGGGGATCCGCGAGGTGCCGGATCGAGCGGGCTTCGCCATCCTGGTCATGCACAAGTCCATCAGCGACGTGGTCGTGCCACTGGGGGAAACGACACTCCGCTGACGCTCATGAGGGGCCGCTGGTCGGTGTCAACGGGACGCGCCGTGATGTATTGCACCGTGACGGACTCGTACTCGCGCTTCCAGGACTCCACCGTGAACCGGTTGGAGCGGGTGTCATTCTGGGGAGCCGGTTGGAACCCGACGCCGGCCAGGGCCTCCTTCACCTGCGCCTGCAGGTCCGCGTGGAACTGCACCGTCCAGCCGCTGCTGAGCGTCTGCAGAACTCCCGGAGGCTGACGCTTCCGGCGGTTCGGGTCGGCAAACGTCCGTTCCCAACGGTCGAGCGGGGCTGCGCTGACCGCTTTCACGACCGCCGGATCCAGTTCGGCAGGCTGGAGGGGGGGCAGGGCCTCAATCACCTCGGCCAGCGTGAACGGTGTGGCGGGGTGGGGAGCCTCGACGCTCCAGGTTAGCGCCACGCAGATCGAACCATTGTCGATCGCTTTGCGATCCGAAATCGCCACCACCGCGAGCTCCGAAGTCGTCCCCTGAATCCTCTGGTACGGCAACAGGCTCTTGACTCGCGATTGCATGGATGCGAGACCCATCTCCTCCAGCACCGCCTCGTCCATCCTGGCGAACCCGAGCTTCTCGAGCCGCCCCTGCGCTTCCTCCCGGATCTGCTCCGGCGTCGACGCGACCTCCTGTCCGAGGTGCACCTCGGCGTACCAGCTCACGTTCAGACTCTCCGGCTTGGCCGCGACCCCGACGTGCACGCTCCCGGTTCCATAGCCCGGCCGCGTCAGGAACTCGCGAAACCCCTTGGGAGCGACGGTTCCGGAGACGAGCCCCGCTTCCTCCTTGAAGGTGTCGAACACGGAGTCGGTTCCGATCTCCGCATCCCGGATCAGCGTCGGCATCAGCTCCGCGAGCGGTCGCGGCGTGGACGAGGCTCCCGCGGGACGAGTCCGGACCGAGGGTTTCTGAGTCGCTGCAGATCGGGCGGCGTTCTGCGACGGATCCACGCTGACGATCGACAGACGCGTTCGCACGAGCGGCTCCGTGCTCGACAGGACGTTGATGTACTCCGTCGGGTTTCGTCTCCAGCTCTCGGTCATTGCGTCGCCCCCCAGTTGAGTCGCTTCGGCGACGGCGTAGCCGGCGGCGGTGAGCGGCGCCTTCACAGCGGTCCGAAGATCGCGTGGGGTCTCGAACGTCCAGTTGCGACGACCGAGGATCGACCGCCGCGGAGCCGCCGGGTCCTTTTCGGGGAGCTGCAGACTCGTTTCGAACTCCGAGACTGGAACGGAAACGATCGCTTCCAGGATGCGGGGATCGAGCGCGGAGGAGGCCAACATCGGGAAATCCTCACCCAGAGTTTTCAGCGTCAGCGATTCCTCGCCGAGCGAACCGACGACATACCACTGAATTCCCAGGCGGACCTTGGAGTCGGCCTGCGCATTGCGATCCAGGAGTACGACGGCGATCAACTCCCGGCAGGGAGGGACTTCCCGGCGAAACGTCAGGACTTCCTTGGCCACGAATCGGAACCGACGGAACGGCGACCGGAAGAACGCATCCGTCGGAGCTTCTCCCTCGGTGTAGCCCTCCCCCTCGAGGCGCTCCCGGACGAGCGATGCCAGGTCGGTCACCTCCTGGTCGCTCTCCAGCTCGCTCCACCATGACAGGGCGGCCGCCCCCCGCTCGTGCCTCCAGGCCGCGTGCAGTCCGCCAAGCGGGAGCTTCGGCTCTTCCATCAACGAGCGAAGCCCCTTGGGGGCGATGGTCTCGGGTCGGAACCCGCGCTGCTCCTTGAGGGGCTGAAACGCCTCGTCGGTCCCGATCCCGGCCGCGTCGGTCATGGCCCGGAGGAGGACGTTGGACGGACGGAGGGGATCGTCGGCAAGCCCCGTTCGTCCGCCGACAGCGAGAAACAGCGACAGACCGAAGAGAACCGTGAAGCGAGCGCGCATGGTCATCGATTCCGAGAAGGCCCCTGACTCCGGCGTGAAGACCGGCCGCGTCTGTTCCGCGGTGCGGCGTGAATTCTCCTGTGGTCCGCGCGGGGACGCAAACCGGAAGTGGCCGTTTCATCCGGAATTGATCGCCCGGCCGGGAGCGATCCGGGACCGCCCCCCGCCCGCAGCAGGCCACCCGAAACGCCGATCGCTACACTCCCGGCAGCACAGGGCGAGGCCGATTGTCGAACTCAGGGCGGAGAGAAACTCCATGCGGAAACTGCTCGGGCAGCTCAAGGAACAGCGGGCCAACCACAAGGAACGGCACCGGAAGACCGGCTTCGAGTTCGCCCTGGCGGACCGGATCGGGCTCCTCTCGGCGGAGCGGTGGGACGCCGTCACCGCCGACTCGTCGCTGTTTCTCCGCCGCGAGGTCCTCGCGGCGATCGAGACTGCCGGTCCCCGGGAGATCAGCCCGCGGTACGCCCTGATCGCCGAGAACGGAAAGCCGGTCGCCGCGGTCGCGGCCCAGATGGTCTCCGTCGGCGGCGGGAAGCTCGTCCGGCAGAAACCGGGGGACGCGGCGACTCAGCGTAAGTCGCTCAAGCAGAAGACGACGGAAGCCCTCAAGAGTCTCGGCAAGAAGGGGGCGACGGCCATGAAGGCCCGGGTTCTCGTGGGGGGCAACCTGCTCGCCTGGGGGAACCACGGGATCGCGCTCGCGCCGGGCGAAGACGCGGCACGGCTCTGGCCCGCCATCGCCGAAGCGGTCTACCGGATCCGGGCCTCGGAAGGGCTGTTCGAGCAGACCGACTACGTCCTCATCAAGGACATCCCCGCGCCCCACCGGCCGGCGTCGGAGGCGCTCAAGCGGTTCGGCTACCGCGCGGTCGAGACCGACCCCGACATGATCCTCGAGATCCCCGCCGCCTGGCGGGGTTACGACGACTATCTGGGCAGTCTCAACTCCCGCTACCGCAAGTCCGCCAAAGGGATCTTCACGGATGCGGACGCCGCCGGACTCTCGGTCGAGTCCCTGACCGACTGCGGCGGTCTCGAAGAGCGGCTGCACCAGCTTTACATGAACGTCCACGGCAAAGCGGCGGTCCGGCCGGTCACTGCCCCCGAAGGCTATCTCCCCGCGCTCGCGCAAGCCCTCGGAGCGGAAAAGTTCCGATGCACGGTGCTCCGTCGCGGTGACGAAGTGGCCGGCTTCGTGACGACCCTCAAGGATGGGGAGACCGCGATCGGCTACTACATCGGCGTCGACTACGCCGTGAATGAACAGGCCCCAGTCTATCTCCGGCTGCTCCACGCCACCGTCGCCGACGCGATCTCGCTCGGCTGCCGCCGCCTCTCCCTCGGCCGGACGGCGCTCGAACCCAAAGCCCGGCTGGGAGCGAAGCCCCTCCCGCTTTCGGTGTGGGTCCGGCACCGGGTCTCACTGATGAACTGGGCGCTGGCCCCGCTTCTCGGCGCGATCCCCCACGACGAAGCCCCCGAGCGGAGCGTCATGAAGTAGCGGCGCGCGTCGTTCTTCAACCGAACGACAACGTTCGCAGGCCGATCACGCCGTTCTGGCTGCGGCGTGTCGCCTCTCGAGCCGCGTTAGTCCTTGGCCAGCGGCATCACCACATACGTGTAGCTGTCTTCCGACTTGAAGACCGCGGCGCTGTTCGAGTCGATCAGGTTCAGCGTGATCTGACCCGCCTGATCCAGCACCCGCAGGAAGTCCGCCACGTACTTCGGGTCGAACGTGATGTCGATCGCCTGCCCGTCGAAGCTGATCGGCAGCTCGACCTTCGACGTTCCGATGTCGCTCGCCGTGCTCTTGAGCGTCAGCGTACCGGAGTCGAACACGAAGTCGACCCCCTTGCTCTCCTCGCTCTGCACGATCATCGCCTGCCGCACCGCCGACAAGAGCGGACCAGTCACCAGCGGGATCTCGACCTCGAAGCTCTGCGGAATCACGTCCTGGTACCGCGGGAAGCGGCCTTCCACCAGCCGGGCGTAGATCGTCGAGTTCCCTGACCGGACCAGCACGTCGTTGTGATGAATCGCGATGTGGACGTCCTTCTCGAGGTCCTGAATGCTCTTCTCGATGAGCTGCATCGCCTTCGAGGGGATGACCGGCGTCCCCACCTCTTCCGAAACGCTCCCCTGCGCCGAGCACGGCGCCCGGAACACCGCCAGCCGGCGGCTGTCGGTTGCGGCCAGCGTCATCTGCGTCGGCCGCAGCTCCATCAGCACCCCGCCGAGGGCGTACCGCGTGCTCTCGACGTCGGCGGCGAACAGCGTCCGCTGGATCCCCTGCTTCAGGGTCTTGCCCGGGATCACATGGAAATTCTCTTCGTTGAACGCCGCGACGTCCGGGAACTCGGCCGGGTTCTCGACCGACAGGCGGAACTCACTGTGCGCCGTCCGGACCCACAGGGCCTCTTCGGTCACTTCCAGCGAAATCGTGTCGTCCTGGACTTCGCGGAGGATCGCCCCGATCCGGGCGGTCGGCAGCAGCGCCTCGCCGGACGAGGTCGTATCGATGTCCGGAATCACGTAGCGGATCCCGACTTCCTGGTCGGTTCCGATCAGGGTCGCGGTCCCGTCCGCCACGATCAGCTTGACGTTCCGCAGGATTTCCTTCGGGGTCCGGGAGGGGACGACGACCGCCACCGTGCCGAGAGCCGAAGCGAGGAGCGAGCGGGAGCACTGCAGCTTCATGGGAGGCCGTCTCTTGCGAACTGTCTGGTGAGCATTCGGAATGCAGGACTGACCGCCCTCCCTGACGGCGAACGAGGAAGGATAAACGTGCTGCGCGGCCGATACAAATGACCCCGCCACAGGCTGAAAACCTGCCGAAATCCGGGCCGCCGCCCCTCGGGCCACCCACAAGGGTAGCGATCGCCAGAGCCTTGCGGTAAACAGGAATGCACGCGCAAGCCCCGTCGCCGCTCCGAGTTCTAGAGCGCCCGACCCCGGCCCCCCCGGCGCGGAAACGCCCCGTCGCCCGTCCCCTGTCCTCTCTGAGACGAAAGACCCCGCACCCGCAATGTCGTCAGGATCGGACCCGCTCGCCGAGCTGCCGAAGCTCTTTCACGAAACCTCGCGGATCTTCGAGAGGTGGATGGACGCGCACTGCGAGAAGACCGGCACCAGCCCCGCCCGCGCCCGCCTGATGAGCCTGCTCCACTGTGGCGGCGCGCAGACCATGAGCTGCCTCGCCGACGCCCTCGACGTCTCGCCCCGCAACGTCACCGCCCTCGTCGACGGTCTCGAAGCCGAAGGCTTCGCCGAACGGGAACCCCACCCCGCCGACCGCCGCGCCACGATGATCCGGCTGACTCCCACAGGCCTCAAATGGGCCCACGAGAACCTGCACCCGCTCATCGAGCAGTACTCGTCCGCCTTCACCAAGCTCCCCAAGAAGGACCGGATTGAACTGGCCCGGCTGCTGGGAGTGGTCCGCGAGACGCTGCTGAGTCAGTCGGGATGTGACTCGCAAAAAGGGTAGTCCGTAGCCCCTTGGACGGTTCCCTGAACGGAAGCGCCTCCGGCGAGGGATGGCCCGCCACCGGTGCGAGCCGCTGCACCCTGACAGACTCTTCCGAGACAGACTCTTCCGAACATCGATCATTGCCGTCGCAGATTCCTTTGCCCAACCCATCGGGCGACGGCGCGCGGGTCCAGGGCGGATGCCCTGGCTCCGGCGAGGGCAGGGGCTGGCCCCTGCACCCCAACATTAAGCCCCTTCACCGGTTCTCGGGAGAAGATCTTCTTCCGTAACCGCCTGCGGTTCGTGGTGCGTCACCACCGGCGACGGCGGGTCGACGTACGTGCCGGGCTTGATCTGCGGACCGACCTTGTGGCTGTCGAGGATCTTGTTGAGACGCTCGGAGTCCATCACTTCGACTTCGATCAGCTCCTTCGTGATCTGCTCCAGCACCACCCGCCGCGACTGCAGGATCTCCTTGGCCGTCGACATGCACTCGTCGATGATCCGCTTCACCTCGAGATCGATCTCACGGATCGTCTGCTCGCTGTGCCCCCGGTCCGCCGGCGAATTCATCGTCGAACCGAGAAACGCTGACCGCCGGGCGTTCTGATAGTTCACCCGACCCAGCTTCTGACTCATTCCCCACTCGGTCACCATCCGGCTGGCAATGTCGGTCGCCCGCTCCAGATCGTTCTGCGGACCGGTCGAGGTCTCCTGGAACACGACATCCTCGGCCGCGATCCCCCCCAGCAGCACGCAGATCCGATTGTGCAGCTCCGTCTGCGTCACGAGATGCTTGTCATCCTCGGGCCGCTGCATCATGTACCCGAGCGCCCCGAACCCGCGGGGGATGATCGAAATCTTGTGCACCGGATCGGTCTGCGGCAGCGTGCTCGCCACCAGCGCATGCCCCGCCTCGTGGTACGCCACGCGACGCTTCTCGTCCTCATGGATGATCTTCGACGACTTCTCGAGCCCGGCGACGACCCGGTCGATCGCCTCCTCGAACTCCTTCATCCCGACCGAATGCTTGTTGTTCCGCGCGGCGAGCAGCGCCGCCTCGTTGACCAGGTTCGACAGGTCCGCCCCCACGAAGCCCGGCGAGATCTTGGCGAGATAGTCGATGTTCACGTCATCGGCCATCTTCACTTTCTTGGAGTGGACCTTCAGGATCGCCGCCCGCCCCTTGTAGGAGGGCTTGTCGACCAGCACGTGCCGGTCGAACCGGCCGGGTCTCATGAGGGCGGGGTCGAGGATCTCGGGGCGGTTCGTCGCCGCCATCACGATCACGCTCTGATCGGTCCCGAACCCGTCCATCTCGACGAGCAGCGCGTTCAGCGTCTGGTCCCGCTCGTCGTGGTTCCCCGGCCCGCCGTCTCCGCGGCGCTTGCCGATCGCATCGAGCTCGTCGATGAAGATGATGCTCGGCGCCTTCTGGACCGCCTGCGCGAACATGTCGCGGACGCGGGCCGCCCCGACTCCGACGAACAGCTCGACGAAGTCCGACCCGGAGAGACTGAAGAACGGCACCCCCGCTTCGCCGGCGACCGCCTTGGCCAGCAGCGTCTTCCCGGTCCCCGGCGGGCCGACCAGCAGCACCCCGCGCGGAATCCGCCCGCCGAGCGCCTGGTACTTCTGCGGCGTCCGCAGGAACTCGACCACCTCGCGCAGCTCTTCGACCGCTTCGTCGATCCCGGCGACGTCGTCGAACGTCACCTTGATGTCGTCTTCGGCGAGCAGCTTGCCCCGGCTGCGGCTGAAGGACATCGCCGCCCCCGGCCCCCCCATCCGCCGGAAGAAGATGATCAGCGACCCCAACAGGAGCGCCATCATGATCAGGCTGGAGAGGGACCAGTAGTCGAACGCCGGCGGCGACGTGCCGCGGTAATTGATCTTCTTCTCCTGCAGCACGCCGCGGAGCTTCTCGACCGCTTCGGCCGGCATCCCGCCGAGATAGACCCGGTACTTCTGGAATTCCGGGCCGCCGTCCGGAGTCGCCTGCTGCGGGAACAGAAAGACCGAGCGGTTGGTGCTCGGCTTGTTCTGGAACGTGATCAGGTTGCTGTCAATCTGCAGCTCGTAGACGTTCCCCGGGTGGAACGTCCCCTGCTCGACCTCTTTGTAGAAGTCGCCGAACGACAGTTCCTTCGGCTCGGTGAGCGGCTTCAGCCAGAACATCGAGACCCCGACGAACAGGATCAGGATGAGGATCAGCCAGAGCGAAGAACGGGGACCGGAGTCCCCTTTGCGCTCAGGACGACGCGGAGCTTCGGAGTTCGCCATAAAGCTTTGTTGTGGACGAGGCGCGACCAGCACGCCGAACAGTCGGTCCCGGCCCGATGGGCCTCTGGCCCTTCCTGGCCTGCGGACAGACCTGCCGCGCAGCCTTCATGACTGCGAGTGCGAAACACAAACCAATTGACTGTAGGCCTGCCCCTCCGACCCGTCAACAAGGGCTGCGCCCTTGACCCAGGTGGCCGTGGGACGACGGGTTGCGCAAAGCCAGCGGTCGCCGGCCGGTACGATTGCAGGCAGCCGGAGAACGCCGGTTTCGACTCGGAAAATCGGGGGACAGTGGGAGGCCGCGCCGGCGATTTCGAGGAAGGGGAGCACGAATCGCAGGTCGCCGGCGGCGCGGACCCTCCATTCTACGTCCGTCCCGTCTGCGGGAGGGCAGGATTGTGGATTTGACTCCGGCATTTTGGAATGAGATGGTGTGCGGCGATCCGTCTCCGCGCCTCATCGGAGACGCCACCTGCCACCCCGCCCCGGCCGTCTCGCCCGGGCGCTCCGCGCCGCCCGCTCGTGTTCGTCCGCTCTCGAATCCCGGGGGCTCGGACCACGACCAAACGCCCCCTGATTGCCCATGAACGCCGTCGACTCCCGCTACACCCAGTTCGGCCTGACCCGCGACATGCTCGCCACGCCGGAGATCATCCGCGGGTTCGATCCCGCCCGCCCGGCCGCGACCGCGCGCGAGATCGCCAGGACCGGCAAGCTGCTCCTCACCGGGGAAGGCTCCAGCCGGATCTTCCCCGCCAAGAGCGCCATGGCCCACGCCCGCCGCCAGGGGTGGCCGATCGCCCTCCACAGCGAAGCGGGCCGCCAGGCCCAGGAATACGACCTCTCCGGCTGGTCGGTGTTCGCCCTCTCGAACTCCGGCCGGACCGCCGAAGTGATCGGCCTGTTCGACCGCCTCCAGAAGGCGGGTCACCCGAACCGCTACAGCCTGACGGCGTTCGCCGACTCCAAGCTCGAGTCGGTCGCCAACAAGGGCTATGTCCTGACCTGCGGCCCCGAAGGGGCAGTCGCCGCGACCAAGAGTGTCGTCGAGCAGGCCCTGTTCTACCGGGCGCTCCTCGAAGAGGTCGCCGGCAAGCCCGCCCTCAAGGGACGGCTGGCGGACCTCGCCGCCGCCTGCGAAACCGCCCTGACCCAGGCGATTCCCGCCGAGGTGACCGACCGGATCGCCCGCGCGGGGACGATCTACTGGGCCGGCCGGAACGAAGGGGTCGCCGAGGAACTGACCCTCAAGACCAACGAAATCACCCGCAAGCAGGCGGACTACCTCGAAGGGACCTACGCGGTCCACGGGATCGAGGAGGTCATGAACGCCGACGACGTCCTGATCTGGGTCGAGCCGTACGCCGAATCGGAACAGAAGTTCGCCGACGTCCTGGCCAAGGGGGTCGGGATGTCGATCGTCGCCATTTCCTCGCGCCCCACCCCGTTCCCGACGATCCGGATCCCGGATCTGGGGGACCTCGCTCCGTTCGTCCAGATGTCCGCCGGCTGGAACCTGCTCGTCGAAGTCGGCCTCAAGCTCGGGATCGACCTCGACAAGCCGACCCGGGCCCGCAAGGTCGGCAACGAGTTCACCGGCTGATCGGCGGCAACCCCTTCCGTAATAGCGGTTTCCGGACGTCAGGCGGCGCGACTCCTGCAATCGCGCTCGCCCGGGAGTGAACATTTGCTCCCGTGAAAACCTCCCGGCGACTCAGTCTGGAGGTTTTCGCGATCCGTGGTATCCTGATCGTTTCGGCGGTCCGGACCGGCAGAGCTCTGCCGCGCCGTCCCTCCGGGAAAAGATCGTCGTCGAGATCGTGACAGAGGATTTGTGAATGGCCGCACGTCGTGGTTCCACCAGACTTGATAAGCGCCGCGAGGCAGAAGCCGTCGCCGCCCGTGAAGGGGCTGAAGGCGCGGCGCCAGCCAAGGCCAAGAAGGCGGCCGCCAAGAAGCCGACCCGCCGCAAGGCCAAGGTCGCCGACCGTAAGCGGCTGAGCTGGGGTGTCTTCAGCGGCACGCTGAAGGAAGAAGCCCGTTTCCCGTACGACCAGCGGGCCGCCGCCGACGAGAAGCTCGAGCAGCTCCGCTCCAAGGGGAAGAAGCTCTACTTCATCCAGCCGATCAAGGAAGTCATCACCGACGGCATCGCCCGCCCGCGGCCGGTCCTCGACGACGATGACGATTTCGATTCGAGCCCCAAGGCCCGCCGCGCCGCCAAGGCCAAGAAGGAGCGCGAGTCGGAAGAAGAAGACGACATGCCGGAACCGCTCGACGATCTCGACATGGGCGATGACGACGAGTGAGCAATTGAGAGCCCGCTGTATCCACCGCAGCGGACCGCGACATTCGCGGTCCGCTGTTTTCGTTTCCGGACCTCACTTCGGCGTCGATCCGGCCGACAGGAAATCGCCGACCTCTTCGCCCCCCGCGGGGGAGGCGAGCGCTTTGAGGACGGCCGGGTCGATCTTCCGGTCCAGGTACCGGACCGCGCCGTCGAGCCAGACGAAGCACGCCCCCTCTGCGCCGCTCGGCTGCTTCATTCCGAACTGCTCGGGACTCACCCCCAGCCCGAGCGCCGGATCCCGGACATTCCCGGGACGGGCCCATGGCATCGCCCCCGCGCCGACCTCACCGCAGAAGAGCGTGTTCGACAGCCCATCCGGGATCTTGCCGAAGGGCAGGCCCCGTCCGGGGAGGAGGACCTGCGAGTTCCCCGCGTAGTGGGAAACGGAATAGCCGTGAATGTCGGTCCGCTCGACTTCGGGATGCGCGAACGCCTGGACCCATGTCGTACAGGGATCCCGGTTCGCCGCGTCGTCCCACGGGAGTTCAAGGCGAATCCGGTCGTAAACCGGCCCCTGGTCCACGTACGGCAGCAGCAGCGTCTGCCAGCTCTGCAGCGGCCGCTCCTCCGGACCTTCGGTCCAACCGGGAGGAAGCGAGCGGTACCTCGTCTCGTAGTTGTGGATCGCGAAGCCGATCACCTTGAGGTTGTGACGCGACCGCCGCGGCCCTCCCAGCTCCCGGGGCTTCTGGATCGCAGGGAGCAGACAGGCCACGACGACCAGACCGGCCAAGACCAGCCCGGCGATCCACTTCCAGGGCCAACCCGACGAGGCCCCTGCCGAATCACCTGGTTCGTTCATGGAAGTCACGCCTCCGTCGCCCGAGCGAGAGGGATGCCATCTTGCCGGTCAGTCCGCCCCCTTGGGGGTTGCGGCAGGGGATGCCGGAAACCGGAACGGCTTGCCGGCGCGGTACAGTGCCAGCCTCGGATCGGCAGTCCCTGTCCGATCTGCCGCGTGATCGCCCGCTTCTTCCGCCGCAACTCGGCGATCGTCCCTTTCGCCGCGCGGGTCTCGACGATCCGCTTCGCGGCTGCCCGTTCGAACGAGGGGTCGTTCACCTCGGTCGCGGCTTGGGCCGTCTCTTTTATCGCGAGGATTTCGGCCTGACGTTTCTGCTCGACCTGCAGCTTCGGGCCGTAGTCAGTGACCCATTTCCAGGTCAGGTAGCCAGCCAGGAGAAACAACAGCAGCTCCAGGACCAGCACCCGCGACGACCCGCCCTCACGCGTTCCCATGGACGACGCTCCCGTGCGGGACGCCCCACGAGAACCTCCACTCAGATCGCGGAGTTCGCGACAACGGCCCGACCCGGTCCAGTCTCTCCTCCGCCGCAGCGAAGATCAACGAGTCGTCGGAGAAGAGCCGGGAAACGGGAAGCGGAGAGAGACGGGGGGGATCGTCCGGCGGAGCGACGCCGCTCAGTCATCCGCGCGGTCCGACAGGACTTTCGCGGTCAGGGGATCGACGACGAGTTCGCGGGGCTGGCCACTCTTGTGGCACTCAACCTCCCAACCGGTCGTCTCGAGTTCCAGCTTGGTGATCGTCGTGTAACCGGCGGTCTCGAGCCCCTTCAGCACGTCGGCCGGCGGCAGGGCCTTGGCGGGAACCGCAGGGTGGGGCTCGTCGGCGTGGACGCTCCGGATCTCGCCGGTCGCCGGCACGATCCGCAGGCCGACCGGCCGGGTCCCCTCCATCGCTTCCACCTCCCATTCGCCATCGTCGAACGAGACTTCCGTGACCGCCTGATAGCCCCCCTGCTCGACCTTCTGCAGGATCGTCGCCAGCGGGACGCTGCCGGCCGGCGGAGGGGCGTCGGCCGCCGCGAGTCCGCACACGAGAGCGGTGAGCCCGAGCAGAGTGAGAGTCGTTTTCATAACAGGTCTCCTGGAGATCGACCGCTCTCCGGACGACCGCGGCCCCATGCCGCGGGTGAGCGGGTTTGCGTCTCGATCCAGAGAGATCCTTCCGGAGCCCGCTGAGGCGACCGTGATCCGAACATAAACTCCGGTTCAGCAACGGAAAGGTGGGGCTGAAGAGGGATCGTGTCCGTCGGCGGAAGTCCAACGGCGGCATGAGGTCGGGACGAATCCTCGGCTTCGGCCAGAAACTCGGAGAAAGCCGGTAAGGTCCGCGTGGCGAGCCGGTAGTGACCTGTGCGTTCTGCATCCGAAGCGAGTCCGGGGAAAGAGTCCGCGTGACCGTCCCCTTGAAAGGCACGAGATCATGTCGAAGAAACTCGAAGGCAAAGTGGTAGTCGTCACCGGCGGCAACAGCGGAATCGGGTTGGCGACCGCCAAACGGTTCGCCCAGGAGGGGGCCAAGGTGGTGGTGACCGGCCGCCGCCAGCCGGAACTCGACGCCGCCATTCAGGCGATCGGCCACGGTGCGATCGGGGTCCGGGGCGACGTCGCGAATCTGGCAGACCTCGACCGGCTCTACGCGACGGTCAAAGAGAAGTACGGGCGGGTCGACGTCCTGTTCGCCAACGCCGGGATGGCGGAATTCGCGCCGATCGACCAGGTGACCGAAGAGCACTTCGACCGGCAGTTCAACATCAACGTCAAAGGGCTCCTGTTCACGGTTCAGAAGGCGCTGCCGCTGATGCCCGACGGCGGGGCGATCGTGCTCAACGCCTCGATCGTCTCGGTGAGCGGCATGCCCGCCTTCAGCGTCTACAGCGCCACCAAGGCGGCGGTCCGGAGTTTCGCCCGCTCCTGGACGACCGACCTGAAGGCCCGCAAGATCCGCGTCAACGCGGTGAGCCCCGGCCCGATCGATACCCCGGGTGTCGACGCGCTCGTCAAGAACCCGCAGGAGGCGGAAGCCTTCAAGGCCTCGATGGCGGCCAACGTCCCGCTGGGCCGGGTCGGTGATCCGGACGAAATCGCCAAGGCGGTCGTGTTCCTCGCCTCGGACGACGCCAGCTACGTCACCGGCGTCGAGCTGTTCGTCGACGGCGGTATGGTCCAGGTCTGATCGGGGGCCATCGGACCTGTGTGGATCGTTCGTCCCCGAGTGACCCACATAGCGCCGATGAAGTAACGTCGCGAATCCGAACGGGGTCGCGGAGTGGCTACACTGATCCGGACACCCCCCACGCGGCCGGTGAGGCCGCGGGATTCGTGACGGATCATGCCCATGACGCGCTCGCTCGGGTTCTCCTTCTTTCTGCTGCTGTTCGTGGCCCCGGTCTTCTGCGACGAACCACCCCGGCCGAACTTCCTGCTGATCCTCACCGACGATCACGGCTACGGAGATGTCTCGACGTATCATGAATCGGACGTCCGGACGCCGAGCATCGACCGCCTTGCGCGGGAGGGGATGCTGTTCACGACGATGCGGTCGAACTGCACCGTCTGCTCTCCGTCGCGGGCCGCGATCCTGACCGGGCGGTTCCCTGACCGGGTTGGCGTACCGGGGGTCATCAGGACGGTACCGGAGGACTCGTGGGGCTACTTCGATCCGAAGGTCCCGACGCTCGCCAATACGCTCCAGCAGCGGGGCTACCACACGGCCGTCGTCGGGAAGTGGCACCTGGGGCTCGAATCTCCCAACACGCCGAACGAGCGGGGGTTCGATCTGTTCCACGGGTTCCTGGGGGACATGATGGACAGCTACACGACCCATCTCCGGCAGGGGCACAACTACATGCGGCTCAACGGGGAGGAGATCACCCCCGAAGGGCACGCGACCGACCTCTTCACCGGGTGGGCCGTCGACTACCTGAAGAAGCGCGGCGCCCGGCGTGACCAGCCGTTCTTCCTGTACCTCGCCTACAACGCGCCGCACTTTCCGATCGAGCCCCCGGCCGAGTGGCTCACGCGAGTGAAGGCGAGGCTGCCGGAGGCGGACGAAGGGCGGCAGAAGAACGTGGCGCTGATCGAGCACCTCGACCACGGGATCGGCCGGGTCCTGGCGGCACTCGAGGAAGCGGGGCTGGCGGAGAACACGCTGGTGGCATTCACGGCGGACAACGGAGGCTCGCTGCCGCACCGGCAGAGCAATGCCCCCTGGCGGGACGGGAAGCAGAGTCACTACGAAGGGGGGATCCGGGTCCCGTTCGCCATTCGCTGGCCGGCGGGGATCAAGGGGGGCCAGCGGAGCGACTATGCGGGGCAGAGCTTCGACCTGTTTCCGACGTTCGTGGAGCTGGCCGGGGGACGGCCGTCGGCGGAGCTCGACGCGGTCAGCCTCGTTCCACTGCTGAAGGGGGAGCCGATGACGGGAGTGCGGGACCTGTACTTCGTCCGTCGGGAGGGAGGCCCGGCCTATGGCGGGCGGAGCTACGAGGCGCTCATCCGGGGGGACTGGAAGCTGATGCAGAACGACCCCTACAGCCCACTCGAGCTGTACAACCTCAAGGAGGATCCGGCAGAGACCAGGAACGTCGCGGAGACGAATCGAAAGCTCGTGAACGAGTTGTCGGCAGCCCTGCGCCGCCACATCCAGCGAGGGGGCGCCACTCCCTGGCAAAAGCCCTGACCCGGTCAAGGTGGAGAGACGGCCAGCGCCTATCCCCGGGAACGGTGAAGATCGCGGAACCCTCCTCGGCCCGCACGTCCGCATTCCCTGCCTTGCCCCGGATTGACGAGCGGGCCGGGACGAGTGCCGATGCCAGGCGTCCCTGCGGCAACGGGCGGCGAACAGACCGCCGGCGGACGCGCGCCGGCTCGGGAGACCAGGCGGCGCTCTCCTTCCGAAACCGGCACGTGACACAAAGTCGACGTCGCGTTCGTCCCCCTCCAAGGCAAGGGACGGTGTGACACGCTCGAAAGAGCCGCTTCCGTCTTCAGCCGTCCCGCGCGAACCGCTCCTCAATCGGCACGACCCCATCGAGGCGCCAGGCATGAAATGCGCGGCGCCAGGCAGGAAATGGAAGCGTCACCCCCCTCGCGTCCGGATCCCTCACCGGGGGGCTGGCTCCGTCGTCGGTCCCGGAGCGCGGCCCGCGCCGTTGTCGGCGAACACCCCGGGCTGCGTCACTGCGCCCCAGGTCGTCCCGACCCGGAGATCGTCCAGCCGGATTTCGGCTTCGCTGAAGAACTCGATCGACATCTGGTCGAACACCGTGTCGAGGTCGAACGGGGGGCTGACCACCGACCACTCGGCCGGCTCCCAGTCCGACGGCGGGTCGTCCGGGCGGTAGACCCGCAGGAACGCCTGGTCCGGGCGGTCCCGGCTCGCGATCACCTTGCCGACCACGAGGTGCGTGGTGTCGGCCACGATCGGAAAGGAGGCCCGCGTCGTCTCTTTGCCGAGCTTGACCGCCGCGAACGACGACTTCCGCGCGATCGCGAATTTGAGGCTGGTCCCCTGCGCGATCTCCTCCTCCACCGTCAGCCCCGTCTTTCGGAGCACGAGCTGCACCTGGTTGACGTCGTCCCCGGCGGCGGGAGCCCGGCGGCACCGGTAGCTCACGTAGTACACGCCGTCCCGGTCCAGGCGGATGGGGGTCGCCAGCTCCCGGTGCATCGCCCCCCGCCCCCCCTGGTGGTGGATGGTTCCCCCCCCCGGTCCCCCGTCGGGCCAGGGGAGGCTCTGACCGGCGTCCAGCCCGATCGGCGACAGACCCTGATGGGAAACCCAGAGGGAGCTCCATCCCTCCCCCCCCGCGCTGACCACTCCGGCCGCCCCGTCCGACTCGGAGCCCCGATGGTCGAACCGGTCGTAGGCCAGCAGGTCCCCCCGCCCGGAGTCCGTCCGGAAGAGCTTGGGAACCGACCGGTCGAGGGGGATCTGGACTCCCGGGGTCCGGTCGCTGAGATACCGCCGCGCCTTCCCGGCGGGCGTGATCTCGGTGGCATCCTTCCCGTTCGGGGCCATCCGGCGGACTTCCCCTTCCAGCACGTGCAGCTCGTCCTCCGTCTCACGGACCGCCATGACGTACCGTGTTCCGAGGTTGCGGTACTCCGAACGGGGGGTGCGGATCCGGACCGACTCGGTCGAGCCGTCGGCTTGGAACAGGATCCGGCCCGAGGCGACCGTCAGTTCGCGGCGGCTGTCCAGGTGGAACCGGGCCGGGGCCTCGATCGCGAGTTCGGCCCCGGCGTCCAGCTGCACGCCGGCCACCCCCTCGAGCAGTTCGTATTCGCCCGTCCGCAATCGGGAGCCGGGTTGGACGTCCGGCGGGCTCCCCCACCGGCACCGGCCTCCGGTAAAGACGGCCACGGATTCCGAAGCCGCCGCTCCGGCCGAGTGCGGGGCGACGGGGGAGCCGGACCGAACCCAGACGAAGGCGACGGCCGCGGCGAGCGTGGCGAACGCCGCCAGGCCGGCCCAGATCAAAGGGCGTCCCGCGGGTGCGGTCGGCGAGGGGGCTCGAGACCCTCGGCCGACCATACCGGCGGGGTCCGGGTGGCGCTCCACCGCAGCATGCAGGTCGAGGTACCGCAGGTAGACCCGCCGAAGCCGCGCGCTGCTCCGCAGGAGCGCCCCCAGCCGCTGCCGCTCCTCCGGGGTCGCCACGTCGTCGCACATCGCCGACAGGAGCCGCTGCAGCTCCTCGCGGTCGCTGTCTTCGCCGGTCATGACAGTTCCCCCAGTTTGGCCGTCCGCAGGTCGATGCATTCGTACAGGACGCGGCGGACATGCTCCAGCCGCCGCAGCAGCGTCCGGCGGCTCAAACCGAGGCGGTCGGCCAGATCGTCGAGAGGGACCTTTTCGGTGTAACGGTACTGGACGAGGCGGCGGGCCTCGGAGGGGAGGCGTTCGAGACAGTCGTCGAGGGCGACAAGCCGCGCCATGAGGATCGGTTCCTCTTCCTCCCGCTCGAGGGCCAGAAGCTCCAGCACGTCCGCGGGAAGGTACTCCATTTTACGCCGGGCGTTCCGGTCCCGGAATCGCAGGATCACCCGATAGGCGAACCCGCACGCCCAGGGGAGGAACGGCCGTTCCGGGTCGTACTCGGAGAACTTGCTGGTGATCTCCAGGACCGCCTCCTGGACGACTTCCTGCGCTTCGTCCGCGTGGGGATGGAGGCTGAAGACGTATCGGAAAAGGTCGTGGTAGTTGGCGACGATCAGGTTGATCAGGGCTGCCGACGATGCCGGCACATTGTCGGGTTGCATGGGTGTGGCTCGCGGCGGGGTGATGTCGCTTTGGCGGCGACGTTAGGAACAACGCCCTCGACGCTCTGAGTTCCCGGGGCCCGGGAATTCGCCGCGTCCTCAGGAAATCCCAACTCGATCGAAAAAGGGCCAATCGCAGGCCGCGACTTTCCGCAGAAGTTTTTCCCCGGAGACGATCGCCTCCCGCGAATGCCGCGCGAAGCAAGCCGCGAACCGGTCCTGCCGGGGATCTCGCCGGCCTCGAGCGCGGACTCGCGATTCGGCAGAATTTTTTGGCCCGTTTTCGAACGAGCGTGGATATATGCCGGAGCCCCTTCGCGGGGCCGGATTCCCTCGTGACGTGTGTGCGAAATCGCACGGTAAGAACTTTCTCGCAGGTCGGTTCCGACGCTGCCGTGAGGTTTGTCTGCGCCTCTCCGGAGGAGACGGTCCGCGCGGCCTGAGCGGCCGACACGGATCGATCGCCGGCCGCCCGACACGGCTCGGCGAATCGGAAGTCGGCGATGCGCGGAGGGCCTCGACCGAAACCCTCGACGAAGCGGCGGTTCACGCGTCGTCGATCCCGTTTTGAGAACCCCCCTTTCCCCTCTGTCTTGCGCTGGTCAGGATCAGTCCCAATTCTGGGGTTCCGGACGGTGCACCAAAAAGGTGTCCCTTATGACGCTGGAGTCTTTCGTTCCGGGCCCGAAGCCGGATCGCCGCCCGTTCTCGCGCGGCTTCACTCTGATCGAACTCCTGGTGGTGATCGCGATCATCGCGGTGCTTGTCGCCATCCTGCTCCCCGCCGTTCAGCAGGCGCGCGAGGCGGCCCGCAACAGCCAGTGCAAGAACAACCTCAAGCAGCTCGGGATCGCGCTGCACTCCTACCACGAGACCTACGGCTCCTTCCCACCGAACTTCGTCGGGACGAGCCAGAACCCCGCCGGCGCGAACGACGACAACAGCCTTCGCCTCGGGCCGACCTACGGACTCCTGCCGTATCTCGATCAGGTGGCACTGTTCAACACGATCAATTCCCAGCCGAACCAGGGGAAGCGCCCCTGGGACGCCGCCCCCTGGTGGGATACGGACCTCGCCGCGCTGATCTGCCCGTCGGACACGTTCCAGAACCGCGATCGGGGCAAGAACAACTACGTGTTCTGCAAGGGGGACCGGACGACGGCGCTCGAGGACAACGAACTCGAGCGGCACCGCGGCTTCATGGCCAAATGGCACGACCTCAAGCTCCGCGACATCATGGACGGGGCCTCGAACACGATCGCCGTCTCGGAATGCCGCCGCTCGGTCGCCTACGGGGGGGACAACCTCGAGGTCTACGGTCAGGTCCTCAAGAACCTGGCGGGGGTCGGCGCGAACCCGCTGCTCTGCCGGAATGCCGTCGAGCCCGGGAACCCGGCGCGGTTCGTGGCGGGATCGGATGGCGACAACATCCGCGGGATGCGGTGGGCGGACGGCCGGACGGCGTTCCTCGGCTTCCAGACGATCCTGCCGCCGAATTCCCCCTCCTGCTCGCAGGGTGGGAACGAGGATACGAACAACGCCGTCTACTCCGCCGCGAGCGCGCACGCCGGGGGGGTCAATGCCCTGATGGCGGACGGCTCGACCCAGTTCATCAGCGAGAACATCGACACGGGGAACCTCTCCGCCACTCCCCCGGGAGCGGATTCGTCGAAGAGTCCCTACGGCGTCTGGGGAGCGATGGGAACCCGCGCCGCCTCGGACAAGGTCGAGTTCTGATCGGATGACCACGGAGGGACGGCGGATCGAAAGATCCGCCGTCCCCGCTTTCGTTTCCTTCTCTGGCGACACGTAGGGCGGTCTATGAATACGGGGATGCGATTCTCGCTCGGCAGTCTTTGTCTTTCGGCGGCCCTTCTGGCCGGGTGCGGCGGCGCCGCCGACGACAAGAAATGGACCAAGCTGCAGAAGCCGGTGTTCCCGGCCGGAGGAGAAGTGACCTACAAGGGGAGCCCGGTCGCGGATGCCTCGATCGTCTTCCGGAGCAACGACCCGGCGGCTCCGGTGAGCGCCAGCGGCAAGTCCGACTCCAGCGGCCGCTTCACCCTGATGACCTATCAGGCGGGGGACGGCGCGGTCGCGGGGAAGCACCAGGTGATCGTGATCAAGGCCGAGGTCGAAGGGGGAGACCCGAGCTACTACGACACGAGCTCGCCGAACTACGGCAAGACGCCCCCCAAGACGACGACCAAATACCTCGTCCCCCAGAAGTACAGCACCTTCGAGAAGTCCGGCCTCTCCGCGGATATTTCCGAATCGGGCAAGAATCACGTCGCGCTGGAACTCAAGGACTGAGAAGCCGATTTGGAACCAGCCACAGAGCTCGCAGGGGCCACCGGGAACGCCAAGGCCCGCGAAGGGCTTCACTGAGGGGACGCTTTACGCTTTCTCTCGACACTTTGGATAGTTGGGACAACCGAAGAACCGCTCACCCGTCCGCTCTCCTCTTTTCGCGACCCGCTCCAACATCAGGATGCCGCACTTCGGGCAACGGGGCGGGCCTTGCTGCGGCCGTTCGACTGGCAATCGGGGAGTCTGCGCAGCGAGGTATGGCCTCAGCTCCTCTCGCAGCTCCAAAGGACTATACCCACGGCGGGCGGCGATTCGGACGAGGGGAAGACCGGCCGCTTCGAAGACGCCGTCCACAAGGACATCCCGGTCCCGTCGGTCCCGGCGATCGTGACTCGAATCGTCCAGCTCGATCCCGCAGCGCGGGGTCATCGTCGCGCTATCGCAGAGCAGGAAGTCCACATGCTTGCTATTGATCCGGTTCTGATGAGTCTGGCTTCCGTCTGAACGTGGGACATGGAACAGATCCGCCAGTCTAACCTTGCAGAGCACGGTCGCCTCGCCGCCGATGGCCGCCGTCAGGACGTGGTAGAACGATCGCTCGGCGGCCGACAGAAAATCGTCCCGCAAACGGTAAGGAAGGCCCGTTTCCGTCGCCCCCCTCCCGCCGAAGAGTCTGCCGACGAGATGGAAGAGAGCCAGCAAGCAGCCCTGTCGCTCACGCATGCGAGTTCTCTTGATCCTTGAAGAGCCCGGTCGATGACCGGGGCCGCCCCACAGCAAGTCAATCCACCCATCACTGAAAATCGAGCGGCGGATCGGGAACGTTCCTCGGTTCGCCCCACTGCAGGTGGACCTCGAGTTCCCCTTCGGTCCCGTTGTTGCCCACCACCCCGATCTGCAGTTCGTCCGGCCAGTCGACCCGGATCGCGCCGATGTACTTCAGCGGGGCGGGGGTGTTGGCCGCCCAGGCGTGGATCCGGCTTCCGATCCGCCGCACCAGAAACGTCGTGTGGACGGTCGTCAGCAGTCCATCCCGGCCAGAACCCGCTTTGACGAAGTCCCCCTCCTTGCGGTGCTCGAAGCTCGCATAGTTGCTCTGCCGGTTGTCGACCCCCGTCACGCCCGCCCGCTCCAGCCGGATGTAGTTCTGCCGGTTGTTCCAGACCACGATCCCCGCCCCGATGAACGGCCTCCGGGTGGGGATGACGCTGTCGCTCTCGGGAAGAGCGATTCCCGACACGTCGACCTGGTAGTTGAAGTTCCCCCGCACCGGCCGCAGCACCCGGGGCGCGGTCATGACGTTCCGCTCGATATCGAGCGTGTGATCGCCGGGGCCGACCACCAGCTTCGCGCGGCGTTCCTTGTACTCGAACCGGCAGTCCTCCAGCGGCGAGATGAAGGTCCCCCACTCCCCGACCGCCACCCCCTCGGGCCGTGGCGGGGCTTCGTCTGCCGCCAGCGTCGGCTCGATCGGCAGATCGTCCCCCGCGCCCCACGCCTCCTGTGAAGGGACCGGCATCTCCTCTGCCGGGCCGCGGATCGGCCCCCGATCATCGAAGCCGATCGGGTCTCCCGGCGCGAACCCGGCCGGGTCGGCCGACGCCACGTCGAACGCCGGCTCGGGAAACGGCGGCGCGAGCGTGAGGAGGTTGGCCCCGAAGTAATCGACGTCGAGCCGCAGCGGCCCGAGCACCCGCACCGCGCCGGCGAACACCTCGTAGTCGTAGCGGCCCGGCGGCAGCGACAGCTCCGTCCCCCCTCCCGGCAGCGGGACGCGGCGGTCGCCGACCCGCAGCACCAGGTCGCCCGGAACCGCGCCGCCTGCCCGTCCGGCGATCCAGCTCCGTCCCTGGACGGCGTCGATCTGGACCACGAGCGTCGCGGCCCGGCTCTTCCAGGCCTTCCAGCCCCCGAGGGCCAGCGCCAGCCCGAGGGCGATCCCGGCGAGCAGTTTCCACGGGAGACCCCGCACCTCGGCCTCGAGCAGATCCCCCGCCGGTCCGAAGCGATACGCACGGCGGGCCCGGGGGATCTTGCGGTACGTCGCCAGGGTCTCGCGGAGCTGTTTGCCGAAGGCGTTCATCGGCGCGATCTCGAGGAGCCGCTCGAGCATCGGTTCGAGTTCTTCGACCTGCCGGGTCTCGATCCGTCCCTTGAGCTGCGCGAGCAGGGAGGCGACCTCCCGGCCGAGTCCCTGCGCGATCCGGAACAGGTTGCGGACCTCGGGGGTCCGCTCGGAGGGAGGGATCGTCGCCAGAAGTCTCGCCGCCTCGGCGTAATCGTGCCGCGCGAACAGCTCTTCGGCCGTCTGCCGCAAGGCCTCGGCGGTCGCCGGTCCGCGCGGAGATCCGGAATGCCCATCGGAACCGGGAACCCGGCTGTCATTGCCCATGGCCGTCTGCAAGCGCTGAAGGAGGTCCGGACCCCCGCAACCCCGCGGCCCACGTCCGGACGAGAGGCAGTTTAGGGGCGCCCGGCGACGAGGAGCAACCGGAAGATTTTCGTCAGGACACTGACCCGCATGGCAGTCGAGAGGACCTGTCCCGGACGACCGGTTCGGTTCCGCGCGGCCCCGAACGTCGCCACACTCAGACGCGGACAAGCCCCCACGGAACGGATAGACCCAATGCGCGTGTTCGTGACCGGCGGAACCGGTTATCTCGGCCTGCATCTCGTTCGCGCTCTGCTTGACGCCGGGCACGACGTGACGGCGCTCGTCCGTTCCCCCGCACGGCTCGGCCCGCTGGCTGGTCACCGCGGCCTGACGGTCGCCGAGGGAACTCTCGAAGAGATGCCGCGCGTCGCCGCGGCGCTCGCGGGCCATGACGCCTGCCTCCACGCGGCGATCCTGTGGGGTGAACCCGGGACCGAATGGGAGCTCCGCGACACGGCGGCCTCCGCGCAGCTGTTCGAAGCCGCCGGCCGCGCCAGGGTCGGGCGGATCCTCTACGTCTCGTCGACAGCGGTCCATCGCCCGTTCCGCGTGTCGATGTCGGAGTCGGATCGCCTGACCACCGCGGACTGTTACGGCGCGACGAAAGCGGCGGGCGAACTCTTCCTCCGGGCCGCGTGCGCGACGCATGGCCTCGCGGGTCTCGTTCTCCGTCCGGGACCGATCGTCGGTCCGCCCCTCTTCGAAGGGGGGGCCTTCAAGAGCGACGCCCGGCTCGCGGCGCTGGTCGACAGGGCCCGCCGGGGGGAGCCGCTCCACGTCCTCCGGGGGGACGGTCGGCAGTTCGTCGCTGCGGCCGACGTCGCGCGGGTCGCCGTCACCCTGCTCGAATCTCCGCGATCGCAGGAGACCTACCTGTGCTGTTCCCGCGATCTGGCGACCTGGGAATCGCTCGCCCGCGCGGTGGCCGAACAGACCGGCTCGACCAGCGGGATCGTGATCGACGAGCCTCCCGCCTCCCACATCGTCCCGCACTTCGACACCGGCAAGCTCGCGATCGACTTCGGATTTGAGCTCGACGCCGCTGCGGCCCTCGAGGCCCACATCGCTCAGCTGGTCCGGACCGGACCGACCGTCGACTGATCAGCCCCTTTGCGGAGGCCGGCCCCGCGGCCCGAGTGGTCTGCCGAAAGCCGAGCCCGCTAGACTGACGTCCGTCTCATCGGCCCACAACTTCCGGAGGCCTCTCCGTGCGCTCGATCCTGCTGGTCTGTCTCCTCGCCGTTGCCGCCTCGACCGCCTCCGCCGAGGAGAAGTGGCAGGAGCTGTTCAACGGGCGGGACCTGTCGGGCTGGAAGGCGGACTTCGACCCCGAATCGTTCCGGGTGGTGGATGGTGCGATCCGTATTCAGGCGGCGGGGGGCAAGTCGGCGCATCTGTTCTATGTCGGCAGCGGGACGGACGGGTTCGTGAAGTTCAAGAACTTCGAGCTGCAGGCGGTCGTCCGGGCGGAGCCGAACTCGAACGGCGGGATCTTCGTCCATTGCGACCATGAGCTGCGGGACACGGCCCGGCATCTGGCGAAGGGGTATGAGATTCAGCTCAACAGTACGGAGAAGGAGAAGCGGAAGACGGGGAGCCTGTATGCGATCGTCGATCTGGCGGAATCTCCGGTGAAGGAGACGGACTGGTTCCGGGTGAACGTGACCGTGCAGGGGAAGCGGATCGTGGTTCGGCTCGATGACAAGCAGGTGGTCGACTACACGGAGCCGGAGAACGTCGAGCGGCCGGCGACGCGGGCTGGCCGGAAGTTTTCTGACGATGGCGGCGCCGTGGCGCTGCAGGCGCACGACCACGGGAGTGTCTGGTACTTCAAGCAGGTCCGGATCCGCCCTCTCCCCTGACCCCCAGCGTCCCGCTGGACCGGGGTGGGGGGTGGCGATGGGTTGCGCTAAGGCGCGTTCTCCGCCGAGCGGGACAGACCTGCAAAGAGTCAATGGCTTGGACCCGCCCCGGCCGGCACGCCGCCGCCACCTCAAACCCAACGTCCCACGGCCACCCGGGTCCAGGGGCGGAGCTCCTGGCCTCGCCGGAGGCGCTCTTGTTGTGGAACCGTGGAACACAACGGGCGTTCATTCGCGGGCTGACGTGGAGGATTCCCATCCCAACACGCCCGCGCTGCACTCCCTGCGGTGAGGAGAGAGGGGAGTCCTCGACGCTGATTCCCAAAGGGGACGTCGATGGTTTTCCACGGTTCCACGAAAAAAGCGCCTCCGGCGGGGCCAGCGTCCCGCTGGACCGGGTCGAGCAAGTGCGGTCTCCTCCCAACCCCCGCCCATTGGCGTCGCAGCTCCCTGTGCGCAACCCATCGCACCACGCCGCCCCGGTCCAGCGGAACGCTGGCTTGTACGCGGCTTGGGGCTGGGGTAGGGTGCAGGAACACCTCGGGTCGCCACGGAATGTTCCCAGACCACAACTCCGGCGCTCTCTGGCTCCGAGCATTTCTGCTCGCGGCCGCGGGGCTGTTGTGGAATGCAGTCCTCCCCCAGGCTCACGCCCGTTGTGGCGGCCTGCCGGTCCGCGTGGTCGGCCAAAGGGACCACGCCGAAACTCGGGGTCACGGCGACCGCTCGCAGGTCCCGCTTCCGGGGCCCCAGCTACCCCGCTGCCACGGTCCCAACTGCACCGACGCGCCGCTTCCCCCCGCCGCACCGATCGTCGTGAGCGGACCGCGGGGAAGCGACGGCCTCGCCATCGCCTCGGCCTCTCTGCCGACCGCCGACGGCCTCGACCGGATCGCAATCGTCGACCAGCCCACGGTCCGCCCGCTTCTCGTCGGGGGCATCTTCCGCCCCCCGCGCGGCTGAGGTCGTTTTCGCGCGCGGTCCGTTCTGAAATCCGCGCGCCCCAATTGCTGCGGCACCTGCTCATTGTCTGTGATCCGGAGCCGCCAGCGAATCCCTGCTGATCAGCGAGCCAATCCGCACAGTCCGGCGGAGGGTCGCAGAAATCCCGGTGCGGCGCCGAAGTCGGCATATCCCCTCGGGGACGATTCACTCACACTTCAGTTTCGCGCCGCCTCGCGCCCACGGCATTCCTCCCGGAGACAGACCCCTCTCGTGAGCTCGCAGCCTCCTCCTCCCGCTTCGTCCTCCTCACGTCCGCTCGGGATCGTGATTGTCCTGCTGTTGGCGCTGGCGGCCGGCGGCTACTGGTTCGCCAACCGGGCGAACGCCCCACAGGGGGCAGGGGGTCAGGGCGGGGCTATCGCCAAGAATGAGGAGCCAGCCCAGGAGAAGCCGAACGACGCTCCCGGTCCCGGAAGCCCCCTCTACGAACAGTACATGGAGGCGTTCCAGGTCGGAGTCGCGGCCCTCGACGCCGACATCCCGCAGGTCGCAGAGCAGAACCTGAACCGGGCGGTCGAACTGATCCCGCAGGAACCGGCCGCTCTGGCGAACCGCGCCCTGCTCTTCATCCGGACCGCGCGGCTCCCCGACGCCGATCGCGACCTCGCCGAGGCGAAGAAAGCCGCTCCCGAAGACCCCGAGATCAACCGCCTGCTGGGACTGCTCCGGCAGCGGCAGGGAGAGTTCGGCGCGTCGGCAGAGGCCCTCCGAAAAGCTCTCGCGAAGGAGTCGGGGGACGTTCAGACCCTGTACGCCCTCGCGCGGATCGTCGATCAGGAGCGAAAGCCGGGGAGCGACGAAGAGTACCAGCGCCTGATGGAGCAGATCCTCGAGCGCGAGCCGACCAATCTGAAGGTGCTGGCGGACCTGCTGCGGGTCGTGATCCGCCGCAACGACGCGGCGGCGATCCAGGCCGCGCTCAAGCGGTTCGAGCCCCTCGCCCCGGCATGGGAGCCCCGCAGCCGCACGGCGCTCGAGACGCTCCAGAAGGCCCTCGCCGACGCCAAGATGCCCCCGACCGTCCCGCTGCTCCGGTTCACGAACACGCTCAAGGGGGAAAAGGGGTTCGCCCGGGGCTCGGCCGAAGTCGACCCGCAGGACAACCTCGCCGGGCGGTCGCTCCACGCGTTCCGCTGGCTCCCGCAGACCCGCCCCGCCCCCTCGCCGCCGGACGCGAAGCTCGCGTTCCAGCCGGAAGCCGAGGTCAAGATTCCGGACGGCCTGTGGACTGCGATCCGTCCGGTCTGGCTCAGCAGCGAAGGGGCCCCGGCCCTGTTCGTCGCTAGCGCGACCGAGCTCCGCCGACTCGGGAGCGATCTCACGCTCGCCTCCCCGGAAGCGGGTCCGCTCGGGATCGCAGCAATCGACTGGAACAACGACCACCGGACCGATTTCGTCCTCGCGGGGGCGAAGGGTCTGAAGTTCTACCAGCAGCAGGAAGACGGTTCGTTCGTCGATCAGACGGACAAGGTAAAGCTCGCCGAAGACGCTCTCGGTGCCGCGTACCACTCGGCGTTCGCGGTCGACGTCGATCTCGACGCCGACGTCGATCTGCTCCTGTCGCGGGCCAGCGGCTCTCCGGTCTGGCTCCGCAACAACTCGGACGGCACGTTCCAGCTCGCCCCCCTGTTCGAGACCGCGGACGGACCGCAGCTCTTCGGTTGGGCCGACTTCGATCACGACGGCGTCGGGGATGCGGCCCTGGTCGATGGCCAGGGGAAACTCCGCCTCTTCGCGAACGACCGCTCGGCGACGTTCCGCGAATGGCCCGCCCCGCCACCGACCGAGCCGCTGCGGGGGATCACGGTCGCGGACGGGAATGACGACGGGATCCTCGACCTGATCGCTCTCCGGCAGGACGGCTCCCTCGTGGTGATCGCCGACAAGGGGGAACGGTCGGGATGGAACGTGAAGGAGCTGACTAAGGAGCCGAAGCTGGCGGGAACCAGCGCGGACGTCACGCTGCTCGCCTCCGACCTCGATAACAACGGGGCGATCGACTTCGTCGCCTCGACACCCGAACTGACGCACGCGTGGCTCGGAGCCGCGGACGGGAAACTCGAGACACTCGCGGGCGCAATCGCCGCGGGCCTGCAGGGGGCCGCCGACCTCCGCGGGACCGGCCGGGTCGACCTCGTCGGCGTCGGTGGCGATCAGCGTCCGTTCGCGCTCCGGAATGTCGGCCAGAAGGAGTACCACTGGCTCACCCTCCGGCCGCAGTCGACCCGGGCCGATGGAGACAACCGGATCAACTCGTTCGGCATCGGCGGCACGGTCGAGATCCGGACCGGGACGCTCGTCGTCAAACAGCCGATCACCGAGCCCGCGGTCCACTTCGGCCTCGGCGACCGGAAGCAGGCGGATGTCGTCCGGATCGACTGGCCGAACGGGGCCGCGCAGTACGAGTTCACGCTCGCGCCGGACAAAGCGGTCGTCGCCGTCCAGCGGCTCAAGGGGTCCTGCCCGTTCCTCTACGCCTGGACCGGCGAGCGGTACGAGTTCGTGACCGACTTCATGTGGAGCACGCCGCTCGGGATGTACATCAACGCCTCCGACAAGGGAGGGTTTCTGCAGACGACCGACTGGGTCAAAGTCCCCGGCCGCCAGCTCGTCCCCAGAGGCGGCAAGTACGACCTGCGGGTCAACGCGAACCTGTGGGAGACCCACTTCTTCGACCACGTCGCCCTGATGGTGGTCGACCATCCGGAGGGCACCGAACTGTTCGTCGACGAACGGTTCTGCATGGAGCCTTCCGAGCCGACGTTCCACCTGACCGCCGCGCCCCGGCCGATCGCGAAGGCGACGGACCACCATGGCCGCGACGCCACGAGCGAAGTCCTCAAAGATGACGGCGTCCATCTCGACCGGGCCGGCCGGGGTCACTACCAGGGGATCACGAACGACCACTGGGTCGAGGTGGACCTCGGCGACGCCGAGTTCGCTCCCGGCCCCGTCTACCTGATCGCCCGGGGCTGGATCCATCCGACCGACAGCTCGGTCAACTACGCCATCGGCCAGGGAGAGCACGCTCCCCCCCGCGGACTCGTTCTGGAAATCCCCGATGGCCAGGGGGGCTGGAAGGTCGGCCGCGACAAACTCGGCTTCCCCGCGGGCAAGAACAAGACGGTCCTCGCCCGGCTCGATGGACTGGATGGGGTCGGGGTCTCCCGGAAGTTCCGCCTCCGGGCCACGATGGAGATCTACTGGGACTCGATCCGGGTCGCCGAAGGCCGCGACGACTCGCAGGCGAAACAGCAGACGCTCCTCTCGACCCGCGCCGACCTGCAATCGCGGGGCGTCGTGGCGATGACGCAGGCGAGCCCCAGCGCCCCCGAGCTGCCGCACTACGACCAGATCGTCTCCCGCGGCCAGCCCTGGCGGGACCTGATCGGCTACCACACCCGCTTCGGCGAGATCGGCGAGCTCCTCGCCGCCGTCGACGACCGCTACTCGATCATCACCGCCGGGGACGACATCGCCTTCGAGTTCCCCGCTGCGGAGCCCCCCGCCGCAGGCTGGACCCGCGACTTCATCTGGGTCTCGGACGGCTGGGTCAAGGACGGGGACTTCAACACCCGCTTCGGCAAGACGGTCCTCCCGCTGCCGCTGCACGGGATGTCGAGCTACGACGTTGCCCCGACGGCCCTCGAGGACGATCCCGCCTACCAGAAATCTCCGCAGGACTGGGAGACGTTCCACACACGGTACGTCACCCCCGAATATTTTCGGTGGGGTCTGAGAGGGGCACCCTCCTCGGCCAAACAGCCGGAAGGGAGGACGCCATGAGTCGCGCCCAAAAGCAGGGGACTATCACGATCCTGTTCCTGGGGCTCCTGGGGTTCGTCGCCTTTCGTGGGGCGAGTCAGGGGAACGGCCAGGGGGGGATCCCGGACCTCGTGAACCGCGTTACCGGCCGGTCGACCCCGACCGAGTCGATCGACGACGCCCAGAAGCTCGAGCGGTACGGGTTCCATCTGGCGGACCGGGCCAAGGAAGCCGGCCTCACGTTCCAGCACCATCCCGCCACGCTCGACCGCAAGCTCGAGCACATCATGCCTCTCGTCAATCCGATGGGGGCGGGGGTGACGGTCCTCGACTACGACGCCGACGGCCGGTTCGACCTCTACTTCGTGACGAGTGGCGCCGGGGGTCAGAACGCCCTGTACCGCAACCGCGGCGACGGGACGTTCGAAGAGACCGCCGCCGCCATGGGGTTGGCCGACCTCAACCAGCCCGGCACCGGAGCCTGCATGGGCTCGATCGCCGCCGACTACGACAACGACGGCTACCCCGACCTCCTCGTCTACAAGTGGGGCCGCGCCGAGCTGTTCCACAACGACCACGGAAAACGGTTCGAGCGGGTCACCGACGGGGCGGGGCTGCCGGCGTGGGCCAACATCAACGCCGCCTGCTGGTTCGACTACGACCGGGACGGCCAGCTCGACCTGTTCCTCGCCGGCTACTGGCGGGACGAGATCGACCTGTGGAACCTCCAGTCGACCGACATCATGCCGGAGTCGTTCGAGTTCGCGAAAAACGGCGGCCGGAAGTACCTGCTCCACAATCTCGGCGACGGCCGGTTCGAAGACGTCACCGCCGCGGCGGGGATCGCCAGCACCCGGTGGACCCTCGGCGTCGTGGCGAGCGACCTCGACGGAAACGGATACCCCGATCTGGTGCTGGCGAACGACTACGGCGTCTCCGAGGTCTACGCCAACGACGGCGGAAAGACGTTCAAAGAAGTCGGCTACGAGTCGGGGATCGGCGTGACCCCCAAGAGCGGGATGAGCGTCAGCCTCGGCGACCCCCTGAACGAAGGTCGCGAAGCCCTCTACCTCACGAACATCACCGAGCCCGGCAACCTCGTGCAGGGGAACAACCTGTGGGTCCAGGCCGAAGAGGCTGCCGCGAGCGGCGGAGTTCCGCGGTACGTCAACCAGGCGGGCTCGCTCAACATCGAACGGGGGGGCTGGAGCTGGGGCGCCCGGTTCGGGGACCTCAACAACGACGGCTGGCTCGATCTGTACCTGACCAACGGTTACATCTCCGCCGCCCAGGGCAAAAGCTACTGGTACGACTACGGCAAGATCGCCGGGGGGCTCAAGGGCCTGATCGGGGACGCCAAGTTCTGGCCCCCGATCGGCGACCAGAGCCTCGCCGGCTACCAGCAGAAATGCGTCTGGTTGAATAAGGGGGGCGACTTCACCGATGTCGCCGCCGCGATCGGGACCACCGATCGCTACGACGGCCGGGCGGTCGCCTTTGCGGACCTCGAGAACCGCGGCGTCCTCGACGTCGTGATCGCCAACCAGAACGCCCCGGTGCTCCTGTATCGCAACACGGTCGCCCCCGGCCGGGACTGGGTTCAGTTCCAGCTCACGGGGAACGCCCGCCGCGGGCAGGAGGCGGGCTGGAGCAACCGGAGCGCCGTCGGGGCCGAGGTCCGGCTGACCTGGAAACAGGGGAGCGAGCCGGCGCTCTGGCGGCAGGTCCAGACCGTCACCGCGGGGGATGCCTATGCCTCGCAGGGGATGTCGCGACTCCACTTCGGGCTGGGGCCGGACGCCCGGATCGAGGAGGCGACGATCCTGTGGCCTTCGGGACGGACGCAGGTCCTCGAGTCGCCGAAGAGCGGCGTCCTGCACGCCATCACGGAAAGTGAATCGGAGGTTTCGTCCAAATGAATCCCGCTCCTGCCATGAACGGCGCCTCCTCCGCTCCGGTCCCCCCGAAAAACGCCGCCGAAAACTCCACCGAGTTCAGCTTCGGCTGGCGGGCGGTCGTCACCGCTTTGCTGCTCGGCGGCTACTACTGGGGCCGCGCCGCGGTCACCGGCCCGATCGGCCAGGTGCTGACGCGCTTCACCGGCAGTCCGGTCGATCCCTCGCTGCCGCGCGTCGTGACGATGATCGCGCTGCTCGGGGTGCTGCTGGCGGTCTGGTACAAGCTCGTCTGGAAGGACAAGCGGTTCCAGGCGCCGCTCCTCGTGACGGCGGTCCTCGCGATCGGGGACGCGGCGTTCAGCATCCTCGAAAACCACCCCGCGCCGCCGTGGCTCGTCCAGGCGAGCGGGGGAATGATCCTCGAATACAGCCCGACTTTCGTGGCGATCGTCGCCACGATCCTGGCGGAGATGGTCCTCGGCAAATTCTTCTGGGGGAAGTGGCCGCACCTCGCGAGCGCCTACGTCTCGGGGATCAGCGTCGGGATCCTGATCAAGTCCTCGGCCCTGTGGCCCTTCGTCCTGTGCGGGCTGATCTCGATCACGTCGAAGTACGTGCTGCGGATCGGCGAGCGGCACATCTGGAACCCGACGAACTTCGGCGTGACCATGATGCTGCTCCTGGCCCCGGCCAGCGTCGCGAGCCTGACGGTCCAGGCGGGGAACAATGGTCTTGCGCTCCTGACGATCTGGATCCTCGGCAGCCTGATCATGTACCGGCTGGGGCGGTTCCACATCCCGTTCGCCTTCGTGGTCTCGTTCGCCGCCCTGTCGTTCCTGCGGAGCTTCGTGACGGGTCATCCGTGGCAAACGGAAATCGCCCCGATGACGAGCCCGATGTTCCAGCTGTTCATCTTCTTCATGATCACCGACCCCAAGACGACCACCCGGGGCTGGAAGAGCCAGACACTGGTGGCGGTCCTCGTGGCGGTCGCGGAGACGGCGTTCCGGCTCGTCTTCAAGGATGTCCACTCCCTCTACCACTCGCTGTTCGTCGTCGGCCCCGCCGCCAACCTGATCGAAATCTACGCCGATTCACGGCGGGCCCGCGCGGCGGTCGCTGCGGCACCGAGCACGCGTCTCGAAGGGACGGCGCCGCTGGCCGGGCCGCAACCGAACGAAGCCGCGCGGCCCGCGGCGGCCCTGACCTCGTCGCGAACGAACTGAGTTTCCCGTCGAAAGTCCTGTCTGACGTTTCTCTTCCTCACCTCTGTCGTTGGAGTTTCACCGTGGCGGACGAACACACCAGCATCCTCGGCAACCAGCAGAAGATCATCGCGAACCAGGAGCAGATCCTCGCGAATCAGAAGCGGATCGAGGCCAACCAGAACAAGCTCGACAAGATTACGGCGAACCAGAAGGCGATCATCGGCAATCAGGAGATCATCCTGACCAACCAGGCCAAGATCGACAAACTGCTCGCCAACCAGTCGACGATCGTCGCGAACCAGGAGCACATCCTCTCCAACCAGGAGAAGCTCGATCAGGTCCTGTCGAACCAGGCGACGATCGTGACCAACCAGGAACACATCCTCGCCAACCAGCACAAGATCCTCGAGAAGAAGTAAGCCCGAAACCGGAACCGACCGCGGCGGTCGTGCATACGGCCGCTGCGGAAGACCGGTTCGGATCCGTTCGTCGATTCACTTTCTCCGCCTCGCACCTGTCCTGTCGCATTTCGTTCCGGAGCCGATCGTCATGGCCAGCCCCTCGTTCTCCGCGGTCCGCGCCTCGCTCGTCCCCCTCGCGCTCGCCTGCCTGATCGGCTTCTCGGCGGGTTGCCAGGACCAGCCGGCCGCGCCCCCGACCGCCTCGACGCCGGGCGGAACGGCCGCCCAGCCGGCGGCTCCGGCCGGCCCGGCGAAGGTCAAGATCGCCTACCTCGGCCTTACCTGTGAGGCGGCGATGTTCGTCGCGCAGGAGAAGGGGTTCTTCGTCGAGGAAGGTCTCGACGTTGAGTTCGTCAAAACCGACTGGGACGGCCTGCGGGACGGCCTCGGCCTCGGACGGTTCGACGCCAACTACACGCTGATCATGTATCTCCTCAAGCCGATCGAGCAGGGGCTCGACGTCAAGATCACCGGCGGGATTCACTCCGGCTGCCTGCGGGTCCAGGTCAGTCCCAAGTCGGAGGCGAAATCGATCGCCGACCTCAAAGGGAAGTCGATCGGGATCCCGACCATGGGGAGCCCCCCGTTCCTGTTCGCGAGTCGCGCCCTCGCCGCCGCCGGTCTCGACCCCCGCAAGGACGTCACCTGGAAGGTCGTCGCGCCGGAGGTGATGGGCCTCGCCCTCGACAACGGCCAGATCGACGCCGTGGCGGACTCCGAACCGCTCGGCTCGATCCTGAGCGCCACCAAGAACGTCGTGACCGTCGCCGACCAGGCGGTCGACGCCCCCTACCGCGAGGAGTACTGCTGCGCCACGGTCGTCAGCGGCAAGTTCCTCGCTCGCGATCCCGCCGCCGCCGCCAAGGTCACCCGGGCGCTCCTCAAGGGGGCGCTGTGGGTCGAGAAGAATCCGAAGGCGGCTGCCGACCTCTCGGTCGGCAAGAAATACGTCGCCTCGAACGCCGAGGTGAACGCCCAGGCGATCGCCAAGCTGACCTACATGCCGGGAGTAACGAAGTGCCGTGACAGCGTCCTCTCGGCCGCCAACGAGATGAAGACGGCCGGCCTCCTCAACCCGTCGACCGATCCCGCGGAACTCGCCAAACGGGCCTGGGCCGACCTCGACGGCGTGAGCGACGACTGGCTCCAGGGTCTGAAGGTCGAAGAGGTCGCCGGCGGGGGGACCCCCGATCCGCTCGACCCGGCGGTCCTCGCAAAACTCTTCGCCGACCCGGCTTTTCAGATGATGTGCTGCCAGGGATGCGGCGGGAGCGGATCCACGCCCGAACTCTGCGGGCAATAGCCTCGTCGTCCCCCCCGCCCCCGAGTTCCGCCGCCGAGGAGTTGTTCCGTTTTGTCTTTCGAGTCGACCCCCACTCTCGAGGAGCCCACCGTCGCCGAAGCGGCGGCCCCCCTGCGCGGCCCGGGCGGAACCGGAAGCCGCTGGCGGGCCGCGGCGTTTGTGCCGGCGGGGGTCGCGGTCGTGGGCCTCCTGCTCGAGCGGTTCCTCCCGAACCGGCACTTCCTTGCGCCGTCGAACCTCTATCCGGGACTGCTCGGCGCGCTCCTCGTCGCAGCGGTCGTCCTCACGCTCTTCGAATGCCTCGGGACGCGGCTCGCCGGGTGGGCCCGCCACAACGGGCCGCTGCTCGGCGGCGCGGTGGCGCTCCTGACCGCCTGGAGTCTCGTTACCACGAAACTGAACTGGCTCCCGCTCCCGTACTTCCCGGGGCCGCAGCGAGTGCTGCAGAGCCTGCGGGATGACCGGGAGCTGCTGGCCCTCAGCACGTACCATTCGCTCCGCCTGCTCCTGGCGGGATATGCCGTCGGGGTGCTGGCGGGGCTCGCCTGCGGGATCGTGATCGGGTGGTTCCGCCGTGTCCGGTACTGGGGGATGCCGGTTCTCAAACTGCTCGGACCGATCCCCGCGACCGCCTACGTCCCCCTGATGATGGTCCTGTTCCCCAACCAGTTCCTGTCGGGGACGGTGCTGATTGGTCTGGCCGTCTGGTTCCCGGTCACGATGCTGACGAGCTCCGGGATGGCGAACGTCCCGCTCGCCTACCTCGACGTCGCCCGGACGCTGGGGGCGGGGCCGCGGTACCTGATCTTCCGGGTCGCCCTCCCGGCGGCCCTCCCCAATATCTTCCTCGGGCTCTTCATGGGCCTGGGAGCGGCGTTCCTGACGCTGATCGTCGCCGAGACCCTGGGGGTCTCGGCGGGGCTCGGCTGGTACCTCAAGTGGCAGCAGGGGTACCTCGAGTACGCCAACGTCTACGCGGCGCTCGTCATCATGTCGGTCTTCTTCTCGGGGCTGATGACGCTCCTGTTCGTCGTCCGGGACCGGGTCCTCGGCTGGCAGAAGGGGACGATCCGATGGTGAACCGCTCTCCCGATGCCGCTGCTGCCAATGGTCCTGACTCCTCGACCGTCGAGTTGCGGGAGGTCTCGAAGCATTTCACCCAGGAAGGGGGCGGGACCGTCGAAGCCCTCGAGCGGTTCAGCCTCACGGTCCAGCCGGGGGAGATCGTCTCGCTGATCGGCCCCAGCGGCTGCGGCAAGTCGACCCTCCTGCGGATGATCGCCGGCCTCGATCCCCCCAGCGGCGGTGAGCTGCGGGTCGGCGGCGACGCGATTGAGGGTCCCGGCGCCGACCGGGGGCTGATGTTCCAGAACCCCTGCCTCTTCCCCTGGAAGAGCGTCCGCCGGAACATCGAAACAGGGCTCGTCGCCCGCGGGGTCCTGCACCAGCGGCGGGGTGAAGTCGAAGAGTTCCTGAAACTCGTCGGCCTCGAAGCGTTCGCGGGCGCCTACCCGCACCAGCTCTCGGGGGGGATGGCCCAGCGGGCCGCGCTCGCCCGGGCGCTGATCAATCATCCGCGGGTGCTGCTCCTCGACGAGCCGCTCGGGGCGCTCGACCAGTTCACCCGGATGCGGATGCAGGACGAGGTTCTCCGGATCTGGCAGGCGCGGCGGACGACGATGATCCTCGTGACGCACGACATCGACGAGGCGCTCTACATGAGCGACCGGATCGTGATGATGACCGGCCGCCCCGGTCGGGTGGACCGGATTCTCGACGTCTCGCTCCCCCGTCCGCGGAACCGGACCGCCCCCGAGTTTCTGCGGCTGCGGGCCGAGATCCTCGAGCATCTCCATTTCGCGGGGGCAGGCCACTAGCGGACTCCGCGCAAGCCGCGTGGACCGGCCCCTCAAATAACTCAGGCCCGCGGAAGGGGACGCGGGCCTGGCGAGGCTCTGATGAGGGCACCCCCCCCGCTTCATGTGACGGCATGTGTTCGCAACCGCCATCAGGAAATGAGCGGGGCTGGGGCCGGAACCGGCTTCGCCCCTCAGTCGTTGGCGTGGACGAGCGGCGCGTCGACGACGTGCTCCGAGACGAACCACGCTTCCTGCTCGTTGGTCCGGATCACGCTGCTGACGATCAGGTCGTTCGTCCCGTCGTCCCCCTTCTCGGCGGCGATCCGGGCCATCGTCCGGGCTTCCCGCAGGACCACCTCGTGGGCGTGCAGCAGCCGCGAGATCTGCAAGGGGGGCGCCTCGCGGCCGCGGGGAGGGCGGGGGATGAGGGTCATCTCGGCGACGTCGCCCCCCATGGCGACGCTCACTCCGCCGAGCTGCATGATCCGCTCGGCGACCTGATCGACGAGCTCACTCTGCTCGCCGGCGTGTTTGTCGAACAGCAGATGGAGCGGATAGAAGGTCGGCCCCGAGACCTGCCAGTGGTGTTTCTTGTAGAGGTCGCGGAGCGTAATCGTATCGGCCAGCAGCTGGTTCAGATTGCTGACGCTCTCGCGGCGGACATCCTCGGCGAGCGCGATCGGCATCGAGACCAGCGAGCCGAACGCCTGCGTCTCGTGACCGCGCTGATTCGTGAGGGGAGCGGCGGACCGGAACGTACCGACAGCACTCGCCGGCACGGACGTGGGAGAGGGAGCCGGGGCGGGGGCTTTCGTCGTCATCTCAGTTCTCCTTCGAGGGGTTGTCCGACCCGGAAAGCGAAGAGTGTGCCGAGACACCTGCGACGAATGGCCGCACTTCCCGGCAATCCGCGCAAGTCCGAGCCGGGCCAGCAGAAGAAGGATGAGTCCTGTTCACGGAGACCACGCGCGCTCCGCTCCAGCGCAACGTGCGGCCTCAAGCGGAGGGACCGCATTTGGTCACGCAGGAACGGATCTGGCCGCACGCAACCGGGGACGCTCAGTCTTCGACGACCGCTTCATCATCCGGCGCGCGGTGGTTCAGGACCGTCCCGTCGAGCGGGACGATCGTCCCCCCCTCCTTCTCGACCGCCCAGGTGAACTGCCGCGGCAGACGGACTTCGTAGAACGCCTGGTTCTCCTCGTAGTCCGTCTTGAGGATCTCCGAGTGCTGCTGCAGGTAGCGGAGCAGTTTTCCGTTTCCGGCCGAGCCTTCGACCCGGGCCTGCAGAAACCCGTCGCTCAGCCGGGCGGCGACCGCCTGGGCGAGCTTCTCGAGGCCCAGTTTCTCGACCGCGCTGACCGAAACGGCGTCCGGGTAGCGGGCCTGGAGGACGTCGAGGAACGAGCGGTCTTCGACCGCGTCGACCTTGTTGAGGACCAGCAGCGGATGGTGGTCTTCGACCCCCAGCTCGCCGAGGACCTGCTGGACCGTCGTCAGCTGCTGCTGCGCCTCGGGGTGGCTGGCGTCGACGACATGCAGGAGCAGGTCGGCGTGCCGGGCTTCTTCAAGGGTCGAGCGGAACGACGCCACGAGATGGTGGGGGAGGTTCCGGATGAACCCGACGGTGTCGCTCAGCATCACCTGGCCCCAATGCGGGAGCGTCCAGGCGCGGGTCCGGGTGTCGAGCGTCGCGAACAGCTGGTCGGCGACGTAAACGTTGGCCCCGGTCAGGGCCCGCATCAGCGTGCTCTTGCCGGCGTTGGTGTACCCGACCAGCGAGACGGTCATCTGCTCGCGGCGGCCGGCGACTTCCCGCTCGCGGCGCTTCTCGACCGTCGCCAGTTTGTGCTTGAGGTCGGTGATCCGCTTGTCGATCAGCCGGCGGTCGGTCTCGATCTGCTTTTCCCCCGGACCACGGCCGCCGACGATGCCGCCGGCGATCCGCTCGAGGTGGGTCCACATCCGGGTCAGGCGGGACCGCATGTAGAGGAGCTGCGCCAGCTCGACCTGCAGCCGGGACTCGTGCGTCCGGGCGTGGGTCGCGAAGATGTCGAGGATCACCTCGCTCCGGTCGACCACCTGAGTCTTGGTCTCGTCCTCGATCGCCTTGGCCTGCGACGGCGAGAGGCTGTTGTCGAACGCGATCAGGTTCGCGCCGGTCTGCTGGATCAGCTCCCGGAGCTCTTCCAGCTTCCCGCTGCCGATGTAGGTCCCGACGTCCGGCTTATCCCGCATCTGCAGCAGGGTCCCGACGACTTCCGCTCCGGCGGTCTCGATCAGGCCGCGGATCTCGTCGAGCGCCTTTTCCTTGCCGCGCTGCTCCCGGGGATCGATCACGCCCACGAGAATGGCCCGCTGAGCGTGGACTTTCAGTTGTTCGCGAGTGGCTTCACCCAAGGGTCGTCTCGATTCCTCGTCTGGTCAGGGGTCTGTTCCGGCAGGGGGACGGGCCCGTTGCGGCGACCGGCACGCCTCCCACGGGGCGCCGGAATTCTACGGACCCGGATTCCCCGGCCCAAGGGAGGATTTCCGTCCCCGGGGTTTTCCTGAGACACCCCGGCCCGCCGCAGGTTCGGCCAGGGGGGCGATCCGGGGTTCCCGCACCGGTCCCCTGGGCCGGACTGGCCTTACGGGGCCAGACTAGCCTTACTGGGCCAGCGGCTCGGTGATCCGGTGGGTTGGAACGGGACGGCCCGGCCGGAAACTCTGGACCGACAGGAACTCCGTCGTCGCCCCCAGGGCCCCGCTCGCCTCGGCCACCGCGGCCCGGACCAGTTCCGTCAGCCGCTCGGGGTCGATCGCCACCCGGGCGTTGACGACCACCTGGGCCTCCTTGATCCGCGCGTGCGACGGGAGCGACAGCTCGGCGTCGTTGAAGCTGCTGACGAGGTTCGCGACTCCGTAGAACCCCTCCCACAGGCCGATCGCCTTGAGATGGGCGGTCTCCGCCTGCTCGGCCGCGAGCGACGTCTTCAGCCGCTGCACGATCGAGAGCAGCAGGTCGTCGAGCGCGATCTCCTGCTCCGAGCGCACGGAAATATTGCTGTTGAGCCACCCCAGCTCCGCCTCGCCGTCTGCATAAATGTCGTAGTCGAGCTCCATCACCCGACGGCCGAACTCCCCGGTCTGCTGCAGGAAGTCGATGTAGGCGTCGAACCCCTCGCCGGTCCTGGCCGACATCCGCAGAATCGGACGCCCCGGGAACTTGTCGTTCAAGAGCCGGGTCAGCTCCTGGACCTGCTCGGGCTTCAATTCATCGATCCGGTTGATGACGACGAAGTCCGCTTCTTCGATCTGCTTTTCGAAGATGTACGCCGCCTTGGGGGAGAACCCGGACTTCTCCTGTCCCTTCAGGATCCGCAGACCGTGGCTCGGCTTGATGATGACGCCGTAGGGCCGCATGTCGAACGGCTGCTGATAGACCTGCACCAGGGGCCGCAGGACCGTCGCCACGAGGTCCGTGCAGCTCCCGACCGGCTCCGCCAGGATCACGTCTGGCCGCTCCTCGGCCGTCAGCTTCTCGACCGTCGAGGTCAGCTCGTTGAAGTTGCAGCAGAAGCAGGCCCCGGCGACCTCGCCGACGTGATACCCCTGCTGCTGCAGGCTGTGGGTATCGACCAGGTCGTTCGTCTGGTCGTTCGTGACAATCGCCACCTTCAGCCCCCGGTCGACGTAGTGCCGGGCGAGCCGCGCGACCGTGGTCGTTTTCCCAGCCCCGAGAAAGCCGCCGATCAGGACGAAGATCGGATTCGAAGCAGATGATCCGGCCGGCACGGACGGGGAGCGGGAGTCAGCGGAAGGCATAGTCTGGTCTGGGAAGGATGGCGAAACACGCCGGGGAGGGATCGGCACGGTGAGGCTCCGGCCGGCAGTGCCGCGGAGCCACTCAGCCAATGTCCTGTGATCGGAACCGTTTGGGAAGAGACCGCCGGGGCGGGATCCGCGCGCTGCGGCGTTCCACGGCACCGGCACGAAGAAACCGGTCCAGGGGAACAGACCGGCCGGCAGACGGTTTCCCGCCCGGTTCTCAAGGCCGCGCTCTTGCCGGGCGCAGTCCGGAGACTCCAGAAACTCTAATAGACATTTGATGATCCCGCCACAACCGAGGGGGATTACGCTCGACAACAGGGGCCTGGTGAGTAGGATCGGGGTGCGATCTCAAGGAGAGAAGCACGATGGCTGATGCCCTGCTGCCCGACGAATGTGCCGCGCAGCTGCGGGTGCTGTCCGAGCCCGAACGGCTCCGGATCCTGCAACTGCTGCTGATGGGCCCGCACGCCGTCTCGGCCATCGCCGACGTCCTCGACGCCAGCGTCGCCCTCACCTCCCACCACCTCTCCGTGCTGAAACGGGAGGGCTACGTCCGCGCCACCAAGAGCGGACGCCAGGTGATCTACGAGGTCGACAAGGACCGCTTCGTCCAGACCGGCCGGAACCAGAAACCCCGCGTCAGCCTGGGGTGCTGCGTTTTGCAGTTTCCTTCTTAAGGTCTGAGCCCAGCGACGCTTGGACCGTTCCACCAAGTAGCGCCTCCGGCGAGTGCAGGGGCGAGCCCCTGCACCCCGGCACAGCATCGCCACCGGCGTCCTCCCACGACGCGCGCCTGGGCGTCGCAGCCCCCTGAGCGCAACCCATCGTGCCACGCCGCCCCGGTCCAGCGGAACGCTGGCTACTCGGCCGAAAAAGTGTAGACGCAGATGTGGCCGTACTTCTCACCCGCCTTGAGGATCGTCGTCGGGAACTCCGGATGGTTCACCGAGTCCGGGTAGTGCTGCGTCTCGAGGCACAGGGCGCTCCGGTGGGCATACGTCTTGCCCCCCTTCCCCTTCTGCCCCTTGAGGAAGTTGCCGCTGTAGAGCTGCACGCCCGGCTCCGTCGTCTTCACCGTCATGACGCGGCCCGACTTCGGGTCCTTGACCCGGGCAATCTCCCGCAGCGTCCCCATCTCGCCGTTGAGCACGAAGTTGTGGTCGTACCCGATCGCGGCGGTCTTATCGAGCTGGGCAATCCGCTCCTTGAGCGCGTGCGGCGCCGTGAAGTCGAGCGGCGTCCCCTTGACCGGCTCGATCTTCCCGGTCGGGATCAGCGTGTCGTCCGTCGGCGTGTACTTGTCGGCATGGACCGTCACTTCATGATCGAGCACGCTCGGCGAACCCGCACCGCCGAGGTTGAAGTAGCTGTGGTTCGTCAGGTTCACCGGCGTCGGCCGGTCGGTCGTCGCCTCGTACTCGATCCGGACTTCATTGTTCTCGGTGAGCTGATAGGTGACGTCGATCGAGAGCTTGCCCGGATAGCCCTCCTCCTCATGCGGGCTCGTGTAGTGGAACTTCACCCCGTGCCCCTTGTGGGTCTCGAACGGCTCCGCCTTCCAGACCACCTTGTCGAGGCTCCGCTTCACTCCGCCGTGCAGGGCGTTCGGCTCGTTGTTGACGGCGACCTGGTACTCCTTGTTGAGGAGCGTGAACTTCCCCTTGGCGATCCGGTTCGCGACGCGGCCGGTGGTGCAGCCGAAGTACTGGTTGTCGGCCGACTCGTAACCGGCGACGTCGTCCCACCCGAGGACCACGTCGGCCAACTCCCCCTTCTTGTCGGGGACCTGGAGTTCGATCAGCGTCGCGCCGCGGGTCATCAGGCGGGCCTTGACGCCGTTCTTGTTGGTGAGCGTAAAGGCTTCGACCGGGGTTCCATCAGCCGTCTTGCCGAACGGCTCGGCCTTGGGAGCGGCTCCGCCGGCGACTGCTGCGATCATGAGTGCGAGAGCCATGGAACCACCTCGAATTGCGGAGCTTGCGAAGCGCATGAAGTCCTCCTCAACCGCGAACGACGCTCCACCGGCGCGGCGAAGCCGATCTCGGCCGGCCGATTATGAAACCACCCACCCCCACTCACAAGCCAGGGCTCTGCCCTGGACCCGGGAGGGGTTACCCCCTCCACCCCGCGCGGCGTGGCACGTTGGGTTGCGCTAAGGGGGCTGCGACGCCAATGAGGGGTGTTCGGGAAGCGCCCATTCGGGGCGCGATTGGTCTTAGAAGCGGAGGCCGATCCCTACGTTCGAGAAGAAGTTCGCCGCGTCCCGGTTGAGGCCCCACCCGACGCGGACGCCGACTTCGCAGTTCGAGGAGATCAGGTAGTGGATCCCCGGACTCACGTACTGCGGGTTCACCTCGTTCGCCTGCCCCTGGCTGAAGATCCCGAAGTACTCGGCGTGCACGTTCCAGGACTCTCCCACGGGAACCCGCAAGACCACCGAGGGGGCCCACTGGTTGAAGCGATCCCCCTCTTCGTTCGCGGCGACGTACCGCATCCCGGTGTCGAGGGTCCAGCGGTTCGGAAGGGTCCAGCCGGCGACATACGCGGCGACGAACTGCGTGGCCCCGTTTTCGCCCGAGGTCGGTGTCGTCGCATGGATGATTGCGGCGGTCCGGGGGAGCCACTGCTCCTGCTCGGTGAGGGCCACCTTGAAGCCGTAGAGGATCTTCGATTCGGTCTCGCTCGTCGGCGTCTCCTCGTCCCCCCCGACCTCGGAGCCCGAGACCGCTCCCCCTCCCCCTGCTTCGTAGTTCCAGCCGAGCCGGAGTTCGAGCCAGTCGTTCACGCCGTAGCGGGCGAGAAGCTCGGGGAAGCTGTGGCTGTCGGCCGAGGTGCGGTTGTCGATGAACGAGTACGAGCTCTCGACGAGAGTCCGGCCGCGGCCGACGACGGTGGTTGCCGGCGTGAACGAGTCCCGGTCAGTCTCGAGGTGCTCTTCTTCCTCGGCCGGTTCTTCGCGGGATTCCGTCTCGCCGGTCGTTCCCTCGAGGGCTTCGGCGAATGGACCGCGGAACTCCTGCGCGGCCAGCGGAGCGGAGGCAGGTCCGATCAGGAGCCCGAGAGCGAGAAGGCCCGCCATGACGGCCGCGCCGCTGTGCAGAGCGCGGTAGAGCGGCAGAATCGGCGGGTGCTGTCCGTCCGTGGACATCGGGATTGGTTGGCCGGGAGCGGGAGGAAGTGAGGACCTGCCTGTTGCGCTCGGGCCGAGGAGGGCGGGATCTTGGGAGAAAACGCGATCGGGGCCGCAATTGCGGGCCGATCGATCCGGTCCGCGAAACTGGGAAAGTCATCCGGGGTGCAGGGGGCACTCCGGATGACGAGAGAGGCCCGCGGCGCCCGTCTGCGATCGGACGCTCGTCGTGTTCTATGGTTCCACATCGAAAGCGCCTCCGGCGGCCAGGAGCTCCGCCCCTGGACCCGGGTCGCCGTGGGGCGATGGGATTGAGCAAGCAGCGTCGTGTCGGCCGGGACGGGGCTCGAGCCATCGAGTCTTCACAGGCTTGTCGCGCACGGCGGACAAGGCTTCTTTGCGCAACCCATCGTTCTCGCCCACCCCGGTCCAGCGGGACGCTGGCCATCGAGTTGTGCGATACTCGACGTCGCCGCTCTCTATGCCTTTCATGAAGCCTCAACCCGAAGTGTGCATGGCCCGCGCGACTTCTGCGAGCGCTGCGCAATTTCTCATGCCTTCTGCTCGTTTACTCATTGTCAAAGCAGACACGCCGTCTTAGGTTTATTATCGAAGGGTCAAAGTCTTGTATTGCACTGGCCGTAATCGAGGGATGGCTTCGGGCATCCCACTCCTTGTCGACCTGACCGGAGGTGCCGCGCTGCCACACCGTCGTCTGTCGAATTGACCGCCGCTTCCCGTTTCTGTTCTGTCGCGGCAGGCTAAGAGTCCGTAGTTCCCATACCGCGTCCAGCCATTTTCCATCCGGCTGGACCGTGGCCGGGAGTTCTGTCGGCATTTCTGACCGACCTCCCTTCTATCCCGTCTTTACTATTCGTTCCGGGAGTCGATTATGCCCATCCGGAGACGCCGAGACGCGTTTACGCTGATCGAGCTATTAGTCGTGATCGCAATCATCGCGGTCCTGGTCGCCATCCTGCTTCCGGCGGTCCAGCAGGCCCGCGAAGCGGCCCGCTCCAGCCAGTGCAAGAACAACCTCAAACAGATCGGCGTGGCGATCCACAACTACGCCGAGACGTTCGGCCAGCTTCCCCTCGGCAAGCTGACCAGGACGACTCTGGGGGGAGCCCAGGCCCGGCCCTGCGGCGACTGGTGGCACGACACGAACTGGTACTGCGGGATCTTCCCCTACATCGACCAGATGGGGCTGTATAACAACATCAACAACGCGGCCCCGGTCGGCTGCGACCGGGGGGCGAACCCCGGTGCTCCGTGGGACGGCAACTGGAAGGCCAAGATCTCGCTGATCCCGGGTTACGGCTGCCCGTCGGACGGGAACAAGAAGAATGAAGTCGGCTCGGCCTGGCAGCGGGTCCGCACCAACTATCAGCCCAACTGGGGGAACACGAACTTCATCCAGGGGAACCTCAGCACCGCGGCGACCGACACCTTCTGGGGCGCGCCGTTCGGGCCGGGGCTCTCGGTCCAGTTCCGCGACATCGAAGACGGGACCAGCAACTCGCTCCTGTTCATGGAGGTCCTGACGACGATCGGCGACGGCTACAACGGCTCGATCGCCGACCCCCTCGGCCGGGCCGGCGCCGCCATGGGCCGCAACCCGCCGAATGCCCCGGTCAACGAGCTGTCGAGCGTCTGTCCCGCGGTGGCCAACCTCAACGGGATCTTCGGCTGCACGGACGTGGGGATCAACGACCAGATCTTCACCGCCCGCAGCAAACACACCGGCGGGGTCAACACGGTCATGTGCGACGGCTCGGTCCAGTTCTTCGGGAACAACATCGATACGAGCGTCTGGCGCGCCCTCTCGACCACCCGCGGCAAGGATGTCGTCGGGGCGCTGTAGCGCCATCGATTCGCGACCGGTGCTCTCCGGTGACGCGGAGGGTATCCGGTCCGGCGCTCGGTCCCCGAGGCTCGAGCGCCCCTTCTCGTCCGGGATCGGCGGAGTCTTGAGCCCCGCCACGTCCCGGGATCTTCCGTGATCCTGCTGGCGGCCCACTTCCATGAGATGTTTCGCGCTCGCTCTCCTCGGTTCTTCCCTCCTCGTGACGGCCGGTTGCGGCAAAGGGGGAGGCTCGTCCCGTCCGACGGTCGCCATCAGCGGCAAAGTCGTCTTCGCCGGCCAGCCGCTCGACGACGCGACGATCACCTTTGATCCCGCGGACGGCAAAGGGGCGCCCTCCAGCGCCCGGATCGAGAAAGGAGCGTACTCCGCCAACGTCCAGACGGGCCCCAAGGTGATCCGGATTGCCTCCAACCGGACCTCTCCCGAGGTCGTCACCTCGGCGACCCCGGCCCAGGCGACGATCAAGGAGGCGGTCCCCGACATCTACAACGCAAAGTCGACCCTCAAGAAGGAGGTCCAGACTGCGGAGGACGGGGTCGACTTCACGCTCGACTCCGGCATCAAGAAGTAAGCGTCCGAAAGCGAGGGACGCGTGACACCTCTGCGGCTCGCCGTGGCGCTGGCGGTTCTGACGGCCGCCCTCGGTGCGCTCTGGAAGCTCGCGCAACCTGCTCCCGATCCTCGACCGTGGGAGACCGCCCGACGGGCGTGGGAGGGGGGACGTCCCGACGAAGCGGAGCGCGCGGCGCTGGAAGCGATCTCGCGACAACCGGACCGGACCGAGGCGCTGCTGGTGCTGGCCGAGGTCGCCTTCTCTCGAAATCAGCCCGCCGACGCGATCGTGTGGCTCCGCCGGATTCCGGCGAGCCCTGGGGCAACGAACACGTCCGGTGATTCGGCAGAGGCCGCTGACGGGCTCTCGTTCGCCCGGGCGGGGGAGCTGGCACTGAAGCTCGGTCACGCCGCGGAAGCGGAGGGGCTGCTGCAGGTCGCGGTCCGGCAGAACGTCGTCGGAGCCGAAACGCAGCTCGCGCACCTGCTCGGCCTCGAGGGGCGGACCTGGGAGGCCTCGGAGTTCCTCTGGCAGGCGATCCGGAATCAGAACTTCGTCATCGACCATCTCATTCTGCTGTCCGCCAGCGAGCCGGTCATCCGGGACGGGGAGCTCCTGCAGCGGTGCATCGAGGCCTCGCCTGAGAATCCGCTCCCGCGAATGGGGGAAGCCCGGACCGCCCTCTCGGACAAGCGGTACGCCGACGCGGAGCCGGTCTTCCGCGAGGTGATTCGCGCCCGTCCCGACCTGCTTGCCGCGCGGGCCTGGCTAGGACACCTCCTCCTGAACCGATCAACGGGGGAGGCCACACTCCCTCGCGACACGGACCAAGAGCCGATCGCTCTTCCGGGACCAGGCGCGGCGTGGGACGAGTGGCTCGCCGGCCTGCCGGCCGCCCCCTCGCATCCGGAGGTCTGGTTCGTCGTCGGACGTGGAATGCAGCTCAAACGCCGGCTGCCCCAGGCAATCCGGGCGTATCTGGAAACGCTCTCGCTCGATCCGAACCATCGCCCCGCCTGTTACCAGCTCGGGCTGCTGTTCCGTCAGCAGGGAGAGGAGGAACTCGCGGAACGGTTCCTCACCCGGGCGGATCGGCTGGAAGAGCTGGCGTTCCTTGTCGACCGGATCCACGCGAACCGGAACTCCGCGGCGATGGCTCGCGAAGCGGCGCTCTTGACCGAGCGGCTCGCCCGTCCCTGGGAGGCGGCCGCCTGGGCCCACATTGCGCAGCAGCTCGAACCGGGGTCGGCCGAGGGACGGACGATTCAGGTCCGGACCGCGCGGCGGCTGCAGGGAGATCCCCCACGGACGCTTCCCGAGTCCCTGTCGCTCGACCGGCTCGACCTCGCCCGCTGGCCAGTTCTGGAACGGCTTCGGGGGACCTCCCCCGATCCAACGCCTCCCCTGCTCGTGAACAAGACTCCCCCGTCGGCCGCGGCGGTCGACGCCCCGGGACCGCGGCCCATTCGCTTTCGGGACGTGTCGCGGGAGACCGGCGTCGACTTCACCTACGACAGCGGCCGGCTCTCCCCGTCGGCCACGCCCCGCATGGGAGAGACTCTCGGCGGGGGCGCGGGGGCATTCGACTACGACCGGGATGGCCGGGTCGATCTGTTCTGGACGCAAGGACGCCCGCTCGATCGGTCTGCCGACACGTCTCCCTCCTCCACCCGCCGCGACACGCTGTTCCGGAGCCGCGGCGAACGGTTCACCGACGTCACCACCGCGGCTCTCCCTCTCGAAAACGACTATGGGCAGGGGTGCGCCGCGGGGGATCTCGACAACGACGGGTTCCCGGATCTCTACGTCGCCAACCTCGGCCGGAACCGGCTCCTCCGGAACCTCGGGGACGGAACGTTTGAAGACGTCACCGACGAGGCGGGGATCGCGGGCGAGTTCTGGACGTCGAGCACCCTGATCGCCGACCTCAACGGGGACGGGGCACCGGAGCTGTTCGACTGCACCTACCTCGATATCCGCGTCGCCCCGATGACCCTCTGTGTCCGGGGGGACGAGGTCCACGCCTGCGGTCCTGCGGCGTTTCAGGCGGAGCAGGACCGCCTTCACCAGAACCTCGGTAACGGCCGGTTCGCGGATATCACCGGGAGCAGCGGCATTCCGGTCCCGGACGGCAAAGGGCTCGGGGTCATCGCTGCGGACTTCGCGTACGCCGCTGAGCCGATGCGTGGGGCCGAGCGTCCTGCTGAGGCTCCCTTCCGGCGGCCGAATCTGTTTGTCGCCAACGATGCGGTTCCCAACTTCTATTTTCTGAACGAGACCAGCCGTCCCGGCGATCCGCCCCGGTTCACCGAGCAGGCACTTGCGATGGGGCTCGCTCTCAACGAGGAGGGGTTGTCGACTGCCTGCATGGGGGTGGCGGCGGGGGATGCCGACGGAGATGGGCGGCTCGATCTGTTTATCACGAACTATGCTCAGCAGGCGAATACCCTCTACCGGCAGGCCGAGCGGGGGATGTTCAGCGACATCACGCAGCAGACGGGGCTGGTCGAGCCGAGCTGGAACGAGCTGGGGTTCGGGACGCAGTTCCTCGACGCGGACTTCGACGGCCGGCAGGACCTCGTCCTGACGAATGGTCATGTGCACGACCTCTCGAAGACCGGGGAGGACTTCCACATGCGGCCGCAGTTCTTCCGGAACGAAGGGGGCCTCCGGTTCCGGGAGCGGTTCGCCGACGAGCTCGGCGAGTTCTTCCGCGGCCGCTACCTCGGGCGGGGCCTCGCCCGGCTCGACTGGAACCGGGATGGTCGGGAGGACTTCTGCGTGTCGCACATCGACGCGCCCGCCTCCCTCGTCAGCAACGAGACCTCGGCGCGGGGACATTACCTTGCGATCGAGCTCTCCGGGACGCGCTGCAGCCGGGACGCCGTTGCGACGGTCGTGACGGTCCGGGCCGGGGAGCGATCATGGTCGCGGCAGCTTGTCGCGGGGGACGGGTTCCAGGCGTCGAATGAGAAGCTGCTGATCTTCTGGATCGGCGATGTGACGTCGGCGGAGGCGGTCGAGCTCGACTGGCCGGATGGGACGCTGGAGCGGCACGAGGCGGTTGCCACAGACCGGCGGTATCTCGCCGTGGAGGGGCAGCCGGTCCTCTGGCCCCTCCCTGGCGATCCTCGCTGAGAAGGCGATGCGTCCCCATCGCCCGGGTCCAGCACGCTGCTGGCCCCGCCGGAGGCGCTACCCTGTGGAACCGCGACAAACCTCGGACGTCCGCCTTGGAGAACCAGCAGCGAAGACTCCCCCCCCGTTCGTCGCAGGGAGTGCAGTGTGAGCGTTCTGGAGAGGAGGGTACGCGGCGCCGGTTCGCGATCGGGCGCCCGTTGTGTGCCATCGTTCCACATCGAAAACGCCTCCGGCGGGCAGGAGCTCCGCCCCTGCACCCGGGTGGCCGTGGGACGATGGGTTTGAGCGGGGGACGTCGTGCCGGCCTGGACGTGGTCGGTTTGCTGCCGAACTGAAACTCCCGTATCGTCCGCCTGGGCTTTGGGCATCAGACTCCGTAGCGGCGAGGAACGGGCGCATGTTCATCGACAGTGAGAAGATGAAAAGAGAAGTCTCGGCATGGCTCAAGACCGAGGCGGGTAAGAAACTCCTGGAAGACATGGCCGGCAGCTTCGTCGTCGACCTGATCTTCACCGTTGCCTCGTTCCTCATCGGACTCTTCCTGACCGCCACGATCGTCGGAGCCAGAACCGGACTCGCCCTGATCTGGAACGCCATCACCCTCCAGGAATTCGGGACGTCGGGGCCGAAACGGGAGACCCTCCCGGACCTGCTCACGCCGATCGTGCTGCACCCCATCATCTCGGGACCACAAGGCCACAGCGCAGCCCTCGGAACGTTCGACCCGCGGGTCACGCAGGATGCCGACCGGATGGCCACGATGGCCCAGTACCTGGGACATCTCTACACCTCGGACGAGGTTTCGGCCGACGAGCAGGACCTGCAGAAGCTGATGCGTCAGGACCGGTTCGTGAGGAACCGCCGCCGTCTCGTCCCCGAGCCGCTGGCGAAGGGGGCGGAGATCTGGATCTTTGACATCCTCCTCGAGCACTCCGACTGCGCCCTCCGCCGCCAGAACCAGGCCCTCTGCGCGGCGGTCGCGACGGAAGGCCCGACCGGTTCGATCCGCCAGATTCCCTGGTCGGTCGTCGCCGATGCGGTGACGACCACCTGACCGCCTCGGGCTCGTCTCCTGCACTGCCCGATTCGGCAGGGAACCCGGCTCCCCCGCCCGGAACTCGTGCTAGACTGCGGGAAATGGACGAGACATTCTCCGGCATCCCGACGCCCATCCAACAGACCGGCCACGCCCTCTCCATCGCTCGCGCACGAGACTCCGTCTCGCCGAACCGGCCGCGGAAACCCGATCGGAGCCGCCCCGGGATTCCCGTCTTCCTGTGAACTCGCGCCCCGTGGCCCGATCCGCCACGAGATCCCTCTCACTTCGATCCAACGGTCTCGAGAAGACGACGTTTCATGTCCGACGACCCGTTTCTCCGCCTCGCCGCCGTCGGCCGCTGTCAGCTTCAGTCCCGCCTCGGCGAAGGGGGGATGGGGGCGGTTTACCGCGGACGGCACACGGACCTCGATCTCGACGTCGCCGTCAAGTTCCTGCATCCCCATCTCGCCCGGCAGGGGAACACCTCGGAGCGGTTTCTCCGCGAGGCCCGGCTCGCCGCCCGGCTGGCTCACCCCGGCATCGTCCGGGTGTACGACTGCGGCGAGACCGAGGGGCACTTCTACATGGTGATGGAGCTGGTCGACGGCCAGCCCCTGTCGTCGGTCATCTCCGATGCCGGCCCCGTTCCGGTTCCGCGGGCACTCCAGATCATCGAAGCGGTCGCCGGCGCCCTCCGGGAAGCGCTCGATCAGGCGGGGCTGATCCACCGCGACATCAAGCCCGCCAACATCCTCGTCACGACCTCCGGCCAGCCGAAGCTCGTCGACCTGGGTCTCGCCAAGGTGATTTCGGCGGCCGAGATGCCGACCGCCCAGACCGCCGCCGGGACGGTGATGGGGACACCCCAGTACATGCCCCCCGAGCAGTTCCGGGACGCGAGCTCCGTCGACCACCGGGCCGACATCTATTCGCTCGGCGCGACCCTGTACCACATGCTGACAGGGCACCCCCCGTTCGAAGGGGACTCCTTCTTCGCGCTGCTCAAGCAGGTCGAGGAGACCGATCCCGAACCGTTCCCGTCGCACATTCCGCTGGCGGTCGAAGAGCTCGTCGCACGGATGCTCTCCAAGCGGGCCGACCAGCGGTTCCAGACGTATGCCGAGCTGATTGAGGCGATCCGGAGCCTCGAACACCCGCAGGAACCGGCTACGAAGCTCCCGACCGCGACAATCGTCGCCCAGGTCGACACCTCGTCGCTGATTCCGACGATCAAGACCGCAGGCCGGGTGCTCCGCCCCGCGACGCCGGCCGAGAACCGCGTGCTGCTGGTGGTCGATATCCAGAACGACTTCTGTCCCGGGGGAGCGCTGGCCGTTCCCCGCGGAGACGAGATCATCCCGCGAATCAACAAGCTCGCCCGCAAGTTCGCCCACGTGATCCTGACGCAGGACTGGCACAACGAGGACCATCTCTCGTTCGCGTCGTCCCACCCCGGCCGCAAGGCGATGGAGCACATCGAGCTCCCCTACGGCTCGCAGATCCTGTGGCCCGAACACTGCGTGCAAGGGACCGAAGGGGCGGAGTTCCACCCTGGCCTCAAGATCCCCCACTGCGAGCTGGTGATCCGCAAGGGGTACCACCACGAGATCGACAGCTACTCGGCGTTCTTCGAGAATGACCGGCAGACGCCGACCGGCCTCGCGGGGTACCTCCGCGAGCGCGGCCTGACGCAGCTGTTCGTGGTCGGCCTGGCAACCGACTTCTGTGTCGCCTACACGGCGCTCGACGGCCGCCGGCTGGGATTCGACGTGACGGTCATCGAAGAGAGCTGCGCCGGGATCGACTACGCCGGGTCGCTGGCAAGCGCGTGGCAGCAGATGGAAGAGGCGGGAGTCATCCGGGCCTGACCGGCTTCGTGGCGACCCCCGGACCGGCGCGGCCTGCCAGGTTCTCGCGGCGGGTCAGTCCGGGAACCCGACCTTCGAGAAATCGATGTCGGCGTAGTAATGCCGCATCCGGGTCAGCGACTCTCTCTGCTCGTCAGTCAGACCCGCTCCCCGGCCGACGATCCCGCGGTTCTTGCGGGTGAACTGCGTGGCGGCGTACGCCACCGCCGCGTCCGCCCGCTCCGGGTCCGTCGGCAGCCCGTAGTGCGCGCAGATCCGGAGCAGCTCCCGCGCGGGGTCTTCCCGGAGCTCTTCGTAACGGCAGACGTAGGCGGCTCCGCTCCGGACCAGTTCGCTCGAGAACCACCCGGCGTAGAAGTTGAAGTACCAGGGAGCCGCCATGTCGACGAGGAACTGCTGCCGTGCGGCGCCGTCCAGTCGTCCCCACTGTGCGTCGTCCATGTAGGCCAGCGACGATGTCGTCGACTCGCTGTCGAAGTGGTCCCCGAGACTGACCAGCGTGTCGTCGAGGCGGCGGGTCTGGATGATCGGCAGGATCCCCGCCCGCTGGATCAGGTCGAGCGTCGACTGCGACGCCCGGGTATGAAGGTGTTTCCAGAGGACGTGCTCGTGGGAGGCCGCCTCCGCCAGTGCCCGGAGCGACGGCTCCTGCTCGCGACGGTCGAACGAGAAGACGAGCGAGCGGGTCTCCCACCCCAGGTACCGCTTCAGCAGGACCGAGAGCCAGGTCGACCCAGACTTCGGCGCGGCGACGATCCACAGGTGCGAGCGCTGCCGGGGGAGAAGCGAGTAGATGTAGCCGTCCGAGTACATCCCGCTCCAAGGGCGGCGGAGGAGCGAAGCGACAAAGCCGTCGAGGCGGAACTTTCCGAGTTTCATGGGAGTCGGAACCGGTTGGGGTCAGAAGGGAGAATCGATCGCCGGAGCGCCCGCGTGAGGCGGTCCGGAGATGTTGCGGTCAGTCGTCGCGGCACAGGTCGGCATCGAAGCCCGGGGCGCGGGCCCGGGACTCGGCCAGGGTCAGCCTCCCCACCTTGTGGAACGCCACGCCGAGGGCCGACAGCGAGCGATAGCCGACGAGCGCCGGCAGCTGTTTCAGGGAGATCCCCGGTGCGGCGAGGTGGAGGCTTACCCGCTGCATCCGGAGGACCGTGAGGAGTTCGAAGGGGGAGAAGCCCGAGACCTCACGGACGCGGCCGGCGAAGGTCCGTCGACCGCATTCGAGCCGCCGCGCCAGATCCTCCACATCCCAGCGGTGGGCGAGCGTCCGGATCAGGAGGCCGACGAGCGCCGCCAGTTGCGGGTCCCGCAGCACCGCGGCCAGCGGCGTGACCGGGCCGTCCGCCGCGCCGCTCAGGTGCGCACGGCCGAGTTCAATCGCGATGTACTGAGCGAGCAGCGTCGATGCTCCGTCGTGCGGGGACGCAGAGCGACGACGCAGCTCCTGGAGCAGTTCGCGGCAACGATCCTCGGGAAGTGTTCCTCCTTTCCCCATCGTCAGGCTTCCACTCCAGACCTTCGGAAAGAACCGGCTCACCGGCGGGAACTCCATCGCCGAGTAGGCCATCTCTCCATCCAGCAGGAGACAGGCGTCCGGAACATTTCCGTTCACATGCGAATCCCGGCTGCCAGCTTTGCTCTCCGGGAGCGGCCGCAGGCGGTATCTGGCCGGTCCAGTGATGACGATCCCTTCCCCCGCCTCGAGCCAGCGGCTCTCCGGCGGTTCTCCCGTGGAGCGGTCGGCCTCCAGAGAGCAGGCGATCCCCCCCGCGATCACGAAGTGCAGCCGCGCTTCACCGCAGGCGAGATCGCGATCGATCGGCGCAGCGAGGTCGGCGACCTCGGCCGTGCGGCAGGCGAAGTCGAGATGCTCGAGGACGATCGACAGGGGATCGGCGTCGAGATCCTCCGGCAGGGGATCAGCGGACATCGTGGTTCGAATCGGCAGGGGCGCTATTCGCGCGACTCGGAGGGAGAGGTGCCGGTCGCCCGGTGGTAGGCCGCCCGGAAGCCCGAGGCGGACTGGTACCCGGCACGGCGGGCGATCGACTCGATCGACCCGGCGCGGGACCGCAGCCATTCGGCGGCCCGCGCGAGCCGGACCGACCGCAGCCACTCCGCCGGCGAGCGGCCGACGACCCGCTGGAACCGCCGGGCGAGCGTGCAGCGGGGGACCTGCGTCTCCCGAGTCAGCCGGTCGACCGTCCAGTCCTGATCGAGCCGTTCGAGCATCGCCAGGCAGGCGGTCGCAACTTCGGAATCGGCGAGCAGCCGGTCCCATGACCGGACGAGCGGGATCACATCCCGGAGGTGTGCCCGCAGGATCTCCCGCAGCAGCAGGCGGGCGAGGTGCGAACGGACATAGCCCCCTCCCGGTTCCGCCCGGTCCGCGGACCGCACGAGCGTCCGGCGGAGCCAGTCGCAGCGCGTGCCCAGCGCTGTGTCGCGGCGGATGACGATCAGCTCCGGCAGCTGCCCGCAGAGTCGGGCCAGGACCGGGTTCATGTTCGGGAACGCCGCCAGGACCAGCTCCATCTCGGGAACCTGCCCGTACGGCGCCCGCACCTCGCGCCATTCTCCCGCATCCGCATCGAGCAGGGCGCGGAACGATTCGATCCGGCGGCTGTCGGGGGGGGCCACGATGAACAGAATCTCGCGGAGGATGACCGCGATATCGCCAGAGCGCAGCACTTCGGAGGTGTCGGAGGGAGCCAGCCGCCGGAGAGGGCCTCGCGGACCGAGATCGATCCGGCATTCGCCGTCGACGACGATCACCAGGGACCGGTCGGCGTGATCGACCTCGAGCGCGAGGTCGCGAGGGAAGGGGGACCGCAGCGTGGCGCGACAGTCCGTGAAGTTCTGAACGGATCGGGCATCGAACATGGAAACGAGTTCCGCGACGTATGGCGCAGGCAGCCCCCTGCGCGCAGCGGCACGTCGCGAGGCCGCTGCGCATGAACAGGGGGTCACGCGCGCCGCACGATCACCGCCGGAAAAGTTGGCCTCCGAACGAGGATTCTCGAGAGCGCATGAGGCCCCGGTCATCGATCGGCAGAACGTGCCTGGTGGACCGCCGCAAACGGCTCAAATTCATTCGCAAGACGCGCCCCCACTCGGGGCGCCGGCCATGCTGGTTCCCCGTCTCTCGGCGGTCCGCACTCCGCGGCCGATTCGCGATCCCTTGCTCCCCCCTCCGGCCCCTCGAGCCCATGCCCCTATTCCATCACCTGCTCATCGGTCCGGGGCTTCGTCCACAGATGGACCGCATCGCGCGGCTCATCCTTGGGACGGTGCTCAGCGCAGGGCTCTTCAGCTCAGCGGCATCGGCCCAGGGACCGGGCGGTCCCGGGATGGGAGGCATGGGGATGGGAGGCATGGGGATGGGAGGCATGGGGATGGGAGGCATGGGGATGGGTGGCATGGGGATGGGTGGCATGGGGATGGGTGGGATGGGAGGTGGCCGGATGAATGTCTCGACCATGATGACGGAGGGAGCGGGGCCGGGGAGAGGGGGCGAGTGCCTTGTCCTCTATACCGGGGCGACCTTTTACGGCCGGTTGAGCCGGCAGGGGCTCAACTACAAGGTCGTGCAGCCGAACGGAGAACTCGTGATCCCCGTCGCGCAGGTCCGGCTGGTCGCGGACTCGGCGCGGGAGGCGTACGAGATCCAGCGGCGGGGGCTGAAGGAGCCAACCGTGGAGGAGGTCCTGTCGCTGGCGCGATGGTGTCAGGAGCAGGGACTGCGGGACGAAGCGAGGCAGCTGTGCGGTACGGTCCTGAAGGTCGAGCCGGAGTCCGTGGAGGCGCGCCGCATTCTCAGGAAGGTCGAGTCTCACCGCCGGCGGCCTCTGCCGCGGGCCGAGACTCCGACCGGGACCGATCCCCTGGTCGTGACCGCGGCGGGGATCAGTCCCGGGGCGAACGCCGATTTCATCCGCCGGATCCAGCCGCTCCTGGTCAACTCGTGCGGCCAGCGTGGCTGCCACTCGGCGGACTCGGAGCAGGAGTTCCGGCTCTCCGTCTATCGGCTGAACGACGGCCCCCGCTACCAGAGTGACGAGAACCTGGCAGAGGCCCTCAAGCGGATCACGCTGGCGAGTCCTGAGCGGAGCCCGCTGCTCGTCTCCGGCCGGAACGCTTCGCATCACCGGGCGGTCTTTTCCGGCCCGGGCGGGGAGGAGTGCCGGCGGCAGCTCGAGGCGTGGGTCCTGCGGGTCGCTCTGGAGCAGAGCTGGATCCGCCAGGCAACCCAGCCCGCTCCGGAGGGGATGCCCGAGATGGCCTTCGACAAGACCGTTCTTCCGGCGGACAAGTTCAAGTTCGACGGGAAGAGTAAGTGAGGCGAGTGGAGCCGCGAACCCGACCCGAAGTCGCCGTGTCCCGTTCGCGGCCCCGCGGCGGAGTGGGGCCTGACCGCGTCTTCTCGAGCCGACCAGGCCTCCGGCGGCGGAGGGGACGTCACCGTGATCTCTGGCCGAACAGGGATTTCCCGTGGATGAACGGTTCCTCTCCAAACGGTTTCCCCGCGCCTCGCAGTACCACCCGGAGTGGATGCTGGCGGGGTTCAGTGGCGGGGCCAACCCGCTGTGGCTGACTGAATGGCTCGCTGAGGGGCTCGACCTGCGGCCCGGGATGAAGGTGCTGGACCTGGGCTGCGGTCGGGGGCTGTCGTCGATCTTTCTCAGCCGGGAGTTCGGCGTCAAAGTCTGGGGGGCCGACCTGTGGTTCAGTCCTTCGGAGACCCTCGAGCGCGTGCGGGATGCGGGTGTTGAGGAGAGCGTCTTTCCGATTCGGGCTGAGGCCCGGGCGCTGCCGTTTGCGGAAGAGTTTTTTGACGCGGTCGTCTCGATCGACTCGTTCATGTACTACGGCACGGACGACATGTACCTGAACTACCTGGCCCGGTTCGTCAAACCGGGGGGGCCGATCGGGATTGCCCTGGCGGGGTTCCAGGGAGAGATCGACGCACCTGTCCCGGAGCACCTGGCAGAGTGGTGGGAGGCGGATCGGCCGTACTCTCTGCACTCGGCCGAGTGGTGGAGGCGGCACTGGGATCGGACCGGGCTCGTGGACATCGCTCTGGCTGACACGCTGCCTGAGGGCTGGCGGTTCTGGAGGGACTGGCAGGGAGTTGTGAGTCCGGGAAATGAGCAGGAGATCCGGGCGCTGGAGGCGGATGCCGGGCGGTGCTTTGCTTATGTGCGGTGTGTTGGGCATCGGCGGGTGGATGCGCAGCTGTTTGATCCGTTGATGTCGCTTCCCCCGAGCTATACGAAGAAGCCGCTGCTGCGCGGGTCGGAGTAACGCGTGGCGCCGTGGACCTGCCGGATAGCTCGAATCCCGTCCTGGCCGGCACGGCGCTGCTTGCGCGAACCCATCGCCCCACGGCCACCCGGGTCCAGGGGCGGAGCTCCTGGCCGCCGGAGGCGTCGTCGCCGCGAAACCACGGCACACAACGGGCGTCCGATCGCGAACGGGCGCCGCGTATCCTCCTCTCCAACACGTTCACACTGCACTCCCCACGACGAATGAGGGGGGAGTCCTCGACGCCGGCTCCCTAAAGGGACCGCCGGTGGTGTGCCGCGGTTCCACATCGAAAGCGCCTCCGGCGGGCAGGAGCTCCGCCCCTGCACCCGGGTGAAGGGGCCGAACCGAATGCCCCTCGCTTTTGTGCGGACGGTTCTCGCCGGTATCGTCTCGGAATCCGGCCGTACCGCGACACGATTCTCCCGGGCCCCAGCGACAACATGGCGAGTCCGCCAATTCCAGAGGCGCTTCCCCGCGAACGGTTCGGCGACCTCCCCCTCGGCGGACTCCCGGTCCTCTTGGGACTGTTCGTCCTGGCAACCGTCATCCTGCTCGCCATCTCGTGGAAACAATCCGCCCAGGGACGCGGCTCAAGACAGCGATGGTTCCTCACCTCCCTCGTGTGCGCGGCACTGGCCGGGTTTCCTCTGCTGTGCGGCATTCTCATCAGCCGCCTCGTCCCCTCCACCGTCAGCGGCGCTCCCGTCGGCACCGGAGTGTCGATCGTCACCATCGGCTCGCTCGCGAGCGCCGTCGCGGTCTTCTGGTTCGTCCGAGCCCTGAAGCCGTTCGCATGGGTCACCGGACGCCCCCTCCCCGAAGTGACCGAGGAACGGATCCTCGCCCGAGTCGACGCCATCGCCCGGCGGGTCGGCGTCCCCTGCCCGGTCGTCCGGCAGATTCCCGGGGGAGGCGAGATGTTCGGACCCGGCGCGTGGATGTCGGGCTTGGCGGCCCCCGTCCTCGTCCTGACCGACGCGATCCTGCTCCGGTTCACCCCCGAAGAGCAGGACGCAATCATCGCCCACGAGCTCGGCCACATCGTCAACCGGTCGATCTGGTGGTACGCCCTGACAGTCCCGCTGGCCGGCACGGCCCTCCTGCTCTGCGCCCCGCGACTGCTCAGCACACACGACAGTCCCGTTCCCCATCCGGTCGCGCTGTCGGTAGCACTCCTGGGACTGGCGATCTTCACGGGGCTTCGCCGGGTGATCTCCCGCGCGCTCGAGTACGACTCCGACCGCCGCGCGGGACGTGCCACCCGGTTCCCCGACATGGCGGCGGCCCTGCTCAAGCTGCACGTCCTGCATCCGATCCGGAGCGACGGCCTGCTGTCGTGGCTGTTCTACTCCGTGGCGACCCACCCCTCGCGCGACGAGCGGATCGCGGCCCTCGCCCGGCAGGCCCCCGCCGACGATCCGGTGGCGGTACCCGTGGACAGGATTCTGGCGCGGCGCCGCACGTGGGCGGTCCGGACCGCGCTGGTCCTGTGGCTCGCCGCACTCATCACGGCCTACCGGCTCTTCGGTGGAGACCACCCCGGAGAGACCACCCTCGGAAACTGGCTGCTGATTTTCGTGTGCCTCACTCCCTGGATGATCCAGGTCGCTGCGGTCCGGCAACAGGCGGTGATTCACCGGCGGCGGAGTCACACTCCTTCGCGGAAGCGGCGCGGGCTGTGGATCGCCGCGGGGACCGCCGTCGGAGCGATCGCCGCCTTCGCGCTCCTGGCTGCGACCGAGAGCTGGGCCAGGCCCTACGGGGACATCTGGATGTACGGGCTCGCGGGGACGATGTTGACGCTGGTCGGCTCGCTCCTGGCCATGCTCTGGTTCCTGATTCGCGGGGCCGACCCCCAGCCCTCCGCGGGGCTGGCCAATGAAGCGGCCGTGCTGCTCTACGAGAACCGGCCGGCAGAGCTGCTCGAGCTCTTGGCGTCCAAGTCCGAGCGGGTCCAGGATGTCCCGGCGATTCAGCTCACGGCGGCGACGGCCGAGGGGATGCTGGGGTATGTCGAGATCGCGATCGCGCGGCTGGAGCGACTGATCGACTCGGGCCGCGCTCCGCCGATGGCGCTCGCGAATCTCATGGTGCTGCGGCTCGAAGAGGGAAACGGCGACAAGGCCCTCGCGGCGGCCCGCGTGTTCGCCAAGCGGCTCCCTCGTGATCCGCTCGGTCCGATTCTCGTGGCGGTGGCGTGCTGCGAATTGGGCGAGTGGGACGAGGCGGAACGGGAAGCGGCCCGCTCCGAACGGCTTCGGGAGGGTCAGGCGGATCCGCTCCTGATCCGCGCCCGCGTCGCCGCCGGACGAGGCGACTTTGCGCAGGCGGAGCAGTTGCTCGAACGGGCGGAGGCGATTGCGCCGGGAGACACCGGAATCAAGTTCTCCCGCTTCCGCCTGGCGATCGACCGGGGAGACGCCGCCGCGGCCCGGGCGCTGCTGCCGCCACTGCAGAACGCGCTCGATGCGACGCCCTGGCTGCTGCTGCAACGACGTACGGCGCGGCTTGTCGAACGCCTCGAGACGCTTGAAGCGGCGGATCAAACCAGCGACGGCGAGGCTTCCGATCCTCGCTAGACAGGCGCCCCGTCTCGCCGGATTGACGAGGTCAGTCCGGCTCGGACCGCTACTTCGCGAGCAGTTCTTTCAGCAAGTTGTCGTGCGGGTAGGGGTGTCCCTTGTGCTGGCGGAAGGCTTCGCCGTAGGCCGCGCCGATTTCCTGGCCGCGCTGGGCACTCCAGCGGCGGCAGCCCTCGAGGTATTCGTCGAGGCCGTGCTGGCGGCGGAGCCAGGCTCGCTGGCTGTCGTGGCAGGCGAGGGCCTGCAGCTTGAGCTCGAACGTCTTCGAGATATCGACGATGAAGTCGGTCGGGGTCGGCTGGCCGAACCAGTCGACCCCTTCGATCGGGTCGACGTAGTAGAGGGCGGGGATCCGCTTGGTGGCGGGGGCGGGGTCCCACTGCTGCGTGACGTAGTTGGGGCAGGAGGCGTTGAAGGTCGCGTCCCGGACGAGGCGGCTGGTCATCTCGTGGTCGGACATGTAGTCGACCGGGGGGGCGGTGATGACGATGTCGGGGCGGGTGCGGCGGATGACTTCGGTGACGCGGCGGCGGCTCTCGTTGTCGACGCAGATCTGGAGGTCCTTGAACTCGAGGCAGGTGAATCCGGCGCCGAGGAGCTCCGCCCCTTTGCGGCCTTCTTCGCGGCGGATCTTGGAGATTTCGTCGGGGCCGAGTTCGGCGCTGCCGCAGTCGCCGGCGGTCATGATGGCCATGTGGATGTCGCAGCCCCGTTCCTTGAGGAGGGCGAGGGTGCCGGCGCACTGGAACTCGATGTCGTCCGGGTGGGCGTGGATGGCGAGGATGCGGGGGGGGCTGGAGAGGGGGGCGGTGGCCATGGTCGGGGTGGAAGATCCGCTGAGGGAGACCGATCAGCCTGCGCGGCTGTCGGTTCGGGAACGCCGAGAGGTATCTCACCGAATGCCGAGTTCCGAATCCAGCCACCAGCGTCCCGCTGGACCGGGGTGGGCGAGAGCGATGGGTTGGGCAAAGGACGCGTTGTTCGCCGTGCGCGACCAACCTGGTGAAGCCTCAAGCGCCGTCTCGGCCGGCATGGCGCTCGTTGCTCAAACCCATCGTGCTACGGCCACCCCGGTCCAGCAGGCTGCTGGCCCCGCCGGAGGCGCTTCCTGTTGTGGAACCACGGCACACAACGGATACCCGATCGCGAACCGGCGTTGAATACTCTCCTCTCCAACACGCTCACGCTGCACTCCCCGGGATGAGGCGGAGGGGAGTCCCCGACGCTGGTTCCCCAAAGCGGACGCCCGTGGTTTGCCATGGTTCCACTTCGAAAACGCCTCCGGCGGCCAGGAGCTCCGCCCCTGGACCCGGGTGAGGGAAGGCGTCGTGGCATGTTGACTGGAAATCTGATACCCAGACGCTGACCGGTCGTTCCCCGAACGGCCTCCCTCACCTCGCGATTCCTTTCGATCCTCATGGCCGCCAACGACTCGGACGATTTCTGGCTGCGCGAAGGGAAGGGAATCGCTCCAAAGCTCACCTGGAGTCTCTCAGCCGACGGCAACCTCGCCGCCATGGCCCTCGCCCGCGAGACGGGGGAACTCTTCATCGCCGACGAGTCCCGCGCAATCACCCGCATCGACCGCGCCGGCAAAATCGTCTCGATGACCCGCACCCGCAACACCGTCCACCGGATGGTCTGGAGCGATCACGGCGAGTTCGGACTGGTCGTCACCAGCGACAACGTGATCCGGCGGATCGACCGGAACCTCAAACAGGTGTGGGACCAGGAGGTTCCGGACACCTGCCTCGCGGTCGCGATCACCCCCTACGGGAACCACATGGCGGTCAGCCTCGCCGACGCGGGGGTGCAGATCTACAACGAGCGGCAGAAGCGGCTCGCCCATTTCGAGACGGTCCGCCCCCTCTCCTTCCTGCAGTTTGCCGCAGAGCACCCCGTCCTGTTCGGGACGGCGGATCATGGGATCCTGTGCTGCCACAACCTGGCCGGGGCACAGCTCTGGCAGGAGAAACACTTCGCGAACGTCGGCAACTTCGTGATCACCGGCGACGGGAGCGTGCTGTACCTCGCCAGCTTCGCCCACGGTATTCAGACCTACGACGGCGACGGGGGGGACATCGGCTCCTACGTCCTCGAGGGAACGATCAACCGCGTGGCGGCGACGTTCGAGCCGCAGCGGATCATTGCCGCGACGATCGAGCGGTACCTGTACTGGCTCGACTCCGACGGCGAGATGCTGTGGGCCACGGGGGCTCCCCACGACATCCACAGCCTGGCATGCGACCCGCTCGGCGAGTGGGTGATCGTCGGTTTCGCCAACGGGCAGGTCATGCGACTCGACTGGGGATAGTTCTCAGCCTCTCTCTGCGCTCTCTGTGGCAATGAATTCCTAGCCACAGAGGACACTGAGAGCGCAGAGATGGAGGTGTGAACTTCCCGTTAGGGCTGCCTCGAAGCCGGACGCGGCGTTTGACGTCTCAGGGGAGCGGTCTCACAATCGGGCGCCCGAACGACATTCCCGAAGGCGGACCGTTTTCATGCTCGACCTGTACGACAAGCTCCAGTCCGCGACCGAGTTTCTCCGTGGCCGTTGGAACAAGACTCCGCGGGCGGGGATCATTCTCGGGACGGGGCTGGGACCGCTGGTCGAGCGGATCGCAGTCGACACCGTCATCGATTACGCCGAGATCCCGCACTTCCTGAAGCCGACGGCGACTTCGCACAAGGGGCGGCTCTACTGCGGCGAGCTCTCCGGTCTTCCGATCCTGGCCATGGAAGGCCGCTTTCATGCCTATGAGGGGTATCCGCTCAAGGAGATCACGTTCCCCGTCCGGCTGTTCCGGGCGATGGGGGCGGACTTGATGATCGTCACGAACGCGGTGGGGGGGATGAACCCCAACTACGCCTGCGGCGACATCATGGTGATCGACGACCATATCAACCTGATGGGCCTCAACCCGCTGATCGGAATCAATGACGACCGGCTCGGCCCCCGGTTCCCGGACATGTGCGCTCCGTACGACCGGGCCCTCGGCGACGTGGCGCTCGAGATCGCTCGGAAGGAAAACTTCGCGTGCCACCGCGGTGTGCTGGTGGCGGTGGCGGGTCCGAACCTCGAGACCCGGGCGGAGTACCGGTTCCTCCGTCAGATCGGGGCGGACGTGGTCGGGATGTCGACCGTTCCGGAAGTCATCGTGGCGGTCCATGCCGGGCTGCGGACGATCGGCCTCTCAGTCGTGACCGACCTCTGCCTGCCGGACAATCTCCACCCGGCCAACGTGGCGGACATCATCGCAGTGGCGAACGCCGCCGAACCGAAGCTGACGGCGCTCGTGACGGGGATCCTCAAGCACGAAGCGGGGTCGCGCTAGTCGCGGCCTGGGTCGCGGCCGTCCAGAAAGCGGCACGCGATCCATTCCAGTGCTCCGGCCCACGCGACGGAGTTCGCGAGCACCAGGACGCCGGCCGTCCCTGGCGGCAGGTCCCACCCGAGGACGCCCCAGCCGATCGGCAACAGAAGCGACAGCAGTGCGGCTCGAAGCGGTAAGTCGACAGTCGGGTTGCCATTCAAAAGGACGCAGCCGGCCGCCACGCCGGCGAGCGCGAGCAGATTGATGCCGGTCAGAGCCGCCAGTCGATGAGGCTTCATGATTCCACCGACCGCGGGGCGAAGGGAGTCATTCCGCGGCTGTCCCCTCCGATTCGGATCGAGCGTCGCGCCTCTCTTCTAGCACGGACGCAGGCCGCCCGGAACCGCGGGTTGCGGATGGCCGAAGCGATGGGCGGGCTTCCATTCTGGCGGGCTCCTCTCCACGATTGGCGTCTTCAGCCGGGACCGAACGGGTTCGGTATCGGCCGCGGGCTCACCGTACCCATTCGAAGGTCGATCCATGCCGCTCCGTGGCGTCCTCCTGCTTCTTCTCGGCTTCGTCGTTCTCCCGTCGCTGCGGGCCGAAGAGCGTCCCGCCGGCGCCGTGCCCGCCAAGGCCTCGGCCGACGCGATCCCCGATGCTCTCCAGCGGTATGTCACCCGGCCCGAAGAGGTCTACGGCTGGAAGGTCGTCGAAGAGCAGGAGATCACGGGGACGAAGATCCATCGCCTCGAGCTCACCTCGCAGACCTGGCAGGGGATCGTCTGGAAGCACGCGCTCATCGTCTATGAGCCGCCGAAGATCCTTTATCCCAAGCACATGCTCCTGTTCGTCACCGGCGGCAAGACCGGCGGTGTCCCGAAGGAGGGGGACCTCGCGATGGGGATCCACCTCGCCCGGCTCTGCGGGGCCCGCGTCGCCACGCTCCATCAGGTGCCCAACCAGCCCCTGCTGGGAGACCATGTCGAGGATGACCTGATCACCGAAACGTGGCTCAAGTACCTCGAAACCGGCGACGACTCCTGGCCGCTCCTCTTCCCCATGGTCAAGAGTGCGGTCAAAGCGATGGACGCCCTCCAGGCGTTCACCACCAAGGAAGGCCAGCCCGGCGGTGGTGTCGAAAACTTCGTCATCACTGGGGCCTCGAAGCGGGGCTGGACGAGCTGGCTCACGCCGGTCGCCGACAAGCGGGTCGTCGCCACCGCGCCGATCGTGATCGACATGCTGAATTTCCGCGCCCAGATGCGGCACCAGCTCGACCTGTGGGGCAAATTCAGCGAGCAGATCAACGACTACACCCGCAAAGGTCTCGTCAAAGCCCCCGACCAGCCCGAGAGCGACCGCGAGACCCGGCTCCGGACCATGATGGACCCCTGGACCTACCGCCAGACCCTTGCCCTGCCGAAGCTGCTGGTGGTCGGAACCAATGACCCGTACTGGGCGGTCGACGCGATGTCGATCTACATCAACGACCTCGTCGGCCCGCGGTACGTCCTCGCCGCGCCGAACGTCGGTCACAACCTCGGCGACCGGAAAGATTTCGCCATGACGACGATCGGGGTCTTCTTCCGCTCATGCGTCTCCGGCCGCCCGCTGCCGAAGCTCGCCTGGACTTCGAAGGGAGAAGGAGCGACGCTCGAGCTCGACGTCACCTGCGATCCCGCCCCGCGGCAGGTCCGCCGCTGGACCACCACCTCCCCCAGCAACGACTTCCGTGAAGCGAAGTGGACGAGCGAGCCGCTCGAGTTCGCTGATGGCAAGTGCCGCGCAACCGTCGCCCGCCAGGGGGACGAGAAGGTCGCCCTGTTCACCGAGCTCGAGTTCCGGCTCGACAACATCACCTACTCGCTGACGACGCCGGTCTTCCGCCAGTAGCCCCGAATCGAGCCGCGGCGCCGCGAACCTCCGCGGCGCCGCGGGGTCGTTCCGGCGTCCTGCTCTCCTCGCCGCCGTTCTCGACCGGAGTCTCCGTCATGGCCGTGGCCTCGTACATCTCCTCAGCCGACCGCGACGACGGCTCGATCCCGCCCCAGCAGCTGATCGCCGCCTACGAGCAGGGGATCGCCGACCTCAAGGCCGCCGTGGCGGGAATGACCCCCGAGCAGGCGGCCGCCCGGCCGATCCCCGGCAAGTGGAGCACACTCGAGGTCGTCGCCCACCTGGCCGGAACCGAGATTTACTTCAGCGACCGGATCGAGCGGACCATCGCCCTCGACCGGCCGCTGCTGATCGGCGTCGACGAAAGCCCCTACCCTGACCGGCTCCGCTACGAGGCCTTCGACCTCGAAGAAGAACTCGCTCTGTTCACGGCCCTCCGCCGGCACACCACGAGGGTTCTGAAGCTCCAACCCGCCGAGTCGTGGACCCGCACCGCCGTTCATACCGAACGGGGGCTCATGACTCTCCGCCAGCTCGTGCTCTACATCACGGGACACGTCCCGCACCACCTGAGCTTCATCGCTGAGAAGCGGGCGGCGCTCGAAACGGCCAGTCGCTCCTGAACGCGGAGAGTCCGCGCGCCCGGTATGGATTGGACCGTTCCCCGTACGGAAGCGCCTCCGGCGAGGGCTGGCCTGCCACCGGGGCGAGCCCCTGCACCCCAACAGACACGACCAAGTCCGTCCGCTCGAACGCCGATCATTGGCGTCGCAGCTCTCTTAGCGCAACCCATCGCCCCACGCCGCCCCGGTCCAGCGGAACGCTGGTCAGCGACGGCTGCCCGCTCCAGGGCGGCTCCCCTGGCTCTTCAGGTCGAACGACACCTTGTTCTCCCCCGGGTGCACTTCGACCTTCAAGATCGTCTTCGTGTTGTACGTCTCCGGCACCTTCTCCGGAATCATCGTCCGCTTCCCCGTCACACGGTCCTCCAGGAGATCGTTCGTGCTGATCCGCACCTCGTGCGACCCGATCACCGCCCCCTCGATCCCCTGCAGATAGTTCAGCTCGAACTCCCCCGCCCCGTTCGTGAGCCCATTCGAAGGACGCCCCTTCGACGGCTCGAACGTCACCCGCGCCAGGTCCAGCGGAACCCCGTCCAGCGTCACCGTCCCCCGCACGGAACCGAGATCGGGACGATCCCCCCGCCCGCCGCAACCCGCCAGCAACGCGGCCACCACCACCAGGAACGACACGCCAGAGAATCGGTCACGACGCAACATCGGTCTATCGCAGGAAAGAGAAGTGAGACCCGCCGCGGGACGCATCCCCGGTGCGGTCCGCCTCCACGCGGCACACCCAGGCGGGCTCTCGAGATCCAGAACGCCAACCCGAACGAGCGAACACGTCAGAACTCACCGACGATCTTCCCGTCGGCAATGCTCGACAGGTTCTTGTACAGCGTGAAGTCGATGTTCTCGCTCACGAACCGCACCGAGCCGTCGCCGAGTACGAAGTGCGACCCGCCCCGGTGCAGGCTGCTGAACCACGACCGGTACATCCAGTTCACCGACGCCACCGTGTTGATGTGGTACCCCGTCGAGCCCCCCACCTCGAGCGCCCCCTTGTAGCCGCTCGCATCCATGTTCCCCTCGCAGACTCCTACCCAGTGCGTGTAGCAGTCCACCGTGTTCCCCGAGAAATAGGTCGCCCGCTCACCCACCATCAGGGCGTTCGTCGTCCCGTCGGTCACGTCGCGGATCGACACTCCCTGGTTCCGGCGGCCGAACATCCCCGCCTGGTTGCTGTGGTAGGTCCGCGGCCCCGTCCCGTTCACCGCCGGGTAGTTCGAACGGCTCGTCATCTGCCCGGCGATCGGCTGGATCGTCAGGTCCGGACCGTTGTCGGTGGGACAGCGGTACACGGCGATCCGCTTCTGCGCCACCGCCCGCCGCGTCGGGTCGGCCATCGCCTGAGCCAGCGTCACCGTGTCGGGTGTCAGAATGTTGTACGTCCCCGGTAGCTCGACGTACGGCAGCAGCGACACCGTCCAGCCCCACGACGGGGCGTTGCCGGCGGGGTCCCAATAGAACATCGGCGGGAACTGGAACGCCACCTCGTGGTAGTTGTGGAGCGCGATCCCGAGCTGCTTCAAGTTGTTCCGACACTGGCTCGCCCGGGCCGCCTCGCGGGCCTGCTGCACCGCGGGAAGCAGAATCGCCACCAGCACGGCAATGATGGCGATGACGACCAACAGCTCGATCAACGTAAAACCGCGTCGCTTGTTCACGAGACAAGGCTCCGAAGGCCAGAGAGGGGAACGAACCGCTTCAAGATTGGGATGGCGACCGCGGCGAGTGCCGCGGTCCCTCGACGTGTGGCCGGTAAATGTGCGGTCCCCCTCGGGGTTTACCTGGCGAATTCACCGGATCTGAAAGATTTCACCGAAAGACGGCTTCTTCCCAAAGGAGCGCCCGTTCTGGAGTGGACGGTTCCCTGTACGGAAGCGCCTCCGGCGAGGGCAGGGGCTAGCCCCTGCACCCCAACATGCACTGCCAAGCCCATCCTCCCAAACACCGATCATTGGCGTCGCAGTTCCCTTTGCGCAACCCGTCGCCCCTCGCCGCCCCGGTCCAGGGCGGAGCTCTGGGGCCAACGGAAGTTTGTGGCGGCCTGCCATGATGACGCCACCCGGATCTCGTCGAAGGCGTAGTCCGTCCCCTCGACGTAGAGCAGCACGTGATCGAACACCGTGTCGTCGTACTCCGGCTCCGACACGCAGGTCCACGCCAGCGGCTCCTGGTCCGGAATCGGCGTCCCCCGCGAAAAGACCTGCATCATCACCTGGTCCGGCGTCGTCTCCCCCGCCACGATCTTCGCCACCACGAAGTAGGACGTCCCCGCCTCCAGCGCCGGCGAGGCCTTCATGTTCTGCTTGTTGTGCGACAACAGCGGCAACCGCTCCGACGTCATCCCGAACAGCAGCCGCCGCCCGTCCCGCAACCAGTTCCCCGTCCGGAGCGAAAGGCTCCCGTACTGCGTCGTCCCCCGCTGAATGTCCCCCTCTTTGAGGACATAGAAGCTGACGTAGTAGATGGCATCGGTGTCGAGCCGCACCGGCCGCGACAGCACTCGAATCGCGGTCGGCCGCGGCGGAAACAGATGGACCGCCCCCTCCCGCTGCGGGTCGCGATGTTCCGGAAACTCGAGCGACTGGTTGTCGGCCCGCAGCCCTCGCGACGGCGCGGGATCCCCGACCTCGGACCGCCAGATCCCGCTCCACCCGGTCCCCCCCGCCTGCCATGGCTTCTCCCCCTTGGCGTCTTTGATGCGGAGAAACCCGTCGTACGCCATCAGCCCATCCCGCGACAGCCGCGCTACGTCCCGCTGACCTGGGACCTCCCGCTGGAACTGCTCGGGCCGCAGCGGGACCTCTTCGATCGCCGAGGTCGTGATCCGCCGGGCATCCCCCGCCCCGAACACCCGTGTCCCGTCGCTCTCCTCACCCGGCCCTTCGTGCTGAACGCGGACCGTCCCCTCGAAGACATGCAGTTCGACGTTCGCGTTCTCATCGACGATCGCCCCGTACTCGGTGCCGACGTCGTAGAGCGTCCCCTGCGGCGTCTTCAGCGCGAACTCCGCGGCCAGCTCATGCCCGTGCAGAACGACCTTGCCGTAGGCCAGCGTGGCCGCGCGGGCGGAGTCGATCGTCATCTGGACCGGCCCTTCGAGGACGAGCCGCACGCCGGTGTCGAACCGGAACTCCGCTACACCCCGCGTCAGCCGGAGCTCGCTCGAGAGGAGCCGCTTCCCTTCGAAGAACGGAGATTGCCGGTCCTCCCACTCGCAGTCGGTCGAGCGGACCAGCGTCGCCACGAACTGCGGAACGGGACTGGCGACAGTGATCCGCTGCTCGACGGGGGCCGCGACCCAGGGGGCGCGGCCTCGGAGCGCCCACTCGACGCCGAGCGTCCCCAGGACTGAGAGAACCACGAGCGCGGCGGCGAGGAGCGGAGTCACGAACCGGCGCCGAGAGGATCGGCCGGACGGAGCTGGGGACGCAGGCCGCGAGGGACCGGTCTCGGACGCCCCTCCCGGCGTTGCCGCGAGCTCCGCGAGCCCCTGCTCGACGTCGAGAAAATCGTAGTACGCCTGCCGGGCCTCGGGGTTCTCCGCCAGCAGCCGTTCGAGGTCTGCATGCTGCGCAGGGGTGATCGTCCCCAGGCAGAGGGCCTGGAGCGATTCGTAGAACGCGATCGGAAATTCGCTCCGGGGCATGGGGTGTTCAGGTCTGGTGGAACAGGACTTTGCGCTGGACGCAGTTCATCAGGTCCCGCCGCAGGAGGGCGAGCCGGTTGTAGAGCGTCTGCACCGCTTTGCCGGTCCGGCTCGCGATCTCCTGGATCGGGGCCTCGCCGGCGTAGGTCTGCAACAGGAGGGACTGGTCGTCGGGGGGGAGGCGTTCGAGGCAGTCGACCAGGAAATCGAGCCGGGTCCCCTGACCTTCGAGGTGCCCGATCCGCTCGCGGGAGAGCGTGTCGAGGAGCTCCTGGCTGAAGGTCAGCCGCTTCCGGTACAGGCTGCGGCGGTGGTTGCAGACCGTCAGGAAGGCGATCCGGCAGGCCCACGCGAGGAAGTTCGTCCCCCGCTCGAACTCGCCGAACTTCTGCCACAGGACGACGCTGACCTTCTGGAACAGGTCCTCGGCGTCCTGCCGGTGAGGGACGAGCGTCCGGATGTACCCGAGCAGCCGCGAGTGCTCGCCGGCCAGGAGCGATACGAACAGCTCGTCATCCCCCGGCCCTGGAGAGGGCGGGGGTGAGGACGAAGGGGGTGGTGGGGGTGGAATGGAGTCCAGCGGCACGCCTGGGCGCCTCCGCACATCGTGTCAGCGTATTCCACGATCCTCGGTCTCCCCCTGCGCGGGACGGGGAGGCTTCGGGTCGATCGACCTGCCGCTCGGCGGGACCGGGTCCGGGGACCGGCTCGGGGAACCGATTCCGCCAGACCTCCAATGTCCGGCCCGGACTCGCATTTACCTGGGAATTCTTCGCGAGGAACGCGTTTCGTCCGATTCCGAGCGAGACCCCTCCTGCAGAACGCCGAGTCGATCGGGGCGATCATGGCCTGTTCCGTCCGCGGAAAGTAGCATCGGCGTGCTTCGATCCGTTCGCCCCGAGAGTTTCCCCATGCGCACGCTATTCGCCCGCCTCCCTCGTCTGCTCCCCGGCCTCCTGATCGGTCTCTCCGCCACGGCGGCCTTCGCCCAGGCTCCGGCATCCGACCCGCCGGCAGCAGCAGCGGCCGCTCCCGCGGCACCGCTGGCGAAGCTCGAACTGCAGGAGGGGGACTCGATCGTTTTCCTCGGGGACAGCATCACCCACCAGTGCCTCTACACGCAGTACGTCGAGGACTACTTCTACACCCGCTTCCCGAAGATGCGGCTCAAGATCCACAACGCCGGGGTCGGTGGCGCCCGGGCGTGGGACGCGCTGCAGCGGTTCGACAAGGACGTGGCGGCCTACAAGCCGAAGTACGTCACGATCCTGCTCGGGATGAACGACGGGACCTATCGCCCCTACGACGATGCCACGTTCCAGACCTACCGTCAGGACATGCAGAAGGTCCTGGACGAGATCCGGAAGATCGGGGCGACGCCGATCCTGATGACCCCCACGATGTTCGACGCCCGCGCCGACCGGGCCCGGCCGAAGAATAACCGCCCCGCCGAGAACGCGGCGCTCTACAACTCGACCCTCGCCTACTACGGAACGTGGCTCCGCGAAGTGGCGGCCGAGCAGGGCTGCGGCTTCGTCAACATGTGGGGCCCCCTCAACGACCTGACCCTCGAGCAGCGGAAGACCAATCCCGCCTTCACGCTCATCAAGGACGCCGTCCATCCGGACGCCCCGGGGCAGGTCATCATGGCGACCTCGATCATCGGCGACCTCGGCCTCAAGCGGCAGGTCGGCGCGATCCGGGTCCAGGTCGGCAACAAGCGGAAGCCGGTCGGAGGCTCGGGAGGAACCGCGAGCGACGTGACCGCCACGGAAGACGGCGTCGAATTCACCTGGCAGGCGGAGTCGCTGCCGTGGGTCATCCCGGCGGAAGGCCAGGACGGGGCGAAGCTCGCCAAGCTCGGGCACCGGCTCAGCTCCGAGTCGATCGAGGTCCACGGCCTCAAGGCGGGCAAGTACACGCTGACGATCGACGGCGAGGAAGTCGGAACCTACACCGCCGACCAGCTCGCGCGGCACGTCGAGCTGCAGGGGAACGAAAAAACCCCGCAGTACCGGCAGGCCCTCAAGGTCGCCGAGCTGAACCGGGAGCGGAACAACGGTCCGGTCAAAGCCCTCCGCGGCGAATGGGGGAAGTTCCAGGGCTTCGCCCGCAAGCGGCGTGAAGCGGAATCGATGCCGGACAACGCGGCCGTGAAGATGCAGCTCGAGCAGCAGACGAAAGCGGTCGAGGGGATGGACGAGCGGGTCGCCGCTCACAATGCGAAGGCCAAGGAGCTCGAAGATCAGATCTTCGCGGCCAACGTAATCCCGGCCCGGAAGTACGTGCTGAAGCAGGTGGCCGAGTAAGGCCGCGGGTGAGCTGGTCTGGCCCGGCGGTCGGGGATCCCCGCTGCCGGGCCTGCCGTTCTCAGTCGAGCACTGCCCGCCCCTTGATCGGGGAGATGGGAACTCCCTGGGCGTCGAGCTGCTCATAGACTTCGCCGCAGCGCATGCCGAGCGGAAGATTCGGCGCGACATAGCCCTCGGGAGGCGGCGTCAGGATCTGGACGCCTCCGATCTGATCGAGAGGAACCCAGAGGACCGGGGTTTCCCAGGCACCGACTCCGGTGTTCCGAAACAGCCGGCTCACGTACGGGATCCGGTTGGCCGCATCGAAGCCCACCTCGTTCCGCTGCTGGACCACGCAGTTGTAGAGGGCCACGCCGTCGGGAGTCGCTTTGAGAACGATCCCCGTGGTGCAGCTCCGGAAGCGGCCGTCGGGGGCGTCGTAAGCCAGCTCCACCTGCGCCCCCGCCGGCAGGGCGGCGACCTCTTCCGCGGCGCAATGAGTCGGCTCGACGAGCTTCACGAGACCGAGCGACTCGGCGGTCGTGAACGACATGCAGCTGCAGAGGGTGGCGCACAGCAGAGCGGGGAGCAGTATTCGGAGCATGGCCCGGACTCGTCAGGGGCAATCGGCGCGGACAGACCGCCGCCGCGCAGGACCCTAGTCGAGCCATTTCGAGTCGGTCGAGAGAACCCGCTCGGCCATGCCATTGTGAGGCCGGTCTTCACAACTCGGGCCTGCGGAATGGCGGAATTCGCCGGTCGGGCCGGTGTGGGAGGAGAGCACTGGCGACGGGCGTTTCGTCCCTTTCGAGAACAGCTCGGCGAAGGCCTCTCGAAGCCGCGGGAAGGTGAACTCGAAGTTCTCCTCGCGCAGCCGGCGTGAGACGACATACCGGCCACAGAGCGCGAGTTCGGGATCGGTCCGCAGCAACAGGGGCGCTCCGAGGCGGACCATCCACTCGGCTGCCGGGAGTCCGATCGGGATCCGGAGAGCCCGCCGCAGCTCACGGGCGAACTCCCGCTGCGAGACCGGGTCGGGGGCCGATGCAATGTAGGCGCCGCGCATCGAGGGATCTGTGAGCCCGCGCTCGATGAGGCGGTTCAGGTCCGCCTCGTGAATCCAGCTCACCCCCTGCGTCCCTGATCCGACACGGCCGCCGAGTCCGAGTCGGACGATCCGGGTGAGTTTCGTGAGGGCGCTTGCCCCGGCCCCCCGATCGCGACCGAGAACGAAGCTGGTCCGGAGAATCACCGGCCGCTGCGACGGCAGCCGCGCCGTCTGAAACTCTTCTTCCCACGCCTTCGCGACAAAGGGAGCCAGACCGCAGCCCGCTGGCGAGTCTTCATCGCAGACGATCTCGGGTGGATCACCGTAGATGTGCGCGGTGCTCATCTGGACCCACACCGGCGGCGGAGCGGCCACCTCGCGGCAGGCCCGGCCGAGGACCCGGGTCGATTCGACGCGGGAGCGGAGGATCTCGTCCTGGTGATCCGGCGTTTTGATGCAGTCGACGCTCCGCCCGGTCAGGTTGACGAGTCCCGCGGCCCCATCGAGTTCGCGGCACCAGTCCCCCACGTTCCGGGCATCCCATGGGACATGCCGCCAGGGGCCGATCACTTTCGGAGCGTGCCGTGAGAGGAGCACCACGGAGGCGCCGCGGCGGGCGAGATGCTCGGCAAGCGAGAGTCCGACGAATCCGCTGCCGCCGGCGATGACGATGGGGCCGGACAAAGAGAGACAGGACATGAGGGCCTCCTGAGGCGGTCATCTGACAAACCGCCGTCCCTGAAGCGAGTTAACCGGCCCCTCGAACCGACCTGGCCCGCGGCCCTCGCTCCCCAGCACTCCGGCACCGCGCCCGACGGACGGGACAGTCCCCGTCGTCGGTCCCCGCACGGATGAATCGCAGCGTCCTCTGCAAGCGGGACGTGGATTCGAACTCAGACACACGCTGTCAGCGGCCCTTCCGATCCGGCCGGTCCTAGAAGTGGAAGTGCCCCGGAGTCACGTGGAAGTGGTTCTTGTGCGGCACGATGATCGGACCATGGAAGTGGCCGTTCACCGGGAAGACCGGGTAGCCGAACTTGGGGCCGCCGAAGCCGGGATAGAACTTGAAGCCATTCCCGAATCCGTTGTTGAACCCGTTCCCCTTGAAGTGGTTGAACCCGCTGTTGAAGCCGTTGCTGCCGAAGCTCTTTCCATTGAAACCGTTGCCGCTGAATCCATTGCCACCGAAGCCCTTGCCGGAGCCGCCGAACTGGACGTTGCCGCCAGCCTGAGCCTGCGAGGCGAGGGTCGTGGCCGCGGCCACGACACCGGCGAGGATCAGCTTGCGGAGAGTGATGAGCTGGCACATGTTCGTTTTCCCTGTGGAAGGTTCTGTTCGTGGCCGGGATGTCCGACTCACGCCAGAGAAAACGAGCCGCGCCGGCGGATCTTCCCGGAACTTCGCGGGATTCTCCGGGGCTCCGGATGCGTCAGCAGTTGCGTCGACGGACCGCGAGCGAGACCGGGCCCATCGAGCGCCCACGCACGCCAATGAAAAACGCCCCGCGGGCGGCGGGGCGTGATGGCGGCGAAGGGGAGAAGAGAGACAGGTCGCAGCCTAGTAGTGGTAATGGCCGGTGTTGTGATAGTGGTAGTGCCCCGGCACGACGTGATAGTGGCCGCGGTGCGGCACGATCGTCGTCGGGTGGTAGTCGTAGTGGCCGGTATTGTGGTAGATGCCGCCGTATCCCCCATACCCGCCGTAACCACCGTAGTAGCCGCCATAGCCGGGGGTGACATAGCCGCCCCAACCGCTGCCGTAACTGACACCCCAGCGATTGCCGTGGTTGTGATGATTGTGGCCGTGGTTGTGACCATGGCCCGCCTGGGCCTCCTGAGTCAGACCTGCGCCGCACAGGACGGCGATGATGAGCAGGGACTTGCACATGGGAATTTCCTCCATCTTGAAGACGCTCGGGGCCGATCGTCGCCGGCCTCTTTCGAGATGACGGTTTCGCAATCTCCGGACCAATCCGGCAGAAATCGCCCCTGCAGCCGATTTTCGCGGACCGGCAGCCTCCCCTGTTCCTCTTGCGCATCACTGCGCCCTCAGAGGGATGACGATTCCGCAGGATTCGCTGGGCCGCAGAGAGGTCGCCCGGAGACCGGTCTGCGCAAAAGCTCACGACATCTGCTCATTTCATCATGGCGGGGAGGGGGGGGACCGGTAGACTCGTTTTCCGCCGCGGCATGACTACGCTGACTGAAAGTCGGTGTCCCGGCCCGTCGCACTCTGGGGAGCTGAGGAGCATGTCGAAGCAGTTCAACGTCGCAATGGTTGGTCTCGGCTTCGGGTCGGAGTTCATTCCGATCTACCAGGCGCACCCGCTCGCCCACGTGCACGCGGTCTGCCAGCGGAATGAGGAGAAGCTCAAGAAGACCGGCGACCAGTTCGGCATCGCGACCCGCTACACGAAGTACGAAGACGTCCTCAAAGATCCCAAGGTCGACTTCGTCCACATCAACTCGCCGATCCCCGACCACGCCCCGATGTCGCTCCAGGCGCTCCGCGCCGGCAAGCACGTCATGTGCACCGTGCCGATGGCGACGACCATCGAGCACTGCCAGGAGATCTGCGACGTCGTCAAGCAGACCGGCCTCAAGTACATGATGGCCGAGACGGTCGTCTACAGCCGCGAGTTCCTGTTCATCAAGGAGATGTACGAGAAGGGGGAACTCGGCCAGATCCAGCACCTCGCCGCCTCGCACCCGCAGGACATGGATGGCTGGCCCGACTACTGGGAACGGATGATCCCGATGCACTACGCGACGCACGTCGTCAGCCCGGTGCTCGGCCTCATGAACAAGCGGGCCGAGTATGTGAGCTGCTTCGGCTCGGGCACGGTCCGGGAAGACATCCAGCGAAAATCTGGAAACAAATTCGCCGTCGAAACCTGCCACATCAAGCTGAAGGACTCGGACGTCACCGCCCACATCTGGCGGTTCCTCTATGACGTCGCACGGCAGTACCGGGAGAGCTTCGACGTCTACGGCACGAAGAAGAGCTTCGAGTGGACGCTCACGGAGCATGAGCCGCACATCATCCATACGGCCAAGAAGCCGGAGCCGGAGATCCCCTCGAAGGTGACGGTGCCGGACTACGCCCACCTGCTCCCCGAGCCGATCCGCCGGTTCACGAAGCCGTCGGAGATCCACGACTCGGAGCACCTCTCGTTCATCCAGGGGGGAGGCCACGGCGGTTCGCACCCGCACATGGTCAACGAGATGCTGACCGCCCTCGCCCAGGACCGCGATCCGTGGCCCAACGCCACTCTCTCGGCCAACTGGACCTGCGTCGGGATCTGCGCCCACCAGTCCGCCCTCAAGGGGGGCGAGATCGTCAAGCTGCCGGAATTTACGCTGGCGTGAGGAACGGAATTCCTCCGGTTTAGCCGCGACGCGTCAGCGGAGCGCGGTCGCGGGATACGATTTGCAATCGCCGATCGACGCTGCGCGCTCCACGGGAGTCCGCGGCTCACCGGCCAGGGAGCCTGTCATGGTCGCTCGCAGCGCGCTCGCTGTTCTGTTCGGTCTGTTCTGCTCGTTCGTCCATGCCGACGAACCGATCCGGATCCTGTTCCTCGGCGACACCGGCCATCACCGGCCGGCGGACCGGGCGGCGCAGCTGATCCCCGCCATGAAGGGGCGGGGGATCGAGGTCCAGTACACGGACGACATGAACGTCCTCAAGGCGGAGACGCTCGCGAAATTCGACGGGCTGCTGATCTACTCGAACGAGACGAAGATCACGCCGGAGCAGGAGGCGGCCCTCCTCGACTATGTCGAAGGGGGGAAGGGGCTGATCCCGCTGCACTGCGCGTCGTACTGCTTCCTGAACTCCGACAAGTACATCGCCCTCGTCGGAGCGCAGTTCCTCAAGCACGGCACGGGAGAGTTCCGGACGCGGATTGTCGCCCCGCACCACCCGGTGATGGAAGGCTTTCAGGGCTTCCGGAGCTGGGACGAAACCTACGTCCACACCAGGCACAACGAGAAGGACCGGACGGTCCTCGAGACACGGGTCGACAACCAGGGCTTCGAGCCCTGGACCTGGGTCCGCACCCAGGGGAAGGGACGCGTCTTCTACACCGCCTGGGGACATGACGAGCGCACATGGAGTGAGCCCGGCTTCCAGAACCTCGTCGAACGGGGGATCCGCTGGGCGGTCGGGAAGGATCCGTCCGTCGCGCCGAAGTTCAGCGATCCGGAAGCCTTCACGCTCCCGGAGATGACAGCGCTCCGGAAGGATGGAAAGCCGTTCGAGTTCATCGAGGTCGGGCCGAAGATCCCGAACTACACCAAGGGGGACCGCTGGGGGGTCCAGGGGGACCCGATCAGCAAGATGCAGCTTCCGCTGTCGCCGGAGGAGTCGGAAAAGCACTTCGTGACCCCGGTCGGCTTCAGCACCAGGAAATTCGTCAGCGATCCGGAGCTCCAGGGAAAACCGATCGCGATGAACTGGGACGCCCGCGGGCGGCTGTGGGTCTGCGAGACCTACGACTACCCGAACGAACTGCAGGCCCCGACCAAGGGGCGGGACCGGATCCGGATCTGCGAGGACACCGACCACGACGGCGTGGCGGACAAGTTCACGGTCTTTGCGGAGCATCTCAGCATCCCGACCGCGATCGTCTTCTACCGCGGCGGCGCGGTTGTGCAGGATGGTCCGGAAACGATCTACCTGCGCGACACGAACGGCGACGACGTCGCCGACGAACGGAAGGTCCTGATCACCGGCTGGGCCATGGGGGACACCCATGGCGGCGTCAGCAACTTCCAGTGGGGTCTCGACAACTGGGTCTGGGGGATGCAGGGGTACAACCAGTCGACCCCGACGATCGATGGCGAAAAGACCCCCGGCTTCCGACAGGGGTTCTTCCGGTTCCGCCTCGAAGGCCCCGCTGACGCCGTGAAGGTCGCCGAGGTCGAGTTCATCCGCTCCTCGAACAACAACACCTGGGGCCTGGGGATCAGCGAAGAGGGGATCATCTTCGGCTCGACGGCGAACCATAACCCGAGCATGTACATGCCGATCGCCAACCGGTACTACGAGCGGGTCCGGGGCTGGTCGCCAGAAGTCCTCGGGATGATCTCCGACACGTTCCTGTTTCAGCCGATCACCGACAAGGTCCGCCAGGTCGACCAGTTTGGCGGCTACACCGCCGGCTGCGGCGCCGCCCTCTACACCGCCCGGAACTACCCGCAGCCCTACTGGAACCGCACGAAATTCGTCTGCGAGCCGACCGGGCATCTGATCGGGACCTTCACGCTGCACCGTGAGGGCTCCGACTACAGCTCGCAGAGTCCGTTCAACCTGCTGGCGAGCGACGACGAGTGGTCTTCGCCGATCCTGGCGGAGGTCGGTCCCGACGGAAACGTGTGGGTCATCGACTGGTACAACTACATCATCCAGCACAACCCGACGCCGCAGGGGTTCCAGACCGGCAAGGGGAACGCCTACGAGAGCGACCTGCGGGACAAGAAGCATGGCCGGATCTATCGGCTGCTCTACGGTGGCGACGCCGCTCCGAAGACGGAGTACAGCCCTACGAATCTCGCGTCCGCTTCGTCGGAGCAGCTCGTCGCGGCGCTGGCCGACCCGACGATGCTTGTCCGCAAGACGGCGCAGCAGCTGCTGATCGAACGGGGGAAGAACGACGTCGTCCCCGCCCTGATCCGGCTCGTCCGGAGCGAAACGGTCGACGAGGTCGGCCTCAACGTCGGGGCGATCCACGCCCTGTGGACCCTCAAGGGGCTGGGGGCGATCAGCGACGATCGGAGCGCCGGGTTTAAGGCGGCGGTCGAGGCACTCGGACACTCAGCCCCCGGCGTTCGCCGTAACGCGGCTCAGGTGCTGCCGGCGATCGCCGAAGCGCCGAAGTTCGTGATCAGCGCCGGCCTCCATAAGGATCGCGATCCGCAGGTCCGCCTCGCGGCGCTCCTTGCCCTCGCCGATCTCCCCCCTTCGGAAGACTCAGGGAAAATTCTCGCCGACGCGGCGAGCCGGCCGGCGGAGATCGACCGCTGGCTGACCGACGCCGTGATCGCCGGTTCGGCCAACAACGCCGTCGGCTTCCTGCGGGCTTTGTCCGAGGCCAAGCCGGCCAAGAAAGAAGGACAGGCCGATCCGCTGAACCCCACGGCGCTCCGGATCGCCACGATTGTTTCCGAACACATCGCTCGCGGCGGCGCGAAGCCGGCCGAGGCGGACGCCATCCTGGCCGCCGTCGCCAAGGCCGATGTCCGGCTCGTCGAAGCGGTCTTCAACGGCCTCTCCAAGGGGTGGCCGAAGACGCAGCGGCTTGAGCTGAGCGCCGAGACCGAGAAGGCGCTCCTCGACCGCCTCGAGAAACTTCCGGCTGGAACCCGGGGCCAGGTTGTCCGGCTCGCCGGGATCTGGGGGAGCAAGGCGTTCGAAGCCCAGATCGGCACCATCGTCACGACGCTGCTCGCCGATGTCACCAGCAATGACCGGAAGGATGAAGAGCGGATCGCCGCCGCCCGGCAGCTGATCGAGTTCAAGCCGGACGATGCCGACCTCGCCCGGTCGCTCCTCGAGACGATCAAGCCGCAGTCGGGGACCGGGTTTTCAAACGGGGTCCTCGAAGCCCTCTCGGGAAGCACCGCCGAAGGGGTTGGCACGCTCCTCGTGGAACGGATCGGCGCTTTGACGCCTGAGGTCAAGCGGACCGCCCTGCGGATTCTCCTGTCCCGCCCCGCCTCGACGCTCGCCCTCCTGACCGGGATCGAGAAGGGGGAGATCCAGTTCAGCGACCTCTCGCTCGACCAGAAGCAGGCGCTCGCCAGCCATCCGGACAAAGAGGTCCGGGACCGGGCCAAGAAACTCCTCTCGATGGGAGGGGGACTGCCGAGCCCCGACCGCGAGAAGGTCGTGAAGGAACTGCTGCCGCTGACCGAGAAGACCGGGGACGCGGCGCTCGGCAAGGTCGTGTTCACCAAGAACTGCTCGAAATGCCACATGCACAGCGGCGAAGGGCAGAAGATCGGACCGGACCTGACCGGGATGGCGGTCCACCCCAAGCACGAGCTGCTGATCCACATCCTCGACCCGAGCCGGAGCGTCGAAGGAAATTTTCGCACGTACACCGTCGTCACGACCGAAGGGCAGGTCCTGACCGGGATGCTGGCCTCGGAAACCCGGACGTCGATCGAGCTGATCGACACCGAGGCGAAGCGGCATGCGATCCAGCGGTCGGACATCGACGAGCTCAAGGGGAGCACCAAGTCCCTGATGCCCGAAGGGTTCGAGAAGCAGGTGACCCCGGACGACATCACGAACCTCCTCGAGTTCCTGACGCAGCGGGGGCAATACACGCCGCTCGACCTCCGCAAGGTGGCGACGATCGTCACCACGAAGCCGATGTTCTTTAACCCCGAGCGGAGCGCCGATCCCGAGAAGCTGATCCTCCCCGACTGGTCCCCCAAGACCGTCGAGGGGGTCCCGTTCCTGCTGGTCGATCCGCAGGGGGACCGGGTCGCCAACGCGGTGATGCTCCACGGGACGAACGGCGACCTGCCGCCGAAGATGCCCAAGGAGATCGAGCTGCCGGTGAACCAGCCCGCCAAGGCGATCCACTTCCTGGGGATGATCAGCGGCTGGGGCTTCCCGGCGGTTGGCGACAAGAGTCCGACGGTGACGGTCCGGCTGCACTATGCCGACGGCAAGACCGAGGACCACATCCTCCGGAACGGCGTCCACTTTGCCGACTACATCCGGCGGGTCGACGTGCCGGAATCGAAGTTCGCCTTCCGGGCGCGCGGCCAGCAGATCCGGTATGCCTCGATCCGGCCCGAGCGGACAGAGAAAATCGGGAAGATCGAGCTCCTCAAGGGGAACGATCCGACCAGCCCGATCTTCCTGGGGATCACTGTAGAAGGTCTCGGAAAGTGAGGCTCCGCCGGACCTTGAGACGCTTCCTGGCAACTGTCTGGTGATTCCGGAATTCCGATCGGCATCGGCTCCATTTGTGTCGATCCCGGACCGGGCCGATCGACGTACCGGTAGAATGCGATCGCTGTCTGATCGCATGCGGCGCACTGCCGCCCACTGAAGCCGCCGCCAGGAGAGAACCGATGTCCGCACCAGAACCCGCCGCCACGCCGTCCCTGGTCCCTTCGCAGTCCAGATGGCTCACCTGGGTCGGGCGGATGCTGTCCGCCCTGATTATCTTCCCGTTCGGGATGAGCGCGTTCTTCAAGTTCAATCCGCCCCCCGAGATCGTGGAGAACTTTGTGAAGATGGGGTTCACCGCCGAGCAGATGCGGATGATCGGGGTCGTCGAGGTGGCGTGCCTCGTCGTCTACCTGATCCCGCAAACGGCGGTCCTCGGGGCGATCCTGCTCACGGGTTATCTCGGCGGGGCAACCGAAGTCCACGTCCACCAGAAGGAGTCGTTCGCCCCTCCGGTGATCATCGGCGTGATCGTGTGGCTCGGGATCTTCCTCCGCGATCCGCGGGTCCGGGCGCTGATCCCGTTCCGAAAGCTCTGAGAACGTCCCTCCCGCGCTCCGCAGCCGGGAGAGGGGGTAGGCGAACGCCGCCTCCCCTCTAGAATGTCCGGCGGACTCCTGAGGAGGGATGATGTCGGAGCTTGCGGGACGGACGGCGATTGTCACCGGCGGCGCGGTCCGGATCGGACGCGGGATTGCCGCAGGACTGGCCCGTGCCGGCGCGCGGGTCCTCGTGCATTACGGCCGCTCCCGCGATGAGGCGGCCGCGCTCGTGAAAGAACTCCGTGCTGAAGGGCATGCGGCCGCGAGCGTCCAGGCGGACCTCGCCGAGCCGATGACCGCCGTGAAGACGATCTTTGGCGCGGCCGCGCGGGAGTTCGGCGCAGTCGACGTTCTCGTCAACTCGGCTGCGATCTTCGAAGCGGGGACGCTCGAAAATACGAGCGAAGAGAACTGGGACCGGCATCAGGCGATCAACCTCAAGGCGCCGTTCTTCCTCGCGCAGGCCTTCGCGCGGCAGCTGCCGGCGGACCGCGCGGGGAACATCCTCAACATCATCGACTGGCGGGGGACACACCCCGTGCCGGGGCATGCGGCCTACACCGCCGCCAAGGCGGGGCTCGCCGCGCTGACGCAGCTGCTGGCCCAGGAGGTCGGAGCGCGGATCCGCGTCAACGGGATCGCCCCGGGAGCGATCCTTCCTCCGCCGGGCTGGGACCGCCCGCGGTTCGAAACCCTGGCCGCGGGAATTCCCGTGGCCCGCGTCGGAAATGTCGGGAACATCGTGGACGCCGCCCGCTTTCTCCTGTGCAATGACTTCCTCAACGGGGAAATCCTGCACGTCACGGGAGGGCAGGAGCTGATGGTGGGACACGACGTCTGACGGTCACTCTCCGCCGCGTCCCCACGGAACGAGTCATGCCGGACTGCATCGAGATCGAAGACCTGCTGCTGCGGACCTACATCGGGATCAACCCCGAGGAGCAGGCGAACCTGCAGGACGTGGTCCTGACGATCGGCCTCGTGTGCGACCTGCGGGAGGCGGGCCGGTCGGACGACATCGACAAGACCGTCAATTACCGGACGCTGACAAAGGCCGTGATCCGGCACGTCGAGGAGCACCGCTTCCAGCTCGTCGAGGGCCTCGCCGAACAGGTCGCGCGGCTCTGCCTCGCGCACGACCACCGGGTCGAGCGAGTGCGGGTCCAGGTCCGGAAGCCGGGGGCCTTGAGGTTTGCGAGGTCCGTCGGCGTGACGATCGAGCGGAGCCGGGGCGATGTCTGACGCGGCCGGCGCGGCGCCGGTCCGCTGCGTCGTGGCGCTCGGGTCGAACATCGAGCCCGCACGCTATCTGCCTCAGGCGGTCCGGGAGCTTGCCCGGCTTGGAACGGTGCTGCGGGTGTCGAGTGTCTGGCAATCGGCTCCCGTCGGATTCACGGCTCAGGCCGATTTCTGTAACGGGGCGGTCCTCCTCGAAACGCGCCTCGCGCCGCGGCCTCTCAAGGCGGAGCTGAGGAAGATCGAAGATGGGCTCGGGCGCGTTCGCGATCCTGCCAACAAGAATGCCCCACGGACGATCGACCTCGACATCGCGGTCTATGGCGATCTCGTTTGTCAGGAAGAAGGTCTGACGCTCCCCGACCCCGATCTCTTCCGCCGGGACTTCCTGGCGTTCCCGGCCGCCGAAGTCGCGCCGGATATGCCGTGCCCCGGGACACCGGAGACACTCGCAGCGATCGCGGCCCGCTTTCCCGATGCGCGAGAGACGCTGCGAGTCCGCGCCGACATTCCGCTTTCGTTCTGAAAACAGGGCAGGCCTTCGGGCCGCATCACTTCTCGGGAATCCGGCCGGAGCGGTAGGCCTCCCGCCGCGCCTCGATCTCCGCGGCGAGCCTGGTTCGACGCCCCTCCTGCGCGATGCGAACCGCTTCGTCCGCCAGCTTGGCCGCCTCTTCGAACCGGCCCATCCCGGCTGCCGCGCGGGCCTCGACATCCAGAATCTCCGGCGAGGCGGTGTCGAACAGCGCGGCGATCGTCCTGAGAAGCCAGAGCCCTTCTTCCAGCTGCGAAGGAGAGGCCTGCGGAGCGTAGATCATCTCTCTCGCCGCGAGGAATGCGTTGTTGGGCCACTTCGAATCCCGATACGTGACCGCCCTGGCTTCGCGCTGCGCCCGGGTCCGGTCGCCGGAGGCGAGGAGCGCCGTGGCGTAGCGGCTCCGCATCCGGTGGTCGTCCGGAGCGAGCTCGAGCGCCGCGGCAAACGCCCCTGCGGCGGCGTCCCAGTCGCGGAGGGCGACATGGGCATTCGCCAGGTTGCCGTGCACGGCGGGACTGCCGGGCTGTTCGTCGCGGAGCTGCCGCAGGTACGGCAGCGCCTCGGCCGCCCCTCCGGCCCGCAGGAGCCGGACCGCCAGCTCGCTCCGCAGGGGGACGCTCTCCGACAGGGCGAGCCCCTCGGCAAACGCCTTCCGCGCGGCGGCGAGTTCGCCCCGGCGGGCTTCCCCTTTGCCGAGGATCAGCCGGCAGCGGGCCCGGGTTTCGATCAGGTCGGGGGTCGACATCGCGAGGGTCTCCCGTGCGACCTGTTCCGCTTCATCCCACTGCTCCGCCCCGTCGAGGGCGGCGGCCAGTCCCCCCCGGCTCTCGGCCGCCTCGGGGTCGTAGCGGCAGGCTTCGCGGAATGCCGGGACCGCTTCGGCGTAGCGCCCCTCCTTGAGCTCGAGCGTCGCGAGGTTCCACCAGTTGAAGTCCCCCGGCGCGACGCGGGTCGCCTGCTGCCACAGGACGCTGCTGTTCTGCCAGCTGCTTCCCTGACGGAAACTCAGAACCGCCAGCGGGAGGACGACCGCCGCGAGCAGGACCCCTTGCGCGGGTCGCGTCAGCCGGTGGCCGAGGAGGCCCCACAGGGTTGTCCCGAGCGCGACGACGAGCGGGATGCTCGGGAGGTAGGTGTAGCGGTCGGCGTGAGCCTGTCCCCCGACCTGCACGAGGCCGATGACCGGGACCAGCATTCCGAGATAAGAGAGCCATCCGACGAGGACCGTCGGCCAGCGGCGGCAGAGGGCGATCGCTCCCCCGGTCAGGCTCAAGAGCAGGACGATCGCGACGAGCGGCTGCCAGAGGGGGCGGGGATCGGGGATCGGGTAGAAGACGGAGAGCCGGGTCGGCCAGAGGGTCTGGCCGATGTAGACCACGTAGGCCCAGAGGGCCCCTGCGATCCGTGCGGGGAAGCTCAGCTCCTCGAGGTTCCGGACCGCTCCCCCTTCCCGCTGGGCGAGGAACGTCAGGACGCAGGTCCCCGCCACGAGGATCCAGAGCAGCCATTTTTCGAGGATGAGCCCGAGGACCGCGCGGGACGATGTCCAGCGGCGGTAGGGGCGCCAGTCGAGCAGCAGCATCACGCACGGGAGCGTGACCGCCATCCCCTTCGCCATCAGGCTCAGCGCGAGACAAGCCGCGACGATCGCCATCCGGCCCCAGCCCGGGCGTCGGGCGTAGGCGTCGTAACGATCGAGCGCCAGGAGGGCGAAGGTGGCGCTGAGCAGGTCTTTCCGTTCGGAGATCCAGGCGACCGATTCCCACCGGAGCGGGTGGATCGCGAACAGGAGCGCGGCGGCGAACGCTTCCGCGGGACGGCCGGTGAGCCGGCGGAGGAGCTGCCAGCAGAGGAGCGTGTTGACGAGGTGGAGGGCGATGTTGGTCCCGTGGTGCCCCGCCGGCCCCGCGCCCCACAGCGCGACATCGAGCTGCCACGACCACCAGGTCAGCGGGTGCCAGTTCGCGTAGTAGAAGGTGGTCAGGCCCCAGCGGAGGTTCTCGAGCGTTGGTCCCCCCGAGACGTGGTCGTGAAGCCGGATGTACTGCGGGTCGTCGAGGTTCACCTCTTCGAACGTCACCGCCCGCCCGAAAAGCAGGAGCACGGCGGCGATCAGGATTCCCGCGAACGCGAGATCGCGCCAGCCGAACGGCGGAACCGAAGCCGGCGCGGGGTCCATCCCGGCCGGAGGGGGCTCCGCGGACGACACCGGTGGCGGCGCGGCGCCGGGGAGGGGATCAGAAGTACGGGATCGCTGCCCCATCGGACCGGCGAAGCCTTCGTTTCAAAACGGACGAAAACCTGTTGACACTGCGCCGCCCCGCCGGCATCATAACTAAACTATTAGTTTAGTCTGACTCAGAGGGGACGCGTGATGGCGGACGTCAGCCCCAGCGAGCGTGAGCTCGACATCCTCAAGGTCCTGTGGGAGCTGGGGGAGTCGAAGGTCCGCGACGTGCATGAGGCCCTCTGCCGGCAACACGAGACCGCCTTCACGACGGTCCAGACGCTGCTGCGAATCATGGCAGACAAGGGGCTGGTGAAACAGCGGATCGAGGGCCGGACGCTGTACTACGCCCCGGCCCACACCCGCGAGCAGGTCAGCTCACGGTTCCTGACCCGGGTCTTCGACGGGGCCCTCGACAAGCTGGTGCTGAACATGCTGCGGGCCGAGGACCTCTCGGCCGACGAGATGCGGGACCTGGAGCGACTCATCGCCAAGGCCCGCCGCGAGAAAGAGAAACCCGGGGAAACCGGAGGCTGACTGGCCACGGAATTCGGCGGAATCATCCCCGCATTCCGCTGGGGAGAGCGTACATCCATCGCCTTGCGGCGCGTCCTGCTGCGCCGACCGGCGATTCACGGGAGTCGAACATGTCTTCGTCGCAATCGCTCGTGGTGACGTGGATCGAATGGGCCGCTGCCGGTGCGGTGCTGCTGCTTGCGGCGCGGATCGCGCTCGGCCGGGTCCGCCAGCCGGCGGACCGGATCATGCTGATCCTGATGACGTTCGGGACCGCGGCGGTCATCCCGGTGATGGTCGCGCTCGCTCCGCTCCCGACCTGGCGGCTGGGTCTGGTCGCCGCGCCGGTGGCGGCTCCCGCCCCCACTCTGTCCACGCCCGCGATCCGGGCGATCGACGCCACACCGGAACAGGTTCTAGGGCCGGTCCTTCTCACCCCGTCTCCGCATATCGTCATCGAAACGCGGGAAGCAATGGAGCCCCCCGCCACGGCAGCGGCTGTCTCGGCGGAAAAACCTGTCGCGCGACCGGCGATCGACTGGTGGCGCGTCGCGGCCCTGTCGCTGATCGGCGTTCAGGCGGTGGCGTCGCTGTTCCTTGCGGGGGAGTGGCTGATCGGGATCGTGGGACTGCGGCGGCTGGTGGCGGATTCCTCGCCGGTCGCGGCAGAGATCGCCGCGGTCTGGGAGAGCGTCGCCGGCGCGCGGGGCCGCGGCGTCCGACTCCGCGTCTGTGACGAGGTCGAGACGCCGCTGACCTTCGGATGGATCAACCCGACCGTGCTGTTGCCCGGGACCGTCGCCGATGGGGATGCCGGGACGCTCCGGTTCTGCCTTGCTCATGAGTGGTCCCACCTCGACCGCCGCGACCTCTTCGCCTGGGGCTTCGCGGGGCTGTGCGAGTTCGTCCTCTGGTTCCAGCCTCTCTACTGGATCCTCCGCCGGGAACTGCGGATCTGTCAGGACATCCTCGCCGACGACCGGGCCGCCTCGGTCGGCGGCGATTCGATCGAATACTCGGAGCTCCTCGTCCGGTTCGCCCGCGGACGGATGCCCCGCCCGGTCGCCGGCGCGATGGCGTTCCTCGACCGCCCGAGCCAGCTCGCCCGGCGCGTCCGGACGCTGCTCGCCCCGGGGCTCTCGCTGCGGGCCCGGGCCGGGGCGGCGTTCTGTCTCCTCGCCGGGATCGGCGTGCTGACGGGGGCGTTTCTGCTGAGCGCAGTCCGGATGTCCGCGGTCCAGGCGGCCGAAGAGAAGGCCGTCGTGGACGCGAAGCCCGAGACACCGCCCGCTCCCGCGACACCCGCCGCCGAGGCGCCGAAGGTCGCTGAGAAACCGGTCGACAAGCCGGCGCAGGAGGAAAGGAAGACCAAGGAGGAGACGCTGCACTACGGCGGGAGCGTCGTCGACAAGCAGACCGGCAAGGGGATCGCGGGCGCCACAGTCGTCGTCCGTCGCTCCAAGCTCACCGCGCAGGAGAACACGATTCTCGAGGAGTCGAAGCATGTGACGGGCGCCGACGGGAAATTCACGTTCGTGATTCCCCCCGAGCAGGTCGCGGTCTCGGCCCTGTACATCGAGCTCGACGTCGACCATCCCGACTACGCCGCTCGCAAGGGGTTCGGCTACGCCCTCTCGATGATCCGCAAGAACGAGCCGCTTGGGGAAAGACCGTTCTTCGACAAGACCGAACTCGATCCCTCCGATCCGGTGACGGGGATCGTCGTCGACCCCGACGGCAAGCCGCTCAAGGGGGTGAAGCTGCAGGGGTACTCGAAGTCGAGTGCCACCGACTTTCGGGACTACGGGTCGTTCACGGAGACCAGGACCGATGCCGACGGAAAATTCCGGCTGCCGCTCGTCAAAGGGGGCGTGGGCGTGATGTGGGTCCTGCCGAAGGACTTCGCCAGTACGTCCCGCGCGATCGACAAGCAGCGGGGGGACCTCGGGACGATCACGCTCCGGCCCGGGGTGCGGGTCAGCGGCCGCGTGCTCAATGTCGCCGGCGAACCGATCGAGGGGATTCCGGTCAACATCGACTACTCGGGTGAGGGGAACGAGACCGTCAACAATCTGCCGGTCGCCAGCTCGATCAGCCGGAGCGCTCTCTCGGACAAGGAGGGACGGTTCACGTTCGACCCCCTTCCGAGCGGTTCCTACCGGGTCATTCCGGACGAGCATCGCCGCGACCCGATCGACCGCGACCGGACCAAGTACAAGATCCCGGGGGTGTTCCTCCCGCTGACGGTGAAGATCCAGGAGGGGACCGCCGCGGCCCCGATCGAGGTCCAGGCGACGCCGCATGTCGTCGTCCGGGCGCAGATCTACGACAGCCAGGGGAAGAAGACCCGCGGTCACGAGTTCTTCCTGTTCGGCCAGCTCGACGGCGAGAGCTGGTTCGGGCAGGGGCGGCCCGACTCCGAGGGTACGATCGAGGCCCAGGTTCCGCATGGCCTGCAGAACGTCCGGATCCAGCTGATGACGAACGAGCATGGGGCCCTGCGGTTCCGTCGCGGGCCGGGGCAGAAGCTCGAAAGCGACAAGGAGGACATCAGCCTGGGGACCCTCAACGACGACGTCGAGGGATTCGAGATCATCAAGTACAAGGCCCCGATCGTGATCGTGAAAGCGGTCGACGAACAGGGGACCCTCATTGCCAAGTACGGCGTCACCGCCGCTTACCCCTGGGGAACGCAGCGGTACATCCTCGAAGGGGAACTGCGGTCGGACCTGTCGTTCGAGAAACAGAACGACGGACGGTACCGGACGTCGCAGATGCTTCCCGATGAAGACGTGAAGTTCACCGTGACCGCGAAGGGGTACGAGACCGCCAGCGAGACGGTCCGGCTTCCGGAAGGGGAGACGAAGGAGCTGGTCGTGACGCTCAAGAAGGCCAAGGAAGAGCCGAAGACGGGAACGGACGGCAAGCCGGCCGATGCCAAGGCGGCCGAGCCGAAAGCGGAGTAATCCGATGCCAGCTCGATCCCTTTGTCCGGCGGCGGTCCTCGCTCTGACGCTCCAGGCATTCCTGCCGACCGCAGGGGCGGACGAACCGATGCGGAACGTCGCCACCGACCGATCAGCCACGATCCCGAACGTCGACTTCGAGCGTCACATCGAACCGATCCTCGGGCGGCTCGGCTGCCGCGCCGGGGCGTGCCACGGCTCGTTCGACGGCAAAGGGGGTTTTCGGCTGAGTCTCTTCGGTGGCTCACCCACCAAGGACTTCGCGGCAATGGCGGGGGACCCGGCGACCCGGCGGATCGTGCGGGAGACGCCCGCGGACAGCCTGGTCCTGGCGAAGCCGTCGGGCCGGATCGAGCATGAAGGGGGGCTGCGGCTCCCGGCAGACTCGTTCGAGTACGACCTGCTCCGCCGCTGGATCGCCGCCGGGGCCAAGTTCACTCCCGGACGGGGTGAAGTCCGCCAACTCCGGTTCGAGACCGGCGCTGCCCGGACGTTCGCGCCGGGAGAGTCCGTCCTGCTGAAGGTGATCGCGACGTTCGCCGACGGCGAGACGGAAGATGTGACCCGGTTCAGCGAGTTCCACAGCCGCGGCGAAGCGGTCGCGTCGGTCGACGCCGCGGGACATCTGACGGCCGCCGGGCGTGGGGGGACTTCGGTGACCGCATCCTATGCGGGGCGGTCGGCGCACCTGGCGGTGAACGTCCCCTGGCCGAAGTCGGAAGCGGCCCCCGCGCGACTCGCGCCGGCGAACCGGATCGATCTCGAGATCGACCGCCGGCTCGACGAGCTCGGACTCCCCGCCAGCCCTCCCGCCTCCGATACGGAGTTCCTGCGGCGGGCGACGCTCGATGTGCTCGGGTCGCTTCCGACGCCGGACGAGGTGCGAGCGTTCCTCGCGGACTCGAGTCCTGCGAAGCGCGAGGCGGCGATCGACCGGCTGCTCGCGCATCCCCGGCGGGCGATCGTCTGGGCGTCGAAGATGTGCGACGTGACCGGCTGCAACGTCGACACGATGGAACAGCCCATCGAGCTCCGCGCGAAGCGGGCCTACATGTGGCACGACTGGTTCCGGCAGCGGTTCGCCGAGAACGTCCCCTACGACGAGATCGTCCGCGGCGTCCTGTGCGGAACGAGCCGGGGGGGCGAGCCGATCACCGGCTGGCTCGACGGCGAAGCGGCTCGGCAGCGCGCCGCCGACACGACGTTCGAGACCGACTACGCCGATCGCCCGTCGCTCGACCTCTACTGGCGGCGGATGCGTCCCGGCGGCCCCTTTCCGGTCGAGGACCACGCCGAGCTCGCGGCCTCCGCCTTCCTCGGTCTCCGGCTTCACTGCTGCCGCTGCCACCACCACCCCTACGATCGCTGGTCGCAGCGCGATTTCGCCGGGTTCGCCCGAACCTTCGCCCGCGTCCAGTTCGGGAGCTCGACCGAGCTGCGGACCGAGATGGCGCGGCAGCTCGAAAGCCGCCGGCAGACGCGGGGGACCGGCCAGGAGACCAAGCCCGCTCCGCCGCTCGTCCGGGTCCAGGAGGTGTTTGTCGCCGCGCTGCCCCGGCCTCTCATCGATGCCGCCGCCGAAGGGGACGCGCTGCCGCAGGCCCCCGGGGGACCGCTCCTCAGCAGCGCAAGCGACCCGCGGGACGACCTGATGCAGTGGCTCGTCCGCCCCGACAATCCGTTCTTTGCCCGGAGCTTCGTGAACCGGGTCTGGGCCAAGTACTTCGGCATGGGGCTCGTCGAGCCGGTCGACGATTTTTCGCCACTCAACGCCCCGACCCATCCGGAACTGCTCGACTGGCTGGCGGAGGAGTTCATCCGATCGGGGTTCGACGTCGCCCGGCTCGAGCGGCTGATTCTTTCGTCGAATGCCTATCAGCGCTCATCTGCTCCGGTCGAGACGAGCGCCAGCGACACCGTCTGGCTCGCGCGGGCTCCGGTCCGCTCGCTCCCCGCGGAGACGCTGCTCGATGCACTCAACGGGGCCCTCGAGACGACCGAGGCGTTCGGAAAGGATGTCCCGCCCGGGAGCACGGCTCACGAGGTCGGTCCGAGCCGGCTGAGCGATCCGGGGAGCCAGTCGCTCCTGCAGCTCCTCGGTCGGGGAGACCGGCGGTCGCTCTGCGATTGCGACCGGGAGAACGGACCGTCGGTCCGCCGGTCGATCTACCTCCTGAGCGACCCGCGGGTCGTCACGAAGATCCGCGAAGGACGGCTCGCCCGGCTCCTCCGCGAGAACCGGACCGACACGGAGATCCTCGACGAGTTTTCGCTCGCTCTCCTGTCGCGGCCAATCGATCCGGAGGACCGGACGTTCCTGCTCGCCGAACTCGCTGCGGCCACCGATCGCCGCGACGGACTCGTCGACATCGTCTGGGCTCTCCTCAACACCCGAGAGTTTTCCACAAACCACTGACCAGCCAGGGCTGCGCCCTGGACCCAGGTTGCCGTAGGAGCGACGGGTTGCGCTAAGTTCGCTTTGCCGGCTGATCGGTTTCACAACGCGATCGAGTTCCCTTGAGGTTCTGACGATGTCCCGATCTGTCACCTCGCCCCTTGGCGTTCTTTCCTCCCGCCGCAGTTTCCTGCGTGTCGGCGCGGCCGGGCTTGCCGGTCTGACGCTCGATGCCGCGCTTCGCGCCGAAGAGAAGGAGGCGGGGACCGCTGCCGCGCCTTCCGCGCGGAATGTCATCCTCCTGTTCCTGACGGGGGGCCCGGCGACGATCGACATGTGGGACATGAAGCCGGAGGCGGGCGAGACGATCCGGGGAGAGTTCCGGCCGATCGAGACCGCCGTCCCCGGAGTCCGGATCTGCGAGCACATGCCCCGGCTCGCCAAGGCGCTCCCGCTGGCGACGCTGGTCCGGTCGGTGACTCACACCATCGCCGAGCACGACCAGGGACAGCGGTACCTCATGAGCGGGAACGCCCCCTCGCCTGCCGCCGAGAACCCGTCCCTCGGGGCGCTCGCCAGCCATCTCCTGCGGAGCCGCGGCGGCGTCCCGGCGTACGCCACGCTCGGCGACGTTCCAGCAGCGACCTCGGGCGAGCTCGGGGCGGCGTTCAATCCGTTCGCGATCCCCTCCATCGCCCGCACTGCGGACGAGCAGCAGGGGGAACGGATCGGACTCCCCGACGGGTTTTCGCGAGACGATTTTTCAAGGCGGCTCCGGATCCGGGACCGGCTCGACCAACGGCTCGCAGGAAGTTCCCCCCAGGACTTGCCGGCGGAACTCGACAGGTTTCACGCCGAGGCGGTGGAGATCCTGCACTCCGACAAGATCCACCGGGCGCTCCAGGTGGCCGAGGAGCCGGCGTCCGTCCGGGAGTCGTACGGCGAGACGGGCCTCGGCCGCCAGACCCTCGCCGCGCGGCGGCTCGTCGAAGCCGGAGCGCGGTTCGTGACGATCGGCTTCGGGGACTGGGACACGCACGCCAACAACTTTTCGAGGCTTCAGCAGTCCCTGCTGCCGGAACTCGATCGGGCCCTGGCGGGGCTCCTGATGGACCTCGAGGATCGCGGCCTGCTGCGGGAGACAATCGTCTACTGCACGGGGGAGTTCGGCCGGACCCCCGCCGTCAACGGGAACGCCGGCCGCGACCACTGGGCCCGGACGATGACCTCCCTCGTCGCGGGCGGCGGCCTGCGGCGCGGCCATGTGCATGGCGCCACGGATGGAGAGGGATTCGCACCCGTCGACGGGAAATGCTCTCCAGACGACCTCAGCGCGACTCTCTTCCGGCAGCTCGGCTTCCCGCCGACCCAGACAGTCACGACCCGCGCCGGCCGCCCAGTCCCCCTGTTCCGCAGAGGCACTCCGATCGACGCTCTCCGGGTCTGAGACCAGGGTCCATCGCTTCCTCGAGGTGAGGAATCTCTACCTCGCGCCCTCTCTCTCGCGCCGGATCGATGAGCAGCGAGGTTGCGCGGGTCCGCAGTGTTGGCGACAATTTCGCCCGGCGCGGCGGAAATCTGCCCGAATGTGAAAGCCCCGCAGTCCGCCGGGTCGCAATGGGGCCGGTCTCGCCCATCGCCTCTCTCCCGGGGAGCGACGAAACCGTTGTCCGCCGCAGGATCGGAAGGGTCGGCCGGTGAGTTCGGTTTCCCGGCGATCTCCCCTCGTCCCTTCGCCCATTATCTCGTAGAGTTTCTCCCAGTGGGCGTGCTTATCGTTTGGCCATGACCGGGCATTCGCGGGTCTCTTGACCGTTCTCCGGAGCGGCGAAGCGGCCTCGTCGTGGTCGGCTCTGCCGTGGAGCCAGGGCAGCGCTCACATCCCTGGGTCCGCCACTGCGCCGTTTCGCGGACGCGATTCAGGTTCCCTGCCGACACCATGCGTGACGTCTTCGTTGCCCGTCAGCCGATCTTCGACCGGAACCAGAACATCCGGGCCTACGAGGTCCTGTTCCGGAACAGCGCCGAGAACCGCGCCATCATCACGGACGGCGACCGGGCGACCTCGGAGCTCCTGTTCAACGCCTTCGTGACGATCGGGCTCGACCGGATCGTCGGCGACAACGCCGCGTTCATCAATCTGACCCGCGACTTCCTCATCGGCCGCCGCCCGCTGCCCGCCTCTTCCGACCGGCTCGTCCTCGAGATCCTCGAGGACATCACGATTGACGACGAGCTCGTGGCGGGTGTCCGTAACCTCGTCGACCAGGGGTACACGCTGGCGCTCGACGACGTAGTCTTCGAAGAGCGGCTCGCCCCCCTCGTCGAGATGGCCCGGATCATCAAGGTCAATCTGCCGAGCGTCCCGCAGTCCGAGTGGAAGGATCAGGTCCGGCGGTTCCGGTCGGTCTCCCGCGCGGAGATCCTGGCCGAGAAGGTCGAAACCCAGGCGGAGTTCGACCTGGGGCGGGAGGCGGGGTTCGACCTGTTTCAGGGGTACTTCTTCTCGCGGCCGCAGATGCTGACGAGCCGCGAGCTGCCGAGCAGCCAGCTCTCGATCCTGCGGCTGATCTCGGAGCTGAACCGGCCGGACGTCACGATCCAGGACCTGGAGCGAATTCTCAAGATCGACGCCGACCTGAGCTTCAAGCTGCTGCGGTTCATCAACTCGGCCCGGTGCGGAGTGCCGCGGCGGGTGGAATCGCTGCATCAGGCGATCAACTTCCTGGGGATCCGGGGGGTGCGGTCGCTGACGCTGATGGTCTCGACGTCGAGTCTGTCGTGCGACCGGCCGGAGACGCTCAAGAACGCGATCCTGCGGGCGATCCTGTGCGAGAAGCTGGGGCGGCTCGTTTCCGGCTGCGACCCGAACGCCTGTTACACGGCGGGGCTGGTCTCGGCGCTCGACGCGGTGCTCGAGGTGTCGCTGGAGGAGATCCTGAAGCTGTTGCCACTGTCGGACGTGATCCAGAACGCGGTGACGACGCGGGGGGGGACGCTGGGGGAGATCGTGCGGTGTGCCGAGGCGCATGAGTCGGTCGAGGGCCCCCATTTCTCAACGCTGCCGCTGACCGGCGAGCAGACGCGAACGGCGTTCTTCGAAGCGATCAGCGACATGCAGACGATCTTCGCCTGACCCGCTTCCAGGGGCGGAGCTACTGGCCGCCGGAGACGCTTTCACCAGGGAACCGCTCACTCTCTGACCGGGCGTCCCATCCAGGCCTCCGCAGACCCACTCCCCGGAACCAGTCTCACATTCCGCAACAGCTTCCCTCTGGGCCACTTCGGACTCATGTGCAAGTCCCGATGTGTCGGGTCGCACGGAACGAAGCGGGCAAGCTTTCTTTGTCCCACGCCCCAGATGAAGATGGGAGGAGAATCAGAATTGTAGGAGCAGGTTCGGGATGATGTCCCCGTCGTTGGAGAACGGAGCGGCGAAGATCGAGGCGATTGCGCGCAATGCGCTCTATATCCGCGAGGACCGCCGCGAGGAATGGCTCCGATCGGAGTGCGGTTCGGACGACGGGCTGCTCAAGCAGGTCCATGCGCTCCTGACCGAGAGGGCCAACGAGACGACCGCCTCGATCGACGGGACGTCTCACGACGATGCGCGGGGCGAGGACTCGGTCGCCCGGCGGGCGGGGTTCGTCGAGCGGCTGCAGGCCCTGGGACTGCTCTCCGAGAAAGAGTATTCGGATCTCTCGAGCGAGTCGGACGAGGAAGGGAGTTCGGCCCGCGAGCTGGCGTCGAAGCTGATTTCGGATGGCCGGCTGACGGAGTTCCAGGCGACGGCGATTCTCTCCGGCGGGCGAGAGCTTCGGATCGACCGGTACCTGATCGTCGACGAGCTCGGGACCGGGGGGATGGGGACGGTCTTCAAGGCCCTGCACCGCCCGATGCGGCGGCTCGTGGCCCTCAAGATCATCGCCCCGCATCTGCTGGCTTCGCCCGCCCGGATCCAGCGGTTCCAGCGGGAAGCGCGGGTCGTGGCGAACCTCGACCATCCGAACATCGTCCGGGCGTACGACGCCGACCAGTGGCGCGGCGTCGACTACCTCGCCATGGAGTATGTCCGGGGCGAAGACCTGGCGAGCCTCGTCCGCCGCGCGGGAACACCCTCGGTCGAGCAGGCGACGGAGTATGTCCGTCAGGCGGCGCTCGGGCTGCAGCATGCTCACGAGGCGGGTGTCGTCCACCGGGACGTGAAGCCGAGCAATCTGGTGCTGAGTTCCGACGGGATCGTGAAGGTGCTTGACCTCGGCCTCGCCAGCACCATCGAGGGGGCGAGCGGCGACCCGGGAGAAGTGGCGGATGAAGCGGCCGAGCGGCTTCCCGCGGCGGGGCTGACGACCGCGGGGGCGGTGCTGGGGACGCGGGCCTACATTTCGCCGGAGCAGCTGCGGGACGCCGTCACGGCCGATGCCCGGTCCGACATCTTCAGCCTCGGCTGCACGTATTACTTCCTGCTGCACGGGCATGTCCCGAAGCGGCTCGTCCCGATCGACGATCCGTCCGGAGCGGGCGGCGAGGCCGTGAGCGAATCACCATTCGGATTCCTGCGAGGCGATCTGCCGCCGCCGGTCCGCGAGATTCTCTCGCGGATGATCCGGACGGAGCCGGCCGAGCGGTTCCGCTCGATGGCGGAGGTGGTCGAAGCGATCGAGGAATGGCAACGGTCCGGGAAGCCTGCGGGCCGTTCGGGTTCCGCTTCGCCTCCCGCCAAGGCAGGCTGGGCCCGGTCGCGGGTCGGAGTGATCTGCCTCGCGGCGGCGGCGCTCGCTCTCTTGCTGGTCGAAAACTTCGTGCTGATGAGGAAGTGGGCGCTCCCCACCGCGCAGGTTGACGCGCCGCAGGTTTCGACGCCGCCGGAGGACCCGGAACCCGCGAAACCGCGGGCCATCGGACTCAAGGCGGCGGAGCGGATGACCAGCGGCACCTGGGAGTGGTCGCCTCCCGAGACCCTGGGACCGGAGATCAATCAGTCGGTCGGCCACGCAACCCCCGTGCTGACGAAGGATGAACGCCATCTCTGGTTCCTGCGGAGCGGGAACCGGAACAAGAACGGCGTCGACGGCATCTTCATGGCGTCGCGGATGACCCGGAACTCCGAGTTCCGGGACCCGCAGCCGGTCGCGATCGAGCTGCCGCAGAACATGTACCCCCGGGAGATCTGCGTCTCCCGCGACGAACTCGATTTCGTGGCGGCGGTCCGTTACTCGGCCCTGCAGACGATCCTCGTCGAGGCGATCCGCGACACGTCCGATGCCCCATGGGGGAAGGCGGTCCCGATCTTTGCGGAGCCCCTCGCGGCAGGATCGCCGGTTCTGTCGGCGGACGGCACCGAGCTTTATTTCGCCAGTCCGACGATGCCGAGAGCGGGAGACATCCTTGTCTCGACCCGGACCGCGCCCGGGGAACCCTGGTCGCCGCCGACCGCCATCCGGGGGGCGGTCAACACCGGGGCGACGGAACGGCCGAGCTGGCTTTCGGAGGACGGTCTGCTGCTGCTGCTGCAGTCCGACCGGGGAGGACGGCCGCTCATCCTGCAGCAGTACATGTCGACCCGGCCGACCCGGGACTCCGAATGGGGAGAACCCGTTCCGGTCGGCCCGACAGGGCTCGCCACGTGCCGGGGAGCGACTCTCTCCGACGATGGATACGAACTCATCTTCGAAGGGGGCGGGTCAGGCTTCGGGGCGATCGACCTGTTCTCGAGCCGCCTGCGGCCGAGGAAGTCGCCGAAATAGGGCACCGGAGTCGGAAGGCGCGGCGTTCGGCAGCCGCGACGGTCCGGTGCCGGCTCAGAGGGGGCCGAGGATCAGATCGAGCAGCGTCTGGAGGATCCCCAGGATCACCACCGGCGCGACCGCCAGCATCAGCCAGAGGCGGATCCGGCTCGTGCGGTTCATCCGCCGGAGGAGCACCAGGGCTTCCTCGGGAGTGAGCTGTTTCTCCGGTTCGTCCATGACCTGCTCTCGAGAGCCGCGCCCGACACGAAAGCAGACCGGATCCCCCCGTCTGCGGCCCGTCTCGTCCTGAGGCGGGCGGCGCAGGATGCCGGTTCTGCCCGAACGCGTCAATTCCCTTTCGGCTTCTTCGGGGAACGAGCCTTGGGGGCCGGCGCCGATCCGGCGGTATTGAGTTCGACGGCGGCCCGGATCAGAGCCTTGAGGGCCTTCTCGTCGATCTTGTCCCCCTCGCGGAAATCGATGGCGCGGCGGACGTTCCCCTCGAGGCTCGAGTTGAAGAGGCCGGAGGGATCCGGCAGCGACGCCCCCTTGGGGAAAGTCAGCTTCACGGCCGCCTTGTAGCTCTCGCCGGTGCAGAGGATGCCGGCATGCGACCAGACCGGGACGCTCCACTTCCATTCTTCGACGACGTCGGGATCGGCCTGCCGGATCAGCCCGCGGATCCGGGCGAGCGTTTCCCCGCGCCAGTCGCCGAGCTCCTGGATCCGGCCGTCGATCAACCGGGAGGGTGAGGCGTCCCCTTTGGGATCGGCTGCGCTGCTCGTTGCTTTCTTCATCGCTGGTGTCTCCCTTTCACGAACCGCCCGTTGCCGTTTCAGGCCGGATCCGGACGCTGCCAGGCGGCGGGCAGCTGCGGAAAATGTCCCCACATCTGCCACGGCGCGTCCACGCATCCGGCGGGACGCGAACCGAGTCCCCACTCCGGTGGGTCAGGGAAGTCGTGCCAGGTGTTTCGGATCAGGATCAGATCTTCGCCGTCGAACGTCGTGACGGAGTCGATGTCCTGGCGGACGAACCACTCACGGTCGTATCCCAGAACCCCCTCGGCGGGAAAATCATGCCAGCGGACTCTGGTCCAGACGAGCGGCTTGAGGGCCCGCTCGTGGAATCCGCGTTCCTGCTCGTCCGCCACGGGGCCGCGGGCCGTCCAGGGGATCGGCTCCCATTCGGGGAGGACGTCGTCACGCCTGTAGATGCTCATCCGTCCGATCCTTCGAGCGTCAACGGAATCCGTCCAAGGGGACCGGCAGTCCGACGCCGTTTCCTCCTTCGTGAGGGCGCGCGAAGAAGCCGGACGGCGCGGAGGGGACGGAGTCGATGCAGGAGGCGGAACAACTGTGGACCAGGAGGGGAACGATGTCCGTGCCAACCGGCTGCGTCGTCCAGAAGCGACGAGGGCTGCTCTCGCCGAACGGCCGATCACAAACACTGCAGGTCGCGGGGACCGGAAGTTCGATCGGGCGTGAGAGCGGCGGGAACGGGAGCAGGTTCTTCCGATTTCCGTAGAACGCACGCGTGCTCATCCGGCTGGCGGTCAGGTTCCGGCAGCGGGTGATCTCGTACGGGAGCCAGTGCAGCGAGTACGACGTGTAGAGATCCAGATTCTGGAGCGATGACATTCGCCCGATCTCCACTGGAAGTCGCTGCAGATGGCTGCCGTAGAGACGGAACTCCTTCACCTCTGTCAGCGATCCGATCTGCGGCGGCAGGGTGAGGACCTCGATCCACGCCTCCCAGGCGATCCGGGCGGACGGCTCCAGCACCGCTTCCCCCGTCCGGGCCGCCTCCGCGATCACCTGGACAATCTGCCCCCATCCGGCCGCACGTTCGTTCTGCGGCTCGACATGCAGCTTCGGAATGAGGGGCGTCCCGCTCGTCTTCCTCACGACGAGACAAGCGCAGTGATCGCGGCGGGTGATCCGCCTCAAGGCCGCGTCGGTGACATCGCCCAGGTGAAAAACTTGCGGCGGCGGGTGTGGTTCGTCGGACATGGTCGCTCCGAATGCCGAGAATCGTCCTCCACAGCAGACACACGGGACGACAAAGCGTTCACATCTTCTCACCGGGCAGTTCGCTCGCCTGTTTCACCCACCTGGCAAACTGAACCTCGTCGAGCGGCTCCTCTTCGCGGATGTCGAGGTAGCGGACCTCCTTCTGCTTCGATTCTCCCGGAGGGATCGGGCGGAGCGCCGCCCCACGGAAGAAGGCGACCTTGATGTACTTCGTGAAGACGTGGATCCCGAGGAACCAGACGTTCTCCTCGACTCCGTAGAGGGGTGAGTTCCATTTGACCGCTTTGAGCACGCCGGGGACGGTCCGGGTGATGATCGCGTCCAGCCGGCGGCCGACCGCGCTCTTCCAGCCGGGCATCGCCGCGATGTAGGCCTGTACCGGGGCGTCGCCGTAACCCTTGGGGATCTGCGGGTTGCCGCCCGAGAGAAGCTTTGGCGCACTCTTCCGCGACAAGGCCTTCTTCGCGGTGGTCCCCCTGGGGGTGGCCTTGCTGGCGGCGACTTTTTTGGCAACCACCTTCTGAGTCGGAGCCGCCTTGGGAGCGGACTTCCGGGGGGGCTTGGCAACCTTCTTCGGGGTCTTGCCGGCCATCGTTGTTCACTCCGGAGCTGCGAAACGGGATCGGTTCGTCAAAGGCCTGGAGCGGCCGTCACTCGGCGGCGACCGGTGCGCCTCGCCCGATCAGCCGCCGGACAAGGTGCCCCTTCCACATCCAGAGTCCCGTGACTGCCAGGATCGGCAGGAAGACGTACCGGGTCGGACCAGCGTACTTCGGGATCTCCTCGAACGGACTGTAGACGTAACCGAAGATCGGGATGCTGAACACGATGTGGATCCAGCGGAGAATCGAACGCCGGGTTGCTGGGCTCATGATTGTCGCGAGGAACGATGAGGGGTAAGGGAAAAAGGAAGAGGCGCGTCGCGCCCCTTTTGGGAACGATTGGCACTGCCGGGGTCCGGCGGCCCTATGGCGACTCGGCCGCCTGATTCGCGACCACGGTGGCGAGCTGGCCGAGCATCCGGGCCCAGCCGTACTCGGCCCCCTTGAACGCCTGGTTGCCCCCAGGCTGGGAGAGATCGAAGCCGGCGTGTTCGAACAGGAGCCGCGTCCCGGTCCCTTCCGCTTCGAGGCGGTAGGAGACCTCCGTGTTGACGACCGGTCCCCCGACCGACCAGGAGAAGACGAGCCGCTTCGGCGGCTCGCAGGTGAGCACCTCGCACCGGACCACCAGCCCGTCGAAGTTCGCCTTGGGGTTCGGCGGGACCTGGAACGTGAACCGGTGCCCGACCGCGGGTTCGAAGTCGTTGGGGTACATCCACTCGGCCAGCGTGGCCCGGTCGGTGAGGGCCCGCCAGACCCGCTCGGGAGGTTGCGGGAAGACGACTTCCAGCCGGACGGTGTTGCTCATTCGTGCTCTTCCTTCGCCAGCAGGTTGCGGAGTCGGCCGAGGTGGTCGTCCCAGAACCGCTCATAGTGAGAGAGCCAGTCCCGCACCGGAGTCAGCCGGGCGGGAACGAGGCGATACCGCCGCTCCCGCCCATGCCGCTCTTCCGCGACGAGGCCGGCATCGAGCAGCACCCGGAGGTGCTGGGAGACCGCGGGGCGGCTCATCTCGAAGTGGGCGGCGATCGTGTTGACGGAGCGCTCGGCCCCGGTGAGGAGATCGAGAATCCGGCGGCGAGCCGGATGACTGATCGCCCCGAAGACGTCCTGTTCGAGATCGGAGGCTCTTCCCATGCGGAGACTATGCGTAAGACAATGCTTACCAGTCAAGCCCGGTCGTGTGGATTTCAGTTTCGCACTTCCATCCGCCGTCCGGGTGGTCTCGCCGAGACCCGGGCGGACTTCGCCGTCTCCGAGTCGGCCGCGCCAGAGCATCGAACCGATGACGCCTCTCAGCCGTTCGGCTCTGCAAGCGAGTCCAGGCTCAACAGCAAACCGGCCGCGAAGAGCGACGCTCCGACGAGGGCCGGGGCGAGGTGGAGCGGGTCGTTGTAGCCGATGGCGGGGTGGACGCCGATTGCGGTGGTCCAGCCCGCCAGCCCCGCGATCGCGGAGGCCTGCCACAGGGACCGTGTCATCGGGTTGCACGCCGCGCATGCCAGCAGCAGCCACCCGGCGGTCACGATTCCCCCGCCGAATCCCGCCCGATCATGCGCGATCAGCGGAATCAGCCGCGGATTGATGGCATCGAGTTCCCCCCGCGTCAGCCCGAGATACGCCAGATCGGTCTCGACGAAGACCCGCGTCATCCCGATCCCCTGAATCGTCAGCCCGCCGCCGATCATCCCCGCTGCGGCCAGCAGCAGGGCCGCGCGCCCCAGCCCCGCCGCGGACTTCCACTCGTCCGCAATGAGGAGAGCCTGAAGCGACCGCCACGAAATGGCGGCCTCTGCCGTCGTCCGCGCGGGCCGGAGATGTCGATAGGACAGCCACAGGCCGGCGCCGAAGCAGGGGAACAGCGCGAGCGTGGCAACACCGTGCCAAGTGTCGAGATACCCATACCCCAGGTAGGTCAGAAAACTGCCGAAGCCGATGATGCCGCTGACGAGGAGGGTCCACCACGCCCACCGCTCCCCCTGCCGCAGTGGGAACTCCGCCAGCCAGAGATCGAGCGTGGCGATCGCGATCAGCGAGCCGCCGAAGCTGATCCGGTCGTGGATCATGAAGTGAACGATGCGGCACTCGTTGATCCCGCACAGCTCGCGGGCGGTCATCTGGAGAAAAGCGACGTCGTGCGGCAGGAACTCCCCCGTCGACGCCTGAAAGATGGCAAATGCGCCGGCGAGGGCGAGACAGACCGCCTGCAGCTTGATGAGCGGCGTGCCGTCCCCCGCCAGTGCCGAGACGAATCCGGGCGAACGGGACTTTCCCGGGATGACGGCCATGGCAATGGAGATCCTGCGGAGAGGGCCGGGCAGTCTTTCCCCAACCGCCATCTCGCGCGGAACTTCACCGAAAAGAACGGCGCCTGCTGGCGCAAGGCGCGGCAAGAGGCGGCCTCACTGGTCATCGCCCAAGGCCAACGAGAACCGCCCCACGTTCACGAACCGACTTGTGGGGTCGGGGGGCACGCCCGACGTGCTCCCCTGCCCCATTCCGCCCTCAGTCTGCCGACGTTCCTACAGATCCCCCTTCAGTCCCAGCTCGTGGAAGCAGTGGGTGATCTTGTCCTGGTTGGCGAGGAGCCAGTCGATCTTCGGCTCGCCCCGCATCGCCTTGCCGAGCGCCTTGGCGACGGCGGCCCGCTGGGTTTCGAAGAGCTTCTCGTGGTCGACCTTCTTCTCTTTGAGCACCGCCGGGTCGAGCCAGACCGAGACGATGATCCCGAGGTCGTCCGCCTTCTCCTTGGGGATATCGCCCGCCCGGACCGCGTCGAGAACGCCGTTGGCGATTCCGGCCTGGACCGTCCCCATCAGGATGTTGGTGTACTTGTCGTGGGCGACGGTCACCTTGGAGACCATGATCGTCGTCGGGCGGACCTGGCAGTCGCAGTTCAGGATCGCGAAGACCCGCGAGTGCCCCTTGATCTGGTCGCCGAGGAGGTTCGCGATGGCGTAGCCGACCGGTCCGTCGAGCTCGCCGATGACCACTTCCGGCTCCGCTGCGAGGTAGCCCGGTCCATCTTCGATCTCGACGAGGGCTTCCCCCGTCCGCATCACGATACGGCCAGTCTTCGCGGCGGCCTTGTCCGCCTTCCGCAGGGCTTGCTTGTCGGTCAGCTGCTTCTTCGCCATGACATTCTCTCCTGGTCTGGTGACTCACCTGTGTGACCGGAGAGCTTAATGACACCCAGGGACCGCTGTCGCGTCGACCCGTGGCGATTGAGGCCAAGCCGTTAAACACCAAGACACCAAGATTTCACAAAGAACACAAAGGGAGAGGCAGACCTCTCTGAACCTTGGTGCCCTTTGTGCTTTCTTGGTGTCCTGGTGTTTAAGAATTCCGTCTTCTGATCGAAGACGGCCGGCCTACTTCAGCAGGCCCATGTTGACGAGCTTGGCCCGACACTCGTCCCGTTCGCGGGACCGGGTCAGTTCCCGCCAGCTCGGGTCCTGGGCTTCGAGGAACTCCTCGTCGCCATAGGGGAGCGTCTTGCCGCTGGCGGCTCCCTGGGCGGTCAGCCGCTGGATCACACCGAGTTCGAGCCGCGAGAGATGGGCCGAGTCGCGGCGGTAGTCGACGAACGCTTCCCAGACGGTCGGGAACAGCGGCGCGACGATCTTCTCGCCGAGGGTCGTCGCGTACTGGCGGATCTCCCACTGGGCGTGGCTGTCCATCCGCAGGGCGAGGAAGTGGAGCATGTTGTGGAGGTCGACCTTCCAGTACGCCTCCGTGTAGGTGCACAGCGGCAGATCCTTGCGGGCCTGTTCGCGGGCGACGCCGGCTTCGAGCCGCTCGTTGTAGAGGTTCTGCGCGGCGAGCTGAAAATCCTTCTCTGCAGCCGTGAGTTTTTCACCGAGGTCGTGCGGCAGGTGCGCGCCGCTCCCCTGGCGGTTCATCTCCGACTGCATCCGCCAGTCGTCCGGCTCGGTCGTCTGGACCGAGTCGATCGCGACGGAGTAGCGGGTGCTGTACTCGTTGACGTTGGCGGTCCGGTGGCGGATCCACTGCCGCCAGCAGTCCATCGGGACCCGGACGAGAATCTTGATCTCCGCCATCTCGAACGGGGTCGAGTGCCGGTGCCGCATCAGGTAGCGGATCAGGGTCCGGTCGTCGGAGACCTTCTTGGTGCCCGCCCCGTAGCTGACGCGGGCCGCCTGGACGATGGCGCTGTCGTCCCCCATGCAGTCGACGAGGCAGACGAATCCGTCGTTGAGGACCGGAAACTTCTTCCAGCGGAGGTCATCGAGCAGGGGAGCGTTGGGCATGGACTAGGTCCGCGGACAGCTGGGGAGATCGCGCCGAAATGCGCGGGGGGAGATTAGACTGGACCGGCCGGGGCTGGCCAAGCCATAGCCCCGGTCGCGATCCTGACGGGGCTACCGATCCAGGAGCGGGCACCCTGACGTCAGCCGATCCGGAGCTCCCGTGGCGTCAAAACGTCCTGCCTCACCGTCAGTTGCGCCGACGAGCCGGTCGGCCACTTCCCGGAGCATCTCCGCCGAGAACCCGGGCCACAGCCGGTGGATCGTCTTCCCGTCGAGGACGAGCGCAGTGTAGGCCGACCGTTCGGCTCCCATCCCCTTGGCAAGCGACCGGTCGCAATCGGGAACGACCGGGAACGGCGTCCGGAACCGCCGCTGCCACGCGGCCGCCTCTTCGGCCGTCCCGGCGACGATGCCGATGACCTGCGCCCGGGGCCCGACGTACGCAGCGAGCCGCTGCGTCAGTGGCTCGTACTCTTCGGAGCAGGGGCAGCCGGGGAGGATGAACAGGACCACCGCCGGCCGCGCCGGATCGAAACCGGGGATCGGCGGCAGGGGGCGGCCCGCCGCGGCATCGGCGGCGTCCGTCATCCACTGCGTCACGGGATGCCCGACGCGCGGCGGAAGGAGCACCGCGGCCAAGCCGGCCGCGACCGCGCCGGCGAGGAGCAGCCCCTGGATGATGAGGCGGGTCATGTCTCGACCTGCAGCGCGGGGCCGGGGGCCGGTTCGGCGGGGGGCGCCGTTTCCGGAGTCGCTTCCTGACCGCGGGCTGCGCCGCGGATCTGGAGGACCATCGCGGCGGTGGCGAGGCAGAGGGCTCCCGAGGTCAGGAACGCCCGCTGGTAGTCGCCGGTCCAGCTTCGGATTGCGCCGGCCCCGTAGGCCGCGGTCGCGGCGCCGATCTGGTGGGCCGCCACGATCCAGCCGAAGAAGATCGGGGCCCGGTTGCGGCCGAAGATGTCGGCGGTGAGCCGGACCGTTGGCGGGACGGTCGCGATCCAGTCGAGGCCGTAGAAGACCGCAAAGATCGTCAGCCCCCACGAGGTGTCGGCGAGACCGAACGGCAGGTAGACGAGCGACAGCCCGCGGAGGGCATAGTACCAGCTCAGCAGCACCCGGTTGTCGAACCGGTCCGACAACCACCCCGACGCGGTCGTGCCGACGAGATCGAACAGCCCCATCATGGCGAGGAGCGCCGCGGCGCGGACCTCCGGGATCCCCTGATCGACGCAAGCGGGAATCAGGTGGGTCCCGACCAGTCCGTTCGTGCTGGCGCCGCAGACGTAGAAGCTCGCCGAGAGGAGCCAGAAGTCGCGCGACCGGAACCCCTCGCGGAGCGCGCCGAGTGCTTCGGCCAGCGGATTGGCGGCGAGGGTCTGCGGAGCATCGACCGCGTCCTCCGGCGCCCCGTAGGGACGGAGGCCGAGATCGGCGGGTCGGTCACGGAGGAGGAACGCCACGAGGGGCATCACGATCAGCAGCGCCCCGGCGACGACATATGCCGCCTGCCGCCAGCCGAGCTCCTGCACGACCCACGCAAGCAGCGGCAGAAAGACAAGCTGGCCGGTCGCTGTACTGGCGGTCAGGACCCCGAGCACCAGCCCCCGCTGCGTCGAGAACCAGCGGTTGACGACCGTCGCCGCGAGGACGAGGGCGGTCATCCCGGTCCCCCCGCCGACAACCGCTCCCCACAGGAGAACCAGCTGCCACGGGGCGGACATCAGCGTCGTCAGTCCGACCCCGGTGGCGACGATCGAGAACGAAATCAGCACGGTCCGGCGGACACCCAGCCGCCCCATCAGGGCCGCGGCGAACGGCCCCATCAGGCCGTACAGAAACAGATTGAACGACACCGCCACCGAGATCGTCGCCCGGCTCCAGCCGAACTCCCGCTCGAGCGGCACGATCAGGACCCCCGGCGTCGCCCGGACCCCGGCGCTCGCGAGGAGAACCAGGAACGTCACACCGGCGACGATCCAGGCGTAATGCAGCCGACGGGGTTGGTCCATAGCTCGGTCTCGGTGGTCCGGAGGGGGTGGTCGCGCGGGCCGAGCGATTCACTCGGGCCGCGTCGCCTTTTCCCAGACACGCCACTTTAGTTGCGATTGCAATGAATTCTGGATATTATGACTGCAATCAAAGAACTGCAAGAGGGGAGCGAGTCAGGAGCCCCGGGCGGCAGGACGCCGACAGGCCGGAGAACGGCGGAAGAGAGACCGCGATGCGGGTCACCAAAGAGCAGGCGGCAAAGAACCGGGAGACGATCCTCGAGACCGCCTCGAAACTGTTCCGGGAGCGGGGGATCGACGGGGTCGGGATCGCCGAACTGGCGAAGACCTCGGGCCTGACCCATGGCTGCCTCTACGCCCACTTCGAGTCGAAGGACGCGCTCGTGGCGGAGGTCTGCGCCGACTCACTCGCCCGTTCGGTCGAGAAGTGGAACCGGCTCGCCGCGGAGCACCCGGACGATCCGCTCGGGGCGATCACGGCGAACTACCTCTCGCGGCGGCACGCCGACCGCGCCGGCGAAGGGTGCCTCCTGGTGGCCCTCTCGGCCGACGTCGCCCGCCAGGGACCGGAGACCCGCCGCATCCTGACCGACGGACTCCGGTCGCTCGTCGAGATCCTCGAACGGCACGCCGAAACCGGCTCAGCCGCGGGGGACCGGACCTGGGCCCTCAAGCAGATGGCCACCCTCGTCGGCGCCGTGACCCTGGCCCGCGCGGTCGACGACCGCAAGTTGTCCGACGGCTTCCTGACGGCGGCCGAGTCCGCGGACGCGGAAAGCTGACTGCCTCCCGCACTCGGACCCGCGAAGCGGGATTCACGCCTTCTTCGGCCGGAACGCTCGGATCCGGGCCTCGTTTGTCTCGAGGAACGGCCCTTCAAGCAGATCGATGCAGTACGGAATTGCGGGCATCACCGCGTCGAGGCACTCTCCGATCGCCTTCGGCTGCCCCGGCAGATTGACGATCAGCGCCTTGCCGCGGATCCCCGCCGTCTGCCGTGACAGGATCGCCGTCGGGACCTTTTCGAGCGACACCTTCCGCATCAGCTCGCCGAACCCCGGCATCATCTTCCCGCAGACCGCCTCGGTCGCCTCGGGGGTCACATCCCGCACCGCCGGGCCGGTCCCGCCGGTGGTCACGATCAGGCAGCACCCTTCTCGGTCCGCCAGTTCCTCGAGCGTCCGCTCGATCCCCGGCTGATCGTCAGGGATCACGCGAGCCACCGGTTCCCAGGCGGACGTCAGGACCTCACGGAAGTAGGCGTGAATCGCCGGGCCACCCCGGTCCTCATACTCCCCGCGGCTCGCGCGGTCCGAGACGGTGACGATTCCAATACGGGCTGTGGACATAAGGCCTCCTGCGGGCACGCGACCTCAGAACACGATCGATGTCAGTTGGGACCTGGGCCGTTTCTCTACTGAGAGCCTCCAGCCGACAGGCGGCTCAGTGCGCCTGCCTGCGGCTCCTCCCCCTCCCCCTCATCCTCCTCGCGCGGAATCCCCCAGCGGCTCACCTGCCAGAGCCGTCGCGACGGCAGCTCGATCGCGGTCAGCCAGCCGTACCGCCAGCAGGCGGTGTCGATGCAGATCGCGAATCCCAGATCGACGATGTCCCCGCCGGGGTGCTCCGTGTGTCCTACCACGACCGTCTTCCCCGACATGTGGGGCCGGACTTCGAGTGGATCAAACAGCGTCCAGCGGAGCTGATGATCCGGCTGCTCGGACATCGGCACGTCCGGCAGGTAGTTGGCGTGCGTGAAGAGGAACTCGTCCGTCTCGTAATACGGGACGCAGGTGTCGAGCAGTGCCCAGTGCTCCGGCGGGATCTCCTCGAGCCGTGCCCCGAGGTGGTAGGAACTCAGCATCTCCATCCCGCCGCACGCCTCCCAGAATTTTCGGGCCTCCTTGTTCGTCCGGGCCGCGTAGAGCAGCTCCTCGTGATTCCCCTGGATCAGGACGACGTGGCACTCCTGCCGGAGCGCGATCAGCCGGTCGAGCGTCTCTCGCGTCTCGCGCCCCTTGTCGATCAGGTCTCCGAGGAAGACGAGCCGATCCTCCGGCTGCGGCCGGATCTCGGCGAGCAGTCCCTCGAGCGCGTGGGCGCATCCGTGCAGATCGCCGATGGCGATCAGCCGTCCCGGCGCGGACGTGTCGGTCCCGATCATGTGGCGGCGGACTCCCTGGCAGACAGGCTGCAGGTTTTCGGCAGGCTGAAGGCCTCAGGCGCCGGAGACGCAGCCGGCGCCACGGCAGCATAGGGGTTCCCGGCCCGACCGCCACGTTCCGACCAGCGGAGGGACCGCGGGATGGTCCTCAGCGGCCGAGGGGTTTCCCGCGAGGAATCCGATTTGAGCGCCGCCGCGAGCGTTCCTGTGGGAGAGTGGAGTGAGGTTTCGGTCCTCCCCTGCGGCGGACCGGAGTTGTTGTTGCTGCGGGACAGGAGCCGGGTCGTGTGGTTCGTCTATCGACGCCCACTCGGAGACAGCCCGCGATCCGGCTCACCCGTTTCTTGATCACCCCTGCGGGTCAGAACGTGCGCGCGTTCTGTCCAATGTGCGCCGCCCGGCTGCTGCCCGGGGTCACCCCGTTGATTCCGGGTGCAGGCATCCTGGCGATCCCTCTTGAGGTCGATTCCGGCACCGCGCTAGCGATGGCCGTTGACGTACCGGCAAAGAAACCAGTCGACGCCAGCGGCCCACAGGACTCCGTTGATGAGCGTGAGGGCGTGCGGGAGAAACCCGACATCCTGAACGAACGGAGCCAGCCACGCGAGCGGCAGGAGGAGCGGCAACAGCAGCAGGAATGTCGCGAGCGGGCTCCCGACCACGTCGTAGACCATGGCGGGGAGGAGGGCGAGAGCCCCGAGGTTCAGCACGACGAGCGAAAGGAACTGGCTGTAGCGATTCATGGCTCGAAATTCAGGGGAGCCCAAAGAACCGCGGGTCAGGATGACCGGGGCCTGGGTGGAACCCGGCTCGCCCCTGCACGCCGACAGGGGCTTTCAGCGCGACCGGCCGCCGGCGTCCGAGCCCTGATCGTCGATGGCCGGGACGAACATCTTCCAGACGGCGTACCGCCGCATGGCGAGCTGGCGGCTCAGCAGCGGACTCCGCTTTGGCTTCACCGGCTCCCGCATCAGCCGCATCCCCGCTTCCGACGGCGTCCGGCCACCCTTGTGCGTGTTGCACGTCAGGCAGGCACAGACGACGTTTTCCCAGGTGTCCGGGCCGCCCCGGCTGCGGGGCATGACATGGTCGAGGCTCAGCCGCTGTGAGGCAAACCGCCGGCCACAGTACTGACAGCGATGCTCGTCCCGCAGGAAGATGTTCCGGCGGTTGTATTTGACGGCGTTCCGCGGGCCACGGTCGTACTTGAGCAGCCGGATGATCCGCGGGACTTCGATATCGAAGTTCACCGCCCGGATCCACTCCTCATGCTCGCGGGGAAGGTCGAGCGAGCGCTTGAGCTGGCTCATCTCCTTCCAGCCATCGAAGTCATAGGACATGACTCCCGAATCTTCGACGGCGATCACCTCGGCAACGCCCTTGCAGAGGAGGCAGAATGCCCTTTGGACCGAGATCACATGAACCGCCGTAAAGCTGCGATTCAAGACAAGAACGCTTCCCTGCATCGCAGTGGAAGGACGTTGATCGGGGTCAACCGAGACGTCCTCCTGCGGTGTGGCGGTATTCAGGGAACTGCGCGGGACTGATGAAATCATCCGCTGACACCCTGTGGACCAGTGGAGCCGAGACGCCCACCCACGGAGAACCGGATCCTACTGGCCGGATTTCTTCACGACAATCCTTGCCCGTAAAGTTCCAGTGAAGAATTGTACAGGGCTGTCGCTAAGAGAAATGGGAGATTCTCTCGGGATTCGCGCTGCGGTGGTGGTCTCGCCTTCTCAGGCCGGGACCTACAGCGTCATCACCAGATAGACCGACATCGCGATCCCGAGGATCGCCAGCAGGGCCGACAGCACCACCGCGAGACTCATCCGCCGGATCTCCAGCGGCTCGTTCCGGAGCAGCCGGTCGACACTCCGCAGGTGATTGCGGGCCGCCAGCAGCAGCGAAATCACGCCGAACCCGATCAGCGCCACCCCGAACCAGAGGGACATCCCCCCCGACGAATGGGGATGCTCCCCCGGGACCGTCTCCCGGGCGAGCGCCCGCAGGAACAGCCCGAACCGGGCCACGATGAACCCCAGCCCCATCATGGCGAGCCCGCTCCGGACCCACGCCAGGAGCGTCCGCTCCGCGGCGAGGTAGACGTTCGGATCGGGAGTCGGCCGGCCGGAGTCGGGCATCGGGTCAGTTCTCTGGGACTCGGAGATTCTCGGGGCATTGTCCGGCGGGAGCTTCCCTCGGCCAAGGCTCGGCTTGCCGCGTTTTGCCTCATCCCGATACGATTCCCAGGCGCGAAAGCCGGTCAGCCAGGGGTGGCGGCCAAAGGGGGTTTTCGCTTCGTCGCTCGTAGCTGCTCATAAGGACTCGCATGGACGCGCAGGCCCCGGACAGGGATGGCCCCGGGATCGTGCCCAGACTGCTCAGCGCCCTCGTGGGAGCGGTCGCCTCCCGTCCGCGCGCCGCGCTGGCGTTCGTCCTGCTCCTCGTGCTCGTGTCGGCCGGCCTCACGGTCACGTCGCTCCGCTTCAAGACCAGCCGCGCCGACCTGATCGATCCGGGGGCCGACTTCCAGCGGCGGTGGATCCGCTATGTCGACAAGTTCGGCGACCAGAGCGACATCGTCGTCGTCGTCGAAGCCCGGGACGCCCCCTCGATCCGCGCGATCCTCGACGACCTCGGCCGCCGGATCGAGCAGGACACCGAACACTTCCGGGCCCCCCTCTACCGGATCGATCCCTCCGCCCTCGGACAGAAGGGGCTGCAGTACCTCTCTCCCGAGGCGCTCGAAGGACTCGCGGGACACCTCGAGGTCTACGCCCCGGTCATCGCGGGGAACTGGCAGCGGGCGGGGATCGACCCCTACTGCCTGAGCCTCCTGCACCTGCTCAAGCAGGCACAGCGGAAGGGGAACAAGGCCGACATCGAAAACCTCCTGACGCAGTGCCAGCTCCTCGGGACGAGCCTCGAACGGTTCGCCCGCGACCCGGCCAATCCGGAGAGTTTTCAGTCCCCCTGGCCGCAGTTCATCGATCCGCGGCAGGGGGGGGCGGCGGAGCTCGACCTCGCGCCGCGGTATCTGATGAACGCCGCCGAGACGATGGGGTTCCTCGTCGCGACGCCGCTCAAGCTCAACCAGGACTTCTCTGGGGGCTCCGACTCGATCCGCCGGATGCGGCAGATCGTCGACTCGGTCGAGCGGGAGCATGAGACCGTCGGCGCCCGGCTCGGTCTGACCGGCATCCCGATCCTCGAGAGCGACGAGATGGCCCGCTCGCAGCAGGACATGTCCTGGGCGACGCTGATCTCCTTCGGCGGAGTCGCGGTGATCCTGCTGATCGGCTTCCGGGGGTTGCGGCACCCGATCCTGGCCATGCTGATGCTTGCCGCCGGGACCGTCTGGGCGGTCGGCTTCACGACTCTCGCCATCGGCCACCTGACGATCCTCACGATCTCGTTTGCCGCGATCCTGGCGGGGCTCGGGATCGACTTCGCGATCCACTTCCTCTCCCGCTATCTCGCCCTCCGCGAAGAAGGCCTGGACCTGATCCCGGCGCTCCGGCAGACCGGGGGGACGGTCGGGACCGGAATCCTGACCTGCGCCGTGACCACCGCGATGGCCTTCGGGACCGCGGCGTTCACGAGTTTTCTCGGCGTGGCGGAGCTCGGGCTGATCTCCGCCGCCGGAATCGTCTTCTGCGGCCTCGCTGCGTTCCTGGTTCTTCCGCCGCTGATCGCGGTGGCAGACCGTCGCCGCTCGCCGGCCCAGCTTCCGGTGCCGTTCAAGGGGGCGGCCCTGCGGTGGCTCGTCGCGCGGATCCCCGGACCCATGGCGGGGGTCGGGCTCCTGGCGTGCCTCGGGCTCGTCTCCTGCGCGTTCGACTGGAGCGGGGGCTGGCCGACGTTCCGGGTCCGCTACGACGGCAATCTGCTGAACATGCAGGCAAAGGGGGTGAGATCGGTCGAACTCCAGGAGCGGCTGTTCCGTGAGTCGGACAACTCGCTGCTGTACGCCGTCTCGATCGCTTCCAACGCGGCCGAGGCCCGCCGGCTCGAGGAGCGGTTCCGGGCGTTGCCGAGCGTCGGCAAGGTGGAAGAGATCGCCTCGATGGTCCCGCAGTATCCCGCCGGGGAGACGCAGCTCCTGGTGCAGGCGATCCACGCCCGGCTCGCGCGGCTTACCCCGCTGCCGGAGCGGCCCTCGATCGTCGACCCGGCCACGACCGGCGCCGATCTCGACAAGCTGCATGACCTGCTCGCCGCCCGCCCTGAGACCGGGGCCCGCGCGGCGGCCGCGTCGCTCGACCGGTTCCTCGATGTCCTGACGGCGCTGCCGGTGCAGCAGCAGGTGACAATCCTGAACGGCTATCAGCACGGGATGCTGCTGGCGCTCCACACGCAGTTCGACCGGCTTCGCGCGGTCTCCGAACCGGAGCCGGTGTCGGCGGCCGATCTCCCCGAGGGGCTGCGGTCCCGGTTCGCCAGTCCTCGCGGGGACTGGCTGCTGCGGGTCTTTCCGAAGGAGCAGGTGTGGGAGGAGGCGCCGCTGGAGCGGTTTGTCTCCGAGCTCCGGTCGGTCGATCCGGAGGTGACCGGGACGCCGCTGCAGAACTACGAAGCGGCGGCGCAGATCCGCCAGAGTTATCTCGATGCGGCGGTCTATTCGCTGCTCGTCGTGGTGGGGCTGCTGCTGCTCGATCTGCTGCGGACCGGTCCGCGGCTGGCGGTGATCGCTGCACCGACGCTGGTGGCGGCGTTTGCGGTCTGGACCCGGCCGGAGGGGAGCGACATCCTCGAGTGTCTCGGGCGGATCGGACTTCCTGCCGCAGGAGTGGCGATCGCCGTGGCCTCGCTGTTCGACTTCAAGAATGTCGTCCTGGCGGTGCTGGCGCTGCTCCCTCCGCTCTGCGGGGGGGCAATGCTGCTGGGGGTGATGGCCCTGGCGGGGATCGATTTCAATCCCGCGAACATGATCGTCCTTCCGCTGATCCTGGGGATCGGGGTCGACTATGGGGTGGTGCTGGTGCACGACTTCCGGAGTCAGCGGGGGGAGTATGCGGTCTCGGGGAGCACGGTGAATTCGCTGCTGCTGACCTCGACCACCACGATGGCGGGGTTCGGGAGCATGCTGGTGGCGTCGCACCAGGGGCTGGTGAGTCTGGGTCTGGTGCTGCTGGCCGGGATGGGGTGCACGCTGTTCGTGGCGCTGGTGCCGCTGGCGGCGACGCTGCGTCTCCTGGCTGCGGGCCGGGCCCGGTCGCTGGCAGCGAAGCGGCGGCTCCTGGAGCACATCCCGGCGATTCCGGTGCGGGGCACGTCCACGGGACTCGCAGAAGTCGCGTAAGCCTGTTGGGGTGCAGGGGCTCGCCCCTGCCCTCGCCGGAGGCGCTTCCGTACAGGGAACCGTCCAAGCTGTCACGGACGGAGCCGTCAGAGAAACTCCGTCGTCAGCTCCCCGCCACTGCGGATCACCAGTTCCGCAGCGGCGGGAACGGTTCGGCGGCGGTGGTCTTTGGCGTCGTCGCGGTGCTCGAGGTCGATCTCGTCGTCGGTCGCGAGCCGGACCTCCAGGATCTCGGCCGAGACCGGGCGGCGGAGGCGTTCCTGGTAGAGGGTGTCGAGGGCGGTCTGGCCGAGCTTGCGGGCTTCCGTGTCGCTGGCTGCGGGAACCAGGACGAACAGGATCCGCGTCGCGACGTAGTAGGTCCGCATCTCCGACTTCCTCACCGTTTCCGTAGTCCATTCACGATGTGGGACAGGGGGACCGTTGTCGAACCGGGTTTCGGCCAGCCCAGGGATTTCCCTCAAGGCGGGGAAAGGGCCGGCCCAGGCTCTTGCGGGGCCAAATCTGATCTGTCCGCGTTTTCGGGAATGGGGTAGGTTTCGCGCGCGACACCGCCAACCCGGACCCCGCGGACCGATCCCATGAAGACTCCGAAAGTCTCCATCGACCTCCTGCTGACGATCGCCCTCCTGGCCGTGGTGACCATGATGCTGATCGCTCAGCCGTGGGTCGCTGTTCCGGTCCTGATGGGGGCGGTCGCCAACCTGATCATCGGGATCGGGATCGTGACGAAGCTCGACCAGCGGGTCGACGGGCGGTTGACGCTCTGGCTGATGGACCTGTCGGTGTTCTGGATGGCGATCGCGGTCGTCGCCTGCTGGCCCGTCCTGCTTTGGACCTACCGCAAGAGCCGCCTCCAGCCGGTGTCGAACCGCTGAACGGCCAATGCGGGATCAGCCACAGAGGTCACAGAGACCACTGAGACCACTGAGAAAAGCCGAGGCGGGGACGACGCCCTTCTGAAGGTGGCGCGGCTGTTCTCCCAGGTCCGCTTACCCTGAGTCCCCTGTGCACTCTGTGGCAGAGAACGTCTTGCCACAGCAGACGAACCGGCGGGCTACTCGCGAACCAGATCGCCGAGCAACAGGATCTGGCTGGCGCGGACCTTCGTCCCCTGATACTTGGGGGATTTCAGTTCCGTCTCGGGATCCTTGAGGCGGAACGCGACCGGCTGACGGTCGGGCTGATCGGGGTGAATCTCGATCGTGACGGTGTGGGTCTCCTTCGGATCGGTCCCTTCGGCCAGCGACAGGGTCGCGATCCGGTGATAGGTGCAGTAGCTGTCGAACCGGGGGACCGGCTTCGGCGCGGTCTTGCCGTCGACCGTGATCACGACCTGGCCTCCGTCGGGGCCGAGCAGGTCGTAGAGCCGGGCGGTCTGGCCGCGATAGCGGAACGTCAGCTTCGAGCCGGCCTCGGCCGCTTCCCAGAGAGTCCCCATCCGCTCGCCGAAGTTCTTCGCCAGGGAATTGTCAGGCGGAAGCGGCTTCCAGTCGCCGGAGAGCATCCCCTGCTCCAGCGGGATCATCTTGGCCGACTGCCAGTGGTTCTCGACGAAGGGAGCCCGAAGGCGGGCCTGGTGATCGGCCGGTTTGGCGTCCCGCTTCATCTCACCGATCGCTTCGGCGAGAACCTCGGTATAGATCCGATGCCCTTCGTCGAGCGGGTGGACGCCGTCGGAGGAGAACCGGACGACACCTTCGGCGGTCGGGGTCTCGGACTGGAAGATCAGCTTGCCGGCCTTCTCCCTTTCGACGATCCGCAGCGCGAAGTTGACCGAGGGGATCCCGTAGTGGTCGGCAAGCATTTCCATTGCCGAGGCGGCGGCGGGGCAGGTCCCCTCGCGAAGCTCCTTCTCGTAGCCGGTCCGGAAGGTGTAGACGAAGCAGATGTCGGTGTTGGGGTTGGTGACCCAGGTCTGGCGGACGATCCCCTCCATCGCCTGCCAGATCCGTTCGGCGGGCGCGCCCCCGTCGTTGACGGCGAATTCGACGAACAAGAGGTCCGGCTTGTGCCGGAGGGCGTCGCGCTCGAGCCGGAACACGCCGAGGTCGCTCCCGGTCCCGCCGATGGCGGCGTTGATCTCGTCGACCTGGGCCTTGGGGAACGTCTTGCGGAACCAGTCGAGCGACTGGACCCGCCACCCCGCCGCGGCGGTAATCGAGCCCCCGAGGTACCCGATCCGGACCGGCTGCCCCGCCTCGAGCCGCTGCAGCACATGCCCGAGCCCGTCACGGGGCCGGACCAGCCCTGCAGAGACGGGGGCGAACTTCGGCGGCTCGGCCGCAACGGGCCCCGCCCCTCCGAGACTGGAGACGAACAGGAGCAGCAGGACAGGGAAGGAGGAGCGGACCATGAGACGCGAGGTTCCGGGGATGAATCAAGGAGGTGCACCGAGTCTATTCCCCCCGTTTCCGAGGGGGAACCGGGGAGGCGACCTGCCGGGAGGGAGCGCGGGGTTCCGGAACCCGCCGCAGCCTCCCCGGGGTGGGCCGACGCCGGGGCAATCGCAAACTGGGCTGGACCGGCCCGGTTCTCTCTGATGAACTCTCGCTTAGAAACGGCGAAACCCGCCGATCGAGCTGGCGGCGGTCACTAGGATCCCGCCCCGCCGCCATCCCGAACTGGTCTCCAGTCCAGGGATTTGCGTCGTGACTCCCGTTCGGAATGGATTCTCGTCAGGAGTGCCTGGATGTCTCTCGCTCAGCTCCCCGCCGGCGCGCCGCTCGTTTCCGACCTGCTGCGGACCCCCGAGGCCCGTTCCAAGACCGCCCCGGCCCCCGTGGCGGCCACGCGGCCTCCGCTGACGAACGTCCGGGAGTCGCTGGCCTACCGGATCCGTCTGCCGCTGACCGTGATCTGCATCGTGACCGGCGTGGCCCTGACGGTTCTCGCCAATCCGGGACGTCTCGAAAGCGCCCTGCTCCGCTGGGGTCTGGCCGGGAGCGGACTTGCTCTCGTGCTGGCCGGTGCCGGCGTCCGGCTGTGGGCTCTGGCGTCGATCGGCGAACGGAAGACCCGGCAACTCGTGACGACGGGTCTGTATAGCCTGTGCCGCAACCCGCTCTACTTCGGGACGCTGCTGATCGTTCTGGGATTCCTCGCCCTATGGCAGAGCCTCCCGATGACGCTGCTGGTCCTGCCGCTCCTCGCGCTGTACCGGTTCGGGGTCGTTCCGGCGGAAGAGTCCGTTCTGCGGGGCTTCTACGGAGCGGAGTTCGACGCCTACTGTGCCCGCACCCCCCGCTGGCTGCCGCGGCTCCGGGGATACGTCTCCGAAGAGCACCTCGCGATCCGCTCGACCGGCTTTCAGCGCGAAGCGCAGTCCGCCCTCTGGTGGGCGGGGCTCGCGGTCTTCTCGCTCTGGATCTGCCACTTCTACGGCTGAGAAGTCATTCAGGACCAGCCACAGAGATCACAGAGGCCACCGGGAACACCGGAGACGGTGACGTAGTGCACAGGAGAGGCGCAGCATCCCCCTCCCTCTGAGTTCTCTGTGCACTCTGCGGCAGAATCGCTTTTGAAACCGCGTCCGGGAGCGGATCCGCGCGGATCCCTCCAGGGCCAGACCCGTCTCACTTCTTCGGAGCGGTCAGCCAGAGGTTCGCCGTCCGGTCGGGGACCCCGGCGATCGGGGCGTCGGCCCGGCGGGTCGTTCCGCCTGAGGTCCCGATGATCCGGATCGGCAGGCTCAGCGGCATCGTCCCCTGAGACTCGAGCTTGAGCTTCACGCTCTTGGCGGTCTCCCCTTTGACGACCGACTTCGTCTCGGCGACCGTGATCCCCGAATCGCCGGGCAGGCCCTCGACGGTGATCTGGATCTCTTCGGCAAAGGCGGACTGCCGTTCGATCGCGACCGGGATCTCCAGCGGCGTCCCGCTCTTGAGGGTCCAGTGGTTCGCGTCCGTGGTCAGGCGGAAATCGGGACCGGGGATGTCGACGGTCAGCAGGTAGGCATACCGCGGGCCCCCCCCGCGGAACCGGTCGGTGATCTCGAACCGGTACTCGCCGTCGGCCGGGAGTGTGTAGCCCATCTCGATGTCGAGCGACTTCCGCCCCTCGTCGTCCTGCTCCTTGAGGACCTTGCCGTCGGGGCCGCGAAGCCGCAGCAGCGGATCGAGCGGCGAGTCGAAGCGGCGGGCCTCGACGGAGAACCGGACCGTCTTCCCCTTCTCCCCCGTGAAGCGGTAGGTGTCGACCTCGCCGGGGGCCGCGACGTGGCCGGTCAGGCAACAGGGGAGCGCGAGAGCCTGCGGCTGCGCGGGATCGGCCGGGGTCGCTTCGAGCGAGAGGGGGATCGTGACGACGGGGAGCCGGTGAGCGAGGAACGACGTCGGGCCGGTGGTCGGCAGGAAGGCTTCCCCGTCGAGCAGGACCGGGACGACGGAGACCGGGTCGGTCGGCACCCCCGCAAAGTGGAGCTGGAGCGGCGCGGGGGGCGTCGCGCCGGACGCGATCGCGAGCGGCAGGACGTGGTCGGCGACCGGCCCGGCCGCGAGGGTCAGGCGGTAGATGTAGGTCTCGGCCCCGGCGTAGTTGATGGTGCTGTTGGGATCGGCCGGAAAGGCGAAGACCCGGATCGTGTAAGTGCCCGGGCGGGGGGCCGTGAACGTGAGCTGCGGGTCGAACTCGCGGTCGTCGTCGTTCTGGGCGAAGACGAAGCCGTCGGGGCCGACCGCCTGCAGGACGCCGTCCATGGGGGAGCCGAGGCTCCGGTGGGCTTCGAGGGAGGCAGTGAAGAGCTGTCCCGCTTCGAGGGTCACGGCGAAGCTGTCGAGTTCGCCCCCCTTGTGGAGCACGCCGTTCACGAGGACCGGGAGGGTGGCGATCTTTTGCGCCTGGGGATTGGTGTTATTGGGCTCGGTCTCAGCGATCTCGGGGAGAGTTCCGACGTAGATTGCCCGGAGGTCAGTGGCCCCTTCGGGGTTGTGGAAGCGGAGCCAGACGACTCCCGGGGGAACGTCGGCCGCGGCGGCGAGGGTCCATTCCGCGGGCTTTTCGCCGGGCGTCAAAGTGATGCCGGGGCGGCTGTACCAGATCTGAGGAACCGGATCACCGACGGTGCCGCGGAGCGTGACCTTGGCGGACTGGCCGACCTGCACGCCGGAGGGAAACAGTCCGGTGACCGCTGGAGGGGCGGCCGACACGGTGGCGGTGAGATAGAGAGCCAGAAGACAGGCGGAAGCACGCACGGATCGACGATCTCGGAAAGAACTGTTGGGGTGCAGGGGCTCGCCCCGGTGGCAGGCCAGCCCTCGCCGGAGGCGCTTCCGTACAAGGAACCGCTCAGTCGTTGCTGGGCGCGCCCTTTCGCACTCAGGCAAACAACTCCGCGATCGGAGTCGGATCGCTGACGAGGTGCGTCGGGCGGCCGAGCGGCGTGTAGTAGATCTTGTCCGGATCGATCCCGAGCTTGCGGTAGACGCTCGAGGCGAAGTTCTCGGGCGAGAGCACCCGATCGACGGCGGAGTAGCCGGCCCGGTCGGTCGCGCCGATCACCTGGCCGCCGGGGATCTTGGCCCCCGCCATCAGGACCGACATGGCGTTCGACCAGTGGTCGCGGCCGGCGTCCTTGTTGATCTTGGGGGTCCGTCCGAACTCGCCGAGGACGCAGATCAGGGTCGAGTCGAGCAGGCCCCGCTGGTCGAGGTCTTCGATCAGGGCCGAGACGGCGGTGTCGATCTCGGGGAGCTGCTTCTTGAAGGCGCCAAACAGGTTGGCGTGGTGGTCCCAGCCCCCTTCGTAGAGGGTGATGAACGGGACGCCGGCCTCGACGAGCCGCCGGGCGAGGAGCGCCCGCTGGCCGAAGCTGGAGCGGCCGTAGCGGTCGCGGAGCTCCTTGGGCTCGCTGGCGACGTCGAACGCCTTCTGGGCTTCGGGGGAGGAGACGAGGCTGTAGCCTTGCTGGTAGTACTCGTCGAGGGCGTTGACCGGGTCGCCGGCCGCCTTCTCGGCGATCCGCGGGAGCTTGTCGACGAGCGCGCGGAGGTCTTTGCGGTGGCCGAAGCGTTCGTCGGTGAGCCCCCCCGGGAGGGCGACGTCCCGGACGCGGAACTTGTCGGCGTTCGGGTTATCGGAGACGACGAACGGGGCGTACTGCGCACCGAGGAAGTTCGGGCCGCCGGAGCGGGACATCGACGGCATCGAGAAGTAGGCGGGAAGCCCCTTCTGGTTGCCGCGCTCGTAGGCGGTGACGGAGCCGAGGCTCGGGTGGAAGCTGACGAACGCGCCGCAGCCGACCGGAATCCGGGGCGGGGCGCCGGTCATCATGTAGTGGTTGCCGGCGCCGTGGTTCCCCTGGTCGTGCCGGATCGAGCGGATGATCGCCAGCTTGTTCGAGATCGACGCCAGCTTGGGACAGTTCTCGCTGAACAGCATCCCGGGGGTCTTGGTGTCGATCGTCTCGAAGTCCCCCCGGACTTCGCTGGGGGCTTCGGGCTTGGGATCGAACGACTCGTAGTGCGAGGGGCCCCCGTCGAGCCAGACGAGGATGCAGCTCCTGGCTTCGGTCTTGAGGGCCGCTTCGGTGGCGTAGGCGGTCCCCCGGAGGCGGAGCAGGTCGACAAGGCCGGTCCCGAGGGCGGCCCCCAGGCCGAGCTTGAGACAGTCGCGGCGGCGGACGCCCTGGCAGTTGGTGCGAGTCGGCATGCGAATCTCTTTCCGGGTCCTCCTCGATCGGCCGTCGATCGAGGGCAATCCCGCCGGGGTCGGTCGGGACGAAGGGTGAGCCACGAACAGGTGGGAATTCGCGGGCGGGAACCGCGGCGCCTGGGAGGCTCGAGGGGCCGGGCCGAACATCTCTCATCCGCGGGGGGGCGGATGGCGTCAGGAGGGCATCAGGGGAGGGTGGGTCGGGTTCAGTCCTTGAAGACGAACTCCGGGGTGTTGAGGAGCGCCCACAACAGATCTTCGGTCGCTCCCCGACGGTTCGCTCCAGGATTCTCATATAAACCGGCGCCGATCCGCAACTCTTCTTCGGTCGGCGGGCGGGAGTAGGCGGCCCGGTAGATCTCGTCGACGATTTCCTTGGGGGACTTTTCCGTCTTTGCGAGTCGCGCCGGAAGGCTCTCGTCCCCCATGACTTTGCCGTAGAGATTCCGGGCGTTCATCAGGTGGAGGGCCTGCACGATCGTGGTGTCGCTCGTCCGTTCGCAGGGGGGATCTTGGTTCGGGTCGGGGCGGCCGAAGGCGTCGAGGAACAGGGAGTCGATCCGGTGGGTCCAGATCGTCTTCGACGAGGCCCCGGGGGGCATCGCCTCGAAGTTCTCGGGGACCCCGGTCACCTGGCAGACCGAGTCGAACAGGACTTCGGCCCGGAGCCGGCGGCGGTAGTGCCGCGAGTAGTTGCGGGTGTCGACGACGTTCCGGTCGTTCGGCTGCGAGCTGAGTCCGTAGACGTAGGAGGTCGCGATCCGGCGGATCAGTTTCCGCTGGTCGAATTTCAGATCGCGGAAGTCGCTGCCGAGGGCTTCGAGCAGCGGCGGGTTGGAGGCGGGGTTCGTGGCGCGGAGGTCGTCGACCGGGTCAACCAGTCCGATCCCCATCAGGTCGGCCCAGATCCGGTTGGCCTGGGTCTGCGCGAAGAATGGGTTCTCGGGGGACGTCATCCACTTGGCGAGCGAGGCGCGGGGGTCGTCCCCTTCGCCGATCGGCGGGGTCTCGCCGAACAGGACCTTTGGCGTCATCGTGGCGCCGGTCCGGGGATGCTGGACGCTGCCGGCCTTGGCGGTGAAGACGAACTCTTCGGAGCCGGAGATCGGCGGCGAGAGCCCCGTCCCTTTGCGGCCGAGCCGCGAGAAGAAGGCCGCGAAGGAGTAGAAATCGTCCTGGCTCCAGACCTCAAACGGGTGGTGGTGGCACTTGGCGCATTCGAGCCGGATTCCGAGAAACAACTGGCTGACAATCGTGGTGATCTCGTCCGGCTCGCGGCGGTCGCGGAACAGGGTCACGTTCCCGTTGCGGAACGTGCTCCCCTCGGCGGTCACCAGCTCACGGACGAATTCGTCGTAGGGCTTGTTGGTCCGGAAGGCGTCCCGGATCCAGGCGTCGTAGTTGAAGGTCGCCTTGATCCCGACCCGGTACGGGTTGGGTCGGAGCAGGTCGGCCCACTTGTTGGCCCAGTGCTCGGCATACTCGGGGTTCTCGAGCAGCCGGTCGACGAGTTTTTCGCGTTTGTCCGGCGAGGAGTCGGCGAGGAAAGCATCCGTCTCTTCAAGCGTCGGGATCCGGCCGATGATGTCGATCGTCGCCCGGCGGAGGAACGTGTGGTCGGAGGCGGGCTCGGAGGGCTTCAGCTTGAGCCGCTGGAGGGTCGTCCAGACGTGCTCGTCGATGTAGTTCTTCCGCGGCAGGGCAGCGTAGAAGTCGTTGGGGACTTCTCCTTCCAGGGGGAGCGACGTCCGGCAGATGACGAAGTTGTCCATGTAGCGGGCCATCACGGCGACCTCGCCGGTGACCGAACCGCCGGTGATGAGCCCCGCTTCGTCCACGGCCGCGATCGCCGCTTCGTTCGACTGGAACTGCGAGAGGGCGGTCACGTCGCGGGTGGCGCCGTTGCTATAGTGGGCCGTGACGACGAGCTGCTGCTGTTCCCCCGCTTTAAGAACCCGCGCGGTCGGATAGACCTCGATCTTCTGGAGCGTCGGAACGTCGGGCTGGCGGCGGGGAGCCCCCGAGGCGATCCAGCGGTGGAGCATCCGGTACGGGTCGCTGTCGCGGCGGATCCGGACCCCGCCCCCGTGCGGGACTGCGCCGATCGGTTTCTGGAGCAGGAGGCTGTCGGCCGGAGAGGCGACCTGCACCCGGCGTCCGCGGGCTTCTTTGGTGAGGGCGTCGAAGTCGAAGTCGGAGTCGAACCCGAGCAGCGAGAGCTGGAACCCGTTCTGCCCCCGCTGCTTGCCGTGGCAGGGGCCGGAGTTGCAGGCGAGCTTGGTGAAGACCGGCTGGACGTCCCGCTGGAAGTCGACCGGCGGGTCCGCCTCGATCGGGCCGACGGTGACCGGGACCTCGAGCGATTCTCCCTCGCACTCGATCCGAATCCGGCCTTCGCCCGATCCCACCGCCCGGACGACCCCCCGCTCATCAACGGAGACAATCGCGGGAGTCAGGGTGGCGAAGCGGGCCGCGCGGGTCAGGTCCGGGGACTCACCGGGGACGGTCCGGGTGACGAGGAGCTGCTGCCGGGGGGAGTCGCTCCCGAGCTGGAGCCGCGCGGGGTAGATCGTCAGTCCGGCTGAGGCGGAGGGGGCGGCGAGCGCCAACAGGACCCCGATTCCCAAGCGGACGAGCCACGACGGAAGCCGTCGCGAGCAGAAGAGAACGTCGTGCACCATGCCAGCGACTTTACATCAGCCTGGATGCATGCGACAGGCCTGAGCGAAAGGCCGCAGCACTTCAATTCGAGGCCGCATTCATACAGAGAGACTTGCAACTCGCACAACCCTCTGTATTTTGAGACTGAATCTCAGTTTCTTCCGAAGCCAGCCAGGCGGTCGTCCGCGGAGCCAGCCCAGTTCGGAGCCGGGATCGCGCGTGCGAGCCGCGCGGTCGATTCCTCTGACCCTGCCTGGAGCATGTCCGAATGGGCTGTCGTCCTCATCCCCGCCTGCGGGGCTTCACGCTGATCGAACTTCTGGTCGTGATCGCCATCATCGCGGTCTTGGTCGCCATCCTCCTCCCTGCGGTCCAGCAGGCCCGCGAGGCGGCCCGCGCCGCCCAGTGCAAAAACAATCTCAAGCAGATCGGGATTGCGATGCACAACTACCACGAGGCCTACGGCAGCTTCCCGACCGGGATGTTCGAAGACACGAACGCCGGGTCGGCGGGGCTCGGGGCCAGCGGCTTCGTGATCCTGCTGCCGTACATCGATCAGTCGAACACCTACAACCGCTACAACTTCGAAGAGATGTACGGCTCGGCCAACAACCGGGCGGTCGTCAGCCAGCAGATCCCGAGCTACATCTGCCCCTCGATGGACATCCCCCGTCCTGTCGGGTCGATCTGCAACGAGATCGGCGCGGTCGGCAGCTACCTCCTCAGCGAGGGGACCGGTTCGTACCAGAACCCGAGCCGCGGGATCTTCCCGTTCAACTCTCCGATTTTCTTCGGGACCAAAAACAGCCTCGTCCGGGTGGCGGACGTGATCGACGGCACCTCGAACACGATCGCCGTCGGCGAAACCGCCTATCGTTACCTGAACTACAAGTGGTCCTCCTGCTCCACCAACACGGCGCTCGTCGGGACGACGAAGTTCGGCTACGGGCGGTGGGGTGTCGGCTACCCGGGAGCAGGGCTCGGGAACACGAGCAAGCGGATCAATGACTTCTCGGGGACCGGAACTCCGAACGGGTTCGGCAGCACGCACACCGGCGGTGCGACGTTCGCCATGACGGACGGAAGCGTCCACTTCTTCAGTGAGAACATCGATTTCACGCTGCTCACCGCGCTCGGGACCCGGGACGGCCGCGAAGTGATCAGCCCGTTCTAAGCGGAGGTTTTTCGACAGCCACATGCCAGCCACGATGGCCGCACTCCCAGCCGCATCCTCGACCTTTCGGACCACGATCTCCTCATGATGAACCGAACTTCCTCCTGCTGCTTCGCGGCTGTCCTGCTGGGGCTGGTCCTCCAGCTGGGCTGCGCCGAGCGGGGACTCTCCGGCGAACGGTTGCCGGTCGCCGGGACGCTGTCGCTCGACGGGAAGCCGGTGCCGTACGCCGTGGTGGAATTCTCACAGGATGTCGAACGGGGCGAGGTCCAGGCGGCTGTGGTGCGGGAGGGTCGCTTCTCGCTCGATGCCGCCGCGGGATTGCCCGCGGGGGCCTACAGCGTGGCGGTCACCCCCTACGTCCCCGAGATCGAAGAGGCAGGCTCACTGACCCCCGCGGAACGGACCCGGATCGCGGCGGCCCAGGCGGCCATTCCCGAGGTCTACCAGAAGCGGGGGGTGCTCAAGGCGACGGTCGAAAGCTCCGGCTCGAGCCCCCTGGCCCTCAACATGGAGTCGAAACCGAAGTAAGTCCCCCGGACACGGACGGCGACTCCACCGCCGTCCCAGATGTTCCCCGGAGGAGATGGGCCTCCGGGGAACATCGTTTTCCCCCTGTTGGTTTGGCCCCATCCCTGTGTTCGAACTTTGACCCCCTCCGAGGCTCGTGCCGCATCGGCCTCGGACCTGGCCCGTTCAGGGAATCCGAAGGCTCCCTGACTCGAATCTTTTCCCCTCGATCTCGACGATGCGTATGCCCTCCCGTTCCCTCTCCCCTGCTTCTCTCCCTCTCGAACAGCCGAGCCTCCTGATGTCCTTTCGACGGGTTTTCTCTGCTCCCGCTCTGGCCCCGGCCGTAGCCCTGGCTGTGCTTGCCTGGGGACTTTCGCTCGGGGCGGGCGAGTTCAAGCGGCCGATGCCGTTCCCGAACATCCCGGAAGGGATCTCGAGCTTCGGCGCGACGGTCTGCGGCGATGACGTCTACGTCTTCGGCGGACACGTCGGCCGGATTCCGGGGAACTCGCTCGACAGCCTCTCGCCGCACTTTGTCCGGCACTCGATCAGCCATCCGGAGGGACCGTGGGAAGCCCTGCCGATGAAGGACTCGTCGCAGAGTCCGGGGCTCGTCGCCTGGAACGGGAACGTCTACCGGGTCGGCGGCCTCAGCTTCGACAACCGCCAGGGAGAAGAGACGGTCTACCACTCGCTCGCCGAGTTCACGAAGTTCGATCCGAAGACGAAGACCTGGACCAGCCTCCCGGCGCTCCCCGCCCCCCGGTCGTCGCTCGATGCGGCGGTCGTCGACGGCAAGCTCTACGTCATCGGGGGCTGGAACCTGCAGGGGACGAACGTCATGGAGGCCCCCTGGCACGAGGATGCCCTCGTGTTCGATCTCAGCATGGAAGACGGCACATGGAAGCCGGTCGCCAAGCCCCCGTTCGTGAAGCGGGCCCTCGCGGTCGCCGGGCATGACCACAAGGTGTGGGTCCTCGGCGGGATGTCGAAGACCAACTCGATCACGACCGAGACCCACTCCTACGATCCGAAGACCGACACCTGGGCCGCTGGCCCCGAGGTGAAGGGGCGGGAGCAGTTCGCCGCGTTCGCCATGTCCGCCTTCGAGTGCGCGGGCAAACTCTGCTACAGCGGCACGGACGGCGTCCTGTATACGCTCGACGATGCGAAGTCGGAATGGACGCCGCAGGAACGACTGCTGTTCCCCCGCAGCTTCCACCGACTCGTGGCGGGTGAGGGAGATGGGCCGCTGGTCGCAGTCGGCGGGATCTCCCGCAGCGCCTACATCCCCAGTGTCGAGCTGCTCGACGTCCGTGGCGGCAAGCCGGACGTTCCGAAGCTGGCCGAGTGGTCCCTTCCGTTCGCCGGCCCGGTCCGACAGGGGCAGGTGATCCTCGTGAACGGCAACTCGTTGTATGCCCTCGGGGGCAACAAGAGCCAGAACCCGCACGATTTCTCGAAGGAAGCGATCCTCGGCGACGTCTACCGGTTCGATCTGGCGACGCGGGTGGTCGAGGCGCTCCCAGCAATGCCGGAAGCGACCCAGAGTGGTGCGGCGGTGATCGCCGGCGCGCGGATCGACCAGTCGATCTACGTCCTCGGCGGCATTCGCAATCCGGGTGAGAAGTACCAGTCGTCGGACTCGATCCTCCGCTACCGGATGCGGAGCAAGGCCTGGCAGGAGGAGATCGGCCACCTCCCCGGCCCGCGGTCGATGTTCTCGACCGTGCAGCACGGGGGGCAGACCTGGATCCTCGGTGGCAGCCAGGTGACCGGCCACGGCGGCGGCCTGATTGCCGAGACGTGGCAGTGGTCGGGGGCTCCCGATGAACCGGCGACCGTCGTTTCCGAAGCCGCGATCCCGACCCCCCGCCGCTCGTTCGGCGCCGCCGTCCTCGGCGGCAAGCTGTATGCGGTCGGCGGACTCGGAGCCGAGTCGAAGATCGTCGAGACCGTCAACGTCTATGACTTCGAAGCGAAAACCTGGAGCGACGCTCCGGCTCCCAAGACCGCGCGGGTCTTCCCGAGCGTCGCGGTCGCGGCCGGAAAGCTCTACCTGTCGGGGGGCTTCGCCAAGGTCGACGGCCACTTCCAGAAGGTCGAGAGCATCGAAGTCTTCGATCCGCAGGCGAACGCCTGGAGCGTCGCCTATGAGTCGCTCCCGTTCGACGCCAGCGGCCGGACGATGGTTGAGTACCACGATCGCCTGCTGTTCTACGGACTCGATCCGGACAAAGAGGGAATCGCCCACTTCGCTCTGCTCGATCCGGCGCCGACCACGCAGAACTACGGAGCGCCCGCTCCGGCTCAGACCGAAGACCGGGGTGTCGGCGCGGAGCTCGTCGCCCGGCTGATGAAGATGGACAAGGACAACAATGGAAAACTCTCGAAGGATGAGGTCGGCGAGCGGTTCCGCCGCCTGATCGAGCGGGCCGACGCCGACAAGGATGGCTTCGCCACCAAGGCTGAACTCGAAGCGACCGCCAACCGCGGCGAACCGGCCGGCCCGGGTGGTGGCGGTGCTGGTGGTGCCGGCGGCGGCTTCGGCAACCCGGCCCGGTCCGCGAACCGCGTGCTGGAAGAGAACGATGCCAACAAGGATGACGCCCTGTCGGGGGACGAGATCCCCGAGCGGCTGAAGCCGAACGTCGAGAAGATCGACACCAACAAGGACGGCAAGCTCGACAAGACCGAGCTGGAGACGTACTTCCAGTCGCGGGCTGCGGATCGTCCGATGCGCGGCGGCGGAGGAGGAGGAAGGGGCGGCCGGCCGATGGCGGACGGCGCTCCAGCGACGCCGCCAGCCGCGGCTCCTGCTCCCGCCGCGACCCCGGCCAAGTGATTTCCGGCGACGGGATCGGACGTCCGATCCCAACCTTCCTCTCGACCCGCCCCCCTGTTCATTCCCCTCCGCGGGCTGCGTGCCCCGCGGAGGTCTGATTCCTGGAGTCCTCATGCGTTTCCGCGTTCTGGCGACCCGGCTCGCCCTCCTGTGTGCCCTCGGCGGGGCAGCCCCCGCTCTTAAGGCTGAGACGTTCCCGTTCTATCGCGAGCATGTCCTCGGGACGTCGCTCGAAGTCCAGGTCGACGCCGATGACCAGCAGACCGCCGATGCGGCGGAAGCGGCCGTCATGGCGGAGATCGACCGCCTCTCGAAGATCTTCAGCAGCTACGATCAAGAGAGCGAACTGAGCCGCTGGACGGCGCAGTCGAGCGAAGCGGTCGCCCTCTCGCCGGAGCTGACGGAAGTTCTCCGCATGAGCGACCGCTGGCGTGAAGCGAGCCGTGGCGCATTCAATCCCGCGGTCGAGAGCCTCACCCGGCTCTGGCGGGCTGCCGAGAAGTCTGGTGCCGCTCCCACTGACGCGGAACTCACGGACACCATTCGGGCGATCTCGGCTCCGCAGTGGTCGTTTGAGGAGTCGAAGGCCCGTCGGCTGTCGGCCCTCCCGCTGACGTTCAACGCAATCGCCAAGGGGTACATCGTCGACCGCGCCAGCGAGCGGGGGCAGGCGAGCGGCGGCGTCCACGGGATCCTTGTCAGCGTCGGCGGCGACATGCGGGCCCGGGGCTCGATGGTCCGCCGGATCGCGATCACCGATCCGAAGCGGGACGCCGTCAACGGGAAGACGATCGACGCCGTGTTCCTGAACGATCGCGGACTGGCGACGAGCGGCAACTACCGCCGCGGGTTCCAGGTCGGCAAGCAGTGGTACTCCCACATCCTCGACCCTCGGACCGGCCGTCCGGCCGACGGAATCGCGACCGCCGTCGTGACCGCGCGGACGACCGCCGAGGCGGACGCCCTGGCGACGATCTGCAGCGTCCTCCCGGTCGCGGAAAGCCTCGCCCTGATCGGCAAGGTCTCCGGAGCGGAGTGCCTGCTTGTCGAATCCTCGGGCGCGGTCCACCAGTCCGCCGGCTGGTGCGACGGTCAGCAGCCGGGGCTCTACCGGCTCGCCGAACGGGCGACGCAGTTCGTCGCGGCCGAAGGAGACGACAAGCCGGCCGCCAAGCCGGAACTGCTCGAGATCGAAGTGAAGTTCACGCTCGCGAAGCCGGAAGGCCCGGGCTACCGCCGGCCGTACGTCGCGGTCTGGCTCGAAGACGCCGACGAGTTCCCGGTCAAGACGGCCCTCCTGTGGATGACGACCAAGCAGCCCGGCCCCCGGTGGCACCGCGACCTGATCCGCTGGTACCGGAACGACCGGACCCGCAAACTGGCGGACGACACCGACCTGATCGGGACGATCGCCGGCGCCACTCGTGGACCGGGTGAGTACAAGGCGGTGTTCGACGGTCTCGACGACGCAGGGAAGCCCCTGAAGCCGGGCAAGTATACGCTGTACCTCGAAGTCGCCCGCGAACACGGCACCTACCAGCTGATCCGCCAACCCCTGACGCTCGGGACCGCCCCGATCGCCGCTACGAAGCTCAAAGGCAATGTCGAAGTCGAGTCTGCCACCTACGAGTACCGAGCTCCCGCCGCAGCTGCTGCAAAGTCGAACTAGCCCGTTCGCGCTCGATCTCCAGGCGCCACGCCGTCAGCTGGACGGAACGCCCCCGCCGCGCCCGGCGAAGAAGTTTTCGAACCAGTTCGCGGCGGCGATCCGGTGGCTGCACATCTATGTGTCGCTGCTGGGGTTCACGGCGCTCCTGTTCTTCTCGGTGACGGGGATCACGCTGAACCACCCGACCTGGTTCGGGGCGGGGCTGCAGCACGTGACCGAGCTGAAAGGGGCCGTCGACCCGAGCTGGGTGAAACCCCAGCCGCAGCCCGAGACCGCCTCCACGGCGGAGGGTGCCGAGGCGGTCGAGCCCGATCCCGCAGCCGGGGTCGCGAAGCTCGAGGTGGTCGAGCATCTCCGGAAAGAGCATGGCCTCAAGGGGGCGGTGAGCGAGTTCCGGATCGACGAGATCGAGTGCATGGTCCTGTTCAAGGGGCCGGGGTACGCCGCCGATGTGTTCCTCGACCGTGAGACCGGGAAGTACACCGTGACACAGACCGTCATGGGGGCGATGGCGGTGATGAACGACCTGCACAAGGGGCGCGACAGCGGCCAAGTCTGGTCGTGGGTCATCGATATCACCGCCGCCCTGATGGTGTTCGTGTCGATCACCGGCTTCGTGCTGATTTTCTACCTCCGCCGCAAGCGGTTCTCGGGCGTCGTCACGGCGGTCGTCGGAACGATCGTGTTTGTCCTGCTGGGGATCTACTGGGTCCCGTAGCGACAGGCGGAGACGGTTTGCCACAGAGGGCACAGAGAGCGCCGAGAGGCGGCTCGAGAATCGAAGCCGCCTCTCGTCTTTTGATCTGTGTTTATCTGTGTGCATCTGTGGCTGATTGTTTTTGAGCCACAGATGAACACAGATGCAGGGGATGGACTTCTCTTCCGGTACGCGGACACGTCTTCGAACGGGTCTGAACAGGCTTCTGGAGAGGGGCTGCCTAGTTCGCTTTTGAAAGACGCGCCAGCGCCAGGAGCGCGAAGCTTGTGGCGATCAGCGGATCGTCTTCGCGCATGGACTGTTCGGGGTTCCGCCATGCTCCGTCCCGTTCCTGCTGGCTGACGAGAGTTCGAACGAGCGCGGCGCGGCCGCTCGCGAGACGCGGATCGCGCGAGGTCTGCCAGACCCCAGCCCAGGCAGCCGCGCGGTAGTAGAGCAGCCCCTGTTGTCGTCGCTGATCCGGTGCGATTGCGGCGGGCTGCTCGGAGAGGTTCGGCGTGGCTGCGATCAGATAAGCCAGCGCGGCGGTTCGAGTGTCGGCTTCGGGAGGCACTCCGCAGGCCGCGAGGGCCAGCCATCCGTCGCAGGAGGGGGGGAGGTAGGGCCGAGGTGCTGTGCTCCCCGAGGGAGCGGTGAACGTGCCTGCCTTGTTGAGTGGGTCGTCGGCGTAGGGGGTGAATGAGAACCCACCGGCCAATGGCGCGGAGGCATTCCGGTGCTGGCAGCGCGACAGGAAGCGAATCGCTCCGTCGTGAACGTCGGCCGGCAGTGGGCCTTCGCCGGCGAGGGCCACGAGGACATGGCTCGTCAGCGAGACCGTCGAGGGATCGGAGCGGTCGGCGTCGCGGCGGCGGAAGGCGTGTCCCCAGCCGCCGTAGTCGAGGTCATCCGGCTTCCAGCCGTTGCGTTCTGTCCTCTGCGCGCGAGTGAGCGCGTCCCGCAGGGAGACTCGCTGCGCCATCTCTGCAGGGAGCGACCGCCGCTGCAGGACTCGCAGCAGGAGCGCCGTGGCGTAGACCGGGTAGTCGGTCGCTCCGTCCGGAGCCTGTGTGAAGCCGTCCCGGTCGACGCTCTTCGTCAGAAACCGGACTCCGCGACCGATCGCATCACGAGCGGTGTCGTCGTTCGCCCCGGACTCCGTTAGCGCCAGCAGGGCGAGGGCCGTGTTCCCGACTCCCGCCTCCAGGCCGCCGTAGGTCTCCGAATGCCAGCCTCCGTCGGCCCCCTGCTGACGGCAGAGCCACGCCACTCCTGCGCGGGCTGCCTCGGCTGACTGTCCATGGGCCTCCTCGCTATCAGCCGTACGTGGTTCGTCCGCGGCGGCGATCGTGCCAGCGAACACCGAGAGCAGACCAACGATCACGGCTCGCCAGATCGGACGCATCGGGACCACGAAAACTCGCTAGAGGTCGGAGATCGAGAGCTGCCGCTGCGGGGCGACGAGCGTCAGGAGGGCGGCGGCGGTGCAGAACGTCCGGTCGGTGATGCAGTGGTGGCCGGTCCAGCTGCCGTCCTGGTTCTGGAACTCGACGAGCCGGTCCCGAACCTGCGGGTACCAGGCCTTCCAGGCGGGGCGGGGGTTCTGGATCAGGCATTCGGTGACGAGATAGAACGAGAGGTATTCCTCTCCGCCCGCCATGGCGAACACCTGCCGCTCGCTCTGCGTCGTGTCGAGCAGTTTTTGAACGCACCGCTCGAAGCGGGGGTCGTTGCGGTAGTCGAGCGAGTACAGCACCCGCAGGCTCGAGGCCTCCTTGTAGAAGGCGTGCATCCAGCTCTCCTGCTCACTCGGGGGCTCGCCGAGCTTCGCCAGGAGCGCTGCGCCGGCTTTCTCGGACGACCCCTCGACCTTGAGTCCGGCCGAGCTGGCCGTCCGGAGCGACTCCCAGCCGAGGACCGTCCCGAGGATCGGGGCCCAGCTGTCACTTCCCCACGTGCCGTCGCGCCCCTGCGAGTCGCCGATCTTCTGCACGAGCTTCTGGAGGGCGGCCCGGATCTCCCGCTCCCAGCCGGGGGCCTCGTAGTAGACCTCGCTGAGGTAGATCGCCGCGAGGAACAGGTCGGCGTTCCGCCCGATCTTCCGCTGGACCAGCGTCACTTCGCTCGGGGGACCGCCGAACCGGACCTGGATCAGGTCGAGGACCCCGTGCAGGACTCGCTCGCTCTCCCGGGCGTAGCGGCCGACGCGGGGGGTGCTCCCTTCCGAAAGCAGCGCGAGGCCGACGATCGACGTGCAGGCGAGGTCGGGCTGGCCGTCCCGTTCGGTGCTGACCGTCCCGTTCCAGTGGATCGCCCGCTGCAGCCACTGATAGCCCCGGTCAATCGACCGCCGGGTCTTGAGGTCGAGGTGGGCCGCACGGTCGGAGGTCCCGTCGACAGTGCCCCGCTCGACGGAGGAGTCCTGTGCCGACGTGGGGGGATCTGCCTGCAGGCCGCTCCAGCGGGCTCCGAGGGCCATCACTCCGAGGGCCGCGGTCCCGAGCAGGAAGGGGCGCCAGGTTCGTCCAGTCCGCATTCAGCCTCCGATCGCCCGCGGCGACGCCGCTTGGTCCTGGGCCAATAAGCAGGGTGCGTGCCGTGTCGTGAACGGCTGCAAACGGGCCGAATTCAGAGGAACTCGCGGCTCCCGGCCTGCCCGGTGGCGAAGGAATCCCCGGGGATGACGGATTCTTCACCGGCCACGTTCCGGAGCACCGGGCGGCCCTTCGGACCTTGCCCCTGCGTGCAGGTCGCTGGCCGCTCCCTTAAGATTCCGGCGACCTCCGGGCTCTGTTCCGGACTTGCCCCACCCTCTTCGCCCGCACACCGCGTCACGGACCTGCCATGAAGCTCTCGCCTGAAACGCTCGATCAGCTCGCCAAGTTCGACACCCCGACGATCTGCAATGCGATCGAGCTGTTCTATGTCCGCCCCCGCAACACGGGGTTCATGAACGACACGATCAAGGCCTGTTTCCCGAAGTTCCCCCCGATGGTCGGGTTCGCCTTCACGACGACGTTCCGGAGCATGGCCTCCCCGCCGAAGGGGGACGCCTACACGGGCCTCGCCGATCAGGTCGCCGCGTATGACCAGATCCCCGGTCCGCCGGTGATGGTGTTTCAGGATCTCGACCAGCCCTGCGTCTCGGCGACGTTCGGCGAAGTGATGTGCACGATCTACAAGGCGTACGGGGCGCGGGGGATCATCACCTCGGGGACCGGCCGGGACCTCGATCAGGTCGAGGCGATCAAGTTTCCCGCCTTCACGAGCGGAACGATCTGCGCGCACGGCTACTGCCACATGCTGCAGATGAACATCCCGGTGACGGTCGGCGGGATCTGGATTGAGCCGGGGGCCTTGCTCCACGGCGACCTCAACGGGGTCACGACCGTTCCGGTGGAGATCGCCAGCGAGATCCCGGACGCGTGCCGGGAGATCATGGTCGCGGAGCAGTACGTCCTCGATTACTGCCGCGGCGGGAACGTGAACCCCAAGGGGCTGGCCGACGCCCGCAAGGCGTGCCAGGCGCACCTCGACACGGTGATCGCCCGCGTCAGTCGGGACAAGGCTGGCTCGTAGCGGCTCACAGCCGTCTCAAAGCCATTCTTTGCCACAGAGTGCACAGAGGACTCAGAGTGAACTGAGCGACGGAGAGGCTGCGCCCCTTTGCGAGGCCGCTTCGCCGGCTCTGATGTCCTCGGTGGCCTCTGTGGCTGGTTCTTGTGCTGACGGCTATCTGGTCCCGGACGAGACCCGGCGGCAGATCTCATTGCGGGTCTGTGAATCGGGAAATGGGATCCCGTTCCCATCGGACTTTGCTCTTGGGACCACGGGCGAGGAGACGGTTGGGGCCTTCGAACTTGAGATCGAGGTCGTACACCTGTCCATCCGCCTCGATGAGGCGAACGGTCTCGTGAGAGACATTCCAGCGACCCCGGACGGGAGCTCTTCCGTCGGTCAGGGAGTCTTTGGAGTACGAATGATCGCGAGAGAACGTCATCTCCGTCAGGCCCGCAGCGGAACGCCAGGTTCCGAGCAGTTGTTCTTCCGCCTCGGTCAACGGATGAAACTGGGGTGAGACAACCACGAACGCCCACACGGCAAGGAATGACGCGGTGCCGAGCAGGAGCATCGACTGGTGTCGCAGCCAGGTGAACGTGGCAGACATGTTCGTCCCTCCGTCGGCGTTTCGGGCCGGTGGAGGGTACTCCCACTCATGCGGCTGAGGCGACACCGGTTCCGCAGGACCAGCAAAACCTCCCCCCTAACCTCGCCCATTGGCGTCGCAGCCCGCTTAGCGCAACCCGTCGTGCCACGCCGCGCGGGGTGGAGGGGGTAACCCCTCCTGGGTCCAGGGCAGAGCCCTGGCCGCCGGAGGCACTTGGCTTTATGCGGCCTGCTGGTGTGTCTCGGCGGGAGCCGGTTCGAGCGGGAGGGTGGCGGGTTCGGGGGTGCGGCTGCGGTGGAGGAGGTGGCTGAGGACGAGGCGGACGGACTGGGCTTCGGGTTCGGTGATTCCGGCGAGGAGCCGGAGGCTGACGAGACGGCCGACGCCGGAGAGGAAGAAGAGGAGTTGCATCCCGGTGAACTGGAGCGGTCCGGCGGTCCAGACTCCCTGGAACTCGGAGGCGAGGGCTCCGCCGAGGATCGCACCGAGGGCCGCGAGGGTGCCCGTGCAGGCGTTGTAGGAGGCGAGGAACGGGGCGCAGCCCCGCTCCGAGGTGAGCTTCAGCAGGAAGTTGTGGGGCCCCATCGTCAGGGGGGGATTGAAGATCGCGAAGGCGTGAACCGGAACCAGGAGCCAGAGCCACTGCGGCGTCACGAACAGCCAGCAGAACGGCAGGAGGGCGTCGCCGAGGCTCGCCAGCAGGACGACGGGCCGGACGCCGTAGCGGACCTTGAGGCGGGTCCAGAAGCCGTTGGTGGCGAGCCCCAGGAGGCTGCCGAAGGTGGCGAGGGCGGTGACGACACCGAAGGAAATTCGGAGTCTCTCGAGCATGTAGACGGCGAAGAACGGGGTCGCGAGCTGGCTGGCGAGGTTCCAGCTCCCGTAGGCGACGAGCAGGCGGCGGAAGTCGCGGTCGCGGAAGGGGCCGGTCAGGCTCGACAGTCCGCGGGAGGTGGTGGGGCGGGGGCTGTCGGCGGCGGGGATCTTGCCGAGGATCACGAGGCCGACGAGGCCGCAGGCGATCGCGACGCCGAAGACAATCAGGAATCCTCCTTCAGGGGCGCCGGAGAACCGGGCCCAGCCTTCGACGAGGAGGGCCCCGCCGAGGCTCATGCCGAGAGTCAGGGCGGAGTTGTAGAGGTTGCGGCGGCCGAAGAAGGCGATCCGGCGGTTGACCGGGATCAGCCGCTGGATCCATTCGAGCCACGCCACGCCGCCGACGGCGGCGAATAGGTTGCCGAGTCCCAGGATGGCGATGACGCACCACGCCTGCTGAGGGCCGGACCAGTGGGGGAAGAGGAGCGGCACGAGGACCGCGGGGATCCAGAGGAGGCGGGCGGTCCAGGTGGCGACGAGGCAGACCGCGCGGGAGCGTCCGCTGGAGGCGACGAGGTAGGCCCCGGCGAACTGGGCGGCGTTCGCGAGGGTGGGGAGCGCGGAGAGGATCCCGATCTGGAGGCGTGTCGCGCCGAGTTTCAGCGCAAACGCCGTCAGGAAGATGCCGCCCAGCAGACTGCCCATCACTGTGGCCAGGGCCCCTTCGGCCACTGACCGATCCATGGCGCACTCCAGGCGCCGATCCTCGCCGGACATCGAACCCTCAGTGCGGAATTCTTTCCGCTCGACCTACCGTTCCTTCGGACTCCGCGCTCCGGCAGCCAGAGAAACCATTCCTGGAGAGCGCGACCTGTCGTCTCGAGCCCTGCGGCGAGACGCGCGGAATTCTCACTCTGTCGCTCCGCAGCGTCAACGGGATCTTTTCGAGGATTTCCGGAGACCGGCTCTCTTGGCCGGACGGGACCGCGAAGTGATGCAGAACACTCCATCAGACGGATGGAAGGTCCCACTCCCGATAGCAGATCCGGTCGTCCACAAAGCGAAAGACTGGGGTTGCGGCCCTGCCGTCGTACCAGAGGCTCTGGAGCGTCTCGGAGGGAGACTGGCCGGCGTCGAGGTCCCAGTTGGACGTGCTCAGGTAGGCGCGGCCCTCGGCGGAAAGAAATCGCCGCCACGCCTGGACCGTTCCGGCGTTCCCCATCCGGGTGTGCGTGGGGTTCAGGATCAGGGCGCCCGGAGCGCGAACCGCCTCTCTCAGCTCGGGGGGGACCGTCCACTGAAACTCCACCTCCTGGCGTCCGCGGACGACCATCACCTCCCCACAGTTCAGCAGGAGCGCCGGCCGGCTGCGAAACGGGAATGTGCGGCTAGGGAGGGCCGCCGCCAGAGCAGTGACTCGCTCCTTCTCCTCCGTCTCGGCACGAACGGAGAAGCATTGTTCTCCCATCTCGAAGGACTGTCCGTCGGCGACGCGGTAGTAGGCGGGGTCCTTCGAGAACGTTTCCAAGATGACGACGGTCCCGGTGCCACGCGTGGCCCTCTTCACCGCGTCCAGGCTATTCAGGGTCGGGATCGTCCATCCGGCGCAGAGGAGCAGCGCCGGATGGCGTTTGCGGATCACTTCAGCGACGAGAGACGTGTTGTTCCCGGTCGGATCCCCGGCGGCCTGACTCCGCACAGGAAAGGAGACAGTGGCGATCCGCTCGGAACTCCCGGACGGAAACGATTCGAGCTCCTTGATCTCTTCGATCTCACGGACATCGTCCGCCGCCTCGGAGGCAGTCGTCGTACGTTGCATGCGGTTCGGCCCTTTCTCGTCAGCCCGCGCGTATGGTCATGCGTGTGAGAGGGAATGACAACTTGTCGGAAGGGGCCGATGGTGTCATGGGTCTGCACATCTGGATTGGACGGTTCCACGAGGAAGCGCCTCCGGCGAGGGCAGGGGCGGGCCCCTGCACCCCAACAGCTCAACTCGTCTGTTTAAGAACCGTTCGTCTGTTCAGCTCGGTTTCCCCGTTTCTGACGAGGCTGTCATCTCAACCAAAAACCTGCACTCCGATCGATCGCACAGCGGTATCGACCTGGTCGCTGTTCCAGCGCCCTGCTGCCAATCCCACCTTTGTTCCCGTTCGGCACGCGAATTTGGACTGGTCTGGCACGCCGGTTTCTTATCCCCTGCTCAGAAACAACACGGATTTCCAGCGCACCGGACATCGGGTCCACCGCGTGAACACGAACGAAAGGTGTCATCATGAAACGCTTCCTCATTTCTGCTGTCGCTGTCGCCGCCCTGGCCCTTGGCCTCACGGGATCCGCGATGGCGCACGGCCCCTGGGGGGTCAATGTCTACAGCGGTCCGGTCTATCGCTCGTATCCGGCCTACGGTGCCTACGGGTACGCCCCGTATTCCACCTACGGCAGCTACGGAGCCTACGGCTACGCCCCGGCCCCGGTTTACGCACCACCGGTCTACGTCCCGCCGACGTATGTCACCCCCGGCTACGGCGTCTACGCCCCGCAGCCGAACGTCGGGGTCTATGGCAAGAACTTTGGCCTCCGGCTCTCGCTCTAGTCGATCGGCCTGATCGGTAGTTGAGATCGAACGCCAAACAAACAGACAGGCCCGATCGCATCACGCATGCGATCGGGCCTGTGTTGTTTGTTGAGCTGGTTGTTGATCGGGTTGTGAAACCAGTGGAAAATAAATCGCCCCGCGATCAAAACCGCGGGGCGAGCCCACTACGTCGGAAGCTGACCCAGCGAGATCGATCCCTTCTTGTGGCGGAGCCGGCCGAGATGCCGCTCGAGGCGGCCGATCAGCCGGTCGATCGCTCCGTTGATCGCCTGATGAAGCGACGGAGCATGATACGTCACTGCGTACGGCTTGAGGCCGCTGAGCCGCGCCTCGAGTACGCATCGCTTGTCGTCGCCGATGGCCTTCTCACCGTTCTCATCGGTGAGGCGGACCTCCACCCGCGTGAGCTGGGGAGAGTAGCGACTGAAAGCGGAGGAGATCGTCGCCTGGAGTCGTTCGACAAACCGGGCGTGTCCCTGAATGTGACGATCGGTACGAACCTGAACGAGCATCGGTTTCTCCTTCGAAGCCTTCCGCGGCCAAACGCCGCGGGCATCCGGAGAACGGCAAACCGTATTCCCCGGACTTTCGAAATCACGCCGAGTGCCGGGAGCATTCGGCGGCGGAATCGGACCGGAGCCACACGCTCCTGGGTCCACCAGTAGTTTACTCCTCTGCAGACGCCGTGAGAGACAAATCCCGCCCCGCAGGGGTTCGATTTTTCGCCGCATCGAAACGCCGCACGGAATCGGTCCGCTGGCGCTGCCGGCCACACACCGGCAGCGCCAGCCAGACCCGTCGCCATCCGTGGCGAGGCTGCGACTTCGGCCTTGCGAGGCATCGAACCTGTGCGATTCGACACGTTGCGTAGAAGACACGCGAAGAGGATGCGGACGGGAGCCGGCGGCTGGACCAGATGCCGCGCGGCTCCCGCCGCGATCCTCACCGACACATCCGACCTAGCGGAATCCGCCCCGGTAGGGGCCGACCGGACGAGGGACCACCACCGGTTGGATCGGCGCCACCACGGGGGTGATGGCAGGTTCGACCACCACCGGGGCCCGGACGATCTGCGAGCGGACGCCGTAGTCGTCCATCAGCTCCCGGAGGGTCGACTGCACGAGGTTCAGCTGCCGGGGGATGACTTCCCGGTCGGTCGGGCTCCGGTCGACCGGACGCCAGCTCCGGAGCTCCTGCTCGACATTGCTGACGACCCGGTCCATGTCGTAGAGCTCCCGTTCGATGCGGTCGTCCGCGTTGCGGTTGCGGTGATAGCCCTGGCGGACCAGGTCGCGGACCCGCTGGGTGTCCTGCAGCACGGAGTACATCTCGCGGTACATCTCCTGGAACCGCGGGTTCGTCTGGTGGTTGTTGTACATTTCGAGACAGATCGCGTTGACCTGCTCGGAGAGCCGGTTCGACAGGATCTCCGTCTGGACGCGGCTGCCGAAGACGACCTGGGCCGGTCCACCGATCGGAACCCCGACCGCCTGGGCCGGATACGTGGCGGAGGAATACGTCGGCGCGACGTAGGCCGGGGCCGCGTAGGAAGGGGCGGCGTAGGAAGGGGCGGCGTACGACGGGGCGGGGTAGGTCTGCACTGGCACCGCCGGGACGGTGGCGACGTACCGCGGCCGCTGGGCGAGCGCGGGACTCGCCTGCAGGACGAGCGCGAGCCCGAACGCGGCGAAGCCGGCCGGGAGGGCACGCCGAGTGAGGAGGATGCGGGGACCGGGTTTCATCAGGACTCCTTCCGTGGAGAGTGGCAGCGTGCCTGGGCGAGCGGGGGGGGAAGTGAAAGGGGTCGCCGCGTCGTGTTCGCGGCGACCGGGGAGGGCTGCGGGCACGTGACGGCGCGGCTTATAAAACGGGCCCCCGACCTGAAGAAACCCCCTTCGCTGAAGTGTTGGTGAGGGAGCGCTCGCGCGATGTCGGAAGTCCTGTGGCGACTGCGCGTTGCAGGGGTCCTGAATTCTTCGCAAGGGAGTTCGCACGCGATCGCCGCGCGGATCGCGCTGGCGGAGCGGCTGACGGTTCGTTCAGATTCGAGCTGCTGCTGCGCATCATGCGGAACAAGGACCAGTGCGGCAGCGGCCGTGCGAAGGTGTGCCATGCGGATCGGAATTCTGGCCGACACACATGATCATCTCGGGAACCTGCGGCTGGCGGTGGAGCGGTTCAATGCCGAGCGGGTCGAACTCGTGCTGTTCGCGGGGGATCTCGTGTCGACGTTCTGTGTGCCGCTGCTGCGGAACCTGCGGGCGCCGATCATCGCCTGTTACGGCGACAACGAGGGGAACAAGCCGGGGCTGGAGGCGGGGTTTTCGCTGGTGGGGCGGCTGTCGGAGCCTCCCGTGGCCGTGACGGCGAGTGACGGGACGCGGATTGTGCTGGTGCACATGAAGCGGCAGTTGCGGGGGTACGGGGAGGAGTTCGACGTGGCGGTCTATGCGCACACGCATCGGCCGCGGGTTGAGCGGGACGAGGCGGGGCGGTTGTGGGTGAACCCGGGTGAGGCGAGCGGCTGGAGTTTCGGGCGTCCGACGGCAGCGGTGCTCGACACGTCGACCAGGACCGCGGCGATCGTCGATCTGGTGCCGGACACCCGGGCCGCAGTAAGTTCGTCACGATGTGTCCCCTCAGAAACAGAGCCCATCGATCGAGAACACAGTGCCCGCGACAGCGACGACAATCTGGCGTGTGCCGCTCTACCTCCCGCATCTGCAACCTCCTCTGAATCCGACGCGGATTCGGGAGGCGGAAGCGCAGATCGGCCATTCGCTCCCGTCTGAACTGGTGGCTCTGCTCGAAGTCCAGAATGGCGGATACATTCGATATGAGCTGCCGACTCTTCCTCATCGCCGGATTGCAGGGATCGGGCCGCGGTTCCCCTCGCTCGCGGCCGTCGACTGGGAAGACGTTCAGGACGATGTCGGCTTCGAACTCGATGGCCTCGTTCCGTTCGATGGAGACGGTCATTGGCACTTGTGCCTCGACTATCGAAATCGGGTGGCCGAGCCTCTGGTCACCTATGTGGATATCGAGTGCAACAGCGAAGAGCCCGTGGCGAGTTCCTTTGCGGAGTACCTGACCAGGTTGCAGCTCAAGATCCCCGATGGATATCTCCTGACGTCAGGCCAGGACATCGACGCTTTGAAAGCCGGTCTCACTTCCGCTCTGGGGTGCCGGTTTGAGCCCTCGAGTTCGGAGACATACGGGTATCCCGTGCACCGGGCGCGTATCGAAGTCGAGTCCGCAGATGGCTGGGTCTGGCTGAACAGCAATGAAGTCCCTCGCGGTTTTGTTCGCGAAGGGACGGGATCGGATTTCGAACGCCAGTTTCCGGCATCCGACCTCGTACCGCAGTATCCCGAGGTTCCTCGCAACGCCGTTCTGATGAAGCTCTCGGACGAAATCCGCCAGCCGGTTCTCGAGGCCTGTCGGGCCGCGGGACTGGAAGTGCGGTCGATGCGTGAGTTCTTCCCGAACGAACTCGCGCCCTGACGGAACCACGCCTCCCGAGATTGCCGTCTGTCCATTGTGGCTCAGACCGCAAGAACTACTTGGCCGCCTGCTCGACCGTCTCGCGAAGGAAGTGAGCGTGCAGGACGGATCCGAGGCCGAGCGGGTGGTGGATCGTCCGTTCTTCGTACTCGGTCGTGGCCCGTTCGTCGTGGCGGAACTGGGCGAGCATCATGCCGATCAGGAGCGGATGACCCGGTTCCCCTTCGACGAAGACCGGGCCGCCGCTGTCGCCGCTGAACGTGGTCAGGTCGGCCAGGTAGGTGTGGTGCCGCTCAACGGGGAGGAAGGGGTGGCTGGCGATGATCCCCTGCCGGGCCACCGCAAAGGCGGCGTCGTTCCCCTCGAACCGCTGCGGGTAGGAGAGCAGGAAGAGCGGGCTGCAGATGTGGAGGTTCGCCTGAACGAGCCGCCGCTCGTCCGCGAAGGTGGAGAGCGGGAGAGGCGTGACCGGAACCGGCAGCTTGCCGGAGAGCTTGAGGACCGCGGCGTCCTCGGTGGGATGCTTCGTCCAGAGGGGCTGCCCCTCGCGGCGGACCGGGACCGGATGATCGAGCCGGACGTAGGAACCGTCGTCACGCCGCTGTCGCAGCACGAGCAGCACCGTCTCGCCGTTCGTCCGTTCCAGGACATGCGCGGCGGTGACGAGGTAGAGGCTCTCGTCCTTCGGCTCCTGGTCGCGGCGGACGAGGAAGCAGGTGGCGGTTGAGTCGGTGTGGAACAGCTTGAACGTCGCTTCGAGGGTTTCCGTCGCGAAGTCGGCGGCGTGCGAAACGGCCGGCAAGGTAAAGAGGACCACGAAGAAGAACGCGATCGCCCTGATCATGAACGGGAGCTCCGGGATACAGAGAAGGTGCCCCGGCGAGGATAGTGGGGGCGGACTGGGTGTGCAGCTTCGGGCGTCCAACCGTCGCTGTGCGGTCGCTGTCAGTGGATTCTCGTGAAGCCGTCGCTGCCGCGCGATACGATGAGGTCATTACCTATTGCAGCCTCATCGCAGATTGACCGCCCAATGCATCGCGTCGGACTTGGACACGACACTCATCGCCTCGGCCCGGGGCTTCCGCTGGTCCTTGGAGGGGTGACGGTCCCGCATGAGGCGGGCTGCATTGCCCACAGCGACGGGGACGTGTTGCTGCATGCGATTACGGATGCGCTGCTGGGGGCCACGGCGCTGGGGGACATCGGCGAGTGGTTTCCGGATACGGATCCGCAGCACTCGGGGGCGGATTCCGCGAACCTGCTGACCCGAGTGGTCAACGAGGTCCACGGGCGGGGCTGGCGGGTGGTCAATCTCGACTGCACGGTGTTTGCCCAGCGGCCCAAGCTGTCGAGCTACAAGAAGGAGATCGCGGTCCGGGTGGCGGAGCTGCTGGGGCTGACAGCGGACCGGGTCTGCGTGAAGGCGAAGACCGGCGAGCGGGTCGGCCCGGTCGGGCGGGAAGAGGCGATCGAAGCGAGCGCGGTCGTGCTGATTGAACGGGCCCACTGAGCCCTGACTGAGGCGGAAACGTACCGGGCCGCTCAGGCGTCGAGGGTTTCCGCTCCGAATCGTGCTCCGGCGGGGACGCCGTTTCCTCGCAGAAATTCATCCACCGTCATCGGCCGTTTGCCGGAGGCCTGGAGTCGCTGGATCGCCAGCGCGCCGTCGCCGGTCCGGACGTGGATCTGGCGGGGTTCGCTTGCGAGGACCGTTCCGGGGCCGGCGGTCTCGTTCGCTTTGGCGTCAACCGGATCGGCGTCGAGGATCAGAAGCCGCATGGGGGGGCGGCCGGGGACGTGGAGGAAGGTGAAGGGCATTGGCCAGGGCTGCATGGCGCGGAGGTGCCAGCCGATTTCGCGGGTCGGCTTCGACCAGTCGATCAGCCCTGCCAGCTTCGGCATCTTGGGGGCCTTGGTCACGCCGGCGCTGTCCTGAATGACCGGTTTTGTTGTCCCTTGTGCAATGTCCCGCAGGACCTCGATGGCGAGTTCCGCGCCGAGGTCGGCCAGGCGGAACTCGAGTTCGCCGGCGGTCTCTTTGGGGCCGATCGGGGTCCGGACGACGCCGAGGATCGGGCCGGCGTCGAGGCGGGGCTGGATCTGGAAGATGGTAACGCCGGTTTCGGTGTCACCCTGCCAGACGGCGTACTGGATGGGTGCGGCGCCGCGGTACTTCGGGAGGAGGGAGGCGTGGAGGTTGACTGCGCCGAGGCGGGTCGTGGTGAGGAATTCGGCGGAGAGAATTTGCCCATAGGCGGCGACGATCATCAGGTCGGCGTTCAGGCCCTTTAGGTCGGCGATCGACTCGGGGGCGTTGCACTTCACCGGCTGCAGCACCGGGATGCCGCGCTGTTCCGCCAGTTCCTTCATGGGGTGGGGGTGGTTGTGTTTGCCGGGTCCGGTGCGGTCGGGTTGGGTGAGGAGGGCGACGATTTCGTGTTGGCCGCCGGCCTGGTCGGAGCCGGACTGCGCGATGTCAAGGAGCCGGCGAAATGTCGGCAGTGCGAACTCTCCTGTTCCGACGATCACCAGACGCATCCGCGGATCTCCGTTGTGTTGCCGGCCGTGCGATTGGCTGGGCCGGATCGGGCATCATAACGGGGGCGGTGGCGGGCGCGCTATCTGCGGGAGCATCCGATGCTCGGACCACGATCTGGCCGGCACGACGCCGCTTGCTCCAACCCGTCGCCCCACGGCCACCCGGGTCCAGGGGCGGAGCTCCTGGCCGCCGGAGGCGCTTCGATGTGGAACCTTGGAACACAACGGGCGTTCCAGTCGTGGACGGACGTGGCGGGCCTCCCTCTCCAACACGTCCGCACTGCGATTCCCGCGGTCATGAGTGTGGGAGTCCGCAGCGCCGGTTCCCTGAAGCGGACGCCCGTTGTTTTCCACGGTTCCACGAATGAGCGCCTCCGGCGAGGCCAGCAGCCTGCTGGACCGGGGGAAAAAGGAATGGGGCGTGTGACGCAGGTCGGCGCAGACCCTTGCGCCCGGCGGCGCGACGCCGTAAACTCCCTCCTCGGCCGGAGGTCGCATCTCCAGCAACGCAGACCGGCAGGGAATCGAACGATGGCGGATGTGAACAACGGGATCGTCCACGGCGACTGCATCGCCGGCATGAACGCCCTCCCCGCCGGCAGCGTCGACCTCGCCTTCGCCGATCCCCCCTTCAACATCGGCTACGACTACGACGTCTACGACGACTCCCTCCACAGCGACCAGTACCTCGACTGGTCCCGCCAATGGATCACCGCCGTCCACCGGGCCCTCAAGCCCAACGGGACCTTCTGGCTCGCCATCGGCGACGAGTACGCCGCCGAACTCAAGGTCGAGGCACAACGGATCGGCTTCCGCTGCCGCAGCTGGGTCGTCTGGTACTACACCTTCGGCGTGAACTGCTCCCGCAAATTCACCCGCTCCCACGCCCACCTGTTCCACTTCGTCAAGAATCCCAAAGACTTCGTGTTCCGCTCCGAGGAACTCGAAAACCGGATCCCCTCCGCCCGCCAGCTCGTCTACAACGACAGCCGCGCCAACCCCCGCGGCCGACTCCCCGACGACACCTGGATCATCCCCCCCGTCGACGGCGCACCCCCGCAGCCACTCGAGGAAGGGATCCCCACTCCCGCCACCCAGCCGACCTGGACCCTCCGGCCACAAGACCTCCAGTCACGGTTCCGCCCGGCGGAAGACACCTGGTACTTCCCGCGCGTCGCCGGCACATTCAAGGAACGGGCCGGATTCCACGGATGCCAGATGCCCGAACAGCTGCTCGGGCGGATCATCCGGGTCTGCTCCGAACCGGACGCCGTCGTGATGGACCCCTTCTCGGGGAGCGGCACCACGGTCGCGGTCGCCAAGAAGCTCGGCCGCCGATACCTCGGCTTCGACCTCTCGCCACAGTACGTCGAGCTCGGTACGAAACGGCTGGAAGGGATCCAGAACGGCGACCCGCTCGACGGAGCCGCCGAACCCCTGATGAGCGCCCCGCAGACCGGCGCCGGACGTTCGCTCAAGAGCGGCAAGAAGCCGAAGGCCGAAGGAACACCGCGCCGACGCCCCAAGCCCGTCTAACCGCGATTCACCAAAAGACTCTTTGCCACAGAGTGCACAGAGGACTCAGAGGGCGTCCAAGCGAGACTGTGAAGCCCGCAGGGATCGAATGAACTGCCGCCCTGTTCCCCTCTCGGTGTTCTCTGTGACCTCTGTGGCTAGATCTGAATTGGCTCTCTGGTGTGACCGGCTTCCGCAGCGGAACAGTCCCTACTTGCGAGGCGCCCCCGCAGCCAGCGGCATCTCCCCTTCTTCCCGGACCGCCCACAGATTCTTCTGCGACGCGACGTACAGGACGCCGTTTGCCACCGACGGGACCGACCAGACCGCCGAGCCGAGACGGATGTCGGTGATGTGCCGCTTCTCCGGGCTCGCCGCCAGGACCGTCAGGCCCCGGCGGGTTCCGACGTAGACCTTGCCGTCCGCCACGAACGTCGACGACCAGATCTCGTCCGACGTGTCGTGAATCCAGTGGACCGCGCCCGTCTCGGCGTCGAGGCAATGGATCTTGCCGGCATGCTCCGCCGCGTAGACAAGCCCTTTGTCGACCGAGACGGTCGAGAGGCTCCGGCCGATCTCCTGGTACTGCCACACCTTCCCGACCGCGGTGATGTCCCCCGTGCCGCGTGAGGGGTCGATGCAGGCAAGCGCCCCCTTCCCCCGGCCATGGAGCGGATCCTGGCCGATCGTGACGTAGACCCGGTTGTTGTAGACCACCGGCGACCCGATCACTTCGCTCGGGCTCATCAGCTGCCCATCCTGGATGAAGTCCTTCGCCTTCCCCCGGACGAGGGCCCAGTAGTCGATGACCTGCCCCCCCCGCTCGCGGTAGTTCGGCGGGTTGCAGTCGAACCGCCACAGCTCCTTCAGCTGGCCCGATTCCGGCGGACCTTCGAGCGGCTCGAAGCCGTAGCACCAGCCGTCGCCGGCGCCGTAGACGATCTGCTGCTTGCCGTTCACGGTGATCATCGTCGGCGACGACCACTGACCGTGGAAGACTTTCGCGCTGATGTGGCCGTCGTCCCGGGCGATGAACTTGCCGGTCTTCTTGTCGAGGGCAATCAGGGTCGGTGCGGTCGGGAGGACGACCTTGCCGTCATAGACCCCGTTCGCCGTCCCGACATAGACGTAGTCTCCGTGGATCAGGACCGAGCAGTTGGCGGCGTCGTGCGGGAAGACCGGCAGGTCGCGGATCATGTCGAACCGCCACAGGATGTCGGCGTCGGTCGTCCGGATCTCGACCGGCTTGCCGTTCTCGGGGACCGAGAAGGTCGCCTCGTCCTGGAACGGACCGTCGTTGCCGTTCGCCTGGCCGTGGAGGTCGAGGCAGATCACTTCGCAGCGGTTGGAGACGATGTAGACCCGGTTCCCCTCGACGGTCGCCGTCGAGCAGATCCCGAGGTTCATGTCGTCGAAGTCTTCGCTCACCTTCGCGCGGTCGATCTCGAGCCGCGGAACGACGAGCTGCCACTTGAGCTCGCCGGTCTTCTCGTCGAAGCACATCAGGACCCCGCCGGTCGTCGGCTGGTACCGCGGGTCCTCGAGGGTCTCGTCGTTCGTTCCGATGATGACGCGCCCCTGCGAGATCGTCGGCGAGGAGTAGTTCTCGCTCCCGAGGCGGCTGACCCACACCACGTTCTTGGCCGAGGCGACGTCGACGCCGAGGCGGTCGCGTTTCCGCTTGCCGGGATCGAACCGGGCCGGAATCCCCTTCTCGGGGGAGCACATGTTCCGGACGTCCCCGCCCCCCCATTGGGGCCAGTCGCCGGCGCGGGCCGCGGCGGCACAGCTGAGGACGAGAAGGAGGGCTCCACAGGCGAGCGAGGCGCGGAGGCGAAGCATGCTCATAGCGAGGGTGGGCGAGGCGACGACGGCGCGGTCTGGCGTTCTGTCCGCAATGGTGGCGGGTTGCGGGGGGGACCAGAACCGAGGGACGGTGGAGTCCGCAGGCGCCGGTCAGGGCGCTGGGCAGCGGACAGGGACGACGACCCTCATGGTCGGAGAGCGGCCGGTCCGGAACACGGAACAGCCGCAAGGGCCATCCAGCATGCCGCCGGAAGGACCGATCGGCAAGTGATTACCCGTCGAGGGTGTGTGGTTCCCAGGCCCCGTCCACCAAGCTGCGACCTGCGGAAAGGCTGCCGGTTGTGCCGTACTCACCCGGCGGGGCGAGCGGTCCGCCGGCTGTTCAGGAGGCGGCGGGGCCTTCGAGCCCTGCCCCAAAGTCTTCTGGCGCCGAGCGCTGCGGCGGAGCGGGAGGAGGAGAACTGGGCGGGGGGCTGGCCGACGGAGCTTCGCCGGCGGGGCCGGGGCCGCTCTGAAGTGGGCCTCCCTGCGGCGCGTTGTCGGGCGTTCGGGGAGGACGCTGATTCCCGCCGGGGGGACGCTGCCCCCCCTTGGGAGGCCGGCGGGAGCGGTCTCCCTGCTGTTCGTTCCGGTTTCCGCCGCCTCCGTTCCCACCACCCCCGTTCCCACGGGGGCCGTCATCGCGCCGGCCCTGGTCCCGGCCGCCGTTGCCGCGGCGGCCTTCGTCTCGGCGGCCACCCTGGCGACCACCGTTTCCGCCTGGTCCGCCGTTCCCCTGCTGGCGGTGCTGCTGCTGTTCGGGAGGTGCGCCGGCCGGGGGGGCTGCGGAGCCTTTGGCGAGGCTCGCTTCTACCGAGGCTTCCTGCGGCGGGGCGTCCTGCGGGGGCTGTTCCAAACGGGGGGGCGGTCCCTGGTCGGGGCCGCCGCCGTTTCTTCCCTCGGGGCCGGGAGGGCCGGAGCGGCGTCCGCGGGGGGCGCCTCGGCCGAACCGCTGGTTCGGGTCGGGGACCGGGAGGTTCTCGGGGATCGTGACCGGGTCGGCGGAGAGGTCGAACTCGAGGACCGGATCGGGCGGGGGGACGATGCCGCGGTCCCGCCGCTGCCCTTCGACGAGCCGCATCTGCGGGCGTCCGCTGCAGTTGCACTGGACGGTCGTGACGGTCGCGGGCTGTCGCCGCTCGGCGCCGCACGCGGGGCACTTCCAGTGCCGGCGGACATCGACGTTCAGCCGCAGACCGGCGCCACGCATCTCAACACTCCACGATTCGAAAGTAGGGAACTCCCATTCTCCGCCATGCCAAGAATTCAGCAACCCCCAGCGTCCCGCTGGACCGGGGCGGCGTGGGACGATGGGTTGTGCTAAGGGGGCTGCGACGCCATTGGGGGGTGTGAGGGAGATGGGCGGAGACGGGTTTATCTTAACACGACTTTCGCATTGGCCGGGGATCGCCTGCGAGAGTCGTCGCGTCCCGACGCATGCGGTACAACGCGCGGCATCCGCCGCCGTTCTGTCCCGCTTGTGAGGCTCTGATGCGATTCCGTCCCCTCCCCCTCCTGCTGCTGGCGGCTTGCCTGCTCGTCGGCCGCGGCGCGGCCTTCGCCGCCGATCCCCCCGACCGTAAACCGAACATCCTCATCCTGCTGGGGGACGACCTCGGCTGGGGGGAACTCGGCTGCCAGGGGAACACCCAGATCCCCACCCCGAACATCGACGCCATCGCCAAGTCCGGCGTCCGCTTCACCCAGGGGTACGTCAGCGGCCCCTACTGCAGCCCGACCCGCGCCGGACTCATGACCGGCCGCTACCAGACCCGTTTCGGACACGAGTTCAACAGCACCGCCCAGAAGTCCGGCCTCGCCCTCTCCGAAACGACCATCGCCAACCGCCTCAAGACCCTCGGCTACCAGACCGCGGCGGTCGGCAAGTGGCACCTCGGCGGCGGCGCGGACTACCGCCCCATGGCCCGCGGCTTCGACGAGTTCTACGGCACCCTCGCCAACACGCCCTATTACCACCCGACCCAGTTCATCGACTCCCGCGTCTCGCCGGACACCCAGAAGGTGACCGACGACGACTTCTACACCACCGACAAGTACGCCGAGCGGGCGGTCGACTGGCTGGAGAAGCACAAGGACGCCCCCTGGTTCCTGTACGTCCCCTTCAATGCCCAGCACGCGCCGCTCCAGGCCCCGAAGAAGTACCTCGACCGCTTCGGAGACATCAGCGACGAAAAGCGGAAGACGTTCGCGGCGATGCTCTCCGCCATGGATGACGCCGTCGGGACGATCACCAAGAAAGTCCGCGACCTTGGCCAGGAAGAGAACACCCTGGTCTTCTACCTCGCCGACAACGGCGGACCGACCGCCTCGACCACGTCGAGCAACGGCCCCCTGAACGGCTTCAAGGCGACCACCTGGGAAGGGGGCGTCCGGGTCCCGTTCATGGTCCAGTGGAAGGGGAGAATCCCGGCCGGCAAGACCTACGACAATCCGGTGATCCAGCTCGACATCCTCCCGACTGTCCTCAAGGCGGCCGGCGGGGAGGTCGACGCCGCCTGGAAGCTCGACGGCCTCGACCTGATGCCGTACCTGACCGGCGCCAACACCGCCAAGCCGCACGAGACGCTGTACTGGCGGTTTGGGGAGCAGTGGGCGATCCGCCACGGAGACCACAAGCTCCTCGTCGCCCGCGGCAGCGGCCAGGCGCCGGAGCTGTATGACCTCTCGAAGGACCTCGGCGAAAAGAACAACCTCGCCGCGGCCCAGCCCGAGAAGACGGCCGAGCTCAAGAAGCTGTGGGACGCCTGGAACGCCGAACAGGCGGAGCCGAGCGCCCCGAAAGAAAAGCCGCAGCAGGCCAACCCCCGCCGGCAGCAGCGCCAGCAGCAGAAGAAGGCACAGATGCAGTAGGCGGAGCGTCTGACTCCCGGATCGAAGCGACTCCGCGGCTCACCAGAGCCGCGGAGTTTTTGTTTGCGCCAGAGACGTCCGGTCTCCGTTGCTCGGTTTCCTGACCGAAAGTCCCTCCGGCGGCAAGGGGTCTTGTTGGACCCGGCCCCGCGCGCCGTTGGCTCGGGATCGGAACGGCCCTTGGGGTAGGATGGCTTCGCGGCTTGTCATCGGTGCTCACCCCCTCTTCCACTGAGCGGACTCGGCAACCTTGAGCGATCAGACTGGAGTCCCCGGCCGTCTCGCGGCGATTGCGTCCTGGATCGCGGCCGCAAGCTCCGTTCTCACCGCCCTCTATGTCTGGAGAAACCCACACGGGCTCATCTTCCTCAACGGCGGACTCCCGATGCTCTGGGGGGCCGCCTTGCTCCTGGGATTGCTGGGGAGCGTGTTGGGGCTGTACGCCACCGTTCGGTATCGGGGACGACGTGGCGTGGCACTGCTCGCTCTTGCGATCAACCTGTCGATCGTGCTCGGACTGATTGTCTGCACGGTCGTCGTCGTCCTGATCGGAGTCAGCCGCATCGAAGGACGGGGCTGGCACTGAGGCTTGGGGGGGCGCATGGAACGCCTGCTTCGTACGATCGGCAAATTCACAGCAGCGCGATCACGACCGAGATCATCAGCAGCATCGCCCCCAGCAGGCGGAGGAGCATCGTCCGGTTGGAGTGGGCTCCGTCGGGACTGGCCGCCAGGCGGCTCAGCCCCCAGGCGAGCAGGACCGACCAGAAGCCTCGCAGGGCATAGACGATGTTGATCCGCGTCGCGTCGCCGTACTGCCCGAGCGAATAGGAGATGCTGACCGCCTGGGTCGCCATCAGGAGCGCGGCTCCCGCCAGCGGCCCGATCGCCCCGATCTCGCGGACGTGGGCCGGGCGGTCCGCCCATGGGAGCAGCCCAAGCGAGAAGACGCCGGTCAGGACGAACATCGTCACCAGGAACGGCTCCGCCCCGTACCGCTTCCCGCAGAGCTGCAGGCCGATGTCGAACAGCGACAGCGACGTCGCCGCCAGCACTGCTAGCACGATCGTGAGCGCCACCCGGCGCGCCGAAGCCTTGGCATGACTCGCGACCTTCCCGCTCGCCTGGACCACCCCGACTCCGACCGCCGCCAGCACCGACGCGACCCAGATTCGGGGCTCGACCGCTTTCTCCGCCAGGAGTGAGCTGAGGAACGCCACGATGATGATCTTCACCCCGAAGATCGGTGTGGCGAGCGAGACATCGCCGTACTGAAACGCCAGGTACGTGCAGAGCTGGCCGATCACGAACGCCAGGGCGATCGCCGCCGCCGCTCCCCAGGCTTCGCTCGAAACAGAACCCGCCCGGACCGCGCCGAACAGTCCCCAGAACAGGGCGAGGCAGAGGTTCGAGAGGACCGTGCTGGTGTAGGGGCTCGCCCCCCGCAGGGCGGCCCGCTTCGCGAACATCGCGCCGACCACGAACAGCAGACTCGAAAACAGCGGGAACAGCAGATGGAGGGAACCGGGCATGTCGCAGCATACCGGCCCGCGGAACCGTTCCGAAGCGCCGGGCCGCGACCACCCGGCCGTGACATTTCAGGCAGGAGGCGCGGCGTCGGCGGCCGGATAAGGTGCGGCGGCAGGTGTCAGTCGAGGAGCTCGACCGTCTTCCCTTTCTTCGCGCTCAGCACCGCCGTGTCGACGATCTGCTGGCCGATCCGGGAGACCTTGGGATCGAGCGGTCCTTCAAACGGGAGGCCCTCGCGGATGTGATGCACGAAGTACTCGATCGGGTTCCGCTGCGGGGCTTCGAGCGTGTCGACCGGGATGTCCTTCCCTTCGGGGCAGTCGCGGGTCTGGACCCGGATCGTCGGCTGGTAGTCGAAGCTGCCGATCGTCCCGTCGGTCCCCTTCAGCACGAACCCGCAGCGGGGCTGCGGCTGGTGCGTCCAGGGATCGGTGAAGGTCCCCCAGCGGGTCTCGAGCTTCGAGAGGCCGACCTTGTAGCGGCAGACGACGATCGAATGCTCGTCCACCTCGAGCCCCGGCGGCTGGTACGTCACTGCCGTGACATCGATCGGCTTCTTCCCCCCGTGGAACCAGGTGGCGAACGTCGACCCGTAGCCGAGGTAGTCGAGGAGCGATCCCCCCCCTTCGCTCTTCTTGTAGAACCAGCTCTTCTTCTTCATGGCCGCGGTCGGCGTCGCTTCGATCTTGTCCGCCAGGTGATAGAGGGGGCCGCGGTTCCCTCCGTAGTGGTGGACCTCCTGCAGCTCGCCGATCGCCCCTTCGCGGACGAGCCGCTCCGCCGTGACGTGGCAGGGGGACCAGCGGATCGGCCAGTTGATCGCCAGGCGGACCTTGTGCTTCTTGGCGGCGGCGATCATCGCGTCTGCCTCCTTCAGCGACGACGCGAACGGCTTCTCGACGAACAGGTGCGTCTTGAAGGGTGCGGCGAGCTCGACGTACTCGGCATGCCGGCCGGTCGACGGGCAGAGGATCACGGCGTCGGGCTGGAGTGCCTTGAGGCAGGCCTTCTCCCTGGTGAACACTCGATCGGGGGGGATCTGAAAGTTATCGATTGCCTTCTGCATCCGGGCGGGGTCGGCGTCGCAGATTCCGGCGATCTCGGCATCGGGATGCTCGTGGACCATCCGCAGGAGGTCCCCCATGTGCATGTGGTCGAAGTTCATGCCGACGAAGCGGAAGGGAGCCATGGCGGAAGCCTCGAGGTGCGAGCGGCGGAAGACGCGAACTGGCCCGACAGTACCGTCCCGCGAGCCGGGCTCCAATCGTCGGGCGGCCTTCTGAGCAACACGCAAACTCTCCGTGAACTCTGTCCTCTCTGTGGCTGAAGGATTCTTGAGCCACAGAGAACACAGAGGAGGCGGAGGGTGGAGACGGTATGAACCGCGGAGGTCTGGGTCTGTTCCTTTCCCCGATCGGCTGGCGATAGACTTGGGAAACCTCGCGCCGGCCGCGTCTCCGGGCCGAACGCCTGTCCCGCCGGATCCGTCAGAAAGTCTTCGCTCATGCGCACTGCGATTCGCCTCTCGCTCGTGGGGGCTCTGGGGCTCTCCCTCGTTTCCGGACCGGTGGCCGCCCCCCTGTGGGCCGATGCCGCGGCCGATTCCGAGAGCCGGCTCCTCGAGGACGTGAAGAAGCTCGCCTCCGATGACTGGGAGGGGCGGGGGCTCGGGACGCAGGGGATCAACAAGGCGGCGGACTACATCCGCGGCGAGTTCGAGAAGGCGGGGCTCAACGTCAAGGCGGACGGCGGGGACGCCTTCCAGGACTTCGACGTGGTCAACGGAGTCGAGCTCGACGGGAAGAACGAACTGAATCTCGTCGGGCCGGACGGGCAGACCGTTCCGCTGGCGATCACGAAGGACTTCGAAGTCGGCTCGTTCGGCGACAGCGGAGTGCTCGACACGCCGCTCGTCTTCGCGGGGTATGGCATCGAGATCGAGAAGGGGTACGACGACTACGCCGGGCTCGACGTCAAAGGGAAGGTCGTCGTGATCCTCCGCCGGACGCCGCAGCAGGATGCGAAGGACGGTCCGTTTGCGGGACACGGCGCGGCGCAGTACGGGGCGCTCCGCGGCAAAGTCAGCAACGCCTTCCGGAAGGGGGCCAAGGGGATCATTCTCATCAACGATCCCCACACCGGCCGCGACGATCTGGCGAAGCTCCAGGAGCAGCTGGCGAAGGCGACCAATCGGCTGGTCGAAGCCAGCCTGGCGATGGAGACGCGGCTTCGTGAGGAGGCCGAGAAGAAGCCTGCTGATGAACCGAGTTTGCAGGAGAAGGTGGCTCCGAAAACCACACTCGTCTTGGAGGCGGTGCAGAAGCTTCAGGGAGATCCCGCGATTGGCAACTTCTTCGCTGCAACGAAGCATCTCCGCGAGGTCCGGGACCTCGTGAAGACGAACGATCCCGACCCGCTGATGAAGTTCGGCTACGGCGGAGCGAAGTCCGGGGAGTCGATCCCGATCTTCCATGTGAAGCGCGAGGCAATCGACAAAGTCCTCAAGGCCGCCCTCAAGAAGGACTCGACCGAGATCGAGGCGGAGATCGACCGGACGGGCAAGCCGCTCACGGGAGATCTGACCGGTTGGAAGGCGGTCGGGGAGACGAACCTGAAAGTCCTGCGGGCGTCGATCAAGAACGTGATCGGGGTCCTCGAGCCTCCGCCGGGGCCGCTCGCCGATGAGACGATCGTGGTCGGGGCCCACTACGACCACCTCGGCTATGGCGAAGAGGGGACGATGCTCGCCGGGTCCAAGGAGATCCACAACGGGGCGGACGACAACGCCTCGGGGACGGCGGGGCTCCTGGAACTGGTCCGGCGGCTGGCGGCGGAGCGAGCCAAGCTGCCGCGGCGGATCGTGTTCATCGCCTTCACCGGCGAGGAGCGGGGGCTCCTGGGATCGGCCCAGTACGTCAAGACGCCCGACTTCCCGCTCGAGCAAACGGTGGCGATGTTCAACCTCGACATGATCGGCCGGCTCGACGCGAACAAGCTGACGGTCTACGGAACCGGAACGTCGCCGGTGTGGGAGAAGATGGTCGACGAGGCCAACAAAGGCCCCGGGTTTGACCTGACCCGCAAGCCCGAAGGGTTCGGCCCGAGCGATCACTCGTCGTTCTATGCGAAGAAGATCCCGGTGCTGCATCCCTTCACGGGGCTGCATCCCGACTATCACCGGCCGGCGGATGACTGGGAGAAGCTGAACGTCCCGGGGATGCGGCGGGTGTGCGACTTCCTGGAGCAAATCATCGTGGCGACGGCGCAGCTGTCGAAGCGGCCGGAGTACATCCGGATCGAAGGGAACGCGCAGATCGCCCGTGAAGGAAGCCGGCCCTACTTCGGGAGCATTCCGGACTTCAACAGCGATCAGAAGGGGTACGCGATCCAGGGGGTCGCCCCCGGAAGCCCTGCCGAGAAGGGGGGCGTGAAGTCGGGGGACGTCATCGTCGGGATCGGCGACCAGAAGGTGGGCAGCCTCGACGACTTCGACCTCGCCCTCCGGAAGTACAAGGCGGGTGAGGAAGTCGACGTGACTGTGATGCGAGCCATGGCCGAGGTGAGGCTCAAGATCACGCTCGGTAAGCCGCGCTCATAAAGAAGAAGATTAAACACCAAGACACCAAGGAGGCACGAAGAGCACCAAGGAAACGAGGAACAGGCCAAGGCTCCTTCTTTTTTCTCTTGGTGTTCTTTGTGAAATCTTGGTGTTTAACTCCCTCTTCGTCCGTCACGTCCCGATGTAGCGGGCATAGACTGACCGCGCGACCGAGAGGTCTTCGGTCCCTTTGATGATCGCCCGGCCGTCCCGGAAGACGGTGATCTCGAAGTCGGGATCGGTGACGTCGAGCCGGACGAGGAACGGATTGCGGGTCACCCGTCCGCTGGCGGAGAGCCGGGTGGCCAGATCGTCGAGCGAGAGGGAGAGCCGCGCCGGCGGCGTGACCTGCACGGCGTTGCGGCCGCACAGCGCGGTCGAGCGGCTGACGGCGTCGCCGCGGAGCCAGCGGCGTTCGCCGCCGCGGCAGGCGGGGCAGTTCGTCTTTTCGGCGAGGTTGCCGAGCTTCACCCGGCGGAGCGAGGCGTCCCAGACGTCGACGATGGTCAGGGACGATTCGACCGGCTGACCGGTGAGGATCTTGAGAGCTTCGACGATCTGGAGCGAGGCGACCACCTGGATCGCGGGGGCGATGACTCCGGCGGTGTCGCAGGTCTCCATCGAGGCGGGGTCGGGGACGCCGTCCATGAGGCAGCGGAGGCAAGGGGTCCGGCCGGGGACGATTGCCATGATCTGGCCATGGCTCCCGACGCAGCCCCCGTTGACCCAGGGAATACCCAGCTCGAGCGAGGCGTCGTTGATGAGGAAGCGGACCTCGAAGTTGTCGGTCCCGTCGAGGATCAGATCGATATCCCGCGCGAGGTCGAGGATATTCGTGTGGTCGACGTCGGCGACGACCGGCTCGATCGTGACGGTCGAGTTGATCCGGGCGAGCTTTCGCTGGGCGGCGATCGCCTTCGGGAATTGGGCGGCGACGTCGTCCTCGTCGTAGAGGACCTGCCGCTGGAGGTTCGTCAGCTCGACGAAGTCCCGGTCGACGAGGCGGACGAAGCCGATCCCGCCCCGGACGGCGGTTTCGGCGAGGACCGAGCCGAGGGCTCCGCAGCCGACGACGAGGACCCGCGCGCGGGTGAGCTGGTGCTGGCCTTCCTCGCCGACTCCGGCGAAGAGGGTCTGTTTGCGGTAACGATCGATCGGCGACGGCATCAGCGAAAACTCCCTCGCCGATTCTAGGGGGGAGCGGTCCGGCAGGGGATGGCCGACGAGCCAGGATGCCGACGGCCCATCTTCCTCGGTCCTCTCCGAGTCCTCTGCGGCTCAGGAATTCCTGCCAACGAGATCACGGAGGGCTCAGAGAGTCCGCCTGGAGCGGGAGCCGGTCGCGACGGCCTCGTCGACCAATCTACACAGCCGGCCAATCTACACAATCGCGTCGGCCGGGACTTCGGGGGCCGGCAGCGCGGCGACGGTCCGTTTGGAGAAGCGGACCTCGTTCCCCCGTTCATTGAACGAGAGGGTGTCCATGAAGGCCCGGATCAGGAGCAGGCCCCGCCCGCCGATCCGGTCAAGGTTGATCTCGCGGGCCTTCTCGAGGGCCGCCGCGGCGTCGAAACCGGGACCTTCGTCCCGGATCCGGAAGTCGACCTCGGAGGCGGTCAGGGTCATCGCCACGTAGACGTGGCGGTCGCAGTAGGGGTGCTGGCGGCGGCGCTGCTCGCCGAGGTCGTAGTAGACCCGCTCGTCTTCCTGGCGGAGTTCGGAGTCGAGCTCGAGGTTGCCGTGGTTGATCGCGTTCGTCAGCGACTCGTGGAGCGCGAGGCAGATGTGGTTCGTCTCGTTGACCGTGAACGGCGTTGCCGTCTCGAGGTGGTCCCGGACATAGTCGATGAACGGGCCGACGAGCTCGAGGTCGTTCTCGATCGAGAACCGGAGGTCCTGGTGGAACAGGAATCCCATCAGCCGGCGGCGGGCGGCGTTCTTCCGCGAAAGCCTGAGGATCTTGTCGATGGCGTCGAGGAGATGCTTGCCGATCTGCAGCCGGGGGACGTAGCTCGTCGCTCCCGCCTGGATCGCCCGGAGGGCCGCCTCTTCGGAACCGTCGCCGGTGATCAGGATCACCGGGATCTCCCGCTCATTCCCCTGGAGCAGATCGAACAGGTCGGAACCGCTCCGGCCGGGGAGGTTGAGGTCCGCCACGACGAGGTCGGGACGCTCCTGACGGATCGCCAGGAGTGCCTGGGGGACGTCGCTGCAACTGGCGAGTACGAGGTCGGGCCAGCGGTTGCGGAGCAATCCCTGGAGCAGGGCCTGCTCCACGGGGGAATCCTCGACGATCAGGATGCGGGACATGCCAGGGCGATCCGAAAGGAGCCGACGGGATGGGCCGTGAGACGTGAAGTCTCTCTGAACCGTAGGCCGGTCCGGGGAGGGGGCTCCGGGAAACCAAGGAGGATCGTTTTGCAGCACCCGGAAAGGGGCCAACAGGCCGGTCATGCCGGTGATGCGGGGTGAGTTTTTGCGATTCTGGGGGAATCCGCGGCGAACAGGGGGATGGCCCTGGTCCGGCTGGCGGCCTGGGTGTGCGGGAATGAACCACTCCTGCGGGAAGCCGCGCGGAATAGATCGATGGCGGCGCGCATTGATCAGAGAGCCGCGCCCGTCGATCCGCCGGAGGTGGCGCGGCGCAATCGAGCAGAAACCAAGGAGTTCGAACGATGTCGAAGTGGCTGGTCGCACTGATGGCCCTCACGCTGGTCGGGGCAAACGGGACCGTCCGGGGGGCTGAGGAAAAGAAGAAGCCGGAACCGGAGGAGGTCTTCAAGAAGCGGGATAAGGACGGAGATGGCTTCTTGACGTTCGACGAGTTCAAAGGGAAACTCGACGGCGAAAAGCTGGAAGCCGCCAAGAAGCAATTCGAGGCCAAGGACTCCAACAAGGACATGAAACTCTCCCTGGACGAGTTCAAGGCCAAGGTCAAGAAAGAGAAGTAAACCCTCCGCGATACCCCGGCCGGATCGTCGATCCGGCCGTCGGTTTCGCGGGTGACGAGTCACCCCCTTCCCAAGGGGTCTCGTTCCCAGAGGCATGGATACAGACCCTGCACGGGACGCCTGCCGGCGATCCCGTGATCCATGCGGTTGAGGGGGCGGCTTCCCGCTCATTGTTCCTCCCTGCGTTCAGGAGAGTGGCGATGAGGGTTCCGTGCTCTGAAATGGGGCTCGTGACGGTTCTGTTGACCGTCGGATGGGCTTCCGTCTCCGGCCTGCACTCGCTGGCGAACTTCGCCGACCGGCCGGAGGACTTCCCGCTCTGGCAGAAATGCCCGCCGCGTGCCGAACTCAAGCACCGGATGACGCAGGCGTCGATGGTCGCCGCGTGGGACCTGCAGATCGAGCGGATTCAGGAAGCCGCCACCCGGCCTCCGAAGCCGGCGCCGCATACGCGGCCCCGGTCGCTCCTGGCGAGCATGGTGGCGGATGACTCGACGCAGCCGTAGCGGCTGACAGACCGCGGACGCAGCATCATTGTTGTGCGCTCTCCTTGCGCACGAACCCCGGAACTGCCGGCCATCCGCTTCGCGGCGATGGTTGCGGTCCGTCTCAGGACGGCGCCCGGGACGCGCTACAAGAGCGGCGAGAAGAGCCGGGCGATGTTCTCGAAAAAGACCTTCCGCTTCGGGAGCCGCAGCCGCTCCTCGAGCGTGATCCGGTGTGAATGCTCGAGGTCCCGCGCGAACTGCCGGTTGAGCTCGGTCACGATCTCCGCGCTGTAGAGGGCCAGGCCGAGTTCGAAGTTCAGCAGCAGGCTCCGCGCGTCGAAGTTCGGGGACCCGACCAGCGCCCAGTCGTCGTCGATCGTCAGCGTCTTCGAGTGCATCATCCCCCGCCGGTATTCGTAGATCTTCGCTCCGGCGTGGAGCAGCGTCTCGTAGTACGACCGGGCGGCAGCGATCGTGATGTGGTGGGCCGACTTCCCGGGGGCAAGAATCTCGACATCGACCCCCCGCAGCGCCGCGGTCGAGAGAGCGGTCACGAGGGCCGGCGTCGGGACGAAGTACGAAGTCGCCAGCCGGATCCGCTGCTGGGCGCAGTTGATCGCCGCAAACATCACCGCGTGGAACGTCGGATCGTCGCTGTCCGGCCCGCCATGGACGACCTGGGCCAGCGTCGGTCCCGCCATCGCGGGAACGGGGTAGCACTCGGGAGAGGTGATCTCCTGATTCGCGGCGTAGTACCAGTCCTCGGCGAAGACCTGCTCGAGCTGCAGCACCGCCGGCCCTTCGACCTGCAGGTGGGTGTCCCGCCACCGGCCGAACGACTTGTCGCGCCCCAGGTACTCGTCCCCGATGTTCATCCCTCCGGTCAGCCCGATCCGGCCGTCGACCACCACCAGCTTGCGGTGGTTCCGGAGGTTGATCGACCACCGCTCCCGGAACGACAGCCCCGGCAGGAACGAGGAGACTTCGATCCCTGCCTCGAGCATCGGCTGCAGGAACTTGCGACTCAGCCGCATCGAGCCGATCTGGTCGTAGAGAAAGCGGACCTTCACCCCGGCTTTGGCCCGGGCGATCAGCGCGTCCCGCAGCCGCTGCCCGGTCTCGTCCGGCTGCCAGATGTAGAACTCGATGTGGACCGTGCACTGGGCGCCGAGGATCGCCTCTTCGATCCGCCGCGTGATGATGTTCGTATCGTCGAGGACCTGGATCGTGTTCCCCCGCGTCAGCCCCGGGCAGTCGCAGTTGTCGATCAGCTGCACCATCTGCCGCTGCGTCGCGGTGAAATCGTCCGGGATCGGGATCTCGTACTGGTCGATGTTCGGCAGCGTCCGGTTGAGCCGCTCCTTCATCGTCTTCCGCCGGTGCCGCTTCCGCCGCTCGACCCGGTTGATCCCGAAGAACAGGTACAGCACCCCTCCGAAATACGGCAGCAGGACGATCGCCAGGATCCAGGCGATCGTCGAGACGGGGTGCTCCTTCTTGTTGAGCACGACCCACCGGACCAGGATCAGGGTCACCAGGTAACCGATGACCAGGCTGGCGAGTGTGAGCGGACTCGGCATAGGGCTGTGGGGTTGGGATCCGTGGGGAGAGCGGAAGATCGAGGCGGGGGAGCCTCAGCGTAGCGGGCCTGCGTGATGGAGGTGACCGTGGCGGCGTGAGAATTCCTGCCGCGGAGTTCACAACGGACCTAGAGAGGCGCCTGCGGGGCCGGCGGCGGTGGGGAAACGTCGTCGCCGCGGCCGATCGGGAGCATCCGGTAGATCCGGAGCAGGCCGAGGAGGACGATCGTTCCGCCGAGGATCGCCGCCAGGAGCCACACTAGAGCAATCGGGTCGCCGAACAGCCGCCTAAGCGCGAACGTCGCGACCCGGTCATCCCGGGCCTTGCTGGCCGCGAGGGCGACTTCGAACATCCAGATCGACTTCCAGCAGAACATCACGACCAGTCCCGCTCCGGCCAGGAACGGACCGTAGGGAAGGAAGTGCCGCGTCCGGGTGAACTGGGCTCCGATCGCTCCGCCGATCGCCAGCAGCGGCGCGATCAGGAACGCCACGACCGTCGGCTGCCAGCCGAGGAACGCTCCGATCAGGGCCATCAGTCCGATGTCCCCCGACCCCATCGCCGGCTCGCCAAGGACGAACGACGACAGGCTCCGGACCAGCGCGATCAGCCCTCCGCCGACGACCGCTCCGGCCACGCTCCAGGCGAGTCCATGCAGGTGCTGATGCCCCTTGAGCCACTCGGGAAGGTACGGCCCCCGGATCTGATCGATCGCTTCGTTCCAGTCGACCCAGACATGGGCCATCTGGAGATCCCCCGCCAGGAACGCCCCGGCGATTCCCAGGATCGTCCCCCAGCGGAGGGCGAAAGTCGGGATCGAGTAGCTGGCGATGTCGGTCCCCGAGATCACCACAAGGAACGCCACGAGAATCGCGTGGTAGAACACCCGGCCAATGCTCCAGAGCTCCGTCGGACGGACCTCGGGGGTCGTCTGCACCTGTCCGGCGAGCATCAGCCAGCCGAGGCTTCCCGCCAGGACCGCTCCGCAGAGGGTGAGCCAGGGGCGCCAGGTGGCGATCGGCGTTTCGCAATCGCGGAACGCCCGCGGCGCCATGGCCCACGAGGCGATCCCGGCCAGCCCGGCGGCGAGCGCCGCGACGCCCGAAGGTCCCAACATCTGCACGACGACGCGATTCCTGTGGCGGAACGAGGTATCCTGTCCGGCCAGTTGTACTCGAAACCCGGGGCGGCGCGAGGACCGGTCCGGTTCGATTCCCGCTCGGCCGCCGTTTTCCCGAGTTCGCCGGCCTCCCGGGGAGCGCTCCCTGCGATCGATGTCCTGATCCTGTCCCTCCTCGTCTCGTCGAGACTCGCATGGCCGACCCGTCGGAGGTTGATGTTTCGGACGAAGCCCCCCCGCCGGACCCCCGCGGGACCCGGTGGGCCCTCTGGATCGGCCTCGTCTGTCTCGCTCCGCTGCTGGCTGCGGGCGTCGTGACCGCCTACCGCCTGCGGGCCGAACAACAGCGGAACGCCGGAATTGTCTCGACGACCCTGCCGGACGGGAGCCGGATCATCGTCGACCAGGTCTCAATCGGACGGGTCCACACGCATGTCCTGCGGGAGGGGAACGCGGTCCGCGTCCCGCTGCTCGGCCGCTTCGGCCAGGACCCGCTCAAGACGACCCTCACCAGCGGCGCCGACCGGATCGTGATCTTCTTCCGCCACGTCCGCCCCGATGGTTCGCCCGGAGATCTCGGCTGGTGGCGGGCCTGGCAGGCGATGACCGACGACGAGGACACCCTCGAAGAGGAAGAAGGGAGCCGGATCTACCAGACTCAGGGGAACGGCGTCTCGAGCTGCCACGGGACGCTCGGCTTCGACACCCCGCCGAACCGGCTCGAGAAAGTCGTCGGGGCGGTCGAACTTCCGATCAGCGCGTTCGGCGGGCCGTCGATCCCTCTTCAGCTCCTCGACGAGAAGCGGGAGGTGGTCGCCTCCCTCGATGTCCCCGTGTCCGTCCCCATGTCGACACCCGCCTGGAGCCCCGAAGAGTTTCCGGTCCACCGCCGGTTCGGCGATCTGGAGGTGATTCTCAAGGGGGTTCAGGTCCAGGCCCACACTTACAACTCGCGGAACCGCGACCACGTCTACTACACGATGAAGCGGGACTGGGAGATTCTGCAGAACGGTGAACCGGCCCGCGGCTGGCGGATCGACAACGAGGTGATCCAGGACGAAGCGGGAGAGACCGGTCTTCCCCCCAAATCGGCCTGGAAGTCGCCGGTCTGGAAGCTGACCGCCCTGCTCTACCCGGTTCCCCCGGCCGGTGCCGGTGCCGGTCCCGACGCCGTGAGCGAGCAGGCGGCCCTGTTCCGCAACGCCAAAACGATTCCGGACATCCCCAGTCCCGCCCCGAACACAAACCAGTCCGTCGACAAGACCGTCATGCTCGGGATGTCGGGGGGCTCGCCGTTTCCGATCGTCGTCGACCGGGTTGGGGCCGGGAACTCCGAGTGGTCGGGGACCGGAGCGCGGCCGCAGGGACATGGCGGAGGCCACGGGACGTCGGACGAAATCGGAGAGTTCCACGTGAGTTCGAACCACAGTTCGACGGACTGGAGCGTCCGAGTCCGGACGGCAGGGATGTGGATCCGGCTCGTCCACAATCGCTTGCAGACGACGGAGCGGCTGGAGTTCGCCGCAGTCGACGATCAGGGACGCCCCCTCAAGGTCGTGAAGCATCGAGGCGGGCCGGATCTGACGTGGCTCCACGTCGGACCGCTCGCCGACACGAAATCGGTGGCCCTCACGGTCTTCCCGCTCCGGACCTTCCCGATTATGGTCGACTTCGCTCCCCCGCCCCGGCCAAAGCCCACGCCCACCCCCGCGAAACCCTGAGTCTCGATCCTCCAGTCGCTGCCGGTTACGGAGATCTTTCGGTTGCCTGAGTCATCCCCTGAGAAGTCCTCTGCTGCGGAGTCCATCGATGTCGCCGCCCCCGGTTCGCCCGGAGCCGCGAGTCCGCCTCGGCCAGCCCGGCTGAAGCCGATCTCCGCCTGGTCCGTCCTCAAGCGGGCGATGCGGGAGTGGAACGCCGACAACGCGCCGCGGCTGGGGGCGTCGCTGGCGTTCTACACCGCCCTCTCGATGGCGCCGCTGCTGGTTCTTTCGCTCCGGATTGCGGCCAGGATCTTCGGCAATCAGGCGGCGCGGCTGGAGATCGAGCGGCAGGCCCAGGTCCTGATCGGCCCGCAGGGGGCCGAGGCGATCCGGGCGATGCTCGAAAGCGCGAGCGAGGCCCGCGGGGGGACGGTCGCCACGGTCGTCAGCGTTGTGACCCTCCTGTTCGGCGCATCGGCCGTGTTCGGCGAACTGCAGGGGAGCTTCAACATTGTCTGGAACGTGCCGGCCGACCAGCGCCGCGGCTGGCTCGGGCTGGTCTGGCAGCGGCTGGTGTCGTTCGCCATGGTGATGGCGATTGCGTTCCTCTTGCTCGTGTCGCTCGTCGTCAGCGCGGGGCTCTCGGTGGCGGAACGGCTGCTCGACCGGCTCCCTGACAGCTGGCAGATCGTGGATCAGATCCTCGCATTCGGGGTCTCAACGGCGATCATCACCATCCTCTTTACGACGATGTTCAAGATCCTCCCCGACACCGAGACGGCGTGGCGGGACGTCTGGTTCGGCGGCCTCGTCACGGCGCTCCTGTTCTCGATCGGCAAGTGGGGGATCGGCCTGTACCTCGGCCGGAGCGCGATCGCCTCCGGCTATGGAGCAGCCGGATCGTTCGTGGTGCTGCTCGTCTGGATCTACTACTCGGCCCAGATCGTCCTGTTCGGCGCGGAGCTGACACAGGCCTATTCCGCCCTCCGCGCCGAGCGGGTCGCGGCGGCGCATCGAGAGGCGGGGAGTTAAACACCAAGGCACCAAGGAGGCACCAAGAGCACCAAGGAGAACAGACAGGAATCGCTCTTCCGCTTCTGCATTCCTTTGTGTTCTTTGTGAGACCTTGGTGCCTTGGTGTTTAACTCCTCTGCCGTCGCGCCATCAGTTCGACACGAGACCGTCGGAGCCGGACGTCGCGGTTCCGATTCGCGACAGAAAGCAGGCCCTGCAAAAACGAGAACGGGACGAGTCCGCCGTGAGGCCGATTCGTCCCGTTCTTCGTAACAGCCCGGACCTAGTGAGGGATCCGGGCTCTCTGTCCGGCCCAAGGGTGATGGCCCCGAGCCGGACGTTCCAACCCCCGTTGGAGTTCTTTCGTTCGATCAGTTCACGGCGGCGGTCGGAACCCGCGTCACCCGCTTGAACATCCGCGAGGCGTTCGGGCCGGGCTTGAGCATCGGGCCCGCTTCTTCCTTCCGCGGCTTGATCGGCGTCACGTCCTGCGGTTCCGGCGTCAGGATCGGCTTGGCGACTTCCGTCTGCGTCCCCGGGACTTCCGGCAGCGTGAGGGCCGGCGAGTCGGTCACGACCGGGCTCTGGTTCTGGAACTGGCCCGGAACCGTGTTCTGGAAACCGGGGTCGGTCACGACCGGGTTGCCGTAGACCGGACCGCTCTCGACGACCGGGGTGGTCCCGGTGTCGCAGCAGTTGGTCACCGGCACCATCCGGCAGACTTCATAGGGGACCTGCCGGGCGACCACCTTGGAGACCATCCGCGTGTAGCAGACCGGTTCCTGGCGGGCGACGCAGCGGGTCACCTTGCGGGTCGTCTGGTAGGCGACCTGCTTCGGGACGCAGTACGGGACTTTGCAGGTCCGGGTTTCGCAGACCATCTTGCAGGTCTGGACCGGAATCTGACGCTGACGGGTTTCGCAGACCATCTTGCAGACCTGGTAAGGGACCTGCTGCTGGACGGTCTCGCAGACGACGCGGCGGACCTGCACCGGGATGTTCTCGCAGATCTCCTGCGGGACGACGCGGCAGACCTGCCGGTTGATCGTCTCGTTGATCTGCTGCGGAACCCAGCGGCAGACCTGCACCGGGCAGGACTGGCGGACCACCTGCGGCTGATAGGTCGTGCAGGGGATCTGCTGGGCGACGATGTTCGGGCACCAGACCCGGTTGCAGACGGTGGTTCCCGGGCACTGCACGTAGCAGATCCGCGGGCAGCCGCAGTTCCAGACGACGCGGGGGACGACCGGACCCGGGCGGTACGCCTGCTGGGTCTGCCACGTGCCGCAGTCCTTGGTCACGGTCCGGTAGGTCGTGACCGGCTGCATGACGGTGTAGCAGCGTTCCTGATTGACCGTCTCGGTCACCTGCCGCATGACTGTCCGGCAGACCTGCTGCGGGCAGTTCTCGACGACGTTCTTGTAGACCACCCGGCGGACCTGGCGATTGACCGTCTCGCAGACGGGGCGCTGGACCTGGTAGGAGACCGTGCGGTAGCAGGTCTCGGTGACCGGCCGCTGCACCTGATACTCCTCGATCCGGCACGAGGTCTCCGTCACCGGCCGCTGGACCTGATAGGTCACTTCGCGTTCGGCGGTCTCCATCACCGTGCGGTAGCAGGTCTCATGAACGTCTTCGCAGACGTTGTCATAGACCGTCTTGTAGGCCGTGACCTGCTGCGGCTCGCAGACGGTGTCGTACACCGTGCGGTAGCAGGTCTCCCGTTCCACGCGGCAGGCGGTGTAGCAGGCGGTCGGCTGGCAGCTCGACACAGGGCAGCAGTTGTAACCGGGGCTGCAACAGGCCCCCCAGGAGGCCTGGGCCGACAGGGAGGCCATCAGGGCCACCGCACTCAGCAAGGCTCGCTTCATCCCAATTCTCCAATGGAGAAGTACGTGAACCGAGTCCGTTCGAAACACTCCGCCCCGCAGAAGATCAATCCATACGGGACGGCCACACGCTGCAGGGCTCCATCCTGCCGACGAAGAAGAGGAGCATCAAGCGCGCCGCGCTGCGTGGGCCATCACTTTTTCGTGTGACGGCGCTGCAACGGGCACAACGGAAGAGGTCGCCGGAACCGGCAACATTTCCCCCTGAAGCACACCTTCCGTGACCATCCTAGAGTCCGCTTCAGGGGAACTTGAGAAGAATCGTCGACTTTGGCCGGCGGGCGTGTGGGATGCCGTCAACACCCGTCAAAGACGCTAAGGCTTACCCAGATTCCGAAAGAACTGCGGGGATTCTCGGCAAGATCTGAACGGCCATCCACGGGTGCGGTTTCGATTCGAATCGAAACCGGGGATCGCAGCGGGTGTCGCGTGCGAAGTGGCGCCAGAGCGCACGGCGCAATGCCAGGAACTGGCAAAGGCCGAGTCACCGTTCTCGCCCGGAAAGGATGCGCGACCCTCTCCGTCGAACCGAGTCTCCTCTGCCAGTCAATCGGCCGGCGTGTCCCCTCGGAGCTCGTTCTGCCATCCATCGCCGATGGCGGATCCATTCTCCTTGAACCACGTTTGAACAAGATGAGAGGAAGGAGCAGTGCGTTGCCGACCGATCATTCGGTCGGCCGAGCCCCCGCCTACTTCCCCTTCGAGAACAGCCAGTCCCCCGGCGCGATCCGCAGCCGGTCCTGCTTCTTGGCCACATCAGCCCGCAGCTTCTTGAGGAGCTTCTCCTCCTGCCCGTTCACGATCTCGCGGAGGACTGCCCGGCTGCCGTCTCCGACCGCCTCGGCAATGTCTCCCCGCAGCAGGCCGATCTGCTTGGCCCGGTAGTCGACCAGCGTCAGGTTGAGCCCTTCGATCTTCGGAACCAGCTTGAGGGTCGGCAGCCCCTTGTCGAACTCGGTCTCGATCGCGTAGCTGCAGGCAACGTCGATCCGCAGGGTTCCGATCCCCCGCACGGTCCCGTTGAGCCCTTTGACGCCGAGGGTCCAGAGCTCGAAGCGGGCCTCGACATCCGCCAGGATCTGGGCGGAGATCAGCAGGTACTGGCGGTCGTCCCGCTCTCCCCGATCCTGGATCGAGAGCTGCAGGGTCCGTCCGGGATCGACGAGGTTCACGCGGTATCGCCGCCACAGCCCCTGGTTGACGTCGGTGGTCCGCTTGGCGAGCCGGAGGTTGCCCCCCCGGATGTCGGCGTTGATCCCGCCGAAGACGCGGCTCTGCTTTCCCCAGTCCTTCGTCTTCTCGTAGTTCTCGGGGATCATCGACACGGCGACCGCCCGGAGGATCTCTTCCCAGGGACCGAACGCCGCCGGCGCGGGGATCGGATCGGCAACCGGCGGCGGCAACGGCGAAGGGACAGGGGCCGGGACCGGAACGAGCGTCGGTCCGGTCAGGTTCGCCGGCGTGGGGGGCGGCTCTGCCGGCGGTGACACCGGTCGCGGCGGACCGACGGCGGGGGTCCGGGGAATGGGAGCGAGCGGCGCTGGTGTCGGAACGGGGGGCTGGGAGTTGGCGGGGGCCGACTTCGGCGGGTCGGGCGGCGGGAGGATCGGTCCCGGCTGAGCCCACGCGGCGGACGCAATCAGCCCGGCCGCGAGAGAGGCGATCGCGCTCGAAGCCCGGTGGCCGGCAAGTCCGCGGGGGGAAGCCACGGCGGAGAGAATGAGCCTGAGCGGGCGAGGGCGCACGGTTCCGTCTCGAGGGGGAAGTCGACCGCGGTGCGTCCATCCGTTCCTTGACGCGGCGATGGACAGAATGATAACCCCGCTGAACATCCCGCTCTGCGCGAGTTTCCGCCCCCGCCCCCCGGATCCGCGGCCGCCGCCGCAACCTGCCGCTCTTTCTGGACTTAGCCCCCCAGCTTCCCAGCGGCCTGGAATTCGATTGTGCTGGCGGCGCAGGCTGTGCAGATTGTAGCGATTGTGCCGAATGTGGCAGATCCGCGGCTGAGCCGAGGGGATCGCCAGGTTCGCCCGTCCGAGTCCCGTGGAGCGGTCCGAAATCCCGCTCGTGCCGGTGGCTGATCCCCGCCGGCCCGTGACGTCCGACGAAGCTTTCCCAAGCGAAGAGGGCTGTCCCCCCTGGGGCCAGCCCTCTTTTTCTTTCTCGTCTGTCGAGAGCGGGAGCGAGACGCGTCTCCGCTGGCCTGGCCCCTCAGCTGTTCGCCTTGCTGGAGCAGCGTGCGCTAGGCGACCTTCTGGTGCTGCTTGAGGATGTGATCGATGATCTGGCAGCCGCTGGCGAGCAGGATCCGCTTCACGTGCGGGTCTTCGCTCTTGGCCGCCTGTTTCTCGATCGAATCGACGATCTTGAGGGCGGTCGAGAGTTTGAGCGTGGAGACAGTGGTCGACATCGATTCCTCCCTGCTGGGGCCGTTCCGTCCCAGGAGCGCGTCCCACGCTCCCTCCGGATCGAAGGGGAAATCGTCGCTGCAGCGGACCTGCACACATGTTTCCTCGGTCTTCCTGCGGGGCTTGCGCGATCGTCAAACTTCGCCGGTTTCGCAGTCTCCTCTCCATCGGCGCGCTCACGCGGGCGCCTTTCCCCGTCCCGGCCGGCGCGACGTCGCTTGCTCAAGCCCATCGTCCCACGGCCACCCGGGTCCAGGGGCGGAGCTCCTGGCCGCCGGAGGCGCTTCCGTCGTGGAACCATCGAAAACAACGGACGTCCGATCGCGAACTGGCGTCGAGGACTCCCCTCCCCAACACGCCCGCACCGCGCTCCCCGCGATGAGAAGAAGGGGAGTCCACATCGCCGGTCCCCAATGCGAACGCCGGCGGTTTTTCACGGTTCCACATCGAAAGCGCCTCCGGCGGCAAGGGTTCCACCCTTGACCCGGTCAGGGGGACCGGCGTCTGCCAACTGCGGCAGGGCGGCAGTCCGCCCCCGCTTGAATCCCCTTCCAGCCAGCCGTAGCATCGGCGGCCTTTGATCGGCCCATCCGATCAGGAAATCTTGGGTTTGTCCGGAGAGCCTCGCGTCATGTCCCAGCTCGGTGCCAGTGAAAGTATCGAAAGCGTTCTCCACGAGACCCGCCGCTTCCCCCCTCCGGCCGACTTCACCAGCCAGGCCGTCATCCGCTCCGAAGAACAGTACCAGGACCTCTGGAACCGGGCGAAGGACGACCCCGCCGGCTTCTGGGGCGAGATCGCCACCGAAAACCTCACCTGGGCCAAGCCGTTCGACAAGGCGTGCGAAGGGAAGATGCCCGAGACCAAGTGGTTCGTCGGGGGCCAGCTCAACGCCAGCTACAACTGCGTCGACCGCCACGCCGCCACCTGGCGCAAAAACAAAGCCGCCATCATCTGGGAAGGGGAACCGGGCGACACCCGCGTCCTGACCTACGGCGACCTCCAGCGCGAAGTCTCCAAGTTCGCCAACGTCCTGAAGCAGCTGGGCGTCGAAACCGGCGACCGGGTCACGCTCTACATGCCGATGATCCCCGAGCTGACGATCGCCATGCTGGCCTGCGCCCGCATCGGTGCGACCCACTCGATCATCTTCGGCGGCTTCTCGGCCGACGCCGTCGCCGACCGCAATAACGACGCCCAGTCCAAAGTCGTCGTCACCGCCGACGCCGGCTGGCGCCGCGGCAAGGAAGTCGGCCTCAAGTCCGCCGTCGACGAGAGCCTGAAAAAATCCCCCAGCGTCCAGAAGGTGGTCGTGGTCCGCCGGACCGGCTCGCCGGTCAACATGGTCCCCGACCGGGACTACTGGTGGCACGACCTGATGGACAGGGCCTCCGCCGAATGCGAGCCGGTCGCCGTCGACGCCGAACACCCGCTGTTCATCCTCTACACCTCCGGCTCGACCGGGAAGCCCAAAGGGGTCCTCCACACCACCGCCGGCTACCTCCTCGGCGCCATGATGTCGACCCGCTGGGTGTTCGACCTCCGCGAAGAAGACACCTACTGGTGCACCGCCGACATCGGCTGGATCACCGGCCACAGCTACATCTGCTACGGCCCCCTCTCCAACGGCGCCAGCGTCGTCATGTACGAAGGGGCCCCCAACTGGCCGGACAACGGCCGGTTCTGGGAGATCATCGAGAAGTACAAGGTCAGCATCTTCTACACCGCCCCCACGGCGATCCGCGCCTTCATCAAGTGGGGGGACGAGTGGCCGAACAAGCACGACCTCTCCTCGCTCCGGCTCCTCGGCTCGGTCGGCGAGCCGATCAACCCCGAAGCCTGGATGTGGTACCACAAGGTCATCGGCGCCGAACGCTGCCCGATCGTCGACACGTGGTGGCAGACCGAAACCGGCGCGATCATGATCAGCCCGCTCCCGGGGATCACCAGCACCAAGCCCGGCTCCTGCACCCGCCCTCTCCCCGGCGTCGTCCCCGACATCGTCACCAAGAGCGGCCAGTCCCTCGGCCCGAACCAGGGGGGCCTCCTCGTCATGAAGCAGAGCTGGCCGAGCATGCTCCGGACGCTCTACGGCGACCATGACCGGTTCCTCAAGACCTACTTCAGCGACATCCCGGGCTTCTACTTCGCCGGCGACGGCGCCCGCCGCGATGAAGACGGCTTCTACTGGGTCATGGGCCGCGTCGACGACGTCCTCAACGTCTCCGGCCACCGCCTCTCGACCATGGAAGTCGAAAGCGCCCTCGTCTCGCACCCGCTCGTCGCCGAAGCCGCCGTCGTCGGGTTCCCGCACGAGATCAAAGGCGAAGGGATCTGCTGCTTCGTGATCCCCAAGGGAGAAACTCCCGAGGACGCGGCGAAGGTCGAGCTGACGAACCACGTCCGCAAGCAGATCGGCGCCCTCGCAACCCCGGACCAGATCCGCTTCACGACCGCCCTGCCGAAGACCCGCAGCGGCAAGATCATGCGGCGGCTCCTCCGCGACATCGCGGCCGGCAAGCAGTCGAGCGGCGACACCACCACCCTCGAAGACTACACCGTCCTCGCCAAACTCCGAGAAGAAGACGAATAACCAGCGTTCCGCTGGACCGGCGCGGCGAAGGCGATGGGTTGCGCTAAGAGGGCTGCGACGCCAATGGACGTGTTGTGGGAGACGTGGGGTGGGCTTTGCCCACCACCAGCGTTTCCAGGCAGGCGGTCCGCGCTCGTGAAGGCCGTGGCACGCCCTGAATGGGCGTGGTCGAACGTAGTTGCGTATTCGTCTGCTGGCATGCAGGGGCCGGCCCCTGCCCCTGCCGGAGGCGCTTCTATTCAGGGAACCGTCCAATCCATCGAGTTCGACCTGACACGGAAGCAGGTGTCGTGGTTCCCGCTTCTCACCATGAAGTAACATGGAAACCGCCGCTCGCACGGCAGGCGGCTGCGTTCGGCGGCGGAGGATGTGATGGCGAAACGTGCCAGCCCGAAACCCGCTGTCTTCCACCACCCCAAGGAGGAGGACTACTGGCACTCCGTGCAAGACATCGCGTTCCGCGCCGGGGCGGCGCTCGTCGAACGGGATGGCGAAACCATTCTCCTTTTTGACGATCGCGAGCAAGTGATCTGCCGCCCCTCCGATCCCGATCGAGTCTGGTTTGCCACCTGGAAAGCCCTCGATGCCGAGTTTCCTCTCCTGTCTCGGCTGTGGTGCAACGGGCGGGCCATGACGAAGCCCGGCGAGATGTCGCAGGGGAAGCCCCCCGAGTTCTTCTGATGGGGCTTCCATCATGCTGTCTGCGTGTCCCGCAAAGCGGTCCACGTTCTCGCTTCGGGAGACTTGGGAGACCGAAGACGTTGACCCGACCTTTCGTTGCCGGCGCATCCCGGAACAGCGAGCCCCCAAACTCGGACCACTCTCTGCGATCGCGTCCGGCAGAGCATTCCATTCCTCCTGCTCGTCCGGCTCGGTGTCGCTCCACGGCGACTCTTCGTCGTCGTCATCAGTCGACCTGACACAGAAACCGTCGTCGCTGTCGCCGCTTCCCGGGTCATCGATCCCGGCAGGCGCATCCTCCTCTCGCAGTGCTGTCTCACTCCACACGGAGGGGAGTGGCTCAAAGAGGGCGCTGGTCCCCCAGCGGGCGATCACGGCCGCATCGGGGGAAGTTCGAGACACGACCTCCGCTTCGGAGGGAGTCGCGATCGTCTCTCCGCAATCTCCCGCCTGATGCCAGAAGACAGTCGGAGGCTGTGGCGGCCGGGGAGGCCGAGGGGGCATCGGCGGCATGGGCCCGGTCATCCGGGAGAGCGTCGGCCGCCCGACCTCCTCCCGATCCCACCTGACACCGAAATCCTTGTTCCGGCTGAGTTCCTCTTTGATCCCCGCAAACTTCTCAGGATGGTTCGCCTCCAGCAGGAAGATCAGGAGCGCGTCGGAGCGCCGCGTGTCATAACCAACGACTTTCCCTCGGAAGACGATCGGAACCTTCACTCCATCAACAGCCCGCCGCCGCGCCTCCTCTTCCAGTTCCACCGCCACGTCGCACTGCACCTGGGCAAACGCCTCCCGGTACGTCTCTGAAGTCCGCATCGCGCCATAGTGCAGCTCGCGGGAGCAGCCGACCGTCTCAGCCGCCTCGTTCACCATCCCGGAGTACCGGTAGGCGTCGAGGAAAGCCTGCTGCCGTTCTGTGAGTCTGTTGTTCATCGTTACGAATCCATCGGTACGCCCTTCCCCGGCGGTCTCTTCGTCCCCCGCCCGTCCACGCTGCCAGGATCGCCCCACCGTCCGCTCCCACCCCGCCCACGCCGGCCGAGCTTCCTTTGCGCAACCCATCGCCCGACGGCCACCCGGTGCAGGGCGGAGCTCTGCCTGGTCAGGACTTCCGGAATTTGGCGGGGTTGTTCGCCGAAAGCAGGTACATGAGGAGTTTGTCGGAGCGTTTCTGCCAATGCCCGACGAGCTCGCCCCCCTGGTAGACCGGGTGTTCGGATCCGTCGACGGCCCGGTACCGCGCCTCCTCCTCGAGGGCATTGGCCGATTCCCGCTGTGCGACGGCAAAGGCCTTGCGGTAAACCTCCGACTCCCGAAGGGCGTGGAAGTGGGTCTCGCAGGAGATCCCAAGCAGCTCAGCGGCGGCCAGCATCCGTCCGGTGGCCCGGTAGGCATTGAGAAAAGCCCGCTGGGGGTCCGTCAGTTCAGTCAGTTCGGTGGACATGTTCGACCTGTGGAAAGAAGAGATCGGTTCCCTTCAGTCGGCACAGCCCTCCCGCACCAGATGTCCCGCTGCCAGGGCCCAGCACTCTCCGTCCACAGGCTTCTCCAGCAGCAGAAGCCCGACACCGGATAGCCACCTTCAAAGGGCTGGCTCACAGAGCGGTTCGACAGTACCCCGCCGCGCGGGCCGACCGGCCAAACTGGCCAACGCTCCGGATTGCCCCGCGGGTTTCGGATCACGATGTCTTCGCAAGGGGCGGCGCCTTGGCGAAGCCTCCCGGGCGTGTAATCGTCCCGTCCGCCTCACTCCGGCTCGTCGCGGATTCAGGCGAGGCTGGACGGCGGGGCGGGGCTGGTCATCGGGACTCTGATCCCGTTGACGAATGCCTCCGAAGCGCCCCCGTGCTCGAAGTCGATCGAGACGAGAAAGTCGAGATCGCCGAACGGCGGAACGGTTTCCGGGGGCTCGCGGAACAAGGAAAAGCGGAGCGAGCCGGCCGCGTTGAACTCCGGCTCCAGCCAGGTCGCGTAGCCGAATGTCGGGTTGGCTCCCGCGGCGGTCAACGTCGAGACGGTGCTCGTGACGGGAACGACGCGAAGCTCCAAGTCCGCCGTGACCTGTTCCAGCCGGGGACAGCCCGAGTCGACCCAGCGCTGGAATAGGTCGATCCATTCGAGGGGCCAGGGGCCGCCGAATTCGCCGGGGGGCATCTCCCCGTGAACCGGAGATGTCCGAGCGCGGCTGATGCGATCGACGATGCTCTCGAGGTTGTCGGATTGCGTCACGTCGTCGTAGTCCCACAGATCGAACCGCGAGAGCATTCGCGCCCGGTCGAGAGGACGAATCATGTGCCGGATATGCGATTCGAACCGCGGTACGCGATTTCCCATCGTCACCTCGAAGTATGCCGAGTCGGTCTGTCAGACAATCCCGCGCGTCCCGTGGCTGCGAAAACGTCCGCGGGACCTATTGGAACTTCACGGAAAGGCTTTCGTATTTCAGCGGCGGACTGCCGACCGCCTGATCGGCGGCTTGGGCGGCCTGGCCGGCAGCGGCATTCTGGAAGAGTCTGGCCACCTGTCGAATGTTGACGGAGAGCACGTGCTCCCGGTCGTTCGCCCGGCTGGCCGCCACCTTGCTGGGGGCCAGTCGAACCAGGATATCCTCCTTGGCCGTGGAGGCGGCGCGATGGCTCCCACTCCAGACGACGTACTGACCCGCGAAGTACTTGGCGCGGAAGTCCGGTGCATCGAACTCGGCGGGAACGTCGCGGGGATGAAGGTAGAACTCGACCGCATAGGACCCTTGATTCGGCCCCTCGAAGCCCGCGAGAGTGACAAGCGCGACCGGCTTGGACACGACATCTTGCGCCGGTCGAACCGGCGCCCGCGCCTTCCCGGGCCATCCGAAGCTGCGCGGGGCGTTCTCGGTCGGCGTGAGTACGTCGCTGTTCGTTGCCAACTGGGCAACCCCCTCCGGAACGCCCGGCAGATCGTACGAGTATCCGAGATTCGCGGGGTTCAGCGTCTGACCGACGGTCATGGGAACTGGAAAGTGATTGTACTGCTTCGCCAGGTCCGGCGGGAGAAGTTCGGTCGAAGCCCCTTCGAAGGCGTTGTGTTGCACTTGCCAGCGATACCACATCAGATCCAGATAGCAGTGATAGGACCAGAAGAGCGCGTCGCGCGCCGCCGTCACGTCATCCCCCATGTCTCCCTGGGTGAAGGGGGTATGCATCCAGTTGTGAGGGCTGCTTTCGAGCGCGTTGCTGAACCCCGGCTCGCCGCCCGAATTGCGGTATCGCTGCAAGTCGAACAGCATCACCTGAAGATCGCCCGGGTTCATGATGACCCCGCGGTCGCTTTCCAGCTGCTGTGCCGCAACGACCCATGGGGGCGGAGAACTGGGGAGCAGGTTGAAACGATTGTTGTGCCAGAGGACAGATGCCTGATCCTCGAAAGCTTTTGGGAAACGGCGGCCGGTGGGAGACTTCGAGAAGTCCCAGTAAGGCAACGTGACGTGGGAGGTCCGGGGCGGATCGGAATTCTGCAGGGCTGTCTCAAACTGCGCGAGCAGCATCCGATGCCAGGGAAGGAAATCGGGGAGATTGTGGATGCATCCTCCCTGTTGTCCGTTGGGAAGGACTCCGCCGTTGTGGAGCCGCGTGAAGGTGTCGTAGCTCTCCAGTGAGCTCGACGGGGCATCCTTCACCTTCCGGAAGGCGTGGAGGAAGGCGGCGAGGTCAAACTGCGGATCGTCGATCGAGCGCCGTAGTTTCGTCGCCGCGGCCGGCTGTCCGGAGCCGCCCGTCGCGTTAATGACCGCCGCCGGCCCGCGGCCTCCTGCCGCACTCATGGCGGCCTGCAGATTCATGAAGGGCTCATCCGCGACTTTTCGCAGGACGATCCGCCCCGCTGGATCGAGGACGATCGTGGCATGCTTCGGCCCCTTGTCGAACGCGCCATACTGCCTGAACAGCCGATGCTCGGGATCGGCGAGGACCTGATAGGCTTTCGCATCGAAGGCCTGGGCATCCTCCCGCGACGCACCGCTGACGACAACGAGATCCACATTCGCTTCCTTCGCTCCCCGCGCGAACCCCTCGACCTGCGCCGCGCAGTGAGGACAGAAGGCCCCCTGCACGAAGAGGATCACGCGCGGCTTGCCGACCGCAGGCAGGGCCGCCAAGGGGACCCCGCCGGGGACGGGAGTAGAGGGGGGCGCGATCTCTATGTACTCCATCATCCCCTGATCTTCGTGATCGAGGATGTGGCAGTGCTGCACGAACTTGCCTGTGAACTTCTTGTAGTGGGTCCGCACTTTGACGCGATGTCCGTAGGGGAGCACGATCGTGTCCTTCCAGACGCGTCCTCCGTAGATCTCATCGATCTTTTCGTCTCCGTCGGGATCGATCACGGAGATGACCTCGAACGGGTTCACGTGAATGTGGAACGGGTGGTCGGCCCGCGCATCGCCGGCCGAGCTCAGCGTCCACTCTTCCGTCTGGCCAAGGGTCAGTCGGCGGACGTGCGTTTCGTCGAAGCTGCGGCCGTCGATCTGAAAGCGGACAGGGTTCAGGTTGACTTCGTAAGTAACGGTCGGACCGGGGGTCGCCGACTCCAGCTTGGGAAGGCGAGTTTCCTTCAGGGAATCTGGGGCGGGCAACATCATCGGCTTCGGAGCGCCGGCGATCTTGATCTTGGCGATGTACTTACGGTTCTCCGGCCCGAAGAGCGGATTGGTCATGTTCCGTTCATCGACGAGCAGGTATTCACCCGGCTCGTCCGGCATCCGGACAAGCACGTCGGCGCGATAACCCGGGTAGAGATCCAGGGTTTTCACCGTTCGAATCCCTCCCGTGGCCAGGCCGTCGAGCGCGATCTCGTGCATGTCGACGACTTCCGGACCCGCCCCGTCGGAACGTTCGATCTTGAGCCGGATCTGCTCGCGAAATCCGGCATCGACGATCCGCCACCGTTCGACGACGCCCGGCTGAACCTCGATCACCGGCAGACGGACGCCGTTGACGGTCGTGAACCTCTGGAGCGCGTCCCAATCGCCCGGCCCGAACTGATTTCCCGCATACTCCGGCTCGATCACCCCTTCCGGCAGCCCTTCGTTGAAATAAGGGATCTGCTGGAGGACGAGGATCCGCTCCTGCGCGGCGGCGACTTCACGCACATCCTCGAGATCGGCGATGTTGTCGGTCGGGTCGCCGTCGACGATCAGCGTCCCGGCCATTCCGCTGCCGACATGCGCCGCGACTGAGCCATGCCAGTGCGCGTGATACCAGAACGTGCCGCTGGGATGGTCGGGCTCGATTGGATACTCGTAGACCCGCGTTGCGTTCGCGCGGACCGGCATGATGACGTTGTCGCTGTTGCCCGAGGGAGAGACGTGCAAGCCGTGCGAATGGAGATTCGTCGTGTTGAAGTCATGCAGCGTGTTGTGCGATCCCGTACCGAACGTGTCGGGAATCAGACGGTTGTCCAGAGTGACCCGGAGAGTCTGGCCGCGCTTCACGCGAAGAGTGGGGCCGACGAGCTTCCCGTTGTAGGAGCGAAGGTGGACGGGGTCGGCGCCGATGGTGTTGTGCGCCATCTCGACGCGGAGGGCAACATCGAGTCCTGGAGCCGTTGGCGGAGAGGCGAACGGCGTTTGCGAAGCGAGTGCGAAGCCGCGGCGTTCGGGCAATGGCAGTTCGTTGTCCGGCTTCGGAGCGGCAACGGCGCCGGCTGGCACCGCGGCGTTGCGTTCGGCGCCGGCCCGCGAGAGAAAGAACTGCTGCCACTTCGCCCGCAGCAGGTTCGCGGCCGCCTTGTCGGCGTCATTGGCATTGGCTTCGACGGCGCCATGAGGCGAAGTCTGCGCCATCGCTGGACCGCACAGGAGAATTCCCATGAGAACCCAGCCACCGCCCAAGAAGATGTGGCGCCCCATGTGTGCCCTTTACATGATGGAAGAGAGTCGCGGCAGGCCCCGTGCGTCTATCAACACTCGATTCCCACGACTCCTTGATCCTCTCAAAACGCCGACGGCAAGTCCAGAAAGTTTTCAGTGAGAACCCGGAAGCCGACGAGTTCGCCGGGCTGACTCTCTGTCCCAACGAGTAATCTGTTCTCCGAACTGGGGCGGCACAGCAGAGTGGCATGCCCACGGCTCTGCAGGGCTCCGCATGGGCACGGGGAGACGGCCCCCGGGCGGCCGTCTGGTTCATCGTCTCTTCGCGATTCTCACTAAGATGAGAAGGGAGCGGGAAGAGGAGGAGAACCATGTCCGAACTGCTGCAGCAGCGTGACGGCGGAGTATTGCGACTGACGCTGAATCGCCCCGAGCGGCGGAACGCCCTGTCGCGGAGTCTGATCGCCGAGCTCGACCGCGCCTTCCGCGAGTCCGCCGACGACCCCGACGTGCGGGCGATCGTCCTCGCCGCCGAGGGGACGGTGTTCTCCTCCGGGCATGACCTCGGGGAAGTCCGGGGGATGTCGGACGGCGAGGCAGGAAAACTCTTCGCTGAGTGCGCGGCCATGATGCAGCGGGTCCGGGCTCTGCCGCAGCCGGTCATCGCCCGGGTGCAGGGACTCGCCACGGCGGCGGGCTGCCAGCTGGTGGCGACGTGCGACCTGGCGGTCGCGGCCGAAGGGGCCCTGTTCGCCACGCCGGGGGTCAGGATCGGCCTCTTCTGCACGACGCCGATGGTGCCGCTCGTCCGGTCGATTCCCCCCAAGCTCGCCCTGGAGATGCTCCTGACCGGCAAGCCGATCACCGCGGCGCAGGCCCTCGCGGCAGGCCTCATCAGCCGGGTCGTTCCGGCGGAAGAGCTCGATGCCTCGATCGCCGAGATCACCAGCGCCATCGTCGCCGCCAGCCCCGCGACGATCCGGATCGGCAAGGGGGCGTTCTACGACCAGCTCGCCCTCTCCGAGCCCGCCGCCTACGAACGGGCGGTCGAAGTGATGACCGGCAACATCTCGCTCGCCGACGCCCGCGAAGGGATCGCGGCGTTCCTCGAGAAACGGCCCCCCCAATGGAAGCGGCCGGCTCACTGAAGCGGCGCAAAGCCGCGCCGACTCGTCTTCGCAAGGCGGCTGCAGCTTTTCCTCCCTGACGTTCCTCCTGTCGGACCACGCCGATGTCGCTCCCCGGATTCGACGAACTCGCCCGCCGGGCTGACAGCCGCGCGGAACCGGTCCGCGTCGTGGCGGCGGGAGGGGCCGATCCGACTGTGCTGGCCGCGCTGTCGCGGGCCTTCGCCTGCGGCTGGGTCCGGCCGGTCGTGACCGGACCGATCGCCGACATCGAACGGGTCGCCGCCCAGGAGCGGATCGCGCTCGACGGGTTCGAGCTCCTGGAGGACGAGAAGGACTCGGCGGTCGCGGCGGTCGGCTGCATCCGCTCGGGCCGGGCCGCCCTCCTGATGAAGGGCCAGATCCCGACCCCCTCCCTCATGAAAGCGGTGCTCGACCGGGAGCAGGGGCTGCGGACCGGCCGGGCGATCGCGCAGATCGTCCTGATGGAGATCCTGCGGGATGGGCGGCGGTTCCTGATGACCGACACCGGGGTGATGGTCGCCCCGACCCTCGAGCAGAAGGGGGACCTCCTCGGCAGCCTGCTCACCGTCGCGCGGCGGCTGGGGGTCGAGGCCCCGCGGGTCGCCGTGATGTCCGCCACCGAGAAGCCGACCGACGCCATGCCCGACACGCACGACGCCATGGAGCTCTCCCGCCGGGGGGCGGAAGGGGAGTTCGGCCCGTGCCACGTCGCGGGTCCGCTGTCGTTCGACCTCGCCTACGCGAGCGAGGCGGGGGAGCGGAAGCGGATCGAAGGGGAAGTGACCGGCCGGGCGGACGCAATGCTGTTCCCGAATCTCCTGGCCGCAAACCTGACCGTGAAGGGGATCATGTACACGGCGGACTGCCGGTTCGGGGGGATCCTGTGCGGCGCCGCCTGCCCGATCGTGTTCATGTCCCGGGCGGACTCGGTCGAGACCCGCCTCCACTCGCTGGCGTATGCCCTGGCCCTGCTGTGACGGCGGGGCGATCCGCGGCGTAGCGGTTCTGGCGGACGCCGATGGCTCTCCGGGCCTCGGTTGCGAAGAAACCGTTTCAGCACCAGCCACAGAGCTCACAGAGGCCGCCGAGGACACCAGAGCCGGCGAAGCGTCTCACTGGAGACGGTGCAGCATCTCCTCACTCGGAGTTCTCTGTGCACTCTGTGGCAAAACAGTTTTGAAACAGCTTCTAACTTTTGAGGTCGAACTCTTTGATCTTCCGGTAGAGCGTCCGCTCGCCGATGTTCAGCATCTTGGCCGCCTCCTCCCGGTTCCCTCCGGAGAGCTCCAGCGCCCGGGCGATGTAATACTTCTCGACCTCTTCCATCGGCCGGCCGACCAGGTAGTCGGCTCCCGCCCCGATCCCCGCGGTCGCCGCGCCGTCAGCGCCCGCGGACTTCGCCAGGGGCGAGATCTCGTCCGGCAGGTCGTCGACGTCGAGCAGCCCGTCGGTGTCGAGGGCCAGCATCCCCTCGATCGTGTTCCGGAGCTGCCGGATGTTCCCCGGCCACTCGTAATGCATCAGCGCGTGCCGCGCGGCCCGCGAGACCCCCTGCACTTCCTTGCCGTAGATCCGCGAGAACTCCTTGATGAAGTGCTCGATCAGCAGCGGGATGTCCGGCTGCCGCTCCCGCAGCGGCGGAAGGAGCACCGACACGACCGACAGCCGGTAGTAGAGGTCGCGGCGGAACGTCCCCTTCTCCATCGCCTCCTTGAGGGCGGCATTGGTCGCCGCCAGGAGCCGGACGTTGATCGACTTCTCTTCGTTCGAGCCGAGCCGGGTGATCTTCCGGTCTTCCAGGACCCGCAGCAGCTTGATCTGCGTCTCCATCGGCATTTCGCCGACTTCGTCGAGGAACAGCGTCCCTCCGTGGGCGTACTCGAACTTGCCGATCCGGCGGGTCACCGCCCCGGTGAAGGCCCCCGGCTCATGGCCGAACAGCTCGCTTTCCAGAATTGTCTGCGGCAGGGCCGAGATATTGAGCGGAACGAACGGCTTGTTCTTCCGGTTGCTGTTCTGGTGGAGGGCCCGGGCCACCAGCTCCTTGCCGGTCCCGTTCTCGCCGAGAATCAGGACGGTCGTTTCGGTCGGGGCAAGCGCCTTGAGTTTCTCGACCACCCGGTTCATGGCGGGGCTGTTGCCGATGACCCCTTCGAAGCCGAACTTCTCGTCGAGCCGGCGGCTGAGGGCGGCGTTGCGGCGGATCAGGCGGATCCGGTTGGCCGCCTTCTCGACGGCGGCCCGCAGCTCCTGGATGTCGAGCGGCTTCGTGAGGTAGGTGTAGGCCCCCGCCTGCATGGCGGTCACGGCGGAGTGGATCGAGCTGTGCCCGGTGAGGACGATGACTTCCGCCTCGGGGAGCTCCTCCTTGGCCTTGCGGAGGATCATCAGCCCGTCGACATCCTCCATCTTGAGGTCGGTGATGACGATGTCGAAGTTTTCCCCTTCGATCAGCTCGATCCCGCGCTTGCCGGAGGGGGCGATGGTGCATTCGCAGCCGACCCGCTCGAGACTTTCGGCGACCGCCTCGGCGTGCGCCTCGTCATCGTCCACCACCAGAACGCTGATGATGATGTTGTTCGGGTCGGATTCTTTGGCGTCGGGCGTGACCACGGAGGGCTGACAATCCAGAGGGCCGGTCGATCGGGGAAGCGGTCGCCGCAGCGGAAAGGGGCCGCGCAAAATAGCAGAGTCCCCCGGCGAGAGGGAGCAACGGGGAGCCGTTTCGACGGCCCCTCGCGCGGTCCCGAACGTCCCGGGGGCCGCCTCCCCGGCGGACGCGCGGCGGGAGAAGGTCGGGTCGTGCCGGTTGTGGCAACCTCCGGTGATGGCCGGAGTTCGGGAGAAATCGCTGCGTGTTGATTCCGCCCGGTTTCTCCGCCACAATTTGAGTCCGATCGGAGCCACGGCCCATGCGACGCCTGTTCACCCTCGGGAAGGGAACCAAACTTCCCACGTACAACCTCCCCGAAGAGCGGGATGGACTGCGCGCGGCGGGCGCCTTCAACGGTCAGCTCCTCGACTTCCTGCGGCCGCACGTCCGCCCCGGGATCACGACCGAGCAGCTCGACCGCCTCGCCGAAGAGTACACCCGAGACCACGGCCACATCCCCGCCTGCTACGGCTACCACGGCTACCCGAACGTGATCTGCACGAGCGTGAACGAGGTGGTCTGCCACGGGATCCCCGACCACTACGAGCTGCAGGACGGGGACATCGTCAACGTCGACTGCACCACGATCGTCAATGGCTGGTACGGCGACTCCTCCGAGACGTTCTTCGTCGGCGAGGTCTCGAGCGAAGCGGCCCGGCTGGTCCAGGCGGCCTTCGACGCCCTGTGGATCGGGATCGAGACGGTCAAGCCCTACAGCTCCGTGATCGAGATCGGCTTCGCGATCGCGAAGTTCGGCCGGCTCAACGGCTTCGGCGTGGTCGAGACCTTCCAGGGGCACGGGATCGGCCGGCAGTTCCACCAGGAGCCGGGGATTCCCCACGTGCCGTTCCGCAAGAGCCGCCGGGACGTCCTCGCTCCCGGGGTCTGCTTCACGATCGAGCCGATGCTGAACCTCGGCGGCAAGGAGACCTCGGGACCGCTGTCGGACGGCTGGACCGTCGTGACCGCGGACCGCTCCCTGTCGGCCCAGTTCGAGCACCAGCTGCTGATGACGGAAACGGGACCGGAAATCCTGACCCTGACCCGGAACGGGCCTCGGAAGGGGCATCGCTTCGTTCCCCAGCCCGCACAAGTCATCGGATGAGCTCGCGAATCGCGCTCGGCGTGGTGGGACTGGGAAGCGACTGGACCGACTCGATCGGGGCCAGGATTGCCGCCAACCCCCGCATCCGCCTCGCGGCCCTCTACGATTTCTCCTATCTCCGCACGCAGCAGATCGCGCGGGAGTGTTCGCTCCGCCCCTGCGGCAGCGCAAGCCGCATCGTGACGCATCCCGGCGTGCGGGCGCTCGTCTGCTGTTCGCTCGGCTGGCGGCCCGGGCTCGTCGACTGCTTCCTCGAGAGCGGCAAGCCGGTGTTCCTCTCGGAGAAGGCGCTCGAGTCGCTCCCGCAGGACCTCGGCCCGCTTTTGAGCCGGGTCGAAGAGACCGGTGCGATCGTCTGTCCCGACCTGTCGTGGCGGTACACGCCGGCGACGCTCCGGCTGCGGGAGCTGATGGCGGTCCATCTCGGCCCGGCGGTCGAGATCCGGATCTCGCTCCCGGATTCGCAACCGAAGCTCCTGCCGGCGATGCTCGACTGGTGCCGGATCGTGACCGGCGGGCGGACCTGCCCCGTCCCGCACCGCTCCGGAACGGCGCTCCACCTCGATCTCGACCGGGCGGTGGCGCGGATCACCTGCCACCATGCCGAAGGGGAAGCCCTCGACCCGGCGCTCGCCGGCGTCCCGAACTGGATCGTCCAGTGCGAGCGGGGTGTCGCGATCCTGCGGGGTGAGCATCAGATCGAATGGTCGACCGGTGAGGAGGCGCGGGGCGAGTCGCTCGAAGAGGAGCGGAGCCGGCTCGACGTGAACCTCGACCTCTTCTTCCGCCGGGTCGTCGGGGGCCTCGTCCCCGCGCCGACGCTGCTCGACGTCAAACTGGCCCGCGAAGCGGCCGCGTCCGTCTCGCTGGCGTAGCGCTGATTCAAGGCCATTCTGGCCACAGAGGACTCAGAGATGGCTGAGAGTCCGTTGTCATCGGAGAATCGCCCCGCGACCCGGGTCTTGTCAGTGCTCTCTGTGACCTCTGTGGCGAAATCCGAAATGGCTTCCCGCCACGATCCTGTGGCTGGTTTTAGAAACTGCCCGCAAGGTAGGCCCGCAGGGCGTTGAGCATCCCCGCCGCCTTGTGGATCGTCTCCGCGTACTCGGCCGCCGGATCGGACTGCACGATCACCCCCCCTCCCACCGAGCACTGCGCCCAGCCGCGGCGGATCGCGAAGGTCCGGATCAGGATGTTGCTGTCGGCCCGGCCGTCGAAGCCGACCGAGAACAGGCTGCCGCAGTAGGGGCCGCGGGCGACCCGCTCGAGCTGGGTGATGATCTCCATCGCCCGGAGCTTGGGCGCGCCGGTGATCGAGCCCCCGGGGAAGGTCGCCGCGAGCGTATCCCAGAAGTCCCGCCCCGGGGCGAGCTCTCCCCGGACCTCCGAGACGAGGTGCTGGACCGTTTCGTACGTCTCGACGCTGCAGAGCCGGGGGACCCGCAGCGATCCCGCGCGGCAGACCCGCGACAGGTCGTTCCGCAGCAGGTCGACGATCATGACGTTCTCGGCGAGGTCCTTGGCACTCTCGCGCAGGTCGTCCCCCCGGAACAGGTCCGCCTCGGGGCGGTCGCGCCAGCGGCGGCGGGTCCCCTTGATCGGCCGGGTCTCGAGTTCTCCTCCATCGAGCCGCAGGAACCGCTCGGGAGAGGCGCTGGCGATCGCCCAGTCGTCCCCCGCGAGGTACCCCGAGAACGGGGCGGGGTTGACCGTCCGGAGCGCGGCATAGAGGTCGATCGGGTCGCCGCAGAAAGGATAGAGAAGCCGCTGCGACAGGTTCGCCTGGAAGATGTCCCCCGCCCGGATGTATTCGATCACCTCGCCGACCGCCCGCAGATAGCCGGGCCGATCGAAGTTGCTGCAGAGCCCCGGCAGTCCGTCGGCGGGATGCTGTGGCGACTGGAGCGGGGCGGCGTCCCCCTCGATCCGGAGCGACCGGGCTCCGGCCGTTTCTCCCTCTTTGAGCCAGCTCAGGACTTCCGCGGCGCGGGTGCGGGCTCGCGAGAGCCGGGCCGCTTCGTCCCGTTCCGGGTAGCCGGTGCTGACGAGGCACTGCCGGCCGGTGACGTGGTCCCACACCAGGGCCCAGTCGTAGAGCCCGATCTGCATCGCCGGGAAACCCAGCTCGTCCCACCTGGGGACCGGCAGCCGCTCGAACGCCCCGCCGAACTCGTAGCCGAGGAACCCCGCCGCCCCGCCGGTGAAGCAGGGGAGCCCCGGCGTCTCCGCCAGTGGACCGAACGCCTGCAGGCGACTGCGGAGCGTCGCGAACGGATCCGCGCCGCCGGGGGAGACTCTTTCACTTCGGAACAGCTCGACCGGATCGGCGGAGAGACTCGAGAACCGTCCGAGCGGCGGCCGGACGAGTGCGCTGTCGAGCAGCACCGGCGCCCCCCGCCCCGCGACGGCCCGCAGGGCGGTCACGACCGGGATCGGAGTCTCGAGTTCGACGACGAGCGGTTCCACGGCGGCCATTCGGCGGGGATCTCAGTACGCTTCGAATGCCGGTCTCCGGCCTTCGACCTGCCTCACCCCTGCTCGCGGAGCTGATGCTCGGCGACGTCGATCGCCTTGAGCAGCCCGCGGGCCTTGTTGAGGGTCTCCTGGTATTCGCTGGCGGGGACGCTGTCGGCCACGATCCCGGCGCCCGCCTGCACGTAGGCCCGGCCGTTCGCCATCACGAGCGTCCGGAGGGCAATGCAGGTGTCCATGTTGCCGGTGAAGTCGATGTAGCCGACCGCCCCCGCGTACGGCCCGCGGCGGTGCCGCTCGATCTCGTCGATGATCTCCATGGCCCGGACCTTGGGAGCTCCCGAGACCGTGCCGGCCGGCAGCCCCGCCCGCAGGGCGTCGATCGCGGAGGTCCCGGGCCGGAGCTTGCCGTGGACGTTCGACGTGATGTGCATCACGTGGCTGTACCGCTCCACCTGCATCACGTCGCTGATCTCGACGCTGCCGTACTCGGCGACCCGGCCGACGTCGTTCCGGGCCAGGTCGACCAGCATCACGTGCTCGGCCCGCTCCTTGGGATCCGCCAGCAGATCCGCCGCGAGGGCCCGGTCTTCCTCTTCGGTCTCGCCCCGCTTGCGGGTCCCGGCGAGCGGACGGATCGTAGTGACGCCGTCCTCGACCCGGACCATGATCTCGGGGGAGCTGCCGACGAGCGTGCAGCCCGGGGTCTTGAGCAGGAACATGAAGGGGCTGGGGTTCACGACCCGCAGCGCCCGGTAGATGTCGAGCGGCGTGGCGGAGGTCTGGACCTCGAGCCGCTGGCTGATCACGACCTGGAAGATGTCCCCGGCGCGGATGTACTCCTTGCACTTCTCCACGCCCGCCTCGAACTCCGACTGCTGGAAGTTCGACGTGAACGGCATCACGGCGTCGCGGGTCAGGTCGATGTCGAGCATCGTCAGCGGCGGATCGCGGCGCTCGAGGCGGCGGCAGAGGTCGTCGATCGCCCCGCAGGCCCGCTGGTACTCCGCTTTGAGGTCCGGCGCGTCGGTCCGGACGTGGGCCACGACCTGCACCGTCTTGCGGATGTGATCGAAGATCACCATCTGGTCATAGAAGGCGAACGACAGGTCCGGGACATGCCGGTCATCCGGAGGCGAATTCGGGAGCCGCTCGGAGTAGCGGATCACGTCGTACCCGGCGTACCCGACCGCGCCGCCGCAGAACCGGGGGAGCCCCGGCACGTGGACGGAGTGGTACTGGTCGATCATCTCCTGCAGCAGCTTGAGCGGATCGTCGCTCTCGAGCGTTTCATCCCGCCCTTCGCCGGTGATCCGGATCGCGTTCCCCCGGGCTTCGATCCGCAGGAACGGCGAGCCTCCCAGAAAACTGTACCGGCCGACCTTCTCCCCCCCGACGACGCTCTCGAACAGAAATGCCTCGTCCCCCCAGGCGGCATTGCAGAAGGCGGAGACCGGGGTCAGCGTGTCGCCGACGACCTGCCGGTAGATGGGGATCAGCCGCGCCTGTCCGGCGAGCTTCTGGACGGTTTCGAACGGGGTGTGACGGGACATCGGAATTCCGGGACAGTCCGCAACGGCGGACCGGGGCGGGGCAAAACGCGAGAGACCAGATCCTAACCGCCCGGGGCAGCGGTCCCAAGGTCGGCTGCGGGGGGGAAGAGAAGCAGGTTAAACACCAAGACACCAAGGCTGCACAAAGGGCACAAAGAATTCGGAAGAATGGCCGCCGCACAGCCTTATCGCAGCGTCAGGCGACTCTGGTTCGGGACTGTCCCCGCCCTTTTCTTCTTTGTGTTCCTGGTGAGCCCTTTGTGCCTTTGTGTTTAACGCATTTCTGCCCTACCGCTGCATCTGCGAGCGGCCGATGGCCACGGTGAACTCGCTGATGGCGGGGATCAGCATGGCGATCGCCGTGAAGCCGTAGGCGGCGACGACGCAGGCCGCGACCCCCAGCGTCGAATCGAGGACGAAGGAGGCGATCGCGTAAAACGTCAGGAACGGCAGCACCGCCGCCGCCAGCGTGAGGGCCGGCGAAGGGCTCCGGTGGGTCAGCGAGGCCCACAGTCCGAGGCTCCCTCCGAGGATGAACACGAGGAACGGAGTGAGCTGCAGGCCGAACGAGGAGCGGGCCTCCACGATCAGCATCATGCAGACGAAGATCCCGATGAACAGGAAGAAGACCGTCCCGAGCGAGTTGGCGATCGCCGTCCGGGAGCGGCTGAAGCTGAGGCCGGCATGCAGCCCGAGCATCGCCACGAACAGCACCAGTGTGCCGAACCCCAGCAGGATGTAGATCATGTTCTCGAGGGTCAGGTCCCCCTGCAGGAGGGCCGCCGCGAGGAACAGGACCGGGACGAGGATCGCTTCCTTGGTGTTGTAGAGGATCCCGCCAAGCTTCCCGAAGATGAACTCCTTGGCGCTGATCTCGGTCACCAAGAGCAGCTCGAGCGTCTGGGCGTCCCGCTCGTTCGTCAGCGACGTCACTGCCTGGGCGTTGACGAGCAGCAGGCTCAGGAGGCTCACCGCCACGAAGGCGAAGCCGCCGCGGCTGATGATCCCGAGGACCAGCCCCTCTTCCAGCCCCGGCCGGGCGAACGACCACCACAGCGCCGCCGCCAGGAGGCAGTAGGCGAGCTTGATGAAGATCATCTTCCGGCCGTACGCGCGGGTGCAGATCTCCCGCCACAGGACCGGGGTGTCCCAGATCTTGCGGGGAGGGCGGACCGCCGCGGCCGGTTTGGCTGCCCCTTCGGCCGGCGTCTCGGCGGCGGCGATGAAGATGTTCCGCGACGGGTTCCAGACCCGGACCCGGAACACCGTCCAGAGGGAGAGAAGCAGGCCGAGTCCCCCGAGGGCGAGGGTCGGTCCCGCGGCGCAGACCTCCGGGATGCGGGCGAGCGGCTGGGCGGCCAGCGGATCGAGGACCGCGGCCATCGCCCGGTACGGGTCGAGCCAGCCGAAGAATTTTCCCCCGGGGGTCTCGGGGCCGAGGAGCAGCGAGAGAGCTTCCACGGTTCCGAGGAAGATCGCTGCGCCGAGGACACTGATCGCGAGGGTCTGGAACGTCTTCTCGCGCCAGTAGGCCACCAGAATCGACCACGACCCGGCCGCGAAGGCGGAGGCGAGGCAGATCGCCTCGATCCACAGGATCTGCTGGAGCGTGATTCCCCCCAGCACCAGCAGGAAGGCGAATACCGGCAGCGAGATGCCGATCAGCGTGAGGACCGTCAGGAGGCTCGCCAGCAGCTTGCCGTAAACCAGTTCCCGGTCCCGGAGGTCGGTCATCAGCAGGAGGATCAGCGTGCCGCGGTCCTTCTCCTGGGAGACGCTCCCGGCCGAGAACAGGAGCGCCGCGGCGGTCACGAGAGTCAGCTGGACGAAGGCGAAGATGCTGGCGATGAACTCGCCGAAGCGGGAGAGGTCCCCGACATCCTGGATGATCCGGCGTTCGAAGGTCGCCTGCCCGGCGGTGTACATGATCACGACGAGGGCCGCGATGTAACCGGCCCGGATCAGAAAATGCTTCGGCTGCCGCGGGGCGGTGAGCGCCTCACGACTGAACAGGGGACCAGCCAGCACGGTGAAAATCTCGATCAGGCGCGGAAAAAGGGCCGGCCGAACGCCGGAACCCTGAGTATACGGCGGTTCTGTGAAGAGTTTGTAGTCGGCTGGGCAGGTCCCGGACGGGATTCCGAGGGGCCGAACCGATCGGGAGGAGGCGTGCTCGCCTTGGCAATTCTCAGGGAAGCGGCTCTTCTGGCCCCCCTCAAGGAATCCGTGAAGAGCCTGTGTGTGGTGGCTGGCGAGGCTGACATCCTCGGGGAGCGTGTCGATCGGGCGGAGGTGGGCTACAACGTCGAGTCGATCCGTACCCCCCCCCTGTCGGCGGAGGAGAGATGCGTCACACGATCGGTGTCCGAAGATCCCTGGGGGTATTCGTTTGTGTTTGCGGCTGCTTCCTCGCGGCGGGCCGGGCGGGAGTGGCGGCTCCCCCGACAGTGATGGAGGTGCTGGCTCCGCTGAAGCGGCAGCGAGAGGCGCTGCTGGCGGAGCCGTCGTGGACGCTGGCGTTCACGGTCGTGTCGACGGTCCACGTTCCCGGGACCTATGCCTACAGCCAGTATTCGGTCACGGATCGCCGCCGGGGCAGCGAGTACCACGTGACGACAAAGTACCCGCCGGGGTCGCTCCTGGTGTCCCCCCCGAGCTCATCCCCCGCCCCCGCGCTCCCTGCGGATCCCCCCCGGCCGATCGTGGAGTACTCGTATCTCGGCGGGACCGCCTACGAGCGGGACCAGTACCGGCTCCGGATCACGCCGGCGCCGCTGACGCAGCACTTCCAGAGTCACGACTACACCGACTATCAGCACATCAACACCTACAAAGGCCTGGCGATGCCGGCGGGGAGGCTGATGCCTTACGAGCCGAGCCGGCCCTACGTCCCCGACGTCGTCCTCGGAAACCTTCCCCGCTATGTCGTGCGGGACCAGCCGGAGGTCGTCCAGGGGGCGAGCTGTTTTGTCGTGGAGAACCCGGGCATCGACGCGATCTGGATCGACGAGGTGGGGAATCTCCGGCAGCGGGTGCAGCACTGGGGGCCGGGCGAAGCCCTGTCGCTGATCACGAGCGCCAGCGACTTCCGGGAACGGAAAGCGGGGATCTGGTTGCCGGAGGTGGTCGAGACGCAGCACTTCGACAATCCGAAGCGGCCGACGCCGCGGGTGAACGGCGCCCAGGGGACTCCGGACCTGCCGAACTTTCGGTTGAAGATCACCCTGGATTCGGTCTCGTTTGAACCGCTGACCGATCAGGACCTCTCCGTCGCCGAGCCGACGGCGGGAGTCCGCGTGACCGATCTCCGGGGGAAGGACTACGTGCCGAAGGTTCCGATTGCGCTCCCGGCGACTGCACCAACGCAGCCGCCCGTCACGACGCTGGCGACAGCCGCGACACAGCCGGCCGACACCGGTGAGGAGGGACGGTCCCCCGCGTTCCGGAATCTGTGGCTCGCGGCCGGCCTGTCCGGCGTGTTTGCCGTCTCGTTCTTTCTATGGCGGCGACAGGGGCGTCGGTCGCGGTCGAGCGGCTCGAGGACGGCGTGAAATGAGTCCACCGGGCCGAAATGCGTGGCGGACTCCCTGTGGCGCGGATATCGTGGTGGTTTGGCGCGCCGCGGGTCTCCGAGCCCCGGCCCTGGCCGCCCCCCCGTTCTCCGTCCCCCGAGTCCGTCCGTGTCGCTGCAGCTTCCGATCGTCGCCACCGCCGTCGTCGAAGGGGTCCCGACCGGGGCGGCCACCCCTGATCCCCGCCGGCTGCTGCTCGACCTGACCCGCACACAGCTGATCGAGTGGCTCGACAGCCAGGGGTATCCGTCGTTCCGGGCGGACCAGATCCGCCGCTGGATCTTCGGCAAGCGCGTCAACGACTTCGAGGCGATGCACGACGTCCCGGCGGCACTCCGGAAGTCGCTGGCGGACAATTTCCGGCTGTTCGCCTCCGAGATCGCCCGGCATCAGGTCTCGACGGACCGGACCGAAAAACTCCTGCTGCAGCTGGCGGACGGGGAGTACACCGAGTGCGTCCTGATGCGGGAAGATGACCGGCGGACGGTCTGCATCAGTACCCAGGTTGGCTGCGCGATGGGCTGCGTGTTCTGCGCCAGCGGACTGCTAGGGGTGAAGCGGAACCTGTCGATCGGCGAGATCCTCGACCAGTTCCTGCGGCTCGACCGGCTGATGACCGGCGAAGACCGGATCACGAACGTCGTCGTGATGGGGATGGGGGAGCCGCTGGCGAACCTCAAGGCCCTGCTGCCGGCGCTCGAGAGCCTGAACGAAAAGGGGGGGATGGGGATCGGCGCGCGGCGGATCACGATCTCGACCGTCGGCCTCCCCGAGAAGATCCGCGAACTCGGCCGCTACGGCCAGCAGTACAACCTGGCGGTCTCGCTCCACGCCCCCAACGACGAGCTCCGGACCCGGATCGTCCCCGTCAACAAGAACATCGGCGTCGAAGAGATCCTGAGCGCCGCGGACGACTATTTCTCCGCTTCCGGCCGGCGGGTGACCTATGAGTACGTCCTCTTGGCAGGCGTGAACGATGACGTCGACCACGCCAGGCAGCTCGCCAGGCTGCTGCGGCACCGGGTGGCGCACGTGAACCTGATTCCGATGAACCCGGTCGCTCCGACCGGTCTCGAAGCCCCGGCGATGCCGCGGACGAAAGTCTTCGTCGAGACGCTCGAGCACGGTGGCGTCAACGCGACCGTCCGGAAGCGGAAGGGGGCGGACATCGACGCCGCCTGCGGTCAGTTGCGGCTCAAGGAAGAGACCGCGAAGGCCTGACCGGCCCCGCAGGGTGGGATGTGGGCACCTGGACGTCTCTCGTCGCCAGCGTCATCGGTTAAGAAACCGCTTCAAAACCACTCGAGGACGAGTCTGCGGCCCGGACGGGAAATCCATCCCGTGCATCTGTGTTCATCTGTGGCTGAAAATTCTTTAGCCACAGATGGACACAGATAAACACAGATTCAACAGAATCTCGGGTCGCCTGGGTTCTTCAGCAGCTTCTAAACCCACTCGATGTCCTTCAGGCTCCCGGGATCTTCCGGAGCAGGTTGACCATCTCGATCGCCGCGAGGGCCGCTTCGGTCCCCTTGTTGCCGACCTTGCCACCGGCGCGGTTCAGCGCCTGGTCCAGGTTCTCGCAGGTCAGGACGCCGAACAGAATCGGCACTCCGGTCCGCTGGCTCGCCTGCATCAGGCCCTGCGCCATGGCGTGGTTGATGTAGTCGTGGTGCGTCGTCTCCCCCTGGATCACCGCGCCGAGCGAGAGGACCGCGTCGAACTTCCCCGAGGCGGCGAGCTTCTCGCTCGTCAGCGGCAGCTCATAGGAGCCCGGCACCCAGTAGACCGAGATCCGGTTGTCGTCCGCGCCGTGCCGGACGAGGGTCGAGACCGCCCCCTCCATCAGCCGGGTCGTGATCAGGTCGTTGAAGCGAGAGACGACGATCGCGAAACGGTCGGTCGGCTGGGCGAGGAGCGGAGTGTCGAGGACGCGGGGCATGGGGGAAACAGTCGGACGCAGGGAGGGCGAAGCCGTCGCGGGAAACGCGGCGGCGGCCAGCCATCCTATCCGTCCCGTCGGAGCAGGGTCCAGCCGCGCGGCGGTTTGGCCCCGCGCGGGGGAGCCCCGGGTGGGAATAGACCGGGCGCGCGGACTCTGACGGGGAAGGCAGTGCGTGTTATGCCGGCTGGAACGCCGTCGGGGGCCGGAGGCGCGGCCGGCCAGTTGTCATGTGGGGGCCTTTTCCGGTCGGTTCGGTTCCGGTCATAATCCGGCCGCGCTCCCGCCCAGAGTGCGGGGGCCTGCCTCAGCGTCCTGTTTCCCTTCTGGAGATCGCCTCGCATGCGCTGGACTCACTGGCTCGCCGCCCTCTTCCTTTGCTTCCCCGCCCTTCAACCGGCCGGCGCGGAGGACTTCTTCTTCAAGGATGGCGACAAGGTCGTCATGATCGGCGACAGCATCACGGAGCAGCATCTCTACAGCAATTACGTCGAGATGTGGACGACGACCCGCTTCCCCGCCTGGAAGCTGACGTTCCGCAACGTCGGGATCGGCGGCGACCGCTCGACCGGGGGGAACGGCCGCTTCCAGCGGGATGTCGTGTTCTTCAAGCCGACTGCGATGACGGTCGACTTCGGGATGAACGACGGCAACTACCGCGGCTTCGAGGAGCCGACCTTCAAGGTCTACGTCGACGGGCTGCAGGGGATGGCCGACCAGGCCAAGGCGGCCGGGATCCGCGCCGCGTGGTGCACCCCCCAGCCGCTCGACGGTCCGGAACAGGGCCCGACCGCGCTGACCGGCTACAACCAGACCCTCGAGAAGTATTCCGAGGGGGTCAAGACGATCGCCGAGAAGAACGGCGGCCTGTTCGTCGACCAGTTCCACCCGTACCTCGCCGTCCTCGACAAGGCCCGCGGGGCCGGCCCGAACTACCCGCGGATTACCGCCGGCGACGCCGTGCACCCGGGCCCGCCGGGGCAGGCGCTGATGGCCGCCTCGATCCTCAAGGGGCTGCACTTCCCGGCGCTCGTCTCGTCGGTCGAGATTGATGCCGCCGTCCGGAAGGGGACCGGCCAGAACGCCGAGGTGACCGACGTCGTCGCGAAGGACGGCGGGGTCTCGTTCCAGCGGCTCGACCGGGCCCTGCCGTTCTTCCCGGCTCAGGCGATGAGCATCCTCCAGTGGGCGCCGCTGCTCGAAGAGCTGAACCAGTACACCCTCAAGGTGACGGGTCTCAAGGCGGGCAAGTACGACGTCCGCCTCGGCGGTTCGGAGGCAGGGAGCTACACCGCCGACGAACTCGCGGCCGGGGTGAACCTTGCGGCGGCCGCCCTCAAGGCAGGTCCGGTGGCGGAGCAGGTCAAGGGGATCGTCGGCGCGATCGAGCGGAAGAACGGTTTTCATCATGACCGGATCTTCCGCGGCGTGATCCTGAACGGGAACGTCCCGGACTGGATCGGCCTGACCCCGGCCGAGATCGAAGCGAAGCGGCAGTCGGTCCTCAAGGAGCGGCACGCCGAACTCGAGAAGCTCGACGGCGCCGTCCGCGAGACGCTGACCATCAAGCCGCATCAGGTCGAGATCGTTCCGGCGAAGTAGGTCCGAGCGCTCTGTAGTAACAACACGACGGCGAGGGGTGGGGCACCCCTCGCCGCCGGTGTTTTCGGGACCGACAGAGCTCGCCTTTGTGGCCGGTCACTTCGTTGCGATGAGGCGCCCGTAGTCCCAGACATCGAGCGTACTCGGGATCCGCGACGGCGAGCGGATCCCCGTCTTGAGCGGATCGACCACCGTGGCGGTCAGCAGGGCTTCGCCTCCGGCCGAGAAGTGGAGGCCCGTCACGTGGCAGGGGCCGGGGAGCCGGACGAGTTCGCGGATCGCGCCGGTCTCGAGATCGATCCGGTGCAGTTCCGAGGCGGGGCCGCCGAACAGGAGGGCGGCGCCGCTCCGCTCTTCGGCCACAGCGGCGACCGGCCGGCTGCTGCTCCACCAGGGAGGGGGCGTGTCGATCGCCTCCTCCGCGGGAATGGCCGCGGCGACGACCTGATCCCACCGGTAGACGCGCAGCCCCTGCCGCCCGCCGCACCAGAGCCAGCGGCCGTCGCGGCTGAAGCCGACGACCTCCGGCGGCTCTTTGGCGATCGCCGGGGCCTTGGGGAGCTTTCCCGCCCGCGCCTTGCGCTGCTGCTCTCGCATCTCCTCGAATCGCTTCGTCAGCATCGCCTCGAGCGACTCGAGGGAGAAGCTGGCCGCGGCCTGTTCCAGGACGGGCTTCATCGCCTCGAACTGTCTGGCCGACAGCCCCCGCCCCTTGAGCCGCTTGGCGGTCGCTTCCGGACTCGCGAGCTGGCGGAACTGTTCGAGCTGCGCCGTGAGTTGCTGGCGCTGCTGCTGTTCGAGTTCATCGAGGTCGGCGTCCGTCAGCGATGCCGCGATCTGCTGTTCGTAGTGGTGGCGGCCACCCGGGCAGAGCGTCCGCCGCTGCGGCTCACCGGCCAGCGAAATCAGCCCGAGCGCCCTCCCTCCGACGGCCAGCCACTCTCCCGAGGGATGGAACGCCAGGGATTGCTCGTCGTGCCGGACGAAGGCCTTCCGGTTCACTCGCGGGAGCGTCGCGATCCGTCGCCCCTCTTCGACAGTCGTGATCGCCTCGCCGGTCTCCGAAGAGTGCGCCACGAACCGGCCGTCCGGCGAGAGAGCAAGTCCCGTGACGACCTCTTCAACCGTGATCGTGGAGACGATGGGGAGGTCGTCGCTTCCGGTTCCCCGCACCTCGATTCGATCCCGCAATGCGACGGCGATCCGCTGGCCGGAGGCATCCGCGGCGAGCCCCAGTACCAGATTCGCCTCCGACAGCGGCGGGGCCTTCGGCCCGAACGCCGCAGGACGACGCCAGTCGAACGTCACACGAAAACCCTGCCTCGCCTGGGTCTGCCAGGCGGCCAGAAAACCATCGCCGCACCGGGCGGTCCGCAGGTCGTCTCCTTCCCGGGATTCGGTTGCCAGCAGAAGGCCTTCCGACATCCGCTGCCGCCGCTCGTCGGCCGCGGCATCCGGGGGCTTTGCCTTCGGCAGCTCTTCGAACTTCCGCCAGCCGACGATCCCGGTCCATTCCCCCTGCTGGAGATACTCATACGAGGTCAGGGCGTTGGGGATCTTGAGGAGCTTGGCGAAGCTCTGGAGCTGCACCGAGGCGAAGAGAGGGGCGGCGTCCCGGTCGAGGAGCGGGGCGAGTTTCCGGACGCCTTCTCCCAGGATCGGCCGGAACGCCTCGGGCTGGCCGGCCCGCTGCTGTTCCTCGGCCCGGAACTCCTCGCCGAAGTACCCCGGCCGGGAGTGGTACGAGTCGACGAGGTTTCCGTCGCGGTAGAGCCAGTAGGCGAAGATGTCGTCGTCGTGGACCATCAGGTGCAGGACGTCGGCGCCCAGCTCGCGGGCGATCTCGGCGCCGACGGTCTCGTCCTGCCCGGAGAGTTCGGGGTAGAGCCCGACCCAGCCGTTCTTCGCCGGCCCGGCGAGCATCGCGAGGTTGCGGGACCGGGCGACCCGTTCGGCCCCCTGGAGCACCCGGTCGCGGTCTTCGGTCCGGGCGTGGATCGATCCGTAGAAGCCACCCATGCCTCAGTTCCTCAGTTGGGGTGCAGGGGCCACGCCTCTGCCCTCGCCGGAGGCGCTTCCGTCCAGGGAACCGCTCAAGCGTCATCGGACCTGAATCTGAAGTACGTCCCCGTCTCACCTGCCGCTAGCGAGACAGACTGATCCCGAAGCTGCGATCGGTGATCGCTCCGAACGGAAGGTGCCCGCGAATCAACAGGTGCGTGGAGGAGCGCTGGCCCGCCATCTGACGGAGGGCTTCCCGGTCGACGGAAACCAGGTAGCGATTCGCTTCGTCCGGCCCGTCGACCGTCACACCGGAAGTCCGGCCGTCGATCGCGGCGGTCACGGCTCCGAGAGGCTGCAACGGAGTGACGACGAACTGCTCGTCGGAAGTCTGCTCCTCGACTTTCATGGCCCGCGTCACGTGGCAGTGGACGGCCCAGCCGGGATGCCGCCCGGGATATTCCTTGATCGCCGGCGCGAACTTCTTGTTCATCACCACGAACGGCTCATCCGAAGCAGAACTGCGGGTCGAGGCGACCAGCACGACGGGCAGGGAGAACTCTCCGCCCGCCGGGACGGTGATCGGCTTGCGTTCGACCCAGAACCCGGAGGGATACAGCGCGAAGACGAGGTGCAGATCGCGATCCGTCGGATTCTTGAGAAGGAGCGTTCGCCCGATCCTCTCGTCTGTCTCCCAGACTTCGCCCCACCAGAGAGACCGCTCCTCGATGACCAGTCCGCCATTGGGGACCGGCGACGGGTCACTGAAGAAATACTCCGGCATTCTCGCATCTTCGAGCCAAGCCTCCTTCTCCACCGACCCCGAACGCGCGACCGCCTCCTCCGGCGCGGTCTCCTGCGCCGGCGACACGCTCGCGACCTCAACCTCGGTCTCATTCGGACGAGGCCGCTGAATCAGGACGGCGCCCACGACGAGACCGACCGCCGCGAGAGAACACCAGCCGACGAACTTCCGTGAGACCTGCATGACGTGACCCCCAGCGAGCGCGAAGACCGCTGCCAACCCAGGGCATCCTACCCGGTCCGATCGCCGGGGCACAAAGAGTTTTCGGCGGTTACCCGGCCGACGCGCCAAGATCCCGCCGGGCCTGCGTCACGATCCTGGCCGCCGCTTCGGAGCTCTCCGCCGTAGCGGTGATATGGCCCATCTTCCGGCCCGGCTTGGCGTCGAGCTTGCCGTAGAGGTGCAGTTTGGCGGCGGGATGCGCGAGCATCTTCCCCCAGGCGGGAGGACCGGCGGACCAGAGGTCCCCCAGCAAGTTCGCCATCGCTACGGGACGGAGCTGGTCGACCGAGCCGAGCGGCAGGCCGGCGCAGATCCGCATGATCTGCTCGAACTGGCTGGTGACGTGCCCCTCGATCGTCAGGTGGCCGGAGTTGTGCGTCCGCGGGGCGAGCTCGTTCACGAGCAGCCGGCCGTCGGTCGTCACGAACATCTCGACGCACAGGAGGCCGATGACGTCGAGCTTGCGGAGCAGGGCTTCCGTGATGTCGCGGGCTTCCTGCCGGAGCGCCGTCGACATCCGGGACTCGACGATCGGACAGACCGAGACGTCGAGGATGTGGTTCGCGTGGTCGTTGAGGACCGGGCCGTAGAAGGCCATCGAGCCGTCGACCGCCCGGGCTCCGATGACCGAGCATTCGAAGGCGAGGTCGACCCATTCCTCGAAGACGAGCGGCCGGCCGCCGGCCGCTTTCCAGGCCGCCTCGACATCGCCCGGGACCACACCGACCTTCCACTGCCCCTTGCCGTCATAGCCGCCGGTCGCGGTCTTCACGACCCCCATCCGGTTGAGCTTCGCGACTTCCTGCTGGAGATGCTCGAAGGAGCGGATCGTGGCGCAGGCCGGCAGCGGCAGGCCGCTGGCGGCGAGGAACTCCTTCTCGAGCTGCCGGTGCTGCGTCACTTCGAGGACGTGCGGCGACGGGTAGACCGGGCCGTGCCGCTCCAGGAGCCGCATGCTCGCGAGCGGGATGTGTTCCGTTTCGTACGTGATGACGTCGACCTGCCGGCCGAACTTGAGCAGCGTCTCTTCGTTGTCGAGCTGGCCGACGATCGTCAGGTCGGACCACTGCGCACCGGGGCTCCCCGCCTCTTCGGTGTAGACGGCGACGCGAAAACCCATCCGGCGGGCGCAGATCGCGGCCATCCGGCCGAGCTGCCCGCCGCCGACGATCCCGATGACGTCTCCCGGAACGAGTGCGCGACTCATGTCAGGCGCTGCTCCAGGATCTTCTGCGTCTGGCAGCTCTGGAACTGTTCCAGGTGCGAGCGGAGCGAAGGACGACTGTTGGCGAGGATCCGGACCGCCAGCAGTCCGGCGTTCTTGGCCCCCGATTCCCCGACGGCGAGCGTCCCGACCGGGACTCCCCCCGGCATCTGGACGATCGAGAGGAGCGAATCGGTCCCGTGGAACCAGCGGCTTCCGACCGGGACGCCGAGGACCGGCAGGAGCGTCAGCGAGGCGACCATTCCGGGGAGGTGAGCAGCACCGCCGGCTCCGGCGATGATGACTTCGAGGCCCCGGCTGGCGGCGGTCTTGGCGTACTCGAACATCCACTCGGGGGTCCGGTGGGCCGAGACGACGCGGCACTCGTGCGAAACCCCAAACTCCGTCAGGACATCGGCCGCCGCCCGCATCGTGTCCCAGTCGGACTGGCTCCCCATGATCACGCCGACGAGGGGTTTTTCCTGCTCTGTCATTGATGTCCGGAGGGGTGAACGCCTGGGTGTCTTCGTCAATCCGGATGGTAGCGGTCCGCGGCACGAGGGTGAAATCCTGCGAAGCGGAATCTCCGAGGGGGCCGGGCGTTCGGCGAACCCGCCGGAGCCGGTGCCGGGGCCGGCCCTCCGAAACGCCGCCGTTGTCTCGGGTTCCGGTGGGGCGTAAGGTGGCGGTCCGCGGATCGGCCCCGCAGAGGTCAGGCCGGAACAACGCCCCGGGGAGCGGCATGATGCGGATGGCGGCGAGCGTACTGTGGCCGGTTCTGGTCCTTCTCTGCTGGGGGGCCCCGCGGGGGGTGGCGGCGGACGAGCCGGCTCGTCCCGTCCTCGCGGGCTATCTGCCGGAGTACAAGCTGGAGGGGTGGTCGCCGGAGCGGACGGCGCCGCTGACCGACTTGATCTACTTCGGCATTGTCCCTGGCGACGACGGCCGCGCGAACGTGGACGCCATTCCGGCGTCGGCGCTCGACAAGCTGCGGAAGGCGAAAGCGGTCTCCGGATGCCGGGTGCTGCTCTGCGCCGGAGGCTGGAACCGGTCAAAGGGTTTCCGGGCGATGACCGCGTCGGCGGCCGCCCGCAAGCGGTTCATCGAGGAGGCGGGGGCGTTCTGCCGGAAGCAGGGTATCGACGGGATCGACTTCGACTGGGAGCATCCCGAGGGGGCGGAGGAGGAGGCCGCCTATGCGACGCTCCTGAAAGAGACGCACGCGGCGTTTGCGCCGGAGAAGCGGCTGGTGACGATCGCGATTCCCGCCTGGGTCCGGCTGCCGAAGGAGGCCTACGAGGCGGTCGACCGGGTGCATCTGATGTCGTACGACCAGCCGTTCCCGCAGGCGACGCTCGAGAAGCTGAAAGACGATGTGGCCCGGCTGCGGCGCGACGGGTGTCCTGCGCCCAAGATCGTCGCCGGGGTTCCGTTCTACGGCCGCAACAAGTCGGGAGACGCGAAGACCTATGCGGAGCTGACGCGATCCGGTTCTGCGAAGGAGGACGTCGTGGATGGCTATGCGCTGAACGGCCCGGAGACGCTCCGCCGGAAGGTCGCGTTCGTGCGAGAGGAGCATCTGGCCGGGATCATGATCTGGGAGATCACCCAGGATGCCCCCGAAAGGTCCTTGCTCGGTGCTCTCAATGAAGCCCAACAGTAGGGGTCCAGGGGCCCGCCCCTGGCCGCCGGAGGCGCTTCCGTCCAGGGAACGGTTCAAACGTCACTCGGCTCCACCTCAGCAACCGGCACCTCAGCCGCGGAAGCCTCGCGCATCACGATCGACGGGTCCTTGACCCACTTGGCGACTTCGGAAGGGATCGAGAGGTTCTTGACGATCTGATACCCCTGGGCGTGTTCGGGGTTGTTCGAGACGACTCCCAGGTCGAGATAGTGGGAGTCGTCGCAGTCGGGGCAGCTGTAGACGGTGGCCTTAGTCTGGACGGTCCCGCCGGCGGGGATGCGGATCAGCTTCTTGAGCTCTTCGTACTTCTCCGCTTCGAGGTCCTGCTTGAGGGACGCCGTCGTCGGGAGGCCCATGGCGGGGCCGGCGGTCTTGGCGGTCCAGCGTCCGCAGGCTTCGCAGAAGGGGCGGCCCTGCTGGGCGGCCAGGCAGGCGGCGGTCGCCACGACCCCGAGCGCCTCGCCCCCCCACCAGATTTTCAGTTCCAGCTCGCTGACGGGGACTCCCTTTTTCTCCCACAGTCCCTGCTGGGCGATCTGCTGGATTGTCTCCCACAGGTCCTGCGGCCCGAGCGTGAGGAACCCGAACTCCCAGTCGTCGTAGACACACAGGAACCAGGTCCAGGCGAAGTAGACCGCGAAGCAGCCGATGACGAGGCCGACCATCCCGGCGAAGAGCCGGTTGCGGACCTTGCCGAGGAACGAGCAGAAGTAGACCCAGCCTCCGATGAGGCCGGCGTAGAGGATGGCGACGCACAGCCGGAGCTTGTCGAACCCGGCGTGGATATCGCACCAGGCGTAAATGGGAGCGAGGACGAACGCCCCGAGGACGCCGAGCGTCAGCATGATGAGCGTGCCGGTGAACGGGACCCGCCCCGAGGGCTGGTAGTAGCGGTCGGCGATTTCCGGAGTGGCGGCAGGCATGAGCGTCTCCAGGGGGAGGGGACGAGGGCCGGGATCGATTCAGGAGAGTCCGAAGAACGGGAGATACCAGTCGTAGAACGCGTGGACCCAGGGGACGGTGTCGTAGAGCCAGACCAACGGAAAGTAGACGATCTCGAACGTCGGGTTGACGGCGTTCTCGAGCCCAAGTCGTTCCATGCAGAAGGCGACTGGCCCCACGCTAAAGGGGTAACTCACAACGCTGACAACCGCGGTGATCCACGCCCAGCGGAGGAGGGGCCAGTCGGTTCGTTCCGCGCGGGGATTCTCACCGCCGCGGCCCATCAGGCGGAGGAGTTCTTCGCGAAGCCGTTGCGACTTCGGGCCGAGGTGTCGCAGGGCTTCTTCGCCGAGTTCACCGGGGCGTTCGAGGAGGCAGAGGAGCAGTTCGTCGCGTCCCGGACCGCGTTCTTGGGCCGGGCTGCTCGGTTCTCTGGATTGCCGGGCGATCTCCTCAAGGACTCGATCGAGGAGGGCCTGCCACTTGGGATCGGATGCGGGGAGCGTGGCGGCGGGGGGGAGGGTTTTCGGTGCCTCCGGCGGGGCCGGCAGCGCGGGTGTGGCGGTCTTGGCGACATCCATGGGACACCTCTCCCGGTCCGTGGTGTCGCGACGGGGGTGTTGGGAGCCTCGTCGCGGGAACCACCGGGCGGGGATCATACTCGAAGCGGCGGATGTTCCGCACGAGACCAGCGTCCCGCTGGACCGGGGTGGGTGGTGGCGTTGGGTTGCGCTAAGACGCGATGGCTCAGACCCCGCCCCGGCCGGCACAGCTCCGCTCGCTCAAACCCATCGTCCCACGGCCACCCGGGTCCAGCACGCTGCTGGCCCCGCCGGAGGCGCTTCCTCGTGGAACCTTGGCACACAACGGGCGTTCGATCGCGGACTCGCGTCGAGGATGCTCCTCACCACCACGCTCACATTGCACTCCCCGCGGCGGAGAGGAGGGAGTCCCCAACGCGGCTCCCCACAGGGGACGCCCGTGGTGTGCCACGGTTCCACCATGGAAGCGCCTCCGGCGGGCAGGAGCTCCGCCCCTGCACCCGGGTCGGCGGAGCCCACTCTACGGGGCCGGAACGCCGCGAAGGTGAGTGTCCAGAAACCGGAACGTCCCGTCCCCATTGATCGTGTGCGGGCCATTGAAGATCTCGATCTCCGCCCTGTCCCCCAATCCCATCTGGTCGTAATGCCGCCAGACCTTCGCAAACTCCCACGCCACCCACTCGTCCGGCGCCACCCCGTCATTGTGACCCCGCTCGACCATGAACGGCCGCGGCGTCATCAGCGTCGAGAGCTCGGCATAGTTCGCGATATGCCCCATGTTCCACTCGAAGATCTCATACTCCGGCGTGAAGACATAACTGAACCGGTCCTCCGTCGAGGCGTTCTTCCGGACCCACTCGTTGAAGTCGGCCGAACAGATCGACAGGCAGTACCCGACCCGGTCGTCAGCGGGCGGCAGCATCGGCGGCACCCGGACCGCGGTCTTCCCCCCGTACGAAAGACCGTAGAACGCGATCTTGTCCCGGTCGACATACGGAAGCGTCGCCAGCCAGGTCAGCGTCTGCTGATGCTGCGGGATGATGTAACTGAACAGGCTCCGCCCCAGCAGGTTCGACTTCCGCTGGAGGACGCGGAAGTCGTCATGCCCCCGATACGGATTCTGCGGCGCGTAAACGATGTACCCCTTGCGGACGAGCTGCGTGCTGAACCCCTTGTAGGCGGGATAGCCGGGATGCTTGGGGTCGGTCGAGATCGTGTCCATCGGGACCCCCTCCAGACCATGCTGGCAGACCACGACAGGCCGCTTCTCGCCCGCCTGAAGATCCTTGGGGACAAGCAGGATTCCTCCAGCGACGACATTCGGGAACAGGTCGAGGACGACCTCGTAGCCGACATGCGTCGGCTCATCGAGGACTTTTCGCGAGCGGGGATTCGGAGCGAGGGGAAGATCCGGGATCCGGCCGATCAGTTCGTCGTAGACCAGCGTGCGGAAAGGCTCGACGGTCTTGGCCCACGCGGCGGGGGTCGAGCGGTCCGCCTTGGCCCAGAGCTTCGCCCGCTCCTTGTCGCTCTGGTGCATGAGCCGCTGCGTGAAGCGATCGATCTCGCCGATTTGACGCTTCTGGCGGGCATCGATCAGCGGCTTCACGGCGGCATTCTGCTGCGTCGGGTCGACCGGCTTCAGCTCTTCCGTGGCGCCGAGCAGCTTCAACAGCTCATCGGAGCCCGGCGACCCCGCTCCATCGGGAGTCTTGATCAGCACCAGGTTGTTCGCGACGCCGAGCTTCTGATAGTGCTCGTGCGCCCGGGTGAACTCCCGCTCGACGCTCGCCAGCGGCGCGTTGACGATCGCCCCCGGCGCGGCCTGCTTCCCGCGACCCTCTTTGCTCAGCGGCGGGCCGTCGACCTGCGGCGCGGCGCACGCTTCGATAATCAGCTTTCGAGGGGCAATGAGGCTCGCGAGGTCCGCGTCCCCGAACTCCGCCAGCAGCCGCCAGACATTGCGGTAGATCGGTTCCTTCCAGGCGTTCTCCCGCTCCTGAAAGTACCCCGAGACGACGCAGGCATCGATCCGCGGATCGATCGCCGCGGCGTAGAGCGCCAGCAGTCCCCCTTCGCCGATCCCCCACACGGTGATCGGCAGCGTCTCCTTGGCCGACTTCCGTTCGGCGTCGAGGTCGTCGACGATCCCCAGGATCTTCTGGACCTCATAGCCGATGACGTGCCGCCCCATCTCGAACGCGGAGCGGTACAGGTATTCGCGGTGCGGCTCGTTGGTGAAACGGATTTCGGGGTTCCCCGACCAGGTGTCGTCCCGGTTGACGAGCGACATGGTGAAGACGGTATGGGTCTCGGTCGGAAAGCGGTGGGCGAGCTGCAGCCCCGGGGGGAGCCCCGTGGCGACGGCGTACATCTGCTCGGGGACCCAGTCCGCGTCCGGAATCAGGATGACGTGCGCCGGCCCCTTCCCCCCGACGAGGCCTTCGAGGGCAACCCCTTCGAGGACTTCGCGGCGCAGGGCGATCGGGTCGTCCTTGCCGCTCCCCCAGGCGGGGTTGAACGAGATCTGAAGCTGTCCGCCGACCCGCGGATCGACCGCGCCGATGACCTTGCGGAACCGTTCCCGGTTCGGCTCGACGCTCTTCTGGTACGCCTCGGGAGAGCTGTAGTCCCGCTTCCAGAGCGCGGCGCGACGATCGCGCGAGGCAGCGATTTCCTTCTCGGCGTACGTACTGATCCCCCGGACCATCACGACATCGAGGGGCTCCTTGAGGTCGAGCTTTCCCGTCCCGGGAAGGGTGTCGGAGCTCGGGGCCTGAGCGAAGGCGGCGAGCGAAGAAGAGAGGATTCCAAGCAGGCAGGCGACCGACCGAAATCGGAACATCCAGTTTCCTCGCAGGGGAGACGATGTCACTCTGTTAAGAGCATAACCAGAAGTTTCAGAGCCGGAATGGCGGCTTGGCAGGTTTTTCTCTTCTCTGGTGAGAGGAGACTCGAAGATCGTAAGCCCGCTTTCGATCGCTTCGTGAACTCACGACTCGAAAACCGACCGCGCTGACCCGGCGGTCATCGATAGCAGGAGGTGAAGACGGTGGCTGCGGCTTGAATACAGATTTCTCCACCGTGGTGAGCATAAAAATCTCCCCCTTCTGTTAACGAGATGAAGAGGGGCTCGTAGATGTTGAACAGGTCTCGATTGGCTTCCGCGATCTGGTCACGGCTCATCACATAGCGGAGGTGCTGCTGGCATGCTCGAAGAGAGGTGGGGGGCCAGCCCTTCACCGATGCAAGCGCGAGCAGGTCCTGCTCGAGATCCGTGGGGAGGTCGAGAAGTCCCTCGACCTCGACAAACGGAAAACCGTGTTTCCGATCCACCGCCCGGCAGTAGGATGCGGAGCGACGAAGGAACTCCTTGACCAGGGCGACGTATCGTTCGGTCTTGGCGTAGTCGAAGACTGCCGGACTCTGCTGCAGCTCGCGGAGCTTCTGACGGGCGGCTTCCCCAGGCATGATCGACCGCATTTCGTTCGAGAAGGCGTTCACGAGTTCGGCCTCATTCTGGTGGACGATTCAAATCGCCTGAAGCGTCCCGCCTCACGTCGAGTGTTTTCGCGGCAGCGGCTGTGTGCAGTGAACCGAATTCGCCGGCTCCGGGTCTGGAGGTCTTTCCAGCCGGCGGAGCCCGGCCCGGCGAGTCCTTCGCCGGAAGTGATGAATCGCGCGTAACGGCGGTTCTGTGTCGCGTAGGAGAGCTTCAGCGGCGGAAGGGCCGGTCGTTTTCTCAAAAACGCCGGAGGTCCGTTTCGTTCGAGCCCTTGCTCCGCCGCGATCAGAAAGCGTTGGGACGCAGTCATGAACTCAGGAATGCAGCACATGCGACGGACGTTGTGGGCCATGCTGGCCGGATCAGTGCTCGGGACCGCCCTCACCCTCTGGAGCGCCGTCGGACAGAGCCAGGACGTGAAGCCGACCAAAGTCACGTCGGACACGCCGCCCCGTCCTTCTTCGCCACCGAAGGACATGGACCGGGCCGTGCCGTTCTACGACGGCCTCGGTCCGCATCGCCGGAACGTCACCACCGACTCCGCCGAGGCGCAGAAGTACTTCGATCAGGGACTGGCGTTCCTGTACGGCTTCAACCATGACGAGGCGATCCGCGCGTTCGCCGAAGCGGCCCGGCTCGACCCGCGGTGCGCGATGGCCTGGTGGGGGATCTCCGTGGCGAACGGCCCCCACATCAATAACCCCCTGATGCCCGAAGCCCGCTCGAAGTCCGCGTGGGACGCGCTCCGGAAGGCCCAGGCGGCCCCGGGGGCGAGCGCTGTCGAGAAAGAACTGATCGACGCCCTCGCGAAACGGTACGCCGAAACCGCGCCTGAAGATCGCAAGCCGCTCGACGAAGCCTACGCCGCGGCGATGCGGGAGGTCTGGACGCGGCATCCCGACGATGCCGACATTGGAGCCCTCTTCGCCGAGTCGATGATGGACCTCCGCCCATGGGACCTGTGGACCGCCGACCACGCGCCGCAGCCCGGGACCGGGGAGATCGTCGCCACCCTCGAGGCGGCCCTGACCCAGTCGCCCAATCATCCGCTCGCCCTGCACCTCTACATCCACGCGGTCGAGGCATCGGCCCAGCCGCAGAAGGCGATCGCCCCCGCGGAGCGGCTGCGGTACCTCGAGCCGGGGCTGGGGCACATGCTCCACATGCCCTCGCACATCGACGTCCGGACCGGCCGCTGGAAAGAAGCGATTGCCGCCAACACCCGGGCGATCGAGGCGGACCGGCAGTACCGGGCCAAATCTCCGCAGCAGCAGTTCTACTGGATCTACATGGCCCACAACCGGCACATGCTCGCCTTCGCGGCAATGATGCGGGGCCAGAGCCAGCTCGCGATCGAGACGATCAACGAGATGGTCCGGGAGATGCCCGAGGACTGGGCGAAGGAAAACCCGCTCCTGGCCGACAACTTCGCCCCGATGCCGATCGAGGTCCTGATCCGGTTCGGCAAGTGGGACGAGGTCCTCGCCGCCCCCGAGCCGGCCGAGCATCTCCCGCTCGCCCGGACGATGCGGCACTGTGCCCGCGCGATCGCGCTCGCGGCCAAGGGAGACGTCGAAGGGGCCCGCGAGGCGCAGCGGAAGTTCGAGGAGGCCCGCGCGAAAGTTCCCAAGGAGTCGTTCATCGGCAACAACCCCGCCGCCGACATCCTCGGCGTCGCCGAGGCGCTCCTCGAAGGAGAGGTTCTCGTCCGGGCGGGGAAGATGGAAGCGGGGCTCGCGCAGCTCCGCGAAGCGGTGAAGCGCGAGGACAAGCTCCGCTACTCGGAGCCCCCCGATTGGATCCACCCGGTCCGCCACGCCCTCGGGGCGACCCTCCTGACCGACGGCCAATATGCCGAAGCGGAGAAGGTCTACCGGGAGGACCTCGCGAAGCTCCCCGGAAACGGCTGGTCGCTGCTGGGGCTCTCGCGGGCCCTGGAGCTCCAGGGGAAGCCGGACGAGAGCGTCCGAATGCAGTTCGAGGAGGCGTGGCGGGATTCGGACATCCGGATCCGCTCGTCCTGCCTTTGTCAGCCGGGACGGTAGATCCCCGGGGGGACGCCGAAGCGGGTGACCAGTCCGCCGCGCGTCCGTGAAAGCAGAACGGGACGGCGACTCCTCGAGTCGCCGTCCCGCTGCTTTGCGCCGTTTCGATCAGAGTCCGGACCACGCGGGTCCGCTCACTTCGTGATCGCGAAGTCGAACGTGTTGCTTCCGGACTGGATCTCGACCGTCTCGTTCGAGGAGTCGTTGTACTTCTTGGGAATCACTTCGACCGATGTCTCCTCCTCCTTGCCGGTGTCGAGGTTCTTGACCTTCTTGCCGAGCGGCCGCTGCCAGCGGATCTGGACGGTGTACTTGCCGACGTTCGGGCCGTTCTCGCGGGTCAGGGCGTACTTCCCCTCCGTGATCGGCGCTCCGCAGTTTCGAAGCTCCGCGGACTGACCGACGAAGGCGATCGAGCCCCCTTCGACCGGCTCGCCGTTGAAGGTGACCGTTCCGGTCAGCGCCTGCCGCGCCGGGCCGGAGATCGGAGGGGCTCCCCCGCCGCAGCCGCCGCAGAGGATCGTGAGAGCCAGGCAGATCGTGAGTCGCGGAGTCATCGAACAGGATTCCCGAGCGAGGAATAGCCGCGAGGGACGAGGTCCCGTCGCCATGGAGGTATCGAAGGGAACAACATGACAGGCGCCCCGTCAGAATCGCGCCGGCCATCGGGATCACGCCACGAAGGGAGGTAACTCAATCGATCGAGTCGAGTTTGTTGCCGTCGTCGTGGAAGTACAGATTCTGCCAGACCCAGCCGGCGCCGACGTAGGCGCGGCCTGCCGTATTATCCCATGTCGTGCAGGTCACCCATGCCGCGGGGTTCGTCGAGATCGAGTTGCTGATGAATTTGACCGAGCCGTCGAACATCACGACCTGGACGCCGCCGACATGCTCGCTCATGACTTCGAACCGGAAGCAGCAGTCCGTACCGTAGGTGTTGTCGTCGGCGGTGGGGGACGTCGCGCTGCTGGTCATGCGGGCGAAGTTCGGGGGGAATTTCCCCTGGAACACGTTCGTCCCTCCCGTTGCGGAATGCCGGCCGAAGACGATGCTGCCGATGCTGTACCGCGTGGAGACTTTGTTGTTGTATCCGCGCTCGGCGACCATGATCACGTTCGAGGTCCCGTCGAGAATGTCGCGAATGCGGGTCCGCGAGTTTCCGGCGAAGGACGCACTGTTCGCCACGTAGTTCGACGTCGAGTAGTTCCCGAAGTAGCCGTTGATGTCGTTGCCGGGATCCGACGGGCAGCGGTAGACGGGGTACGACTTCTGGAACAGCGGATTCGACGTCGCCGCCGGCAATTGAGCCCCGTCGGGCTGCAGCGCGTTGTACGTCGTCGCCTGGTCGATGTACGGCATGACGAAAGTGTTCCAGCCCCACAGCATGTTGCTGCTGTGGTTGATCACGCCCGGAGGGAATGTGCCGTGGGCCTCGTGATAGCTGTGTATCGCGATGCCGAACTGCTTCAGGTTGTTCTGGCACTGACTGCGGCGGGCCGCTTCGCGGGCCTGTTGGACCGCGGGGAGGAGGATCGCCACGAGGACGGCGATGATGGCGATGACGACGAGAAGTTCGATGAGCGTGAAGCCACGCCGGCGCTGAGACATGGGCGTTGAATCCAGAACGGATTAAGAAAGGGTGAACGTCCATCCTAATACGGACGGGAGCGATTGCCAGACGCAGCGAGGGCCAGGGCGAATTTCCCGCCATGCATTTCGCAAGGATTCCGCAGTCGACCCCGGGTTGACCCGGGAGTCATTTCTAAAGCGTGCGGAGCCGCCCATTTCTCACGTCAGACGGATGTACAGAGAACCGAACTCCGATCCAATAGCCTCCCCTCAGTGTGTTACTATCATGCCATTGTGCGCTCGAATCATGACATCGTCGGTCGCCACAGGCATTGAGAACCCATGTCCCTCCCGCTCCCCTGCCCCCGCCGCTCCCGCCTCTGTGTTCGCGGCTTCACGCTGATCGAGCTCCTCGTCGTCATCGCGATCATCGCCGTCCTCGTGGCGATCCTGCTCCCCGCGGTCCAGCAGGCCCGCGAGGCGGCCCGGCGGAGTCAGTGCAGCAACAACCTCAAGCAGATTGCGCTGGCGGTCCACAACTATGAGTCCGCCGCCGGCTGCCTCCCGCCGGGACAGATCCGGATCAACTACCCCGCGATGCCCAAGGTCCGGGGCTGGTCGATGTTCGTGCAGCTCCTCCCGTACCTCGACCAGGGAGCCCTCTACAACCAGTGGGATTTTGCCGACCCGCTCGCGAACGCCGATGCTTCGCCCGAAGGGCGGACGGCCAAGCGGATTGCCGTGCTGCTCTGCCCGTCCGACACGATCCCGCAGAATCCCGTCCCCTCGAGCAGCCGCTACTACGGCGTGACGAGCTACGGCGGCAACGGGGGTTCCCAGACTCATCCCCCCGCCTCGATCAGCGGCGACGGGGTCTTCGGCCCGAGCGGTCCGGCGACCCCGACCTACCCGGTCGTCCGCCTCGGCGACATCACCGACGGGACGACGAACACCCTGCTCCTCGGGGAACGAAACCACGTCGACCCGAACTACGACACCTACGTCTCGCCCGCCTGGGCTCTCGAGCCGATGGGGCAGTGGGGCTGGTGGGCCCCCTCGGGGGGGATGTACGGCCTCAGCGACGTGACCCTCAGCACGCTCGGTCCGATCAATTTCCGGATTCCTTACAGCTACGCCGACAAGGGATCGCTGTCGCAGATGGACTTCACGAACACCCTCGACGCCCAGCGGGTCGGGAGCTACGGGAGCCAGCACGTCGGGATCGCTCAGGTCGCCCTCGCGGACGGCTCGGTCCGGGCCCTCAACGAGAACATCTCGATGACGGTGTTCCGCGCGGTCGGCACGCGGAGCGGCCGAGAAGCGGTGAGTGATTTCTGAAGCCCGCCGAGAGAGTCGGAAGGCCGAGGGGGCCAGGTCAGAACGGTTCGCTGTGATGCTGTGTCGTGAGAACGGAGAGACCGGAATGTTGTTCGTCGTTCGTCGGGTGCTGCTGGTCTGCGGGCTCTGTCTGTCGTCGTCGAGCCTGCGGGCGGAAGAGGCTCCGCCGGCGGTGAAGGTCGTCGGCCTTGCCTCCGCTGCGGCCGCGGGGGAACCGGCGAAGGAAGCGGAAACGGCTTCGCTCACGGCAGCGAAGCTGAAAGACCTGCCCCGCGTGACGCTCGAAGGGAAAGACCGGGACGGGATGGTTCACCGCTTCGAAGGGGTGGAGCTGCATGAGCTCCTCGCGCGGGTTCACGTTTCCACCGGGGAAACGCTCCGGGGCCCGCGGATGCGCGAGTTCGTCGTGATTGAAGGCCGCGACGGCTACGGCTGCTGCTTTTCGCTGGCGGAACTCTCCCCCGCGTTCACGGACCGGAAAGTGATCCTGGCCGACAGGAGCGACGGCGAGCCCTTGGCCTCCGGCGTCGGTCCCTTCCGCGTCATCGTCGAAGGGGAGAAACGGCACTCCCGCTGGGTCCGCGATGTCGTTGCGATCCGGGTCCTCCAGGCCCCCCCGTCCGCTCCCGTCTCCACTCCTGCGGCTGAGGCAAAATGACGCATCGGAGCCCTCGTCCGGCAGGGTTGGCCGGATCAGGGGGACTAGGGCGTCACTAGCGCGCTCAGAATTCAGATTCGATCCCGAGCCGGGCCAAGGCTTTGCGGCACAATCCGGAGAGCCATCATGAAGCGTTTATCTTAAGTCCTGATGTGGCTGCCACTTTCGAGAATGTCAGCGTTTGGTCTCTACACAGCTCCCCTCGCTTTGCGATAATGAGCGTGCGAACCTTGGGCTCCCGTTCGGGGTCCATCCCACGTCTGCCGAAAACGCGGACGGGCGGATTGATCAGTCGACGCGACGACGGAAAGTGCGGCGGTTTTCGACACCGGAAACCGACTCAGTTTCTACCACGGTTTGCAGTCTGTACCCCTGAGTACAGCTCCCTCCCGTAGCGCCGACCCAATCCCACCCCAGGCGCGTTTTTCGGCTCCCCTTGCCGACAGTGCATCATGTCCCAATTGACGAAGAAACGACCCGCTTGGGTCAACCAGACCTCGAGTGCCGAACACGAGCTGTACGAGCGCGTTGCCCGCGTTGACACCGTTCTCGAACTGATCGAGCACCGGAGCCGTTCGCGGATCCTGTTCGGCACGCTGTTCCTCCTCGCCGCCGCCACGGTGCTGGTCGGCTGTGCCTTCCGCTGATCCGGGTCACCGCTTGGCTCCTGGGGCGCGGAGAGGACTCCCCTCTCGCCGCATCTCCGCGGACGTGACCGGCTGCGCTCGAGAGACTGCGGCGGCCGGACTCAGTGCTTGAGAAGCCGTGCGCTCCAAAGCGGCGCGGGTGTCGGGTCCCCCCTCGGGCCCCGCTGACTTCCGCGCCGCGCGAAAACAAAACCGGGCGGGGGTGTCCCCCTGCCCGGTGGAAGTCTCCCGGGAACCGGCCGTCCGCTACTTCCGGTCGGCGATCTTCACCTTCATCTCGTCGGAGTTCGCCTTGAGCTCCGGCGCGTACATCGCTTCCCCCTTCGTCGGCAGGGCGCTGAACTCGCCGGGGATCTCCGCCCGCAGCCGGTAGCTGACGCTGTGCTTGCCGCGCTTCAGCTGGCGGACGAAGAAGGCGACCTTCTCGTCCCGGAACTCGACGTACGCTCCCAGGGCGCTCGGCAGGTAGCCGCTCTGCAGGTCCACGGGCTCGAAGCCCGCCGCCTTGAAGTCTTCGAAGATCAGGTACTCGTAGTCGTTCTTCGAGTCGATCTCGAGCTCCACTTCGACCAGGTCCCCGCTTTTCACGGTCGCCAGGTTCGCGAGCTCTTCGCGGTCGTACTTCAGGACCTTCTGGTCGATCACCTGGCCGCTCGCCCCCTGGACGACGGCGGTCGCGTCCTTCTTCTCGGTCAGCTTGTAGAACTTCCGCCCCACCTTCACCTCGAGACCGGCGGCGGTCAGGTTGTCCTCGAGCGTGAAGTTCGTGAGGTAGGCGTTCCAGTAGATCGGGCCTTTGCCGACCTTCTTCAGTTCGATCTTGTGTTCTCCCGTCTCGACGGCGTCGCCGGCGAGCGTGAATGCGTTGTCGAAGCTGAACAGGTTTTCGGCCGAGACCTTGACCTCCTTGTGCTTCTTGCCGTCGATCCAGACCTCGATCGTCATGTCCGGCTGGTCCTCGCCGCTCGCCGTCAGGTACTCGGCCAGCGCCTCGATACAGACCGCCGTGTCGCGGGTGCTGTTCCAGTACGTCGCGTGCTTGCGGTTGTTGAGGAGGTACTTGACGAGGCCCGCCGCCTTGGGGTCCTGCGGGTTCACTTTGGTCAGGAGCTTCAGGTAGTAGGCGTTCGCCTCGATCCGGTCGCCGTACCAGAACCACCAGTAACCGGCATGGTTCGGCAGGTCGATGTAGGTCGTCTGGTTTTCGTTGTCCGTGACGACGAACTGGTCGATGTTCCGGATCACCATGTCCCGCTGCTCGATCTGCTGCTGCTTGTGCAGCGCCAATCCGAACATCGCGGCGCTGTAGAGAGACAGCTTCGTCCGGTCGCGGTACAGGAACCGCTGCATGTCCGGGCTCGCCACGTCGGCGTCGACCAGGATCATGTAGACGAGGGCGTCGAGGTCGTTCGCCTGCGTCCGGTACCGCTCGCCATCCTTCGGCTGCCGCTTCTTCTCGGTGATCTCCTCACCGACTTTCAGCAGCTCGACCTGCTCGGTCTGGTACCGCTTGAGCCACTCGACGCCCCGTTCGAGCGTCCCCGGCACGAGGGCCACGCCGTTCTGCTGGGCGATCTGCAGGCCGTGGACCACGACCGCGGTCGTATGCGGCCACGAGTGCTCGCCGAAGCCGCTGAACCAGCCCCAACCCCCGTCACTGAGCTGCATCTCGGTCAGCCGCTTCACGCCGACCTTGGCCATCCGGTCGACTTCGGCCTCGTCGAAGACAGGGTTCTTCGCCTCGTGGTGCCAGCTCTGCGTCAGCCGCTTCCAGTCCTCGGCCCGCTTGGCGGGGTCCCCGAGTTCCTGGGCATTGAGATTGGTCCGCTTCTGCTGGATCGCCTTCAGATCCAGGTTCATCCGCTTCAGGATGTTCTGCGTGATGACCGTCGGCAGGAAGCGATTCAGGGTCTGCTCGGTGCAGCCGTACGGGTAGTCGACGAGGTACGGCAGCGCGTCGACCATCGCCCCCGCCAGCGTCGGCGAGTAGCGGATCTCCAGGAGGCTGTCGTTGATCCGCCGTTCGCCGGGGACCTTCACCATCAGCACCCCCGCTTCTTCGTTCGGGCGGACGACTCCGGTGAACGACTCGGTCTTGAGCATCCCGTGGACGAAGGCGGGGAAGGTCATCCGCATGGCGTCCGACTCTTCGTCGGTCAGCGCCTTGACGGTGATGATCGCCTCGCCCGCTTCCTTCACGCTGACGATCATGTTGACCGTCACCTCGCCGCCGGCCGGGATCACGACCGTCTGCGGATTGAGGGTCCGGTCCGCTTTCTCGAGGCAGGGGCCATCGAGGACGAACTCGACCTTCGCGGTCTTCTCCGTCTTGAGATAGTTGTGGACGTTGGCGGTGATGAAGACCTGGTCCTTCTCCACGAAGAACCGGGGGGCCTGCAGCCGCACCAGCAGATTCTTCGAGGTCACGACCTCGGTGGAACCTTCGCCGACGCGGGTCCCCTTGCCGATCGCCCAGGCACGGAGCTTCCACGCCGTGAGGTTCTCGGGCATCGTCAGGGAGACTTCGGCGATGCCGTCGGCCCCGGTCTTGATGTCCCCCTTCCAGAAGGCGGAGTCGGCGAAGTTTGTCCGGACGGTGGGTTCGACCATCTCGCCACCGGCGCCGCCGCCGGCTCCTCCTCCCATCGCACCGGCCGCTTCCGCAGCCGGGGCGGGGAGCGCATCGGACATGGGAGCCATCGGCGCTCCCCCCGGTGCGGCCCCGAAGGCCCGCATCCGAGTTGCGACCCCCTTGCTGAGGACGACGCCGTCCTTGGCCTGCGCCATCTCTTCCATCTCGACCGCCAAACCGCCGAAGACGCCGACGTCGCGCATCGCCGCTTCACCGTTCTTGACGATCTGCTGGAACCACCGCTGGAGACTGTCCTGCGTCGACGGGTTGTGGTGCCGCCGCCACTTCCAGAAGAACTCCCGGATCTCGGAGACGTTCGAGCCGCCGGAGATGTACTCCACCGCCCGGTCGTACATCGTCAGCGCCATCGAGCCGACGAACGGTTTGCCCTGGTCGTCCGTCAGTTTGAGCTTCACGGTCGCCGGCTGGCCCGGCTTGTACTCCTTCGACGAGGGATCGACCTCGACGTTGATGACCCGCTTCTCCGGCGGGACGACCAGTTCCTTCGCGACGGTATGCACCTTTCCATCGGCGACCGTGACCGCCTCGACGAAGAAGTTCGGCATGTCCTTCTGGATCACGTCGATCTCTTCGGTGACGCTCTTGCCGGCGAGCCGCAGGATCCGCGGTTTGCCGTCGTAGATCCCGTTGACCGGGCGGATGAAGAACAGAACGGTCCCTTGGGCCTTGTCGACGTTGACCATCACCCGGGCCTTTTCGCCCGGGGCGTACTCGGCTTTCTCGGGAATCAGCTCCAGGTCCGCAAACCGGAAATTCTTTCCGTCGAACCCATCGCCGGCGACGACGAACAGGTAACCCCCTTCAATCGTGTGCTGCTCGGCGTCGGTCACCTTGTAGGAGAGCCGGTACTGCCCCGGCTTGGCCGCCTTGACCTCCTGCTTCGCCTGGCCGTCGGCGTCCGTGTCGAGCCCCCACTCTTCGACCGTCTCTTCCTTGGGCTGGCCGTCGGCGTCGTAGGTCACCTTGAGAAGGAGCAGCGTCCCCTTCCCCTTCACCCCCTTGCCGGCCACGGTCCGGGCCTGGAACTCCGCCTTAATGGTGTCTCCGGCGCGGTAGTGACCCCGGTCGGTCCACGCGAAGACCTTGAACGGTTCACGGGCCACGAGGACGCTCCCGGTCCCGACGATCACCCGCCGCGAGTTGTCGACCACTTCCGCGGTGATCGTGTAGCTGTGGTCTTCATCCCCATGGAGCGCCTTGGCGAGCGCGGTGTCGATCTCGACCTGGACGGTCCCGTCCTTCCCGATCTCGACCTCTTGTTCAGCGATGAGCTCGGGGGGCTCGGGATTCCAGCCGACCCAGAACGGAATCGGCCGCAGGCAGCCCCAGCGGGCGAAGCCGGGGTACCAGTTCGACTCGCTGGCGAACCACCAGTAGCCGGGACCGTAGAACCAGTCCCACGGCCGGGCGGGATACCAGCGGGCGTTGTGGGCCGTCCGCTCCACCTTGTACTTGACCTGCCCCTCGACCACCGGCGCGCCGAAGTAGTACTTCGCCTTGATCGTCGCGGTGATCTTCTCGCCGAGCTGCACCGGATTCTCCGGCGCGTCGACGGTCACTTCGAACTCGGGCTTCTTGTACTCCTCGACCCGGAACCCGACGCTCCCGCCGAACTGGTTGCCATAGGTCACCGTCAGGTTGTACTGGCCGAGCTTCGCGTCGTCGGTGAGCGGGAACTCGTCGAGGATCCCGCCGAACTCATCGGCCGTGAGGGTCTTCTTGTAGACCGAGTTCCCCTGCGGGTCGTGAATCTCCGTGACGAACTTGCGCCCCGCGAACTTCGCCTTGTCGTCCTGGTCGTACTTCGCCTGGCCGATCCAGAACTTGAACTTGACCGGCTGGTTGGGGCGGTAGACCGGACGGTCGGTGATCCCGTAGACCTTGGTCTCGTTGTACTCCGCGTCATGCCGCTGGCCGTACCAGACGTGCGTGAACCCCTGGTGGGCGAACCGGCCGTCGGCGGTCCGGACCGTCGTCAGCCACTGGTAGTTGGAGTCCATCAGCTTGGGATCGGCGAGAATCAGGCCGTCCCCGTCGGTCGCCTCGGCGAAGTTCGCCGTGAGGACCCGGTGCGTGTTCCCGTTCTGCTGGTACTCCAGCCGCCAGCCGAAGAACTCCATGTTGGCCTTGGCGACCGGTGTGCCGCTGGCGGCATCGGCGACGTAATAGATCGTCTTGCCGTTCCCCGGCTTACGGACGATGACCGTGTCGTCGATCCAGATCACCAGGCGGCTCAGGTTGCCGTCCGCCATCTGGGCCGTCACGAGGTACGCCCCCGCCTTCGTGAGCGGCGTCTCGACGGTGATCCGCCGGTCGAAATGTTTCCCGCGGGGTTCGACCGCGAGCTTCCAGTCGGCGACCTTCTCACCCAGGTACTTCTTCTCGTCCTGTTCGACGATCCGCCAGCCGATGTTGTCGATCTGGAGCTTCTGCCAGTCGAGCTGCTGCGGCTTGGTGTTGACGTAGGCCTTGATGTCCTTGAGGAGCTCGGGAACCTTGACCGCATACGCCTCGAACGCGACCTCCTGGCCGTTGCGGAAGCGGTACTCGAGCGTCGCTTTCTTACCCGCCGGCAGCGCCGAGCCCCCTTCGAAGCGGCCCCAGTTCTTCACGATCTGGTCGAGGCTGTTCTGCCGGAACCCGTTGGGGCCCGGTCCGAACCTCTCGATGCCGGTCCTCCACCACTTGGCGGCGGTCTCGTACTGCTGACGGTTCTCGAAGATCGAGGCGAGCTGGTTCACCGACAGCTCGGCGACCCCCGTGTTCGGGCCGTCGACGAGCCGCGTGAGGATCTTGATCCAGTTGAACTCGTCCGGCAGTTTGAACCGCTTGATGCCGGTTGCCAGCCTCGCGATGGTCTCATCCTCGCCGAGGCCCGGCAGGGCGAACGGGCCGCTTTCGTCCTTGTCGTCTTCCGAGCGGGGCAGCACCACCCCCCACTGCTGCATCGTCTGAACGTCGAACTGCTGGATCAGAGAGTTCGCGAACCGCCACTCGACATCCGCCCGGCGGACATCGCTCAGCTTCGCTTCCTGCTCGAGCGCCCACCGCCACCGCTGGCCGTCGGTCGTGGCGGCATCCCAGCTCTCGGGAAGGGTGTGGAACACCGGCTTTCCGTCCGCATCGACCGGCGCCCCCTTGCCGTTGCCGCCCCCTCGCGGGAAGAAGCCGCCGCGGCCCCGGCCGCGGAACGGGCGGCCGTAGCCCCCCTGCTCATAGTCCGGAAGGGTCGTGAGGTCGGTCAGATCCTGGAGCTGCCACGCCTCGCCCCCCTGGCGGTCGAACATCAGGGCGTCGGAGAGTTCGCGGTAGAAGTCGGCGCGGCGGTCGGCGTTCGGTTCGTCCGCCACCAGCGGAATGCACCGCGCGTAGAGCTGGAGACCAGCGACGCGATCCCGCTCCGTCGAGGCGACGTACTCTCCGCCGCCGCGGTTGTTCCCCCGCTGGAACTTGCCGGCGACGATGAACCCCCAGTGCTCGCCGTTGATGAAGGTCTGCGCCCCTTTGCGGAGGACGATCCAGTCCTTGTCGTGCGCCTTGATGACCTCGTCGCGGAACGCGTCGACCTCCTGCTGCCGCTGGAGCGACTGCAGACACTGGATCGCCCGCTCAAACTCTTCGGCGGCGAGGTCCCCCTTGTTGTCGGGGTTCCTGGCGAGCCGCGCGAAGATGTCGTACGCCTCGCGGAAGTTCCCCTGTTCCTGGAGCTTGATCGCTTTGGCGCGTTGATCGGCGGGTTCTTCCGCAGCCATGAGGTAGATCCATCCGGAGGCCAGGGCCCCGACCAGAACGCAGGAGGCCAGCGCGAGCGCGCCGAGAGACCGTCGCATCGGAGTCATCCTTTCCGAGCTTCGCCGCCGGGCCTCGCGGCCCACGTACCGGGGAGAAGCAGAATCCTGTGTGGAACGTGGAGTGGTCATGATAGCTGAACAGCAGGTGAACGGCGACGAGTATCAGAAGGCCCGCTGAACGGGAACTCCGCCGTGAATCGATGAGGTGACAACGCTCAGGACGAGGGTGAGCGTAGAGAAGTTCCCGGAATCATTTGCACGCTAGCGGCGGGACCCATCGACGACGCCGCATATCGCAGCTTTACCATTCCTCGCCGACCGTTCATATTCGCGTCGGTTCCGGAATGCGACCGGCGACAGGGCCCCCACCGATGCATGTTTCCGCGTCCACTCGAATCGGGCCTGATGCAGAGTGCTCGTACATCGAGGAGGGAACGCAGTGACACCAGCGAGATTCCGGAAGCTCTACACGGGTGCGGTGGTCCAGGCGCGGCCTTCGGCGATCGATGGACTTCAGATTCCGAAGCGAACCCGAGACTTTCTCGTCGAAGCGGGGCTGCCCGCTTCGCTGCCAGAGCTCTTTCAATTGGAGGACCTGAAACGTCGCAAGTTTCTCCGCATGGATCAGTGGCCGGATCTCGGCGAGGTGCCAACTCGCTTCGCGGATCTCTGTGTCATCGCACGGGTCGAAGAGAGGCCGATCTGCATCGAGGATGGCGGCTACGGATATGTGTCGACTCTCTGTCCGGATGGGCGGCAGTTCGAATTGATGAACACGGACGTCTCCTCCCTCGCGGTCTGCATGTGGATGTTCGCCCGCGCCCGCGACCATCAACCTCCCGCCTGGGACGAGTGTCTGCGTGCGATCGACCAGTGGGATGGCACCGCAACCGCGCGGGACGGGTTCTGGAAGAGGCTCTTGGAGGGACTCGTCGACGAGCAGGCGAGTTCCGCCGCGCCGGACGATCCCGTCCGGCAACTGCGATGGACTCACCCCCGCCTCGGCTTGTTCCGCTGGGACGAGGATCGCCGAGGCTGGTGGGGAACACTGACTCCGCTACGAAAGTTGTCCCAGTTCGGCTGGAACCTGGAGCGGTATCGGAAGGCCGCCAGTCCCCCGTCCGATTCGGAGGGGAGGCCGCTTCCTGGCCAACCTCCGGCCCGCTTTCTCCCTCGCCCACCCCGCAGGAAGGATTCCCGCGGACCGATCAGGATCTTCATCGAATCTCGCGACAAGAATCCGCCCGGCAAGCGGCAGCAAGCCGCCATCGATTTTCTCCTCGATTCCGAAGAGCGGATCGTCGAGCGAATCCTGAAAGCCGTTCGTCAATCCGTCGACCGACGAGGGGAGGAGGTCCGGTGGATGGCCGAGGAGTTGGGGAAAGCCTTCTCCAAACTCGCTCCGCTGCTTGGCGACGATGAAGGATGGGCTTCCCTCATCGATTTCACCGAAGTCACCGTCTCCAGGGACGGAACGGGTCCCTGTGCGCGACTCGGCTATCAAGGAGCCTGCGCGTGGGACATGGAGCATGGTTTGGGAGTGCAGATGGCCAAGGACCGTGTCCTGCGGGTCGGGCACAGTGACGTCGGCTGGCAGTTCTATTGAACGGTGACGTCGATAGGAGAATGCCCGCGGCTTAGAAGCTGTTTCAAAAACATGCTCGGCCCCCAGATCCAGCCCCCAGAGGGGGGCCTGCCGATCCCGGTCCAGCGGGGTCGCTGGCCCCGCCGGAGGCGCTTCCGTTCAGGTCACCGTGGCCAACGGC